>JAEAME010000005.1_pt1 | contig 615280 bp, 450 predicted proteins | sample 8958731 | NCBI WGS metagenome assembly JAEAME01 (sample SAMN16933194, study PRJNA681113) | bioreactor sludge metagenome | isolation source: anerobic bioreactor sludge (Control) | place: India:Bengaluru | collected 2018-10-24
TGTCGTCAGCTCGTGTCGTGAGATGTTGGGTTAAGTCCCGCAACGAGCGCAACCCTTGCCCTTAGTTGCCAGCACTTCGGGTGGGCACTCTAGGGGGACTGCCGCCGATGAGGCGGAGGAAGGTGGGGATGACGTCAAGTCCTCATGGTCCTTATGTCCAGGGCTACACACGTGCTACAATGGCCGGTACAGTGGGTTGCGATACCGCGAGGTGGAGCTAATCCTCAAAGCCGGTCTCAGTTCGGATTGTAGTCTGCAACTCGACTACATGAAGCCGGAATCGCTAGTAATCGCTGATCAGCAGGCAGCGGTGAATATGTTCCCGGGCCTTGTACACACCGCCCGTCAAGCCACGAAAGTCGGCAGTACCCGAAGTCACTGGCCCAACCGCAAGGAGGGAAGTGCCTAAGGTAAGGCCGGCGATTGGGGCTAAGTCGTAACAAGGTAGCCGTACCGGAAGGTGCGGCTGGATCACCTCCTTTCTAAGGAGCCCAGACGGCTCGCGAGGCAGGGGGCGGAATTTCCCGTCCGATGTCCGCAAGCGTCTCACTCCAGGTCGGTACGGCAGGTATCTGCCGCCTTCGCATTCCGTTTTCTGGGTTTTCGTTGGAGCGATCCCAGGCGGAGACGAGCGTCTCCGCCTGTCGCTTCTGCGGGCCTATAGCTCAGGTGGTTAGAGCGCACGCCTGATAAGCGTGAGGTCGCTAGTTCAATTCTAGCTAGGCCCACCGCGGCGATAGGCCCGGCGGGCCGCGCCGGCTCGGGCCGCGAGGTCCGGGCGACGGGGACATAGCTCAACTGGGAGAGCGCCGCCTTTGCACGGCGGAGGTTGCCGGTTCGAGCCCGGTTGTCTCCAGGTGCCTGGCCTGCCGCGAAGACCGATCGATATTCATTTCTTTGTGGCCGTGGGGCCCGGATTGCTGTTTGACAACTGAACTGAGGCGGATGCGAAGTGAATCGCCGAGCGCCGGCTCGCGCAAGCGAGGCCGGCGGAATGCACATGCATTCATCGTGCACTTAGGTGTTCGACCAAGCTACTAAGAGCAGGTGGTGGATGCCTTGGCGTCGGGATGCGATGAAGGACGTGGTAAGCTGCGATAAGCTCCGGTTAGGTGCAAACAACCAGCGACCCGGAGATTTCCGAATGGGGAAACCCGGCGGAGGTCATGCTCCGTCACTCCCGGCTGAATTCATAGGCCGGGCAGGGCGAACCGAGGGAACTGAAACATCTCAGTACCTCGAGGAGGAGAAAGCAAACGCGATTCCCCAAGTAGCGGCGAGCGAACGGGGAACAGCCCAAACTGTCGACGTGTCAAGCCCGCGCGCGTTGCGTCGACGGGGTCGTGGGGCCGATCTTCACTGGAGTGCGGTCCAAGTGGGGGCTCGAAGAGGATTCTAGCGGAACAGCTCTGGAAAGGCTGGCCAAAGAAGGTGACAGCCCTGTAGGCGAAAGGGTCCTCTTTCCCTTCTGATCGGTTCCCAAGTAACGCGGGACACGTGGAACCCTGCGTGAATTCAGGAGGACCACCTCCTAAGGCTAAATAGGACCTGACGACCGATAGCGGACAAGTACCGTGAGGGAAAGGTGAAAAGAACCCCTGGCGGGGAGTGAAATAGAACCTGAAACCACTTGCTTACAAGCGGTCGGAGGCCGACCCGGAGCTTCGGCTCCGGTTAGGCTAACGGCGTGCCTTTTGCATAATGAGCCGGCGAGTCACTGGATGCGGCAAGGTTAAGCGTCTTAGACGCGGAGCCGTAGCGAAAGCGAGTCTGAACAGGGCGTATAAGTTGCATCCAGTGGACCCGAAGCCGGGTGATCTATCCATGGCCAGGGTGAAGCGCGTGTAAAAACGCGTGGAGGCCCGAACACACTAGAGTTGAAAATCTAGGTGATGAGCTGTGGATAGGGGTGAAAGGCTAATCAAACCCGGAGATAGCTGGTTCTCCCCGAAATGCTTTTAGGAGCAGCCTCGGGACAATTGTGTGACGGAGGTAGAGCACTGATTGGGCTAGGGGCCCTACCAGGTTACCAAACCCATTCAAACTCCGAATGCCGTTCACATCTACCCCGGGAGTGAGGCTGCGGGCGATAAGGTCCGTAACCGAGAGGGAAAGAACCCCAGATCACCAGCTAAGGCCCCTAAATCCAAGCTAAGTGTTGCTAAGGAAGTGGCGTCGTCAAAACAGCCAGGATGTTGGCTTAGAAGCAGCCATCATTTAAAGAGTGCGTAATTGCTCACTGGTCTAATGATTCTGCGCCGATAATTCTCGGGACTCAAGCTTGGTGCCGAAGCTGTGAATTCCCAGGTTCGCCTGGGACTGGTAGGGGAGCGTTCCGTTGTAGGTTGAAGCGGTGTCGACAAGGCGCCGTCGACGAACCGGAAGTGAGAATGCCGGCATGAGTAGCGATAAAACGGGTGAGAAACCCGTTCACCGAAAGCCTAAGGGTTCCTGAGGAAGGTTAATCCTCTCAGGGTTAGTCGGATCCTAAGCCGAGGCCGAAAGGCGTAGGCGATGGAAAACAGGTTAATATTCCTGTACCACTGACAGGACGTTTGAGCTATGGGGTGACGCAGGAGCGTAGGGCCCGCGTACTATTGGATGTACGTCTAAGCTTGTAGGAGGAGGCTCCAGGCAAATCCGGAGTCTCACTACTCCGAGGAGCGATGGTGAGTCCCTTTTGGGGCGAAGTGACCCGAAGCCGACTGCCGAGAAAAACCTCTATGCGAGTTCTGTGGGTGTCCGTACCGTAGACCGACACAGGTAGGCAGGGTGAGAAACCTAAGGTGCTCGAGTGAGTTCTCGGGAAGGAACTCGGCAAAATGACCCCGTAACTTCGGGACAAGGGGTGCCTCCAAAGGATAGCTCCTCGCGGGCGAAAGTATGGAGGCCGCAGAGAATCGGCCCAAGCGACTGTTTACCAAAAACACAGGACTCTGCTAAGCCGATGAGGCGACGTATAGGGTCTGACACCTGCCCGGTGCCGGAAGGTTAAGGGGAGGGGTTAGCCGCAAGGCGAAGCTCTGAACCGAAGCCCCGGTAAACGGCGGCCGTAACTATAACGGTCCTAAGGTAGCGAAATTCCTTGTCGGGTAAGTTCCGACCTGCACGAATGGTGTAACGATTTGGGCGCTGTCTCCCCGAGAAGCTCGGCGAAATTGAAGCGGCGGTGAAGATACCGTCTACCCGCGACTGGACAGAAAGACCCCGTGGACCTTTACTGCACCCTGATATTGGGTTCTGGCGTCTCATGTGTAGGATAGGTGGGAGGCTTTGAAGCGTGGGCGCCAGCCTGCGTGGAGCCAGCCTTGAAATACCACCCTTGGGTCGTCGGGATTCTAACCTGGCGCCGTGAATCCGGCGCGGGGACATTGTCAGGCGGGCAGTTTGACTGGGGCGGTCGCCTCCAAAAGAGTAACGGAGGCGCTCAAAGGTTAGCTCAGCATGGACGGAAACCATGCTTTTGAGTGTAAACGCATAAGCTAGCCTAACTGCGAGACCGACGGGTCGAGCAGTAACGAAAGTTGGAGTTAGTGATCCGGCGGTATGCAAGTGGAAGTGCCGTCGCTCAACGGATAAAAGCTACCCTGGGGATAACAGGCTGATCTCCCCCAAGAGTTCACATCGACGGGGAGGTTTGGCACCTCGATGTCGGCTCATCGCATCCTGGGGCTGGAGAAGGTCCCAAGGGTTTGGCTGTTCGCCAATTAAAGCGGTACGTGAGCTGGGTTCAGAACGTCGTGAGACAGTTCGGTCCCTATCCATCGTGGGCGGAGGAGACTTGAGGGGAGCTGTCCCTCGTACGAGAGGACTGGGATGGACCAACCTCTAGTGTACCGGTTGTCGCGCCAGCGGCATCGCCGGGTAGCTACGTTGGGACTGGATAAGCGCTGAAAGCATCTAAGCGCGAAGCCAACCCCGAGATGAGGTCTCCCGGGTCGCAAGACCCCTAAAGGCCCCTTCTAGACTAGGAGGTTGATAGGCCGCAGGTGTAAGCACAGTAATGTGTTCAGCCGAGCGGTACTAATAGGCCGTGCGGCTTGGTCGGACGTTTATTGCACGTCTTGGTGATTTCTCGCATCCGTCTCATTTCAGTTGTTTGACGACCCTGGGCCGGTGTGCCGCGCGCCCCGGTCCCTGGGCCTCACGGATTTTCCGGTGGCTATGGCGGGGGGGAAACACCCGTTCCCATTCCGAACACGGAAGTTAAGCCCCTCAGCGCCGATGGTACTGCATGGGAGACCAAGCGGGAGAGTAGGTCGCCGCCGGGAATTTTTCGAAAGGGCGCTGGCAGAAACCAGCGCCCTTTCGCTTTTTTCTCGCGCGCTTCGATGCAGGCAAGGGCGCTCGCGCACGCAAGGCCGCACCGCATGGTCGTGCAAGCTTCGACCGGCCCGACGGCCGGCCGCGCAGGCGCCGTCGTTGCGGGCGGTCGTCGCCTCTGCTAAAGTCCACCGCTGCCTGCATCCAACGCGCACTTGCGCCGCGCTTTCGAGCGGCGGCGTGGGCGGTGGGACCGTCTTGCGCGGCCGAACGATTCGCCGCGCGGCTTCATCCATGGGAAGAGGAGATTGATGTGAAGGCGTACGACACGGCGCAAATCCGCAATGTGACGATGATGGGCCATGGGGCGAGCGGCAAGACGCTGCTGGCTGAATCCCTGCTCTTCATGATTGGGGCCACTTCGCGCCGTGGCAATCCAGCCGACGGGACTTCCACGCTCGATTCGAGCCCCGAGGAAACCCGTCGCAAGATGACGCTCACGATGGGCTTCGTGCCGCTCGAGTGGAGCGGCACGAAGATCAACTTGATCGATACGCCGGGCAACCCGGACTTCGTGGGCGAGGCGGAAGCCGCCCTGTACGCCACCGATATGGCGCTGATCGTCGTCAACGGGACATCCGGAGTGGAGCCGGACACCGAGCGCTACTTCGAGATGGCGCAGCGGGCGGGCAAGCCGGCCCTTTTCGTCGTGACCCAGCTGGACAAGGACCAGGCGGACTTTCGCGCCGCGGTGGAAGGCATCCGCAAGGAGCTCTCGGATCGCGCGGTCCCCTTCTCGCTGCCGATGGGCACGGCCGCCTCTTTGCACGGCGTCATCGATGTCGTCGAAGGGCGCGCGTACGAGAAGGGCGACAAGGGCCACACCCGCGGCGGAGAGATTCCCGCCGATCACAAAGCGGAGCTCGATGAGATTCGCGCCCGCCTGATGGAAGCGGCGGCCGAGTCGGACGACGCGCTGCTCGAGAAGTACCTCGAAGAAGGCACGCTGTCGGCCGAGCAGATGCTGCAGGGTCTGCGCGCGGGCTTTCACAGAGCGGCGCTCTATCCCGTGCTCGCGGTTTCCGGCGAGACGCTGGTGGCCCTCGATCGGTTGCTCGAGTTCATCGTGGGATGGGGGCCCTCGCCGCTTCAGGTTCCGGCGCCGCCGGCGTTGCGCGAAGGCCAGGAAGAGGCCAAGCCCATCGAAGGGCGGATCGACGGACCGCCGGTCGCGTTCGTGTTCAAGACCTGGGCCGACGAGCGGCTGGGGGAATACACGCTGCTGCGCGCTTACTCGGGCACGCTCACGCCCGGCGACTACTACAACGCCCGCAAGCAGACGAGCGTGCGGGTGGGCTCTTTGTACTCGCTGCGCGGCAAGGAGCGTCTGGACATGGAGCGCCTGGTGTGCGGCGACATCGCCGCCACCCCGCGGATCAAGAGCACCAGCACGAACGACACGCTCTCATCCAAGGACCAGCGCGTGATCGTCACTCCGATTCCCTTCTCGGAGCCGCTGCATACGGTGGCGGTTTCGGGGGCCGCGAAGGGCGACGAGGAAAAAGTGACCTCAGGCTATACCCGGTTGCAGGACTTCGATCCCACCTTCCAGGTGCGGGTAGATTCGGCCCTGCGGCAGACGCTCGTCAGCGGGATGGGCGATCAGCACATCGATGTGATGACCGAGCGCGTGCGCACCCGGGCGAAGATCGAGGTCGTCACCCGCAAGCCGCGCATTCCGTATCGCGAAACCATCCAGACTTCGGTGGACGACATCCAGGGGCGCTACAAGAAGCAGACCGGCGGCCGCGGCCAGTACGGCGATGTGCACCTGAAGGTCGAGCCGATGCCGCGCGGCGGCGGATTCGAGTTCGTGGACGCGATCGTCGGCGGGGTGGTGCCGTCGAAGTTCATCCCCGCGGTCGAGAAGGGCATTCGCGAGACGATGGAGCGCGGAGTGCTGGTCGGCTATCCAGTGGTGGATGTGCGCGCGACCCTGCACTACGGCTCGTATCACGAAGTGGACTCGAGCGAGCAGGCCTTCAAGATGGCCGCGACCATGGCCTTCAAGGAAGGCTTCATGAAGTGCAATCCGGTGCTGCTCGAGCCCATCATGAAGCTCGAGATCGTCGTTCCGGAATCGGCGACCGGCGACATCATGGGAGACCTGAGCAGCCGCCGGGGTAGGATTCTTGGAATGGAGCGGCAGGGCAAGCGCCAGAGCGTGAAGGCGGAAGCGCCGCTGGGCGAACTGTACGGGTACATGGCGAACCTGCGGTCGATGACCCAGGGGCGCGGCTTCTATCGGATGGAACTGTCGCGCTACGAGGAAGTGCCGCGCGACACCATGGAGCGCCTCGTTCCGGCTCTGCAGAAGGAAATGGAAGAGGCGAACAAGTAACGGGCGCAGTCCGGAAGGCCGGGCGCGAAGGACGAGGTCGGCATGAGCGGGCATTCGAAGTGGAGCACGATCAAGCGCAAGAAGGGCAAGCTGGACGCCCAGCGCGGCAAGATCTTCACCCGGGTGATCAAGGAGATCATGGTGGCGGCCCGCGAAGGCGGGGGAGACATCAACGGGAATGCCCGGCTCCGAACGGCGGTCGCGAGCGCCAAGGCGGTCAACATGCCGGCCGCGAACATCGACCGAGCGATCAAGAAAGGCACCGGCGAACTGCCCGGCGCGCAGTACGAAGAGAGCGCCTATGAAGGCTACGGGCCCTCGGGTGTCGCCATCTATGTCGAAGTGCTGACCGACAACAAGAACCGCACGACCTCGGAGATCCGCCACATCTTCAGCAAGTACGGCGGGAATCTGGGCGCCAGCGGCTGCGTCGCCTGGCTCTTCGATCCGAAAGCGGTCGTGACGGTCGCCAAGGATGCGGCCGGCGAGGACCGCCTCTTCGAATTGGCCCTCGAAGCGGGCGCGGAAGATGTGAGCAGCGATTCGGACGACGCCTACGAGATCTATGCCGCGCTCTCCGACATGGAGTCGGTCACCCGGGCGCTGGCGGGCGCGTCGATTCCGGTGCTTTCGGCCGAAGCGTCGCGCATTCCGCAGAACATGGTCATGCTCGAGCAGGAGGATGCCGTCAAGCTGATGCGGCTCCTCGAGGCCCTGGAAGAGCAGGACGATGTGCAGAAGGTGTATTCGAACTTCGACGTCTCGAAGGAGACGATGGAGAAGCTGCGCGCGGAAGAGTAGGCCGTGGATGCGGGGCGGCGCGCCTCTCCGCGAGGCGAATCGGCAGGGCCGCCGCAGGAGAAGCAAGGGCGAGTGATGCACCTGCGTCGTTGACGCGGGTCGGCTCACAGGTAGGATGAAGGCCGGACGCGTGTCCGGCCTTTTTCTGTCGGCGCGGGCCAAGGCCGCACGGCTCGAGAGTGGTCGAGCACGCGCCGGTTCGCCTGGTGACGCGTAGGTTCGGGAGCGTGCATGCTGATCCTCGGTCTCGATCCGGGCTCGTTGTGCACCGGCTACGGGCTGATCGAAGTGCGCCGCGGCGCGATGCTGTGGCGGGCGAGCGGGACGCTGCGTCCGCCGCGCGGCGAAGCCTTGCCCGCGCGCCTGCTCGCTCTGCAAAACGGCCTGCGCGAATTGCTGCGCGAGACGCGGCCGCAGGCGATGTCGATCGAGGATTCCTTCGTGGGGCGCAATTCGCGCGCGGCCCTCGTGCTCGGCGAAGCGCGCGGGGTGCTCACCGTGACGGCCTTGAGCGAAGGGGTGCCGCTGTTCGAATACGCGCCGCGTCTGGTGAAGCTCTCGGTCACCGGATCGGGTGGGGCCTCGAAGGAACAGGTGCATCGCATGGTCGGGCATCTCATCGAAAGAGTCCCGCGGGATCTCCCCCTCGATGTCACCGACGCGCTCGCCCTGGCCGTCTGTCACGCACATCGCTGCGCACAGCCGCCCGATGCCCCTCGTTCGGCGGACGGCCGCACAGGCGATGGTGGCGGCGCGCAGAGCCGGCGGCGCGCGCGTGCGCGGAGCCAAGGCGGCGCGAGGGATGCCTTCAGCACGGCGCGGGAATGGTCCGGCAGCCTTCCCCGAGCGGCGGGCGGAACGCGCCTGCGAGAGACGCGATGATCGATTACCTGCGCGGCCGGTTGATCTCCTTCGCCGGCGATCAAGCGCTGCTCGAGGTCGGCCACCTTGGGGTGGTCGCGCAGTTGCCCGCTCCCGATCGGGAGCGCTTGATCGCGCTCCACCAGGGAACGGCCGCGCCGCCGAATATTCACTTGTACACGCATCTCGTGATCCGGCCCGAGGAGTGGCTGATGTTCGGTTTCCTCGAAGAGGCGACCCGGGATCTCTTCCGCGTGTTGCTCGAAATCCAAGGGGTGGGACCGCGCGTCGCGCTGGCGCTCGTGTCGCATGTCTCGATCGAGGAATTGCGCGCGGCGGTGGAGGCGAAGGAGACTCGTCCCCTGGAGCGCGTCCCGGGAATCGGCAAGCGGACGGCCGAGCGCATCCTGCTGGAGCTGTCGGGCAAGCTGCGCAAGCGGCTGGGCGAAGGTCCCGCGGCCGCGCGCTCGCCCGAAGCGCAGAATGCGGTCGAAGCGCTGATCGCGCTCGGGATCGCGCAGCCGGAAGCGGGCGCGCTCGTGCGCCTGGCCGAACGCGAGCTCAGCGATGCGGCGGGCACGCGGCCGGATGCGAGCACGAGGCCGCGTGGGGGCGCGGGGCCGGATGCGGGCGCGCTGGTGGCGGCGGCGTTGCGCCTGCAGCGGGCGCCTCGCGACAGGAAGTGAGAGCACGCGCCCACGCGCGAGAGCGCTGAGGCGGAGCAAGAGAGCTCGCGCCGGAGCGAGAGAGCGCTGAGGCCGAGCAGAAAATGCGCGAGGCCGGCAGTGGAAACCGGCCTCACGCAAGCTTTCAAGATGACATCCGCTTTCCGAGTTCGAATTCGATCCATCCGAACCCGTTGGCTTCCAGCATCGCGCCCGCTACGGCCTCATCACCATCTTCCTTTCGATCTCTTTGCCCATCGCCGTCAGGCGCGCGAAGTACACACCCGCGCCCGCGGGACGGTCGTAATCGTCGCGGCCGTTCCACACGAGGCGATGGACTCCCGCTTCCGCGACGCCCGATTGCAGCGTGCGGATGCGCCGGCCGGCCACATCGAAGACGACGAGCTCGACCGGTCCCGATGAAGGCAGCGCGTAGCGGACCTCCGTCGTCCTCGTGAAGGGATTCGGCGCAACGCCGGTGAGCGCGAGCCTGAGGGGCCGCGCGGAGTCCTCGACCGCCGCCGGATCGATCACGAAGTTGAGTCCATCTACCCAAAGGCTGAAGCCATAGCCCCAGGTGTCGGCGTGGATCTCGATGTCGCGGATGTCCGCCAAGGACACGCTTCCCACTTCGCTGCGCGTCCACCATTCATCGCCTTCCATGGGAATCGTGAATTCAACCCACTGGCCGATGGCCTCATTCAGGTACTCTTCGTTGGCGTGGAACTGGATGTACCCGTTCGGCCCGTGAAGACGGATCCACGGGCTCCAGTTCTGGAAGTAGTCGTCGTTCTCCGCGTAGCACCAGAAATGGATGGCGAGGCGGTTGGACAGATTCCACACCGCGAGGCGATCGCCCGGGTAGCGCAGATAGGTGTCGAAGCCGCCATCGGTCGTCAAGCGCACCGAGCCCTGGCCGACGACCCGGCGATCGAGGTCGTCGGTCGCGGTCACCGTCGCGCCTCCCTCGGCCCACACTTCCCAGCTCGAGGCGTTCAGCTCGGTCAGCTCGTCGGGCGGAACATGCTGGACCGTGCCGCCCAGCGCCATCCGCCGCTCGAAGGTGGCGGTCCCCGTCTGCCCGGCCCAGTAGGCGTTGTTCACGTCGAGCAGATCGAGCCAGGCGTAGTCGACGAAGCCGTTCTGTTCGACCTTGATCAGCATGAGAGCATTCGAGCCGACGACCGCGATGTATCCGAAGGGATTGTCGTGCAGCTCATCCCCGGCGAAGGTGGGCGGCACGAGCCCCGCATCGATGGGCACGTTCGGCAGCACCCAGTCGCCGTTCTCGTCGGTCGTGCCCTGCGCCCGGACTTGATCGGTGATCACCGAGCCGAGGCCCGGCCGCTCCGCCTTCTGATAGATCGTGACCGTCGCGCCGGCGAGAGGCGCGTCATCCAGCCCGGTCAGATGCAGCTTCACGAATTGCGGCAGGCAGTAGAGGTACTGGCCGAAGTACCCGTGGGCTGAATCGATCCAATGGTTCATCGCGTTAGCGCTGTGCTGAGACAGGAAATGCGAGCAGGCGTTCATCAGGCAGGCGGCGGAGGTGTAGCCTTCGCCATTCACGAGGTTCTGCTCGGGAGAGAGATCGTTTTGGTAGATGTCGATCAGCCCGAGCTGATGCGCGCATTCGTGCAGCAGGCCGTAGTCGATGTCATCTTCGGAAGCGTACCAACCCGAGATCACGCGCAGGCTGCCTTCGTTCGCATGGAAGCGGAAGGGGAAGACCGCGAAGTCGATGTTCTGGACGACCGGATCGTCGGCGTGATCGGGGATGACTTCGAGCACATCGTAGTGCACGCGCTTGGCGCAGCCCGCCGCGGCGAACATGGCATTGAAGCGCGCCATATGAGCGTTCAGCCAGTCGAGGCCATCGTCGGTGGTCGCCTGGGCGAACCCCGGCGTCTCCTCGCGGAAGTTCTCGACATAGGTGCGGTCGACGAAGGTGAGGAAGGCGACCGACTTCGTGTCGATGGCGAGCGTATTGTTCTCCAGGCGCGCGTCGGCGAGGGTGAAGGTGAAACGGATTTCGTGGGAAGCGCCGTCCCATGGGCGAACGAAGGCATAGGCCGCCGTTTCGTTGGGCGCGAGCGCGAGCGCCTGCGGCTGGACCGCCATGATCACACCGTCGACGCTCCAGGTGCCCGCGAGCGTACCTGACCATGCGTTGCTGCCGCGGTTGCGCACCGTGGCCGTGTAGGTGACGGGATCGTTGAGCGCGGGCCAGCGCTGCGTGTTCTCATCCTGGCCGCCTTCCAGGCCCATGGCCGCGGAGAAGTAGTAAGGCCCGAAGCCGTTGGGCTCGGTGATCTCGTGGTCCGTGTAGGTGGGCGCGTAGCGGGGATAGCGTGGAGTGCGCGAGATCGTGACCACTTGCAGGTCCGTCTCGTCGAAGGGCGTGCGCGGTCCGGTTGCGTGCACGAGCTTGAACTCGGTTCCTTCGGTCGTGACGCTGGTCACCGCGTAGTAGTAGCTCGTTCCGTTCTCGGCGGTCTCGTCCAGGTACTCGAGCGTTTCGTCGTCGACCGTCGCGATGGGGATCATCTCTTCGACCGTGGTGAAGGGCAGCGTGTCGCGATAGATCGCGTAGTGATCGAGGACTCCCTGTGCGTTGGGCAAGGGCTGCCAGGTGATCGAGACCGCCTGGTTGAGCGCATAGGCCGCCTGCCAGGGAGGACCGGGCAGCAAGGCGACCGCGTCGGGCCGGAGGTCGAAGGCCGAGAAGAGATTGGCCGTCACGTAGGTGGGCACATCGCCGTCGCCGTTGCTCGCCATCCAGACGGTGCGCAGGGGAAGATAGAGATCGCCTTCCGGCGAAAGGGTCGCGCTCGCGTTGGCGTGGCCTTGGTCCCACGGGCTGGGAGTCACCTGATAGGCATCGAGCAACACGCCTTGGGTGCCGTCGTCGAGGATCGCGAGGTACTCGTCGCCCAGGTTGTTGCCCACGATGATGACGCCGTTGGGGGTGACGATCGGGCAGGAGGAGAACATGTCCCAGCCCGTGCTGCCGGTCGGGTACATCCACTTGACCGATCCGTCGCTGGTGTCGATCGCGTACAGCGCGCCATCGCCCTGCTGGCTGTTGGTCTGGAAATAATAGGTGGCGCCGTCGTGGCTCAGACAGCCGGCCGATTGCGCCAGCTGCGGCTCGTTCGTCCCGGGGATGTGCTCGTAGACCATCAGCGAGGCAGAGGACCAGAGCGGATCGCCGTCCTTGTCGAGCCCCACGACATAGACATGGTCCGCGCCGGAAGCCGCGTAGATGTTGCCGTTCTCGGGATCGATCGTGACGGGAGAGTCGATGCGATCGTCGATGACCACGCTCCAGAGCTCCGCGCCGTCCGATCCGTCGTAGCAGTTCACCGTGCCAAGATAGGTTCCAACGACCACGCGCAGCAGGCCCTCGTCATCGTAGAGCGAAGGATCGCTCTGATAGCACCAGGTCGAGGTCTGCGATCCCCACACTTCGGTGATCGCATTGCCGTCATCCACGCCGGCGTATGGTTCCGTGAAGTATCCGTGCAGGAAGATCCGGCCGTCGGGCGCGATCACGGGAGATTGCATGCCCAGATGCTGAGGATCGGGATTGTCGCCGTTGTGGCGGAACACGCTCGGTCCGTCGGTCGTCGCGAACGCCATGCAGGGATGGCCCTGGGGATACTGGCCGTCTTCGGTCGCGTCGTTCACCACATAGATCGTGGAGCCGTCATTGGAGAAGGCGGGCGTGATCTCCGCGATCGTCTCTCCGCCTTCGGGATTGCCCGACCAGAAGCGCGCTCCCGTGTGGCGGTCCATGCCCTGGACGCCCTTTGGCCAATGATAGCCGCCGACGACAATGTCGGCCCCGTCCGGGCCCGCTCCGTCGAAGAAGCTCATGCTCGTGCCGCCGAAACAGCCCTCATCGGGAGAATTCGGCGCCGGCGTCTGCCAGAGGAAGACATCGAAGAAGGAATTGTCCAGCCGCTCCGCGGGCACTTCGTAGTCGGCGCGCCCGGTGTGATGGATGTCGCGTTGCTTCATTTGCCATGTGGCGCCCGTTGCGACGCCGAGCAGGAGAATCGCAACGCCAGCGCCCGCGAAGGCGCTTCGCCACAGACCACAGGCCTTCCTGCGCGCCCTCGCGCCGACACTCTTGCGCCCGCTCGCGCGCACGCCCGCGGGCGATGATTCCCACCGAGATCCCTCGACTTCTCTGACCAGGCTCATGCTTCCTCCTCGCGAGGCGCGTCGCCCCGCCGCTCCTGCCCTTTCGATGCCGCCCGGGCGGGCGGTTCACCGCCGGTGTCTCCCTCTCCTGGCGCCTGCACGGCCCGATGCGCGGCGAGCCATTCGGCGTTCGCGCGCGCGAAGGCCGTGTACCGATTCATGCGCTCGAAGAAGGCGAGCAATTCGCGTTCGCTCGCGAAGCGCGATTCCTCGCCGTTGGCCACATGCCTGACCATTCCCCGGAAATCCGTTCCCGATTCGTCGATGAAGTGAACGACGAAAGTCGACATCTTCTGCTCCTTGCAACGGGGGCCGCGCTCGTTGCGCTTCCCTCGCGTCGTGGACCGGCCCGCCGCCTCCTTCCCTCATGCCACGCGGATGAGGTTACCTGGATCGGATTACGGGGGAGTTACGCGACGCAGAATTCCTGGGCGTGAGTGGGGAGGGCCACCGCCGCGGGAATCGGAAGGCGGGCACCGAGGGCACTGCCGCGGCCATGCGAGGGTGGGACGCGAGGCAGTGTGCGATGGGCGGCCCTCGATCGCCGTTGCGAGCGAGGAGGCGCCGATGATAAACTCGAAGGTCAGCGTGCGTTGCGGCCAATCGTTTGCGAACGCAGTGGATAGGCGGCCTGATGGGCATTCCGCTCCTGCTCGCCAAATTGAGCCCGCCGCCGCTTCCGGCGACGTATGTTCCGCGCGAGCGGCTCGACCGGCTGTGGGGGGAATGGACGGCCCCCCGGCTGGTGCTCGTCACGGCAGGGGCGGGATTCGGGAAGACCTCCTTCCTCTCCGCCCGCGCGCGGGCATTGGGCTCCGGGTGCCTTTGGTATTCCGTGGATGAGAGCGACGCCGACCTGCCGTCGTTTCTTGCGCATCTCGCCCGGCTGGCCGATCCGGCGGCGGCACATGGCCATGCCGGATCGAGGCCTGCGCGCTCGGGTTCCAGCGGGCAGGCGGAGTTCGACGCGACTTCGGCGATCGGGATCGAACCCTCCCTCGATGGATGGTCGGCGACCGAAGTGCTCGCTCTGCTGGCCAGGTCGCTTCGCGCTCGCGGGCCCTCCTCGTTGCTCGTCATCGACGATCTGCATGTGATCGCGGGCGTTCCGGAATCCGTTTCCTTCCTCGATCGCCTGATCCGTTTCCTGCCGGAAGAGTCGACCGTCGCCTTCGCCTCGCGCGAGCCGATCGCCTTTTCGACCGCCAAGCTCCGCGCCCAGGGACGCCTCGCGGCGTTGAACGCGGATGAGCTGCGGCTCACTGCGGGCGAGATCGCGGCGCTGTATCGCGCGAAGTTTCCCTCGGCCGAGCATGCCGAGCGCACCTTCGGCCGCATTCGGGCCCGCACGGAAGGGTGGGCCGTGGGGGTCGAGATCTTCCTCCAGAATCTGGAGAATGACAGCGGGCCGGCGATTGCGGCTGCGCTCGCCCGCGCGGCCTCCGCCGGCGCCGGCTGGTTCGCCTATTTCGCCGAGGAAGTGTTGCGCCGCCTGGATGCGCCCACCCAGGATTTCCTGTGCCGCTCGGCGATTCTCCCGCGGCTCGAGCCGGAGTTGTGCGATCGCGTGCTCGGCCGCCAGGACAGCCGCGCGATTCTCGAACGCCTATGCCAACGCAATCTCTTCACCTTCGGACGAACGAGCGAGCGCAGCGAATACCGTTATCATCGCTTGTTTCGGGAATTCCTCTTGAGGCAACTGGCCCGCAAGCTCCCGGCGTCCGAGATCCAGAGGTTGCGCCGTCGCGCCGCGCGCGCGTTCGTGCGCTCGGGCGCGTGGGCCGACGCCCTGATCGCGAGCGTGGAAGGCGGGGACCAGCGCGGGGCCCTGCGCCTGGTGGAACGCGTGGGCGACCGGCTGCTCGTTGCGGGCCAGGTCAAGGCGGTGGAGCGCGCGCTGAAACGCATCCCCTCGTGCGATCTCGCTCGCAGCGCGGGCGGGTGCTTCGTCCTCGGGCGGCTTTGCGACGAGCGCGGACGCTGGCCGGAAGCCGAAACGCGGTACCGGCGGGCGCTGCGCCTCTCGCGCTCCTCGCGGCAGCGAGCGGAACTGCGGCTGCTGATCGCGAGACTGCAGTGCCGCTGGGGGCGCCATCGCGCGACCCTCGAGAGCTTGCGCAAGGCGAAGGCGGAGCGCGGCTCGCGGCACTGGCGCCTGCGCGCGGAGATCCTGCTTCTGGAAGGCGTCGCCGAATGCGAGCTTGGCCGGTTCGATGCCGCCGAAACGCACATGGAGGAAGCGATCGCGGTCCTGCGACGCCATCGCCACCGTCTGGGAGAAGCCCGCACCGCCTGCGTGCTCGCCGCCAATGTGCACCTCATGCGCGGGAATTTCCGCCTGGGCCGTGAGGCGGCGCGCCAGGCGCTGCTCGAGTTTCAGAAGCGCGGAGACCGGCGCCAGGCCTCTCACGCGTTGTGCATCCTCGCGCTGCTCACCCTCGCCGACGGAGACGCTCGCGCGGCGCTCGAAATGGCGTCGGAGGCGGTTCGAATCGCCGCGGCGCTCGAGTATCCCTCGGTGGAGGCCTACGCCTTGCGCACGCTCGGAGCGATCGCCATCCGCGAAGGAGACCTGGTGGCCGCGGAAACCCACTTCCATCGCATGCGCGCGATCGGGGAGCGGCTTCCCGAACAGGAATTCGAAGTGCTTTCCCGCCTTGGCCTGGCCGAGATCGCCGGCTTGCGAGGCGATCGCAGGCTCGCGCGCAAGCTGGCCCGGGATGCCCTCGCGCGGGCGACCGCGTGCGAATCGGCCTGGCAGATCGGCCAGTGTCTGCTCGCGCTCGGCGACGCGCAGGCGGAAGCGAGCGCCGCGAGGCGCTGCCTGCGGAGGGCCGAGGCGATCTTCCGGAGAATCGGCGCGCGGTACGACCTGCATCGCGTCTGGTTGCGCCGCCTGGTATTCGGCGATGTCGCCGCGAAGCAGCGGCCGCGCCTGCTCGCGGAACTGCTCGCCGGGATCGCGCGGGAGCGGCACGATGCGCTCGTGCGGGAGGCGGAGCCCGACGAGGGAGCGCGCATCCTGACCGACGCTTTGCGCCTCGGCATTCGCCCGGAATACGCCGCCTCGATGCTGGCGAGCATGGGCGCGCGCGTGATTGCCGCGGTGAAACCGTTGCTCGAGGAGCCCGATTCGCGCGTGCGCGAGCGCGCCGTCGAGACGCTGTCGCTGATCGGAGGAAAGCAAGCCTCCGCGGCGCTCAGGCGAGCGGCCTCGCGAGCGGGCGAGCTGGGGCAGGCCGCCCGCCGGGCGGTTGCGGATCTCGCGGCCGGGCCGGCCGAGCCGCTGCGCATCCTTGCGCTGGGTGAGCTCGTGGTCGAGGCGGGGGCCCATCGCCTCACTCATGAAGACTGGCGATCCTCGCGCGCGCTGCGCTTGTTCCTGCTGCTCCTCGTGCACCGCTTCCGCTGGGTGCCGCGCGAAGTGATTCTCGAAAGCCTGTGGCCGGAAGCCGAGCCGGAGAAGGCGCTCAACAATCTGCGCCAGACGATCCATGTCCTCCGCCGCACGCTCGAGCCCGATCTGCCGAAGAGCCTGCCCTCGCACTACATTCGCTTTCACAACGATGCCTGTCGTCTCGAGCCGGGCGAGAAGCGCGCATACGATGTCGAGCGCCTGGAAGCGGCCCTGCGCCAGGGCGAGCGCTGCTGGCACGCCGGCCAGCGAGGCCGCGCGCAGGCGAGCTTGGCGGAAGCCATGGCCCTGTATCGGGGCGATTTTCTGGCCGAGAGCCCCTACGAGGAATTCGCCGCGGCGGAACGCGAGCACTTGCGCGACCGCGCGCTGTGGGCCATCGAGCGCCTGCTCGAGTTGCGCGCGCTGGCGCGCGAGTGGGAAGAGCTGGCGCTCCTCAGCCGCCGCGCGCTCGCCCTGGATGCATATCGCGAGTCGCACTACCGGCATCTCGTCCTCGCGAACTTGCGTCTCGGCCACCGGCGCGAGGCGCTCGCCGGCTATCACGAATACGAGGCGATGATGGTGAACGAGATGGGACTGCCGCCTTCGGATGCGATGAAGTCGCTGGCCGCGCAGGTGCTCGCGCTGGGGCCCCGGCTGGCGAAGCGCGACGCGGCCGGGAAGGTTCCGCCCCCCAAGATGTGACCCCTCGCGCGAGGCCTCGCGTTGCCGCCCGGCCGCGCCTGTGCTAGCCTGCGGCATCTTCGAAAAGAAACGATTCCTCCACCCACGCGCCGAAGGAAGTGCCAAGGATCGTGGATTCCGACACCGAGAAGATCTTCGAGCCCGAGCTCGATGCGGCCCCTCGCGAGGGCGAGCCGGGGCAGGAGCGTTCGCTGCGTCCCGGGCGGCTGGACGACTTCGTCGGCCAGGAGGAATTGCGTCGCAGCCTGGAGATCCTGATCGGCGCCGCGCGCATGCGCAAGGAGCCGCTCGAGCATCTGCTCTTCTACGGCCCGCCGGGCCTCGGCAAGACGACCCTCGCGCACTTGCTGGCCGAAGAGATGGGCGCGCCCATGGTGGGGACGAGCGGCCCCGCCCTCGAGCGCGCGAGCGATCTGGTGGGGCTGCTCACGGGCCTCGCGCCGGGGGCGATCCTCTTCGTCGATGAGATCCACCGCATTCCGCGCGTGGTGGAGGAGTACCTCTACAGCGCGATGGAGGACTTCCGGCTCGATGTGGTCCTCGATCGCGGGGCGGCGGCGCGTTCGGTGAGGCTGACCCTCTCGCCCTTCACGCTCGTCGGAGCGACCACGCGCATCGGGCTGCTGACCGCTCCGCTGCGCGGGCGCTTCGGCTTCACCGCGCATCTCGACTTCTATCCCCCGGAGGATCTCGCCGCCATCCTCGCGCGCTCGGCCCGCATTCTCGCCATCGCGCTCACGGAAGAAGGCGCGCGCGAGATCGCGCTGCGCTCGCGCGGCACGCCGCGGATCGCGAACCGCCTGTTGCGCCGCGCGCGCGATTACGCGCAGGTGCGCGAGGCGGCCCGCATCGACGCGCGCGTGGCCGCCGAAGCGCTCGCCTTGCTCGCGATCGACGATCGCGGTTTGCACGAGATGGACCGGCGCCTGCTGCGCGCGATCATCGAGAAGTTCCAAGGCGGGCCCGTGGGAGTCGCAACCCTCGCCGCCATGCTGGGCGAGGAGCCCGACACGATCGAGGATCTGCTCGAGCCGTTTCTCATCCAGCAAGGACTGATCGAGCGCACGCGGCGCGGGCGGGCCGTGACCCGCGGAGCGTACGAGGCGCTCGGCCTCGCCCCGCGCGATCCGCAGGACCGCCTGTTGTGAGCGCGGAGCGCAGGGTGGGCGCGGGACAAAGCAACGGCGCCGAGGCGCAGGACGCAGAGTTCGAGGCGATCCTCGCGCAATACGACTACGACCTGCCCGCGAGCGCCATCGCGCAAACACCGGCCGAGCCGCGCGATTCCTCCCGGCTGCTCGTGCTCGATCGCGCCGCGGGAGGCTTCGGGCATCATCGCTTCCGCGATCTTCCGCAATTCCTCCGCGCGGGCGATCTGCTCGTGTTGAACGAGACGCGGGTCCTGCGCGCGCGTTTGCTGGGGCGCAAGCGTCCCGGAGGAGGAGCGGCGGAGCTGCTGCTCGTGCGCCCGCTGGCGCTCGAGCGTTGGGAAGCGCTGCTTTCCATGTCGGGGCGCGCGCGGCCGCAACAGGTGATCGATCTTCCGCGGGGATTCCGGGCGCGCTTGATCGCGCCCCGCGAAGACGCGAGTTGGGAAGTGGCGCTCGAGGGCCCGGGGGCGACGAGCGCGGGCGGCGATGTCGAAGCTCTGCTCGCGAGCGCGGGCCGCGTGCCTTTGCCGCCGTACATCCGGCGCGAGGAGCAGGCGGAAGACGCGAGCTGGTATCAGACGGTGTACGCCCGCGCGCCCGGGGCGGTCGCCGCTCCCACCGCGGGGCTGCATTTCACGCCGCGCCTGCTGGAGGAGATCGAAGCGGCCGGCATTGCCACCGCGCGCGTGACCCTGCATGTCGGGCCGGGGACCTTCCGGCCCATGAGCGCGCGCGACTGGGAGCGAGGCGAACTGCACGCCGAGCGCTTCGAGCTGCCCGAGGCCGCGGCGGAAGCGGTCGCGAAGGTGCGTGACGGCGGAGGGCGCGTCATCGCGGTCGGCACGACGAGCGCGCGGGTGCTGGAATCATGCGTGGAGGCGGGACGCCGGGTGAAGGCGGCGCGAGGAGAGACGCGCCTCTTCCTGCGTCCTCCCGGGCGGCTGCAAGTGGTGGACGCGCTGCTGACGAATTTCCACTTGCCGAAGACGAGCCTGCTCATGCTCGTGGCGGCATTCGCGGGGCGCGAACGCGTGCTGGCCGCCTACCGGGAAGCGTTGGGTGGCGGATATCGCTTCTTCAGCTATGGAGACGCGATGCTGATTCTGTGAGCCGGGCCGGGCGGGTGGAGGCTGTCGCTCGCATCTTTTGAGAGAAGGAGCAAGGCAAGTGCCGTTGGGCGATCGCGTGCGATTCGAGCTCATGAGCGGCGGCGTGCGCGGCCCGCGCCTCGGCCGGCTCGCGATCGGATCGCTCGCCATTCCCACGCCCGCCTTCATGCCGGTCGGGACGCGCGCCAGCGTGAAGACCCTCGACGGCGAAGCGCTGCGCGAAATCGGCGCGCGCCTCATCCTCGCGAACACCTATCACCTGTTTCTGCGGCCCGGCGACGAGCGCATCGCGCACCTGGGCGGTCTGCATCGCTTCATGTCGTGGCCCGGGGGGATCCTCACCGACAGCGGCGGCTTCCAGGTGCACAGTCTGGCGGAGTTTCGCAAGATCCAGGCCGACGGGATCGAATTCCGCTCGCATCTCGACGGGACGCGCCACTTCCTCACGCCGGAATCGATTCTCGAAATCCAGGAGCGCCTGGGAAGCGATATCCGCATGGTGCTCGATGTCTGCACCTCGCAACCCGCCGGAGAGGAGCAGACCGAGAGTGACATGGAGCTGACCCTGCGTTGGGCGGAGCGTTCCCGCGAGGCCTGGGAGAGGCGCGCGGGCGAGCCAGGCGGCGCGCTCTTCGGCATCGTCCAGGGAGGCACCCTTCCCGCGCTGCGCGAGCGGTGCGCGCGGCAGCTTGTGACGCTCGGATTCGATGGGTATGCTCTCGGCGGTTTCTCGGTGGGGGAGCCGGTCGAGAGCCGCGGGGCGGCCGTCGACGCGGCGATCGGCGAGCTCCCGGCCGAGCGCCCGCGCTATCTCATGGGAGTGGGAACGCCCGAGGACATTCTCGAGGCGGTCGCGAGGGGAGTGGATCTCTTCGATTGCGTGCTTCCCACGCGCAATGCGCGCAAGGCGACCGTGTTCACTTGGAACGGAAAGATGATCCTGAAGAATCGGGCGTATGCCGAGGATCCGCGCCCGATCGATCCGGATTGCGGATGTCCGGCGTGCCGGCGCTACTCGCGCGCGTATCTCCGGCATCTCTTTCGGGTGGGAGAACAGCTCGCGGGCCGGCTGGCCTCGATCCACAGCGTGGCGTTCTATCAGCAACTGATGGAAGCCATCCGGGAAGCGATCGCGGCCGGCCGCTTCAGCGCCTTCGCCGCCGAGGCGCGCGCCCGCTTCGCGAGAGGCGCGGGCGCCTCTTCGGCGTGAACGAGGCGCGTCGCCGGGGCCGGGCGCCGGCGCGCGGGTTGGGGGGAACTCGTGGGAGCTCGTTGCATGGGCGCGCCGAGAAGCGCGGACCTTTGAGGACGAGAAGAGCGTTCGAGCACGACAAGGAGGTTTCATGCTGAGCGGAATGCTGTGGATGGGCGGTCCGACCTCCCCGGAAGGGGGACAGCAGGGCAGTCCCTTCACGATGTTGATCATGTTCGGCCTGATCTTCGTCATCTTCTACCTGCTCATCATCCGCCCGCAGCAGAAGAGGCAGAAGGACCATCAGCGCATGCTCACCGAAATCAAGAACGGCGACAAAGTCGTGACGGCGGGCGGGGTCATCGGGAATGTGGTCGGGTCGAAGGAAGAGGACGGAGTCTCGATCCTCGTCATCAAGGTTGCCGAAAACACCAAGATCGAGGTCGCACGCACGCATGTGCAGCAGGTGCTCTTGAGAGACGCCAGCCGCCGCTAGACGAGAATCCGATGTTGCGCATCGTCTTCATGGGAACGCCGGAGTTCGCCGTGCCCGCTCTCACGGCGTTGTGCGAAGCGGGCCTGGCGCCGCTCGCCGTGTACACGCAACCCGGGCGTCCCTCGGGACGCGGCCTGCGCATCACCCAGCCGCCCGTCGCGCGCGAAGCGGAGCGGCTGGGACTTGTCCTGCGCCAGCCGGAAGTGCTGCAGCAAGCCGAGGAGATGCGCTTCCTGCGCGAGCTCGCGCCCGATGTCATCCTCACGGCCGCCTTCGGCAAGATCTTCCGCGCCGGGCTGCTCGCCCTTCCGCGTCTCGGCTGCCTGAATCTGCACCCGTCGTTGCTGCCGCGCTACCGCGGCCTCTCGCCGGTGCAGCGCGCGATCCTGCGCGGCGACGCGACGACGGGGGTCAGCCTGTATCGCATGGTGAGAGAAGTCGACGCCGGGCCCATTCTCGCGCAGCGCGAGGTGCCGGTCGGCGAAGGGGAGACGGCCGGCGAATTGACCATGCGCCTCGCCGCGCTCGCGGCCGAGATGGCTTGCGAGCTCCTGCCTCGTCTCGTCGAAGGGCGCGTGTCCGAGGTCGAGCAGGACGAGCGCCTCGCGAGCTACGCCCCCCGCCTGGCGCGCGAGGACGGGCGCATGGACTGGCGGCTGCCCGCGCCGCAGATCACGCGCCTCGTGCGGGCGATGAGTCCCTGGCCCGGCGCCTTCACCTTCTGCGCGGGCACGCGGGTGAAGGTGCTGCAAGTGCAGGCGGTCGACGCGCGTCCGCGCGACGAGGCGCCCGGCACCGTGATCGAGATCGGACGCTCGGGCCCGGTGGTGGCCGCGCTTCCCGGCGCGGTCGCGATCCTGCGCGTGCAAGCGGAGAGCTGCCAGGCCCAGGGCGGCGATGCCTTCTGTTGCGGGCGGCGGCTGAAGCCGGGCGACCGGCTGCTCTCGCACGCGTACGGAATCCGCGCATGAGCCGCGCCCCGCGCTCTCGCGAGCACAGGCCGCCCGATCCCGACGACGCCAGAGAAGTTGCGCTCGCCATCTTGTGCGCGGCCGATTCCTCGCCGGCGGCGGCCGAACGCGAGCGCTCGCGCGCCTTCGCGCGCGCGGGGCTCGACAGCCGCTCGCGACGATTCGTGACCACGCTCGTGCAGACCACCCATCGCTGGCGCGGCCGCGCCGACCGGGTGCTCGACACGCGGCTCGAGCGCGGCCTTTCCTCGCTCGATCCTTGCACCCGCAACATTCTTCGCCTGGCGTATGTGCAGCTCTTCCATCTGGACGCGATTCCTGCCTATGCCGTCGTCGACACGGCCGTGGAACTGACGCGCAGGCATGAGGGCAGCGGAAAGGCGCGCCTGGTGAACGGCATTCTGCGCGGCCTTTCGAAACGGCCTCCCTCGCCGCGGGAGTGGGGAGAGGGCCCGGGAGCGCGCGCGCTGGAGGGCGAGCTCTCGCATCCCGCCTGGCTGCTCGAGCGTTGGATCGCGCGCTGGGGAATGGAAGAGACGCGCCGCATCTGCGCCTGGAACAACGAACCGGCGCGGATCCACCTGCGCGTGTCGGGCGGAGCGCAAGCGGCGGAGGAAATCGCGCGGGCGCTGCAAGGCCCCGAGCGCGAGATTCAGCCGGGAGCGATTCTCGAAGAAGCATTGCGCGTGCAAGGCGCCTTCGATCCGGTGCACGAACCCGCCGTGCACGCAGGGCAGGTGACCGTGCAGGACGAGAGCCAGATGCTGGTGGGGCGCCTCTGGCCCGATGCGAGAGCGCGGGCCTTCGATCTCTGCGCGTCTCCCGGGACGAAAGCGTCGCACCTCGCGGAGCAATCGGGAGGCGCGCCCGTCTTCGCGTCCGATGTGAGGTTGTCGCGCGCGAGGCTCGTGGCGAGCACTTCCCGGCGCATGCGCCAGCCTCATCTTCACGCGCTCGTGGCCGACGGCCGGCGGCCGCCCTATCGCAACGCGAGCGCCGAACGCGTGCTGCTCGATGCGCCCTGCACCTCGCTCGGAGTGCTGCAGCGGCGGCCGGATGCCCGCTGGCTGCGCGGTCCGGAGGCGATTGCGGGCGCGGCCCGGCTCCAGGCGCAATTGCTCGACGCGGCGGCGGTGCTGGTGGCGCCCGGAAAGTGGCTGCTCTACAGCGTCTGCACGCTGGAGCCCGAGGAGACGGATGCTATGATGGAGCGCTTTCGCGCCCGGCATCCGGAGTTCTCCCCGCACGAACTTCCCGGGTGGGTCCCCGAGAAGATCCGCGCCGGGGCGGGGATCATGCGGATCCTGCCCGGGGTTTTGGGAATGGAAGGCGTGTACGCGGCGCTGATGCGAAACGAGGCGGCAGCATGAACGCGTGTCCGGGAGATCCATACGCCGGCAGTCCCGTATCGCGAGGGCGATTCATGTCAGGCAGTCGCACAAGACCGCATCGGTCGACACCGGGCGGGCGGACGAGGAAGTGGATCGGCGCGCTGCTCTTCGTGGGCGCCGGTGTGCTGGCCGGCGCGCTCTTCTTTCATCTAGTGGTGATGCCTTGGTTCGTGCGCCATGGAAGCGACGCGGAAGTTCCCGATCTTCAGGGGCTCACGAATCGCGAGGCGAAGGAGACCCTCGATCGCGCGGGCCTGAAGCAAGGGACCGTCGCCGAAGCGAGCCACGATCGAGTGGAGGCAGGAAGGATTCTTCGGCAGGCCCCGCCTCCCGGATTCCGGGTGAAGAAAGGACGGGCGGTCGACTGGGTGGTGAGCCTGGGACCGCAAGCGCTGCGCGTTCCCGCCCTCGAAGGGGAAAGCATCGTGCATGCCCGCTTCCTGCTTCAACAGGCGGGGCTGCAGTCGGGCGAGGTCGAGACGACCCACAGCGACGAGATTCTGCCCGAGCATGTGATCGCGTCGAATCCTCGCCCGGGCGAAGCGGTGGCCGAGCGGGAGAGAGTGGATTTGCTCGTGAGCCTGGGGCCCGCGCCACAGCGATTCGTGATGCCCGATCTGCGCGGAGAAGATCCCGACAAGGCGGCCTCCTATCTCGAGCGGGCCGGCTTTCGCGTGGAGCAGCGCTATTGGCCCGGCGCGAAGAGCGAGTGGCCGCGCGTGGCCGAGCAGGATCCGCCTCCCGGGTATCCGATCCAGGAAGGCGAGACGGTGCGCCTGTTCATGGGCGAGTGAGCGAGAGCAGCACGCGTGTGCGCGAAGCGCGCCGTGAAGAGCAGGAGGGGTGGATGACGCGACCCAAACCGATTCCCGCCGCGCCGCAGATCGCTCCCTCGCTCCTGTCCGCCGACTTCGCCCGCTTGGGTGAGGAGATCGCTTCGCTCCACGGCACCGGCGTGGGGATGCTCCATCTCGATGTGATGGACGGGCACTTCGTCCCCAACATCACCTTCGGCCCGCCGCTGGTGCGCTCGGTGCGGGGCATGACGCCGTTGTTTCTGGACACGCATCTCATGATCGACGATCCGCTGGCGTATGTGGACGCGTTCATCGAGAGCGGAGCGGATTTGCTCACGCTGCACGCGGAGAGCCTGGGAAGCGCGGCGCGCGCATCGTACGAGCGCGCCCGCGAGGCGCGCAGGCGGACGGCCGCGGGCGGCTGCGGCCTGGGGCTCTCCTTCCGGCCGGCGAGCGACCCGTCGCCCTGGATCGAAGCGTTGGGGGCCGAGCTGGACCTCGTTCTCCTGATGACGGTCGATCCCGGTTTCGGTGGCCAGCCCTTCATGGAAGACCAGCTTCCGAAGATCTCCGCCATGCGCGCGCTGCGAGACCGCAGAGGATGGGCTTTTCGGATCGAAGTCGATGGCGGAATCAACCCCCGAACGGCCGCTCAGTGCGCCCGCGCCGGCGCCGAGGTCTTCGTCGCCGGCACCGCCGTCTTCGGGCAGCGCGACCACGCCGCCGCGTTCCGCAAGCTTCACGCCGCGGTCCAGGACCCAGGATCGGCGGCCGGGAGAAATGCGCCGAATTCTTGAACAGGCAACGGGTTACAAATGCCGGCCCGGGCGGCATCCAGGAGCGGCTTGGGTCGTGCCCGGGGCTCTCGCCCGGCTGCCCGGGGTCTTGTGAAACGGCCGGAAGCGCGGCTACGGGAATGTCCCGCTTTCTCTTGTGACCGCGGTCTTTCAGCCTTGAAGCGCGTCGGCGCCGGATGGTAGACTTCGCGTTTCGTGACCGGATGGGAAATACGGCTCGATCGAACGGTATTCCATGTTTGAGGCGTTGGCAGGCCGGCTCGAGGCGGCCTTTTCCCGGATTCGCGGCCGGGGGAAACTGAGTCCGGAGAACATCCGCGAAACAATGCGGGACATCCGCCGAGCGCTGCTCGAAGCCGATGTCAATTACAAGGTTGCCCGGGATTTCGTCCAGCAGGTCGAAGCCCGGGCGGTCGGCATCGAAGTCACGCGCAGCCTGACTCCCGGCCAGCAGCTCGTGAAGGTCGTCCACGATGTCCTGGTCGATCTGCTGGGCGGGGAGACGACGCAACTCGCGGAGAGCGCCGAGATTCCCACGCGGATTCTCTTCGTCGGCCTGCAGGGATCGGGCAAGACGACGACGGTCGCGAAGATCGCGACCCGTTTGAAGAAGCGGGGAAAGATCTCGATGCTCGCCGCGTGCGATGTGCATCGTCCCGCCGCGGTCCAGCAGTTGGAGACGCTCGGCGCCCAGGTGGGCGCGCGGGTGCATTCTCCCGGCGAGAGCAAGGACGCGGCGGCGGTCGCCGCGCAGGGCTGGCGCGAGGCGCGCCAGGCAGCCGTCGATTACTACCTGGTCGACACGGCCGGGCGGCTGCAGATCGACGAACCGATGATGGAAGAGCTCGTCCGCGTTCGCGACGCGGTCGAGCCGCATCAGATCCTGCTCGTCGTCGATGGCTTGACCGGGCAGGAAGCGGTGGCGGTCAGCGAGACCTTCCATCGCCGGCTGACATTGAGCGGTGTGGTGCTCACGAAGATGGACGGCGACGCGCGCGGCGGGGCGGCCTTGAGCACGCGCGCCGCGACCGGCGTCCCGATTCTCTTCGTCGGCACGGGTGAAGGGCTGGAGGCGATCGAGCCCTTCCACCCGGCGGGGATGGCCTCGCGCATCCTGGGCATGGGCGACATCGTCGCCCTCGCGGAGCGCGCCCAGGAGGCGGTGGACATCGAGCAGGCCGCGCGGCTGCAACAGACGCTCGAGCGCGATCAGTTCACGCTCGAGCACTTCCTGCAGCAGATGCGGGAAGTGCGCAAGATGGGGCCGCTCGAGGAAGTGGTGAAGCTGATCCCCGGCCTGGGATCGAAGGTCGTGGGACGCATGGAAGGGGGCGAGCGGCAACTCGGGCGCATTGAGGCGATGGTGCTCTCGATGACGCCCCAGGAGCGGCGCAAGCCGGAGCTCCTGAACGGGGCGCGGCGCAAGCGCATCGCGAGGGGCAGCGGCACGACGGTGCAGGAAGTGAACCGGCTCCTGCGCGATTTCGAGCAGATGCGCCGGTTGTTCGGACGGATGCGGAAAGGCAAGGGCCTTCCGCGCATGTTCCAAGGCATGTAGGCAGGAGGAGAAGTACGGTGGTCGTCATTCGGTTGCAGAGGGCGGGCGCCCGCAACAGGCCCTTCTTTCGCTTGGTCATCGCCGATTCGCGGCGTTCCCGGGACGGGGCCTTCATCGAGAAAGTCGGATACTACGACCCCTTGCCGACTCCCGATGTGATCGTCATCGATCACGCGCGAGTCGAGCATTGGATCAAGAACGGCGCTCAACCTTCGGTTTCCGTTCAGCAACTGGTTCGCCGCAGCAAGCTGCGCGCGCTCGGCATCGCTTCGGCCGAGCCCAAGCGCCGCAAGCGGGGCGAACAGGCCGCGCAGCCGGCGCCGTCCGCCGAGCCCGCGGCGGCCGCGGCCGCGGAGGCGGGACCGACGCCGGCTGCGGAGTGAGCGGATCCCTTCCCGCTGGGGCGAGGATGATCGCCGCTTCCACGCGAGCATCCAGCATCCCGGCGGGGGTTCCAACCGCGACGACCTGACGCAAGTGGGCGACCGCGCGCGGAGACCCTGGGGCGGGGCCGCTTCGCGCGAGGAAATACGGGCCATCACGGACCAAGAGCCGGGTGCATGAGCAGCCCGGCACGAGCGTCTGCGACAGAACGCGCAAACAGCGATGGCGCGCAAACGAAACGCGAACGGAAGGAGAGAAGCCCATGAAGGAACTCATCGAGTATCTCACCAAGGCGTTGGTCGACAAGCCGGACGAAGTCGATGTGAAGGAAGTGGTCGGCGAGAAGACCACCGTGTACGAATTGAAGGTCGGGGAAGGCGATCTCGGAAAGGTGATCGGCAAGCACGGCCGTACCATTCGCGCGATCCGCACGCTTCTCTCGGCGGCCGCGACGAAGCAGAACAAGCGGGCGGTGCTCGAGATTCTGGAGTAGTCCCCACCCGCGCCGGTCGCGCGGGATGGAAGCGATGAACGAGCGCGCACAGGACACCTGGGTTCACGTCGGGACGCTGGGGAAGACCTTCGGGTTGAAGGGGGAAGTGGTCGTCCACTACACGGGCGAGACCCCCGATCGTTTCCGGCCCGGGTCCGTCGTACACATCGTGACCGCGGAGGGCCGCGTGCCTGCGCGGATCGCGTCGATGCGCGAGATGCCCGCCAAGCTGGTCGTCGCCTTCGAGGGGCGGGCGGGCGTGGATGAGATCCGGCCCTGGGTCGGATGCGCGCTCGAAGTGCGGGCGAGCGAACTGCCGCCGCTGGAGGCAGGAAGCTACTACCACTACGAGCTGCTGGGCCTCGAAGTCTATTCGGCGGGCGGGGAATTGCTCGGACGCATCGAAGAGATCCTGGAGACGGGAGGCAACGACATCTTCTGCGTCCGCAAGGAGGGGCGGGAGATCCTGGTTCCCGCCATCGACGATGCGATCGATTCGATCGATCCGGCCGCGGGCAGAGTGGTGCTGAAGGACATGAAAGGACTGATCGCGCCGTGAATCGGGAAGAGCCCCGCCTCACGGTCACGGTCCTCACCGGGTTTCCGGCGCTCTTCGGAAGCCTGGCGGCGGAAGGCATCATTCGCATCGCTCTCGAGAAGGGGCTCGCGCGTCTCGAGATCGTGAACCTCCGCGACTACACGGAGGATCGTCATCGCACGATCGACGACTACCCCTACGGCGGCGGGCCCGGCATGGTGTTGAAGATCGAGCCGGTCGCGCGCGCGCTCGACGACATCGCCGGCCGCGAGGGCCGGCAGGAAGCGAGACGCGAGGGGGAGCGGGGCACGACCCCCGGCGACGGCGGCACGGATCGAGAGAGCGGGCGGGAAGTGATCCTGCTCAGCCCGCAGGGAAAGCCGCTCACGCAGGAGTTTTTCGAGCGGCGGGCGGATGCGCGCCACCTGATCTTGATCTGCGGGCGGTACAAGGGCATCGACGAGCGCATTCGCGCGCTCGCCGACACCGAAGTGTCGCTCGGGGACTATGTGATCTCGGGCGGCGAGTTGGGCGCGATGGTCCTGATCGACGGGCTCTTTCGCCTGATTCCCGGAGTGTTGGGGGATTTCGATTCCGCGAGAGGAGATAGCTTCTCGACCGGGATCCTCGATTGCGCGTATTATACGCGGCCGGAATCCTGGCGCGAACAGGCGGTGCCCGAGGTGTTGCTGTCGGGCAATCACGGGGCGATCCGCAGGTGGCGGCGCGAGGATGCCTTGCGCAGGACCTTCGAGCGACGGCCGGATCTGCTCGCCGGGGCGGAGCTCGACGAAGAGGACCGGCGGTTCCTGCGCGCGCTCGGCTGGCAGGAAGCGCGATGAGAGATCCGGCCCGGACGGCGCGCGCCTGAGGGATGGAAGAACTTCGCGTGGTCCGTCCACGCGTCATGGGGCAAGCGAAGCGGAAGAGGAGAGGGAGCGATGGACATTCTGAGAAATGTGGAAGCGCCGCAGGTGAAGTCCGAAGTGCCGGCCTTCGGCCCGGGCGACACGGTGAAGATCGCGGTGCGCGTGGTGGAGGGAGACAAGGTCCGCTCCCAGATCTTCCAAGGCGTCGTGGTTGCACGCGCGGGCTCCGGAACGCGCGCCACCTTCACGGTGCGCAAGATCAGCGACGGCGTGGCGGTGGAGCGCATCTTCCCCCTGCATTCGCCCAATGTCGCCGGCATCGAGATCGTGCGGCGGGGACGCGTGCGCCGGGCGCGCCTGACCTATCTGCGTGGGCGCAAGGGCCGCAGCGCGCGCATCCGGGAACGGACGAGCGAAATGTTCGCGGCGGCGGCCGAAAAGGCCGCGCCCGTCGAGCAGACGGCCGAGACCGCGCCTGCGGAGCCCAAGACGCCGGCCAAGGCGAAGAAGGGCGGCAAAGCCAAGGGCTAGGCGCAAGGCCAAGGGCTGAGCGCAAAGCGGGCGAGTGAGCGCAAGGCCGACAGCGCAGAGCTCGCCGGGCAAGAGCAGCAACATCACAGCGGCGGAGTCGCTTCAACGCGGCTTCCGCCGCATTTTTTTTGGCGCAAGGGCGCCCCCCTTCCCGCGGGCGCCTTTTCTTTGGCGAAAGCGGCCCCGGCATTGCTAATGAAACCTTGTGAGCGGCGGCGATGGCTGCGCGCACTCGCACGCGGACAGATGCGCTCGCAGACGAGCGAGCGCGGCCAAGCTCCGGGGGAAGCCTGGAGACAGTCGATCGCTGCAAGGAAGCGAGGAGATCGCCATGCAAACGGGGGCCGAACCGCTGCGCGTCTCGAGCGTTCTTCGCGGCAGGGAAGGAGAAGCGATCGCCGCCCTCTTCCTCGAGATGAACGGGTACCGGATCGTCGGCCGTAATGTGCGCTGCGGCCCGCTCGAAATCGACCTCCTCGCCCGCAAGGCGGGCATTCTCGCGGTCGTGGAAGTGCGGCTGCGTTCCTCTCGTTCCCACGGCCGTCCGGAGGAAAGCGTGCGCTGGCGCAAGCGCCACCTCCTGCGCCAGGCGGCCGCCTGCCTGCCCGGACGCGTTCCGCTGCAGGGGGCACGGCTGCGCTTCGATGTGATCGCGATCGAGACCGAGCCCTTCGGCCTGCACTTGCGCCACCTGCAGGACTGGTGGCGCCCTTGTGCTCGTTGACACCCTCCCCGAGCCGTTGGTAGATTCCCTTTCTTATCTTGAAGTTGCGGGCAGGCCTCCGGCGGGCGTCTCATGCTCGCCGGACGGGTCGAGCGGAGGTGCCATGCCGGGGCGGCCATCCGAGCGGACGACCAGAAGCGACGCCTTGGAGGCGGACATTTCCGCTCAAGCCGCCGTCCTCGCCGAAGGCCTCGTCCGCCGTGAGCGGCGCGCCATCGCCCGGGCGATCTCCCATGTCGAAGACCGGACGCCGGTCGGCCGTGATCTGCTCGATCGCGTCTTTCTGCGAGCCGGCCGCGCGCGACGCATCGGCATCACCGGCCCTCCCGGGTCGGGCAAGAGCACTCTCGTCCACGCTCTCGCCACGCTGCTCCGCAAGCGCGGGGAGCGGGTGGGTGTGCTCGCGATCGATCCCACGAGCCCCTTCACCGGCGGCGCGATCCTCGGCGATCGCGTGCGCATGCCGTCGGCCTCGGGCGACGACGGCTTCTTCGTGCGCAGCATGGCCTCGCGCGGAAGCCTGGGCGGCGTCTCGGCGGCGGCCCACGAGGCGGCCGACGTGCTCGATGCGGCCGGATTCGACTGGGTGCTCATCGAGACGGTGGGCGTGGGGCAATCGGAACTCGAGATCGTCGAGCTCGCCGACACCGTCCTGCTCGTGCTCGTGCCGGAATCGGGCGACGCGGTGCAGACCATGAAGGCGGGGATCATGGAGATCGCCGATGTCTTCGTGATCAACAAGTACGATCGCGAAGGCGGCGACCGCCTGCGCCGCGACATCGCGGTGACGCTCGAGCTGACGCACTGGACCCGCCCGGGCGGGTGGATCCCGCCGATCGTTCCCGCGGTCGCGACCGCGGGAACCGGCGTGGATCAGGCTTTGGCAGAGGCGGAGGCGCACATCCGCTGGCTGGCGGAAGATCCCGCCCGCCAGGAAGGCATGCGGCTCGAAAAGGTGGGCCGGCGGCTGCGGGCTCTCCTGCGCGACGCGCTGATCGAGCGCGTGTGGAGGGATGCGGCGCTCGAGAGCCGATTGGCAGAGGCGCTGCCGCGCATCGCCGCGCGCGAGATCTCCCCGTACCGCTGGATCGAATCGATTCGCCTCGACGGAGCGTAGGAACGCATCTCGGAGAGGCAGGGAGGACACATGGAAGAGAAGATCCGGGTGCTCGTCGCCAAGCCGGGACTCGATGGCCACGACCGCGGCGCGAAGGTGGTGGCGGCCGCGTTTCGCGACGCGGGATTCGAGGTGATCTACACCGGACTTCATCAGACTCCGGAGATGATCGTCGACGCCGCGATCCAGGAAGATGTGGATGTGCTTTCGATGTCGGTCCTCTCCGGCGCGCACATGACCATCTTTCCGCGCGTGCTCGACTTGTTGAAGGAGCGCGGAGCGGGCGACATCCTCGTGATCGGCGGCGGCATCATTCCGCGCGAGGACGCGAACCGGCTGAAGGCCCTGGGCATCGGCGAGATCTTCGGCCCCGGGACTCCGACCTCGGATGCGATCGCCTACATTCGCGATTGGTTCGCGAAACGCGGTTCGCAGAAGGCGTAGACGAGGAAGCCGCGGGAGGCGGGCGCGGCGCGACGCGCGGAACGGCCAGGCGCGAACGCGCGAGAGGACAAGAAGGAGGCGGGTATGGACTTCACGCTCTCGGAAGAGCAGAAGATGATCCAGGAGACGGCGCGCGACTTCGCCGACAAGGAGCTCGTCCCCATCGCGGAGCAGGTCGACGAGACGCGCGAGCCGCCCATGGAAGCGATCCGCAAGCTGGGCGAGCTCGGCTTCCTCGGCATGCTCGTGCCCGAGGAGTACGGCGGCGCGGGCCTCGACGATGTGAGCTATGTCCTCGCCATGGAGGAGATCGCGCGCGGATGCGCCTCGGCCTGCGTGATCATGGATGTGAACAACTCGCTTGTGTGCGAGCCGCTGCGCATGTTCGGCAATGAGGACCAGAAGAAGCGCTACCTCACGCCGATCGCGCGCGGAGAGAAGATCGGGGCCTACTGCCTGACCGAAGCGAACGCGGGCTCCGACGCGGGCAACATCCAGACGCGCGCGGTGGCCGAAGGCGATCACTATCGCCTGACGGGCACCAAGCTCTTCGTCACCAACGGCGGGATCGCGAACGTCTTCCTGGTTTTCACCAGCACCGAGCCGGAGAAGAAGACCCGCGGGATCACCGCCTTCATCGTCGAGGAGACCTTCCCCGGTTTTCGCCGCGGCCGCCGGGAGAAGACCCTCGGCATCCGCGGCTCGACCACCTACGAGATCATTCTCGAAGACTGTCTCGTGCCGAAAGAGAATGTCCTCGGCGAACCGGGGCGCGGATTCAAAGTGGCGATGGAAGCGCTCGACTCCGGGCGCATCGGGATCGCTGCGCAGGCGGTGGGAATCGCGCGCGCGGCGCTCGGGCGGGCCGTCGAGCACGCCAAGAACCGCCAGCAGTTCGGCGAGCCGATCGGGAACTTCCAGGCGATCCAATGGATGCTCGCCGACATGGCGACCAAGATCGAGGCGGCCCACCTGCTCACGATCCGCGCGGCGGTGCTGCGTGATCAGGGCGGCGACTATGTGACCGCGTCGGCGCAGGCGAAGCTCTACGCCGGCCGCGTGGCGGTGGAGGTGACCGACGCCGCCATCCAGGTGCACGGCGGCTACGGCTACACGCAGGATTACCAGGTGGAACGGCACTATCGCGACGCGAAGATCACCGAGCTGTACGAAGGCACCTCGGAGATCCAGCGGCTGATCATCGCGCGGAGATTGCTGCGCGGTTGAGTGCGCGTTGCGGCGCCGCTCTCCATGGCGGCGCCGCGCCGGCACGGCTCGAGACGCGCGGCGGACGAGGGCACTCGTGGAACTGGGATTCGACGCGGACCATAAGATGATCATCGACGGCGTGCGCGATTTCGCCCGCGGAGAAATCGCTCCGCTCGCTCGAGAGATGGATGAGCAGGCGCGCATCCCCGAGGAGATCCTCGATCAGATGCGCGCCCTCGGGCTCTTCGGCATCCAGATTCCCGAAGCGTACGAAGGCCTCGGGCTCGACAGCCGCGTGTACGCCGCGATCATCGAGGAGATCTCCAGCGCCTGCGCGGGGATCGGGATCCTGCTCTCGGTCCATTCCTCGGTGGCCGCCTATCCGCTGACCGCGTTCGGCAACGAGGATCAGCGCCGCCGCTTTCTTCCGCGCCTGGCCGCGGGGGAGATCGGCGCCTTCTGCCTCTCGGAACCCGACAGCGGCAGCGACGCCGCTTCGCTCAAGACCTCGGCGCGGCGCGACGGCGATGCGTATGTCCTGACCGGCACCAAGGTGTTCGTCTCGAGCGGATCGCTGGCGAGCCTGTACCTCGTCATGGCGCGCACCGATCCCGATCCCGCCCTGCGCCATCGCGGGATCAGCGCCTTTCTGGTCGAGCGCGATGCGTCCGGGCTCATCGTCGGCCGCAAGGAAGACAAGATGGGCATGCGCGCCGATGACACGACCGAGATTTTTCTCGAGGACTGCCGCGTTCCGGCGGAGAACCGTCTGGGCGCCGAAGGGCAGGGGTTCCATGTGGCGATGAAGGCGCTCGACAACGGACGCATCGGAGTCGGCGCGCAGGCGGTCGGCATCGCGCGCGCGGCAATGGGGGAAGCGCTCTCCTACGCGCGCACGCGATATCAATTCGGATTCCCGCTGGTGCACTTCGAAGCCATTCAGGGAAAGCTCGCCGAAATGGCGACCCGCATCGAGGCGGCGCGGCTGCTGGTCCATCAGGCCGCATGGATGAAAGACCAGGGCAAACCGTACAAGCGGCAGGCGGCGATGGCCAAGCTGGCCGCGTCGGAATCGGCGAACTGGGTCGCCCATCAGGCGCTGCAGATCCACGGCGGCTACGGATACATGAAGGAGTACGCCGTCGAGCGCTACTATCGCGACGCGCGCGTGACCGAGATCTACGAAGGCACGAGCGAGATGCAACGCCTCGTGATCGCGCGCAGCCTGCTCAGGGGCGAGTGAGCGGCTGCGTGCGGGCGGCCGCGTAGTTTTCCCACGCCTCGAAGCCTGCTTTGCGCGGCCTCGCGTTCCCGACCCTCACTCGAAGTCCATGCCCCGCTGAGCGGCCTTCGGCTTGCCCCTACGCCCCTCCGGATGCTGGAGCGGCACGCATGCGCCGGTTATACTTGAGGACGAGCGATCGTGACGGGCTTTGTGGGGCGGGCGAGGCTTCCCGCTCCATCTTCGCCCGCGCGGGGGGATGCTGGAGGAGAGGATGTTCCCGCCAAGAACCGCTTTGCTGTTCATTCTGAGCTTCGTCGTCTTTGCCGCCTCGGTCGCATCGGCCCCGATCGATTCCCACGCTGCCCTGAAAGCGGCCGTCCACTTCCTGGAGCAGCGAGGCCTCGAGCAGGCAAGACCTGCATCGTCGACGATGATCACGGCCGACGGCCAGGCCCTCGCCCATCTCATCACGCTCACTCCGCAAGGGTATGTGATCGTTTCGGCCGACGACGATCTCCCGCCCGTCATCGCCTACTCCTCGATCGACAGCCCGGGCGTGGACGACGGCCGCAATCCTCTGCTCGATCTCGTCAAGACGGACCTGCGCAACCGTCTGGCGGCCCTGCCCGCTCTCGACCCGGAGCTGGCGGCGCAATGGCGCCTGGGGTGGCGGGACGCGCGGCGAGAGACGCCGGAAGGCGTCCGCGGTCCGGCAGCACGGGAGGAACACAACCAGCCGCGCTTCACGCAGTGGCCGCCCGCGGGATCGACGCCGACGGGCGGATGGCTGCTCTCGAACTGGACCCAGAATGCCCCGTACAACGCGCTCTGTCCGCTCGACCTGGCTCACGGCGGATCACGCAGCCTGGCCGGCTGCCCGGCCGTGGCGATGGCGATGATCCTGAACTACCACGCGACCGTTCAGGAGACGGCCTTCGACGGCGGCGACCGCTACCTGCACAACTACTACGGCAATGTCTACTGGATACCCGACGCGGCCGATCAATACGACTTTCCCGACTTCGCGACCTTGAACAGCCATCTGGAGACGCTGAGCGAGCATTGGGAGATCGGCACTCCCTTGACGAACACCGAGAAGGCGGCTCTGGTCTTTGCCTGCGGAGTGGCGGCCCAGCAGGTTTACGCGGCCTCCGGATCCGGCACCTTTGGCGTGGACCAGGCCTATGACGCCTACCAGCGCTTTGCATTCACCGGCAGCCGCCTGGCGCTCGATTCCGATCCGAATCTGTTCAGCGATCTGGCGACGGAGATGCAGAACGCGCACCCTGCCCACCTGGCGGTGGTGGATGCCGGCTGGACTTCCGGGCACAATCTCGTGGTCGATGGATACAATACCGACGACTATTTCCACCTGAACTTCGGTTGGGGTGGATCCTACAACGGCTGGTACCTGCTGCCGCAGGGGCTGCCCTTCAGCCTGACCGTGATCGAGGGAGTGATCCTCGACATCCTGCCCGCTGCCACATCCGTCGAGCATTCCGGGCCCGCGGCCGCATTCTGGGAGTTGATCAACGAGCCGAATCCGGCCGGCTTGCGCGCCACGGTGAGCTTTCGTGCGCCGGCGAGCGGTCCGGTGAAACTGGGGATCTACGACCTCACCGGGCGCCTGGAGGAGACGATCTTCGACGCGACCGTCGGGCAAGGCCTGCGGACGATGCCCTGGTCCCCGGCCGGATTGCCCGCCGGAGTGCACTGGCTGCGGTTGGAATCGATGGGGCAGGTCGAGACGCGTCGCGTGGTGGTGGTGCGCTGATCGCTGCGGCTCCCCGCTCACCCGGCTCGGTGCTACCGGCCGCTCACTTGGACTCGCTGCCGCCTTCGCACAGCTCGAGCAGGACTCCGCCCGTCGTCTTCGGATGGAAGAAGAGGATCCGCTTCCCGCCCGCGCCTTCGGTCGGCAGCTCGCCGATGGGCTGCAACCCGCGCGCCTTCAGCCGTTCCGCTTCCGCGTCGAGATCGGTGACCGCCAGCGCGATGTGCTGGATGCCCGCGCCCTTCTTCTCTAGGAATTTCGCGATCGGGCTTTCCGGATCGGTGGGGGCGAGGAGCTCGATGTTCGACTCGCCGATCTTCAAGTGATACGAGACGATCTTCTGGCTCGCGACCGTCTCGGTGTCGAAGTGCTCGAGCCCGAGCGCGTCGCGCCAGAGGGCGAGCGCCGCCTGCGCATCCGAGACGGCGATTCCCAAGTGGTCGATCTTCTTGATCATCATGGTCCTTTGCTGAATGGGCGGCCGGTCCGCGAAGGACGCGGGCCCGCGCTTTGGATGATCCCGATCAAAGATATCCCGGGTCCCGGTACGATCCGAAAACGGTGCGCAGCCGCCCGCAGATCTCGCCGATGCTCGCATACGCCGTGACGCAGGCGAGGATCGGCTCCATGAGATTGTCGCTGCCTCGCGCGGCCGCTTCCAGCCGCTCGAGCGCCTCGTTCACGCGGGTCGCGTCGCGCTTCGCGCGCACCGCCTGCAGGCTCGCCGCCTGGTTGCGCTCGAGCTCGGGATCGAGGCGGAACTCGGGCTCCGGCACCGGCTCGTCGATGGCATAGCGATTCACGCCGACCACGATCGCCTCACCGGCCTCGACTTCCCGTTGATGGCGGTAGGCACTCGTGTGGATCTCGCGCTGGATGAAACCGCTCTCGATCGCGGCCAGCACGCCGCCCAGCGATTCGACTTTCTCGATCAGCTCGCTCGCGCGGCGCGCGATCTCGGCCGTCATGACCTCGATGGCGTACGAGCCGCCCAGCGGATCGATCGTGTCGGTGACGCCCGTTTCCTCGGCGAGGATCTGTTGCGTGCGCAGCGCGAGGAGCGCGGCGCTCTCCGAAGGCAGGCAGATCGCCTCGTCGCGGCTGTTCGTGTGCAGCGACTGGGTGCCACCGAGCACCGCCGCGAGCGCCTGGAAGGCGACCCGCACCGCGTTCAACTCGGGCTGCTGCGCGGTCAGGGTGCTGCCCGCCGTCTGGGTGTGAAAGCGCAGCGTCCAGCTGCGCGGGTCCTTGGCATGGAAGCGGTCGCGCATGATCGTGGCCCACAGCTTGCGCGCCGCCCGGTACTTGGCGACTTCCTCGAGCAGGTGATTGTGCGCGTTGAAGAAGAAGGAGAGCCGCGGGCCGATCTCGTCGACATCCAGACCGCGTTCCACGGCCGACTGCACATAGGTGATGCCGTTCGCGAGGGTGAAGGCGACTTCCTGCACCGCCGTCGAGCCCGCCTCGCGAATGTGGTAGCCGCTGATCGAGATCGTGTTCCAGCGCGGCATGCGCTTGCGGCAATACTCGAAGATGTCGGTCGTGATCCTCAGGCTGGGCCGCGGCGGGAAGATGAAAGTGCCGCGGGCGACATACTCCTTCAGCACATCGTTCTGGATCGTTCCGTTCAACGCCTCGGGAGCGATGCCCTGTTTCTCGGCCAGCGCCTGGTACATGAGCAGGAGCACCGCCGCGGGCGCATTGATCGTCATCGAGGTCGAGACGCGGTCGAGCGGAATGCCGGCGAAGAGGATCTCCATGTCGGCGAGGGTGTCGATCGCCACGCCGACCTTGCCGACTTCGCCCGTCACTTCCCGCGCGTCCGAGTCGTAGCCCATCTGCGTGGGAAGATCGAAGGCCACCGAGAGTCCCGTCTGCCCTTGCTCGAGCAGGTAGCGGAAACGCCGGTTGGTCGCTTCCGCCGTGCCGAAGCCCGCGTACTGGCGCATCGTCCACAAGCGGCCGCGGTACATGGTCGGCTGGACTCCGCGCGTGAAGGGGAAGCTTCCCGGATAGCCGATCGCCTCGTCGAAATCGAGCGCGGCGGGACCGTTCGGATCGTAGAGCGCGCCCACATCGAAGGACGAGGCGGCAAAGCGTTCCTTGCGCTGCTTCTGCTTTGCGGCGGCCGCTTCCCAGGCCGCCCGTCCCGAAGCGCCTCCGCTTCCGCTCGCGGAATCAGGTTTGCGGCCGTCGTCGGCTTTCTTGCTCATGATGCATCTCCCGTCGCTCGCGCGGCGTCATCGCGCAGCAAGCGCTTGCGCGGCTCGCCATGCGCCGCCCTCAAAGCGGGATGTTTCCGTGCTTCTTGGGCGGATTCTGTTGCCGCTTGTTCTCGAGGCTCGCGAGGGCGCGAATGAGATAGGGCCTCGTCTCGCGCGGCTCGATGACATCGTCCAGGTAGCCGTGGCCGGCGGCCACGTAGGGATTCGCGAAGGTGTCGCGGAACTGCTTGACGATTTCCGCCTGGCGCGCGGCGCGATCCTCCGCCTGCTCGAGCTCCTTGCGGAAGACGATCTTCACCGCGCCCTCGGCGCCCATGACCGCGATCTCGGCGCCGGGCCAGGCGATGTTCACATCTCCGCGAATGTGCTTGGAATTCATGACGCAGTAGGCGCCGCCGTAGGCCTTGCGCGTGATCACGGTGATCTTCGGCACGGTCGCCTCGCAATAGGCGAAGAGCAGCTTGGCGCCGTTGACGATGATCCCGCCCCATTCCTGCGCCGTCCCGGGCATGAAGCCGGGGACATCCTCGAAAGTGATGATGGGAATGTTGAAGGCGTCGCAGAAGCGCACGAAGCGCCCGCCTTTGCGCGAGCACTCGATGTCGAGCACGCCGGCCAGGAAGCGCGGCTGGTTGGCCACGATCCCGACCACCCGTCCGCCGAGGCGCGCGAAGCCGACGACGAGATTCGGCGCGTACAGCTCGTGCACTTCCAGGAAGGTGTCGCGATCCATCACCCGGCGAAGGATCTCGCGCACATCGTAGGGTTTGTCCGGCTCGGCGGGCACGATGCGATTGATCTCGTCGTCGCGCCGCTCGGGATCGTCGCCGGTGTCGGCGAAGGGAGGATCTTCGAGATTGTTCTGCGGCAAGTAGCTCAAGAGCGTCTTGATCAGATCGAGCGCGTGCGCGTCGTTCTCGGCCGCGAAGTGCGCGACTCCGCTCTTGGTGCTGTGCGCCGAAGCGCCCCCCAGGTCCTCGAAGCTCACATCTTCCTGGGTCACCGCCTTCACCACATCGGGCCCGGTGACGAACATGTGGCTCGTGCCCTTCACCATCACGATGTAGTCGGTGAGCGCGGGGGAATAGACCGCGCCTCCCGCGGCGGGGCCCATGATCGCCGAGATCTGAGGCACGACGCCCGAGGCGAGCGTATTGCGCAGGAAGATGTCCGCGTACCCGCCGAGGCTCGTCACGCCTTCCTGGATGCGCGCCCCGCCGGAATCGTTGATCCCGATCACGGGGCAGCCGTTGCGGACCGCGTGATCGAGGACGAGGCAGATCTTGCCCGCGTTCGCTTCGGAAAGCGTTCCGCCGAGCACGGTGAAGTCCTGCGAATAGAGATAGACCTGGCGCCCCCCGATCATTCCGACGCCCGCGACTACGCCGTCGCCGGGGAACTTGCGGCCCGCCATGCCGAAGTCGGTGCAGCGATGGGTCACGAAGGTGCCCATCTCCTGGAAGCTGCCGGGATCGAGCAGGTGCTCGACGCGCTCTCGGGCCGTCATGCGGCCCACGGCGTGACGCTTCTCCGCGCGCTCGGGACCGCCTCCGGCAATCGCTTCCGCGCGACGGCGGTGAAGATCCTGGATTCTCGGGTCCTGGTCCATTGCACCTCCCTGAAGATCTCTCAAATCATGATCGTCCACGAAAGCGGCAGGGCACGCTCGACGCTTCAACCTCGCGAAGCAGGAACGGAGCATCATAGGGAACGGGGACCCGGGCGGTCAATGCGTGACCCGCGGCGCGTTCCATTGACTGCCCGTCCTTCGAGACCTAGGCTCCGGGGTTCGGTTCCGGATGAGGCCGATCGGCCGAAGGCTTTGCCAACCATGTCGAGCGGCCGGCGGCCCGCATCGAGCTTCGCGCGCCGGTGGTGTCGCAGCGCTTCGCGACAGGCCGCGAGCGAGCTGGAGGATGCATGCAGGAATTCCTTCTTCACGAGAGCAAGGGCCCGGTCGCGATCGTCACGCTGAACCGCCCCGACAAGCTGAACGCCCTCAACCGGGCGACGCTGCTCGAGCTTCAAGCGAGATTCGCCGAGCTGTCCCGCGACGATGCCGTTCGCGCCGTGATCCTCACCGGAAGCGGACAGAAGGCCTTTGCCGCGGGCGCGGACATCGCGGAGCTCGCGAGCCTCACGCCCACCGGCGCGCGCGGGATGTCGGCGCTGGGGCAATCCGTCATGGACGGGATCGCGCACTGCGGGAAGCCCGTGATCGCGGCGGTGAATGGATTCGCCCTGGGAGGCGGCCTCGAGCTCGCGCTCTCGTGTCACTTCCGCTACGCGAGCGCCAATGCGCGCCTCGGCCTGCCCGAGGTGAAGCTCGGCCTGATGCCCGGGTATGCGGGCACCCAGCGCCTGCCGCGGCTGGTCGGGAAAGGACGCGCGCTTGAGATGATCCTGAGCGGCAATCCGGTCACGGCCGAGGAAGCGTTGCGCATCGGCCTCGTCAATCGCGTGGTCGAGCCGGAGGCTCTTCTGCCCGCGTGCGAAGAAGTCGCCAACGCGATCGCGGCGCGGGCGCCGGTGGCCCTCCGGCATGCGATCGAGGCGGTGGAGCGAGGGCTGGACGGTTCGCTCGAGGAGGGATCGTCGCTCGAGCAGGCGCTGTTTGGATTGCTGTGGAGCACCGCGGACATGCGCGAGGGCTGCGCGGCATTTCTCGAAAAGCGCGAAGCCCGCTTTTCCGGACGATAGGTCGCGGCTGGAGATTCCAGGTGCCCGGAGGCGATTTCTCTTCGGGACAACGGATGGGACATTTTCCGCCCGGCATGGATCGATTCGCGGCAAGGTAGGCGCAAGCCGTGTTTTCCCATCAGAATGGGCGGGAGGTCCTCGATTCCTGGCGCCGTGACCGCGGGCCCTTCCTGGACACCTTCCTCGCCGCAGCCTACAATGCCCGGCACCCGTCCAAGCGCCCGGCCCGCTCCGGCCGGCAGGCGAGAGTGGCGGAATTGGTAGACGCGCTGGATTTAGGATCCAGTGACGATGAGTCGTGGGGGTTCGAGTCCCCCCTCTCGCATGGGACGTCCGAGGATTCGCCCGAACCATCACAGAGGAGGAGGAACGCGTGAAAGTCGAGGTCCGCGAGACCGCGCCCCTGCACAAGGCGCTCGACATCCGCCTGGAACCCGAGGAAGTCAATCGCTTCATGGACGAGTTGATCGACGCGTTCCGCCGCCGGCAGTCGTTTCCCGGCTTCCGCCCGGGCAAGGCTCCCGACCAGGTCGTCCGCCGGCGTTTCGAGGATGACATCGAGCGGGCCGTGTTCACCGAGCTGATCCCGCGATCGATCGACCGCGCGGTCGCCGAGCAGGGCCTTCGGCCCGTGGAGGCGGGGGAGGTTTCCAGCGTCCGCTTCCGGCCGGGAGAGCCGCTCGAATTCACCGTCACCTTCCCGATCTGGCCCGACATCCAGCTAGCGCCATACGAGGAGATCGAAATCGAACAGGTGGTCGAAGGGGCCTCGGTCGAGGAGGTAGAAGAGTTTCTGAACAGAATCCGCGAGCGCTCGGCCGAAACCTCGGTCGTGGAACGCGAGGCGCAGGACGGGGACCTCATGCAGGCCGAGCTCGAGACGGTGGATGCCCAGGGCCAGCGGGTGCGGGGCACCAAGAAGGAGACGGTCACGCTGGAGGTCGGAAGCCCGAATCTGCTGGCCGAGTTCCGCGACGCGGCGGCGGGGTTGTCGGCGGGCCAGGCGCGCGAATTCTCCGTCCATTATCCCGACGATTTTCCGCAGGAAAGCCTGCGCGGCGAGACGCGCCGCTATCGCATGAAGGCGACGGAGATCCGGGAAAAGAAGCTGCCTCCTCTGGACGATTCCTTTGCGAGAAGCCTCGATCCTCAGATGGATCTCGAGAGCCTGCGCACGCGCATTCGCTTGCGGCTCGAAAGCGAGCATCGCTTCGCCGCCCGCGAGCAGGTCGAAGAGAAGCTGGTCGACGCGCTCATCGAGGCCAACCCCTTCGAACTGGCCAAAGAGGCAGTCGAGAAGCCGCTCGAGCGGATGTTGGACCGGACGATGAAGGAGAATCCCTCGGTGTCGAGGGAGGATCTGGAGCAGGTCTACCGCCCGCGTGTGGAGCGGCTGCGGCGGCGGGACCTGCTTCTGGGCAAGGTTGCGGAAAGAGAAGGGATCGAGGTCACCCCGGCCGATGTAGAAGGGGAGATCGCGAGGATCGCGATGGAGGAGCGGCGCACCGTCGAGGAGGTGCGCAAAGATCTGGGTGACATCGAGCGCTACCGGCAGTTCCTCTTCGAGCGCAAGGTGTTCGAGGCGCTGACCGGCAAGGCGAAGATCCGGGAGATCCAGGTTCCCGCGAGAAGCCGGGCCGCCCAGGAGGGAGCCCCGGAGGCGGCCGGCGCTCCGGTCGCCGCGCCGGCCGGTGAAGAGCCGGACCGCCCGCAGGCGGAAAGCGCGCCGGAGGCCGGGGATTCCGGGCGTTGAGATGAGAATGGTCTGACAGGGAGGGGACGATGCCCGAAAGGGAAGTGGGTGAGAGAGCAGGAATGCCCGCGGCGGAAGAGCGCAGGCCCGACGCCGAATGCCGTTCGCAGATGTCCTTCGTGAGCCGGGGCGGTTGGAGCCCCACGAGCGTGGCCGGATTCTGGCGCTCGCCTGACGAGGACGCCTTGCGCCCCGGCGTGGACCGCGAGATCGCGACCGTGCGCGGCTGGTCCCCGGGCGCCTTCGCCCCGCGCGCGGAGAAGGACCGCGACGCCCTGCTCTCGCTCGTGCCGATCGTGGTCGAGCAATCGGCCCGGGGCGAGCGCGCCTACGACATCTTCTCGCGGTTGTTGCGCGACCGGATCATCTTCGTCGGCTCGGTGATCGACGATACGACCGCCAACCTCGTGATCGCGCAGCTGCTCTTCCTCGAAGCGGAAGATCCCGATCGCGATGTGCATCTCTACATTCACTCGCCGGGCGGAATCGTGTCGGCGGGACTCGCGATCTATGATACGATGCAGTTCGTCAAGCCCGATGTGGCCACGATCTGCATGGGGCAGGCGGCGAGCATGGGCGCGCTGCTGCTCGCGGCCGGGGCCCATGGCAAACGGAGCGCCCTGCCGCATGCCCGCATCATGATCCACCAGCCGATGGGCGGCAGCCGCGGGCAGGCGGCCGACATGGAGATCTTCACGCGGGAGATCCTGACCCTGCGCGAGAAGATCCACGAGATCCTGGCCCTCCACACGAAGCAGGACATCCAGCGCATCCGCAAGGACACCGACCGCAACTTCTTCATGTCGGCCGAGGAGGCCCAGGCCTACGGGCTGGTCGACGAGGTGATCATCAAGAAGAAGTAGGTCCTGCCGATGCTAGAGAGAGACGCCGCCTCGCGGGGCGGCGGCGACCAGACCCGGCCGGATTCGGGGGAACGGAGGCCCTCGCGGACGGGCCCGCGGGCGGAACAGCCGCCGGCGTTTCCGATCGAGGAGAAAGAATGAAGAAGCGATCCGGGTCGCTGCAGCCCATCCGGTGCTCGTTCTGCGGGCGAGGCCAGGAGGATGTCGCCAGACTCATCTCCGGGCCGGGCGTCTACATCTGCAGCGAATGCGTCCGGTTGTGCAACGAGATCCTCGAAGGCGAGGTCACGCATGCGTACCCCTCTGCTCTTGAGGACCTGCCCAAGCCGGGCGACATCGTCGAAATGCTCGACGAGTACGTCATCGGGCAGGATCGCGCCAAGCGCGTGCTGGCGGTCGCGGTCTACAATCACTACAAGCGCATCTCGAATGTCCGCACGAGCACCGAGGTCGAGCTGGAGAAGGGCAACATTCTCCTGATCGGGCCTTCGGGCTCGGGCAAGACCCTGCTGGCTCGCACGCTCTCGCGCTTCCTGCGCGTCCCCTTCGCGATCGCGGACGCGACCACGCTCACGGAAGCGGGCTATGTGGGCGAGGATGTCGAGAACATCCTCCTGCGCCTGCTGCAGGCGGCCGACTACAATGTGTCGGCGGCCCAGCGGGGCATCATCTACATCGATGAAATCGACAAGATCGCGCGCAAGAGCGAGAACCCTTCGATCACTCGCGACGTCTCCGGCGAGGGCGTGCAACAGGCGCTGCTGAAAATCCTCGAAGGGACGGTCGCGAACGTGCCGCCGCAGGGCGGGCGCAAGCATCCCCAGCAGAAGTACATCGAGATCAACTCCAAGGACATCCTCTTCATCTGCGGCGGCGCGTTCGAAGGCATCCAGACGATCGTCGAGCGGCGGATCGGCAAGCGCAGCATCGGGTTCGGGGTCGAGCAGCGCGCCACGCGCGAGATGGACAACTCCGAGATCTACGCCGCGGTCGAGCCCGAGGACATGCTGAAGTACGGGCTCATTCCCGAGCTCATCGGACGCTTGCCGGTCGCGGTCACGCTGACCGATCTCGACGAACAGGCCCTGCACGAGATCCTCGTTCGCCCCAAGAACGCGATCATCAAGCAGTACCAGAAGTTCTTCGAGATGGAAGAGGTCCAGCTCGAGTTCACCGAGGAAGCGCTGCAGGCGGTCTGCCGTCTCGCGCTCCAGCGCCGCACGGGCGCGCGCGGCCTGCGCGCGGTGCTCGAAGACTCGATGCTCGACATCATGTACGAACTTCCCACTTGGAAGGACGCGGAGGTCTGCGTCATCACCGAGGATGTCATCACGAAGGGCGCGCCTCCCGAAATCCGCTACCGTGAATCCAAGAAGCAGGCTTGAGCGCGCCGGCCGGAATGCCGGGAAGGACCGCGCCTCGCGGCCTGCGCGCGCATTGCGCGGAGAGGCCTCGCGGCCTGCGCGCGCATCGCGTCCCGCGGTGAAGCAGCCGCCGCGCTCGCCGCGCCCGAAGCTGCCGTTGCCAGGCAGCCTCTTCGACCGCGAGACGGGCGAGGCGCTCGCTCTTCCCCCGCGCCTGCCCGTGCTTCCGCTGCGCGACCGCGTGCTCTTTCCCCGCACCGTGCTGCCGCTCTTCGTTGGGCGGCCGGGCTCGCTCGCCGCACTCGAGGAGGCGGAAGCGAGGGGTGGGCTGGTGCTCGCCGTCGCTCAGCGCGATCCCCGCTGTCAATCGCCGGTGCGCGAGGACTTGTACTCGACTGGGACCGTGGGCCGAATCCTGCAGAGCGTGACGCTCGCCGACGGCACGCGGCGCGTCTTGATGGAAGGCATCCGGGTGGCCCGGCTGGGGGAATGCCGGGAAGGGCTCGCGCACTTCACTCTCGTGCCAGAGCGAAGCCGCGAAGAAACCGGGAAGAGCACCGCGAAGGCTTCCGTCCCGCCGGCCGCGCTCGTGAACGACGAGGCCGCCTCGCTCATCGCCAAGGCGCGCGCGTCCTTTGCGCGATGCATGCAACTCGACCAGGGAATCCCGCGGGAAGCGCGCCAGGGAATCGAGGGCCAGTCCGATCCCGAAGCCGTCGCCTTCCGGATCGCTTCCCATCTTCGCATTCGCGCGGCCGTCGCCCAGCGGATTCTGGAATGCCACGACCCGCTCGCCCGCCTGCGTCTCATCGCCCGGGTGCTCGATTGCGAGATCGAGGGCCTGGATGCCGAGGCGCGCGCCCAGGCGGAGGCGGCAACGGCGGGCGCCGCGGCTTGGGCTGCCCGGCATCCCCTGGCTGCGCGCAAGGGAGCCTTCGAGCCGCGGACTTCCTCGAGCGCCGGCTCCCGGCCCGGATTCGGTGGGCTGACGGGCCCGTCTTCGCCCGAGGACGAAGAGATCGAGGAGCTGGCCAGGGCGGTTCAGCAGGCTCGCCTTCCGGCGGCGGCCACGGAACGGGCCGAGCGGGAGCTCGCGCGTCTTCGACGGACGCTTCCGATGTCGCCGGAAGCGGCCGTATCCAGGAACTATGTCGACTGGCTGCTCGCGCTACCCTGGCGGCGCGGCACGCGCGACAGGACCGACCTCGCCCGCGCGCAGGCGATTCTCGATGAGGACCATTACGGGCTTCGGGAAGTCAAAGAGCGCATCATCGAATTGATCGCGGTGATGAAGCTCTCGCGCCGCCCGCGCGCGACCATCCTGTGCCTCTCGGGCCCTCCGGGAGTGGGGAAGACCTCGCTCGGCCGGAGCATCGCCCGCGCACTGGGGCGGCGCTTCGTCCGCATGAGCCTGGGCGGAGTGCGGGATGAAGCGGAAATCCGCGGCCACCGGCGGACCTATGTGGGCAGTCTTCCCGGGAGGATCATCCAGGCGATGCGCCGCGCGGGGGCGGTGAACCCGGTGATTCTCCTCGACGAAGTGGACAAGCTCGCCCGGGACGGCCACGGCGATCCGGCCGCCGCGCTGCTCGAGGTGCTCGACCCCGAGCAGAACCACGCCTTCAACGATCATTATCTGGAAGTGGACTACGATCTCTCGCGGGTGCTCTTTCTCGCGACGGCGAATGTGCTCGAATCGATCCCCCCCGCGCTTCTCGACCGCATGGAAGTTCTTCGCCTGCCGGGCTACCTGGAGAGCGAGAAGCGGGAAATCGCCCGCCGTTTCCTGGTCCCGAGGCAGATGGCTTCGTGCGGCCTCGAGCCGGGCGATCTCGTCTTCGAGGACCAGACGCTCCTGCGCATCATTCGCGATTACACCCGCGAGGCGGGCGTGCGGAACCTGGAGCGCGAGATCGCGCGGTTGTGCCGCCGCGCGGCGAAGATCAAGGCGGGCGCGCCCGATCCGGCGTTTGCCTCCTCAGAGGGTGGCGACAGAGCCGGGAATGGGCCAGCCGAGCCGGCAGACGGCGAGGATGGGAAGGGGAACAGTCCGGTCACGCTCGGGATTCGCCTGCAGCCGGAAGCGCTCGACCGGATCCTGGGCGTGCCGATGCACGCGGAGCCGGCCGAGCTCGAGCGGGCGCAGGTCGGCATGGCGACGGGGCTCGCCTGGACTCCCTCGGGCGGCGAGATCCTGACGGTTGAGGTGCAGGCCTTTTCGGGCCGCGGCCGCCTGCTCCTCACCGGCCAATTGGGTGAGCAACTGCGGGAATCGGCGCGGACGGCGCTTTCCTGCATCCGGTCGCGCGCGCGCGAACTCGGACTGGACGAGGATTTCCATCGCACAACCGACATCCACATCCACCTTCCGCAAGCGGCCATTCCCAAGGACGGGCCCTCGGCCGGGGTGACCATCCTTCTCGCGCTCGTCTCGGCACTGACCCGCATCGGGATCCGGCCGGGGCTGGCGCTCACCGGCGAGACGACGCTGCGCGGAAAGGTGCTCCCGGTGGGCGGGCTCGCCGAGAAGCTGCTCGCGGCGAAGAGAGCGGGCGTCCGGCTCGTCGTCCTTCCGCAGAGAAACGCGCGCCAGGTCGAGGAGCTGCCGGAAGAAGTGCGCGAAGGCATCGACATCCGCCTCGTCTCCACGATCGACGAGATCCTCGAACTAGGCTTGATGGACCATCCGGCGCTGTGCAGCGCGCTGCGGGACCCGATGCGGCGGGTGGGAGCGCTTTCTCCCGCCCGCGCCGCGGCCTGAAGCGGGGGCCGCCCGCGCCCGCAAGACCCGATTCGCTTTTCCTCTTCCCCGGCCGTCCGCGCCAAACCTGCCGTGCATTTCGTTCCGCGAGGCTCTATTGTCTCCCGCGCCGCTGGCGCCCGCCGGAAGAAGCCGGGAGCGGGACGAAGGCGGGCTTGCCTGCGCGCTGCCGGCCACCCGTAGCCTGCAGCTCGACGAAGCGCTCGAGTGCGGGGAAATGCCCGATTCCGGCGGCCCATGGCGAGGGGAAGGGAGGAGTCATGCCGATCGACGCCATCCTCGGATGTCAGTGGGGCGACGAGGGCAAGGGCAAGATCGTCGACCAGCTGGCCCGGGACGCCGACTGGGTGGCGCGATTCCAGGGCGGGGCGAACGCCGGGCACACGGTCGTTTGCGGAGGCCGCCAACTCGTCCTCCATCTCGTCCCCACCGGGATCCTGAACCCCCAGGTGCGCTGCGCCATCGGGAATGGAGTGGTCCTCGATCCCGAGGCGCTGGTGGAGGAAATCCGGTATCTCGAGCACGAGCTTTCTCTTCCGCTGGCGGGCCGCCTGCGCATCAGCCCTTTCGCGCACCTCGTGACGCCGCTCAGCCGGGCGGTCGAAAGCCTCAGCGCGCAGGACTCGGCCATCGGCACCACGAAGCGGGGAATCGGGCCGGCCTACATGGAGAAGGCGACCCGGCGGGGGTTGCGGGTCGAGGACCTGCTGGCGCCCGCCGAGTGGAAAGAGAAGCTGCGCGTCGAATGGGACGCGCTGCGGCGGTCCGTCGGAGCCGACGAGGGGGCCTTTGCAAGAGCTGCCGGGGAGGGGTTCGAGACGATTGCCGCGCGGCTGTCCGAAGCCGCCTCCGCGCTTGCCCCGATGGTCTGCGATGTGACCGATCTCCTTCTTTCCGAAGATGATAGGGGAGCGGCAATCATCGCCGAGGGGGCCCAGGGCGCCTGGCTCGATGTCGATCACGGGACCTATCCCTTCGTCACCTCGTCGAATACTACCATCGGAGGGGTCTGCACCGGGCTAGGCATTCCTCCCCAGCGGATTCGCAAGGTCTATGGGGTCGTGAAGGCCTACACCACCCGCGTGGGGCTCGGCCCATTCCCCACGGAATTCACCGGGCCCGAAGCCGACCGCTTCCGTGAGCGGGCAGGCGAGTACGGCGCGACCACGCGACGCCCCCGCCGATGCGGGTGGTATGACGCCGTGCTGTCGCGCAGAAGCTGCAGGCTGAACGGCGTGACCGAGCTCGTGGTCACGAAAGCTGATGTGCTGGGCGAATTCGCGACGCTGAAGATGGCAGTGGGCTACCGTCTTTCGAACGAAGCGCGAGCCGAGGTGCGCGGTGGGAACGCGGGCATTCCCTGGTTCTCGGCTCACTGGCTGGAGCGCGCAATCCCCCAGTACCGCGAATTCCAGGGATGGAGGGCTCCTCTCGAAGCTTGCCGAAGCTGGGATTCGCTTCCGCCTGCCGCGCGCCAGTACCTGGAGGTCCTGTCCGAGGAGAGCCAGGTTCCCCTCGGCTGGGTCTCCATCGGACCGGGCCGTGAGCAGGTGGTGCGAGTGACGTCTTGACCATGGCATGGCGCCGGGTAGGATAGTGCAGGGCGGCCGCTGGAGCCGCATTCGCCGGCGCGGATTGCCGGCCGGATACCTGCCTCGAGCCGCTAGCTCAGTCGGTAGAGCATCGGCCTTTTAAGCCGAGGGTGCTGGGTTCGATCCCCAGGCGGCTCATCGTTGACCAGCAGTCCATTCATTTCCCGTGCGGACTTTGGAGAAGCCAGTCTCGGTGTCAGATATATGCGACGAATGACAGCTATAGCTGATAGTTGTGCTCGCTGCTGATACATGGGAGGAAAGCTAGCAGGCGGCGGGGGGCCTTCGTCTGTCTTGCGGCCGGTGCCTCGCAGGCGCGGCGAAGCCGGCAGACGATCCATTCGTGATGCGCTTGCCGGGTGTCCGCGGCGTTCGATCTTTGGCGGATGGTGCGCTCGAAGCCTAGTGCAGCGCGGCTCCCGAGTGTTCGTCCGGGCCGCACAACACTGGGCGGCTGAGCCGGTTTTCGTAAGCAGACGAGGAGCCATCCATCGTTTTTCCCCTGTTCGCTCCCGACCAGCAAGCCCGGATCCGCGCTGTCCCTCTGCAATACTCATCTCAAATTGCATGCCATTGTCCGACACTCAGGCGAGAGCCATTGGCGGCCAATTTTTTTCCATTCCCGTTCCGGCGGAATCTCGTAAGGAAACCTGATCAGCTCGCCGAAATCCTCGATGTGCCCGCCAGGCGAGTTGCGGCGTTGACAGGAAAGTCCAGCCCTGCTAGCTTGGCCAAGTTGTTTCATGTGTCGGCAAGATATTGAGTCTCGAAAGCTGATCCACTAGAAGGGTTGCGCCCTGCGGCGCGCTTTTTCGGTTGACAGGTTTTTCGAGCGCGGCAAAATACCGCGCGAAATGCAACTGCTGACCTCGTACTAGGATTGTGAGGCGAAACAGGGATGTTTCCGGCGGAACTTTCAGAGCGCGGCTTGCCAAGCGAACGGTGCTTGCTCCTAACATGTCCCTGTTCCACGGCTTGCCTCTCCGAAGTCGCCGATGCGCTGAACGCTCCCTCCGCCTGTTCTTGTGCTCCGTTTTCGTCGCTTGGTTCCGTTCCGTTTTCGTCGCTTGGTAATGAACTCGTCGTCCACGGCTCACGGCCGGGGAGAGTTTCGCGCTGGACCGCGGGGACGAGAGGCAGAGGTCGGCGGAGCGGGTCTGCCCGCCGGCCGGCTGTGGGACAACCTGAAGGAGGATGGCAGTGCTGATCACGAGGAAGTTGATCGGACGTCTACGGGCCCCAATGGCTCACAGCGTATTCCTTCGCGGTTCAGGGTCTCTTTTGAAGGAGGGACATGGCATGAACTGGACAGGGAAGCTTTCTGTCTTCTGTGTCACGGTCTTCGCGCTCGCGTTGACGGGACTGTTCGTCAATGCGAACGCCGAGGTCCTGACCTCGCGGGCGGGGGACGGGGAAGAGTCCGCGTTCTTCTATCCCTCCTATCCACTTGAAGGAGGGCCGCGCATCATTGCCGCGACCCTCTGGGACGCGAGCGAAACGGAAGGCGACGGGAGCGATGTTGACTCGCTCATCGTCGTCTTCAACGAGACGCTCGAGACCGGAATCGACTACGAGCCCGTCAGCCTGGAACTCGAGGACTTCGTCTTCACCGGGTTCACGGTCAGCGGATCGCCCCGGTTGGACATCGGTACTGGCGGGCGGATGGTGGTCTTCGCCGGTGTCAGCGGCTGCACGCCGGGAGTCGACTCCGTGGGCGTCCTGTATCAGGCGATCCATGGCGCGGACGGCAGTCTGTCGAAGGACATCGGGAACGTGGTCGTGGGGACGGGCCCGGTCATCGTTCATGTGGAGTTCGACCAGAACTTCGAATCCTACGGGCTCGAGGATCCCTATTTCGACAACTCCCCGTTCTTCACGGTCACTTTCGACCATGACATTGCCGCTGTCGGAGCGCTGAACACGATCTTCAAGACGACGCCCGAGTTCAGCTCCCCTCAGGTCTTGCTGACGAACGCCATCGTCGACGGCCAGACGATCGAGGTCAGACGCAACGCGGTGGGGGATTCCCTGCTCTGGGCCCACCCCGGCGTCGCCAAGATGTGGTTGGCCAACACCCGGGTGCGCTGGGACGTGGACGACAACAACAGTCTGCCGAACTTCGCGCAGAAGGTCGTCGTCGACAACCAGGGTCCCGAGATCATGGCTGCCTACTACAACCCTCACGGCACGCCTGCGGACCAGAGCGATGACGAAGTCTTCCTGGTTTTCGATCAGCCGGTGAATCCGGAGAGCGTCCTCCAGGAAGAGGCGGAAAACCAGTACTGGATCGGTTGGGACTACACCATGAGCTTCACCGACGCCGCGACGCAGACCCGCGCGCCGTCGGGAGCCGCGTATGCCAACGTGCTCGTGATCAGCAGCCCGATCACGAATGACGGGGCGCTGCCCGTGAACCCCGATAACGAATTCATCCTGAACAGAGTGCAAGGCGAACCGGGGTACCCGCTCTCGGACTACCAGGATCTGCTGCCGCTGGTGGGGCGCAAGGCGCGCTGCTCGATCGGTACGGGCATCATCCGGGCGGCCTACATCGATCGCGGCACCGCGACCGCGGCCGATGACCAGCTGCACCTCTGGTTCAGCGAAGAGCTCGACCTGGCCGACGTCACGGCTTTCGACTTCGAGCTCGTGCCCTACGTCGAAGACTGGCAAGGCGAGATCACCTTCCAGGCGGAGAACGTGAACCAGCTCGGGCACGTCATCATTACCGGCTGGGACGCGGTCACCGCCTTTGGGGGCGCCCGGATGCCGGACGGCTTCTTCGTCAAGATCGCCGGAGACGACGCCTTCAATGGCCTGGAAAGCACGGACGGCGCCGACGGCGCCTCGCTGCTTCCGATCTTCGACGACAGCCGGCCCACCCTGATCCGGCTCGAGGAAGTGCCCAGCCTGACCTACAAGCGTTTCAACACGGCTACGGAGGCTGACACAGCGTTCCTGGCATGGCTCGAGACGAGCCTCGAAGACGACTCCGACGAGTACTTCCTCTTCTTCACGAACCAGGACGGCACCCAGCTGGATGACCTCTTCATCCGCAACTACCGCCAGAACGCGATTTCGGTCGGGAACCTGACGCCCGTCACGATCGATGGGGGCGTGCAGAGGATCGCGCTCGACATCGAGCACTGGCCCGGCAACGAGACGACCGACGGCCATCAGATCGAGTGGGGCGACCAGCTGCGCTTCATGCTGGTTCCCGCCACGTACTGGGGCGTGATGGCGGACGGGGACAATGACGCGGTGCTCATCTTCGATCGCCCGATCATCGCCGGCCCGGTCTGCCCGCCGCAGGACTTCGACGAGAACGACGACGACATGATCCATGTGGTCGCCGTGTACGACGAGGAGACCGGCACCTGGATCTATTCGATCTACGGCGACGCCAACTCGGCGCCGTGCGGCGACATGATCCACATCTTCGCGAGCTGCGACGATCCGGCGGAAGCCATCGAAATCGGCTCGGGCCCGATCCATCCGAACGGCTCCTTCGGCGATCCCGACGGCGACCCGTACGCGGAGATCGTGCTCGACATGAGCGGCGTCGATCCTGAGGACCTGCCGCTCCAGTGGGTCTGCATCCGCGCGGAAGAAGACGGCGCGTACAGCGACCCGCTCCAGATCCGCATCGACGTCGTCCTGCCGACGCTCGTGAACGGAACGGTGAACGATCTCTTCAATCCGTTCCGCATCTACAAGGCGGACGACTATGTGAACATCATCCTGAAGGCCAACGACGGATACGGCGATCCCGAGGAGCCCGGCGTCGGCTTCAGCGACCTTCTGGAGGTCTGGGCGAATCTGACCCACGTGGACGATCGGGACGAGGCGATCACGGGCCTCGGCACCTTCCCCACCGATTCGATCCCGATGCTCTCGATGGGCGCTGACGAGTTGGACAACGACGGGGACTGGGAGGCCAACAACGTCGCGATCGACTTGGACGACGACGGGGAGATGGACTTCCCCGAGCCGTACGTGGACGAGAACGGCGACGGGAATTTCAACCCCGGCGAGACCTTCTTCGACCGCGACGGCGACGACTTGTGCGACTGCTGGAACTGGGACGATGAGGACCGCACCTACGACTTGAACCTCGACTCCCAGGACGCCGACGAGCACAGCTGGTACGAGATCCGGCTGCTGGCCCCGGCCGACGAGCCGGACTTCTATAACGATGTCCTCAAGGGCTTCCAGGTGCTCGACCCGGTCACGGACCCGACGGGCATGGAGAGCTTCGGCGAGATGTTCGATCTGCCGGTGCCCTTCGGTCTCCGCGACACGCACCTCGACGCGACGGGGTTGATCGACGAAGAGGAAACCCCGTTCACGCTCGAGATGGACGAGGTCGCGCCGACGGTGTCCAAGGTCACGAAGTTCATGACGGCGCCTGCGTTTGACGTCGCGGCGGATCCGAATGAGAGTGTCATCATTCCGACCGACCCGGTCTACCACATGGGCCGTTATCTCGATTTCTGGGTGGAGACGCCGAGCGATGACGACGTGCTCTTCACCGCGGTCCAAATCCGCGAGCAGGGCCGCCAGGACTGGGAGCCTCTGACGCTCGACCCGGCAGGAGTGAACGGAGACGCGGACGCGCCGGGCATCGCGGATTTCGATGATGATCATGACGTGTCCTGGTTCAACCTGCAGACCAACGGCGTGGACGACGACGAGGACGGCGCGATCGACGAAGCGGGCGAAGGCATCGACTTCACCGACCCGCAGGTCGTGGACGCCAATCAGACGGAAACCGAAGACGCCGACAACCCGGCGGGTGACGGTGTGTACCGCCAGAACGACCGCCGCGACAACGACAACGACGCGTTCTTCGTCTTCGAGCCGTACTGGGATGTGGACAGCGGAACGATTTATCATCGCTTCCTCTGGTACAACATCGACGAGACGAACGAAAACGACATCGACGACGACAACGACGGTGTCGTGGACGAGGCGGGCGAGGTCGAGACCTACGCGGCGCTCTCGGACGACAACGAGGACGGGATCCAGGACGGGGAGTCGGTTCCCATCGATGCCGATCCCGCGCGCGTCGTGCTCGTTTCCGATGAGGCGTACGATTCGTACTTCGGAGTGGCCGCTCCGCTGGTCCTGGGCGATGCGCCTGCGGGAATGCCCGCCGACGTCGTCAATGACCTGCGCGGACTGACGGAAGTGCGCAACGGCGTCTACGGCTTGCTCGACGCCAACAGCAACGTGCGGATCAATCCGCCCGCCTATCCCTGGGGCGATGCCACGACGGCCAAGTTGTTCCAGTGGGGTCCTCTCCACGATAGCAACATCGACTGGTGGCAGATCGCGCAGCTCTACTTCGGCGAGATTCCCGACGGCACGCAGGAGTACGACCTGCGGGCGGTGGCCCACGACCAGCCCGGCAACTTCAATGCGGACTACTCCGTGCCGATCACCTTCACGGTCGACGTGACTCCTCCGGACGTCGATCTCGCGCAGTGCGCCCAGGATGCGGCGCTGCTCTGCGAGGCGGCCCACCTCGAGCTCTCGACCGTGAACGACGAGGATGCGGCGAGCGTCCTGTTCCAGGCGCGCTGGTCTCTGGACGGTGGCGTGACCTGGGTCGGTGATGACGGATCCAACGGCGGCTGGGGCGTGAACTGGACTGCGACCGACGAGTCCCGGCCCTTCGTCGTCAACTTCGACTGGCTCTTCGACCTCAGCAACGATCCTCCGGACGACTTCGTGATGTTGGAGTTCCGGGCGATCGGCGAGGACGAGTTCGGCAACGTGCAGGATCCGGAAGAGACCTGCGTGTACGCGGCGACGGTTCGCGATTGCGCGGCGCCGACGACGTGGTTCACCCTGATCCACGAGACGGCGAACCCGAACAATCTGAACCCCGTGTGCGATCCGCCGGCGGACGGCAGCACGCCGAACCCGTATTACTACCGCGACGTGATCGGCCCGCTGCAGGTGCCGCGTGGCCCGGCCATCGACATCTGGGCGCTCTTCTCGCCTGACGAGGGCCCGGCGACGTGCACGCACGACGTGCTCCGGGTGGTCTTCGAGATCAGCCTCGCCGGCTCGGGCATCTGGACCCCGTTCGCCACGGTGACGGGCCAGGTGAACCCCGACGGCCAGACGGTCGACTTGACGCTGCCGGTGGCGGTGACCCTGGAGACCGAGTCGCTCGAGACGGGGACCTACGACATCCGGGTCTACTCCTGCGACCTCGAGGGCAACAACTGCACGCCGGCCGACATGGCCCCGACGGCCCAGTACGACATCGCGAAGATCACGATCGTCGAAGAGGGGCTGCGGGCCTACATCCAGCCGGTGATCTGCGACGAGGAAGAACAGGATCACTCGAACTGGATCGATCTGTACGCGATCAACTGGATCCACGACACCTATATCAACAAGGTGCTGTTCCAGTACTACGAGGACTCGGACGGCGACGGCGTCGACAATGACGGTAACCGCTGGTACGACATCGCGACCGACGATGCCCTCATGATGGGCGATCCCCGTGGCGACATCGTGCTGCACCGCAGCTGGGAGCGCCTCGACGAAGTGGAAAACAGGATCGCGTTCGTAGCCGATGGCGACACGGTCGAGACCTTCATCGACTACGATGACGACGGCTACAGCGAGCGCGACCCGATCATCCGCCACGAGATTCAGTTCGACGGTGACATGACCTTCAACCCGGACAACGACGTCGTCGTCCTGGGCGATGAGGACGAGATCCTGAGCCACGGCCTGATGGACCTGACCCTCTTCGAGGAGGACGAATTCCACAGCGGTGAAGGCTGGTTCGACCAGGGCGAGTGGATCTTCAAGGAAAACCTCTCGCAGGTCGACCCGGATGGAATCGGCGGCAATCTCGAGAAGTGGCACGTCGGCTGGGACGTCAGCGGCATCGACGAGGGACAGTATCTGGTGCGCGCGGTCGCGACGGACGACCTCTACACGGTCGACGACACGACCTCCTCGCCCTCGGCGATCCCCGTGGAGGCGGTGTCCATCGACGCCTTGGCGCCGATCGCCACGGTCACGACCGTGACGACGCCCGACGGCGATTCGCACGCGGCCGTGAACGACCTCTACTTCGACGGCGCGACGGGCTGGCTGAAGCTCTGCGCCGAGTCGAGCGACACGGACATCTCCGACGTCGTCTTCCAGTTCCGGATTCCCGGACACGCGGTCTTCGGAGACTGGATGGATCTGGACGTGAACGACGACGAGGACTTCTACGCGGACATCGACGGCGTTCCGGGGCTCTCGGCCGAGGACGAGATCTTCCTCGACTCGGGCACCGTGCCGTTCGTCTGGGACGCGGGCGACATCCTGCTCTACCCGGGCGCGAACGGCGAGATGAACGCCGACGACATGGCGACGCCTCCACGCCTGTGGCCGAACGGCGCCTTCTACACGGCCGCCGGGGACACGACGTTCGAGGAGGACGGTGCCGGTGATCCGGACGACGACAACGACGGGATGAGCAACGAGGACGTCTTCAACCCCGAGGACTGGGACGGGCCCTACTGCGTCTACTTCCCGATCCCGAACCTCGGTCTGATCAGCGACACCAACGTCGAGTTCCGCGCGATCGCGACGGACCAGTCCTGCAACCAGAATTCGGATGAGGACGCGGCTCCGATCGTGCGTCTGATGATCGGCGAGACCGACACGCCGGAAACCGACGTGGTCTGGGTGAAGCTCTCCGACGGCAGCGAGATCGACTTCCTGCCGACGATCTCCGACGGCAGCGACGTCACGCAGCTCGGGCCCGAGGAAATCGCGGAGCCCATCACGCTCCTGGTGACGGCGGAGGACGAGACGGCCATCACGCTGGTCGATCTGCGCTTCCGCCCGCTGGGCGCTTGTGAAGATCCGGAGCTGATGGAATGGGACAACCCGTGGATGAGCATGGCGGACTTCGTCACCAACCAGACGGAGGAGGATGACCCGGGTACCGACAGCGAGTACGACTTCCTCTTCACGGTGGACCTGGAGGCGCTGGTCGCGGCTCACGGCTACGGGGTCTACGAGTTCTACGCCGAAGCGCACGACAACGAAGGCAACGTCTCGCCGGTGCAGGTGAACCCCTACCGGTTCAAGTTCATGACCAACGAGGCCATGCTCACCGGAGTGGCCGCGCCGGTCGCGCCGGGCGAGGAGTTCTGGTTCGAAGCGGACCTGCAGACGCCGGAGGACCAGGCTCGGGTGGAGTTCCTCTACGCCGAGCGCGTCCTGGATGTCGTGATCGACGCGGGCCGCATCACGGCGCACCCGTCGCGGGCGACCTATCAGACGCTGCCCTTGGCGCTGGGGATGATCGATCCCGGCGCGAGCGCGGTCGTCACAATCGGTGGCGTCGCGGGTGATTACTACCCGAGCTGGGAAGAGCTCGTGGCGGAAGGCGGCGCCGGCGACTGGACCTACAACTACGGGACCAACGCCATCGAATTTGGCGTCCGGCCCGCCGCCGACGCGGTCATTCTGGCGAGCTACAACGTCACCCAGTACGACTGCCTCTACCCGGCGGGTTCTCCGGGCAGCTGCCCGTCGATGGACGATGACGCCCCGTACACGAATGCTTGGGACCAGATGCACGGCGGCGTGCCGTATCCGACGGTCGAAGGCACGATGGCCTACGACGTCATCGCGCGGCTGATCGTCAACACGGACAACGAGTGCCTGCTGATGGAGCCGCTGGCGACCGAGAACTTCCTCCTCATGCTCGAGGACAACATGGCGCCGAACGCCCACCTGTGGGCGGGCGGCCTCTGGAACGAGGAGCCGGGCCTGTACTATCCGGGCAACCCCTCGTTCGATTCCGAGGAGGCGGAGGAAGGCTCGATCGAGTGGAAGATGAGCGGTGTGGAGCACGAGTTCTTCGTGACCTCGGACTCCACGGACGTCGCCACGGTCGACCTGGCCTTCGACGGTCCGTACCGCGATGCGATCACGGTGCCGATGACCGAGATCGAAGACGGCACGGAGTACGTGAACATGACGTTCACGTTGTACGAGTCGGACTTCCCCGAAGTCCGCTACGGCTTCGAGAACGTCGCGTTGCGGCTGGCCGAACCCTTCGATAAGGCGCCCCAGCCTGCGTGGACCGAATACCCGATGGCCGAACTGCTGCCGGGAATCTGGCAGGTGAGCGGCGTGCCCATCCCGACGGGTGCGGAGAGCCCCTACAGCTTCGCCATCGATCAGGACGGCAACGACTGGGACTCCTTCATCGCCGATCCTCGCAACCAGACGGAAATGGAAGCGGATATACCGAAGCTTGATGAGCCGATCTCGCTCGTCAGCGTTCCGCCGGCGCCGTTCTGGTACGCGAGCGGTCCGGATCTCGGTGACGTGACGGCGGTCTGGGAGATCGGCGTCACGATCACGGACGAAGACGGCAACGTCGGTGTCAATCGGATGAAGTGGGACGGCAAGTGGGCCGACCTCGTGTACGACCCGGTGCCTCCCACCGTGACCGAAGTGGAAGCCTCCAGCGTCCGGTTCGGCGCAGGCGTCCCCGTGACCGTCACGGCGCTCGTGACCGACCCGGTGCCGGCGGACTTCAACGTGATCACCGTGGCGAGCGTGCGGATCCAGTACAGCCCGAACTTCCTCGTGAGCGGGGACGTGGGCGAGCCGCTCTGGCTCGAGTTCGGTTGGGACCTGGACCGGACCGACGGCTGGTCGGTCACCGGGACCATTCCTGATCCGCTCACCGACGGCTTCGACAACGACGGCGATGGAGACTACGACGAGGCCGACCCGAACGAGGCGATGAGCGTCATGGCCTTCCGGGTGCTGGCGTTGGACGACGGCCACAACTACAGCGATCCGCTGGCTGAAGCGGCGATCCTGCAGTTCACTCTCGACGAGGTCTGCCCGACGGCGGTGCTCGATAGCCCGGCGGAAGGCAGCGTCTGGCCGTACGGCTCGACGATCGAGCTCGCGGCGACGGCCGAGGGTGACGACATCCACCACGTGCTCTTCCAGTTCAACCGCGGCCAAGGCTGGGAAGACGTCGACATCACGCCCGAGGACAACACGGACGCGAATTTCGATGCGATCCCGCCCTACGCGGTGAGCTTCAACACGTCGGACTACCTGCTGGAGGAGGACTCCTACGTCCGGTTCCGCGCGGTGCCGATGGATCTCGCCGGCAACGAGTGCGAGGAGCTGGCGGAAGAAGTGCTCGTGGTCGTGAACGACATCACCGGGCCGGCGGCGTTCGTCCTCGAAGGGCGGACGACCGGCGGCGACGACTACATTCCCGTGACCGATCCGGCCCTCGCGCTGCACGGTCCGAACGCCAGCCTGAGAGGTGTGGCGGTCGATCCGAGCACGTGGGAGAACATCGCGACGGTCACGGTCCAGTATCAGGCGCCCGGCAGCAGCGAGTGGGTGACGATCGGCGTGGACAACGATCTCGCCAACCTCCCGGGCATGAACATCTACTCGGCGCAGTGGGAAGTGGATTGGGACACGCACCCGCTTCCCGAGGGCGTCTACCTGGTGCACGCGGTCGCCGCGGACGTCGACGGCAACGTCGATCCCGAGCCGGTGGCCGTGGCCATCCGGATCGACAACACTCCGCCGACGGTTCTCTACGATCCGATGGGCAGCGCCTTCACCGGCTTCGCGCCGTTCGTGATGTACGAGAACGACGGCGCGCCGGGCCAGTCCCCGGTGATCACGCCGGATCCCGAGACGCACGATCTGACCATGATGATCGCGACTCCGGATGCGGACATCGAGAGCATCATTCTGCAGTGGCGCCGTGACGACGAAGACGACCTCGGCGAGTGGAACGACGAGCCCGAGTACTCGACCTTCGACTACGAGCCGAACCTCACGTTCGACTTCGGCGGCACGACCTACTACGTCTGGCGTTTCCACATCGACAACGCCGTCGAGTGGGCGGAGTTGGCCGGGATGTCGAGCGGCGTCTACGAAATCCGCGCTCTGGCCACCGACCGCGCGGGCAACGCCAACATCCTGCACGACGCGTACAACCCGTGGGAGGTCTGGACCGTCGACGTCGACGATCCGTTCGCCACGGACTTCCACCACGACCTGACCGACGACTCGGTGGCGGCAGGTGAGGACGTGCTCTTCAACTTCGTGCTAAGCGACTCGACGACCGACGTGGTCACCGCGCGGCTCGAGTATCGCGAGGTGGAGAGCGGCGATCCCTGGACGGTGATCGACCCGGATCCCGAGACCGACGGGATCGACGTGATCGGACTGGCCCCGGCCGGGATCGACACGCCCAACGCGACCTGGACCGGTTCGGGCACGTGGCGGACCCCCGCCCCGTTGACGCATGACACCGCGTTCCAGGTGCGGGTGGTCTTCTACGACTCGGCCTTCAACGAGGGCGAGGAGATCCTGACGATCAACGTCGAGGACAACATCGCGCCGGAGTTCACCTCGATCTGGGCGATTCCGGCCGAGGTGAAGTTCATCGACCAGCCGGTCGACTCCGACAACAACTACGTCTACGACGTCGACTGCGAGATGAGCCCCGAGGATGAAGGCAGCTTGCACGACGGTCTGTTCATCGACGTGAATGGCAATGGCAACTACGACGCGGACACGGACCGCGCGCTCGACTACGGCGCGTTCATCGAAGAGGCCCCGGACACGAGCTATGTCCTGCTCTGGGACTATCCGTTCCACAGTGCGGCGCAGGGGGCGATCGGACACCCTGGCTACACCTGGCCGCGCATGATCGACGAGGTGGTGCTCGAGGGTCTTCTCGAGGCGCATGAGCAGATCCTGGTGTCGCACACGGTGACGATCGTGGGCCGCACGCAGGAGGAAGACGACGGCATCGAGCGGGTCGAGTTCTACGCCATCGGCGGCGATGGCGAGCCGATCCTGATCGGCACGGACGAGTGCCCGCCGGCCTACGAGATGAGCAGGAACAACCTGTGGCACGTGATCTGGAACACGCTCGAGCTCGATAACACGGGCGCGGCGATCTACCCCGACGGCATCTACACGCTGGTCGCGCAGGCCTACGACCTCGAGGGCAACGTCGAGGTGTGGGACCTGAACGAGGGCGTGGACGTCACGGTGGACAACACGGCGCCCGAGGCGACGGCCGACGCGTCGCTCGATCCGGGCATCCAGACGACGACCACGGTCGAGCGCAACGACGTGCTGACGTTCCTCGCCGAGACGGATCTGCTGGCCGGCCAGCAGGACGACGAGGTGGCGTTCTTCGTCAAGCGGACGACCGACCTGAACATGGACGCGGCCTGGAGCCTGGTCCCGAGCGACGAGGGGCTCGACGAGAGCGACGTCAATCCGGACCCGACCCGGCCCTACTCGTTCGACTGGGATTTGGACAAGATGGACGTGCCCTTCCCGCTCGAGGATCCCGTGGTGGGCGTCCAGTACCACATGGCCGCCTCGGCCGCGGATATCCTCATGAACGCGGAAGGCGTCACGGAGGCCTTCGACGCGGGCCGTTACATCACCTTCACGGTGGTGGACACGCGCGCGCCGGTGGCGACGATCGTGTACGCGACGCGGGCGACGGGCAATACCGAGCCGATTCGCAACCCGCACCTGATGGAGGTGGTCCACGCTCGCGACTTCGCGGAGCTGAAGGCCCGCATCCTCGCGGGGGACAATGACACCGAACGCGTCGAGTTCATGTGGGCGCTTCTGGGCGACGTGACGCCGCAGCTCATCGATGCCCAGGTCTCCAAGGATCCGGACGATCCGTGGACCTGGATCATCAACGATTGGGATCTGCGGGCGCTGGCCGGCCAGACCATCGAGGTCTTCGCCGTGGCGACGGACGATGTCGGCAACGTCGACTTCGACACCGCCACCGGCAGGCCGATTAACGGGCCGGTCTTCCGCGTCTTCGTGGACTTCGAGGCTCCCGAGCCCGTCGTCGTCACTCCGTACGACAACATGAAGGAGTGCCGCGCGGATTCGGACTTCGGCAATGTGTATTACGACCTGATCTTCACCTCCACCGACACGGACATCGACATCGATTCCATCGTGTGGGAGTTCAAGCGCTCGGTGGACGAGGACGTGGAAGGCAACTGGATGCCGTGCGACAGCTCGGGCGCGGTGGTCTTCGACGCCAACACCGGGACCTTCGCGGACAAGTGGTACATCGGCGACGAAGACCATAGCGGCTGGAAGGACGTCCGGCTGACCTTCTCCGACTGGGCCGGAAACGAGTTCCAGCAGATCGTCGCGTCGCACGTGATTCTCGACGTCGAGGATCCTTGGGGCGAGATCACGAACGTGGTCGTCAATGGTGTCGACAACTTCCCGACCCACATCATCGACATCACCCTGGGTGATGTGATCACGCTGTGGGCGACCGCCGACGACATCGAAGACGAGGCTCTCGGCCTTGGCACGGGCGTGTCGGAAATTCTCTTCCAGGCGCGCTACGTGGAGGAGGGACGCCGCGACCAGGATCCTGAGTTCGGACCGTGGCGCGACCTCGGCTTCTGGCACGCTCCGGACGAGACCATCTACGAGCAGGTCGTCGCCAGCATCGACTGGAACACGACCGGTCTCGAAGAGGGCGAGTACCAGGCGCGGATCAAGATCCTCGACGAGGAGTGCAACGACTACCGGAGCGAGGAGATCTGGCTCTTCATCCGCGACCTCGAGCCTCCGCGCGCGCGGATTGCGGGCTTCGATCCGTGCATGGTTCCGCACGGGGACGGCGCGCCGGTCTACGTGGATGTGTACGCGACCGCGTACAGCGACCACCGGATCGACGAAGTGCAGTTCCAGTACGGTTTGATGGAGGACGGCGACGTCCACTGGATCCCGTTCGGACTGTCCGACGATGACCGCGACGGGCATCACGACGAGATCTGCGATATCTGGCATTCGCGGATGGATCTGCGCGACTTCGAAGTCGGCCAGCAAATGCTGATGCGCGCGATCGCGACGGACTCGGACGACAATCAGGATCCGAACCCGCCGACGGTTGCCGTGGAGGTCGTGGCGATGCCGGACGGCTCGCTCGATCTCGTGCCGCTGCAGGAGCTGCCGCAGATCAACGGGATGTCCCTCAGCATGGTCGGCGGCGACTGCCCCGACGAGCTGGTGGTCACCGTGAAGATGGCCGTGGCAGATCAGCGCCCGCTCGTCCTCTACGTCTATCCTGACGTCTGGGGACCGGACCCGATCGGCTACTGCAGTTCCGCCGAATGCGTCAACATGGAGGCGATGATCGACAACCCGCAGCCGGACGGCTTCTACTACTGGCGCGGTGTGGCCGATCTGCCGGATGAGGACAACTGTGGGCGCATGACCTACTTTGCGAATGCGCTCGCCTGCGAGCCTGGCTATGAGGAGTGCGCGGAGATCGATCTCCAGAGCACCTATATCTGGTCGCGCGAGGTGACGAACGCCTTGGGTACGAACGGCTGGCACATCGTGCCGGGCTATGTCGCGGTGGACGGCAACGAGACGGTGGACTACCTGCACGCCGGCGGCTACATCCCGAGCGGCAACGGGATCCACGGTCGCGAGGATTGCCTCTTCATCGCGCAGAGCACGGACGAGCCGGGGATGAACGCCGACCAGGGCCGCTTCATGACCATGCTCGACCGGACCAGCTACTTCGTGAACCTGATCAGCGACGAAGAGGAGTTCGACGACGGCTACCTGATGTCCGTCTCGATCGAGTACGACGACGCCGCCCTGCTGGCCGCCGTCGGCGGAGACTCCACGCGCGCTGCGGCCATGGAGCAGTACATCACGCCGCGGGTGTTCGACACCTGGGATGATGACGACTCCTACTGGGAAGGCTGGGAGATCGGCGGGGTCCAAGTGGACACCGAACACAACCGTGTGACCTTCCAGACCAAGGCGCTGGAGTGCTGGGATGCGTTCTACGCCCTCTTCGTGCCGCGTTGGGATGCGCCGGTCTCGGTGCTGAACTTCACTCCCAGCAGCCCGTTCACGGGCCGCTGGAACTACACGGACCGGAGCCCGGTGATCGTGGCCGACCTGAACACGACGGGCATCGAGGAAATCGCGATCACGACCGTGGAGGTCTGGATCGACGGCCAGCTCGTTGCCGCGACCTTGCCGCGTGAAGGCGGTGAGGGCGGCCCCGAGGGCGACCCGACCTGGGTGCGGGGCAACGGAACGCTGATGCTCGAGCGGAAGAACGCCGACGGGACGATGTTCCAGATCACCTACTCGCACGCGACGGAGCAGGCCTACTGGCTGCGCCACGGCGAGCACAAGCTGGACATCGCTTTCCAGACGGCCTGGGGCGTGGACGAGTGGGTCCACTTGCCCGAGGGCGCCTTCGGCTCCACGTTCTTCGTCGACGCGGACGCTCCGTTCGTCGCCTTCAACGGCGGCTTCACCAGCAATCCGCGGCTACACAATGTGTCGGGCTACATCAACCCGGCGCAGATGGAGAACATGCTGACCGTCGCGCTCTTCGATGACGACGCCGGCGTGCTCGTGCGGCCGACGGATGTCGAGTGCGACAACTGCGACGAGTGCAACTGCAACCTGCAAGGGATCAAGTACGACCTCTGGCTCGTCCACGACGAGGACGACCAGGTCGAGATCGACGAGATCGAGGAGCGGGTCCTGCTGCACAGCGGCACCGCGGACGAGTTGATCCCCTACATGCTCCCGACCTACACGACTCCGGGAGAGGCGGGCGAAGGCTTCTACACGCCGGCCGACACGCTCTACGCCGGGCTTCCGATCATGGCGGGCGGCCTCGCCCAGCCGATCGGCGATGGCGATGTCCTGGAGGTCACGCTCTACACGAAGAAGCACATCGAGCTCGCCGACGATTGGCACGGCGGGTGCGAGGCCGGTTTGATCATCGGCGACTTCGACTTCGATGATCTGCCGGACACGCTGGGTACGATCTATGTGGATTGCCACATCGACGCTTCCTCGCGGATGCACATCTACGATCAGGGCATTCTCGACTGGGCGGGCAATGCCGGCTCGAAGTATGTCGAGCAGCGCTTCATCGTGGACATGACGCCTCCGCACGTGGTCCTGATCTCGCCGGCCGGCGGCTTCACCGAGCCGGGCCAGGAGTTCTGCTTCGAAGCGGAGATCGTGGACGAGGGAGCGGGCATCGCCTCCGCGACCGCGATCCTGCGCGGCCCGAACGGCGAGGAAATTCCGATGAGCAGCTTCTCGATCGACGGCCGCATCATCCGCGGCTGCGTTGAGGGCGGGCTCGACACCGGTCACTACACGCTGGTCGTCACGGCGACCGATCTGACGGGGAACGAGGCTGTGCTGAGCATCCCCATCGTGGTCGAAAGCCGGACGCTCAGCTTGTCGGACGCGTACATTTATCCGAACCCGGTCAATCCGGACGACTTCGAGGCGATCATCCACTTCAACCTGAGCCGTCATGCCGACATCACCGCGAGGGTCTACGACTTCGCCGGTGAGGAGGTGGCCACGCTTGCGGACCACGAGCCGTATGGCGCGGGCACGCACAGCGACCTGCGCTGGGCGGGCCAGGCCGACGACGGCACCGACCTTGCAAACGGCGCCTACATGATCCGGGTCGAGGCCTTCGATGGGTCGGCCCGCAAGTCGACGACGATCAAGGCGGTCATCTGGAGAGAGTAGCCGGAAGGCGGGGGCCCGTCCGAATGGACGGGCCCCGCGCCAGTCTCGATGGAGGAGAGGCCGGTTCGCGGATTCGAATCGACCAGATGGGTTCAAGAAGGAGGTACGACGATGTTGAGAAGGAGTAGGGGTGTCGTGTTCTGGGCTCTGCTCCTCGTCTCGGGACTCAGCCTGGTCCCGCTCGGGGTGGCATACGCCGACGATGGAACAGACGGCAGCACCCACGCGGTTCCGTTCATGCGCATGGGCGTGGGAACTCGCGCCCTGGGAATGGGCGGGGCCTATGTGGCTGCCGGCAATGACGCCACCGCCGGTTACTGGAACCCGGCCGCGCTCGGCTGGGCTTGCGGAACGCAGATCGCGGGAATGTACGCTCTGGGCATGGCCGAGGACCGGCAGATGAGCAACTTGGCCATCTCTCATCGTTTCGGCTGGGGAGCTCTCGGCCTCGGGCTCGTGACCGCGGGGATGGACGACATCGCCCAGCGCGACACCGGGGGCGAGTTCCTGGGCGACTTCGACTACAGCGACCTGGGGGTCATGCTGCACGGCGCCTATGCGACGGAGTATGTGACCTTCGGCGCGACGGTGAAGTACCTGCACCAGGGGCTGGACGCGGATGTCCCGGGCGATGACTCGGCGGACGGAGTCGGCTTCGATCTCGGCCTCGGCGTGCAGCCGCTCGAGTGGATGCGTCTCGGCCTCGCGTTGCGGGACCTCGCCACCGAAGTCGGAAGCGACGAGGACGCGAACGACGTTCCGCTGAATCTGCGCGGCGGCGTTTCGATCATGCCCCTCGCCGGATTCACCTTCGCCTTCGACCTCGACCATGTCGAGGACGAAGAGGACCTGAAGTTCCACACCGGCGCCGAATACGCTTTCCCGATGAGCGAGGACTTCGGCGGCGCATTGCGTCTCGGACTGAACGACGGTGAGCTGACTGCCGGCGTCGGCCTGCAGGTGAAGTTCATCGAGTTCAACTACGCGTTCATTGAAGAGCCGCAGGACTTCATGAACGAGAGCCACCGCGTGGGCGTGACGCTGCGCTTCGGACAAGAGTGCGAGCCGTTCGAGTACGAGCCGCGCGTCGGAGACGCGGACCTGGACGGGATTCCCGATCGCGTGGACAATTGCCCGCACGCGGCCGAGGACTTCGACGGCTTCGAGGACGAGGATGGCTGCCCGGATGCCGACAACGACAAGGACGGCATCCTGGATGTGAACGACGACTGCCCCAGCCGCGCGGAAGATTTCGACGGCTATCAGGACGACGACGGCTGCCCGGATGTCGACAATGACGGCGACGGCATCATGGATGTCGACGACAAGTGTCCCAACGCGGCCGAGACCTTCAACCGCTTCGAGGACACCGACGGCTGTCCCGACGAGACCAAGTCCTTGATCTGCCCGATGCTGAACATCAACTTCAAGTATGACAGCACCGAGTTCCAGAGCGCGGATCCCATCCAGGCCCTGGACGAGATGGCGGAAGTGCTGAAGGCGCATCCGGAGCTGCGTGTGAACATCGTCGGCCATACCGACAACCACGGCAGCGATGCGTACAACCAGAGCCTCTCCGAGCGCAGGGCCGAGGCCATCAAGGCCTACTTGGTGAAGAGGGGTGTCGAAGGTGGCCGGTTGACGACGGAAGGGCGGGGCGAGTCGCAGCCGATCGTTCCGAACGACACCGATGAGAATCGCTTGAGGAACCGGCGGACCGAGTTCGAAGTGCTCGACTAACCCAAGCGTGACCGACGCCCCATGGGGCGCCGGCGGCGCGAGGGCGACAGATCCAGGTCGTACCTCCTGGAAACATCGACGGGGCGCGCGGTAACGCGCGCCCCGTTTTGCGTGGTGGTCCGCCCGTGCGCTTTCTGCGCAGTGGATCGCGCGCCTGGGGCTTGGAGCATGTGGCTGCGTGCGCGGAGCATGGTCGCCGGGACCGGAAGGCTTCCGCGGGGACGGCGCGCGCTTAAGACAGTTCGCGCAGGGGGCGCGCGCCTCGTACGCTCGGCGTGTTGAACACCTGTAGCTCCTGAAGGCCGGGGCGTTCACGCCTCGCTTACGCCCCGCCGGGAAGCCTTCCGGTCCCGGCTCCCTCATCGGCGCATGCCTCATTCTTCGAGCGAAGTGGATCGCGATCCTGTGCGCATCAGGTGCAATGTGAGCGCGCGGCGCATGCGCGGTTGCCGTTGCGCCTCGCTCGTATTCAGCGGGAAGCCTTCCGGCCCCGGCAAGTGGGCGGAACCGTGCGGCTGGCGGTGCGGTTTTGCCATGATGCTCCCAATTGGCGGAAGGCGTGCCCAGGGAGTATCATGGAGCTGAGATCGTGCGATGCTTGTGCGCGCCATCGATGGGGCGCGGGCATCATCCTAGCGCAGTACGGAGCGGAATTGAGGGAGAGCGCCGTGGACGGAGAGTGGGAAGGCGAAGGCGAGGGCGAAGGCGGGGAAGGCGGCGGAGATCCCGGCTATGAATGGCTGGATCTCTTCTCCGTATACGACGCGCCCGACGAGCCGTCGGCCATCCACATCCAGAGTCTGCTCGTCTCGGCAGGCATCGAGGCGCGCATCCGCTCGGCGCAGGTGCCTTGGTTGGACGGTGTCATGTCCAATGTGATCGGGTACTGGGGCCAGGTTCTCGTGGCGAAACGCGATGTGATCGCGGCCCGCGCCCTTCTCGAAGAATTGAAGGCGGAGATGGAGAAGGAAAAGGGCGCGCCGTGGACCGACGAGGAAGAGGGCGGCGCCGGCGAAGCGGACTCGCGGGAGCATGACCCCGGTTCGGAGCGCCGCGACTGAGGGGTCTTCGAAATCGGGCCCTGCCGAGGGCGGCGAGCTTGGAAGGCTCCTGGACAACGGCGGCCGGCGCGTGCGATACTTGGCAGTCGATTGGCAATAGTTTCTCCTTCGGGGCGGGGTGAAATTCCCTACCGGCGGTGAAAGCCCGCGAACTCGAAGCCCGGCGGCGGGCGGCGAGCCGATTCCGTGGAATCCGGAAGCCGACAGTCACAGTCTGGATGAGAGAAGGAGAAGAGCGCGGCTCGAGCGTTTCGCCTGTTCGCGCGAGATTCTCGATCGCCCGGCGGGCCCCTGAGGCACGCCTTGCGTTTGAAGACGCGCTCTTTGGATGGAGAGCCCCGAAGGCGGCTCTCTTTTTTTGTGCCCCGCCTAGCGGGGCACCGGGGTGAAGGTTCGAGCGGCTGCATGCGGACGCGCCATTCAGAAAACGCGCGCACGAGCGCGAATTCGGAAGACGGGATTTCCGCGGACCGGCGCTGGATGCGCCTGGCCCTCTCGCTGGCCCGCCTTGGAATGGGGCGCACGCATCCGGATCCGCGCGTGGGGGCGGTTGCGGTGCGCAACGGCCGCGTGCTCGGCATTGGCGCGCACCTCTTCTTCGGCGGCCCGCACGCGGAAGCGGCGCTCTTCACGGCGGCCGCGTCCCAGGAGACGGACCTGCGAGGCGCCACCCTCTATGTGAATCTGGAACCGTGCGCGCATCATGGAAAGACGCCCGCCTGCGCGCCGGAGATCGCGCGCCGCGGCCTTGCGCGCGTCGTCGCGGCGATGGAGGACCCCCATCCGCTCGTTCGCGGGCGAGGCTTCGAGTGCCTGGCGGCAGCAGGTGTGGATGTGCGCAAGGGGCTTCTCGGGCGCGAGGCGCGTCGCGTGAATGCTCCCTTTCTGTGGCATCTGCAAACCGGCCGCGCCCTGTTGACCCTGAAGATCGCGGCCAGCCTCGATGGACGAATCGCCGCGAACGACGGGACGAGCCGATGGATCAGCGGCCAGACTTCCCGCGAATGGGTTCACCGCCGGCGCGCCGAGTGCGACGCGATCGTGATTGGGCGAGGGACCTTTCTTTGCGACCGGCCGAGCCTCTCAGCCCGGCCATCGACGGATCCGCGCGCGAGACTGCGCCGCCGCATTCCCCAGGCGGCGGGCGCGTGGCCGCATCAACCCGCGCGCGTGGTCGTCGATTCGCGGGCAAGGATTGCGGAGGCGGATGACTTGGCCGGCGAAAGGGGCGAGCCCGCGATGGGCGGGCCGGGCTCCGCGGGCGGGCGGTGGATCGTGGCGTGCGGCGCGCGCGCGCCCGAAGCAGCCATTGCGCGGCTCGAGAGGCGGGGCGTTGCGTGTTGGAGGCTTCCCGATTCCGGAAATGGATCGGGCGTCGACCTGCACGCGCTCGCAAAGCGCCTGGGCGACGAAGGTCTTCTGGATGTCATGATCGAAGGCGGCGCCGCGCTTGCGAGCGGGTTTCTGGCGGAGGGTCTCGTCGACAGATTGCGCCTTTTCGTCGCCCCGTCGGTCCTCGGTGGAACGAACACCTGGACAGGGGATTTGCGAATCGCCTCGCTGGCCGGCCGTCTCGTCCTCGCGCGCATGCGCGCGCGCGAGTGCGGCGAGGATCTGCTCCTACGCGCGGAGAGCCCCGCGCTCGCGGCCCTCGAAGCGGGGGAAGAGGAATAGGACGCGATGTTCACGGGATTGATCGAGGCGATCGGCACTCTGCGCGGCGTGGCGCCGTTCTCCGGAGGCCGGCGCTTCGAGATCGAAGCGCCGGGCATCGCGGAGGCTCTTCACGAGGGCGACTCGGTTGCGTGCCTGGGAATCTGCCTCACCGTGGAATCGACCGATCGTGCGCGAGGGCGCTTCACCGTGGCGGCCGTGCGCGAGACGCTTGCGCGCACGACAGCGTCGCGCTGGAGACCGGGGCGGCGGCTGCATCTCGAGCGCGCCTTGTCGGCCGGCGATCGCTTGGGAGGCCATTTCGTGCAAGGCCACATAGACGCGACCGCCCGGGTGGTCGCGGTGGGGAAAAGGGCGGACGGCTTCCGGTTGTCGATTCGCCTGCCGCGCGAGTGCGCGCGTTATGTGGTCGCCAAGGGGCCGATCGCGATCGATGGAGTGAGCCTCACGGTGGCGCGCGTGACGGGCGGCGTGTGCGAGATGGCCATCATTCCGGAAACGCTCGCGCGCACGATCATCGGAAGCTACCGCAGCGGCGGGCAGGTGAATCTGGAAGTGGACTTGATGGGAAAGTATGCGGAGTCGCTCGCCCGCGCGCCGAAGCGATGAGCGCGATCATGGGCTGCCCGGGGCTGCGTCTCGGGCAGGCGAGGGCCAGGGGCAAGGCGGGCCGGCGCGCATTCGCGAACGCAGCCGGAAATTGTGGTGATGAAGCGCGGAGGAAGACGAGAGGAGAATCGCATCATGAGTGAACCAACCGCCCCGCGCGAGCGCGCGGCTTTTCGTTCGGTGGAGGAGGCGATCGCCGCGACCGCCCGTGGCGAGCTCGTCATCGTGGTCGATGACGAAGACCGCGAGAACGAGGGCGATCTGATTGGAGCGGCCGAGCGCGTGACGCCTGAAATGGTGAACACGATGGCCAAGCGCGCCCGCGGGCTGATCTGCGTCTCGCTGGATGAGGAGCGCCTGCGCGCGCTCGAGCTGCCTCCCATGGTGAGCCGCAACACCGCCAAGATGAGCACGCCTTTCACGATTTCGGTGGATGCGATCGAGGGAACAACCACGGGCATTTCCGCGCACGATCGCGCCCGCACGGTGAAGGCACTCATCGACCCGGCCACGCGTCCCGAGGACCTCGCCCGCCCCGGGCACATCTTTCCCCTGCGCGCCGCGCCGGGAGGCGTGCTCCGCCGCGCGGGGCACACCGAGGCGAGCCTCGATCTCGCCCGTCTCGCGGGCCTCTACCCCGCGGGCGTCCTGTGCGAAGTGATGAGCGAGGACGGCTCGATGGCCCGGCTTCCGGAGCTGACGCGTCTGGCCGAGGAATGCGGGCTCGTGATGATTTCCGTCGCCGATCTGATCGCCTTTCGCCGCCGCCACGAAGTCCTCGTCCGCGAAGTGGCCGCGTCTCCCTTCCCCACGCACTTCGGCATGTTCCGCGTGCACACCTTCGAGAGCCTCGTCGACGGCTCGCATCATCTCGCCCTCGTGCATGGCGAGATCGACGCGCAGCGGCCGCCGCTCGTGCGCGTGCACAGCGAGTGTCTGACGGGCGACGCGCTCTTCAGCGCGCGCTGCGATTGCGGACAGCAATTGGAGCTCGCGATGCGGATGCTGGCCGATCGGGGAGGCGTGCTGCTCTACATGCGCCAGGAAGGGCGCGGCATTGGGCTCGCGAACAAGATGAAGGCCTACGCGCTTCAGGATCGCGGGCTGGACACGGTCGAGGCGAACCTGCACATGGGCTTTCGCGCGGATGAGCGCGACTACGGCATCGGCGCGCAGATTCTCGCGCAGCTCGGCTGCCGCCGGATCCGGCTGCTCACCAACAACCCGGCCAAGCGCGTAGGGCTCGAAGGGCACGGACTCGAGATCGTCGAACGGGTGCCGCTGGTGGTCGATCCCACGCCGCATAACCGGCGCTATCTGGAGACGAAGCGCAGCAAGATGGGCCACTGCTTCGATCCCGATCCGCCGCGCGCGGCGTTGTCTTGAGGTTCGAGAATGCGGGCGGCGTCGATGGAGCCGCCTGGTCATCGTACGAGCGGCCGCGTGGCGCGGCCGCGGCAACGGACGGGCGCGCGCGCCCGCACATACGAGGAGGCGATCATGGTGCGTGAGTTCCTGCCACCCCTGGACGCGAAGGGGCTGCGCGTGTGTCTCGTGGCGAGCCGGTATGGGCGCGCGGTCGTCGACCGGCTGGTCGCGGGAGCGGTCGAGTGCCTGAAGCAGCACGGCTGTCCGGACGACGGCGTCGATCTCTACTGGGTGCCCGGTTCGTTCGAGCTTCCGCTGGTCGCCCGCGCGCGGGCGACCAGCAAACGCTACGATCTCGTGCTCGCCCTGGGCTGCATCATTCGCGGCGAGACGACCCACTTCGACTACATCGCCAAGGAAGTCTCGCGCGGGGTCGCGCAGGTGGGCTGGGAGACGAATGTTCCCGCGATCTTCGGCGTGATCACGGCCGAGACGATGGAGCAGGCGCTCGAGCGCAGCGGGATCAAGGGCGGCGGACGCGGCTGGGAGGCGGCGCAGGCGGGGATTGAGATGGTGCACCTGCTGCGCGCGCCTGGAGCTTGAAATGGCATCGCAGCCGGAACGCCGGGGCGGGCGCCCGAAGGCCCGCGAGACGGTCATGCGCGTGCTCTACGAAGCCGAAGTGACCGGGGATGACCCGCGCGAGCTGCTGGCGCTCGCGTTCGGCCGCTTGCGGATGACCGAGGAGGGGCGCCGCTACGCCGAGGAGCTGCTGCGCGCGTGCCATCGCAACCTGGCCCGCATCGACGCGCGCATCCAGGCGGCGCTGCGCAACTGGGAGCTTGCGCGCTTGGGCAAAGTCGAGTGCGCGATCCTGCGCATGGCCGCCGCCGAGCTCTTCTTCCAGCCGGATGTGCCCGTGAAGGTGGTCCTCGACGAGGCCTTGCGCCTGGCGCGCAGATACGGGGACCCGAAGAGCGCCGGCTTCGTGAACGGCGTGCTCGATGCCCTGGCGGGGAAAGCTCGCGCGAAGGAGATCAAGTCCATCCGGCCCAAGCCCGAACCCTGAGCGGCGCCGGGGGCCATCCTGAAGGCGTGCGCGGCCGGGGATGCTTCCGTTTGAGCGCTCCCGGGGCCTGTGATAGCGTTCGCCCGATTCGACGGAACGAGAGGGAGGCGCAGGGCATGCGCGAATCGACCGCCGCGCACTGGGACCGCTATTGGCGCGAGCGCGAGAACATCGACGAAGTCTACTCGAACGAGCAGCGCGTCCTCTCGCAAGTGGGCGATCTCGAACTGGCCGGGCGGCGAGTGCTGGAAGTGGGCGCGGGCAGCGGACGAGACAGCATCGAGCTCGCCCGCTCCGGCGGGGTCGTCTTTCTGCTCGACTATGTGGCGAGTTCTTTCACGGTCGTCCGCGCCGTTGCGAAGGAGGCGGGCCAGACGGTCTTCTGCGTCTGCGGCGATGCCACCCGGATGCCCTTTCGCGACGGCGTCTTCCGGCTGGTCTTCCATCAGGGGCTCATGGAGCACTTCCGCGATCCCCGGCCCCTGCTGTCCGAGAACCTGCGCGCGACGGAACCGGGAGGCTATTGCCTGATCGATGTCCCGCAGCGCTATCACCCGTACACGCTCGCCAAACACGCGATGATCGCGATGAATCGCTGGTTCGCGGGATGGGAGACCGAGTTTTCCCCGGGCAGCCTGTCGCGCGTAGTGCGTGAGGCCGGCTTCGAGGTCGTGCGCATCGGAGGCGACTGGATGGTGCCGGGCTTCTGGTACCGGTCGCTGCGCTACGGGCTCATGCGCGCGAGAGTCGCGCGCATGCCGAAGTATCCGCCCGGCATTCCCGGGCTGTCGGCGCTTCAGCGGCGCGCGCGCGAATGGCTGCGCCGCCGCCGGGTAGGGCCATACACCTTCGCCATGGTCAGCGTGCTCGCGCGCCGGCCGCTGGTCAATGGCGCAAGGGTCGAAGACGCAAGAGGCGTAGGCACCAGAGGCGACGGCGCGAGGGACGAAGGCGCAAGGAAGGGACGCTGAGCGCATGCCCTATCACTTCGCGGTCGTGAGCTACCGCGACATCCGCCACCCTGAGTTCGGCGGCGCGGAAGTGATCCTCTACGAGATCTTCCGCCGCTTCGCGCGCGAAGGGCATCGGGTGACCTTCCTGACCGGGCACTGGCGGGGCGCGCCTCGCGAAGAGATCATCGAAGGCATGCGGGTGCGCAGGGCGGGAAGCCAGTACACCTTCAATTTCCGCGCTCCCGGCATGCTCGAGCGCCTGCTGGCGGAAGAGCCGGTCGATCTCGTCGTCGAAGACATCAACAAGATCCCCTTCTTCACGCCTCGCTTCCAGAAGCGCGCCCCGGTGCTCGGCGTCGTTCCGCATCTCTTCGGCACCACCGTCTTCCAGCAGGCGCCGCTGCCGCTCGCGCTCTATGTCTACCTCTACGAGCGCTTCATTCCCTGGGGCTACCGGGGTTGCCGCTTCTCGGTGCTCTCCGAGACGACGCTCCAGGATCTGGTCCGCCGGGGCATCCCGCGCGACCGCCTGCGCCTGATCCGGGCGGGCATCGACCACTCCTATTACCGCCCTCCCGAGCGGGCCGGGCTGCCCGGGCCGGTCATCCTCTACCTGGGGCGGCTGAAGAAGTACAAGCGCATCGACCTCGTGATCGAAGCGCTGCCGGCCGTCCTCGAGCGGGTGCCGCAAGCGGAGTACTGGATCGTGGGAGAGGGCGACTACAAGGCCGCCCTCCAGGCTCTGGCGGCCGAGAAGGGGCTCTCCGAAAGGGTGCGCTTCCTGGGGTTCCAGGAGGGAGCACGGAAGCTGGAAACGCTGTACAAGACCAGAGTTCTGGTCTACACCTCTCCCAAGGAAGGTTGGGGACTCTCCGTGATCGAGGCGAACGCCCTGGGCATCCCGGCGGTGGCCAGCGATTCCCCGGGGCTCAAGGAATCCGTGCGGCACGGCCGGACGGGGGTTCTCGTGCCTCACGGGAATGTGACCGCCCTCGCCCAAGCCCTTGGGGACCTGCTCGCCGATGACGCCCTGTGGCAGCGGATGGGCAAGGAGGCAATGGCCTGGGCGGGCGAGTTCCACTGGGACCGGACCGCCCGGGAGACGATGGCGCTCGCGGAGGAGATCATGAAGGAGTGGAAACGGGCGTGAAGGACTGGCTGCTCGCAAGGCTCAAGGAACCCGTCTGGCTGGGCGGGCTGATCGTCTTCGTCGTCGTGCAGTTCGTCTACCTGATCACGATGGCGCTCAGCTGCCCCTTCTGGGACAGCGGCGAATTCATCGCCACCTCGTATGTGCTCGGAATTCCCCATCCGCCGGGAACGCCGCTATATGTGCTGATCGGCCGGATCTTCACGATGATTCCCATCGGCGAGATCGCCTCGCGGGTGAATTTCCTCTCGGCCCTCTCTTCGGCGCTCACGGTTCTCTTCTCCTACCTCATCATCGTCAACTTCGCCCGGCGCTGGGTGGTTCGCCGTCCCGAGGACACGCTCGACAAGTGGATCGCGGTCGCGGGCGGAATGACCGGAGCCTTCTTCATCGCCTTCTCGCGCACCTTCTGGGAGAACGCCACCGAGGCGGAGGTCTACGGCGTTTCCTCGCTCGTCATGGTGCTGTGCGTGTGGTTGATCCTGAAGTGGGAAGCGTCGGGGAAGAACGGCGATCGCAATCAGAATTACCTGCTCCTGATCGGCTATATTCTGGTCGTCGCGATCGGCATCCACATGGGCTCGATGCTGGTCGCGCCCGCGCTGTTTCTGTATGTGCTCCTGATTGCGCCGAAGACGATTCTGAACCGCGACTTCTTCGTCACCCTGCTCGCGGCCGCCCTCGCACTAGCGCTCTTTCTCATCGTGCGCGCCTTCGGCGGCGCGACAGCCTTTGCGCTCATCATCGCCGCGCTCGTTTTCGGAGGGCTGGTCGCCTGGAAGTGGCCGGCTCTCGGACGATCGAATCTCGCCTTTTGGATGATCGCGCTCGCCGCGGTGGGCTTGAGTGTGCAGCTCTTTCTCATCATTCGCGCGCGGCTCGATCCGCCGATCAACGAAGCGGACCCGAGCACCTGGCAGAGCCTCTGGCTGGTGCTTTCCCGCGATCAGTACAAGCCGCCCAATCCGATGCTCAAGCGCCAGGCCAGCTATGCGATCCAGTTCGGCAAGCACTTCGTGCGCTACTGGCAGGATCAGTACGACCTCGGCATCCGGCCACACTGGTTCTCGATGCTCTTCCCCTTCCTGCTCGGCGGAGTGGGAGCCGTCGTGCAGGGGATCAAGGATGGAAAGCGCTTCCTGCTGACCGCCACGCTGGTCTTCTTCACGAGCATCTTTCTCGTCTGGTATCTGAACTTCAAGGAAGACGAGGTTCGCGACCGCGACTACTTCTTCGTGGCCGGATACCACTTCTTCGGCCTGTGGATCGGGCTCGGGGCGGTGGCGCTGGCCCGTTGGCTGCGCGGAGAACCGCAACTCATCGAAGGCGAGTGGCGCCAGCCTCCGGGCGGCCGCCTCTTCGGACTCGGCTCGGCGGGGCTGCTCGTCGGGCTCTCGATTCTCCCGATGGAGCATGGCTGGTATACCCACGACCGGACGGACTTCTATGTCGCCCGCGATTACGCCTACAACATGCTCGTGCCGCTGGAGAAGGACGCGATCGTCTTCACCAACGGCGACAACGACACCTTCCCGCTCTGGTATCTGCAGGAGGTGGAGGGCATCCGCAAGGATGTGCGGGTCGTCAATCTGAGCCTCCTCAACACGCAGTGGTACATTCGCCAGATTCGCGATGAGGAGCCGAAGATCAAGGTCGCCTTTTCCGAGCGCGAGATCGACAGCCTGCAAGGGGTGATGCTGCCGGATGGAAAGATCGTCTGGGTGAAGGACATCATGGTCCATCACATCCTGGAGGAGAATCCCTCCCGGCCCACCTATCTCGCGGTCACCGTTCCCGACGAGATGGGCCTCGACAAGAACCTCGTCATGGAGGGCCTCGTCTTCCGCATCGTCGCCGAAGAAGGGGAGCCGGAGCGTTGCGACATCGAGAAGACCTGGGGCAATCTGCGCGAAGTCTTCCTCTACCGCGGGCTGCTGGACAAGAAGGGCTACTACGATACGAAAGTCTACAAGGACGACAACTCCCGCAAGCTCGTGCAGAACTATGTGGCCGCCTATGTACGCCTCGCGCATGCGCACCTGAAAACGGACGACCAGGAGCGCGCGATGGAAGCGCTCGATTACGCGCAGCGCATCAACCCCTCGTTCTCGGGGGTGCTCTACACCCTCGGGTACCTGCAGATGGAACGCGGGGAGTACGGCCCCGCCGAGGAGTCGTTCCGCAAACTGATCGCTTCGGGCGACACATCGGCCGACATCTATCGCCTGCTGGCGGCGGCGGTGGAGGGCCAGGGACGGACGAGCGAAGTCGAGCAGGTGTATCGCGACGCGGTGCGGAAGAATCCAGACGACTTCGAGCTGACGCGGTTGCTCTTCACCTATCTCTGGTCCGAGAAGGGAACCGATGCGGCCGTGCAGGTGATGCGCGACTGGCTCGCGCGTCACCCCGAGGACCAGGTGACGAGGAGAGCGTTGGAGGAATTCCTGCGCGAAGAGGATTCGTTGAGGTCGGCCCCGAAAGCCGTGCCCGGGGCCGGCCCATCCGGCAAGAAGGCGCCTTGAGATGGCCGTCGCGCTCGTGACCGGAGTGGCGGGCTTCATCGGCTCGCATCTGGCGGAACGCCTCCTGACCGAAGGTTGGGAAGTGCGCGGCATCGATTGCTTCGATCCCTACTATCCGCGCGAGATCAAGGAAGCCAACCTGCGCGCGGTCGAGAGGACCGCGGCCGGCCTGGGCGGCCCGGGCGGCGCGCGGGGCGAACGAGCCTTTCACTGGAGCGAGGAGGATCTCGCCGACGTCGATCTCGGCCCGCTGCTCGCGGGCGTCGACTGCGTCTTCCATCTCGCCGCGCGCCCGGGCGTGCGGCCGAGTTGGGGCGAGTGTTTCGCCGACTATGTGCGCGCGAATGTGCTCGCGACCCAGCGACTCCTCGATGCGATGCGGGAGCGCCCGGGAATGCGGCTGGTCTTCGCCTCGAGTTCGTCGGTCTACGGATCGGCGGGCGCGGGCGCGAACGAGGATGCGCCTCTGCGCCCGATCTCGCCCTACGGAGTGACGAAGGTCGCGGGCGAGGCGCTGATCCGCGCGTATCACGCCTGCTTCGGGATTCCGGCCGTCATGCTGCGGTACTTCACCGTCTTCGGTCCGCGCCAGCGGCCCGACATGGCGATGAACCGCTTCCTGCGCGCGCTGGGCGCTGACGGCGAGATCGAGGTCTACGGCGACGGGCGCCAGACGCGCGATTTCACCTTCGTGCAGGACGCGGTTGCGGCGACGGTGAGCGCGTCGGCGCGCGGCAAGCCGGGGGAGTGCTACAACATCGGGGGAGGTTCGCCCGCGAGCGTGCTGGAAGTGCTCGACATCCTGGCGGCGGAAACGGGCCGGCGGCCGCGCCTGCGCTTCCTGCCCGTGCAGCCGGGCGATCCGCCCGCCACCCGGGCGGACACGACGCGGGCGAGGGAAGATCTCGGCTTCCGGCCCTCGGTCTCCCTCGCCGAAGGCCTCGCCCGCATGGCGCGCTGGATGGACGAAACCGCCGGCCGTCCGGCGAAGCGCGAGGGCCGCGCATGAGCTCTCCGGCCGTCTCGATCGTCATCCCCGTCTTCAACGAGGAGGCGAGCCTCGCGCCGCTGCACGAGCGCCTCACGGCCGTCCTCGCGCGCTCCACGCCGAGCTACGAAATCCTCTTCATCGACGACGGCTCCACCGACGGGAGCCTCGACCGCCTGCAGGCGCTCGCCGAAGCCGACCCGCACACCGGGTTCGTGAGCTTCCGCCGCAATTTCGGCAAGGCGGCCGCGCTGTCGGCCGGCTTTCGCGACGCGCGCGGCGAGGCGATCATCACCATGGACGGGGATCTGCAGGACGATCCGGAGGAGATCCCCGCCTTTCTCGAGATGCTCGCGCGCTACGATCTCGTCTCGGGCTGGAAGCGCCGGCGCAAGGACCCGATCAGCAAGCGCTGGCCGTCGCGGCTCTTCAACTGGGTGACGGCCCGCGCGACGGGCATTCCGCTGCACGATTTCAACTGCGGATTCAAATGCTACCGGCGCGAGGTGACCGAGGCGCTGCGCGTCTACGGCGAGCAGCACCGCTTCATTCCCGTCCTCGCCGATCGCCTCGGGTTTCGCATCGGCGAGAAGGAAGTGCGCCATCACCGGCGCGCGCATGGGAAGAGCAAGTACGGAGCGGCCCGCTTCCTGAACGGCTTTCTCGATCTGCTGACCGTGATGTTCCTCGGCAGCTCGCAGCGAAATCCCCTGCATGTGTTCGGCCGGATCGGCGCCTTCTTCCTGTTCGCCGGCCTCGCGATCAATCTCTACATGGCCGCGATCTGGATCCTGGAGGGCGCGCTGCGCGTGCGGCCGCTGTTGATCTTCGGCGTCATTCTCGTCATTCTCGGTATTCAGTTCATCTCCATGGGATTGCTCGCGGAGATGCTCGCCAGCGTGCATCGGAGCGCGGAAACGTATCCGGAGAGACGGAGAATCGCTCCGCGGTTTTCCGGGGAAGGAGAGGCATCGTGAGGGTGCTCATCACCGGCGGCGCGGGCTTCATCGGCTCGCACTTGTGCGATCACTTTCTCGCCCGCGGCGACGATGTGATCTGCATGGACAATCTGCTCACCGGCAGCGTCGACAATATCGCCCACATCCACGACGGGCGCTTCCGCTTCATTCACTACGATGTGACCAACTATCTGTACCTGGCGGAGCCGATCGACATCGTCCTGCACTTCGCCTCTCCGGCGAGCCCGATCGATTACCTGCGCCTCCCGATCCACACCCTGAAAGTGGGCGCGCTGGGCACCCACAAGGCGCTCGGCCTCGCCCTGGCGAAGAACGCGCGCTTCCTGCTCGCCTCGACGTCGGAGGTCTACGGCGATCCGCTCGAGCACCCGCAGAAGGAAACGTACTGGGGCCACGTGAATCCCACCGGCGTGCGCGGCGTATACGACGAGGCCAAGCGCTTCGCCGAGGCGCTGGCGATGGCCTATCACCGCTATCACGGCGTCGACGCGAAGATCGTGCGCATCTTCAACACCTTCGGCCCGCGCATGCGCCGCGACGACGGGCGGGCCGTGCCGGTCTTCATCAATCAAGCGCTCCGGGGCGAGCCGTTGACCGTCTTCGGCGACGGGAGCCAGACGCGCAGTTTCGGGTACATCTCAGATCTGGTGCGAGGCATCGACGCGCTCATCCGGTCGGACCTGAACGAGCCGGTCAACATCGGGAACCCCGAGGAGATGACGGTGCTCGAGATGGCGCGGATGATCTGCGAGCTGACGGGAAGCAAGAGCGAGATCCTGTTCCGCGCGCTTCCCGAGGACGATCCCAAGGTCCGCCAGCCGAGCATCGCGCTGGCGCGCGAAAAGCTCGGCTGGGCGCCTCGGGTCGGCGTGCGCGAGGCGCTCGAACGGACGATCGCCTGGTTCCAGGAGACGGGCGCGGCCGGGGCTTGCTGAGCGCAAGCGCTGCACGACGCTCGCCGACGGACAGACGGCATCCGGACGGAGCGAGAGACGGAGGACTTGCGGTGACACCGGCGACGGAAGGCACGGACTCGCGCGCGAGCGGCGCTTCGCCGGACCTCGCTTCGCCGGCCTCGATGTCCGACCGCAAGGGCCTGGTCCTCGTCCCGACCTACAACGAGCGCGAGAGCATCGAGGCGTTGATCGCCAAGATCCTGGCGCAACCCGCGCGTCTCGAAGTGCTCGTGATCGACGATGGCTCGCCCGACGGCACGGCCGATCTCGTGCGCGCGCTCGCCGCCAAGGACCCGCGCATCCGCTTGATGGAGCGGGCCGGCAAGCTCGGGCTCGGTTCGGCCTATGTGGCCGGCTTCCGCTACGCGCTGGCCGAGACCGACGCCGAGCTCATCTTCCAGATGGACGCCGATTTCTCTCACGATCCCGCCGCGATCGGCGAATTCCTGGCGGCCGCATCGGAAGCCGATCTCGTGATCGGCTCGCGCTACTTGAAAGGCGTCACGGTGGTGAACTGGCCGCTCAAGCGCCTCTTCCTCAGCTACTCGGCGAATGTCTACACGCGCTGGATCACCGGGCTGCCGGTGAAGGACGCGACGGGCGGGTACAAGTGCTTTCGCCGGGAAGTGCTCGAGGCGATCGACTGGGACCGGATTCACAGCGACGGCTACTCCTTCCAGATCGAGACGACCTTCCACGCCTGGCGAGGAGGCTTTCGCATTCGCGAGATCCCGATCCTCTTCGTCGACCGGCGCGTGGGCATCTCGAAGATGAACCGGCGGATCGTCTGCGAGGCGATCTTCGTCGTCTGGCGCCTGGGTTTTCAGGCCATGTTCCGCCGCCGCGGCCGGCCGGATTCGGCGCTCGAGACCGCTTCGCGGAAGGACGCGGGATGATGAAGCGGGGGACGCTCGACCTCTCCGTGATCATCGTGCATTACCGCTCGCCCGGCCTGCTCGCCGACTGCCTGGCCGCCATCGATCGAGCCCAGACGCGCCTGGCGACCGAAGTGCTCGTCATCGACAACGCCCCGCTCGACGATGCCGCGCGCGCTCTCGCCGAGCGCCACGGCGCGCGCTATCTGCGCAACGAGCGCAATCTCGGCTACGGCCGCGCGATCAACCAGGGACTGGCCGAGGGGAGCGGGCGCCACTACCTGATCCTCAATCCCGATGTCAGCGTGCGCCCGGGCAGCCTGGACGCGCTGGTCGAATTCATGGACCGGAACCCCGCGGTCGGCATCGCGGGGCCGCGCCTCTACAGCCCCGACGGATCGCTGCAGTACTCGGCGCGCACCTTCTACACCCTGCCCATCATCCTCCTGCGCCGCACGCCGCTCGGGCGCCTGTGGCCGCGGGCCCGGATCGTGCGCGAGCACCTCATGCTCGATTGGGACCACGCGGAGACGCGCGATGTCGATTGGGTCCTGGGAGGCGCGATCCTCGCCCGCCGCAGGGCCGTCGAGGATGTGGGCGGGATGGACGAGCGCTTCTTCCTCTACTTCGAGGATGTGGATTGGTGCAGCCGGATGCATCGCCGCGGCTGGCGGGTCGCGTATGTGCCCGCCGCCGAGATGGTCCACGCCCATCAGCGCGCGAGCGCGGGCGGCTTCCTGACGCCGGGCAAGCGCATGCATCTCGAGTCGGCGCTGCGCTTCTACGAGAAGTGGAGCCTGGTCCTCTATGTGTGGAAGCTGCAGGCGACGCGCATTCGCGCGGCCGCCACGATCGTGAGCGACCTGGTGCTCCTGTCCGCGGCCTTTCTGGCCGCCTACTTCATCCGCTACTCGCTCGGTCTCGCGATCCCCGGCTGGTCGGATGCGCGCCCCGTCTTCGCCCTGCGGGTCTACTCGCGCTTCATTCCCTTCGCCGATGCGGTCGCGGTGGGGACCTTCGCCTTCCTGGGGCTCTACCGCGGGGAGATCTGGCGCGACCGCCTGCGCGAAGGCATCCAGCTTGCCAAAGGCATGCTGATCACTTCGCTGGTCGTGCTCGCGACCACCTTCCTCTTCACCACGCGGCCGATGTCGCGCTTCACCGTGGTGCTCTTCTTTCCGCTCGGGCTGATCCTGGTGGCGCTCGGGCGGGAGGCGCTGCGGCGCCTGGTGGCGGGCGTGCGCGAACGGCGCATCCAGCTTCGCCGCCTCGCCGCTCTCGCGCCGCGCGAGAAGATCGAGGAGTTGAAGCGGCGCTTCGACCGGCACGGGTTCTTCGGCTACGAGCCGATCTACATCGCGCACGAAGATGCGCCGCCGCAGAGCGCGCCGGCGGCGAGCGCCGACGCTCGCGCGCTCGAGTGGCGCATGCGCCTCCTCGCCGAAGAGCGCATCGCGGAAGTGATCGTCTTCGAGAGCGCCACGCAGGCGCCGCTGGTGTCCGAGTTGCTCGGGCGCCTGCGTTCGAGCGGGCTTCCGGTGACCTATGTGCCGCTCGCCGAGGGCCAGATCGGCGCGGCCTCGCGCGTACGCGATTTCATGGGCTTCGGAGGGCTGGCGCTGGCGCAGCCGGGGCGGGGCGAGCACGGCGCGATCAAGCGCGCGACGGACATCGCCCTCTCCCTGGGGCTCCTCGTGGCCGCGTTTCCGCTCCACCTCGCCCATCTGGCCCTCTCGCGCCGCGGCGTGCGGGGGGAAGAGCGCATCGGCCGCGCGGGGCGCCCGTTTCGTCTGCCCCTCTACGCGGGGGAGAGTGCCGTCCTGCGCGCGGTTCCCGCCCAGCGGCGCTATCCGGCCCTGGTCCGCGTGCTGAAAGGCGAGATGAGCTTCATCGGTCTCGTCCCGCTCACTCCCGCCCAATGGGAGGAGGCCGGCCCGGACTATCGCGCCGCCCCGCCCGACGCCTTGCCCGGTTTGCTCGATCCCTTTCCTTCCCCGGCATTGCGGGAAACCTCGCCGGACGCGTTCGAAGCGGGAGACGGAGAAGCGGGCGGCGGGTATGCGAGGAACAGCCTGGAGAAGGTCCTCGGATGGAATCGAGGCTATCCGCTGCGAAGGAATCTCGAGGAGGAGGCGCGTCTCGCGGCGAGAGCGCTTTCCTTCCGGGGCGCACCGAAGGAGCCCGCATCGTGAAGGGTTGGATGGCGGCCGCGCTCGTGCTCGCGCTGTCGCAGCCCGGGCTCGCTTTCGCCAAGAGCAGCGAAGGCGAGTGGGTCACGCATCTGTACATGAACGACATCCGCGACCTCGCGGTCACCGGACAGGGCGTCTGGTGCGCGACGGGCGGAGGAGCGCTCTTCTACGATTTCGAGCTCGGCCGCTTTCGCGCCTGGAACCGCTCCGCCAACGGCCTCGCCAGCGACACGCTCACCTCGATTGCCGCGCTCGACGATGGGCGGGTCGCCTTCGGCACCCGCGCCGCCGGCCTGTCGCTGTATCACCCCGAGCGCAATCTCTGGCAGAACTACACCTCGCTCACCTATCCGATCGCCGGCAATGAGATTCTCTCCATCGTGGAGCAGAGCCCGTGGCGGATCATCGGATCGCGCGGCGGTTTCGTCGCGATGAACGCCGGCGAAGTGCGCGAAGCCTGCCAGGAGGGGCTCGATATCTGCGGCCTGCCGGGCTGGAGCATATCGGCGGGAATCGAATACGAGGGGGCGCTCTGGCTGGGCGCGCTGAGCGAGCCGGGAAGCGGGGGCGTGGGGCGCTTGGACTACGGCTCGACCGGCGAGTGGACGCTCCTCAATACCGGCGCGCTCGCGAGCCGGCCGGAAGTGATCGGCTTTGCGCGCTGGGACGATTCGCTCTTCTGCGCCTATCGCGGCGGCGTCGCGGTGTGGACCGGGCAGACCTGGGCGCCTCGCCGCGCCGGGCTTCCCGCCTACATCGAGATGCGCGACATCATTGCCGGCCCCCGCGACCTGCTCGTCGCGCTCTCGGCGGCGGAGGGCGGCGTCTTTCGCTGGGACGGCGCCGGACAGCGCTGGGAGCGGCTAGGAACGATGCAGGCGCAAAGCGTGGCCCAGGAGCCGGACGGCATCGTGTGGGCGGGAACGGGCTCCACCCGTTCGGGCGTCGGCTGGCTGCCCGAGGACCAGGACGGCCTGTGGGAATATGTCGCCGGCGAGTGGATCCAGCATCGCTACGACAGCCCGCACCCGCTCGAGAGCTACCGCGATCTCGCCCTCGACGCCGATGGGCGCCTGTATGCCGCGCTCGCCGCGCGCTTGCGGGGGTGGGGGCTCGCGCGCTTGGACGAGAACGGGTGGCAGCTCTTCAATCAGGACAACACGGAGCTCAGCAATTCGTGGGTCCTGGACCTGCGCGCGCAAGGCGACGCGGTCTGGGCGGGCCACTGTTGTTGCGCGGTCCCCACGGACGCCTGCTACCTCAATCTTTGGGATCCCGCCACCGGCGCGGTCGCGGTGCACGATTCCGTCATGAATGTGCACGCCTCCATCGAGGATCCCTACGGCAATGTCTGGTTCGCTTCCTGGTTCGAGACGACGCCCGCGGCGGCGTACGGCCTCTATCATCTCGATGCCGCGAGCGGGCGCATCGACCACTACACGAGCGCGACCACCGGCGGGCTGCTCAAATCCGACAAGATCACGGATGTCGCCTGGGAAGGCGATGCGTTGTGGATCGGTTACCACAGCGACGGGGTCAGCCGCTGCCGGCTGGATGGCCACGGGCTTCCGATTCTCGAAGAGAGCGCCTGGGAGCACTTCACGACCGAATCCGCCGGACAGCCGCTTCTCAACAACGCCGTCCGCGCGCTCGCGGCGCGCGAGGGCGAGGTGTGGATCGGGACGGTGGAAGGGGTCTCGCTGTATCGGAACGGCGCTTGGCGAATCTTCCGGCCCGGGCCCTTCGGCCTACCCGGAAGCGCGGTGACCGACATCGCCCTCACCGCCGACGGAGCAGCCTGGATCGGGATCACCGGCAGCGGCGTGACGCGCATCACGAAGGACGCGACCGGCGCCTTCATGCTCGACAGCTTCGGGCCGCCCGATCTCGTGAACCCTTCCGTCACGACGCTTGCGGTGGGAGCGGAAGGACGCGATCTGTGGGTAGGGACCGAGGACGGCCTCTCGCATTTCATCCCCACGGTCGCGCCGCAGGAATCGTCGGCGGATCGAATCGCCGTCTATCCCAATCCCTACAATCCGAACTGCGGAGCGCCGCTTCGCCTGGCCGAGATCCCGGGCCGCGCCGCGCGGGGGACGATCACGGATGTGGCCGGCCGGATCATCGCCCGCTTCGGCGACAAGTGGACCCAGGAAGCGATCTGGGACGGCCGGGACGAACATGGAAGCGCGGTCCCCCCCGGCTGCTATGTGATTCGCGCGAGCACGCCGCATGGCTGGCTGACCGGTCAGGTCGCCGTGCTCGATCTGCCCTGCGAAGAGCCCTGATCGATCGAGAGCCGCGATTCGCAGGCATGCTCGGAGCGTTCATGTCCCAGCGCAGGCGCGTTCTCATCTTCGCCTACTTCTTCCCGCCGCGCGGCGGCGCGGGCGTGCAGCGCATCGTGAAATTCGCCAAGTATCTTCCCGATGAGGGATGGGATCCGACGATCGTCACCGCCAAAGGCGACGACTACTGGATGAAGGATGAATCGCTCGCGCGCGAGCTCGCAGGCCGGGTGCCCGTCGTGCGAACGCCGGCCTTCACCGGGCTCGCGATCTTCTCCCGTCTCGCTCCGCGGCAGGCGGGAAGCGGCCATTCCCCGCGCTCTTCGGTGGGCGCCGTGCGCCGTCTGCGTGGAGTCTCTTCCTGGCTGCTCGTGCCCGACAGCTATGTGGGGTGGGTGCCCTTTGCGCGCAGGGCAGGGGAGGCGCTGCTCTCACGCGAGAAGTTCGACGCCCTCCTGACCACCTCTTCCCCCGACAGCGCGCATCTCATCGGGCTCGCCCTTTCCGCGCGCGCGCGAATTCCCTGGGTCGCGGATTTTCGCGATCCCTGGACGCGGCGGCTCTCCTTCCGCCCTCCGACGCGCTGGCATCGCGCCCGGCATCAAGCCCTCGAGCGCGAGGTGCTGCGCCGCGCGGCGCTCGTCACCTTCACTTCCGGCGAGACGCGCGAAGACTATGCGCGCCGTTATCCCGACATTCCCGCCGCGAAGATGGCAGTGGTCACCAACGGCTACGATGAGGAGGACTTCGCGCAGCTCGAAGAGGCGCAACCACCCGCATCGCGCTTCGAGATCCTGCACGCGGGGCAACTCAATCCCGAACGGCCCGCCTTGCCTTTCCTTCTCGCGCTGCGCAGCTTCCTGAGCGCGCATCCGCAGGCGGCGGGCCGCGTGCGGGCGCGGTTCATCGGCCCCGCGTATCAGGGCGATCTGCGCGCGGCCGAAGAACTCGGGCTTTCCGCGTGCGTGGCATTCGAACCGTCGCGCGCCCACGCGGGGATCGTGCGCGCGATGCGTGAGAGCCACGCGCTGCTGCTGATGGAGCAGGGCAGCGAGGCGGGCGGGCTCATCCTGCCGGGGAAGATCTTCGAGTACCTGCGGGCGGGAAGGCCGATTCTGGGCCTCTTGCCGGAAGGGGCGGCCTGGAACCTGATCACGAGCCTGGGCGCGGGCAGATGTTGCCGGGTGGACGACCGGGAAGGGTGCGCCCGGGCCCTGGGAGAGCTCTTCCAGGGCTTTGAACGGGGGCTGCCACCCGATTCCGGCGTCGAGCGGGAAAGAATCCTTCCATTCGAGCGCCGCCAAACGGCCCGCCGTCTCGCGAATTTGCTCAATTCCTGCCTGTCGGATGCCTGACTCGATCGCACGGACCGTTGGGATTGTTCCGTAAATGTTTATCTCACTATCAGTTGAAGACCCTCAATAAATCTTTCCCGTCCATCAAAAAAGTGGCTTGACCCGTTCGGCGGCCGAAGAGTAGTCTGCGCGTGGGAGAAAGTGGGGGATTAGGGGAGAAAAAGTCTCCCTTTGTTGAATGGTGGATGGTTGCCCCTTGGATGGTGGTCCCCAGGGGGCCGTTGCAGGCCGAGCCGCTCCATGGAAAAGCTTCCATTCCTCGGGATGTGGGAATGCGCCATCGATGAGAAACGGCGCATAACCTTGCCTGCCCGGCTCCGCGAGCTGCTGGCCACCTACGGATCCTCTCCTGAGCTCATCGTCACCCTGGGCCGGAAGGGCTCGCTCATGATCCTGCCCCCGGCCGTCTGGAACAGCGTCTCTCCCGATCTCTTCAACGCGGTCGTGGACGGCGACGCGGGGGCGCAGGCCGTCCGGACCATGATGGCGATGCACGGCAATGTCTCGCGTCTCGACAACAGCGGCCGCCTCACGCTGACCGAAAAGCAGATGAAGATCGCCCTCCTGGACAAGGTAGCCGTCGTCTTCGGGTACTTCAACTGCATCGAACTCTGGAATCCGGAACGATTCGAGACCATCAACACGACCGCCTCGCCGGAAGAGCACGATCGAAACATCGAGCGCTATGTCGGCCCGGCTTCCAGGCGCAAGGAGAGGGAATGATCGAGCTGCGGCCCATTCTCACTCCCGAAGGCCTGCTCCTCTGGGGACGCCTGCTCGGTACCTGGGGACGCGAGGACTGCGCCTTCCTGCGCGGCCTCTTCGCGGAGCTCGCGCTGCCCGCGGGATCGCGCGTGCTTCTGGATTTCAGCGGGCTCGGACACTTGCACTTCTCGTGCGCTCCCTGGCTGGTCGAGCTCAGCCGGGCGTTGGAGGAGGAAGGCGCGCGGGTGGAGATCGCCGGATTGAACGACCGGCTGCGCGACATCCTCGAACTCGGTGCGGCCAGCGACGGGCGCGACTTCATCGAGCGTCATGGTGGAAACGGTTCGCCACTGCCGGGGCGTGCGGAGCGGCTCGGATCGGGCGGGAGGCAATCCCGCTTCGGCCGTCCGGATCCGCACGGCCTGGCGGCGGCGCGCCTCAACTAGTCCGGACCCTCGGGTCCGGGTGAACCCGGCAAGCGGGATGGCGGGTCAAAGCGGAGATTTGAAGGGCAAGAAGGCGAAAAACTGCTCCCTGCCTCGTGTCCTCCTCGGGAAAGTCTCCGCCTCCCGCCGTCCCCATTCCCGGCGGACCCGTGAGCCATGAGCCGGTGATGGTGAGGGAAGTGGTCGGCGCGCTCGTGAGCGATCGCGCCGGTCGCTTTGTCGACGGCACTCTCGGCGAAGGCGGGCATGCCCGCGCGATCCTGGAAGCCACCCACCCCCACGGCCGGCTTCTCGGCCTCGACCGCGACCCGGACGCGCTTCGCATTGCGAGCGAGCGTTTGGCTCCCTACGGCGACCGGGCGCGACTCGAGCAAGGCGACTTCCGGGACCTGGCGGAAATCCTGGAGCGAATCGGCTGGGACCGAGTGGACGGCGTGCTCCTGGACCTCGGATTGCGCTCGGGCGCGTTGGATGTCGCGGACAGGGGCTTCGCCTTCGGCCTCGGCGGCCCGCTGGACATGCGCTTCGACCCCGGGCAAGGCGAGTCGGCGGCCGATCTGCTCGCCCGCCTGCGGATGGAAGAACTGAGCGCGCTCTTCGCGCAGGGCACCAGCCGGGCCAACCCGCATGCGATCGCCCGCGCGATCGTCGAATGCCGGCGCCGCAGCCCGATCGAGCGCACCGATGACCTCGTCCGCTGCCTGCGCGGGGCGCTCGGACGCTGGGCCACGCCGAAATTGCTGTCGAGCGTCTTCTCGACGCTGCGCATGGCGGTCAACACGGAATTGGCCGCCCTGGACCGGGCGCTGGAGACGGTGCCCGCGCTCTTGACGACGGGAGGTGTGCTGTGCGTTCTCGCCTACCAGTCGCAGGAAGATCGCAGAGTCAAGCTCCTGCGCCGCTCTTCCTTCGTCGATCCCCGAAGCGGGGAGCCGTTTCGCATGGCGCCTCTCTGGCCCCGGCCGCTCCGGCCCAGCCTCGAAGAGATCCGCCGAAACCGGCGCTCGCGAAGCGCCCGGCTGCGAGCGCTTCGGAGAGAGTCCTCGAAGGATCCGCAAGAGTGACCATTCCCGAACGCACGCGCCCGAAAGCGCCCCAACCGCTCGCGGGCGGGAAGAGCAACGAGCGCGGCAGCCGGGCCCCCGAGCGCGGCAGCCGGGCCCCCACGGCCCTCGATCCGAAGACGGCCGCGCGCGTAGCGAGCGTCAAGTTCCTGGAGCGGCCCACCCAGGCGAAGGGGCCTGAGCCCGAGTATCTAAGGCTCCCCGTTCGCCACCAGAAGGCGAGCCGCTTTCGAAGCGGTCTCTGGATGCTCCTGGTCGCGCCGCTCTTCTTCACCGTGCTCTTCGTCTCGATGCGCCAGGACCTGCAGCTTCACCTCATGCTCAAGCAGAAGGCCGATCTCGAAGCGCGTCTCGAGACCCTCCGCCAGGACCTGCGCGCATCCCAGCGCGACCTGGCCGGCCGCGCGGACTTCGGGAAAGTGTGGCCGAACGCCGAGGAACGCGGACTGCGCGCTCCTTCACGCGCGCAAGTCGTCGCGCTGATCGACGAGCCTCCGGCTCCCGAGGAGGAACCGCGACCGCTCACGCTCGCCGTCCTCGAGGCCCTCTCCGGCGCGGGCCACGCGCAGGCGCCCCGGGCGCGCTCCCTGGCCGTCGAGGAACAGCTTTCGAGGGATGACGCGGGTGGAATCGATGCGGATGAAGGGCCGAGCGCCTCTGACGACGACGGGGCCGGCGATGCACGACACCGCGCGAGCGTGCGCGAAGATCTTTCCTTTGCGGCGCACGAAACGGCCGCCCGCGGGCGTGAAATCCGGAGGGGAGAGGGGAACGGCCGATGAGCCGCGTGCGACGACTGCGCTTGCGAGTCCTGCTTTCGGCCGCCGGATTGCTCGGGCTCGTCCTTCTCGCGCGCGCCGCGCATGTGACGATCTGGCAGCATGACGAATTCGCCGCGCGTGCCAAGGACCAGCAGACCCACGTCGACAGCCTGCCCGCTCCCCGCGGCCCGATCCTCGACCGGCAAGGACGCACGCTCACCTGCAGCGTGGAGAACCCTTCTCTGGCGGTCGTCGGAGGCGAACGGAGCGAGACCCGGCGGCTGGCCGAGGAACTCGCGCGGATGGGATTGTGCACGCGCGAAACCGCGGCCAAGTTCGCGAACCCTTCTCCCGATTTCCGCTTCATCACCCGGCGATGGGTACCCGACAAGGCGGCGGCCGATCTGGCGTCGCGCTATCCGATTCTGCGCCTCGAGAGCGAGATGAAGCGTTTCTATCCCGCCGGAACCGTGGCGCCGCAAGTTCTCGGTCTCGTCGGCACGGAAGGCAAGGCACGGTCGGGACTCGAGACCTACTTCGACGACTGGCTTTCGGGTGAGCCGGGCCGGCGGATCGAGTTCATCACCGGAGCGGGGCGCTCCCAAGCGACCACTCCGCCGCAGATCCTGCAGGAAGCGCGCCCCGGCGGCGGCCTCGTCCTGACGATCGATTCACGCATCGACGAGGTCGTCCAGTACCGCTTGCGCGAAGGCATGCAGCGCATCGGCGCCGACCGGGGCATCGCGGTCGTGCTCGATCCCTGGACCGGCGAGATCCTCTCGCTGTGCGGCGAGCCTTCGTTCGATCCGCTCTCCATCGAACCGATTCCCGCCGAGCGGATGAAGGTCGTCGCCGTGCAGGAGCAGTTCGAGCCGGGAAGCACCTTCAAGGTGAACACCTTCGCGGCGGCGCTGGAGTCGGGCCTCATCACGCCCGACGACATGGTCGATTGCATGGGCGGGACGCGCATGGTCAACGGACGGCCCATCCGCGACCTGAAAAAAATGGGCCGGGTGCCCGCCGCCATGGCGTTCATCTACTCCTCGAACATCGGCAACGGAGTGATCGCGGAGCGCATCGGCTGGGACCGCGTCTCGGCCATGGCCCAGGCGCTCGGATTCGGCCAGCCGACGGGAATTCCGCTGGCCGGGGAAGCGCCCGGCAAGTTGCCCCATCCTCTCGATCGCGGCTGGTCGTCGCGCTCGCTGCTCACCTTCGCTTACGGACAGGAGGTCTCCGTCACCGGATTGCAGATGGCGCTCGCTTACGGGGCCATCGCCAACGGCGGGCTGCTCATGAAGCCGCTGCTCGTGCGCGGCATGCTGGATCCCGAGGGGCGCGTGTCGGAGCGGGAGGAACCCGAAGTGGTGCGCCGGGCGATGAGCGCGGAGACGGCGGCGACGCTGACGGATCTCATGCGCCGGGTGGTCACCGAAGGGACCGGCAAGGCGGGGGAGGTCAAGCAGTATCCGCCCGCGGGCAAGACGGGCACGGCCCAGGTCTTTGACGAGGACCTGCACATGTACTCGCCCGACAAGCACGTGCTCAGCTTCTGCGGGTTCGCGCCCTACGACAATCCGCGCTGCGTGATCGTGATCTGCCTCTTCAATCGCGGGCACGAGCATGGCGGCGATGCGGCCGCGCCGATCTTCGCGCGAATCATGAGCGACCTGCTCTGGCTGTTCGAGGAGAACGACTGGGCGACAGCTCCCGTGCGCACTTCCGAGCAGCCGTATGTCCTGGTTCCCGATGTCCGAGGCCTGGATCCGCACGCCGCCCGGCGGGTTCTTCACCAGGCAGGCCTCCTTCCGGTTCTTTCCGGCAGCGGAGCGCGCGTGGAGCGCCACGCGCCTCAGCCGTACGCCAGCGTTCCCCGGGGAAGCGTCGTGGACCTCACCCTGGCGGGCGACGACAGCGTTGCCGTCCGGATGCCCCGGCTGGAAGGGATGTCGCTGCGGCGCGCGGTGGCCTTGCTCGCCGACCTGGGCCTCGAAGCCGGGGTGAGCGGATCCGGATGGGTGGTGGAGCAAACGCCGCCCGATTCCGTCGAAATCGTCCCAGGGACGCTGTGCGTGCTGCGGGCATCGCCCGAGGCGGCGCGCGCGCGCGACGAATCCTTGCGAAGGAGCGACCTTGTCTCCCGTCACGCTTACATCCCTCCTGCGACGGCTGCCCGATGACTTGTGGCTGGCCGAAGGCGCGCGGGAGACCGCTGCGGCTCGTCGTGGCCGCGATCGAGAAGCGGTCGTCGGCGGCCTCTGCCACGACAGCCGCGCGGTGCGTCCCGGCGACCTCTACTTCGCGCTTCCGGGACGGCGGGTGGACGGCAGCGCCTTCGTCGCCGAAGCGTGGAAGCGAGGCGCCGCGGCGGTCGTCGTGGAGGGCGATGCGCCCGCGCAGGAGGGCCCCGGCCCGCTGCTGCGCGCGCGCTCGGCGCGGCGCTCGATGGCGCTGCTCGCCGCTCTCTTCCATGGCGAACCTTCGCGCCAGCTGCGTCTGACGGGCATCACCGGCACTGACGGAAAGACCAGCACCGCCTGGTTCCTCCAGCAGATCCTCGCCTCCGCCGGCCGCCGCTCGGCGGCGCTCGGCACGCTGGGAATCGTGAACGAGCAGGGCGATCTCGAACCCTGGGACGGCGGCGGGGCGGGCAAGGGCGAGAGTCGGGCGGCGGAACCCGCGCGCCTCTGGCGCCCCACCACTCCCGAGGCTCCGCTCTTTCAGGAGACGCTCGCCCGGCTGGCCGCGTGCGGGGTCGAGGATGTGGTCGCGGAAGTCTCCTCGCACGCGCTCGACCAGGAGAGGATCTTCGGCTCGCAATTCGCCGCGGTCGGGTTGACGCATGTCTCGGGCGACCACCTGGATTTCCATGGCGACCCCGCCTCGTATCGGGCTGCCAAGGCCAAGCTCTTCGCGCGCGATACGCGCGGAGGCCCGCTCGAGACCAGCCCTGTGGCCGCCGTGCTCAATCTCGACGACGATCTCGGCGCGCAGCTGGCAGCCCGCCAGCCGTCGGAGCGCCTCGTGACCTTCGGCCGTTCCCCGCGCGCGAGCATCCGCCTCCTGCGCGGATCGGCGGGCCCCGACGGAATCGTGCTCGAGCTCGCCTACGGCGCGGGTGCGTCGCTGGGGCACGAAGCGGGCGCGTCGCCGGGCCACGGGAGAGATTCGTCGCGGCTGGAGATGCGCACCCCCGTGACCGGCGGCTTTCACCTCGAGAATCTGAACGCGGCGGCCGCGCTCGCGCATGCCCTCGGCATTGCGCCCGACGAGGTCGCGCAAGCGCTCGCCCATCTTCGCCCCGTGCCCGGGCGCTTCGAGATGATTCGCGCGGGACAGCCCTTCGCGGTGATCGTCGACTATGCCCACACCGCCGACGGACTGCGCCGTCTGCTCGAGGGGGTGCGTGGGCTGGGGGTCGGGCGCATCGTGCTGGTCTTCGGCTGCGGGGGAGACCGCGACCGGGAGAAGCGGGGCCCGATGGGCGCGGTGGCCGGGCGCCTGGCCGACGAAGTGCTGATCACGAGCGACAACCCGCGCTCGGAAAACCCCGCCGGTATCGCCGCTTCGATAGCGGAAGGTGTTGCGCAAACGGGCGTTCGCGGCGAAATTGATCTGGATCGGCGGTCCGCCTTGCGCAAGGGGCTGGCGCGCGCGCGGCCGGGCGATGCGCTCGTCGCGGCGGGCAAGGGCGCGGAAACCGTGCAGGTCTTCGCCGATCGGGTCGTGCCGTTCGACGACCGCGTGGTATTGCGCGAGATTCTCGCGGAGCAGTCGCGCTCTTCGTGAAGAGGCGAGAGCCGCGCGTCATCGGACGGGCGCGACGCGCGGGCGAACAGGCGAGCTGCGCGAGCGACAGGTGCGACGCTCCAACGCAGGCGCGTTGCACTCGGCGCAGCGATGAGCCGCGCGCCGGCCGGAGTGGCATGGCCGCCCGGGTCGAGCGACGCGAGCGGAGGACGACAAGTGAGCGACGAGAGAGAGGGCTTGGGCGAAACGCAGGAAGCGGCCGAGCATCCCTGGTCGATCGGCGCGATCGCCCGGATGACGCGGGCCACCGTGGCGGGAGTGTCACCGGAAGACTGGCGAATCATCTCGACCCTGGTGGCCGCCGGCGCATCGTTGGACAGCCGGGAGATCAACGGCGGCGAGATCTTCATCGCCATGTCAGGCGCGCGCGTGGACGGCCACGAATTCATCGGGCAGGCCTTCGATCAGGGCGCGGCGGCGGTGATCGCGAAGCGCGGCTGGTGGAGCCGGCGCAAGGCCGCGCGAGCGAAGGGGGTCCATTTTCTCGTCGACGATCCCAAGGCGGCGCTGCAGGAGTGGGCCGCGGCGCTGCGCAAGAGAATCCATCCCCGCGTGCTGGCGGTCACCGGCTCGAGCGGCAAGAGCTCGACCAAGGAGATGGCCCTCGCGCTTCTGCGCGCGCACGGCGATGTGAGCGGGACGGTGGGCAATCGCAACAACGAGCTCGGCCTGCCCTGGAGCCTGCTTCAGTTGCGCGCCGAGGACCGCTGGGCGGTGTACGAGCTCGGCGCGAACCATCCGGGCGAGATCGCCCAGCTGACGAGCCTCGCGCTACCCGACGTGGCCGTCATCACCTGCATCGGCCGCGCGCATGTGGGGCCTTTCGGCAGCCCCGAGCAGATCCTCTCCGCGAAGCTCGAGATCCTCGAAGGACTGAATCCCGCCGGCGCGGTCGTCATTCCCGATGATGATCCCCGCTTGGCGGACGAAATCGCGAAGCGCTGGACGGGCAAGGTCGTGCGCTTCGGCTTCGGCGAATCCACGGAGGAACGCGCGACGGCGGTCCGCTATCGGCTCGACGGGACGGAATTCGAGTACTGCGGAAAGACCGTGCGCCTGCGCTTGCTCGGTGAAGCGGGCGTGCGCTCGGCGCTCGCCGCGTTCGCGGGAGTGCGCGCGCTCGGGGCGCCGGAACCCGATCCCGAGCGCCTGGCGGCGGTCGCGCCCCTGCCGGGGCGTCTCGACCTCGTGCGCTCGCACGGCAAGACCTGGCTGCTCGACATGTACAACGCCTCGCCGGAATCCGTGCTGCACGGGCTGCGGCTGCTCGAAGCGCTGCAGGAAGAGGGCCGCCGCATCTTCATCTTCGGCGGGATGCGCGAGCTGGGCGATTCCTCGACGGCGATCCATCAGGAAATCGGACGGGCGGCGGGCCATTGCCATGCGGGTGTCTTTCTGGGCGAGGAAGCGCGTCACAGCGCGCCCGAAGCGCAGAAGGCCGGGGTTTCGCAAGTGCTCTGGTCGAGCGATCCGCGCGACGCGATTCGCTTCCTGAAGAGCTATCTCGAAGACGGCGACATCATCTATGTGAAAGGCGCGCGGGCGGCGGGGCTCGAAGAGCTGATGCATCAGCTCGGAATCATCGGGCCCGAGTACGGCGGAGGAGGCTTCTGACGCGATGCTCTATTACCTCCTCGTACCGTTGGCCGATTCCTCGGTGCTCTTCAATGTGTTTCGCTACATCACCTTTCGCTCGATCGGGGCGGCGGTCACTGCGCTGTTGCTGAGCTTCTTCCTGGGCCCGTGGCTGATCCGGCGCTTGCGCGCGCACAAGCTTGGGCAGTGCGTGCGCGCGGACGGCCCGAAGTCGCATCTGAGCAAGGAAGGCACGCCGACGATGGGCGGCTTGCTGATCTTGACCGCGGTGCTCGGCCCCACGCTGTTGTGGGCGGACATCGCGAACCGGCAGGTCCTGATCGTGCTGCTCGCGACCGTCGTGCTCGGCGCCGTCGGCTTCCTGGACGACTACCTGCATGTGACCCGCCGCCTGCCCAAGGGGCTGCCCGGGCGTTACAAGCTCGTGGTGCAGATCCTGCTCGGCCTCGGGGTGGGCGCGATGATGGTGGGCGCCTCTCTCTACGGCGACTACACCACTCGCACCTCGGTGCCCTTTCTGAAGGACACCTTCCTCGCGCTCGGCCTGCTCTACATTCCCTTCGTGGCCCTGGTCATCACCGGCACGAGCAACGCGGTCAACCTCTCCGATGGGCTCGATGGGCTCGCGATCGGAATGGTCCTTCCTCCGGCCGCCGCCTTCGGCGCGCTCGCCTATGTCACCGGACATGCGCGCTTCAGCGAATACTTGAACATTCCCTTCCTGCAAGGTTGCGGCGAGCTGACCGTCTTCTGCTCGGCGTTCGTCGGAGCGGGCCTGGGCTTCCTCTGGTTCAATTCGCATCCGGCGGAAGTCTTCATGGGCGACACCGGCAGCCTGGCCCTCGGAGGAGCGCTGGGCACGATCGCGATTCTCACCAAGCGCGAGCTCCTGCTCTTCATCGTGGGCGGGCTGTTCGTCGCCGAAGCGCTGTCGGTGATCATCCAGGTGGTGTCGTTTCGCTTGTGGGGGCGGCGGGTGTTCCGCATGGCGCCGCTTCATCATCATTTCGAGCTGGGGAATCTGCCGGAATCGAAAGTCGTGATCCGGTTCTGGATCGTCTCGATTCTGCTCGCGCTCGTGACGCTTTCCACGGTGAAGCTGCAGTAGCCGCGCTCGTGACGATGCGGTCATGGGCCGATCGGGAGAAGGCGACGCGATCGCGCAGGGGGCGAGCGAAGGAGGTCGGTGGGTGGCCGGGCGGACGAACGGCGCGGAGTGGAGCGGCCGGCTGGCGTGCGTGCTGGGGCTGGGCCGCTCGGGAATCGGCGCCGCGCGCCTCTTGCTGGCGCGCGGGGCGCGCGTGCGCGCGCTCGAACGCGACGCGACCAGGGAGATCCTGAGGGCCTGGGAGCCGCTCGCCGGCGCGGGCGCCGAACTGATCACCGGGCCGCATCCGCCGACGGCGCTGGAAGGCTGCGATCTGCTCGTGCGCAGCCCGGGCGTGCCGGATGAGGCGCCGCTCCTGCAACGCGCGCGCGCCTCCGGAATGCCCGTTCTCTCCGAGGTCGAAATCGCCGCGCGCGCAATCGCCACCCCGATTCTCGCGATCACCGGCACGAATGGGAAGTCGACCACGACCGCGTGGGCGGCGCATCTGCTGCGGCGCGCGGGCCTGCCGGCGGTCGCCTGCGGCAACATCGGCCACGCGCTCTCGGCGGCGTTCCTCGAGTCGGCGGAACGGCCGGGGCCGTCGGGCGCTCCCATCTTCGTGGTCGAGATCTCGAGCTTTCAGTTGCTCGACAGCCCGAGCCTCCATCCGCGCGGCGCGGCCATCCTGAACATCACTCCCGACCACCTCGACCGGCACCACGATTTCGCTTCCTACGCGGAGGCGAAATGGGCGGTCGCGCGCAATCAGGAGCCGGGTGATGTGCTCGCGGTGGGACGCGGGCTCGCCCAGGAGGCGCGCGCGCGGACGCGCGCGACGGTCGTGGAATGCGATGCCGAGGACCGCGGGAGTCCGGACGCGCTCTTCTCGCGAGAGGGCGCGCTCTGGTATCGCCGCGCGGGCGCCGAGCGGCGGCTGCTCGCCGTGAGCGAGCTCGCCCTGCCCGGGCCGCACAATCTCGAGAATGCGATGGCGGCGGTCGCGGCGTGCTCGGCCGTCGCGGATCCGGCGGAGCTCCTCGCCGGGCTGCGCGATTTCGCGGGATTGCCCCACCGGCTGGAACATGTCGCCACCGTGGACGGCGTGCGCTTCATCAACGATTCGAAGGCGACCAACGTGGATTCCATGCGGGTGGCGCTGGAGACCTTCGACGAACCGGTCGTGCTCATCGCGGGCGGCCGCGACAAGGAAGGCGATTTCGAGGCGATCGGCGAGCTGGTCGCCCGGCGCGTGCGTCACATCGTCGCGATCGGGGAAGCGGCCGGGAGGATTCGCTCCGCGTACGCGGGCGTCTCCTCCGAGACGGCTCCCAGTTTCGTCACCGCGATCGCGCGGGCGCTGGCGGCGGCGAACGGGCGCGGCGTCGTGCTGTTGAGCCCCGGATGCGCGAGCTATGACATGTTTCGCAACTACGAGCATCGCGGCGACTCGTTCAAGGAGATCGTGAAGGGAATGGCCGGGGCGCATTGACCCCGCGAGGGATGCAAGCGGGCGCGCGGTCGGCAAGCGCGCGCACGCGGGCAAGCAAGCGAGTGAGCGCGCGAGCGAGAAGACGCGCGGACGAGCGGGAGGGGCGAGGATGGCCTTCATGCGAAAAGGCGGCTACCGGCTGGGGCAGTCGGGCGGCTGGGACGAGATGGGGCCGCGGCAAGGGATCGACGGCTGGCTGCTGGGCCTCGTGCTCGTCTTGCTCGGATCGGGCGTGCTCATGGTGTACTCGAGCACCTGCGCGCTCGGCATCCTCTCGCATCGCGGAAACGATCTCTACTATTTCGAGAACCAGCTGGTTCGCGCGCTCGTGGGAGTGGGATTGCTCCTGGGGCTGGCGAGCCTCGATCCGCGCCTGCTCTCCCGCAAGCTCGCCTGGACCCTCTGGGGCGTTGCGTTATTCGTGCTCGTGCTGCTCGTCGTGCCCGGCGGGCCCGGGGTCGAAGTGCGCGGGGCGACGCGCTGGCTGCTGATCGGCGGCAGCATGATCCAGCCGGCCGAGTTCGCGCGCGTGGCGCTGGTCATCTGTCTCGCGGGAGTGCTGTCGAAATCCAAGGGCCGTCTCGGCACCTGGCGGGGTCTCTTGCCGCCGGTCGGAATCGTGTTGGCGACGGCGGGCTTGATCGCGATCCAACCGCACTTGAGCCTCGCCCTCCTGACCGCCGGGAGCGGGATGCTGCTCATCTTCCTCGCGGGCGGTTCTCTGAAGAAGCTCGTCCTCGTCGGAGGCGGTCTCTTGACTCTCGCGGCCCTCGTCAGCCAGGGATACCAGCACGGGCGGCTGATGTCCTTCCTCGGCCGCGTGAGCGGAAGCGCGGGGAGCGCCGGAGCGGACGCCGGATACCAATCGAATCAGTCCTTGATCGGGATCGGTTCGGGCGGACTCACGGGGCTTGGGCTGGGACGCGGAATGCAGAAGCACTTCTTCGTGCCCGATCCGCACACCGATTTCATCCTCAGCATGATCGGCGAGGAACTGGGCCTTCTCGGGCTCGTCTGTCTCTTCGGCCTCACCGCCTGGATCACGGTCCGCATCTTCCGCATCGGGCGCCATTCCTCCTCCGCCTTCGGCGAGCTGCTCGCCTACGGCATCGGGCTCCAATTCCTGCTCGCGGCCCTGCTCCACTCGGCGGTATGTCTCGGGCTCGCGCCCACCACCGGCGTGCCGTACCCGCTCGTCTCCTTCGGCGGAAGCGCGCTGATCGCGAATCTCATCGGGGTGGGCCTCGTCCTTTCGATCTCGCGCCGCCAGGGTGGCCGGGTGGAAGAGCCGGAGTATCGAGGCTCGGTCCTCTTGACCGAGCCCTGGATGGGGAGGGCGCTCCGGTGAAGCTGATCGTGACCGGCGGAGGAACGGGGGGACATGTGTTCCCCGGCATCGCGGTCGCCGACGCCGTTCGCAGAAGCGATCCGGACGCCCGGATCCTGTTTGTCGGCACGGCTGCGGGCATGGAGGCGCGCCTCGTGCCCGAGGCGGGCTTCGACTTTCGCGCGGTGCCCGCCCGGAGCCTGCTCGGCCGCAAGCTCCTGCAGCTGCCGCTCGCCCTGTGGACCCTCGGGCGGGGGATCGCGAGCGCGATGGGAATCATCCGCCGCTTCGACCCCGATGTGATCTTCGCCACGGGCGGCTACGTTTCGGGTCCGGTCGCGGTCGCCGGCCGCCTGCTCGGCAAGCACATCGTGCTGCACGAGCAGAACAGCATCCCCGGGCTGGCCAACCGCTGGCTCTCGCGCCTCGCCGATGAAGTGCATCTGAACGATTCTGCGGCCCGGCCCTTCTTCGCTCGCAAGAGCCATCTCCGGCTGAGCGGAAACCCCATTCGCGAGGGCGTGCTCGAAGGCGACCCCGCTCGCGCCCGGCGCGAGCACGGCCTGCAGGAAGGACGGACGACCATCCTCGTCGTCGGAGGCAGCCAGGGGGCGCGCTCGATCAACCGCGCGGCGGTGGCGGCCATCCGGCGGCTCGCCGAGAAGCGCAACGATCTTCAGTTCGTCGTGCAGACGGGACGCCGGGACGCGCGCGGGGCGGCCCGCCGGCTCGCGGGGCTCTCCCTGCCCGTGCGCGTGCTTCCATTCATTTCGCGCATGGGCGATCTCTATCGCGCCGCCGATCTGATCGTCGCTCGCGCGGGGGCCATGACCCTCGCCGAGATCGCGTGCTGCGGGCGCGCCGCGATTCTCGTTCCCTATCCCCACGCGACGCACAATCACCAGCAGAAGAACGCCGAGAGCGTCGCGGAAGCGGGCGCGGCCGTGATGATCCTCGACGCGCAGCTGAACGGCGCGCGTCTCGCTGCCGAAATCGCAAAGTTGGTTGACAGGCCTCGAAAACTGCGCGAAATGTCCACCAACGCGCTTCGGCGGGCCCGTCCCGATGCGGCGGAGAAAATCGCCGCCGCCTTGATGCGATATGCGCCCGTCGAAGCGGGGACCGAGGGTGAGAACGGAACGATCGCGGTGAGCAAGAAGGACTCGCGATGACGCAGGGAACGATCCGCCGCACGCATTTCGTCGGCATCGGCGGGACGGGCATGTGCGGGCTGGCCGAGATTCTCCTGAATCTCGGCTACAAGGTGAGCGGCTCCGATCTGGTCGCGCGCTCGGAGGTGATCGATCGCTTGAAGCGCCTGGGCGCCGAGGTGCACGCGGGACACGCCGCGGAGCATGTGACCGGAGCGGATCTCGTCGTGATCTCCTCGGCCGTGGCCGCCACGAACCCCGAGGTGCGGGCCGCGCGCGAGCTCGGCATTCCGGTGCTGAAGCGCGGCCAGATGCTCGCCGAGATCATGCGCATGAAGTACGGGGTCGCGGTGGCGGGCGCGCACGGGAAGACGACCACGACTTCGCTCACGGGGCACGTGCTCTCTGAGGCGGGCCTCGATCCAACGGTCGTCGTGGGAGGCAGGCTGCGGGCGCTCGGCTCGCACGCGCGCGTGGGCGCGGGCGATGTCTTTGTCGCCGAAGCCGATGAGAGCGACGGGTCGTTCCTCGAGATTCTTCCCACGGTCGCGGTGATCACGAACATCGACCGCGAGCACCTCGACCACTACAAGGACCTGGACGAGATCTACGACGCGTTCCTGCGCTTCGCGCGCAGCGTTCCCTTCTACGGCGCCGCCATTCTGTGCGGCGACGATCCCCGCTTGCGGCAGATGGCCGCCGGCCTGAACAAGCCGGTGCTGCTCTACGGCACCGAGCCGGGCTGCCATCTGCGCGCGATCGCGGTCCATCCGGGCCCGCAGCAATCGCGCTTCGAAGTGGAAGCCCACGGCCGCAGCCTGGGCGAATTCGCCGTCCCGCTTCCCGGGCGGCACAATGTGCTGAACGCGCTCGCGGCCATCGCCGTTGCGCTCTTCGTCGGCGTGCCGGCGGGGCGTGTGCGGCGCGGGCTCTCTTCCTTCGCCGGGGTGGGACGGCGCTTCGAGATTCGCGGAGAGGCGCGCGGCATCACGCTCGTCGACGACTACGGCCACCATCCCACCGAGATCGCGGCCGTCTTGCGCACCGCGCGCGAGGCCTTTCCCACGCGGCGGCTGGTGGTCATGTTCCAGCCCCATCGCTACAGCCGCACGGCCGCCCTGCGGGAGGAGTTCGGCCCCGCCTTCCGCGGCGCCGACATCCTCATCCTCACCGACATCTATTCGGCGGGCGAGGCGCCGATCGAGGGCGTGACGGGGCAGATCCTCGGCGACCTCATCCATCGCGGGAGCCGGGTTGCGGTGGAGTACGCGCCCAGGGAGGAAGACGCCATCGAGCGCGCGCTCGCGGTGCTCGAGCCCGGCGATGTGCTCATCACGCTCGGCGCCGGTTCGGTGTCCACCTGGGGAGAGAGGATCCTAGCGCGCCTGGAAAGGGACCGCGGGCCCGGGACTCCGGGCGGCCACGCGCAAGGCTGCGCGGCCCCTGCGAGCATGGCGGGGAGGCGCGCATGAGGGAGGAAATGCGCATGATGGAGAGGCGCGCATGACGGGCAGCCCCTCCGAAGGCCGCCTCACGCAGGAGGCCATCCATCAGATGGCGCGGCGCCGTCGCCGCGGGCGCAGCTCGCTCGCGCTCTTCCTCGTGCCTTCGGCCGCGGCGCTCGCCGCCGGGCTGTGGTTCAGCGGAGGCGGCGCCTGGCTGCTCGACGAAGCGACCCGCGTTCGCGCGGTCGAGGTGCGCATCGCGGGTGCGCAAGCGGTGACGGAAGAGGAAGTGCTCAGCCTGACCGGACTCTCCGCCGGCACCACCCTGCGACGCGTGCCGACGGCCGCGCTGCGCCAGCGGCTGCGCTCGTTCCCGCGGATCGCGGATGCCCGCTTCTCGTATCAGTGGTTTCAACGCCTGGTGATCGATGTCACCGAGCGCGCGCCGGTCGCGATGATCGTGAGCGCGGAGGGCAAGCGGTTGGAGCTCGCCGTGGACGGCACGCTGCTCGAGCCCGTGGGAGAAGGCGCGGCCGACCTTCCGCTTCTCAGCTGGGAGGGCCAGGGCGGACTCGCCCTCGCGCCTGGGGCGGTGCTCGATCTCGCCGGCGGTCCGGATCTCATGCGCACCCTGCGCGCGTTGCAGGAGCACTACCCGTCGCTGTGGCAGGGCATCTCGGAGGCGCACCTCCTGAGAGACGGAACCTACGAGCTCTATTGGATCGACGCGCCCACGGTGGTGTGGGGGCGCGGGCCGCTGGCGGACGCGCGCTTGCGCGCGTGGGTCACGGTGATGAGCGATCTTCGCAAACGGGGCGAGAACGACGCGGTGGTCGATCTGCGGTTTCGCGAGCAGATCGTGGTTCGCCTGCCGGAGGAGAAGAATTCTCCGCCGGCGCCGCTCGGCTAGGAAAGGAGCAACGCGCCATGCCCCCCACGCGCATCGTATGCGGCCTCGATGTCGGCACGACCAAGGTCTGCGCGGTCGTGGCTGAGATCACGGCCGACGCCGGCATCGCATTGCTCGGCATCGGCGAGAGCGGCTCTCACGGCCTTCGCCAGGGGAACATGGTCGATCTCGAGGCGACGGTCGAATCGATCCACGGCGCGATCGCGCGCGCCGAGCAGATGGCGGGGGTCGCGATCCGTGATGTGTATGCGGGAGTCGCGGGCGACCATCTGCGTTCGATCAACAGCCGCGGCGTGATCGCCGTGTCGGGGCGCGATAACGAAGTGACCCCCGAGGACCTTCAGCGCGTGGTGGAAGCGGCCCGCGCGCTCGCGATCCCTTCCTCGCGCGCAATCCTGCACGTGATTCCGCAAGGCTTCATCGTCGACGACCAGTCGGGCATCCAGGACCCGGTCGGGATGTCGGGCGTGCGCCTGGAAGCGGAAGTGCACATCATCACCTCCTCCTCGTCGGCGGTGCGCAATCTCGCGCGCGCCGTGGAGCGGGCGGGGTATCGCATCGAAGAGCTGGTGGCCGCGCCGCTCGCGAGCTCGTGGGCGGTGCTCGAGGAAGACGAACGGCGCCTGGGTGTCGTGCTGCTCGACATCGGCGCGGGAACCACCGACCTCGCCGTCTACTTCGACGGCAGCGTGCAGCACACCGCGGTGCTCGGCATGGGCGGGGCGCAGATCACGAACGACATCGCCATCGGGCTGCGCACGCCTCTCGAGATGGCCGAGCAGATCAAGCTCGAGCACGGCTGCGCGTGCACTTCGCTGGTGAGCCACGCGGGATCGATCGAGATCCCCGGCGTGGGAGGCCGTCCCGCGCGCACCGTGGGCCTTTCGGTGCTGTCGGCGATCATCGAGCCGCGCGTGGAGGAGATCCTGAGCCTCGCGCGCGAGGAGATCGGACGGCTGCAGGGCGCCGAGATGCTCGCCGCCGGCATCGTCATCACCGGTGGAACGGCGGGCTTGCGCGGGGTGACCGATCTGGCCGAGCGCGTCTTCGAGATGCCTGCGCGCGTGGGCGCGCCGCGCGACACGCAGGGAGTGGCCGATCTGGCCGACGATCCGCGCTACGCCACGGGCTTCGGCCTCGTGCGCTACGGCGCGACCCAGCTCGGGCGCGCGAACGGCGCGAACGCCTGGCCGCGCGGAACCTCCCGGTTCCGCGAGTGGATTCGTTCTCACGTGCCCTTCATGGGATAGATCGTTCGCGGGCGGAAGATCCGCCCGAAAGAGCGGGCGCGGCCCGCGGTGCAGTTCTGGCTTTGCGTGCAGCTTCTCGCCTTCGCCAGGCAGGCGCAGGGCGAGGCGTGACCGGGAAAGACGGGCGCCGCCCTCGGTAGGCGCCGCCGTTTGAAGAAGCCGTCGGGAAGCCGTCGGGGGAAGGCCATCGGGGAGCCGTCGTGGACGGGAAGCGGGCCCGTCAACGAAAGGAGCAGGGATGCTCATCGAACTGAATGAGAATCGGTCGTTGGCAGTGCTGAAGGTCCTGGGAGTCGGCGGCGCGGGTGGCAACGCGGTCAATCGCATGATCGCGAGCGAAATCCGCGGAGTGCAGTTCCTCGTCGCGAACACCGACGCGCAGGCGCTCTCGGCATCGGTCTGCCAGAATCGCATCCAGATCGGCAACCGCATCACAGGCGGGCTGGGTTCGGGCGGCAATCCCGAGCTAGGACGGCAATCGGCGGAGGAGGATGTCGAGCTTCTCCGTACGCATCTCGAAGGCTCCGACATGGTCTTCATCGCCGCCGGCATGGGCGGCGGCACGGGAACGGGGGCGAGCCCCGTGGTCGCGCGCGTGGCGCGGGAAATCGGGGCGCTGACGGTCGGGATCGTGACGAAGCCCTTCACCTTCGAAGGCAAACGCCGCCTGCGCCAGGCCGAGGAAGGCCTGGAAGAGCTGCGCGAGGAAGTCGACACGCTGATCGTGATCCCCAATCAGCGCCTGCTCCATGTGGTCGATCGCACCACCCCGCTCACCGAAGCGCTGCGCATCGCCGACGATGTCTTGACGCACGCGACCAAGGGCATCTCGGAGATCATCACCGTACCGGGCCTCGTCAATGTGGACTTCGCCGATGTGCGCAGCGTGATGACCGGGATGGGCAACGCGCTGATGGGGATGGGATTCGGCCAAGGCCCCGACCGCGCCCGGCTGGCGGCCGACATGGCGATCTCGAGCCCGCTGCTCGAGGACATCTCGATCGCCGGCGCGGAAGCGCTGCTCGTCAATTTCATGGGCGGCGAGGACATGACCCTCACCGAGGTCGACGAAGCTTCCACCTTGATTCTCGAAGCCGCGGGCGCCGACGCGAATGTGATCTTCGGCGCGGTCATCGATCCCTCGATGGCGGACCAGATCCGCGTCACCCTGATCGCGACCGGCTTCGGCAATTCGGGCAGAGCCGCGCGGCCGCGTGCAGCGCAGCGTGGGGCGCGGGACGCGGCGCAGGCCGGCGCGGCTGGGCAGACGGCGGCTCCCGAGCCTCAGCCGGCCCGGCCTCGCGAAGTGGAAGCGCCGGTGCCCGTCTACGCGCAGGCCGAAGAGCGCATGGTGGCGGTGGCGGGCGCTGGCCGCGGCCAAGCCATCTCCGCTCGGCCGAGCGGGACGGAGGCGAGAGGCGCCCGGCCGCTCGCGCCCGCGGCGCGGGCCATCGACTTCGCCGACGGTGTGCTCGGTCCCGCGCGGCCTATTCGCGCGAGAACCGATGCTCCCATCGAAGAGCAGCCCGCCTGCGCGGGTACGACCGCGGTGCTCGATTCGCCGGAGGAGATGGCGCAGGGCGAACCGGCCGAGCCGAATGCGCAAGCGGACGCCGGCGCGGAAAGCGGACAGGAGCCGCCCGCCGATGAGCGGAGCAATGTGGTCCCGCTCGTGTGGAAGAAGAACATCCAGGAACAACGCTGGGCCCCGAAGATGACGAGCCGCTGGCAGCGCGTGCTGCGGCGCGATCAGCGCGAAGTGCCCTCGTTCCTGAGACGGCGCCAGATCGATTGACGACCGGGACGGCTCGCCGCCGCAGCCCGGCCGCGCGGCCGCGCGCTGCGAAAGGGGCCGATTCGTGGTACGCGTCGCGCTAGGCTTCGCCAACGAGGCGAAGCTCGCGCAAAACAACCTCGGATTCCGGATCGCCGAGACTCTGCTGGCGGCGCGAGGCGGCGTCTCCGTCGAGCGCTTCTTCTGGCCCGCGGGGGAGCGCCGCGCCGGTTGGCGCTTGCGGACCGAGCCATCCGCCCTGAGCCTCGCCGCCGTCGATCTCGTCCTCTTCAGCCTCTCCTTCGAAGGCGACTTCCTTCACATCCCCGCCATGCTGGCGGCCGGCGGCTTGCCCCCGCAAAGCGACGCGCGCAGGCGGGGCCATCCGCTGGTCGTCGCCGGCGGCGCGGCCGTGATGATCAACCCCGAGCCGATCGCGCGCTTCTTCGATCTCTTCCTGGTGGGCGAGGCGGAAGCGCTGCTGGAGCGCTTTCTCGATCGCTGGGAGCCCCTTCGTCTCGCTCCCCGGGAGGAACTGCTCCAGGCGCTCGACGGGTTGCCCGGTTCTCTCGCCCCCGCCCTTCGCGAGCACCAGCTCTGGCAAGCCGGCGAGGGGAAGCTTCGTTCCGCGCCGCTCGCGCCCGCCGCAGGCATCGGCGAGCGTGCAGACGGCGGCGGTCCGGCCGAATCCTCCGGACGCAAGCCCGCCTCGTCCTTCGTCGCCACGGTTCCCTGGGATGGAGTCGCCGGCTCCGTGGTCGCCGCGCGCCTGTCCGCCGAAACGCACTTCCACGAGAGCCTGCTCCTCGAGCTCGAGCGCGGGTGCCCGCGCCGCTGCCGCTTCTGCGTCGCCTCGCGAATCTATGCGCCCGTCCGCCATCATGACGCCGGGCGCATGGTCGCCTTCGTCGAGCACGAGCTGCGCAGAGGCGAGCGGATCGGGCTGCTCGGTCTCTCCGCGGGCGACTACCCGGACCTCGAGCGATTGGCCGAAGAGCTCTCGCGCTGCGGGTGGCGGCTTTCGATTTCGAGCCTGCCCTCCGACTTTCGCCGCGAGCGCGTGGCGGGGCATCTCGTGAAGGCGGGCGCGGAGACACTCACGATCGCTCCGGAAGCGGGTACCGACCGGCTGCGCGCGCTGGCGGGCAAGCGGGTGGCGAATGCGACGATCATCGAAACGGCGCGCATGCTCGGCAAGACGGGCGTGCGCGAACTGCGCACCTACTTCCTGATCGGCCTGCCCTTCGAGGAAGAAGCCGACATCGACGGCATCCGCTCGCTGCTCGGCGAGCTGCGCGCCGCGCTTCCCGCGCGCTGCCGCTTGAGCGCCACGGTGAATCCGTTCGCGCCGAAGCCGCGCACGCCCTTTCAATGGGCGGGCATGGCGTCGGCGCGCGCGCTCGAGCAAGCCTCGCGCCGCCTGTCGTCGCCGCCCATCGCCGGCGTGCGCCTGCGGGTGAAGAGCCTGCGCGAAGCGCGCGTCCACGCGGCGCTGACGCGCGCGGATGCGAGCTGGGGAGCGCGCATCGAACGCGCCTCGCTGGAGGGAACGAGCCTGTCCCGTCAATTGCGCGCGGAAGGGACGACGCTGGAGGACTGGACCGCGGCCATCGAATTCGGCGCGGCGCTTCCCTGGAGATACCTGATTTCCGCGGAAGAAAGCGAGAATCTCGCGCGCGAATGGCGTCGAGCGTGGCGCGAAGCGGGACGGCCGGAGCCGCGCGCGTGACAGATCAGCCGCGGGTGTGACAGATCAGCGGCGGGCGTGTACGATCATCCACGAGCGCGAAGACCGGCTGTGAGCGCGTTGATCGAGCGCGAGCGTGTTGGATCAGGCTTCGGCGGGGGCCGGCTTCGTCGCGCGGACCTTCTTCTGCACGAGCCCCTTCTTCAGGCAGCGGGTGCACACCCGGATGTGGCAAGGCTTGCCGTCCACGACCGCGCGCACGCGCTGAAGATTCGGCTCCCAAATCCGCTTCGAGACATTGTGAGCGTGGCTCACCTTGTTGCCCCGCTGGAGCGCTTTTCCGCAAACATCGCAACGATAGGACATGATCTCCTCCCAAGCGGGACTGCGCTTCGCGCCCCGAGGACTGGTGAATTGCCGGACCCTGCTTCCCGTCCGTTCGCGGCATCCAAGGCGATCGAAGTCGCCGGGCCATCGCGGTCGGCCGTTCCTCGCCCGAATGATTTCCGGGCGGCCAAAAGACGGAAAAGTCTATCTTCTCCGCGACGGCGCGTCAAGTTCCCCGGCGGATCGGATTCTCGGCGAAAAACGAGCATGACGGTCCCCGGCTCGACCTAGCAGTTCGGCGGCCCGGCAGGCATGGCGGGACCGTGCGAAGGGGCCGGGGAGAATGCCCTGGCAGGCCGCACGCCCTGCTCGTAGACTGGCACGCCATGGCGGAACTCGGGACATCCTTGCGCTACCTGAAGGGCGCCGGACCTGCGAGAGCGGAACTTCTTGCAAAGCTGGATCTTGCCACGCTCTCCGACTTGATCGAGCACTATCCGCGGGGGTATCTCGACCGCGCCTCGGTCACCCCGCTGGCCAACCTGCGTCCCGGACCTCAGGCGACGGCCGCCGGCCGGGTGCGATCTTCCTCGGTTCGCAAGGCCCGCTCCGGGAGGCGCGACCTGCACCTGATTCTCGAGGACGACACCGGCTGCGTAGAGGTCCTCTGGTTCAACCAGGCCTACCTCGCCCAACGATTGCGCCGCGGGACGATGCTGCTCCTCTCCGGCAAGGTTGACTTCCACACCCGGCTGCGTTTCGTGAACCCTGAATTCGAGATCGTGGAGGCCGAACGCCCCTTGGATCCCGACGCGGGCGTCGACGGCGATGGCGCCGCGACGGGCGAGCTTCACGCCCCCGGCATCGTGCCCGTCTATCCGCTCACCGCGGGGATCACCCAGCGCATGATGCGCCGTCTCGTCCGCCGCGCGCTCGACGAGTGCCGCGAGGAACTGCGCGAGTTCCTGCCCGAAGCGATTCTTCGCCGCCGCTCGCTCGCCGCTTGGCCCGCCGCGTGCGACGAGATCCACTTTCCGCCTTCCCCGGATGCGCTCACCGCCGCGCGCAGGAGGATCGCCTTCCAGGAGCTCTTCGATCTGCAGTTGCTCCTCGCGTTGAGCAAGCGCGTGCGCCAGCGTCCGAGAAGCGCGCCGCCGCTCGCCCCGCCCGGCGTCCTCTTCGCGCGCATGCGGGAGACGCTTCCTTTTCAACTCACCGGCGCGCAGGAGCGCGCGATCGCCGAGATCCGCGCCGACCTCGCACGCGACCGGCCCATGCACCGGCTGCTCGAAGGCGATGTGGGCAGCGGGAAGACGCTCGTTGCGATGGCCGCCGCGCTGACCGCGGCGGAAGCGGGCGCGCAGATCGCGCTCATGGCTCCGACGGAAATCCTCGCCCAGCAGCACGCCGCCAATTTTGCGCGTTGCCTGGAACCGCTCGGCGTGCGCACGGCGCTTCTTTCAGGGGGCATGCCGACGCGCGAATCGCGCGCTGTGCGGGCCGGCCTGGCGTCGGGCGAGATCCCGATCGCGATCGGAACGCACGCGCTCTTTCAGGAAGCGGTCGAATTCGCCTCGCTGGGGCTCGTGATCGTGGACGAGCAGCATCGCTTCGGCGTGATGCAGCGCGCGAGCCTGCTGGAGAAGGGTCGCACGCCGCACGCGCTCATCATGACGGCGACTCCCATCCCGCGCACCCTCGCGATGACGCTCTTCGGCGACCTCGACATCTCGGTGCTCGACGAGCGCCCGCCCGGCAGGCGGCCGCCGCGCACGCACGCGGTCGCGGTGGAGCGCTACGACGACATGCTCGCCTATCTTGCGCGCGAAGCCGCGGGGGGCGCGCAGATCTACTTCGTCGCGCCCTTGATCGAGGCCTCGGAGGAGATGGACCTGCAGGCGGCGAAAGATCTGTTCGCGCGTCTGAGCGCCAACGGGCCGTTGACCGCGTTTCGAGGCGGCTTGCTGCACGGGCGCATGCGCTCCGAGGAGAAGGAAGCGGTCATGCGCGCCTTCGCCTCGGGGGAACTGCGTTTTCTCGTGGCGACCACCGTCATCGAAGTGGGAGTCGATGTGCCCGCCGCGAGCCTCATGGTGATCGAGCATCCCGAGCGCTTCGGCTTGAGCCAGCTGCATCAATTGCGGGGCAGGATCGGGCGCGGGCGCCAGCCGGCTCATCTCTTCCTGATCCAGCATGCGGGCATCGGGGAAGAGGCGCGCGCGCGCATCCAGGTGCTGCTGCGCGAAAGCGACGGGTTTCGCATCGCGGAGGAGGATCTGAAGCAACGGGGCCCCGGCGATTTCTTCGGCGTGCGACAGAGCGGGCTTCCGCCGCTCAAGCTGGCCGACCCCATCGCCGACGGCAAGCTGCTGGCCGAAGCGCGCGACGAGGCCTTTCGACTGGCCGAGGAGGAGCCGCCGGAGCGGTTGCGCGAGAGCATGCTCTGGCGGAGACTCGCGGCGCGGGCGGGAGAGGGATTGCGGCTCTTCGGCATCGGCTGATCCCGTCGTTCGGTCGGCTGCCCGCAGTAGAGGAGATCCGTGACTGCGCTCGGATGGGCGAGGTTTGCATGACGCGCTCGGAATCCACCCTGCTTCTCCGGTGCCGTCAATGCGGCTGGACGGCGGCGCTCGATCCGGAAGCGCTTCCCGTCCACGGCGCGCGCCCGCGCTGCGGAGGATGCGAAAGCCTCCTGCCCCTCGTCACGCGCCTCCCCGCGGCCGCTTCCCGCGAGCTCGATGCAGAGAATGCGGCCGAGGGGCCGGCTGCGGGGGCGAGCCCAGCCCCGAGCCCGGCCCCGAGCGCTGCGCCCAGCGCGGCTTCGACCCCGGATTTGCCTCCCGGCCCGATGGAAGCTGCGAAGCTCGCGGCTTGCACGCCCCAACCGGCCGCCCCCGGCGACTCGAGCCCCAATGCCGGGAAGCTCATCGCTGCCTGGCTGCAAGCGCTGGACGAGCGCGAAGGCGGGCCGGTCAGCGAGGCGATCGTCTGGGCGGAGCATGGGATTGAGCTCGCGCGAATGTATGAGAAATGGCGGAGGAGTGGTGGGGGGGAGAGCGGTGGGCCGCGTATCTTTCGCGAGGCGCTCTTTCTGGCCATGCGTGCGCGGCGCTGAGCGCCCGGCAGGGTGCCGAAAACCGAGCTGCCTGAGCCGCGCCCGCCATCTTCTTGCCCTTCCGCGCGGCTTCACGCTTGACGCCCGCCCGCTCGATTCCTAATCTGCGATTCCAGAATGGGCAATCGATCGTGGCGCGCGTATCGGCTCCTCTTGCCCGCCCGCCACTTCTCACCCTTTGATGGCAGCCGTGGAAGCGCATCATGACCGGACGCCACATACAGGAATCGATCGCGGATCTCGAGAAGCGGCTGACGAGCGGTCAGATCGATCGCGACGGCGCGCTGGATCTTGCCGCCGCGTACCGGTTGGAGGGCCGTCTTCAGGACGCCGCCGAAATGCTGGCCAAGCTTCTCGAGCGGCCCGAGCCCGACTGGGAAATCTGCCGCGCCTGCGTGGAATGCTATCGCGAAGCCGACCTGATGGAAGAGGCGGTCGAGATTCTCAACCGCTGGGCGGCCCGCTTTCGTGATCGCGCCGAATTCTGGATGCTGCGCGGGCTCATGCTCGAGCTCATGGGGGAATGGAAAGCGGCGCTGCGCGAACACGATCTCGCCTGCCAGATCGCGCCCCACATGGCCGAGGCCCAGTATCGCCATGGCATCGTGCTGATGCAGCTCGGGCGCTACGACGAAGCGCGGGTGGATTTCGTCAAGGCGCTGAAGCTGCGTCCCAACTTCGCGCGCGCGCAGATGAACATCGGCCTCTTATACGAGGCGCAGGGCAATGTCCGCGATGCGATCGGGGCATTCGAGCAGGCGCTGCGACTCGATCCGCAGAACGCGGATGCGCATTTGAATCTGGGCGCGCTCTACGGAGAGGCGGGAGACAGTCAACGCGCGCTCGAGCATTGCGAGAAGGCGCTCGAGCTCGACCCGACGTCGAGCGAGGCGGCCTACAATGCCGGCCTCGCCCTCTCCGACCGGGATCCCGATCAGGCGATTCGATTCCTTCGCCGCGCGATCGCGAGCGATCCCGAGAATGTCGATGCCTATCATCGGCTGGGAGTCATCGCGCAAGCGCGCGGCCGTTGGGAGATCGCCGCCGGCTTCTTCGAGAAAGCCGTCGAACGCGATCCCGAGCGCATGGACAGTCTCTTCGCTTTGGCCGTCTGCTACGGCAAGAGCGACCGCGCCAAGGAAGCGGTCGCCGCCTTTCGCAAGCTCCTCGATCACGACCCGTGCAACGAGAAAGCCTGGTTCTATCTCGGAGTCGCGTACGACAAGCTGGGGGATTCGGAGCAGGCGGGGGCGGCCTACCGCAAGGCAGACGAGGCGGCGGCCGGCCGCATCGACGGCTAAGCGCGTTTCGCGCGTTTCGCGCGTCTCGGCGGATCGCGCGGATTGCGCGGATTGCGCGGCTCGCGCGGATTGCACGCCTCAGACGCCCCGCATGCATCCCGCGCCTGGCAGGCCTCTGGCAGGTGTGCTCCCGGGCTCGGGCGCCTCTTGATCGACGTGCGGATTGTCTGCTGCGCCCGCCCGCCCGGGATTTCGGGCCCGACTCCAGGAATCGACTTCATCCCCGCGAGGCGAGGACGACTGCCGTCTGTCCCGGACGCTGGTGAAGCGCTTGCGATCGGTCTCGATCGCTACCGGCGCAGCCACCAGAAGATGTCGAACACCAGAACGGCTCCGAAGAATGCCAGCAGCATGGCGAGGCTCCTTTCCCCGGCCGGCTCTTCGTCCGGCCTCACCCGAACCTGCATCGCCGCTCGACCTTTCTCAGGGTCCGTATTCCCTATCGGCTGTTGCCCGGCCCATCCCAACCGGTTCTTGGATCCTCCCGAAACCGCCGGCTCGATATGGCCGAAAGTGCGCAGGCAGGTTCGCAAGTGATTGCCGCGGAAGAGGTGGAGAGTTTTGGAAATTCCCAACAAAAATGCCGGGATTGGATGATTTCGGTCGGAACCGGAGGATCGACGCGGGTCTCAGAGCATTTTCGCGATCAACAGAGTCGTGTCGTCGTCGAGCGGGGTGGGAGAGAAGCCGCGCACCGCGGCGAGGATCGCCCGTTGCAGGGCGCGCGCGCTCCAGCGCCTCTGGCGAATCACGAGATCGAGGAGACGCTCGCTTCCGAATTCCTCCTCTTCGGGCGCCGGCGAACGGCGCTCGGTGATGCCGTCGGTCATGAGCACCAGAAGATCGCCCGAACGCATCGTCGTCCGGCCTTCCTCGAAGATCGCCTGGGTTCCGATTCCGAGCGGCATCCCTCCGGTCGAAAGCTCCTCGCTGTTACCCTCGGAGGTGACCAGAAGCGGGGAGAGATGACCCGCATTGCAGAACTCGACCGAGCCGGTCAAGGGATCGATGCGCACCAGGCAGAAGGTGACATAGCGTTCGGGCCGGTGCATCTCGCACAACCGGCGGTTCAACTCCTGGACGATTTCGCTCACCGGCCGGTCGCGCAGGCCTTCGGTGCGAACCATGGCCTGCAAGTTGGCCGCTAGAATCGCGCCCGGGACTCCCTTGCCCGACACATCGCCCACCGCCAGCACGAGCTTGCCCGCGGGAGCGCGCAGGCAATCGTAATAGTCGCCCCCGACGGCCTGACATTGCAGCGTGCAGCCGGCCAGCTCCATCGACTCGATTTGCGGGAGATCGCGCGGCAGGAGCCCTTCCTGCAACTCGCGGGCGGCGCTCATCTCGTAGCTCAAGCGGCGTTCTTCGAGCATGCGGCGTTCGAGGCTCGCTTGCGCGAGAGCGACGCGCGCTTCCGTCGCGATGGCTTCGGCCAGGCGCAGATCCTCCGCGCTGTACGGCTCCCCGATCAGCGGCCGCCCGACGAGGATGAGGTCGTCCAATCCGCTGCCCTGGACCGGCAGGGCGAGATCGGCGGCGCAGATGGCGAGCAAGCGCTCGTCGGAGGGAGCCAGATAGCCGTAAGGGAGATCGCTCTCCAGATCGGCCCAGTCGGTCGCCCCTTCGCGTTGGGCCAGTTGCCGGCCCAGCGAAGGCGTCACGACGAGCGGACCGAGGCGGGAAGGAGGAAGGCCGTACGCGTAGATTCCTTCATAGCCGCCGTCGCTTTGACGCTCGAAGTAGACGACGCATCGCGACTGCAGGGTTTCGCCGATGAGATCCGTCGCGCGGCGCACGACGCCGGCCCGTTCGTTCAAGCCCCGCAGGGCGCGGCTCCATTCGGTCGCGGCGCCGGTGGCCGGGGCGCGATCGGAGACGAGGACCGGGCCGAGCACGGCCCGCATGCCTCGCCGCGCGGGCAGGTAGAGCGCTGCGGCGGAAAGCAGGCTCAGGAAGGAAAGGCCCACGGGGGAGACCGTGCTGTGCGGCCCGAACGCGGCCCGCAACGCGACCTGCGCGGCAAGGTAGGCGAGGAGCAGCAGGGCCGCGAGCACGCTGACGGCGAGACTGCGACGGACGATCAAGGTGGCGTCGAGGACCCCGTGGCGGACAATCGCATAACCGAAACCGAGCGGGACGAACACGACCGAAAGGGCCGCGAGGCGGACGCCTTGAACGCGCGCGTCGGGCCAGAGTTGGTAGAGGAGCAGGAGGAGCGCGACGGGCAGCGTTCCCGCGGCGGTGGCCCACAGCGCGACCCGCACCTTGCGGCGGGAGATCTCGCTCTGCGCATGCCGGTAGCCGTGCACGAAGAGCACGAGGGCGATGCCCAGGCCGGCGACGAGGAGAAGGGGCGCGAGGGTGGAGACGATCGCACCCGCCGCCGAGGAGACCTTTCCCGAAGAGAGCCGGGAGACGAGGGAGAGCGCGAAGAGCGTCGCGCTCGGGGCGTAGAGGATCGTTCTCGCATGCGGCTGGCGCGACAACCAGGAGTGGCGCTGGGGAAAGAGCAGGAAGAAGTGCACGAAGAGAGGCGCCGACGCGAGCGTCAGCAGGTCGAGCGCCGCGCCGCGCAAGTGCCACGACCAGGGAGCCGGAGGCAGGTAGGGCGGCCGCACCAGATATCCCATGGCGAAGCAGGTGGCCGCAAAGATGAAGGTCTGGCGGCGCGGCTTCTTGAGATAGACGAGGATTCCGACGAAGAGCGTCAGGATTCCAGCGGCCGCGGTGGCCAGGCGCTCGAGGACTTCGAGATGCGTGGGGCGCGCGAGCGGCAGGGAGAGAGGAACGCGTTCGTTGCCGCGCAGGACGACGAGCGCAACCGTGTCTCCCCATCTCCGTTCGCGAAGCAAAGCGCCCGCATCCCAGCCCGGACGGATCCGTTCTCCCGCGACTTCGACGATCCGATCGCGGGGGCGCAGTCCGGATGCGGCCGCGTTTCCTTCTTGATCGACCGACACGATCTCGGAATCGCGCACCGTCATCCCCAGGGAAGGATTCATGCTCGAGCGTTCGGCCTGAAGAATCTGGCCGCAGACGACGAGCAGAGCCAAGGCTCCAAAGACCAGCCGGCCCCAGCGATGCGGCAGTGGGCGAACCATCGGCGACCCCTGGCGATGATCGGTGCAGGCTCTTGCGAATGCTTGCCGTAGAGACGCTAGGTCCGATCTGGAAGTGGGTCAAGCCGGGCGAAGGGACGGGAGCGAGGCAGGGCCCGGGCATGCGAGAGGTGGCTGGCGGGCCCGCGTTGCGTTTCGATAACAACCTGCATTCCGTGAAATTAGACCCGGTCGTGCAAGTCGGATGTGAAGGGCCGGACAAGAGGAAAGGCCCTCGTCCGGCCAACTCCCGCCTTGGAACGAGCCGACCAGCGCCGGCGGCGTCCCGGACGCCGTCCTCGCCGCAAGCCCGGGAGCGGCAATCGGCGCTTACGATCGCCCTTGCCTCATCCGATCTCTTTCCCAGGAACTTGCAGGAAGAACACGATCAGGAGGACTCGAATGATCGTTCAAACGCAGGAATGGGGCTCTCTCGAAGTGAGCGAGGACCAGCTCGTTCACATTCCCGACGGATTGCTCGGATTCGATCGCCTGCGCAGCTACGCGCTCGCCGACTTCGAGGAGTCGCGTCCCTTCTTCTGGCTCGTTTCCACCGAAGACCCGAGCGTTTGTTTCGCGCTGGCCGATCCCCGCCAGTTTCACGAGGGCGACTATCGCGTTTCCCTCTCGCCATCCGACTCCAAGCGTCTGGAAGTGGCCGACGGCGATCGGCTCGCCGTTCTCGTCATGGTGAGCTCGGATCGCGACGGCCGGGTGACCGCGAATCTGCGCGGGCCGATCGTGCTCAACACGCGCGCGCGTCTTGCGAGGCAAATCATCACCTATGGCGCGGGACTCGCACTTCGCCAGCCGATCCGCTCCATTGCGATCCACCCCGAATGCGCGGCCTGCGAACCGGCCGTCACGCGGGCGTAGGCGAGTCGAGAGGGGGCGCACAGGACATGCTCATCCTCACGCGCAAGCTGGGCGAGAACATCCGCATCGGCGACGATGTGAAGATCACCATCCTCGACATCCGGGGCGGACAGGTGAAGCTCGGGATCGAAGCGCCGCCGCACGTCTCGGTCCATCGCGAAGAGATCTACGAACGCATCCGCGAGGAGAACCGGCGCGCCAGCGAAGTGTCGCCGCAGTTGTTGCGGGAAGTGGCGGGCGCCTTGCGTGCGGCGAAGAAGCCTCGCTCCCGGCAGCGAGGCCAGTAGACGGCTCGTCCATGGCCTCCACGCATCCTCACCATCCGCATGCCTCCGAGGGGAGCGGGCGCGATGAAGCCGCATTCGAGATCCTGCGCGCCGGCGCCTCCCTTTGCTGCGAAGCCCGCGCGGCCTTCCTGGGCGGCGCAATCCGGTTCGCCGCGCGCCGGTTCGAGGACGCGGAACGGAGACTCGCGCAATGGGAGTGGGCCTTCCCTTCCAAGCAGGGCTGTCGAAAGCCAACCGCCCTCTTGCAGCTTCGCCAGGCAGAGAGGGATGCCGCCCGCCCGGGGGACGGCACCCTGGCTGCGACCGCGCTTGGCAAGCTGATCGCAAGCGCTGCTCCGGAGAGAAGGCAGAAGCGCGATCGAAGCGCCTCCCTTTGACGGAATGCGCTGCCCGGGCCGGTCGACATGCCCGGTCGCGAGTTCATTCTCATGGAACGCGCCTCGCCAGGGCCGATGAACCATGTCCAGGGTCGGGTTCTGCCCCCGGCGCGGCTTCATCGCTCGGCCGTTGCGCGACGGGGCACGCGGGGCTCGAATCGGCTTGACGAACGCTCTCCGCGTGCTTCAATCCGACCGTCCTGTCCACCCTGTCCGAGGGCGACGAGCAGAGCGGTGCAATGATCGAACCACCCGGAGAAGATCTCCTCGGGGCGTTGGCTGCGTCTCTGCACGAACCGTTACCGGCCGCTTGGCCTGCCAGAGACGAAGACGAGGCGCTCCTGGCTTCCTGCGGCGCGCTCTACGGCGCGCCCGCGCGCTGTTTGATCGCCGTCGATCCGGAAGGGCTGGCTTCCTGCATCGCAGGTTCCCTTCCCGGCGGGCCCGCCGGCCCGCGCCTGCTTGATGCGCTCGAATCCTCGGGTACCTGGACGAAGGCCTCCGCCGGCGAGGCGCTCGCGCTCGAGGGCGAGGCGCTCGCGCTCGACGCCGAAGCCGTCCTTCGCCTGCTGCGCCAGGATGGCCGCCCGCTGGGGGCGGTGCTGCTCGAGCGCGCGCCGCTCCAAGGCCCATCCTCCAACCCGCTCGCCGCCGATCGCCTGCTCGGGCTCGCTTGCCGGGCATGGCTGCTGTCGAGAAAGACCCGCACCCTTCGCGGACTCGCCGGCGCGCTCATCGCCGGCGTGGATGACGGCGTGCTTCTCCTGGACGGCCAGGGCCGCGTGATCTTCTTGAGTGAACGCGGCGGCGAAATCCTGGGCATCGATCCCGCGCAGGCGAAGGGCGCCGACTGTACCCGCATCCTGCGTCCCACCGTGGGCGAGAAGCATCCCCTGCTGGCCGCCCTCGATGGAGAGCTGGAGCGGATCGAGATCTTCGTGAACGACGGGCGGGGCCGCGATCTTCCGCTGGCCTTGCGCACGGTGCCGCTTCCTTCCGAAGGCCAGCCTGACGGGCTTCTCTGCCTGTTCCGCGATCTCACCGAAGAGCGCGCCTTCGATCTCGATGCCCAGCGGCGCGAGCGATTGGCCGCCATCGGAGAGCTGGCCGCGGGCGTCGCCCACGAGATCCGCAACCCGCTGACCGCGATTGCGAATTGCGCGCAAGTGCTCCAGATGCGGCTGTCCGAACCCGAGAGCGAATCGAATCGCAAGATGGCGGACCTGATCTACAAGGAGACCCAACGGCTCGACCGCATCGTCACGAGCCTCCTCGGCTTCGCGCGCCCCGGGCCGCCGCGCATGTCGGAGACCCGCATCGAAGAGATCGTCCGCGCCGCGCTCGAGCTGCAAGGGCCTGCCTGCGCCGCGCAAGACGTGCGCCACGAGCTGCGCGTGCTCGGCCGCATTCCTCCGATCTTCGCCGATCCCGAGCAGGTTCAGCAGGTGCTGCTCAATCTGCTCCGCAACGCTCTGCAGGCGATGCCCGACGGCGGCATGCTGAAGCTCGAAGTGCTCGTCGTCCGGCGGCGCACCCATCGCCGCCGGGGGATGGGGCGCCGCGCGAGCGACCGCATGCGCGTTCCCGAGGACGCGCCCCTCGAGCGCTTCGTGCGCGTGCGCGTGCAAGACACGGGAGCGGGGATTCCCGAGAAGGCGCTCACGCGCATTTTCGATCCCTTTTTCACGACGCGTGCGGAAGGAACCGGCCTGGGCCTGTCGATCTCCCAATCGATGATCCGCGAGCATGGCGGCTTCATCTCCGTGCAGAGCGTGCAAGGAAAGGGAACCACCTTCGATGTCGATCTCCCGGTGGAACGGAGGTCTCGTGAGCGAAGAAGCGAAAGCCGTCGATGAGTCGGTGCACATTCTCGTGGTCGACGACGAGGAGTCGATCCGCATCAGCTTGTCCGAAGCGCTGCGCAACGAAGAGACGCGCGTCTCGGCCGCGGTCGGCGGAGACGAGGCGATGGCGATCCTCGGGCGCGAAGATGTCGATCTCGTGCTCCTCGACCTGCGCCTGAACCAGACTCAGGAAGACGGCCTCGATGTGCTGCGCCGGATCAAGGAAGAGTATCCGGCGGTGGTCGTGATCATGATGACCGCCTACGGGCGGTTCGATTCGGCGGTCGCGGCGAGCCAGCTCGGCTGCTACCAGTACATCGCCAAGCCGCTCGATCTGCATCAGCTGCGCCTGCTCATCCAGAACGCGGTCGAGACCCAGTCATTGAGCCGCGAAGTGCGCCGCCTGCGCGCGCAGCAGCGCAGAGCCTTCGCGGTTCCCGATGTGGTCGGCAACAGCCCGCGCATCCGGCAGTTGCTGGAGAACATCGCCAAAGTGGCGCGCAGCGCGACGGCGACGGTGCTCGTGCGCGGCGAGACGGGCGCGGGCAAGGAGTGGGTCGCGCAACGCATCCACGACTTGAGCCCGCTCGCGGCCGGGCCGTTCATCGACATCAACTGCAGCACGCTGCCCGACCACCTGCTGGAGACGGAGCTGTTCGGCCACGAGAAAGGCGCCTTCACGGACGCGAAGGTGACCAAGGAAGGGCTCTTCGAGCTAGCCGACGGCGGGACGCTCTTCCTCGACGAAATCGCCGAGATGGACGCGAAGCTGCAGGCCAAGCTCTTGCGCGTGCTCGAGACCAAGACCTTCCGCCGCGTGGGCGGAACGCGCGACATCCAAGTGAATGTCCGCATCGTCGCGGCCACGAACCGCGATCTCTTCGCCGCGGTGGAGGCGGGGCAGTTCCGCGAGGATCTCTACTACCGTTTGACCGTGGTCCCCATCCATGTTCCCCCGCTGCGCGAACGGCGCGAAGATATTCCGCTGTTGGCGAAGACCTTTCTCGAGACCTTCCGCCGCGACATCGGGCGCGATGTCACCGGCATCGCCGACGACGCCATGGCGCTTCTCGTCGAATACTCCTGGCCGGGCAATGTGCGCGAGCTGAAGAACGCCATCGAGCACCTGGTTCTCATGGGGAATGGGCTTCTGATCGACGCCGGGCAAGTGGCGGGGCAGTTGCGCGCGGGCCGGGGAGGGCCGCGCCGTCCTTCCGCGGCGATCGAGTTGTTCCGCCCGGGACAGGTGCCCGCGCTGGAAGAGGTCGAGCGGATCGCCATTCTCCATGCGCTCACGGAAAAGGGAGGAAACCGCACCCGGGCTGCGGCCGCCCTCGGGATCTCCCGGCAGACCCTGCGCGCGAAGATCGTCAGGTACGGGATCGCGGCCGACGGCGACGAGGTCGGCTCCGAGGAAGTCGAAGCGACTCCCTAGCCGGTCATTCCTTTTCCGCCCTTGCTCGATTTCCTTGCTCCTGCCCTCGTGTTGCGGCCGTAGAAGCCGTTCACGCCCGGCGGTCACCTGCTTCGAGCTGTTTCTCACCTGTGGCCCCATCTCCTTTGCGGTAAAGCCATAACCGCGCCGTCTCTTCCCGGTGAACGATGGCCCGTCTGCCGCGCGACGGGCCATCCCGCCCTGGCATGGCCGTTGCAGGCCTGGCGGCCAGGGATCTTCGGTTCGAGGCCCGGGCCAACAGGAGGCGGCGATGGCCACGCAGACAAGGGTCACGCGGAAAAGCCGGAAAGAGCCTGTGGGAGAAGCAGGCATTTGTCCGGCGTCGAGCGCTTCATGCGGGAGCGAGGCGCGTTCTTCGTGCCCGGCCGCTCGGGCGAAAGAGCTCGGCCGTCTGCCGGATCGCGCCCGGCTCCTGGTCGCCTTGCAGGACCTCGAGGGCCTGAGCGCCGAGGAGATCGCGATCGTCCTCAGCGATCGGACCGCGGACATCGCCCGCGAGCTCGCTGCCGCCCGGGAAGCGTTGTCCGCGGGCCGCGCGGCGGAGGGAGAACACGAGGACGAAGAACGCAAGGAGGCGAACCGGTGAACTGGCCCGCCCCCGTGCACGATCGGATGAAGATCTTTCTCGCCGACCCCTCCGGTTCCATCACTGAACAAGTGGCCGGCTGGACGCAAGAGCCCGAGCGATGCGCTCTCTCCGTCTTCGAATCCAGCCACCAGCTTCTTCGCCGGGCGCAGTACGAGCGGCCCGATGTCATCCTCCTCGATCTCACCATGCCGCGCATGGACGGTCTCACGATGCTGCGCGCGCTCGCGCCCAGCGGGGTTCCCGTCGTGATGCTCGGCGCGCACACCATGGAAGGCGCGCGCGCCGCCATGGACGCGCTTCTGGCCGGCGCCGCCGACTGCCTGGTGAAGATGCGCACCCGCGACGGCGAGCGGATCGCCGTCACGCAGGAAGAGTTCTTTCGCCGTCTGCGGCGCGCGATTGCGACCCACTCCAGCGACGCCGGCGAGGAGACGAGCGAACGGGCCGCGTGGAGGCGTCTCGAAGTCGACAGCGAGGGCCGGGTCGCGGCCGGAGCGCTTCTTCCGGACGCGTTCCCCCGCGACGGCGAGTGGACGGGCCTGGCGCTTTGCCAGCCGCGCTGCGTCGGGCGCATGATCCGCGCCTTCGCGCACGCTCCCGAGCGGCCTGCCGGGCCCATGCTGACGGCGTTGGGGTTGCCTCCTCGCTTCACGCACGCGCTGGCCGAGACCGCCGGGCGCTACTGGAATCGCGTGGTCCTGGAAGCGCGCGACGGAGAGACGCCCCGCCGCGGCCAGTGGCGGGTGATTCCCGGATTGCGCTTGGCCGCGTTCGCAGGGGAGCGGCAGCGCCCGCGCGTCGAACTGCTTACGGGACGCCGCTGCAGCCCCGGGGAAGCGCTTCGCCGCCAGATTGAACTCGCCTCGGTCACCACTCCGGAGAGCCTGCGCCTCTACCTGTTCGAACAGCCCGATGCGGTCGTCAACGCCGCCCTCGAACGCATGATGATGAAGGGCGCGACGGTGCTGCTGGCCGGAAACGGGGCCGGGGTCCTCAAATTCGATCCCGAATTGCGCAGCGGGCGCTCCTCGCATGCGGCCTTCAGCGGCATGGGGCGAAAGATCGCGTGAGTGCGAATGCACGACGGCAATGACGACGCGTGGCCGCAATCCTGCGCGCCATGCTCCTCGCGAAGAGAAACGCGGCCTGCCGGCGGAAGGCGGCCTTCGGGGACGGGGATCGAACCAGGGAGGGAGAGATCATGAAGAGCGATCGCGCGCGCGCCCGTGACATGCAGGTCCTGGAGAAGCCGGCCGACATGCCGCCACGCGGCATGGACGAAAGGGCGACCGCGCGCCTCGAGCTCGAACGCCGAGCGGCCGTGCGCCGCATCCGCAACCTGGTGAGGGAAGTCGAGTTCGATCGCCAGAAGCTGCTCGCCGAGCGAAAGGACGATCGGGCGATCGAGCGCCTTCTGGAGCGGCGCTACCTGGAGTTTCTCTGCGAAGTGCTTCGCGATGAAGGCGAGCCCGCCGCCGACGACGGCGTTCAGGAGAAAGAGCTCATCGCCCGCGCGGCGTGATCACCCCGCGCGCGCTCGATCGCAGGCCCCGGGCGCCTTCACGATGCCGGCTTCCCACCGCATCTCCATGGCCCAATTCTGGCCGGGCGCCGTCAGGAGATTGGCCGCCCTGGAAGTCGAAGCTATCCGCAAGCGCGCCCCGGGGACGCGGGAGAGTGAAGAAGCGGCGTGAACGGATTCAACCAATCGCTTTCGGAGCAATGCATTGCAGGTTGGCTTGCCGGGACTTCCAAAATGAATCGGGCGCCGTGGCAGGCTGGCATGTGGCTTGCCGACCGCTTCTCGTGCGCGGGGACACCCCCCGGCAAGGATCGGGAAGGAAAAGTGGACGACGGCCCAGGACGGGCCGGGGAAACGAGGGGAAAGAGGAAGCCATGCGGATCCAGCGAGTCCGGGCCGCGACCATCGCCGAGGCCTTGAAGATGGCGCGGAATGAGCTGGGCGACGACGCCGTCATTCTCGAGGCGCGCGTTGCCCGAAGGAGCGCCGGCCGTCGGCGCGCCGAAATCCTGGCCGCGGTCGACGACCATCCCTGTTCCATCACCACATTCGCTTCCGCATCTCATGCCGCGCACTCTTCACGCGCTCGCCAGGCCCCATCGCCCGGCGCCCACGTTTCACCGGCCGCTCGCTTGCACGACGGCGTCGAGACGCCGGCCGGGCTGCGAGCCGACCATTCGGCGGGAGACGGGCCGGGCCGCGAAGTCGGTCCCCGGCGCGCTTCTCCGCGTCCCCAGCCTCGCCGGCGGACGGTCGCGAAGGAGCCCACGACGAATTCTCTGCACGACGCGGCCTCCGATGCGGGCTCGCCATCCAAGGAAGCGATCCATCCCGCAAAGAGCGCGGGCGCGAATGCGGAAGAGGCGGCGCGATGAACCCCTTCCCTTCCGCATTCGAAGAGGATTCGGGACGCGACCTCCCGAGCGCCGTCGAAATCGTTCGGGATGCGCATGCCGCTCACGATGGGTCGATGCGCTCGATCGCAGTGGTCGGAGCCAAGGGAGGAGTGGGCAAGACGAGCCTGGTCGTGAGCCTCGCTATCGCGGCCGCCGAGTCGGGCAAACGCGTGCTCCTCTTCGACGGCGATCTCGCGCTGGGAAAGGTGAGCCTGCTCCTGGGCCTCGCACCGAGGTGGACGCTGTTCGATGTCTTGGCCGGCGAGCGCACCCTCGAAGAGATCCTGATCACCGGGCCTTCCGGCATGCACATCGTCCCCGCCGCCTTGGGAATCGAGGCGATGGCCGACCTCGACGATTACCGGCAGGAAACGCTGCTCCTCTCGCTGCAGAGACTATCGCGCGGCTATGACGCGCTCTTCATCGATACGGCGACCGGAATCCAGCGGCAGACGCTGCGCTTCGCGCGCTCGGCGCAGGAAGCGCTCGTTCTCATGACCCCCGAGATTCCCGCCCTGGCCGACACCTATTCGACCGTGAAGGCCCTGGCCTCGCGCCGCCCCGCCTGCGCGCTCTCCCTGGTCGTGTCCATGAACCGGGGAGAAGTGGAGGCCGAGCGGGCCGCCCGAAGGCTGCAGCGCCTCTCGCGGCGGTACCTGGGATTCGCGCCGCCCTTGCGCGGGGCGTTCCCCTTGGATTCGGCCGTCCGGCACGCGCTCGCGCGCCAGCGTCCGTTCGTGCTGCTCGATCCGGAAGCGCCCGCCTCGCGGGCGGCGCGCAGGCTGAGCCGGATGCTCCTCGAGCCTTCGGCCGGCGAGGCGCTGCAAATGCGCGCGGCAGTGGGCGAACGAGCTCGAGGATAGAACGCCATCTCGAAATGAAGTGAGCGTGCGGATCGCGCCGGCGATCCGGCGGAGCGGACCAGGAGACGATTGGAGGGACCATGGGAGAGACCAGCGCGCTTCTCAGGCTTGCCCGGCGTCCGATTCCCAACCAGCTCGCCGAAGAAGAGCGGGCCAAGGCCGAGGCGCTGCAGAAGTACGCGCCGCTCGTGAAGTACGTCGTCGACAAGATCGCAAGCACACTGCCGAAGAGCATCGACAAGGAAGACCTGATCCACACCGCGGTCATCGGTCTCTTCGACGCGCTCGACCGGTATGACGAGGCGCGGGGCACGAAGTTCGAGACCTACGCCGTCTGGCGCATCAAGGGCGCGGTGCTCGACGAACTGCGCTCGCTCGATTGGGCGAGCCGCTCCACCCGCCGCAAGGCGCGCGAGATCGAGAAAGCCTCCCAGCAGCTCGAGCAGCGGCTCGGGCGGGCCGCGACCGAGCGGGAAGTGGCCGACGCGCTGGAGCTGCCGCTCGGCGAATACAGCCGGCTGGTGGACGAAGTGCGCGGCGCCACGCTCCTCAGCCTCGATCAAACGCTCCCGGTCGACGACGACCACGATCTCGCCGGCCTGGCCGAGGTGATCGAGGACGCTTCCGCGGTGAATGTCCTGCATTGCATCGAGGAAGAGGAGTCGCGCGGGCTGCTCCTCGAGGCGATCAACGGGCTGCTCGAGCAGGAGCGGCTGGTGATCGCGCTCTACTACTACGAGGAAATGACGCTGAAGGAGATCGGCGAGACGCTGGGAATCTCGGAATCGCGCGTCTCGCAGATCCACACCAAGGCGATCGGACGGCTGAAGGGCCGCATGCAGCCGGTGCTGTTGGCCGCGTAGCGTTGCGCGGGCCGGGAAACGGCCCGCGTCACCGGGACCGCGAAGGAGCGCGAGGGGGCGCGGGCGCAGGCTGCGCCGGCGCAAGAACGCAGGGAGAGCGAACCGATGAGACGCAGGAATGGGGCCGGATCGCGCCAACTGGTGGACGCCACCGAGAAGTTCCGCAAGGGTCAGCTTCGCCTGATCCAGGTCATGGGCGACCGAAAACTCCTGAGCGAGAAGGAAGCGCGCGCGCTGGGCGAAACGGTCGAACGCGCGGCCGCGCAGAAGCGCTCCTCCGATGTCATGTCGGCGGCGCTCAGCCTGACCCACAAGGTCATCCGCGCGCTCAGCCAGGAAGGCCTCGCGGAAGCAGGCCGCCAGGATTCCGAGATCGAGACGCTCTTCGAAGTGAGCCGCCTGATGCAGAGCCAGGGCGGCCGCGGCGAAGTGATCGAACGCCTCCTCGACGTGATCCAGCAGGCGATTCCCTATCGGCACGCGACGCTCTTTCTGTGGAGCGAGCGTCAAGCGAGCCTGAAGCCCGTCGCGAGCCGCGGCCCGCATGTCGATCTCCTGAACGGCGTGCAATTCGAGCACGGCGAGGGATTCAGCGGCTGGGTGGCCAACCACAAGCGGCCGGTGCTGCTCGCCGAATTGCACCGCGGCAGGCGCCCCGACGACAGCGTGGTCGGCAGCTTCATGTCGGTGCCGATGGTCGTGCAGGATCAGATGGTGGGCGTGCTGAATGTCAGCCACCCGCGCCCGCGCGCGTTCAACGAGGATCACCTGCGGCTGCTGGCGCTCATCGCCGGCCAGGCGGCCGCCTTGATCCAGCGCATCCTGCACTTCGAAGAGATGAAGCGCCACGCGACCACCGACGATCTCACCTCGGTCTTCAATCGCAGGCACTTTCTCGAGCGGCTGCAGCACGAGATCGCCCGCGCCGCGCGCTACCGCGTGCCCTTCGGCCTGCTCTTCCTGGACATCGACAATTTCAAGGAGCTGAACGATCACTTCGGACATCAGGTGGGCGACCGCGTGCTGGCGGAATTGGGCATGGTCCTCAAGCACTGGGCGAGGAGCTCCGACCTCGTCGCGCGCTATGGCGGAGAAGAGTTCGTCGTCCTCCTTCCGATGACCGAGAAGCGGGGAGCGATGGTGGCGGCCGAGCGCCTGCGCGCCCGCATCCAGCAGCACGCCTTCTATCGCCGCAAGCGCCTGACGGTCAGCGTGGGCGTCTGCGCCTATCCTCAGGACGGCGAAACGGTGGAGCGGCTCCTTGGCTGCGTCGACGAGGCCCTCTACATGGCCAAGAACACCGGGCGAAACCGCGTGTGCGTGTACGGCGGCGAGCCGGTGGGGCCTCTCGCGGGGGAGGTGCCCGCGGGCCCGGAACCGGCGAGCATGCCGGGCCTGCAACCGGTGGCGAGCGCGCCTTTCGACGGCATCGCCGGGAACACCGCCGCCGCTTCCCTGCCGGGCTGCGAGCCTTCTGCGGACAAGGAGCCGGCGAATGCGCCGGCCCGGGCGGATTCCCGGGACGAGGCGGTCGGAACGGGGCTGGCGGAACTGGTGAAGAGTTCGTCGGACATGGCAGCCTGACGGCAACATGCGCCCGGGCAGCGCGCACGCCGGTGCCTCCCTCACGGGCCGGGGCCTCGCGCCCGCTCCGGCGCACCCGCCATCGCCCGCGCAGGCGGAAAGCGGTTGCTTTCGTCGGGGCCTTGACCTACCGTCCGCCGACAGCGGAGGATAGGCCGGAAGAGGGGCGCCTATGCCGCTGCGATTGCAGGGATGGGATCTCCGGCCAAGGAACGGAGGTTTTTTTTGGCTGTCGTCCAAAGCCCTAGCCGGCAGTTGGGCAGCTATGCGTTGGACTCCCTGCCCCGGTTGTCCGACGCGGCGCCCCGGACCAGGATTTCGGCCCGCCGCGTGGTGGGCCTCGCGCTGCCTGGGTTGATTCTGGTGGACGCGGGCCTCGTCACCGGCAGCTTCCTGCTCGCCTTGCGCCTCTTCGCCTCTCCGGGGGCCGTTTCCGAGCCCAGCCTGCTGCGCCCCCAGATGCTCGCCCTCTTCGCCGTGCTCTTCACCGGGTTCCTCGTGCTGGGAGGCATGTTCGGGCTCTATTCGCGCGCCTGCCTCCTGCGGCCGCGCAGAGCGATGGCGGCCGCGGCGCGGGCCGTCTTCTGGAGCGGAGTGGTCGCGGTCGTGTTCGGATTCCTGCTCGCGCTCGATCCGCCCGGCGATTTTCGCTGGGTGCTCGTGAAGCACGCCTTCCTGCTCGGGCTCGGCGCGCTGGCCCTGCGGCCGCTCGTCTGCCGGGGGCTGCTTCGCCTGTCCGAGGTCGGACCCGTCCACTTGCGGCGCGTGCTGATCCTGGGCGACGGAGCGGAGGCCCGCCGGCTGGCGGCGGCGCTCGCGCAGGAAGCGTCCGAGGAGCTCTTCATCGCCGGATTCGCTTCGCTCGCGGATTCGGACGCCAGGGGGCCGCGCCCGTGGGCGCGCTTTTCGCTGGCTTCGTGGAGCGAGGCTCGCGAGCTGGCGGACGCGCTCGCCGTCGACGAGGTGCTGATCGCGACCGACCGCATCTCGCGCGGAGAAGCGGTTTCGCTCGCCTTCGCCCTCGCCCCCCTGTCGATCCGCACTTCGGTCATGCCCCGCCTGTGCAGGATGCAGGTGGAAGGGACGCCCATCGACCGCGCCCGCAGCGTTCCGCTCACGCGTCTCGGGCCCAATCGGCGGCGCGGCTGGGAGAACGCGCTCAAGCGCGGAACCGATCTCCTGCTCGCCTCGCTGGCGGTGCTCCTGCTGCTGCCGGTGCTCCTGCTCATCGCCCTGGCGGTGAAGTGCACTTCGCGCGGGCCGGTGCTCTACGCGCAGACGCGCGTCGGCCGCAACGGCCGTCCCTTTCGGATGTACAAGTTCCGCAGCATGAAGGCGGCGAACGACGACTCGCACTACCGCGATTACATCGCGACGCTCGTGAAGGAAGGCAATGCGGCGGGGCGCGACGCGGCCGGACGGCCGGTATACAAGCTGATGGACGATCCGCGCGTCACGGTGATCGGGAAGATCATTCGCGCGACCAGCATGGACGAGCTGCCGCAGGTGATCAATGTGCTGCGGGGCGAGATGAGCCTGGTCGGGCCGCGGCCTTGTCTGCCGTTCGAATACGAGTTGTACGAAGAATGGCAGCGGGGGAGGCTCGACACGATTCCGGGGATGACCGGGCTGTGGCAGGTCTCCGGACGAAACCTCCTCAGCTTCGAAGAGATGGTGCTGCTCGATCTCTTCTATGTGGCCAATTGGAGCTTTCCGCTGGACTTGAAGATCCTCTGGAGTACGATTCCCGAGGTCATCTCCCCGGGCGGCGCGAAGTAGGCCGCGGCGGGGTTGTCCGGCGGCCGGAAGCTCGCCGGGGACGCGACTTCCGGGAACGACGCGAGGAGATCAGGCATGGTGAAGGTGGCCGTGATCGGGGTGGGCTACTGGGGGCCGAACCTCGTTCGGAATCTGGTGGAAAACCCGCTGTGCGGCGAAGTCCTCGTCTGCGATGTGGACGCGGCCAAGCTGGAGCGGATCGTCCGGCGTTATCCCGGCGTGCGGGTGACGACGAACGCGGCCGAGATCTTCGCCTGCCCCGATGTCGACGCGGTCATGATCTCCACTCCTCCGCGGACCCACTTCGATCTCGCCCGCCGGACGCTGCAAAGCGGCAAGCACGTCTTCGTGGAGAAGCCGCTGACCCTCGCTTCGCGGGAAGGCGAGGAACTGATCGCGCTCGCGTCCAAGAATCGCCGCGTGCTGATGGTCGGGCACACCTTCGAGTACAGCCCGCCGGTGCGCAAGATCAAGGAGATCATCCAGGCGGGCGAGCTCGGGCGGATCTTCTACTTGAGCGCGACGCGCGTGAATCTGGGATTGCATCAGAAGGACTCGAGCGTGCTGTGGGACCTCGCGCCCCACGATCTCTCGATGTTCCTCTACTGGCTGGACGAGATGCCCTGCGAAGTCCTGGCCACCGGCAAGGACTTCGTGCAACCGGGCATTCCCGATGTCGCTTTCCTCTTCATGCGCTTCCGCTCCGGCGCGATCGCGCATGTGCAGGTGAGCTGGCTCGCGCCTTCGAAGCTGCGCCGCACCACGGTCGTCGGAAGCGCGAAGATGCTGGTCTACGACGACACGCAGAACATCGAGCAAGTGAAGATCTTCGACAAGGGCGTGAGCTACCGCGATCCCGACACCTTCGGCGAATACCAGCTCTCCTATCGCATGGGCGACATCGTCTCGCCGCGCCTGGAAAGCTACGAGCCGTTGCAGGCCGAGGTGACCGACTACCTCGAAGCGATTGCGAACGGCCATCAGCCCTCCGCCAGCGGCGAGGACGGACTGCGCGTGGTGCGCGTGCTGGAGGCGGCCGAGCGTTCGCTGTCGAACAGCGGCCATGTGGAGATCCTCCACGAGCAGGCGGGCGCCCGTCGTTGACCCGCTCCCCATCCCTTTGCTAGGCTTCCCGTTTCGCTGACACGCGGGCGCGGGTTTTTCAGCACCTGCTCGGTGTGAGGGCATTCGGGCGCCCGCGCGCCCAGCCGCGACCCCGGTGCCCGCGATTCCGCCCAGCGATTTCAAGGAGAGACGATGAAGGAGATGGCCAAGGCCTACGATCCAAGCGCCTTCGAGCGGCGCTGGTACGAGCATTGGGAAAAAGAGGGCCGTTTCCGGCCGGTGCCCCGCCCGGGAAGCGAGCGCTTCGTGATCGTGATTCCGCCTCCCAATGTAACCGGGCTCCTGACCATCGGCCATGTCCTGAACAACACGATCCAGGATGTGCTCATCCGCTGGGCGCGCATGCGCGGCCTCGAGGCCTTGTGGCTGCCCGGCATGGACCACGCGGGCATCGCCACGCAGAATGTGGTCAAGCAGGCTCTGCGCGCGCGCGGAATCGAGATGCGCGACCTGGGCCGCGAGAAGTTCGTCGCCGAGGTGTGGAAGTGGAAGGAGAACTACGGCGGCAAGATCATCGAGCAGCTGCGCCTGCTCGGCGCTTCCTGCGATTGGAGCCGCGAACGCTTCACGCTGGATGAAGGCCTTTCGCGCGCGGTCGAGGAGGTCTTCAAGCGCCTCTATCGCAAAGGCCTCATCTATCGCGGCGAATACCTCATCAACTGGTGCATCGGCTGCCAGACCGCGGTGGCGGACGAGGAGGTCGAGCACCAGGATGTCGACACGCACTTCTGGCACGTCAAGTACCCGGTGAAGGGATCGGAGCAGGGCATCGTGGTCGCCACCACGCGGCCCGAGACGATGCTCGGCGACACCGCGGTCGCGATCCATCCGGGAGATCCGCGTTACGCCGCGATCAAGGACCGCACCCTGATTCTTCCTCTGGCGGGGCGCGAGATCCCGATCATCGAGGACGAGTATGTCGATCCCGAATTCGGAACGGGCGCGCTCAAGATCACGCCCGGGCACGACCCCAACGACTTCGAGATCGGCAAGCGCCACGGGCTGCCGGTCATCTCGGTGATCGGGCTCGACGGGAAGATGAACGAGAACGCGGGCGCCTTCGCGGGCATGGAACGCTTCGCCGCGCGGCAGGCGGTCGTCGAGGCGTTGAAGAAGGAAGGCCTGCTCGTCAAGACCGAGCCCTTCCGGCACGCCGTCGGGCACTGCTACCGCTGCAAGACGATGATCGAGCCGACGATCAGCCGGCAATGGTTCGTGCGCATGCAGCCGCTGGCCGAGCCCGCCATCGCGGCGGCCAGGAGCGGCGATCTGCGCTTCCTTCCGCATCGCTGGGAGAAGACCTATCTGCATTGGCTGGAGAATGTGCGCGACTGGTGCATCAGCCGCCAGCTGTGGTGGGGGCATCGAATCCCCGTCTGGTATTGCGAGCGTTGCGGGCGGACGGTGCTCACCGGAGAGCACGAGCAGGCCTGCCCGCAGTGTGGCGCGCAGAACTGGCGCCAGGACGAGGATGTCCTCGACACCTGGTTCTCGTCGTGGCTGTGGCCCTTCAGCACGCTCGGCTGGCCGGACGAGACCGACGACCTCGCGCGCTATTACCCGGCGACGGTGCTCGTCACGGCGCCCGACATCATCTTCTTCTGGGTGGCGCGCATGGTGATGGCCGGCTACGAATTCCTCGGCAAGTGCCCCTTCCGCGATGTCTATCTGCACGGCGTCGTGCGCGACGAGCAGGGGCGCAAGATGTCGAAGAGCCTCGGCAACTCGCCCGATCCCATCGATCTCATCAACGAGTTCGGCGCCGACGCCTTGCGCTTCACCATGCTCATGCTGACGCCCACCGGCAACGACATCCTGTTCGGGAAGAAGAAAGTCGAAGTCGGACGCGACTTCGCGAACAAGCTCTGGAACGCGGGGCGCTTCATCCTCTTCAATCTGCGCGACGGCGAAGTCGAGCCGGGCTTGCCCGAAGCGCTGGCGCCCGAGGACCGCTGGATCCTGAGCCGCTTGAACCAGGTGATCGTCGACGCCGACCGCTGGCTGGGCGAGTACCGCTTCACCGATGTCGCCCACCTGCTCTACGACTTCACCTGGAAGGAATTCTGCGCCTGGTATCTCGAGATCGCGAAGGTGCGCATCCAGAAGGGCGCGCCCGAGGAGGCCGACCGCGCCCGGCGCGTGCTGATCTGGACCTATCGCCGGATCCTCGCCCTACTGCATCCCCTGATGCCCTTCATCACGGAGGAAATCCACGCGCATCTGCCCGCGTCGCAGAGCGAACTGATCCTCGGGCCGTGGCCCGAGAGCGACGCCGCCCGCACCGACCGGCAGGCGGAAGCGGAGCTCGCCTTCTTCCAGGAAATCGTGACCGCCGTGCGCAATCTGCGCAGCGAGATGAATGTGCCCCCCGCGCGCTTCGTGCCGGTGGGGATGCGCGTCACGGAAGAGGCGGCCGCCGTGCTGCGCCGGCTCGAGATGCCGCTCAAGGCACTCGCGCGTGTCGAGGAGCTGACGATGGCGCCCGACTACGCGAAGCCGCGCCATGCCGTCTCCGCGGTCGCCGGTCCGGCCGAGGTCTTCGTCCTGCTGGAGGGCGTCATCGATCTCGAGGGCGAGCGCCAGCGCCTGATGAAGGAGCTGGCGAGGCTGCAGGGCGTGCAGGAGAGCTCGCGCCGCAAGCTCGCGAATCTGGACTTCCTCGAGCGCGCCAAGCCCGAGGTGGTCGAGGCGGAACGGGCCAAGCTGGCGCAGATGGAGCAAACCCGCGCCAAGGTCGAGACGGCTCTGCACGCGCTGGAAGATTGAGTCCGGCGCCTCGAGCGGGCCCAGGGGCAGGCCCGGGCCCGGCGGCGCGCGCCCCAAGCGAACATGCGGCGCAGCCCGACGGATGCGGCGCCCTTCTTCTGATGCGCGCTCGCGAGTCGCTGCGGAAACCGGGAAGAGCGGACGCCTGCTGGATCGGGCGGCGAAGCGAATGTTCGGCTCGGCCTGCGGCGGTGAGGCCCGTCCTGGTCCACGCCTCGGCTTCTTTGCAGGCGAAGCGAAATCTCGTCCGGCGATGGAAGAGAGCGCCCCGATCGGGAGTATTCCATTTGTGTCCGTTTCGATCCTGGGGAATCTCTCAGAGTAGAGGAGGCATTCCATGAGCTTGACGCTGCGATCGTATTTCCATGCCCGCCCGCGGTCGAGAATGATGCGCGCGGTTCTCGCGGGGCTCTTTCTCGCCGCGCCGGCTCTGGTCGTGATGGCGCCGCCGGCCGGCGCCCAGGAGGGATCCATGGAGCGCAGGGCCGTCTCGCTGACCGTCTACAATCGCGATCTCGCGCTGGTGCGCGATGTGCGCGCCATCGAGGTTCCCCGGGCGGAGGATGAGTGGGTGCTCTTCCGCGATGTGCCCGCCTACATCGATCCCACTTCGGTGCACCTGCGCGCGGTGGACGGCAGCGACCTCGAGGTGCTGGAGCAGAACTTCCGCTACGACCTCGTCGGTCCCGACCGGATTCTCGAACGCTATCTCGATCTGCCCATCGAGGCGATCGTGGAGGGAGGCCGCCTCTATCAGGGGCGCCTGCTGGCAGCGCGCGAAGGTTCGCTCGTCCTGCAGACCCGCTCGCCCGAGGAAGGCATCACGATCCTCTCGCGCGACAAGGTGACCGACATCCACTTCCCCGAGCTTCCCGAGGGGCTGATCACGCGCCCGACGCTCGCCTGGCTGCTCGACGCCCGCCAGGCGGGGCCGCGCGACGTCGAAGTGAGCTACCTCACGACCGGGATGAACTGGCATGCCGAGTATGTCGCCGTGATCGACGCGAAGGAGACCGGCATGAATCTCGCGGGCTGGGTGAGCGTGCAGAACGCCTGCGGGGCGAGCTTCGAGAGCGCCGACCTCCAGCTGGTCGCGGGCGACGTGCGCCGCGTGCGTCCCAGCCCGATCTTGGCCAAAGGAGCGCGCGCGGAAGTGATGGACCTGGCGCAGGCGCCCTCCTTCGACGAAGAGGCGTTCTTCGAATACCATCTTTACACGCTCGGGCGATCGACGACGCTCCTCGATCGCGAGACCAAGCAGCTCTCGCTCTTCGCTCCCGCCGACGCGCGCGTGACGAAGCGCTACGAGGCCAATCCGCGCCGCGAGGGGCAGAAGGTGCGGGTCGTGCTGGAGACGGTGAACAGCCGCGAGAACGGGCTCGGCATGCCGCTGCCCGAGGGCACGGTGCGCGCGTACAAGCGCGACGATCGCGAGCGGCTGCAATTCATCGGCGAGGATCGGATCACGCACACGCCGCGCGACGAGAAGGTGCGCGTCTTCGTCGGCTTTGCGTTCGATGTCGTCGTGGAGCGCACCGAGCTGGCCACCCGCCGGCTCGGCTCGGACGCGTACGAGACGGATGTGAAGATCGAAGTGCGCAATCGCAAAGAGCGCGAGCCGGTGAGCGTGATCGTGCAGGAAGATCTCTACGGGTTCTGGGAAATCCGCGACGCCGGCCGCCCGTTCGAGAAGAAGTCCGCCACGCAGGTGGAATTCACCGTGCCGGTGGAAGCGGGATCGGTCGAGACGATCACCTTCACCACGCGCTACACCCAATAGGCTGGGCGACAGGCCCGGCGGCGCCCGAGCGGCCGCCCGGTGACGCCGGCTTGCGGCGCCCGGCGCCGCGACGTCGTCCCCTGTGGCCCGTACAAGCAGGAAGAACATGAGCGAAGGGGGCTTTCGGCTCGTTTCGAAGTACCAGCCCTTCGGCGACCAGCCGCGCGCCATCGAGGAACTGAGCGCGCGGCTCGCCGCGGGGGAGCGCTGCCAGACGCTGCTCGGCGTGACCGGCTCGGGCAAGACCTTCACGATCGCCAATGTGATCGCGCGCCTGAACCGCCCGACGCTGGTGATCTCGCACAACAAGACGCTCGCCGCGCAGCTCTTCGGCGAATTCCGCTCCTATTTCCCCGAGAACGGCGTCGGCTACTTCGTCAGCTACTACGACTACTACCAGCCCGAAGCCTATGTCCCGCAGACGGACACCTACATCGAGAAGGACGCGAGCATCAACGACGACATCGACCGCCTGCGCCTGCAGGCGACCGGCCTGCTCCTCGAGCGGCGGGATGTGGTCGTGGTCGCGAGCGTTTCGTGCATCTACGGGCTCGGCACCCCCGAGGACTTCCAGGCCCAGACGCTGCTGCTCGAACGCGGCCAGGAGATCGGACGCGAAGCGATTCTCGAGAATCTCGTCGCGATGCAGTACCGGCGAAACGACCTCGAGCTCGAGCGCGGCTCCTTCCGCGCGCGCGGCGACATCCTGGAGGTCTTTCCCGCGCACACCGAGCAGCTCTACCGGATCTCGCTCTTCGGCGACGAGATCGAGGCGATCCACGCGATCGATCCGGTGACGCGCGAGCGCTTGCGCGAGACCCGCCGCCTGGCGCTCTTTCCCGCGAGCCACTTCGTGACGCCGAGGCGGCGGATCAAGAACGCGATCGCGGGCATTCGCGCGGAGCTCGCGGCGCGCCTCGCCGAATTGCGCGCCAATGGGCGGCTCCTCGAGGCCCAACGCCTGGAGCACCGCACGCGCTACGACCTCGAGATGCTCCAGGAGATGGGGCATTGCCCCGGCATCGAGAATTACTCGCGCCACTTGAGCGGGCGCGCGCCGGGCGAGCGGCCCGCCTGCCTGCTCGATTACTTCCCCCGCGGTCTGCTGGTGGTGATCGACGAGTCGCATGTCACCGTTCCGCAAATTCGCGGGATGTACGCGGGCGACCGCTCGCGTAAGGAAACGCTCGTCGAGTACGGCTTCCGGCTGCCCTCGGCGCTCGACAACCGGCCGTTGCGCTTCGAGGAGTTCGAGTCGCTCGTCGGGCAGATGATCTTCGTCTCGGCGACGCCCGCGGACTACGAGCTGAACTGCACCGGCGGGGTGATCACCGAGCAGGTCATCCGGCCGACGGGGCTCATCGATCCCGAGATCGTCGTGCGCCCCTCCGAGAAGCAGATCGACGATCTCCTCGGGCGCATCCGCGAGCGCCTCGAGCGCAAGGAGCGCACGCTGGTGACGACGCTCACCAAGCGCATGGCTGAGGAGCTCACCGACTTCCTGCTCGGGCTCGGCTTCAAGGTGCGTTACATCCACGCGGATGTGGACGCGATCGAGCGCATGGAGATCGTGCGCGGATTGCGGCTGGGCGAATTCGATGTGCTGGTCGGCATCAACCTGCTGCGCGAGGGGCTCGATCTGCCCGAGGTCTCGCTGGTCGCGATCCTGGATGCCGACAAGGAAGGCTTCCTGCGCTCCGACCGCTCGCTGATCCAGACGGCGGGGCGCGCGGCGCGCAATGTGAACGGGCAGGTGATCCTGTACGCCGACGAGGTCACCGATTCCATGCGCCGCGCCATCCAGGAAACCGAGCGGCGGCGCGAGCGCCAGCTGGCGTACAATGCCGCCCACGGGATCGTGCCGCGCTCGATCGTGAAGAGCGCCGAAGAGATCATGGGCGCGACGATCGTGGCCGACGCCACCGAGCCCGAGGAACGCGCGCCCGCCGGGGACGCGGCGCTGCCCGTCGTGGCCGCGGGCGCCGACGCGCGCACGATCGCCGCGGCCCTCAAGCGCGAGATGCAGGAAGCGGCCGCGCGGCTCGAGTTCGAGCGGGCGGCGAGCCTGCGCGACCGGCTCTTCGAGGTCGAGCTCGCGCTCGGCGAGGCGGACGCGAGCGAGGGCGGGGCGCGTGGCGAGGCGCGCAGCGAAGCGGCGTCCAGGTCTTTGCGGCGGAACCGCTCCGGCCCGGGCGGCCGCCGCCGCTTTGGGCGCTGAAGGGAGACGGGCCGCGCAAGGAACATCCGGCCGGGGACGCAGGAGGAGTGAGCGGTGAAAGGCGTGCGCCGGAAACGGCCGTCCAAACCAACGGGAACGATTTGCAGGCGCGGTCGCGCCGGCGAGAGTCGCACGCAGGGCGCGAAGAGCGCGGCGAGGAATTCCACCGCCGAGGCGATCGTCCGGCTCGCGATCGAAGAGGATCTCGGGCGCGGCGACGCGACGGTGGCCGCCCTCGGGCTCGGCTCGCGCATGGCGACGGGCGCGATCGTCGCAAAGCAGGAGGGCGTCCTCTCGGGCACGCGCGCCGCGCGAGCGGTCTTTGCGCGCGTCGACCCAGCGCTTCGCTGGGAGCCGCTCCTGGAAGATGGGGCGAAGCTGACTCCGGGCGCGGTCATCGCCCGCGTGCACGGCCGCTGGGGGTCGATTGTCTCCGGCGAGCGCACCGCGCTCAATTTCCTGCAGCGCCTCTCCGGCATCGCGACGAAGACCGCCCGCTTCGTCGAGCTCGTCTCGGATACGGGGGTCGCGATTCTGGACACGCGCAAGACGACTCCCGGCCTGCGCGTGTTCGAGAAGGAAGCGGTGCGTCACGGCGGCGGGCGCAACCATCGCTTCGCGCTCGACGACGCGATTCTCGTCAAGGACAACCACCTTCTCGCGGCGGGCGGAGTGGACCGCGCGCTCGACCGCGTGCTCGCCGCCAAAGAGGCGCAGAAGCTGCCGGTGATCGTCGAGATCGCGGCGCTGCGCGATCTTTCCCGCGCGCTTCGTCCGGGCGTGACGCGCATCCTGCTCGACAACATGCGTCCCGCGCAGGCGCGCAGCGCGGCCCGCCGCATCCACGCCTACAACGAGGCGCATGGCGCGTCGATCGAGATCGAAGCCTCGGGAGGAATCACGCTCGCGAATGCGGCCGCGTACGCGCTTACCGGCGTCGATTGCCTTTCCATCGGCGGGCTCACGCATTCGGCTCCGGCCCTCGACTTGAGCCTCGATCTTCTCCCCGGCGAAGGCGCGAGCGCGGGACGATGAGCGAATCGTCGCGCGCGCAAGGAGCAGGGGCCCGATCCCCAAACCGGCGTGCCGGCTGCGCCGAACCGCTGAGCCAGGAAGCGCTCGCGCGCCTGTGCCGCGGTTCGCGCCTCGTGACGCGCGCGCTCTGGATCGACGAGACCGATTCGACCCAGGAGGAGCTGCGCCGCCATGGGACCGGCGAAGCGGCGCAGGCCGGCTTGCTCATCGCCGCCGGCGCGCAAACGGCGGGCCGGGGACGGCTCGGACGCTCATGGTTTTCGCCGCGGGGACAAGGTCTCTGGTTCAGCCTGCTCCTCGTTCCGCCGCGCGAGCGGCGCGAGTGGCCCTTCGTCACGCAAATCGCCGCGCTCGCCCTGCGTCGCGCGTTGATGGATGCCGCCGCGCTTTCCACCGAGATCAAGTGGCCGAACGATCTGTTGTGCGAGGGAAGGAAGCTCGCGGGCATTCTGGCGGAAACGGTTTCCTCCGGACCGATGGCGCTGGGAGTGGGCGTGAATCTTGGCCAGAAGCGCGAGGATTTTCCCGCTGAGCTGAGAGAGAGAGCCTCGTCGGTTCTCGTGGAGACGGGCTGCACGGTCGGGCCTGCGCGCCTGCTGCAGGCATTTCTCGCGCGATTCGAAGCGGATCTCGAGCGATTCGAGATAAAGGGCGCGCCCGCGTTTCGCGAGGAGTTGCAGGCCGCGTCGGCGCTCTTCGGCCGATGGATCCGGATGAGCGACGGCCGCGCGGGGCGCGCGCGCGATGTGAGCGCATCGGGGACGCTGGAGCTGGAGGGAGCCGCAGGCGAACCCATCGAGATCGCTTCCGGCGAGATCGTCGAGATCGATCCACCGCTGGGGGAGCGCAATCGGGAATTTTGAGTCCCTCGAAACGGGAATCTCGAGGCGAATCTTGAAGCGCCAATCCTGGAAACGCGATTCTTCAAGCACGCGGACGGCATCGGGAAGGAGCGCAAGGGAGTCACGATGGCACTGTGGAAACGGGTCGCCGAGCGGATCACGAAAACCCGCGCAGTTCTCGCAGGCGGGCTGCAACAGGTCTTTCAACAGCATCCTCAGTTGGACGATTCCTTCTTCGAGGAACTGGAAAATGTGCTGATCGCTTCGGACGCGGGGCCGGAGACGGCGGCCGCGCTCACCGAGCGGCTGCGCGAGCGGGCGCGGCGCGCGGGGGCGAAGGATGCGAACGACGGGCGGCGCCTCTTCCAGGAAATCGTCGTCGAAGCGCTGCGTCACGGGTTGGCGGAGGAGGAACCCTTCGCTGAGCCATCGATGCGCGAACCGGCGCACGAGAGCTCCCGTCCGGAGACGAAAGGCCTGGAGGTCGTGCTCGTCGTCGGAGTGAACGGGACGGGCAAGACCACCTCCATCGGAAAGCTCGCCTGGCGATACCGGCAAGCGGGCAAGCGCGTGATCGTGGTCGCCTCGGACACCTTCCGCGCCGCCGCTCTCGAGCAACTGGGCATCTGGGCCGAACGGGCGGGAGCGGAGCTCATTCGCAGCCAGCACGGGGCCGATCCCGCGGCGGTCGCCTACGACGGCGTGCAGGCGGCCCGCGCGCGCGGCGTGGATGTCGTTCTCGTCGACACGGCCGGCCGTCTGCAGACCAACGCGAATCTCATGGCCGAGCTGACGAAGATCCATCGCGTGCTCGGCAAGGCCGAGCCGGGCGCGCCGCACGATGTGCTCCTCGTCCTCGACGCGACGACGGGCCAGAATGCGCTCTCGCAGGCGGCCCTCTTTTCGAAGGCGGTGCAGGTGACGGGCATCGTGCTCGCCAAGCTCGACGGCAGCGCGCGGGGGGGAGTGATTCTCGGGATCGCCGACCGCCTGGGAATTCCGGTGCGCTATGTCGGCCTGGGAGAAACGATCGAGGACCTGGCCGACTTCCGCCCCGACGAATTCGCGCGCGCATTGATCGAGCCGATCGAATCGCAGAAGTAGGACGGGCGCGCTTGCAGACTCCGCGTTCGCCCTCCGCATTCGGCGTGGCCGTGGCGCACGCGCGCGACATCGCCGCCGGTGCTGGAATTGCTCTTGCTACCCATGACCTCGAGACGGCTGCCTTCGCCGGGCCGGCTTCCAGCCGTCGGAAAGGAGGTCAGGCGTGGCCGGTTCCCCTGGAATCTGGTACTTCCTCGAGACGCCCGCCGCCGGAAGCCGTCTGGCGCCGGTGGCGCTCTTCCATCAGGGCGTGCGCTCGTTCACCGATCTCGAGCTCATCGCCATCGTCCTCGACGACGGCCAGCCGCAGGAGGAGCGCCTGCGGCGGGCGGGCGACCTGCTCGACGGAGGCTCGGCGGCGCTGCTGCGACGCGCCAGCGCGCGCAAGCTGCGCGCGGTCGTCGGGGATTCGGGGGGAGCGCGGCTGCTCGCCTCCCTCGAGCTGGGCCGCCGCGCCATCCAGGGCGACGCCACGAAGGCGATTGCCTGCCCGCGCCATGTGCAGGAATACGCGCGCGTTTACGCGGCCGCGCAGAAGGAGCACTTCCTGGCCGTGCATCTCAACACGCGCCATGTCCCCACTTCGCTGGAAGTGGTGAGCATCGGCACGCTGTCGACGAGCCTCGTTCATCCGCGCGAGGTCTTTCGTTCGGCGATCTCCAGCGGGACGGCGAGCCTGATTCTCGTCCACAACCATCCCTCCGGCGATCCGACCCCCAGCCCCGACGACATCGAGATCACGACGCGGCTGTTGAAGGTGGGGGAGCTCGTGGGCATCGAGATCCTCGATCATGTGATCCTTGCCGGCGAGCGCTACTTCTCGTTTCGCGAAGAGAGCCTGCTCGGTTCGTGATGCCCGTCCGTTTGCCGCCCGCGCACATGTCTGCGCGGCGCGGCGGCCATGATATACTTGAAGTTCGTCCGTTCGGGGGAACGGCGGGCGCAACGCGCAACTGGCCATCGCATCCTGGAAGCGGAGGGAACCTTGACCCGAGGCAGGCCTTCATCCGTCCGTTTGATCGAGCTTCTCGCCGCCGCGCGCCGCGGGCGGGTCATCGTCCTTGCGGCGGCGCTCACGGTTGCGACGGGCCTCCTGCTGCTCGACCCGCCGGATCTTTTCAGACTGCCGCCTGCCGGCCTCAACCCCTCCGCACACGCGCCCGAGCACGGGGCGGGCTTGGCATTGCCCGCCCGGCACCAAGAGGAAGCCTTCTCTCTCGCGGACGATCACGCCTGCCGCTTCTGGGGCCTCATCACTCCGACCGCGCAAGACGCGCTCATTCAGGACCACCTGCTTTCGGGAACCTACGATTTCCAGCGTCTCGGCACGGCGAACCCCAATGGATGGGGGATCGCCTTCTACACGCCCTTCCTGCAGGCGGCGGGACGCGGAGAGCCGATCGTGATGCGCGCGCGCACGCGCCCGAACGACGCGCACGACACGCGCTATAGCGCCGCGATCGGGCGCATGATGGACTTGGACGCCGAGCGCGCGATCGCGCATGTGCGTCTCGCGTCCACCGGCGCCATCGAGGTGCCCGACCCGCATCCGCTGCTGCGCGACGGCATCGTCTTCGCCCACAACGGCACGATCGACACCACGACCCTCGCCACGCTGATCGAGCAGTGCGACGCGGATTTTCTGATCGACCATCCGCTCGATTACTTGAACCGCCGCCTCGACACCGAACTCTACTTCCTCTACATGCTCTGCCTGCGCGAGCAGGGTGTCGAGACGGACGAAAGCGGCTTGAGCCATCGCTTCTCCGACGCCATGGCCGAAGCGGGGCGGCGCGTGCTCGAAGCCGACGCGATCCGCACTGCCGCAAACGCCATCGCGATCCTCGGCGACACGCTCTTCGCGATGCGCTTCGATCCCGACAATCGCAAAGTCTACAAGCTGCGCTACAAGGCGTGCGGCGGAGGCTGGGAAGTCGCTTCCGAACCAGTGGGCACCGACACCAGCGGCTGGTCGGCGATTCCGGCCAAGAGCGTGGGAATCTTTCGCTGCGACGCCTCGCCGGTCTTCGTGTCCGCTTCACCTCCACCCATGCCGTACCTGGAATTGGGCGCGGTCGTGATCGACGACGACGGCGCGGGGGACAGCGCGGGCAACGACGACGGCGGCGCGGACGCGGGCGAACGGATCGAGCTCGTCGTCGGCGTGCGCAACGACGGGGCCGAACCGGCGGGCAATGTGCAGGCGACGCTGTCGAGTGAGGACACCTATGTGTCGATCCTCGATGGGAGCGAGTCCTACGGCGATCTCCTGCCGGGGCAGGAGATCGAATGTCCGGACGATTTCGACATCCAGATCTCGCCCGCGTGCCCGTCCGGGCACGCGCTCGATCTCATCTTCACGCTCGCGTGCGAAGGCCGGCCGAGCTGGGTGCGCCACGTCTCCCTGCCCGTGCAGGCGCCGGTCGTCGAAGTCGCCGGCTGGACGCTCGACGATGATGCGGGTGGAGACGGCAACGGGCGGTTGGGTCCCGGAGAGACGGCCGCGCTGACGGTGCGCTTGCGAAACGACGGCGACGAGGACGCGAGCGGGCTCGCGCTCACGCTCTCGATCGATCACCCGCACGCGCAAGCGTTGTCCAGTGAGGCCGCGCTCGTGCGTCTCATGCCGGGCAACGAGCTTCCCGCCGACCCGCCGTTCACCTTGTACGCGGACGGCGATTGTCCCGATCCCGACGTCCTCTTCTGCGAGATTCTCGTGACGGGCGACTATGGCTACGAGCGCACGCTCGGGCTGCAGATCCCGGTGGGCGGTTTCTGGGACGACATGGAGACCGATCTGGCCGGGTGGACCACTTATGCAGTGGGCCAGGACTGGACGAACCAGTGGCACCGTTCCTCATCCCGCAATGCGACTCCGGGAGGATCGTGGAGCCGCAAGTTCGGCGACGCGGGAGACAGCAGCTACGCGGGACACGCGGATGGGGCGCTCGAGATGCCGGCGCAGACGCTGCGGCCCGTTTCGTATCTTGCCTTCCGCCATTGGATGGAAGCCGAGTTGCGTCCGGGCGGGCAGACCTACTGCTACGACGGCGGACGGGTCGAGATGTCGGTCGATGGAGGACCCTGGGAGCCGATCGCTCCGATGGACGGCTATCCCTGCCGTAGTTACCTCTCATCGCCCCCCGGACCTTGGCTCGACGGCACGCCTCTCTATTCCGGCACGATCGATTGGGAGCCCGCGCTCTTTCGCATCGCGGGCGAGACGGGGCAGGCGCGCTTCCGCTTCCGCTTCGGCTCGAATTCGGAGATCGGGCTCGAAGGCTGGTACATCGACGATGTGGAGTTCTACGGCTACGATCCCGGGACCGTCGCGATCCCCGACGATCCGCGCGGCGCATCCCCCGAGACGATCTGGCGCGCGGAGCCGAATCCGTTTCACGAGCGGACGGTCTTTTCGTACCGCCTCTCCACGGACGCCGACATTTCGCTCTGCCTCTATGACGCGCAAGGACGGCGCATCCGCACGCTCGCGAGCGGCCGTTTGCCGCAAGGCGAGCACCGCTGGGCCTGGGATGGTTTCGACGAAAGCGGCGCTGCCTGCGGAGCGGGCCTCTATTTCGCGCGCCTCGCTTCTCCCCAAGGCGAGCGCCTGCTGCGCGTCGTGCGCATCCGTTGATATGGAACGACCCTGTCAAGGGGTCACGGAGGCCGCTTCCCTGAGTGGGGGACGGCCCTGGCCCGCAGGGCTGAGCTCCGGATGCGTCGACGAGCGGCGTCCCTGCTTGCGCGGATGGACATCTTCCTGGATCGCGCAGCGTCGATCCCGAGTCAGTTCGGGCGTGGGCACCCTCCCGAGGGCGCAACTCCTTTCGCCGCAATAGAAGCTGCTCCGCGAGAACGGATCGAGGGAGTGCTTCACCGCACGTCGCGCCGACGCTTTCGACGACCGCGCCCGCGCGGACCCGCCTTCACGGGTCACATCGGCCGTCAAGGCGATTCCACGGTTGAGATCCGTACGGCCCAAGCCGATAGGACTGTGGAATTGTGTGTTGCGAATCATCCAGTGGTTCATTGGCAGGACACGATGCTCGACCATATGGGAATTTCGTGCGTAGGGAATTCTCGACTAACTGGTTGTGGATCAGAAGGTTAGTCGTCCGCATGGATGCGCCTTCTGAACCGCGATGGATACGGGCTGGGAAGTCTCCAGCCGGTTCGAAGAGCAGGTGTTCCGGACGATCCGAATCACGAATGTCGATGCTCACGGTGTGAGGGTGCGATGCGCGAAAGGACTCCCGGGATTGGCGACTTGCTCATCCGCCAGGGGCTGATCACCCAGGCGCATTTGGACGAAGCGCTCGCCGAGCAGACGCGCACGCGCGAGCGCGTGGGGGAGATTCTCTGCCGCCTGGGATATTTGAGCGAGAGCGATCTTCTCGATGCGCTGGCCGATCAACTCGGCCACCGCCGCTTCGATCCCGCGCGCGACGGCATCGAGCACGCGGCGCTCAACCTCGTGCCTCTCGAGTTCGCCCGCCGTCACAATGTGCTGCCCGTCCGCGTGACCGAACAGGCGCTTTCGGTCGCGGTCGCCGATCCCACCGACCTCGAAGCGATCGATCACTTGAAGACCATCGCCGGACGCCGCCAGAAGCAGATCGAGCTCCTGCTCGCTCCCTCCGATGTCCTGCGCCGCGAACGCGAGTCCAGCTACGCGCGCATCCAGGGCACGCTTCAAGTGAGCGAGCTCATCGACAAGGTCGTGCGCGAAGCGGGCGCGGTCGCGCTGGTGGAAGAGGAGCCCAACGAGGAAGAGGCCCAGCGCCGCGCCCAGGAAGCGGGGGTCGTCGATCTGGTCGATCAGATCATCGTGCAAGCGCTCCAGGAGCGCGCGACCGACATCCACATCGAACCGCTCGAGCAGGGACTGGTCATCCGCTATCGCGTCGACGGATTGCTGCACGATGCCCTCACGCCGCCGCGCGAGGTCTACACCGGTGCGATCAGCCGGGTGAAGATTCTCGCCAACATGGACATCGCCGAGCGGCGCGCGCCCCAGGACGGCCGCTTCACGCACGCCATCCAGGGCCAGGATGTGGATGTGCGCGTCTCGTCGATTCCCACGATCCACGGCGAAAAGCTCGTGCTGCGCCTGCTCGACAAATCGAACTTCAACTTCTCGTTGCAGGACATCGGATTCTCCGAGGCGGACTATCAAGCCTTCCTGCGCGCGATCCGCCAGCCTTTCGGAATGGTCCTCCTCTCGGGGCCCACCGGTTCGGGCAAGTCCACCACGCTCTACGCCGGCCTGCTCGCCTTGCGCGACGAGACGGTCAACATCACGACGATCGAGGATCCGGTCGAGTATCAGATGGCGCGCGTGAATCAGGTGCAGGTGAACGCGCGCAAGAATGTCACCTTCGCGACCGCTCTGCGGCACTTCCTGCGCCAGGACCCCGATGTCATCATGGTGGGCGAGATCCGCGACAAGGAGACCGCCGAAATCTCCGTGCGCGCCGCGCTCACCGGGCACATGGTCTTCAGCACCATTCACGCCAACGACGCGCCTTCCACGGCCACGCGCCTCGTCTCGATGGGCGTGGAAGCCTTCACCGCCGCCAGCGCGCTCTCCTTCGTCGCCGCGCAACGGCTCGTGCGCCGCAATTGCCGCCATTGCCTCGAGGACTACCGGCCCTCCAGCGAAGTGCTGCTCGCCCTCGGCTTCGACGGGCGCGGGGGGCGGGCCTCGCCGGTGGCGGCGGGCGGCGAAGAGCCGCGCTTCCGTCGCGGCAAGGGCTGCGCCCTCTGCCGGGGCCGCGGCTATCTCGGACGGGTCGCGATCATCGAACGCATGTCGATGTCGGCGGAGCTTCGTCAGTTGATGGCCGAGAGCCGTCCGGCGAGCGAGCTCAGGCGGGTCGCGATTTCCGAAGGCTTGACGACCCTGCGCGCGAGCGGCGTCGAAAAGGCGCTCGCCGGAGTGACCACCGTGGAAGAAGTGCTGCGGGTCTGCCTGGCCGACGAGTAGGCCGGCCGGCGCGGGAAGGGATTCGCGCCGCGCAACGGAATCGAGGGAACGATGGGCAATTTCGTGTACGTCGCCAAGAGCCGCGCGGGCGCGGAAGAGACCGGGCTCCTCGCCGCGACGGATGTCGACGAAGTGGTTGGGCACTTGCACGGCAAGGGCCTGGTCGTCCTGCACGTCGCCGAGCAGAAACGCCGGACGCAGGAAGCGGGATTGCGCGCGGGCTTCGCGCTTTCCGCCTTCGGCAAGGCGGGCAACCGCGAAGTCGCTCTCTTCACCCGCCAGTTCGCGACCGTCATGAATGCGGGCATCCCGATCGTGCGCGGGCTGCGAGGCCTGGCCGCCGACACGCCCAACCGGACGCTCGCGCGCGCCATTCAGGATGTGGCCACGCGCATCGAGGGGGGCGAGAGCCTGTCGGAGGCGATGGCGGCGCACCCGGAAGCCTTCGACGGGATGTATGTGAGCATGGTGCGCGCGGGCGAGCGCGCGGGCACCCTGGACGAGATCCTCGAGCATGTGGCCGTCTATCTCGAGAAGACCGATGCCATCCGCGCCAAAGTGCGCTCGGCGATGAGCTATCCCGTCTTCGTGCTCGCCTTCGCGCTCTTCGCCACCGCCTTTCTTCTCTTCAAGATCGTGCCCACCTTCGCCGACATCTATGCCAGCTTCGGGCAGAAGCTGCCCAGGCTGACGATGCTGGTGGTCGGTGCGTCAAACGCGATTCGAAGCCATGTGTGGCTGTCGGCCGGAATCGCGCTGGCGCTCGCGATCGGGGTGGCGCTGTTCCTGCGCACTCCCGGGGGACGGCGCACGTGGCACCGGCTGCAGATCGGGGTGCCGATCTTCGGGCCGATCGTGCGCAAGGCGGTGATGAGCCGCTTCGCCCGCACCTTCGGCGTGCTGATCCACAGCGGGCTGCCGGTGCTCGAGGCGATGGAGCTGACCAAGGCAACGGCGGGCAATGTGGTCGTGAGCGGCGCGATCGAGCGCGCGCGCACGCTGGTGGCGGCCGGGCACGGCATCACCGAGTCGTTTCGCTCGACGGGCGAGATCCCGGAAATGGTGCTGCAGCTGATGGCGACCGGCGAGGAATCGGGCGAGCTCGATACGATGCTCATGAAGGCGTCGGATTTCTATGACCGTCAAGTGGAAGCGTCCGTGCAGGGGCTGACCGCGCTGATCGAACCGGTCCTGATCGTCTTCGTCGGGGCGGTCATCGGAATTGTAGTGGTCAGCATGTTCCTGCCGATCTTCTACCTGGGGGACGCGATCATGAAGGGAGGCTACTCCTACTAGATCGCGCCGCCCGTTTCGACGCAGGCCGCTTGAACGCTCTGGGAATGGACCGGTCGGAAAGAAGCGCGGCGGGCCGCCGGCCCGGATCGGCCGCCGCCGGTCACTCGCCGGGCGAATGTGACACTCAGTGAAGGAGGAGTGGAGAATGCAGCGATTTCGCAAGGGCAATCGCAAAGGCTTCACGATGATCGAGCTGATGGTCGTCGTCGTGATCGTGGGCGTGCTGGCCGCGATCGCGATTCCGATCTACGGCAAGTACATCAAGAACGCCAAGCTCACCGAAGCGACGGCGCGCATGGGCGAGATCATCACGGCGTGCAAGTCCTACGCCGTGGAGCACGCGGATGCGGCCGGCGTTCCGCAGTGGCCGACCGCAGCGGGTGGCGGGATCGTCGATCTCAGCAGCTCGGCGAACTTCAGTTATGCGCTGAGCGGAGCGGGACTGGGAGGTGCGGCGACCGGCGCGCTCACCGTCACCGCGACCGGGATCGCCGGCGGGATGCAGACGGGTCCCGTGACGGTCGCGATCACGGTGCCGAACATCAATTCCAACGGGAGTCCCCCGGTGGTGACGAATCTGTAGCCGCGCTCGCGCGATGGGGCCGCGTCCCCGATCCGGGCGGCGCGGGCCATGGCGCGAACCGGCGGATTCGATCGGGGAGGAGCCCGGCGGTGTTGCTTCCCCGGCGGCTGCGCGCCGCCGGGGAAGGCCTGCCCAAGCCGGTGCGGCACAGGGGCGGGGGACGCCAGCCGGGAACGAGCAAGGAGGCCCATCTTGATCGGCCAGGGTGGAGCGCGCACGGGAATCGATCTCGGGGCGGCCAGCGTGAAGCTCGTCCGCGGAACGGGCGATGCCCGCCTGCAGCGGATCACGCATTACGGCCTCGAGCGCTTGGAACGCGAACCGGCCGGCGAAGAGACTCAGGTCGCCGCCGTCAAGCGCCTGATGGATCGCCTCGGGCTCAAGCGCGCGGACCTCGGACGCCTCGCCATCGCGATGAGCGCGGAGCAAGCGAGCGTTCGCGAAGTCACCCTTCCCGAACTGACCGAGGCGCAGCTCGCGGGCGCGTTGCGCTTCGAGGCGCGCAAGCATCTCAACCTCGAGCAAATCGCCGACGAGGAGCAAGGCGACCCGGTCGTCGCCTTCCAGATGCTCGGTGCCGTGGCCGAAGCTGCGGCGGGCGCGCGGGAGATGCGCGTCCTCTTCGCGGGCGTCTCTCGCAGCCGGCGGCAGGTCCTGCTCGAGGCGCTTCTCGCGGGAAACCTCGAGCCCGATGTGATCGACCTCGAAGCGCTCGCCGGGTTGAACGCGCTCTTCGCCTGCCGCGTCCAAGGCGACGCGGTGCTCGCGCTTCTCGACCTCGGCGCGCATCGCGCCTCCGTGCACGTCAGCGGCCGCCGGGGCGGATTCTTCAGCCGCTCGCTGACCCTGGCGGCGCCATCCGCGGACGAGGGCCGCGAACCCTACGCGGAGCGCTTGCGCGACCTTCTGCGCGAAACGCTCACCTTCTATCGCGGCCGTTTCCGGCGTCCCATCGCGGGGCTGTACTTGAGCGGAGGAGGCGCGGCCCTGGCGGGATTGCCGGAAGCGCTGCGCGGCCAGATCGACGGCCCCGTCGAGATCCTCGATCCCCTGGGCGAGTTTGCCGCGGGCGCGCGCACGGCCGCGGATGCGGCTGCGCACCCCGCCTGCTTCGCGGTCGCATGCGGCCTCTGCCGCTGGTGGGACGAAGCCCATGTATAAGATCAATCTCTATCCCGAACGCGCAGAGCGGATGCGCGCGGCCCGGCGCCGGGTGGCGACGACGGCAGGGCTGACGGGCCTTCTCGCCATCGAGACCATCTTCGCGGGAGCCTTGCTCGCGAGCGGCTTGCTGCTCGGAGAACGGGTCGGCGCGCTGCGGGCGAGCGCGCGCGAGTCGGCGCAGGCCGTGCAGAACGCGGGCGGCTCTCCGGGCATGGAACGCGCGTCGCAGCTTCTGCGCATCCGCAGCGCCCGGACCCTCTGGTCGCCGAAGCTGTCGGCCCTTTCCGAATGCACCGGCCCCGATCTCCACCTGGAAGAGATCCACGCGCAGAAGGGCGCGGGAGAGCAGCCCGATCGCTTCGAAGTCAGCGGGACCTTGTCCAGCAGCAGCTCCGAGGTGGAGTCGGTTTCCCGCTTCCTCGACCGTCTGCGCGATGAACCGAGAATCGGCGGCTCCTTTTCCCGCATCACGCTCGCGACCATCGAGGCGGACGATCGCTTCCATGTGATCTGCTCCACGGAAGGAGGCGGGCAATGATGCGCGCCGGATTCGGCCGCCGGATGACCGCATTCGTGGGCGCGGGAACGGCGCTGCTTCTGATCGGCCTCGTCTTCGACCTGGCCCTCACGCGCCCGCGCATCCACGAGCTTCGCCGGCTCGAGGCCGAGCGGGGCGAGAACCTTAAGCGCCAGACCGAGCACATGGCGGTCGAGAGGCAGGAGCGCGAATTGATCGGCCTCGCGCGGGAGCAGGGGCTGGAGGAGGCGCTCTTCCGTCCCGCCGCGCAGGATCCGCTGACCTATGTCGGCGGCTTGATCGAGCGCTCGGGCATTCGACGCCTCGCGTTGAACGACGGAGGGAGCCAGGCGATCGAGCAGGTCGTGCGCACGAAGCTCACCTTGCGGGTCGCGGGCGCATTCGGCCCCACACTCTCCTTCGTCCGGGCCCTCGAGCAGTCTCCGCGCCTGATCGTGATCCAGGATTTCGACATCGAGCCTTCGATCGAAGGCCCGGGTCTCGAATCGCGCCTGACCATCTTCGTGCACGACCCGAAACCGGAGGCGGCCACATGATGCCCGCACGCGAACACCGCTCCCTCTGGCCGGGACTGATCGCGCTGCTCGTCGTCGCTCTCTTCCTCGGCGCGCGCGCCCAGCAGGCGGCCCGGGTGGTTCTCGAAAAGCCGCGGCCCGCAGACATTCCGGAGCCGGCGCCCTCGTCGTCGTTGGCCCGGCTGGCCGCCAGTCTTCGCAGCCAGGACAGCCTGCTCGCCTGGTCTTCGCCGCTGGTTTCGAATCCCTTTCCGCTGGAGCGCAAGCGCGCGGACGCCGCGCCGCTGCTCGCGGAGGAAGCGCCCGAGGAGGCGCCTGCTTTGCCGCCCGCGCCGGCGGCGCGGCCGGTGATTGCGGCGCTGCTGTACGGAGACGATCCGAGCGTCAAGCTGCGCACACCCTCGTCGACCTCGGGCTGGCTGCATGTCGGAGACCGCTTCGCGGGTTGGACCGTGCTGGACATTGCGGGCGATTCGGTGCGCATCGCGGACGGCGCGCGAGGCTGCGTGCTCACGCGGTACTGAGAAGGGGAGGAATGGCAATGACGGGGACATGGTGGGGCAGGTGGGGACGGTTCTTCGCCGCGGTGCTTCTGGCGGCGATCGGCGCGGCGGGGGCGGCGCACCCGGCCAGCGCGCAACGCGGGGACATGGCGCGCGGGGCCTCCGGCGGGGAGGCGCTCGTCTCGCTCGACGCCGATTCGACTTCGGTGAACGATGTCCTTCAGATCCTCGCGGCGCGCAGCGACTGGAACATCGTGACGAGCCCGGAGGTCATGGGCCGGGCGATCTCGATCCGGCTTCGCAACACCCCGTTCGACGAAGCGCTCGATCTCATCGTGCGCGCGGCCGGCCTCGGCTACGAACGCGTCGGCCAGTCGATTCTCGTCGGCGACATCGAACGCCTGGGAGCCCCTTCGGGTCTCGTGACGCGGGTCTTCGATCTCCAATACGCGAACGCCCAGGATGTGAAGGCCGTGCTCGAAGTGCTGAACCAGAAGGTGACCGCCAACGCGCAGGGCAGCCAGATCGTCATTCGCGCCACCCAGCCCGCGGTCGAAAGCGCGGCCGCGATCATCGCGAGCCTCGATCGTAAGCCCGGCCAGGTGTTGCTCGAGGCGCGGCTCATCGAGGTCAATACGAGCGCGCTCCAGGAACTCGGCATCGACTGGGAGAAAATCACTCGCTGGAGCACCGTCATCGGAGAGGGGCCCTTCGACGAATCGGGCAAGGGGCAGATCCCGGACGAAATCGACATCCTTCCCTTCGACGACCAGGACGACATCTACCGCCAGAAGGAAATCTTCGAGATCGCCCTGGACGCCCTGCTCACCGACGGCTCGGCGCGGCTGCTCTCGAGCAGCGAGATCGTCACCCTGGCCGGGGAGCGGGCGGAGATCTTCGCGGGCGAGACCGTGCCGGTCGTGATTACTTCGCTGCAATCTCCCGGAGGCGCGGGCGGCGTCTTCCAAACGGTGCAGCTCGAGAAGATCGACGTGGGCGTGCGCTTGAACATCGTGCCGCGCGTGGCGGAAGACGGATTCATCACCGCCCTGGTGGAGCCCGAGGTGTCGCGCATTCTTCGCTTCGTCGGCCCCGACGACGATCTTCCGCAGACTTCCACCCGCCGCGTGCGCACCCTGGTTCGCGTGCGCGACGGCGAGCGCATCTACTTGGGGGGGTTGCTCTCCGAGGAAGAGCGCCGCACCGTGAAGAAAGTGCCCATCCTGGGCCAGATTCCCCTGCTCGGGTATCTCTTCCAGCATCGCATCGTCGAGAAGGTGCGGCTCGATCTCGTGATCGAGATCACTCCGCGCATCGTCGGGGACAGCGGCCCCGGATTGCCGCGCATCAGTCCCGAGGAGCTGAAGCGCATCGCTCCCGAACGCTTCGAGAGCTTATCCTCCGGCGACGGGCCGCGCACCCAAGTGGGAGAGTGAGATGAGAACCAGCGAGCTCCTTCAGGAAGCCGCCCGGCGGGGCGCGTCCGATGTCGTGATCTCGGCGGGCGCCCCCATCACCTACCATGTCGACGGGCTCCTGGAATTCCACGCAGAGATGCCGGCGCTCTCGCCCACCGAGAGCGAGGACCTGGTCTATCAACTCTTGAACGAAGAGCAACGCAAGCGCTTCGAGCAGGACATGGAGCTCGACCTTTCGTTTCATTACCGGGATGTGGCGCGCTTTCGCGTGAGCGTGTACCGGCAGAAGGGAACGGTGGCCGCGGTGCTGCGGCTGGTGCCCCTCTGCGTGCCGCGTTACTCCGAGCTCGGCATCAGCGAACGGCTGCTCACCCAGTTGGTCGGGATCCAGAGCGGCCTCGTGCTCGTGACCGGGCCCACCGGCTCGGGCAAGTCCACCACGGTGGCGAGCATTCTCGAGTACTTGAACACCGAGAGCGACCGGCGCCGCCACATCATCACGATCGAAGATCCGGTCGAGTTTCTCTTTCCCTCGAATGTCTGCGTCGTCGATCAGCGCGAAGTGGGGCGCGACACGCGCAGCTATGTGGTCGGGCTGAAGAGCGCGCTGCGCCAGATGCCGCACGTCATCTTCGTGGGCGAGATGCGCGACCGCCCCACGATGGAAATCGCGCTGACTGCGGCGGAGACGGGCAATCTGGTCATCAGCACGCTCTCCACCCAATCGGCGGCGAAGACCATCAATCGCGTGATCGATGTCTTTCCGCTGGAAGACCAGGCCGAGATCCGCGCGCGCCTGGCGCTCAGCCTGCGGGCGGTCGTCTCGCAGGTGCTGCTGCGGCGAAGCGACCGCCCGGGCCGCGTCGCCGCGCGCGAGGTCATGTTCGTCACGAGCCCGGTGGCCAATCTGATTCGCGAAGGCAAGGTGCATCAGTTGAACAACGCGATCGCGAGCAGCCACGCCGAAGGCATGTCGCTGCTCGACGAATCGCTGCTCGATCTTCAGCGCCGGGGAATCGTGAGCGCCGCCGAGGTGGCGCCCCGCCTGCAGGATGCGGACAAGTTGCGGGAGGTTTGCGTGCGTTAGGACAGCCTTCGGCCGGAGGCCGGGGGGGGATCGGACGCTCGGAGGAATGCGGCCGCGGGCGCGAGTGAACCGGCTGCCGCGCGCCTGATGGCGCTGGCCGTCGAGGCAGGCGTGCTCGTGATCGCGCTCGCCTTCTTGACGCGTCTGCCCGGTTTGGGAAGCGGGCCGGCTTGGACGGTGGTGCTGCTCGCGGCGCTGGTGCTGGGTGTCGGCTACTGGATCTTCGTGCGAGGTTGACGCGGGCAGGAGGGTCAAGCGGTGGCAGCCAATTGGATGAAAGAGATTCCCGGGCTGATGCTCGCGCTTCCGTTGATCGGGCTCGCCCTGGGAAGCTTCCTGAATGTCGTGATCCATCGCCTGCCGCGCGGCATGTCGGTGGTCAAGCCCTGCTCGCGCTGCCCCCGGTGCGCCGCTCCGATCCGTCCCTGGGACAACATTCCGCTCGTGAGCTTCGCGCTTCTGCGCGGCCGCTGCCGCCACTGCAAAGCGCCGATCTCGTGGCGCTATCCGCTGGTCGAGTTCCTCGGCATGACGAGCGTGCTCGCGGCGGGACTGCTCTCGCCGACGCCCGCCGCCGCCGCGGTGCGCGCCGCCTTTCTCCTCGCGATGATCGCCGTCTTCTTCATCGATCTCGACCATCGCATCATTCCCGATGAAATCAGCATCGGCGGCATCGTCGCCGGACTGCTCCTCGCTCCCACGCTGGGCGTCGGGCGCATGCCCGCGTTGATCGGGGCCCTCGCCGGCGCGGGCGGCCTCCTCCTGATCGCCTTCGCCTACCACAAGCTGCGCGGCATCAGCGGAATGGGCGGGGGAGACATCAAGCTCGCCGGCGCGATCGGCGCCTTCCTCGGCTGGCCCGGACTGCTGCTCACGCTCGTGATCGGTTCCTTCCTCGGCTCGGCGGTCGGAATCGGCCTCCTGCTGCGCGGCCGCGCGACCGCGAAGAGCGCCCTTCCTTTCGGCTGCTTCCTGGCGCCCGCCGCGGCGTTGGTGCTGCTCGCCGGCCGGGCCATCTGGACCTGGTACATCCACTGAAAAGCCGCGCGACCGCCTGAGGTTTTCGGCACCCCGTCGGCGCGCCTCCCGCGGGTTCCCCGGCATCCTGCCGGCGCACGGCGCGCGTCCGGCCGCCCGCGACATGCTCTGAGCATGTCGCTCCCTATCGTTGATCGGGGCGGCTTCCGCCTGCTTGCGAAAGAGCCTCTCGTGTGGTCCACTCGTCGTCGTCTCGCGGCTGCGCTCTTCACGCCGCTTCTATGAGAGGCCTGCGCTGGGCGCTGGATGTTCCGTGAGGGGATCGCCGCGAACCCACGATCGAGCAGGAAGGGTCGCGCGCAGGGCGCCGGGAGAAGACGAATGAGCCATTCCACGCGACGCATCGGCCGAGTGCTCGAGCGCTTCACCGGCCGGCGGGTGCTCATTCTCGGCGACGCCATGCTCGATCACTACATCTGGGGCGAGAGCAGCCGCATTTCTCCCGAAGCTCCCATCCCGATCGTCACGGTGAGCGAGGAGAGCTCGCGGCTCGGAGGGGCGGCGAATGTCGCCCACAACATCCGCGTTCTCGGAGGAGAGGCGCTTCTCGTCTCGGTGATCGGCTCGGACGAAGCGGGCCGCCAGCTCACCGACACGCTTTCCCGCCAGGGCATCGCCACCGACAGCCTGGTCGTCGATCCCGACCGGCCCACCGTCAAGAAGAGCCGCGTGATCGCTCGCAGCCAGCAGGTCGTGCGGCTGGACCGCGAGCGCACCGACGAACTGAGCGGTCCCGTGCTCGAGCAGCTCTCCGAGCGCATCCGGGCCGCGCTCGCCGGCGCCCATGCCATCGTGATCTCCGATTACGGCAAGGGAGTGATCTGCAAGCCGCTGCTCGACACCTGGCTTCCGCGCTTCAACGGCTCCGGGCTTCCCGTGTGCGTCGATCCGAAGGAGACCCACTTCCACAGCTATCGCGGCGTGACGGTGCTCACCCCCAATCTCGGCGAAGCCTCTTTCGCGGCGGGCACGCGCATTCGCGACGAGGCATCGCTGGAATCCGCGGGCCGTGCGCTGCTGCGTCAGCTCGGAGCGCATCATCTGCTCATCACGCGGGGTGAAGAGGGCATGTCGCTCTTCACCGAAGGAAGTCCGCGCATGGACATCGCCGCGGTTGGGCGCGAGGTCTACGATGTGACCGGGGCAGGCGACACGGTCGTCGGCGCGCTTGCGCTGGCGCTCGCCGCCGGAGCGAGCATGGAGGAGGCGACGCGTCTCGCCAACCACGCCGCCGGAAGAGTGATCCGCGAATTGGGGACTTCCACGGTCACTCGCGAGGAGATCCTCGAGAGCTGGACAAACGGCGAAAGCTCCGAGTCACGAGAAGCGCCAGCGCATGCGGAAGAATCGCCGCCGATGCCTCCGAAACCGGACGCGCGCCCCGATTAGGCTGCCATGCGGGCAGTGGGCGCGCCGCGCTCCGCCACGAACACGAGGGAAGCAGAACGACCGCGCCTTTGCGCGCGCCACAAAGCGGAGACGATGTGCAACGGGCCAAGGAGCGCGTGCTCGAACTCGCCGATCTCCTCGAACGCCTGAAAGAAGAGCGGGCGCAGGGCAGGAAGATCGTCTTCACGAACGGCTGCTTCGACATCCTGCACGCCGGCCATCTGCGGCTGCTCGAAGAAGCGGCTTCCTTCGGCGACCGCCTGATCGTCGGCTTGAATTCGGATGCGTCCGTCCGGCGATTGAAAGGGGAAGGCCGTCCGCTCGTCGGCCAGGAAGATCGCGCCCTTCTTCTCGCGGGCCTGCGCGCGGTCGATTGGGTGGTGCTCTTCGAGGAAGACACACCCTTGCGCGTGATCGAGAAGATCCTCCCGGATGTCCTCGTGAAGGGGGCCGATTACCCGGTCGACGGCGTCGTGGGACGGGGCGTCGTCGAATCGCGGGGCGGCAAGGTCGTGCGCCTGCCGCTTCTTCCCGGGCGGTCCACGAGCGCGCTTCTGGACTTGCTCAAGAATGCGCGCGGGCAGGGGCGCAGCGGGGAGTAGCCGCATCCCTGAAACCGCGTCCGCTCCGGGCCGGAAATGGGCTGCCTTCCCGGCCCACAACCGCCACGGCATCCCGAACCGATCTGGAACGCCTGCCTCCTATCTCTTTGTCTTCTCGAAGGCTCCGGAGCCCGAAGCCGAGCACGAGCATGGATGGCAGCGGTGGACGGCTCTGGCGGCGGCCGGCCGCTTTCACGCGCTTCGCGCGGTCGACTTTGACTTCCCGCCGGCGTTCTGATACTCTCCGGCGTTTGTCATTTGGATCGTCACGCGGCGCTAGGGGCGTGTCGCCAGGAATTCCACGCCCCGCGGGAATAGGGAGGATGTATGCAGGCGGGTCGAAGACGCATCGTGATTCTCGGGGCGGGCGGCAGGGACTTCCACAATTTCAACATGGTCTACCGGCGCGACCCCTCGGTGGAGATCGTCGCCTTCACGGCCGCCCAGATTCCCGGAATCGACAAACGCTACTATCCGCCTGTTCTTGCGGGCGAGCTCTATCCCAAGGGCATCCCGATCGTGCCCGAGGAGACGCTTCCCGATCTCGTCGCCCGCGAGAAGATCGATGAAGTCGTGCTCGCCTACTCGGATCTTTCGAGTGAGACCGTGATGGCGAAGGCCGCCTGGGTGCAATGCCTCGGCCCGCACTTCACCCTGCTCGGGACCGCCGCCACGCAGGCGCGCAGCACGAAGCCGGTGATCGCGATCCAGGCGGTGCGCACCGGCAGCGGCAAGAGCCAGACTTCCCGGCGAGTCTCCTCGATTCTCCACAAGCTCGGCAAGAAGGCGGTCGCCGTCCGCCATCCGATGCCGTATGGCGATCTCGCCCGGCAGGGCGTGCAGCGCTTCGCGACCATCGAGGATCTCGCCCGGCATGAATGCACGATCGAGGAGATGGAAGAGTACGAACCGCACATCATGAACGGAACGATCTGCTACGCCGGCGTGGACTACGAAGCGATCCTGCGCGAAGCGGAGAAGGAAGCCGATGTCGTCATCTGGGACGGCGGCAACAACGACTTCTCCTTCTACAAGCCCGATCTGACGATCACGATCCTCGACGCGCACCGTCCGGGCCACGAGCTTTCGTACTATCCGGGCCGCACCTGTTTCCTGAATGCCGATGTGCTGCTCATCAACAAGATCGATACGGCGGAACCGGCGGCGGTGGAAGTCGTGCGCGCGAACATCCGCCGGTACAATCCGCGCGCGACGGTGATCGACGCGGCCTCTCCGCTCTTCGTCGATGACCCCACGCTCGTCACCGGCAAGCGCGTGCTGGTGGTCGAGGACGGCCCCACGCTGACGCACGGAGGCATGGCCTATGGCGCGGGAGTGCTCGCGGCGCGCAAGCTCGGGGCGGCCGAGCTGATCGATCCGCGGCCATGGCTGGTGGGCAGTCTGGCGGATACCTTCAAGATCTATCCCGGCATCGGCACCCTGCTGCCCGCCATGGGATATGGGGAGGAGCAAGTGCGCGACCTGGAGCGCACGATTGCGCAAGTGCCGTGCGATGCCGTGGTCATCGGCACTCCCATCGATCTGCGCAGGATCGTGCGGATCAAACAGCCCTCCTGCCGGGTGAACTATGAGCTGCAGGAAATCGGCCAGCCGACGCTCGAGGATGTGATCTCCGCGTTCCTTTCCCGCCGGTAGCCTGGGTAGGGCCGGCCCTCGGCAAGGGCACGGCCACGGGGAGGGCTGGCAGCCTCGGCAAGGGCGCAGCCACGGCGAGGGCAGGGATGCCGGCGAATGGGCAGACAACAGGCCGGGACGGCGACAGTCTCTACGAGTCGCGGGGGAGGCTCGCTTGCAGCAGACGCTCTTGATGATCAAGCCCGACGCGGTTTCGCGCGGGATGGCGGGGAGGATCCTCGCCCGCCTGGAGGCGGAAGGCTTCGCCATCCGCAGGCTGAAGCTCGTCCACTTGCAGCGGGAAGAGGCGCGCCGCTTCTATGCCGTGCACGAGGGCAAGCCCTTCCTCGAGGGACTGGTCGATTACATCTCATCGGGCCCCTTGTGCGCGGTGGTGCTCGAGCGCGAAGATGCGATCGTGCGTCTGCGGGCTCTGGTGGGGGCGACCGATCCCGCCGCCGCGGCGGAGGGGACGATTCGCAAGGAATTCGGCATCGACCGCACCCACAATGCGGTGCACGCATCCGACGCGCCGGAAACGGCCGCGGTGGAGATCGCGTTCTTTGGATTGACCCTCTCCCGCGAGGGAGGCCGCTAGGAATGGACGGCGTCCTGCGCTTCGTGCTGCGCGACATCTCGCAGGGCGAGAGCGCGCGCACGGCCGAGCTGGCCGCGGCGGATCTCGACCTGCTGGTCGCCGACGCCGAGTTCGCCGGCCCCGTGCGGGTCGAGCTCTCGCTCGTCCGCGTGGATGAGCAGGTGCAGTTTCGCGGCCGGGCGCTCTTGCGCGTGCGCCAGCAATGCGTGCGCTGCCTCGATCCGGTCGAGTGCGAGCTGCAGGTGCCGATCGAGGCGGTCGCCCGGCGAAGGGGCGTGCGGGAGACCGATCGGCTTGCGGCCGATGGGCTGATCCTGCACGACGGCGAGGAAATCGATCTCGCCGGCGAAGTGCGCGAGCTCATTCTGCTCGGCATTCCGCAGACGCCCGTCTGCCGCGAGGATTGTCCCGGCCTCTGCCCGCAGTGCGGGGCGCAGCGCAGCGCGGGGGCATGCGGATGCGAGAAAGTGGAACCGGTCGACCCGCGCTGGCGCGGTCTGCAATCGCTTCAAGACGCGCCGAAGCCTCGATCGAAAGAGAGAACGAAGTAAGCCCGGCTGGCCCGCATTGCGCGGGCCGCATGAAGCCGCCCGGATGGGCGCGCTTCCTGGAAACGAAAGGAGTGCTCCATGGCTGTCCCGAAGCGTCGTCATTCGCGCCAGCGCCAGGCCAAGCGCCGCGCGAACTGGAAGGCCTCGGCGCCGGTCGCCGCCGTCGCCTGCCCTCATTGCGGCCAGGCGAAGCGGCCGCACCGGATCTGCCCTCATTGCGGCCATTATCGCGGCGAAGAGGTCCTTCTCGTGAAGGAAGAGTAGCTCGCGCCGCTCCGTCGTCGCCTTCCAACGGCGCGTCCGTCGCCCGGCCTTCCGCCGGGCTCGTTCCACGCCGTCCGGCTCAACTCGAGGAATGACGATCGATGTTCGACTCCACTCGCCGCGTGCGAATCGCGCTCGACGCCATGGGCGGCGACCACGGCCCCGAGATCGTCATTCGCGGCGCCATCGAGGCGTTGCGGACGATCGAGGGGAATTTCGAGATCCTGCTCGTAGGCAATGAGCCGGTCATCTGGGAGATCTTGTCCCGGCTGGACCCCGGTCCCTTGCCTCTCTTCAGCGTCCACGCCGAGGAGCAGGTGGAAATGGCGGAGAAGGCGCCGCGCGCTTTCCGCACGAAGCCCCGTTCCTCGATTGCCGTCTGCACCAGCCTGGTCGGCCGCCAGAGGGCTCAGGCGCTGGTCAGTGCGGGCAACACCGGGGCCGTGGTCGCCGCCTCGCTCCTCAACCTCGGCCGCATGCCGGGCATCCACCGGCCGGCGATCGCCGTGACCTTCCCGACCGCCCGGGGCCACTGCGTCGTCCTCGATGTCGGCGCGAACGCCGACTGCAAGCCGGTGCACCTCTTTCAGTTCGCGCTGATGGGACGGATCTTCGCCAACGTCGTGCTCGGGATCTCTCAGCCCCGGGTGGGGCTGATGAACATCGGCGAGGAGCCCACCAAGGGAAGCGCGCTTGCCCAGGCGGCCCATCATCTGCTGGCCGCGGAGCGCGAGCGGCTGAACTTCGTCGGTAATGTCGAGGGCCGGGACATTTTCGATGGCGGAGCGGATGTCGTTGTATGTGACGGCTTTACAGGCAATGTCATCCTCAAGCTGGCGGGCAGTATCGCCTCTTTCGGGGGGCGGATGGCGGCGAACGCCCTGAAGCGCAGCCTCATCTATCAGATGGGCGCGCTTCTGCTGAAGCCGGCGATCATGGATCTGAAGCGCCGGTTCGACTACGAAGAATACGGCGGGGCTTTGCTGCTCGGCACTCGCGGCATCTCCGTCATCTGCCACGGCAAGTCTTCTCCGCGGGCGATCAAGAACGCCCTCCGGGTGGCCTTGCGGGCAACCGAGCGTGATATGGAAGGTATTATCGCGCAAGAGCTTGCAGGGCAGGAGCCGACCGTCCTCCCGGTCGCCCGGTAGGGCCTGTCAGCGTCCCAAGAACGCTTGGGACGCGGCCGACGCGGTCATCGGCCGGCCCGTTTTCATCCAGGGCGCCGGATCCGGCGGGCTCTTCCAGGGGCGAAAGTGCTTGCAAGGCTTGCCGGATGAGTCTAAAAGGGTCCAACTCGGGTGAATATACTGCGGCCGAGCGTGCAGCCACCACGCCGGCCGTCAAAGGAAGGGGCGCCCAAACTCCGGCTGGCGCCGAAAAACCATGAAAGTACTTCTCTTTCCTGGACAGGGCTCGCAGTTCGTGGGGATGGCCCGCGATCTATGTGAGTCATTCCCTTCGGCCAAGGCGATCTGCGACCGGGCCGACGAGGTCCTCGGCTTTTCCCTGAGCAAGATCATGTTCGAGGGGCCCGAGGAGACTCTCCGGCAGACGCATAACGCCCAGCCCGCGATTCTCGTTCACTCCATGGCCGCCTGGTCGGTCCTGGAGCCGGCCTGGAAGACGGAGCAGTTTCTGGCGGCGGGCCACAGCCTCGGCGAGTACAGCGCGCATGTGGCGGCCGGCGTTCTCGCATTCGACGACGCGGTCAAGCTGGTTCGGCGGCGCGGCGAGCTGATGCTCGAAGCCGGGCGGCAGAACCCAGGCACGATGGCGGCGGTCTTGAACGCGAGCTTCGACCAGGTGCGCGCCGCCTGCCTCGAAGTCGACGGGCTGGTCGTTCCCGCGAACTGGAACTCCCCGGCCCAAGTGGTCATCTCCGGCGAGCACTCCGCTGTCCGGGCGGCCACCGAGACGCTGAAGAAGGCGGGCGTGCGCAAGGTCATCGAGCTCAAGGTGAGCGGGGCGTTCCATTCCCCTCTCATGGAGCCCGCCGCTACCGGGCTCGAAGAGGCCTTGGCGGGTGTTGCCCTGAACGACGCGCGCTTCCCGGTGATCGCCAACGCCACGGGGGAGCCGGTGACGGAGGGCGCCGAAGCCCGCCGGCTGCTGGTCAGGCAGCTCCTGAGCCCGGTTCTTTGGGAGCCGACGCTCCGCCGGCTGGTGGAGTCGCATCCGGACGAGTTTTGCGAAATCGGTCCTGGGCAGGTGCTGAAGGGCCTGCTCAAGGCCACTTCTCCCGAACAGACCTGCCGCTCCCTTGGGACGGCCGGCGAGCTGCGCGAAGCTCTCGGCCTGCCCGCGGAGCGGGAGGCCGTGTCCGAGGAGAGCCGCTGATCGGTAGCCTGTCCCGCCCTCGAAGAGGCGGGGCGGGGCTGCATGGACGGAAATCCGACAGGCAGAGACGCTGTGTTCGAGCAAGGAGGAGCACAATGGACTACGCCCAGAAGGTGCGCGAGATCATCGTGGAGCAGCTTGGCGTCACCCCCGAGCAGGTGGTTCCCGAGGCTTCGTTCATCGACGATTTAGGAGCCGATTCGCTGGATACGGTCGAGCTCGTCATGGCCTTCGAGGACGCGTTCAGCGTCGAAATCCCCGATGAGGATGCCGAGAAGCTGACCCGCGTCGGAGACGCGATCGAATATCTGAAGACCCGGCTTGCGGAGAAGGCCAACGGCTAAGCGGCGCGACTCGAACACCAATCCGGTCGCTTCACCGAAAGGAATCGCGATGAAGAGGCGTGTTGCGATCACGGGCCTGGGAATGGTCGTGCCCGTCGGCAACGATGTGCCCACCAGCTGGAAGAATCTCATCGCCGGCCGGGGCGGCATCGGTCCGCTGACCCGTTTCGACTGCTCGCAGTACACCAGCCGGATCGCGGGCGAAATCAAGGGTTTCGATCCCGAGAAGGTGATCGAGCGAAAGACGCTTCGTCACACCGACATCTTCGTTCAGTACGCGTGGATCGCGTCGCACGAAGCGTTCGCCTCCTCCGGCCTGAACGGCAATCGTCCGGATCCCGATCGCTTCGCCGTCATCATCGGCTCGGGGATCGGCGGGATCACGACGCTCGAGGCGCAGCACAAGGTGCTGCTCGATCGCGGACCCGGCCGGGTCAGCCCCTTCTTCGTGCCCATGATGATCTCCGACATGGCGAGCGGCCAGCTCTCGATCGCCTTCGATGCCAAGGGGCCGAACTTCTGCACCGTTTCGGCCTGCGCCTCGGGCGCGCACGCGATCGGCGAGGCGTATCGTCTCATCGTCGACAATCGCGCGGATGTGGCCATGGCGGGCGGAAGCGAATCGCCGCTCACCCCGCTGGCGCTGTCCGGCTTCTGCTCGATGAACGCGCTCAGCACCCGCAACGACGATCCCACCCGCGCCAGCCGTCCCTTCGACAAGGAACGCGACGGGTTCGTGATGTCGGAAGGGGCAGGCACGCTGATTCTCGAGGAATGGGAATTCGCCCGGCACCGCGGCGCGCCGATCCTCGCCGAGCTCATCGGCTATGGCTCCAGCGCGGACGCATATCATGTGACCGCGCCTTCTCCCACGGGAGCGGGAGCGGCCCGCGCGATGGCGCTCGCCCTGGCCGATGCGGAGATGTCGCCCGAACAGATCGACTATGTGAACGCTCATGGCACGTCCACTCCGCTGAACGACAGGGGCGAGACGCAGGCGATTCGTGCCGTTTTCGGAGCCCATGCGGATCGGCTGGCGGTGAGCTCGACGAAGTCGATGACTGGGCACCTGCTGGGAGCCGCCGGCGCGGTCGAGCTGATCGCCTGCACTCTCGCGATTCGCGACGGCATCGTGCCGCCGACGATCAATTACGAAGTGCCGGATCCCGAATGCAATCTCGACTATGTGCCGAATGAGGCGCGCCGCATGAAGGTGCGCACGGCGCTCTCCAATTCGCTCGGCTTCGGCGGCCACAATGTCTCTTTGATCGTCAAAGCGCCCTCCTAGGGCCGGAAGTCCGGATGAACGGCTTGTCCTCCTGGGTGGCGGCTCTGCGCCGGCTCTCGCGTCGTCCGTTGCGCGATCGGCAGACGACCGAGCGGGACGAGAGCCTCCACTCGATTCTGCGCGCCTTCCAGACTCGCGCAGGCGTGCGCTTCCACGATCTCACCCTGCTTCGCCGCGCGCTCACCCATCGCTCCTATCTCGGCGGCGAAGAGGCGCATGGGCCCGAATCGAACGAGCGCCTCGAATTCCTGGGCGATGCGGTGCTCGAGCTGATCGTCATCGAGTACCTCTTTCAGCGCTTTCCCCTCGATCGCGAAGGCGAGCTCACCCAAAAGAAATCGGTGCTGGTGAGCAGGTCGGTGCTGGCCGACCGGGCCGAGCGTCTGGGACTGGGGCGGTTCATTCTCTTGAGCGACGCGGAACGGGGATCGGGCGGGAGCGAGCGCAGATCGATCCTGGCCGACGGATTCGAAGCGATTCTCGGCGGGATCTATCTCGACAGCGGGCTCGAAGAGAGCCGGGCCTTCGTGGATCGCTGGCTGCTTCAGCAAGCCGACAGGATTCTGCGGGACACCGAGAAGCAGAATTTCAAGAGCATCCTGCAGGAGTTGATTCAGGCGCGGCTGCGCGTGCATCCGCGCTATCGCGTGCAAAGCGAAGTGGGGCCCGACCACGAGAAGCTCTTCACCGTCGAAGTCATCGTGCGAGGCCGAGTGCTCGGGCGCGGGACGGGACGGAACAAGAAGGAATCCGAGCAGATGGCCGCCCGCGAGGCGCTCGACTCGGGAGAAGTGAGCCGCTGGCTTCGCGAGCAGCCGGACGAGAATTGAGGCCGGCAACGAACCCTGCCCGCGACGGCAAGCCGGCAACGCGGAACCTGCCTGCCCGAGGACGGCCCCATCGTGCGCTCGCCCCGTAACGCTGCCCGCCCGCTATTCCAGGCGAAATCCCGCCGTCACCAACAGGCGCCGTTCCGATTCCTTCTCGCGCAGATCGCTCCCGATCCGCGTGAAATGCCCAGAGGAGTAGGCCGCATCCACGGTCAACGATTGCGCGATCAACACCCCGATGCCTGCCGTCCACAGAAAGCGGTCGGGATCGAAGTCCGCCGCCCGGTACACCGGCACGGCCGTGTAGACAGGCTCTTCCTCTTGTTGCGGGGCCACTTCCTGCAGGAACGCGTCTTCCAACATGACGCGATACGGCACCGGCTCCCACGCGACCCCCGCGCGCACGCGCACGCCCGCCAAACCGAACTGATCGAGCAGGTATTCGCCTCCCGCGTGCACATCCCAGGTCCGTTCGTACGCGAGCAGCCGCCGGCTGTCGGGATTGCCCGGATCTTCCTGGTAGCGGAGCGGGCCCTCGTAATCGATCTGAGTCCAGTCGGTGAAGCGCGCGTCGCCGGTCAGGAGCAGGCTGGGCAGGGTCGCACTCAGCCCCAGCCCCACACGGAAAGGAAGCGTGATGTCTTCGTCGACGGGGTATTCGTCTCCGTAGATGTCGACGATCGATCCTTCGATGTTCAAATAGCGCGGCAGATCGATCGCCAGCCCGAGCCGCCCCCAGTCGCTCACGCGGGCGAGCGCGCCCACCGATCCGGTGTATCCGTCGATGTCGGCCTCCAAAATGTCGTGCGTGTCGAAGCCGCCGGCGAGATCGCGATAGACCCAGTCCTGCGTCCGCTCGCCGTGGATCCAAGTCACGCGCGCGCCCAGCGAGAGGGTGGGGGAGACATCGATCGCACCGCCCGCGCTGTATTCCCCGACCTGGCCTTCCTCGAAGAGATCCTCCTGAATGGACCGGCCGCCGAAGTCCGCGCCCCTGCCGTACTGCAGGTCGAGCGGCCAGGGCGCCATGTACCCGAGCGCGATGACGGCGCTGCCGCGATAGGTGGGGAAGGGGTAGGCGAAGCCGAGCGCAGAAATGCGCGTGCGCGTCAGCTCGTTCTCCATCGATTGCCCGTGGAAGCTCGTTTCCGAAGTGCGGCGAAGATCGCTCAGCGTCCCCAGGAACTCGATGCGTTGAATGCGCGCCAGACCCGCCGGGTTGTAGCGCAGCGCGGTCGCGTCGTCGGAGACGGCGATGTAGGCCCCTCCCATGCCGAGCGCGCGCGCGCTCACGGGCGCGTCGCGGGTGAGCGGGATGTCGGGCACCCAGAGATCCTCCTGCGCGCCCGCCGGCGTCAGCCAACCGCAGAAGGCCAGCAGAAGCCCTGCCGCGCACGCGAGCGGGCGGACGAACCCGCGGCGAGGATGACCGCAAGCGAGAGGCGAGACGCTCCAACGCTTCATTCTCTCTTCTCCTTCCCTAGCGCATTTCTGGCGCAGGGTTGCTGTTCTCTGTCGCCGCTCATGCGGGCGGCCGCCGCCATGGCCTTGCCAAATGCGAGCGCGGAATGAGCGGGATGATAGGGCGCGGGCGCGGGATCTTCAACGACGCGCAACGGCCGGGGCGGCTCGTAGCGGCGCTGACAGGGCGCGCAGACGCATGGCGGGGAATGCACACGCCCGTCAGCGGCGGATGCTGCGCTTCCTCGGCTCTTCCTTCTTTCCCTTGGTCTCGCCCTTCGTCCCGCTGGTGTCGGTAGAGCTTCCCTGCTGTCCCTGCGAAGAGCCGACCGCCGGTCCCGGACTGGGAGGCGCGGAGATCAGAGGCGCGGGCACGACCAGGGGATTGCGAAAGCGGGTGGAGTCGATGCTCGAGAATCCGTTGCTTCTCGGCCGGCGGACCCAGGCTTGCCGGCCGGAAGGTTCGCCGGAATCCTTCCCCGAACCGCTGCCGGCGTCGCCGCCCGCCCTGCCGATGTCCTCCGATCCGAGCACCCAGGCATCGTCCTGCCACCACGGAGAGCCGTAGTAGTTGATCCACGGCCACGAGGAATGCGTGTAGTAGTCCACCCAGGGGGCGTACTCGACGATCGCCTCGTCGCTCTCCGCGTGGCATTGCGCGCAACTCTGGTCCCCGGCGGAAACGCTCGAATATCCCTGGGAGCTAGGATGCCGCAGGAGGGTGTAGCACCCTGTGAGGAGAAGCGCGAAAGCCAGGGCGAGAACCCCTGTCGCGACCAGTCCGCGCTTTCCCTGGAACGCCGAAGGGCTGGAATCCATGACGATCGCCTCCTTCATGGACGCAACTGCTCACACATATGCCCAGTATACGGACGGGTTCCATGGGAAGTCAAAGACGACCGCTCGTGGTCCCCGAGCCCGGGGTCTGCTAGGATCCTTTGGATGCGCCCTGCGCCCGGCCCGGCCGGTTCGGCGCGCGGGCCCGGCCCTGCGCCGCATCCGATGAGATATTCGGCCGGCCGGAGGCGATTCTTGTGAGGGCCAGATGAGAGCATGTCCGAGTGTCGTCGGCCTCGTCCTGCTTGCCGCCTCCATGACGGCCTCCGCCGCCGTCGTTCCCGTCTTGCCGGACAGCTTGGGTCTGAGCACGCGGGCGTGGACGGTCTTTTCCATGGGGCTGCAGGCCGAGTTCGACGGCCATCCCGCCGAGGCCCTTCAGCGCTACCTGGAAGCCGAGGCTCTCGGAGCCGCGGACGGGGAGCTGCTCACCCGCAAGGCCATTTGCCTGATGCAGCTCCAGCGGTTCGAGGAGGCGCGTGCCACGGCCGTGCAGGCGGTCGCGGCCGACTCTTCCCAAGCGGATGCCTATGCGGTTCTAGGCAGCGCTGAGACGAGCCTGCGGCGCTTTCCGGAAGCGGTCGAGCCCCTTCGCAAGGCGGTGCGACTCCGTCCCGACGCGCGCACGCTGCACCTGCTCTCCACCGTTCTCGAAGGCCTCGGCCGCAAAGAGGAGGCGCTCGAGCCGATCACGCGTCTGATCGAAATTTCGGGCAACTACATGCTGCTCATGCGGCGCGGGCGGATCCTGGAGGAGCTTGGGCGCCTGCAGGAAGCAGTGGACGATTACTGGGATGTCGTACGCGAAGACCCCGAGCATCTGCACGCGGCCGAATCGCTCGAGCGCGTGCTCACCCGTCTCGAGCGCAAAGAGGAGCTCATCTCGCTGCGCCGGTACCTGGTCGAACGCTTTCCCCAGCGCGCGGAGACGCGCTGGGCGCTCATTCGCGAGCTCGTGGAGCAGGAACGCTGGGACGAAGCGGAAGAGGAGATCACCGAGTACCGTCTGCTCTATCCGGACGATCCGATGTCGTTCGTGCAGCTGGGACTGGTCGCCTATCGCCGGGGCGAGACGGAGCGAGGATTGCTGCTCCTCGACGAAGCGGTGAAGCTCGGCCCGGCGGTTCCGCGCGTGTTGCGCTGGCGGATGCGGATCATGTTCTCCGAAGGCATGATCGATTCGGCCATGGCGAACGCGACGCGGTTGCTGGCGCTGCAGCCCGACGACGCCGAGGCCTGGCGCGTCCTCGCCTTCGGTCGCGTGCAGATGAACGAGCTCGATGAGGCGGTCGCCGCGCTGCGGCAGTGGGCCGCCGCCGATTCCTTCGACGCGCACCCCTGGCTGCTGCTCGCGAGCATCCATCGCCTGCGCGAAGAGCCGGTCGAAGGGCGCGACGCGATTCGCAAGGCGCTGCGTCTCGATCCCGAAAACGCCGATGCGCTGCTCGAGTGGGCCGCGTATCTGGAGGAGGAAGATCGCATCGAGGAAGCGGAGAGCACCCTCAGGCCGCTGATCGAAGCCGATTCCTCCGACGCCCGCGCGCTCAACTTCGTCGGTTACATGCTGGCCGAGCGCGGCCGCCGGCTGGAGGAGGCCGAGAAGTACATCCAGGAAGCGTTCGACCTGGACCCGGACAACCCGGCAATCCTCGACAGCATGGGTTGGCTCTGGTACAAGAAGGAGGATCTCGCTCGCGCCGAGCGATGGCTCAGGCGGGCCATTGAAAAGGGCGGGCGGCACCCGGAGATTTTCGCGCATCTCGCGACGGTTCAAATGGAGCGAAAGAACCGGGAAGACGCGATCTCCACGCTGGAGAAGGGCCTCGAGCTGAACCCGGAAGCGAAGGAGTTGCGCAGACTCCTCGACAGCCTGGGAGCGGATTAGTTTACTGCTTACGAGTACTGCTGTTGGCCGCCACGCGGAATCGGAACTCCCCGTGGCGGCTTGGGTAGCACGCAGAGGACTTGGCATGCAGCCGGTCGACGAGCAATCCGGGCAGGGCCTGCAGTCCCTCGCGGATGAAGACTTGATGGAGAAGATCGTCGAAGGCAACGAACTCGCCTTCGAGCTTCTCGTCAAGCGGTACCAGGCGAAGATCACGAACCTGGTCCATCGATTCATCTACGATCGCGACCGGGCCGTGGAAATCGCGCAGGAGGTGTTCCTGCGCGTCTTCCTCCACCGGAAGCGGTACCGTCGCAGCGGCCGCTTCAGCACCTGGATCTACACCATCGCCGTCAACCTGGCGAAGAATGAACTGAGGCGCAAGTCGCGCCTGCGGGGGGTCACGAGCCTCGACAACCTGCTGGAGATCGCGGGCGACTCGGGTGCGTACCTGGCCGACAAGAGGCCGGGGCCCGATCAGCACACGCACCAGCACAAAGTGGAAGAAACGGTCATGGCGGCGATTCAGCAACTGCCGCCGAAATATCGGGAGGTCATTCTCCTCAGGGACATTCAACAATTGACCTATGAGGAGATCGAGCAGGTGCTGAACATCCCGGGCGGAACGGTGCGAAGCCGGATCAACCGGGCGCGCAGCGCTCTCAAGCAGATCCTGGATCCGATTCTCGGGCGGAGGGAGACATCATGAAGTGCAAGGCAGCTCGCCGGCGGTTCTCGGCCTGCGTGGACCGCGACCTGACGTTCGAGGAGGAGTCGCAGGTGCGCGAGCACCTGCGGGAATGCGCGGATTGCGCTGATCAACTGGAACGCGTCGAGCGCATGGTCGCGCTGCTCGACAGCCTGCCGGAAACCGATCCCGGCCCCGGATTCTATGCGGCCGTTCAACGGCGGATCCGCGAGGCCTCGCCGGAAATGGCGGGCGAGGGCGAACCGGGGACCGGATTCTTCCATCAGCTCTGGGAGCGTCTGACCGTGCCCGCGCGCAAGCCGGCGTTCGGCGCGGCGTTCCTCGGCCTCGCGGTCGGGATTTTCGCGGGCGTCAGCGGCGGCCCGCAGGTGGCGCAGTGGATCCGTGGTTCGCAAACGCCCGCTCGCCTCGCCTCCAACGCCGGCACATCCGCATCCCGACTCACGCTCCCCGAAACCGCTTCCCGCAGCCCGCTTGCCGATCTGGATCTGAGCCATCTCGAGGCTCTTGGCGATACGGTTCGTCTCGAGAGCGATCCCGAATTCGTGCTCGAGCGCTACACGGCCGACCCGCAGCGGGGCCTGATTCCCGCCGAAGCGAATTACGGACGGCAGGTATCGGACGAACAGAGTGAAGTGTTCATCACCTTCTGATATCCGGCGCATTTCGCTGGGCATCGTCGGGGGGCTCCTGCTCGCGGGGTTCCCATTCGCAGGCTTCCCGCTTCCCACCGCCACCGCACAGGCGATCACCCCTTGTCTGGAAACCGGGCTCAGCAGCTTGTACGCCCAGACGAGTCCCGCCGTGGTGAGCGTCGTCAGCCATCGCGGCGAATACGCGCGCGATGCGAACGCTCCGGGGCAACGCCGGCTCGTCTCGCTGCACCGGCTGGTCGCCACCGGCGTGATCGTCGATGAGGCGGGCTGCCTCGTCACCACCGACCGCGTCGCCCAGGCGGGCGACAGCGTCGTCGTCTATTTCCCCGACGGCCGCCGCATGAACGCCAAGTACATCGGCGGGAACGCGTCGATTCATGTGACCCTGCTTCAGCTCGAGGGCCCGCGGCCCTTCCCCTGCCTGCACGCCGGCCCGAAGCTGTCGATGTCGTCGCTTCCCGAATGGCTGGCCGCCGTCGCGTACGGTCCCTGGCAGGGGAAATCTCCGGGACGCCCTTCGCTGACGCTCTCCCGCAAGGATGGGGTCGAAGCGGCGCGCATTCCCTGCGGCGACTCCCTGGAGACGATCTGGCGCATTCGCGCGCCGTTTCATCCCGGCAACAGCGGCGGCGTCGTGGTCACGTTGGAAGGAGACTGGATCGGGCTCGTCACCGGAGTCCTCGCCTCGCCGGGCCGGGCGCAAGTCGTGCCCGTCGGCGAAGTGAGCAACGCCGTCTTCGATGCCGGGCTCGTCGTTCCGGCCGATCTCGTATCGCGCGCGGTGCGGCAGATCCGTTCCTGCGGAGTCCCGGCGCCCGCTCCACTCGGTTTTCTCGGAGTGAGCACCTATCGACCGGGAACCGCTCAAGGCGGCGCGGCGGACGCCGAGCCGGGGGTCGTCGTTTCGGAAGTCCTGCGCGGAAGCCCGGCCGAGAGCGCGGGCATCCTTCCGGGCGATGTGATTCTGCGATTCGGGCAAATGCCCGTGGCGGGCGTGATGGAGCTCACCCGCGCGGTCGCGGAGACGGCTCCCGGGACGCTTCTCGCGATCGACATTCTTCGAAATGGAACGCCTCGGCGGGTGCAGGTGCGCATCGGCGACCGCGGGGCTGAAGAAGCGGCGATTGCGCGCCAGACGCGCGCCAATGCCGAGCGGGTGGCGCTGCTACGCGAAATCGAACGCGCCGCGACCCGCCTCGACGAATTGCGCAAGGAGTTGCACAAGAGGGAGGCGGACGAGAGCAGCTCCGCGGGACAGCCCCCTTCTTCCGGACGCAATCCCGGCTGATCGTTTCCCCGCGCCTTGCCAAGCCGCGCCTCCCGCGCGAGTGCGATTCTCCCTTCCTGCCTTGTCCGACCACCGTGCCGCCTGATGACAGCCGGGCGGCCTTCTGGTATCGTGCGTGCCTGCCGAAAAGGGGAAATGCCCGCCAACAGCGGGCCGGTCGCGGCTCGCATGCGGGTCGCGCGGACGACGAAGAACCCAGAGGGGAGCAGGGGCAGGTATGGCGACTACGGCCGATTTCCGCACCGGAATGATCATCGAGATCGATGGCAATGCGTACCGGATTGTCGAATTCCAGCATGTCAAGCCCGGCAAGGGCGGGGCGTTCGTGCGCACGAAGCTGAAGAATGTCGAGACGGGGGCCGTGCTCGAGCGAACCTATCGCTCGGGAGAGAAGATCGAGGAGATCCGGCTGGAGAGGTCGGACGCTCAGTTCCTCTACTCGGACGGCGATCTCTTTCACTTCATGGACATGGGCAACTACGACCAGTTCGCGCTTCCGCTGGAGCGGGTGGGCGACGCCCGTCTCTTCATGAAGGAAAATGCCGTCATCGGCGTGCTCACCCGGGACGGCGAGCCGTTCCTGCTCGAGCTGCCCACCCATGTCGTCCTCCAGGTGGCCAAGACCGAGCCGGGGCTGCGCGGCGACACGGCCCAGGGAGCCACCAAACCGGCGCAGCTGGAGACGGGCCTCACGGTCAATGTCCCGCTGTTCATCGAGATCGGCGACCTCCTGAAAATCGATACCCGCACGGGAGAGTACCTGGAACGCGTCGGTCGCTAGCGGGATTTCGGTCGACGCAGGCTGGAGAGAACGGCCATGCGAGTCGATAAGGTGAAGGAACTGATCGAGCTCGTCGAGGCGAGCGCCATCGACGAGCTGGAGATCCGGGAATGGGGCAGATCGATCCGGATCTGCCGCCAGTCTCGCGCCGGCGCGGCAACCCAGGCTGACGCCGGCCCGGGCAAGCTCCACGCGCCCGCGGCGCACGCTCTGATTGGAGAGCCCGAGGAGCCGGCCGACGCCGACGCGGGATTGGTCGCCATTCGCTCTCCGATGGTCGGGACCTTCTACCGTTCTCCTTCGCCCACGGCGCGCTCGTATGTGGAGGCGGGCAGCCGGGTGGCGGTGGGGCAAGTGGTGGGAATCATCGAGGCGATGAAGCACATGAACGAGATCGAGTCGGAAGTCGCCGGCGAGATCGTGCGGGTGCTTCTGGAAAACGGCCGCAGCGTTGATTTCAACCAACCTTTGTTTCTGGTCAAACCCGACCATCCCGGGTCCCAAAGCTGATCGTCCCTCAGGCGCAATCGTCCGCGCCCCCGCCCTCGCGGCGGGCGGCGGGGCGGTTCGTCGAGCCGAGTGTTCCTTGGGGCGAAAGGATGGAATCATGCCGAGCGTCGACTTGCACCGCATTCTCGAGAAGATGATCGCCCGCAGCGCCTCCGACTTGCACCTGCGGGCCGGCGCGCCGCCCGTGTTGAGGATCGACGGAACGCTGGTCCCCCTCGACCACGTCCCCCTCGGCATGGAGGACATGGAAGCGATCACGCGCCAAATCGTGCCGCCCGATCTGCAGGAATCGTTCGCCCGCAGCCATGAAGTCGACTTCTCCTTCGGCATCTCGGGACTGGCGCGCTTTCGCGCGAACTTCTACTACCAGCGCGGGACGATCGCCGGCGCGATCCGCTGCATTCCGCTCACCATCCCGGAGATCGATGCGCTGCATCTGCCCGCGATCGTGAGCCAGCTCGCGATGAAGCCGCGCGGCCTGATTCTGGTGACGGGCACGGTGGGCAGCGGCAAGTCGACGACGCTGGCGGCGATGATCGATCTCATCAACCGCACCACCGAGAAGAACATCATCACGGTGGAGGACCCGATCGAATTCCTGCATCGCAATCAGAAGTCGATCATCAGCCAGCGCGAGGTCGGCCAGGACACGCTCGATTATCTCGCGGCGCTGAAATACATCCTGCGCCAGGACCCCGATGTGATCCTGATCGGTGAGATCCGCGATCAGGCCTCCATGTCGGTCGCGTTGATGGCCGCGGATACCGGGCATCTGGTCTTGAGCACTCTGCACACGACCGACGCGGCGCAAACGGTGAACCGGATCATCTCCTTCTATCCGCCCCATCAGCACGCCGAGATCCGCTTCCTGCTCGCCTCTTCCCTGCAGGCGGTGATCTCGATGCGGCTGCTGCCCATGGCGGGCACGCCCGGACGCGTGCCCGCGGTGGAAGTGATGATCAACACCGAGACGGTGCGCGAATGCCTGCGCGATCCCGACCGCACCGGCCAGATCCGGGACATCATCGCCGACGGATTCCATCAATACGGGATGCAGACCTTCGACCAGTCGCTGATGAAGCTCTACCGGGAAGGGCTCGTCTCGCTGGAGGAGGCGCTGCGCCAGTCGACGACGCCGACCGAGTTCGAGTTGCGCCTGCGCGGCATTCATGCGACCAGCGACACCACCTGGGAGGCCTTCGAAAATTCGCGCGCGCCCGCCGCGGCGGCCGGGAAGCCGGGCGGCGAGCCGGCGAGACCGCCGGAACGACCGTGCAGGCAGGCCGACGAGGGTCCATCCGGGCGGAGAATGAGCGGCGCATCGAAGCCGGGAATACGCTAGGCTCCGCCCATCCGGCCGGGGAGCGCCCCTTCCCGTGCCGAGGGCGGGGGCCCGGGCCACCATCCAGCCGCAGCGGCCTTCGCTTCCACGCAGCCAATCGCCTGGTGGTGAGGGCCCGCGCATGTTCCGAAAGATCCTGATCGCCAATCGCGGGGAGATCGCCGTGCGCGTGATCCGCGCGGCCCGCGAGCTCGGGATCCGATCGGTCGCCGTCTACAGCGAAGCCGACCGCGAGTCGTTGCCCGTGAAGCTCGCCGACGAGGCGGTCTGCATCGGGCCGCCTCCCACGCAGGAGAGCTATCTTCACATTCCCCGCATCATCAGCGCCTGCCAGATCGCGAATGTCGACGCCGTGCATCCCGGCTACGGATTTCTCTCCGAGAATTTTCGCTTCGCCGAAGCGTGCGAAGCGACCGGATTTCGCTTCATCGGCCCTCCCCCCGAAGTCATCCGCCGCATGGGGGACAAGTCTTCCGCCAAGGCCGCCATGCGCGCCGCGGGCGTGCCCGTCATTCCGGGCAGCGAAGGACCGGTTGCGTCTCCGGAAGAGGCCCTGCGTCTCGCCGGCGAAGTGGGCTATCCGATTCTCCTCAAAGCCCGCGAGGGCGGCGGGGGCAAGGGCATGCGCATCGCGCGCGCACCCGCCAGCATCGCCGCGGCCTACGAGACGGCCGCGGCCGAGGCGCGCGCGGCGTTCGGAAACGGCGAGCTGTATCTCGAGAAGCTGATCGAGAGGCCGCGTCACATCGAAGTGCAGCTCGCGGGCGATGCGCGCGGCCGGGTGGTGCACTTCTGGGAGCGCGACTGCTCCATTCAGCGGCGGCACCAGAAGCTGATCGAAGAGGCGCCCAGCCCCGCTCTCGATTCGGCGGCGAGGCGCGAACTCGGGAGAGTGGCCGCGAAGGGAGCCGCGCAAATCGGCTACCGGAGCCTGGGCACGATGGAATTCCTGCTCGACGAGCAGGGACGCGTCTACTTCATGGAGATGAACACCCGCCTGCAGGTGGAGCACGGCGTGACCGAGGAAGTGACCGGCGTCGATCTCGTCAAGCTCCAGATCCTGCTCGCCATGGACGAGCCTCTGCCGATGAAGCAGAGCGAGATCCGCCTGCGGGGGCACGCGATCGAGTGCCGCATCAACGCCGAGGACCCGGCCGCGAATTTCCGCGGCCGTCCCGGCACCGTGAGCGAGTTCTATCCTCCCGGCGGTCCGGGCGTGCGCATGGACACGCACCTCTACGCCGGCTACATCATTCCGCCGCACTACGACTCGCTGATCGGAAAGATCGTCGCGCGCGCGGGCACCCGCGCAGAGGCGATCGAGCGCATGAAGCGCGCGTTGAGCGAGCTCGTGATCGAAGGCGTGACGACCACCGCGCCGTTCCACGCGGGCGTGATGGAGGATGCCTCCTTCCGCGCGGGCGACTGCGACACGAGCTTCGTCGAATCCTATCTCGCGCGCGCGCAAGCCGCGCCTGCCCAGGAGACGGTCACGCCGCCGGTGCGTGGAGAGCCGGCGATCGCGCCAGAGCCGGCGATCGCGCCAGAGGCTGTGATCACGCCTGCGTCGGGGAGTGCGAACGAAGGGCCATCCAGCGCGCCGCCATCTTGAGATCCTGCCGGGCCTGAAGCGAATGGAAGCGCGAGAGGCAGGGCCCCGGCCTCCCGCGCCTTCGCCGCCGGCGGAGCGCGTCAGCGGTTGCTGCGCCAGAAGAGAATCGCCCCGAGAATTCCGAAGACGATATTCCCCAGCCAGGCCGCGGCCATCGGATGCAGATGCTCGGTGTATCCGAGCGCCTGGCCCACGCGCAGGAAGCCGTAGTACGCGAAGCCCAGCGAAATCGAGATGCCGAATCCCAAGGCCAGCGTTCCGCGAATGATCCTCAGCGAAAGACAGGTGCCGAGAAGCACCATGATGAAATTCGCGACGGGGAACGCGGCGCGCAGGTGATAGTCGACCCGGTACTTGCTCACCCGCGCCCCTCCTTCGCCGATGCGCGCGATGTAGTCGTTCAATTGCCCCCGGGTCATGCGGAACGGGTCGTTCTCGATGCGCCGGAATTCGTCCGGCTGCTCCACGAAGCGGCTGTCCCCGTAGCGCGCGAAGGACGCCATCGTCTCGCGTCCGTCCTGGAAGAGGCGGACGCTGCCGTGCTCGAGCTCGAGAAATCCTTCTTCGTTCCACAGCGCCTGCGCCGCGTCCGCGCGTTTCCACAGCGTGGGCCCCGCCTGCAACTGCTGCACCGAGACGCCGGTCAGCTGCGGGCGCCGGGGGTCGAATTGCTCGGCGACATAGACGCGCCCGCCGCGCCCGATGTAGTAGACGTCGCTGCGTCCGATGGAATCGGCCGGGCGCTTCTTCTTGATCGTGACCTCGAGCGTTTCCTCCTTCTGACGATAGGCGCCGGGGACGAAGAATTCCCCGATCAGGTAGCTGCCTCCGCTCACCAGCAGGCCGAGGGCGAGCACCGGCGCGGTGATCCGCACGGGAGAGAGCCCGCAGCTTTGCATGGCGGTGATTTCGTTGAATCTCCGCATCTGTCCGAAGGCGAGCACCGCGGCGAGGAGCATTCCGATCGGAAGCACCTGCACGAAGATGACGGGCAGGCTGTTCAGGTAGTAGGTGAGGATCGCGCCCGTCGAAGCGTGATAGTCGACGAAGGTGTCGATCTTCTCGAAGAGATCGACGATGAGATAGATGCCGATGAAGACGCTCAGCCCGAGCAGGAGATGCAGGGCGAATTCGCGCAAGACATGCCGGTCGAGGATGCGCAGCATCACTCGCCCTCCGTTCGCCCGGCGCACGCGGCGGGCGCGTTCGACGCGGGCCCGGCCGCTGCGCGCCCGCGCGCCCCTTCACTTCCCGCCGGCCACAGATGCACGCCGCACATCCGCAGCGAGAGCAACACTCCCAGGAATCCCAGGACCACATTGGGCAGCCACATCGCCACGGTGGGGCCGAGCAGGCCCCGGTCGGCGAGCTGCTCGCCGCCGACCAGACAGAGGTAGTAGAAGATGAAGAACCCGGCGCTCAGGAATCCCGCGGCCAACCCTCCGCGTCTCGCCCGCACGCCCAGCGGAGCGCCGACGAGCACGAAGACCACGCACGCGACCGGGATGGAGATCTTCTTCTGAATCTCCACGCGAAACTGGTCCATGCGCTTCAGGATGGCGCGCGCTTGCAGGCCGGCGACGCGCGCTTCGTCGGCCGCCCGCCGGTTCTGCGGCGTCCAGACGCTGTCGGGCAGGGGAGGCAGTTTCTCGGACGGTCGAGCGCCGCCGGCAAGGAAGCCGTACCACGGCCGTCCCGGCTGCTCGCCGGGAAGCTGGGCGAGAGACTGCGCCCCGATTTTCTCGAGCAGCTTCCGCGCGGTCTCCTCGTGGGTGCGGCGTTCCGCGTCGAGCTCGGCGATATAGGCCTTCATGTCCCGGATGGACATCTCCCGCTGGCCGCGCGCGCGCCCTTCCGCGGGAGCGAGCGCCTCCCGGGACCCCTGGATGTTCAGCGTCTGGCTCTCGAATTCCATCTTGCGGTACACGGGCTTGCCTTCCAATTGCTCGGCCTCGTGGATTTCTCCGGACGAGAGCTTGAGGCGCAGCATTCCCGAATCCGCGTCGTACTCGAGCGTGCCGTTCTTCGCCAGGATCGTCCGCGGCGGCTGGTCCTTGCGGCTGAAGTCGTGGATCTGGATGTCGCTCATCTTGCCGGTGCGATCTTCCAACTGTCCGATGAACATCTTGTAGCCGCTGAAGGCGTCGATCCAGACGCCTTCCTGGATCTCCGCGGTCGGACGCTTGCGATTCACCGCGAGCATCAGGTTCGCCCAGGCGTGGTTCATGTCGGGCAGCACGCGGTCGTTGAAGACCGCCAGCCCCGCCGCGAGCAGCGCGCTGGCGACGAGGGTGGGGGCGACGATGCGCATCGGGTGGATCCCGCTCGATCGCGCCGCCGAGATCTCGTTGTCCTGCGCCATGCGCCCGTAGGTCATGAGCACACCCACCAGCACTCCGCACGGCACCGAGAGGGCCAGCATCCAGCCGAGCCCGAGAAAGAAGAGTTTGAGAACGATCCCGAGGCCGATGCCTTTACCCAGGAAGAGGTCGAGGTAATCGAAAAGAAAATCCATCGTCAGAAGAAATGTGACCACGAACGCTCCGAGCAGGAAGGGGCGCACGAGCTGTCGCAGCACATAGCGTTCGAGGAGTCGGCTCATAAATACCTAAGTCTGTTGACCGCAAGAAATTGTCTTGCTAGCTTGGCCCGGTTCCAGCGCTTGGTGGTTTTCAAACAGAAAAGGACCCCCAGGCCTCCGGATCCGCCTGTTCCGGAGAACCGATGGGAGAAGCGGGAGTATAAACAGGCACATCGGTGGGGTCGACTCACATGTCCCCTTGCTCCAGCGACCACCCAGGGACGTTGCGCGGATGAGGGTCCGGGAAGCGGCAGGGATAGTCCTTTTGGCGGTGCTGGCCTGTGTGATGGGCCACCCGTTCTGGGGAGGTCGCAATGCGCGGCCGCCCGTATTGGCTGCACCCCTTCCCAACGCGACCGCCCATGCGTCGGATCTCATCGCCCTTCCCGATTCCGGTTCCCTGCGACCCGTTCTCGATTCCTTGAGCGCCTTCCTGCCCGCGCTTTCGGACACTCCGGTTTCCGCCGATTCCCTGATCTCGTCCGGCTCCGCCGCATCCGCCGGCTCGGACACGACCATCGTTTCCGCATCCTTCGCCCGCGGCGACTCGCTCGCGGCGGACACGACCAGCGCCTCCGCATCCTTCGCCCGCGGCGACTCGCTCGCGGCGGACACGACCATCGTTTCCGCATCCTTCGCCCGCGGCGACTCGCTCGCCGCGGACTCGACCAGCGCCATGCCCAGTACCACTCTACCCGCCACCCCGGGTTCCGCAACCACGCCCATCGACGGGTTGTCCGGCGGCCACCGGCCGTTCGAGTCCGATCCCTTCCGGATTCTCGCCTCCTGGAATGCGGGCCCTGGCGATACGGCGAGCGTGCGCCCCTTGCTCTGGTCGGCGAGCGCGGACCCGATGCAGGACGCGCTTCTCTACCGCTTGTACCGGCGCTTGTCCAGCCGCCGTTTGGTGCGCGACGAGCTTCAGCTTCGTCCGGAGGACTTCGCCCGCGCCGACTCGGTCGCCCTCGCCATCGATGCGCGCCAGGACTCGCTCGTCGCCGCAGGCGCGGCCGCCGGGGCCTACTACTGGTCGGGCCGCTCGGGCGGGCTGCGCATTCTGCCTCCGCCGGTGCGCAGCCTCGCGGGCGGGCCGCTCGTCACCTGGCAGCACACCGTCGATCTCGACGAGGCCCGCATCCACCGCAGCCGGCTTCGCCAGGGGCTGGAGATCGACGCGCTGCCGCCCTCGTCGTACGGGGACCATCTCGCGCGCATCAGCCGTCTGCACGCCCGCTCGGTGTGGAAGGAGCAGCTCAAGGAATCGATGAAGCGCGCCACCGTGAAGGGCGGACGCGCGGGTCTCGTCAGAATCTCGCTCCCCTTCGAATTGCCCAAGATGGTCCGCTCGGTTTTCGGGGAAGGCAAGCCCAACCTCTCGGTGAACGGCAGCGAGCGGATTACCTTCGGCGGACGCAGCCAGTGGTTTCCTCACCGGCCGACCTACGAATTCCAGCGCAAGCCTTCGAAGTTCCCGCAGCTCGAGATGAAGCAGGACCTGACCATCCGGTTGAAGGGCAGCATCGGTGACAAGCTCGACGTGGATGTCGATCAGGCGAGCGAGGCGCAGACCTCGCTCGCGAACCGCATCGGGATCCACTACCACGGGTACGAGGATGAGATCATCCAGAAGGTCGATCTCGGCAACACCAGCCTGCGCCTTCCCGGAACCGAGTACGTGAGCTACGGTGGCTCTCACACCGGCCTCTTCGGCATCAATGCGGAAGCGAAGGTCGGCGATCTGGTCTTCACCACGATCATCAGCAAGGAAGAAGGCGAGACGGCGGAGAAGTCGACCAGCGTGCGCAGCCAGGAACAGACCAAGACGATCAACGACTACGAGTATGTGAAAGACCGCTTCTTCTTCCTGAACGATCCGGGGGGCGACGCATATCCGGGAACGGGAGGCCCCTACGACATCGTGCGCATCCGGCAAGGGACGGTGATCCTGTACCTGGACGACGGCGATGGAGACACGCAGGAGACCTTCGCGACCTCTCCCGGACGCGCCGTGCTGAATCTCGACGGTCCCGTTCCGGCGCTGGGCGACACGACCGCCGGTCCGTACTACTTCCAGCAGCTGGACGAAGGGGTGGACTACGAAGTGCTCATCGACGAGCGCAACCAGACCCACCCGATCGTGATCCTGAACCGCTACCTGGAGCAGAACTCGACCCTGGGCGTCATCTACTACGACGAGGGCCGGCAGAGAAATGTCGGCGGAGTGGCGAACGATTCGCTCTTCGTGAAGATGATCCGCCCGCGCTATGACCTCGTGCAATCCGACATGAACGGCGGTTCGTGGGGCCCGACCAACCGGCTGATGCTCAAGAATGTCTATCCGCTGCAGCAGTCGCTCGAGAACTGGACCGGCGCGGGCCTGCCCGACAACACGATCCTGCAGGATGGGTTCGAGCTGCGCATTCACTACAAGGGCACGATCGCGGGCGTCGAGGACCCCGACGAAATCGCGGGCACGCGCCTGATCCGCCACCTCGGGCTCGACTACTATCAGAAGAGCGACGCGGGGCTGGTCCTCGGCCAGGACAGCCGCGTCGACGATGTCTGGATCGACTTCACCAACGGCTACCTCTTCTTTCCCGATCTGCGGCCCTTCGCGCCCACCGACGGCAAGGGGGGCGTCGACCTGCGCGGCCGTCCTGGACCGCCTTCCTCGTGGGATGTGCTGCCGCGCGAGAACTGGAACGGCAACATCTACGACCGCCGCTCGTGCGCGCGCGACCGGGACCTGCCCGGTTCGGACACCACCTGGACGTCGCGGTATTACATCGAGGTGAAGTACCGCACGCCCGTTTCCGAGCTGCGCATCGACGCCTGGGACATCATCGAAGGCTCCGAGGTGGTCACGGTCGGCAGCCGCAGGCTGGCGCGCGACACCGACTACCGCATCGACTATCAGACGGGCGTCATCCGTCTCTACGATCAGGCGGGAATCCGCGAGGACGACGAAATCCGCGTCACCTGCAAGCACGCCGGCGGTCTCGGCACGGTGAGCAAGACCCTGCTCGGCGCGGCGATGATCTACCAGCCCGAAGACTCCGATTTCTCGATGTCGACTTCGTGGCTGTACGAGCGGCGCGGCAGTCCCGACCGGCGGCCCCGTCTGGGATCCGAGCCCACGCGCATCGCGGTGGGCGAAGTCGCCGCCCGCTACGCGCGCGAGTCGGGCGGCCTCACCTGGCTGGTCGATCAGCTTCCCTTCCTGAACGCGCGCAAGACTTCGCAGATCTCGCTCGAAGGCGGCATGGGGCTTTCCTTCCCCAATCCGAATACGAGGAACGATCTCTACATCGACGATTTCGAAGGCGTGGCCGACGACATCTATGTCCGCTTGAACCGCCTGGCATGGCAGCCGGCGGGACTTCCGCAAGTCGGCGTCCCCGGCCTCGACGAACGCGAGCAGACGGCCCGGCGGGGCGAGATCTGGTGGTACACGCCCTACCGGACCGTGCAGGAAGGCGACCTGAATCCCACTCTCGAGTACCAGGAAGCGAACGACTACCGCTCGGTGCTCGAACTGCAGATCTGGCCGTACGAAGGCGCGCTCGAGGAGGGCGGAGCGGGAGGCGTGTGCCTGCCCGAGGAATCGTGGTCCGGCATCGTGCAGGGGCTCTCGACCACGAACCAGGATCTCACCCGCGCGCGATTCCTCGACATCTGGGTGAACGACTTCGTTCCCTGGGAGCACTTCAAGGAGGACACGACCCTGCGCTCGGGCATCCTGCACGTGGACATCGGGCAGGTGAACGAGGATGTGCCCTGGATGAAGCGGCGCGTCGACTGCGCCACGAGGCAAGTGCTCGGCGGCCCGGTGCCTCCCGTCAACCGCAGCCTGGACAGCGAAGACCTGAACCGCGACGGGCAGCTCGACCTGAGCGAGCTGGCCGACGAAGACTCGGGCCTCGACGGCGTCGTCGACGAGGCGGGCAACAGCGCCTTCGACGACTACGAATGGACCGCCGACCCGGAGGGCGAGTACGAGACCTTCGAGGATCTGTGTGAAGTCTATCGGGCCGTCAATGGAACCGAGAAGAACGGACGGCTCGATACCGAAGACCTCGACGGCGACAAGAGCCTCGACCAGATGGACTCGTACTTCGAGTTCACGGTGAACCTCGCCGACACGAGCTTTCTCGAGACCGATGTGCGGCGCGATTACGCGGGCCGGGAGACGAACTGGACGCTGCAATCGAACAACGGCTGGCGCCGCATCCGCATTCCGCTCAGCGAAGCCTACATCAGCGAGCGGGTGGGAATGCCTTCCTGGGATGAAGTCAAGCACCTGCGGATCTGGTTCTCCGGAGTGCCCGAATGGAAACGCATCCAGATCGGCGCGGTCGAGATCCGCTCCAATCGCTGGATCACCGAGCCGGTCCGCGATCTGGCGGGCAACCAGATTCCTCCCTCCGAGCTCGCCGCCAACGAGGAGGACTTCTTCCCCGGGGTCTACAACAACAAGGAGAACTCGGATGTCTACTATCCGCCGTTCGAGCCGCATCGCGACGAGCAGCGCGAATCAGGGGATGTGAAAGAACGCGAGCAGTCGCTGACGATGGAGATGCGCAACTTCCAGCCGGGCCATGTGGGCCGCGTCAACCAGCCCTTCTTGCGCGATCAGGACTACACCGGCTACGAGTCGCTCGAGCTCTGGCTGAACAGCACCCTTCCGCCCGGCGCCGAGGCGGAGTTCTTCCTGCGCTTGTGCAAGGACGCGAACGCCGACACGACCGACTTCTACGAATACCGCGTGAAGGTGCCGGTCGCCAGCGGCTCGCGCCCGAGCGGCCATTGGCAAGAGGTGTGCATTTGGCTCACCGACTTGAGCGACCTGAAGGATCTCGCCGAAGACGCGGACGCCGACATCTCGCGGCAACTGGAGGACGGGGGCACGGTCCGCATGAAGGGCCATCCCTATTTGACGCGCATCCGGCGGATCACGATGGGGGTCGCCTACCTCGGGCCCGACCCGCTGTCGCAAGGCAATGTGTGGATCGACGAGCTGCGCCTGGCGAATGTGCACAAGGATGTCGACTACGCCATGCGCATGCAGGTGCGCACCGAGCTCTCGGACTTCGCCCGGCTCGATTTCAGCTTCCGCCAGACGGGCGCCGATTTCGTGAGCATCAGCGGGGGCGGCTTCAACAAGCGCAAGGAGCGCGAGACGAGCTACGGGCTCTCGACCGGCACGGTCCCGCTCGAGCGCCTCATGCCCTCCTGGCTCGATCTCTCGCTGCCCTTCAGCTTCCAGCAGGATTGGAGCCGGCGGGTGCCGAAGTACCGCACCAACGACGACCTGCTGGTCGAAGACGATCCGAGCGACCGCGACCTGACCGAGCAAATGAATCGCAATTACAGCCTGAGCATCGGCCGTCGCGCTTCGGCGGCGGGAGGGTTCGCGCGCTACACGATCGACGCGCTGCGCTTCAGCGGGTCGCTGCGCCAGGCGTTCAACGCCAATCCGCAATCGCGCGACTCCACGACCACGCGAACCTTGACGGCCAACTACTCTGTGCCCTTCGGCCCCTGGGGCGACATCGGTCTGTACAAGACCTGGAAGGTGCGGCTGCTGCCCACCAGTCTGGCGCTGGCGTTGACCAAGAGCGAGCGCGACGAGGCGCGCTATCGCCGGGAGAACGGCGATCTGGCGAAGCCCTTCCTCGTCGACGACCGCCGGACCGTGCGTTCGGGAGGGCTGAGCCTATCGACCTCTTTCAAGCCGATCACCGCGGTGACCTACGATTTCAAGCAGAGCCGCGATCTCATGCTGCGCCAGGAAGCGTCCTGGCTCGGCGGGCTGAACGTCGGCCGCGAAACTTCCCGCCAGGAGAACCTCTCGGCGAACTATCAATTGCGAATGGTCAAGGGCTGGATCGAGCCGCGCTTCATTTGGGGCTCCGATTTCCGGGGGAGTTTCAATCGCCAGGGAGGCGCGGGCGGCGGAGGGCTCGAACGCTACAACGAGCTCACGAACAGCCGCACCCGCTCCGCCAACTGGGACCTGCCCGTGCAACGGCTGCTCCAACTGCTCGAATCCTCCGGCGCTTCCCAGGAGGTGACGCCGCCCGAGCGCCCGCCGATGGACGAGGGGGAGGAGGGCGCCGAAGGCGAGAAGCGGGACGAGGAAATGGAGCGGCCGGCGCGCCCGGCCAGCCGTCCCAGCGGCGGCGGGGGGTCGCTCGCGAAATGGTTCTCGGTGGGGCGCACCACGCTGAGCTATTCGCTCGCCGATCGGAGCACCTTCAACCGGGTGAGCGGCGAGCCGGATGTCGCCTACCAGCTCGGTTTCACGATGGATCCGAAGGTCGAGCGGCTGGAGAACTACCGCGAGGCGCTGGTGCAGGGCACCCAGCTCAAGCTCGACGCGGAGATCCAGGTCGCGGGCACGATCGGAGTGACCGCGCGCTACAGCGATGACGATTCCGAGACGCGATCGGCGGGCGTGCTCACCGGGATCCGGGACCGGATTCTCCCGGAAGTGAACATCCGTTGGGGAGAGATTCCCCAGAAGCTGGGCATGCGCGCCTACTTCCGCAGCTTCAAGGCGAACACGCGCTTCTTGAGAAAAGACAAGCGCACCACCCGCGAGGGAGAGCTGAATCGCCTCGAGCAGGAATCGCAATGGGCGCCGTTCCTGGATCTCGAGCTGGGCTTCAAGTCCGGCGTGACCGCCACCATGCGCCTCGACCGCTCGACGCGTCACACCGAGGACTTGACCGCGCTCAAACGGATTTCGGACCGCACCGACTCGAAGATCATGCTCTCCGCGAAAAAGAGCATGACGATCACGCGCGAAGTGACCGTGCCGCTCAAGAAGACGAAGGAGCGGATCACGACGAAGCTGGACTTGACCTTAAGCTTCAATTACAGCGCCTACCAGGATGTGACCCGGCAGATGGGGTACAATCCGCAGGTGACCGCGGACGTCAAGCAGTACGAAGCGGGATTGGGCGGCAGCTATCAGTTCACGAGAAGCGTCACCGGCAACATGATCCTGAATTACGGTGAGAACGCGGACAACAAGAACCGCACGCGCACGACGCGCTACGCGACGGTGAGCCTCTCCGCCTCGTTCTCGTTCTAGGCGGGATGCTGAGACCGCGCGGCCGCGCCGGTCTTTCAGCGCCCTTTGCGTCGGGAGTTCCATGGAGCGTGGGCTGCGACAGGGGCGGGCTCGCCAGCTCGACCGTTCGCTTCGAACAGTCGCGATCTCGCTTTTGCTCGCCGCCTGCCTGTTCGCTTGCCCGGCGGCCGCCCGTCCGTCCGGCGACTCCGATTCGCTCTTCACGGCGGCTGAAGCGCTCGGCTCCCGGGCCTTCGCCCACCTTCAGGCGCAATGCGCCTTCGGGCCGCGGAATCCCGGGTCGAGCGGCCACGCGAAATGCCTGGAGTACATTCAGACGACCCTCGCCCGCGCGGGCGGGCGGATCACGACCCAGGCCTTCTCGCACCAGGCGCCGGGCCTGTCCGCCCCCGTCGCCCTGACGAATGTGGTCGCCCGCTTCGGTCCCGAGCGGTCCGGCGGAATCCTGCTCTGCGCTCACTGGGACACCCGGCCTTGGGCGGATCGCGACCCGGACCCTGCCCGGCGGGGCGACCCGATCCTGGGCGCGAACGACGGCGGATCGGGCACGGGGTTGCTGCTCGCCCTGGCCGAACGCCTGGCCGAGGAACCGCCCGATTTTCCGGTGACCCTGGTCTTCTTCGACGGGGAAGACCTCGGACGGGAAGGGCATGGCGAGGAGTATCTCGCGGGGTCGGTCCACTTCGCCGAGCGTCTTCCGGAACTCCTTCCGCACCTTTGTCTTCTGCTCGACATGGTGGCCAGCGAGACGATGGTGCTGACCCTCGAAGCCACCTCCCGGTCGCTGCAGCCCGATTGGGCGGGAGTCATCGACGGCATCGCGGAGCGATGGGCCATCTCCACCTACGATCCCATCTGGGCGCCCCCCGTCATCGACGACCACATCCCGCTGCTCCAAGCCGGTTTGCCGGCCCTCTGCCTGATCGACTTCCGGGACCCCCACTGGCACACCCACGCCGATTCGCCGGCGCACTGCTCGGCCGCGTCCCTGAGAGACACGGCGCTCGTCGTCCTCGGCCTTCTCGAGGGGCCCCACCTGCGTTAGCAGAATCCTGAAAACCGGCAACATGGCCGGCTGGCGCTCGGAACGCGGCGCCGTCGGCTTTTCAGGACCCTGCAAGGGGCGGGAAATTCGTTCCCGAAGCGGATGGAATCCATCCGATCGCCTCTGTATACCCTTGGATTACGCTTGCTCAGGTGTTCCGATCCGGGTACTCTGGAAGCGTTCGGGCGGGCGGTTTCGTCCGCTCGGTTTTGTGTTTGAAGCGAGGCCTGCTTTCCCGGCCTTGAGGCTGGGAAGGTGTGCCCCTTTTGGGCGTTCCGGGCCGGCAGGCCCCGAGATCGGCATGATCAGCAGGGACGAAGTCGCATCCATCATCGCTCCGATCCTGGAGGAAGCGGGGGCGGAGCTGGTGGAGGTTCAGGTGGTTCCCGGCGGGAGACGGGCGCGCTTGCGCATTTTCGTCGATCGCGAAGGCGGAATCACCGTCGGCGAATGCGGGCAGTTGAGCCGGCGCATCGGGCGGGATCTCGATGCCGTCCCGGCGCTCGCCTCCGGCTACTGGCTGGAGGTTTCGTCGCCCGGCATGCGCCGTCCGATCTGGAAGCTGGAGCATTTTCGACGCTTCGTCGGCGAACGGCTGGTCTTCGAACTGGCCGAACCGCGCGAGGGGCGGACGCGCTTCGACGGAACGATCGAGGCGGTCGAGAACGAGCGCATCCGCTTGCGCACCGGCGAGGGTGCGTTGATCGAGACGGATGTCGCGGGAATCGCGAACGCCCATCTCGACCTCGATCCGTGGAAGCGGCGCGAATAGGAGTCGCGCGGGGCATCGATCGCCGCCTGCGGGCGGACAAGGATGGCGCGGGGCATCGATTGCCGCCCTCGCGCGAGCAAGGAAAGCGGGGGGCGGAAAGCGCTCCGCGCGGGCAAAGCGGGGAAGCCAATGACTTCAGAGATCTTGGATGCCTTGACGGTCATCGCCAAGGAAAAGGGAGTCGAGCCGGAGTACCTGCTCGAGACTCTGGAGAGCAGCCTGCTGGCCGCCGCACAGAAGAAGTATCGCCGGGCCGCGCACGTCGAGGTCAAGGTGGACCAGGGCAGCGGAGAAATCGAGATCATCGTGCACATGCGCGTCTCGAAGCTCGCCTGGGACCCGACCAGCGAAATCGACATCCACGAAGCGCGCCGCATCGATCCGGATGTGCGCGAGGGCGATGTGGTTCCCGTTTCGGTGCCGGTGGCGGAGTTCGGGCGCAACGCGATTTCCGCGGTCAAGCAGTCGCTCGTGCAGCATGTGCGCGAGGCCGAGCGCAAGAATGTCTACGAGGAGTATGTGCGTCGCGTGGGCCAGGTGATGACCGCCACCGTTCAGCAGGTGGACTTCGGCAGCATCATCCTGCGCCTGGGCGGTGCGGAAGGGGTCATCCCTCCCGAAGAGAACATTCGTCGCGACCGGCCGAAGATCGGCGATCACATCCGCGCCCTGCTCATCAATGTCGATCCCAGCGCGCGCGGGCCGCAGGTGATCTTCTCGCGCACGCGTCCGGAATTCGTACTGAAGCTCTTCGAGCAGGAAGTGCCCGAGGTCTACGAAGGCCTGGTGGAGATCAAGGGCATCGCCCGCGAGGCGGGGGCGCGCACGAAGATCGCGGTCATTTCCCACGACGAGCGCGTGGACCCCGTCGGCGCGTGCGTGGGCGTCAAGGGCTCGCGCGTGCAGAACATCGTCAAGGCGCTCGGCGGCGAGCGGATCGACATCATCGCGATGAGCTCCGACCCGCTGATCTTCGTCAGCCGGGCCCTGAATCCCGCGCGGGTGCTGAGCGTGAGCTTCATGGGGGATCCCAAGACCGTGCGCGCGGTCGTGCCCGACGATCAGCTTTCGCTCGCCATCGGAAAGAACGCCCAGAATGTCCGCCTGGCGAGCCAGTTGACCGGGCTGGAGATCCAGCTCGTCAGCCAGTCGCAGCACGCCTCGCTGGAAGGGCGGCGGGAAGGGGAAGTGGTCGAGCTCGAGTCGCTCACGAAGGAGCTCGGGCCGCGCCTGGTCGAACGCTTGATGAAGGAAGGCAAGGAAACGCTTCAGGATGTCCTCGACACGCCGGTGGAAGAGTTGATGAAGATCCAGGGCATCGGGGAGAAGACGGCGAGCAAGCTCGTCACGGTGGGCGCCGCCATCCTCGAGCGCTGGTCGGCGGAACGCGAGCGCCAGCGGGCCGCGAAGGCGGCGGCAAGCGCGGAGTCCACGGAAGAGACGCAAGCCGCGGGGACCACGGAAGAGACGCAAGGCGCGGAGGGCGCGGAAGGGGCGCAAGCCGCGGAGTCCACGGAAGAGGCGACTGACGAAGAGAGCGCCGAAGCGGCGGCGGGCCAGACCATCAGCGAGGAAGGCGGAGCCTCCGAGGCGAAGGAACAGCCGGGTTCTGCCGAACGGTAACCGGGGCCGATGATCGGCCGGAAACGAGGCCCGCGGATTTCGGAAAGGGACGGCATTGAGAAAGGTTCGCGTCTATCAGCTCGCTCGGGAGCTACGCCTCACGAACGAGGCGCTGCTCGACATCCTGCGCGAGATCGATTCCTCGATCACCACGCACACGGCTTCCGTGAGCGGCGAGGTAGCCGAGGAAATCCGCCAGCGTCTGAGCGGCAATGCGCCTCGGAGTGCGGCTGCGCCCGCCGGTGACCCGGTCGCGCAAGCGACCGTGACCGCCGAGGAAGGAACGGCCCAAGCCGCTCCCGCGAGAGCGGTGCGCCGTCCCGCAGCGCGCGTGACCCCCGTGCAGCCCACCGTGCCGGTATGGAAGCTTCCCCGCCTGCCGCAGGCTCCCGATCTCAGCGAGACGCTCATCAAGGCGAAGGCGGGCCCGGCGACCACGCCGCCTCCCGCTCGCCGCGTCGGACCGGTCCTGCCCAGGAGCGGCCGCCCTGGAGCGCTTCCGGCGGAGATGCCGCAGCCCGAGGCGGCGGCTCCCGGCCGGACCTACTATCCGTCCCAAACCTCGCGGCCGGGTGGACGCGGGCGAGGCATGACGATCGAACGCGGGCTGGGCGAGCGCGACCGTGCGGGCCTCGACCGTGGGCGAGGCGCCGTCGCGCCGGGAGGAGGCGCCACCGACACTCGTCCGGGGCGCAAGGTTCGCAAGAAGAAGCGCACCCGCCGGGAAGTGGACGAACGGGAAGTGCTCGACAGCGTGCGGCGGACGATGGCGACCATCGACGGCACGCCGCGCAGGCGCCGCCGCCGCCGCCACGAAGAGGGCGAAGAGGTCCTCGGCGAGGATACCCGCACGATCAAGGCGAGCGAGTTTCTCACCGTCGCGGAATTTGCCGCGTTGCTCGGCGTGCGGCCGGCCGAAGTGATCGCCGCCTGCCTGCGGCTCGGGATCGTCGCCAATGTGAACCGGCGGCTCGACAAGGATGCGATCGAAGCGGTCGCGGACGAATTCGATTACCGGGTCGAGTTCGTCAAGGAATTCGGCGAGGAAATTCTCGAGGAGCAGGAAGAGGAGACCGAAGCGGGGGACGAAGCGCCGCGCCCCGTCGTGGTCACGGTCATGGGACATGTGGACCACGGAAAGACGAAGCTTCTCGATTACATTCGCAAGACCGATGTGATCTCGCGCGAGTCGGGCGGAATCACCCAGCACATCGGCGCCTATCAGGTGCATCTGCCCAGCGGCGGCGTGGTCACCTTCCTCGACACGCCGGGCCACGAGGCCTTCACCGCCATGCGCGCGCGCGGAGCGGATGTCACCGACCTCGTGATCCTGGTCGTGGCGGCCGACGACGGCGTGAACAAGCAGACGGTCGAGGCGATCAACCATGCCCGCGCCGCGCGCAAGCCGATCGTGGTCGCGATCAACAAGTGCGACCTTCCCAACGCCAACCCCGAGCGAATCAAGAAGGAGCTTTCCGAGCACGGCTTGCTGGTGGAGGAATGGGGGGGCGAAACGGTCGCCGTCGAAATCTCCGCCAAGCAAGGCACGAATGTCGAGCGCCTGCTGGAAATGCTGATGCTCGTCGCCGAGATGCGCGAGCTGCGCGCCCAGCCCGGCCGGCCCGCCAAGGGCACGGTGATCGAGGTGCGCAAGGACCCCGGGCGGGGCATCGTCGGCACGGTGCTCGTTCAGAACGGCACCTTGCGCATCGGCGACTCGTTCGTTTGCGGCATCCGTCACGGCAAGGTGCGGGCGATGACCGACGACCTGGGAGAACGCGTCGAAGCCGCCGGGCCCTCGACGCCGGTCGAATTGCTCGGCTGGTCGGACGTCCCTCAGGTGGGCGACACCATCGCGGTCGTGAAGTCGGAGTCGCTGGCGCGCGTGATCGCAGGCGAACGCTCGCAGATCGCCCGCGAGCATCGCATGAAGCTGGCCTCCGACCGCTTCCGTCTCGACGACCTGCATGTCCGCATCAAGGAAGGCCAGAAGGCCGACTTGCGCCTGATCATCAAGGCCGATGTGCAGGGTTCGGCCGAAGTGCTGCGCGACTCGCTGGAGAAATTGACGAGCGATCAAGTGAGCGTGGTCGTCGTCCACGCCGGGGTCGGCAAGATCAACGAGTCGGATGTGCTGCTGGCGACCGCTTCGAACGCGATCATCATCGGCTTCCAAGTGCGCCCCGACCCGCGCGCCACGCTGCTGGCGCAGAGCGAGGGCGTGGAGATCCGTCTCTACAAGGTGATCTACGAGGCGATCGATCAGGTCAAGGACGCCATGGCCGGACTGCTCGCCCCCGAGATGAAGGAGCGGGTGCTGGGATCGGCCGAGGTGCGCGAGATCTTCCGCGTCAGCAAGGTGGGAACGGTGGCGGGTTGTCATGTGATCACCGGAATGATTTCCCGCCAGGCGCTCGCGCGGGTGATTCGCGGCGAAGATGTCGTCTGGTCGGGAAAGATCTCGACCCTCAAGCGTTTCAAGGACGACGCCCGCGAAGTCCAGGCGGGCTTCGATTGCGGCATTTCGCTCGAGGAGAACGACGACATCCAGGTGGGCGATCTCATCGAGGCGTACGTGGTCGAGGAAGTGGCCCGCAGTGCGGCGGCCGAGACCCGCTAGGCCGGATCATTCATCAACCCTCACATAGGGCATCCGCCCGGGCAGTCTGCTCATGTTCGTCGCCGTCTCGCGGTTCGAGATCCACATTCCCGGCGAGCGCTCGCTGAAGGGCAAGCGCTCGGTCGTGACGGGAATGAAGGAACGCCTGCGCGCGCGCTTCCGCGCGGCGGTGTCCGAAGTGGGCAATCAGGAGTTGTGGCAGCGGGCGGTTCTCGGGGCGGCCCTGGTGGGAACGAGTCCTGAAGCGCTGCACGCTGGACTGGCCGCGATGCGGCGCATGATCGAGGAGAATCCGCGCTGCCAGCTTCTCTCCTGGGAGGGACGGGTGAGCGCCTTCGAGGACGGCCACCTGTCGGCGCGAAGGAACTCCGCCCACCCGGGCGAGAATCGCATCGGGGCGGATGACGCGGGACGGGCGTTGCCGACGCCGGCCGGGGAGCATGCGCCGGCCGAGCCCGAGTGGTACGAGACCGAGCCGGACGACGAAACCTTCGGAGGCGATTGGAACCGGTTTCGCGAGCAGGCGAAGACGGATTCCGAGGACGATGGGGACGCGCGTGCGGAGGATGAGGATCCGAGTCCGAAGAGTTGACGGATCCGAATCCCGGCAACCGGCGAGAAGCGCTGGGAGCACCCGCATCCGGCGCGCCGGTCGTCCGGGCATGAGATCGTGCGATCGCATCGTGGCAGCCTTCAGTTCCTGTGAGGAGGAAGAGTGGCGGCGCCTTTGCGCAGAGAGCGGGTCGCTTCGCAGATCCGCGACGAATTGAGCGACATCGTCCAGCACGAGCTTTGCGATCCGCGCGTCGGCTGGACCACGGTCACCCGGGTGGAGATGAGTCCCGATCTCTGCCACGCCAAGGTCTTCATCTCGGTGTATGGCGACGAAGAGGCGCGCAAGCAGACATTTGAAGCGCTGGCGCGCGCGGCGGGCTTCATTCGCAGGGAATTGGGACGCCGCGTGCGCATGCGCGTGACGCCGGAAATCCATTGGAAGGCCGACGAATCGTTCGAGCTCAGCCACCGAGTGGGCGAGATCCTGAAGACGATCCACATTCCTCCCGAAGAAGGCGCCGCGGGCCAGGAACCTTCGACACGCGCAAAAGAGAATGATGGCCTCGACGATCACGACGACGACGGCGATGATGACGACGACGACGACGAAGGCGAAGGAGGAAGCGGGCGGTGAGTTTCAGCGCATCGCAGGCCTCGGGCTATGTGATCGGCGTCGCCAAGCCGGCGTCGTGGACGAGCCACGACGCGGTGGTGTGCGTCCGCCGCGCGCTCGGCGAGCGGCGCGTCGGCCACACTGGAACGCTCGATCCCTTCGCGACCGGCCTGCTCCTGTGCTGCGTGGGGCGCGCGACCAAGCTGTCCGGGTACCTCATGGACCTCACCAAGGAATACGAAGGCGCGATGCTCTTCGGCGTGCGCACTTCGTCGGGCGACATCGACGGAGAAGTGTTGGAAGACCGGGAGGTCCCGCTTCCTTCCGTCGATCGATTGACCGAGACGGCCCGGAGCTTTCAGGGCGAAATCGAGCAAGTGCCGCCGATGGTCTCCGCCTTGAAACACGAAGGCCAGCGCCTCTATCAGCTCGCCCGGCGAGGCATCGTGGTGGATCGGCCCGCGCGCAAGGTCTTCGTCGAATCGTTCGACATTCTCGAAGCGGGCGGGCGATGCATCCGCTTTCGCGTGCGCTGCGCGCGCGGCACCTATGTCCGCACGCTGGTCGAGGACTTCGGCGCGCGGCTGGGCGCCACCGCCTGCGTCGAGCAGCTGTGCCGCACGCGAGTGGGCTCGTTTCGCGTGGAAGACGCGGTGGACCTCGAGCGTGAACCGGTGGCCGAGCAGTTGCGCAGCCGCGCGGTCAGCATGGCGCAAGCGCTGGACAATCTGCCTTCCTGGCGGATTCCCTCCTTCTGGGCGCGCAAGCTGCGCGAAGGACATGCGCCCCCCTGGTCGGCAATCGAAGTCGATCGCGAGCCGAGCGACGGCGAGATCGGCCGCCTGCTCGGCGCTTCCGGAGACCTGGTCGCATTGGGGAAGGCCGTCGCGACGCCCGGGGCCGAGGACCGGCCCTGGATCGACGCGCTTTCGATGGAACTGCTGCGGGTGTTCGTGTGATGGACGGGGAAGCGAACAACGCAACCCACAACGGCAACTCCTACCAGCGCGGCGCGCGGCTTCGCGCCGTCGTGACCATCGGGGTCTTCGACGGCCTCCATCGGGGCCATTGCGAGCTGCTCGCGCGGGTGCGAGAGAAAGCAGCCGAGGAAAACGCCACGCCCGCCGCGGTGACGTTCGATCCTCCTCCGCAAGCCCTGCTCGCGCCCGTCCGGCGTCCGTTCGAGATCACTCCCTGGCCGGAGAAGCGGCGCCTGCTCACGGAAGCGGGCATGGAGCGCATCCTGCTCATCCGGTTCACGCAGGCAACCGCGGCCCTCGATCCGGCGGTCTTCATCGAAGATGTGGTCATGGGAGAGTTCGATCCCGTCGGCCTGGTGGTCGGCTACGACTTTCGCTTCGGCAAGGGCGGCCGCGGCGACATCGATCTCCTCAGGCGATTGGGAGTGGAGCACGGTTTCTGGGTGGAGCGCGTGGATGCCGTTTGCCTCGAAGAGCGCGTGATTTCGAGCACCCGCGTGCGCGAGGCGATCGTCGCGGGGGACATGGTCGAGGCGGCCAAGCTTCTCGGAAGGCCGTTCTCGATCGCGGGGGAAGTGATCCGAGGAGCGGGCTTGGGACACCGGGAGCTGGTCGCGACGGCGAACGTCGCCGCCGGCGAGGAACAGCTCATGCCCCTCTCGGGTGTCTACGTCGTCACGGTTCTCGTCGATGCGCGACCGTATGCGGGGGTCGCCATGCTGGGGGGATCGCCCAGCCTGGGGACGCTCTCGGATCGCCTGATGGAGGTGCATCTTCTTGATTTCCAAGGAGATCTGGTAGGCCGCCCGCTCGAGATCCGATTCCTCGAGCGCTTGCGGGACGGCCGCCGGTACGAGCGGATCGAGGATCTGCGGGCGGCCATCGAAGGGGACATCCACCTGGCAAGGCAGAAGCTGGGGGCGGGGGCTGCGGGCCCCTGGGCAAAGGCTGCGAAATCGGCTTGTCACCCAACCAGGCGAGTGTTACCTTGGGAAGGTTCTAATCGATAGGCAGGAGAGGCGCTGGAAGGTCCAGCGCGAGGGCAGCGGAGGGACGCAATGGCCCTGTCGAAGGATCAAAAGCAGGCGGTGATTTCCAGGTACAAGCTCCATGGCATGGACTCGGGTTCTCCTGAGGTGCAGATTGCGCTCCTCACGGAGAAGATCCGTTACCTCACGGGGCACTTCAAGACGCACACCAGCGATCACCACTCCCGGCGCGGCCTGCTGCGCATGGTAGGGCGCCGGCGTCGCTTGCTGGAGTACTTGAAGAACGCCCGGGTGGAACGCTACCGCAAGATCGTCAAGGAACTGGATCTGCGCCGTTGATCGACGGCGCGCCGCGTTCCGTTGCCACGACGCCCCGGCGTTTGGGCCCTCCCTCATCGTGCTCCCCCGCCATCGCAGGTGAGTAGAAAGGGGTTTCCGTGATGCATCAAGTCGAACTGGATTTCGGCGGGCGCACGCTGCGCTTGCAGACCGGCAGGCTCGCGAAGCAGGCCAGCGCCAGTTGCCTCGTTCAGTATGCCGACACCATCGTGCACTGCGCGATCGTCTTCTCTCAGGAAACGCGCCCGATGGATTTCCTGCCATTGTATGTGGACTATCGCGAAAAGACCTACGCCGCCGGGCGTATTCCCGGCGGGTTCTTCAAGCGCGAAGGCCGTCCCAACGAGAAGGAGACGACCAGCGCCCGCCTCGTGGACCGGGCCCTGCGCCCGTTCTTCAACGAAGGCATCCGCAACGAGATCACGATCTCGAACGAAGTGCTCTCGTCGGATCAAGAGAACGATTCGGATGTGCTCGCGATGATCGCCTCCTCGGTGGCCGTGTGCCTGTCCGATGTTCCCTTCCCCGGGCCGATCGGCGCGGTGCGCGTCGGCAAGGTGAACGGCGAGCTGATTCTGAATCCCACCTTCCCGCAGCTTCAGGAGAGCACGATCGATCTGGTCTTCGCCGGCACGCGCGACTCGATCATCATGACCGAGGGCGAGGCGCGCGAGATCCATGAAGACGAGTTCCTCGAAGCGGCGCGCTTCGCGCAGCCCGAGATCGTGCGGCTGGTCGAGCTGCAGGAGCAGCTCGTCGCGCTGGCGGGCAAGCCCAAGCGCACCATTTCCACGGTCGAATTGCCCGCGGGTCTCGCCGGCGAAGTGGAGAGCCGCTTCGGCGCGCGCGTGCGCGAGGTCATGGAGATGGCCGGCAAGCAGCACCGGACGCAGACGCGGCGCGATCTGCTGGTCGAAGCCCAGCAGGCGATGGCCGAGGCCTATCCCGAGTCCGCCGCCGCGGTCGCCACGATCTTCGAGCGCATCGAGAGCGCGCACGTGCGCCATCTCGTTCTGCACGAGGGCCGCCGCACCGACGGGCGGGCCTTCGACGAAGTGCGCCCGATCGAGTGCGAGGTCGCGATGTTGCCGCGCACGCACGGCTCGGCGCTCTTCCAGCGCGGCGAGACGCAGGCGATGGTCGTGACCACGCTCGGCACATCAATGGACGAGCAGCGCATCGAGGAGCTGGAAGGGCAGAGCTGGAAGACCTTCATGCTCCACTACAATTTCCCTTCGTACAGCGTCGGCGAAGCGCGTCCCTATCGCGGGCCTTCGCGGCGCGAGATCGGCCACGGTTCGCTCGCCGAGCGGGCGCTCACCGCGGTCGTGCCCTCGAACGAGAGCTTCCCGTACACGATCCGGATCGTGTCGGACATCCTCGAATCGAACGGCTCCTCTTCGATGGCTACGGTCTGCGGCGGAAGCCTGTCGCTGATGGACGCGGGCGTGCCGATCAAGGCCCCGGTGGCGGGCGTCGCGATGGGCATGATCGGAGGCGAGGGGCGCTACGAAATCCTGACCGACATCCAGGGCGTGGAAGACCACCTGGGAGACATGGATCTCAAGGTTGCCGGGACCCGGGAGGGAATCACCGCGGTACAAATGGACCTGAAGATCCAAGGGCTCGGAATCGAGGTGCTCGCAGGAGCTTTGCAGAGGGCTCGCACCGCGCGCCTGCACATCCTGGAGAAGATGGAAGCAGTTCTGCCCGAGCCGCGGCAGGCGTTGTCGCGCTATGCGCCACGGATCACGGTGCTTCAGGTTCCGCCGGAGAAGATCCGGGAGATCATCGGCCCGGGGGGCAAGATGATCAAGAAGATCACGGACGAAACGGGCGCAGTGATCGACATCCAGGACACCGGGGAGGTGAAAATCGCTTGCGTGGATGCAGCGCAAGCCAACCGGGCGATCGAGATGATCCGGGCGATTACCGAAGATCCGGAGGTGGGAGCGATCTACAACGGCCGCGTCGTGAGGATCACGAACTTTGGGGCCTTCGTAGAGATCCTTCCCGGAAAAGACGGGCTGATCCACATCTCCGAATTGGATCACAAGCGTGTCCAGCGGGTGGAAGACGTCGTCCGGGAGGGCGAGATCGTCCGGGTGAAGGTGATCGGCGTCGACGAGGAGGGCAAGGTCCGGCTGAGTCGCAAGCAGGCGATCGAGCCGCCTCGCTGACGGGCGCGCCCCGCCGGGGGAATGCGCCGTCGGCTGGAAGGAAGCGCATGCGCACAGCGGGGTTGGCATTGGCCGGCATGTTGCTCGCCGCGGGAATCGCGGCGGCGCCTGGCTGGTCGCCGCCGGCCCCGCAAGCGGCGGCGCTGCAAGCCGAGGCGCTGCCAGGCGTGGCGTTACAGGGCTCGGCGCCGCAAGGCGCGGAGCAGCAGGGCGCGGCTTCCGAGGAGCAGGCCGGCGCGTTCTCCGACCCTGAATTCTCCACGGACGCAGCCGGTGACCGCTCCGCGCGCATCATCCTGCCCGAAGAGCGCGCCGCGCGCCTCTTTCAGCGCACCTATCCCCACGTCCAGGAGGCGTTGGAAATCGGCGAGAAGCTGGTCTTCTCCGTCCGCTACGGCGTCGTGCGGGCCGGCACGGCGACCATTGAGCTCGCTGGAGTCGAGGAAGTCGCGGGCGATTCCTGCTATCACTTCGTGACCACCGCGGAGAGCAACGACTTCTTCTCCACCTTCTTCTATGTTCGCGACCGCGTGGAATCCTTCATCGCGATGAAGGACCTCCGCCCGCGGCGCTTCGAGAAGTACCTGCTCGAAGGCAACTATCAGGCCGAACAGATCATCCAATTCGATCACGCGACGAACATGGCGACCTACCAGGACGGGCGCATCTTCGAGATGATGCCCGGCTCTCACGATGTGCTGAGCGCCTTCGTCGATGTCCGCTGCCGCGATCTGCGCGTGGGCGACGAGATCCAGCTCGAATGCCACGCGGATCGCAAGAACTACCCGTTGAAGACGACCGTGCTGCGGCGCGAGCGCATCGAAGTGCCGGCCGGGGAATTCGATTGCCTCGTCGTGGAGCCGATGCTGCGCACCCCGGGGCTTTTCAAGCACGAGGGCAGCCTCGCCATCTGGCTGACCGACGACACCTACAAGATCCCCGTGAAGATGATGAGCAGCCTCCCGATCGGATCGATCTCGGTCGTGCTGACCGAGCTCACGCGCCGCAACGGAGGAACCAGCTGATGGGCAGGCATCCTGAGGCCGACCTCCGGCGCTTGCAGAGAACGAGCATCGAGGAGCGCGCATCGCGAATCGCCGTCGAGCGCCTGGGCCGGCCGCCGCGCGATCCGGCATCGTTCGCGGAGCTTTGGGACGGTTTGCCCGACATCCTCGCCGGACGCGATCTGCGCAAGCTGGCCGCCGCGATCGTGCGCGCACGCGCCGCTCGCCGCCCGGTCGTCTGGATGTTCGGGGCCCATGCGATCAAAGTGGGCCTCGGCCCGCTCATCGTGCGCCTCGTGGAGGAAGACCTCGCCACCCTGATCGCCGTCAATGGCGCCTTCGCGATCCACGATTCGGAGCTCGCCCTGCACGGGTCGACCTCGGAAGATGTGGGCGCGGAGCTGCCGCGGGGGCGCTTCGGCATGGCGCGCGAGACGGCTGAGCTCTTTGCCCAAGCGGCCGAGGAGGCGCATGCGAAGGCCGAGGGCCTGGGCGAGGCGCTGGGACGGCTGCTTGCCCAGCGGCGCGCGCAGTGGCGCGCCGACAGCGTCCTGGGCATCTGCTATCAGCGCAATCTCCCCTTGACCGCGCACATCGCCATCGGTACGGATATCGTGCATCAGCACCCGGAATTCTCAGGAGCGAACACGGGAGAAGCGACGGCTAGGGATTTCCGGATCCTGGCGGCCCACTTGAAGGAACTCACGGGCGCGGTGGTCGTGAATGTGGGAAGCGCCGTCATTCTCCCGGAAGTGTTCCTCAAGGCGAGCTCCGTGGCCTTCAACCTCGGGGCATCGAACGAGGGGCTGGTCACGGCGAATCTGGATTTCGCCGTTCACTACCGGCCGCTCCAGAATGTGGTGCGGAGACCCCCCGGGCCAGGGGGCGCCGGGTATGTGCTGATGGGGCATCACGAGATCCTGCTCCCGCTCCTTTTCCAGGGGTTGCTCTTGGAACGGCAGCGGACGCGCTGAACGGGGCAGGGGAGCCGGCAAGCGCACGGACCTGCGGGCGATTTCGCCGGGGGAGAGGGCGCAGCCGGTAAGTGAAAGCTGCACAGGAGGAAAGAAGGCTGAGCGGGAGTTGGGAATTGGCGCCGGGAAAGCCGGGGCCTGGAGCAGGACCGGGCATGGGCCAGGGCCGGCCGGCGGGCCGAGCCGAGGCCCGCGGCATCTGGAACATCAAGAAGCGCAACCCTCCCGCCGACTTTTGCTTAGGATGCGCGATGCTCATTTCGGCCGAATCGGCCCGCATCGGATGGACGGCGATGGCGGCGGCCACTTCGGCGGTGCCCTTTTGAAGCGCTCCCGGTCTGTTCTTGGTGGAATACGGAATGAACAACACAAGGATGTGCGCGTGAAAGAGCGGCGGATGCTGCGATCGTGCGGTCACGGAGTGGCCTGCGGAGCGAGGGCGGCGGCCTTCGGGGTGTCCGTCATGCTCGGCCTGCTCTGCCTGGGATGCGGAGGCGGGGCCAGGCCCGCTCCCGCGTTGTTCCCCCCGTCGGTGCCCGAGTCCCAGGCCCTTCCGGCCCAGACCGATTACCGCGTGCATGTGGGCGACGAGCTCAGGGTGCTCGTCGTCGACCAGCCCGAGTTCTCCGCCGTCGTCAAGGTGAAGCCCGACGGAAAGGTGAGCGTTCCCGGAGCGGGCGAGGTCCAGGCGGTCGGCCGCACGCTGCAGGAGATCACGGAAGATGCCCGCACCGAGCTTCTGCGCTTGATCCGCTATCCGGATGTGAGCGTGATGCTGAGCTCGTACGCGCCCGAAATCGTCTATGTGCTGGGGGAAGTGCGCGTGCCCGGCGAACATCCATTCATGCCCGACATGACCGTGCTCCACGCGGTCGGCGCGGCCTCCGGCCCTCAGCGCAGCGCCAAGCTGAAGAGCGTCCTCGTGCTGCGGCGCTCGGGCCCTTCGTCGCTCGATGTGTATCAAGTGGATCTCGAAGCTTCGGTGGATGGCAACGCGTTGGGGCGCGACCTGTATCTGCAGCCGTACGACGTCGTCTTCGTTCCGAAGACGGTGATCGCGGGCGTGAACGATTTCGTCGATCAGTTCGTGCGCCAGAACATTTCGCCCTTCACGGCCTACATCGAAGGCTGGCGCGCGCTCAATATGGGCGACATCTACTGGAGGCGCCCGAACGAATAGGTGGCGGGGCGGGAGGCGGGTTCCCGCGCGAGAGGAAAGGGCCGCAGGACCGGCCGGAGGAGCCAGGTGACGGAGCATGACAATGGTCGGGCGCAAGGGGTGACGCTGCGGGATTTCCTGAGCGTGCTCTTCCGCCGCAAGTGGATCCTGATCGCGGTCGTCGGCGCGACGCTTGCGATCGTGGTCCATTCGTTGTTGCGCGCGGCTCCCGTGTACGAGTCCTATTCGAAGCTGCTCGTCAGCCGCGGCCAGGCGACCACCGCCTTCAGCTCGAGCATCAAGCTGCTCTCGTGGGAAGAGGAACTGAGCTCCGAGATCGAGGTCATCCGCAGCGCCAAGATCTTTCAGCGCGCCCAGGAGATCCTCGACGAGGAAGGCGCGCGCGACGATCTGGGAACGCTCGTCAAGATCGACCCCACCAAGGTGACCGCGAACACCCCGGGCAAGTCGCATGTCATCCACATCGTGTACCAGTCGGGAGCGAAGGGCGCGGTGCAGCCCGCGGTGCGGGCGATGACGCAGGCCTATCAGGAATTCCGCACCGACACGCGTCTTCAGGATCCGACCGTCTTCCTCGACGACGAGATCGAGCGCTTGCGCGGAGAGATCGAGTACTGGGAAGAGCAGCGGGCCGAATATCTCACGAACGCCGGCTCGGTGGAGCTGCCCCAGGAGCGGATCAACGCGCTGAACACGAAGCGCAGCCTGGAAGTCGAGCTGGCCACCGCCCGCACGGTCGTCGCCGAGCGCCAGGCGAGGCTCGATTGGATCAACCACAACGGGGGCCTCGACGCCGAGAGCGAGATCTATTCCTTCCCCGATGACAACGGGCGCGGCGAGACGATCGTGAGCACGCTGCATCGCCGCATCCTCGATTTGAAGGCCGAGTACTTCTCGGCGCGCGCCCAGTACACGGACAACCACCCCAAGGTGCTTACCCTGCGCCAGGAGCTCGACGAGCTCGAGCAGACGATGAAGGAGGAGAGCGGCCTCTATCTCGACTACCTGACCGCGCAACTTGCGATCGCCCGCTCGCGCGTGAGTTCGTTGGAGAACAGCCTCGACTATCTCGACGGCGAGCTGCGCAGCTATCCCGACCGCGAGGCGAAGCTGGCCAGCCTCGACCGCTCCATTGAAAGCCTGCGAACCACCCACGACGCGCTCGTGCAGCGCCGGGCCGACGCGCTGACCTTGCGGCTGGGGACTTCGATGTGGGATGTCGTCGTGCTGCAGGACGCCGTCTTGCCGTTCCGCGTCGGCCAGATGGACTACGTGCGCTTGGCGGTCCTGCCGATCTTCTCGCTGCTCGTGGCGATCGGGCTCGCGTTCCTCGTCGATGGCCTCGACCAGAGCTTCCGCGATGTGCGCGAGGTCGAGTCGGCCTTGAAGGTCCCGAGCCTGGCGACCATCCGGCGTTTCCGCCGCTAAGGCGGCTCTCGCCGGATGGCCGGCGATACGCGGCTCTTGCGCGCCGCGGAGGACGAAGATGTACGAAGCCTATTTCGGGTTCCGTGAGGCGCCGTTCAACTTGTCGCCCGATCCACGGTTCCTGTTCATGACGCCCGACCAGCGTGAAGCGCTCGCGTATCTCACCTACGGCATCCAGGAGCGCAAGGGCATCCTGGTGGTCAGCGGCGAAGTCGGTGTGGGCAAGACTCTGCTCGTGCGCGGCCTCTTGAATCAGCTCGACTCATCGGTCGAGACCTCGCTAGTGATGAACGCGATGCTGACCTTCAATCAACTGCTGCGCATGGCGCTGGTCGACTTCGGCTTGCGTCCGAGCGGCCGCGACAAGGTGGAGATGCTCCTCACCCTGCAGCGCTTCCTGGTCGAGCTCGCCGAAGAAGGCGGCAACGCCGTGCTGATCATCGACGAGGCGCAAAATCTGAGCCCCGCCAGCCTCGAGGAGTTCCGCCTGCTCTCGAATCTGGAGACGAGCACGCACAAGCTGATTCAGATCGTGCTCGTCGGCCAGCCGGAATTGAAGGAGACGCTGAACTCGCATAAGCTGCGCCAGCTTCGCCAGCGGATCCCCGGCATCGCGGAGCTCGCCGCGCTCGCCCCCGAGGGGGTCAGCGAATATGTCCAGCATCGCGTGCGGGTCGCGAGCGAAGGCGCCGCGAATCAGATCTTCTCCGCGGAGGCGCTCGCTTCGGTGGCGGCGTATTCGAAGGGCGTGCCGCGCGTCGTCAACGCGCTGTGCGACCGCGCGCTGCTCATCAGCTATGTGCTCGACCAGCGGCAAGTGAGCGGAGAAAGCGTTCGAAAGGCGATCGAGGAATTGGAGCACGGATTTCAAGGAGGGCGGCCGCGCAGCCAGCCGGCCGTCGCAGGAGCGGGCGCGTGAGCCACATCTACGACGCACTGAGGCGGGCGAAAGCAGCCAGGCAAGCCGCCGGCACTCCCCCCGCCGGTGAGCCTCCGGCGAGCGAGCCCCAAGCGGGTGAGCCTCCGGCCGGCGATTCGCAAGGCAGCCAGGCTGCGGGCCAGCCTCCGGTGGGCGAGCCGCAGGGCGGACAGAGCGAAGAAGCGCGCGGGGCCGGCTCGGCGTTGCCGGCTGCGCCGCCGGTCGCATCCACGATCGAGCGGGCAGCGGCGCGTGAGCCGGAGGCGGCGCGAACGCGAGCCGATTCCGCGGCGCCGAGAGTCGCATCCTCCGCCCGGCCCGGAACGGAGACTTCGACGAGGGGACGAATTCGCACGCGCACGGCGATGGTCTCGCCGCATGCGACCGTTTCGGGAAAGTTGATCGGAGACTTGAAGCCGGAGTTCCTTCGCGAGCTGGACAGCCTGCGCGCGAGCCTCGGGCTGCACATGGGCAACCAGAAGCGCCGGGTGCTCGGGTTCGTGGGCGCGCTTTCCGGCGAGGGAGCGACCACGATCGCGCTCCACTGCGCCTACCTGCTCGCGCGCGCGGAAGGCAGCCGCGTGCTGCTCGTGGACGCGGACCTCGGCCACGCGCACAACGCGCTTTCGGAGCCGCTGGGCGAGAGGCCCGGCTTGGGAGAGCTGCTCGCCGGGAGAGCCGCTCCCGAAGACGCGATTCTCTCCACCGAGATTCCCGAGTTCCATTTCCTGCCCGCGGGCGACGGCGTCGCGGCCGGGGAAGCGGCCGCGCATCCCGAAGATCTGCGACCCGTGATCGACCGCCTTGGCCACTTGTACGATTGGGTCATCGCCGATCTGCCGCCGGTTCTCGAAAACGCGAAGACGCCGCTGCTCGCGGCCGCCTGCGATGGCGTCGTGTTCGTCATTCGCGCGCATCGGACTCCGCGGACGCTTTCGCAGCGGGCGATCGATCTGCTGCATGTCCACGGTTGCCGCATTCTGGGAACGGTGCTGAACGCCCGCAAAGAAAGCCTGCCCGGATTTCTGCGGGAGCGGGTGTAGCCGGGCGGACGGGCGCATCCAGGGATGCCCGCGGACACAAGCCGCGCCCGCGGGAGCACGAGGCGCACGCGGCATGCGGCCGAAGCCCCGCGGTGTTAACGGGCCTGCCATCAGACAGCTCGGAGGGCGCGCATGGATCCGGTTTCCCTTCCGGCGCTCTCCGGCAGCGCATCGCACGCGGCTGCGCGGTCGCTGGACTCGCTTCCCTCCCTCTCGCTCGATGCCCGCATGGACGAAGCCCTGCGCGCGCTGCTCTCGGCTGCCGTGCCGCGCATCGTCGCGCACGCGCGGCATCTCGAGCCGCGTCTCATCCTGCTCGCGGGAAGCGCGGCGTGCGGAGAGGCGTGCGGGGTGCCTGATGGCGGCCGCTTGCTCGCATTGTCCGATCTCGATCTGCTCGTGTTCACCGATCGCTCCGGAGTTCCCGGCGAGAAGGCGCTACTCGCGCGCGCTCTCGATCGCGACCTCCGGGAGCATCTCGAACGCTTGCGGTTCGCTTCGAATCCCATCGACGCCGGCATTTTCCCGCGCTCCTTCTTCGCGCAAACGGCCTTCACCCTCGAACTGGCCGAAGCGGTCTCCGGCGGGATCGTGCTGTGGGGAGAGGCGAACATCCTCTCGCCCGCGCGCGCCCGCCGGCCCGGCGCGTTCGAAGGCTGTCGCCTGATGATGAATCGCGTCGTCGAGACGGCCCTTCCATCCGGATCGTCGACTCCCGCGCGAGGATCGTCGATTCCTCTCGGCGATCGACCAGGCGCTCCTTCGGTGCGCGAACCTGGGGCCGGGCAATGGAAGGAAGCGTACCGCTGGTCGAAGCTCGTGCTCGATGCGGGCAAGGCCTGGCTGGCGGCGCGCGGTGTGCACGAAGCGTCGTTTCGCAAGCGGTTGGCGCTCGCGGAACGGGAAGCGGCGAGCCTTTCGGATGAGAAGGGGACGCGAACGATCGCTTCGCCTTCCGAAGAGCGCGCGCTCGCGGAATGGTTGAACGAAGCGCGCATTTGGAGCGCGTGGCGCGCCTCTCCCGCGTGGCCGCCGCCCGAGGCGCGGCCGCAGGCGATTGCCGCGCTGGCGAGGGGCATCGTCCGCCTCGTTGCGGGCCAGGGCCCGATGGGTGAAGATGGCGCGCTCGACGGCGCGGCGCTGCGACGCATTCTCGAGCAGGAAGAAGGCTCCCCGCGCGAGCGCCTGCGCGCGTGGCGGCGCGCGGCCGGGCATCGTCCCGCCGGCGTTTCGCTGCCGGCGGCGCTGCGGCTCGCCCTGCGGTGGAGAGGCGCGTGGCCGCGCTCGCTCTTCCAGACGGCCTTTGCGCTCGCCTGGATGGATGCGGGGGATGCGTCCCTGCGCGCAGCGCTGGCCGGCGACTTGCCCCGCTGCCGCGGGTTGGAGGTCGCGCGATGGAACGACGAGTGGATGCGCGCGCTCGGGGAGACGGTCGGGTGGGGCCGCGCCGCGGGCCTGTAGCCAAGGGAAGGAAGCGATGACGCCGGCGCTCGCGATCGCATTCGGGAGGCGAGAAGCATGAAGGACGATACGCGCCTGCTCGTCTTTCTGATCGACGCGCTGGGCCACCGGCTCGCGCGCGAGACGGGCGCGTTCGATTTTCTCCCGCACGACGACGGCCCGGTGAAGAGCGTGTGCGGATACTCCAGCGCGTGCCTGCCTTCGCTGCTCACCGGCCGCCTGCCCGTCGAACATGGCCACTGGGGCATGTACCTGCGCGATCCCCGGCGCTCGCTGTTTCGAAAGACGCGTCCGGTCACGCGGATCGTGAGCGGCCTCCTCGGCCACGATTATCTCGCCCGGCGGATCGTCTCGCGCGCGCTGCGGGCCTCCGGGGTGGATGGATACTTCAGCCTCTACGACATCCCCCTCGGCCTGCTCTCACAGTTCGATCTCTGCCAAAAGAGAGACATCTACGCGCCCGGCGGGCTCGCTCCGCACGAGACGCCGTTCGATGTCGCCGAGCAACTCGCGCTTCCCTGGCGCGGCTGGGCCTGGCAGATCTCGGAAAGCGAGCGCCGGAAGCTCTTCGCCGAAGCGCTGGACGCGGGGGAGGCTCGCTTTCTCTTCTTCTACTCGCCGCTGCTGGACAGCGTCTGCCACGAGCACGGCACGCGCAGCCGGGAAGCGCGCGCCTGCTTGGCGGACCTGGCCGGTTTCGTGGACGAGATGCGCGCGAGGGCGAAGAGAAACGCGGAGGCGCGCGTGCTCGTGTGCGGAGACCACGGCATGGCCGATGTGCGCACGAGCGTCGATCTCATGACCCCGCTATTCGAACTGCCGCTGCGCATGCCGCGCGATTTCCTCGCCTTCCTCGACGCCACCATGATCCGCGTCTGGTATTTCCGCGACGGCGCGCGCGAGCGCGTCGAAGGCCTGCTCGCGCGTTCGAGCGCCGGGCGCATCCTCTCCGACGAGGAGTGTGCGCGCGAGGGGATCCTCTTCGACGACCGCCGCTACGGCGAGACGATCTATCTCGCGCATCCGGGAACGATGTTCGTCCCGAGCTTCATGGGACGCGCGGCTCTGCGGGCGATGCACGGATACCACCCGGACGATGTCGATTCGGACACGATCGTGCGCGCGGACTTCGCCCACCCCCAGGCGGCGAGCATTCTCGACATCGGGCCCATGATCTCGAACGAGTTGCGCGCGCTGGCGGGCGCGACGGCCGGGGCGACCGCGGGCGCGATGACGGGGGCGGCGGCGGTGGAGACGGCCGGGGCGACGACGGGCACGAAGGCCGGGGCGATCCACGCCAGAGACGCGGAGCGCGCGCCATCATGAAACGCCATTCCCTCTTGATCGGCATTGCGATCAGCGCGCTGTTTCTCTATCTCGCGTTCCGTCGGACGAACCTCTCCGAGGTGTGGTCGCATCTGGCCTCGGCGCGCTACATCTATCTGCTGCCCGCCTCGCTGCTCACCTTGCTCGCGTTCTGGATTCGCGCCATCCGTTGGGGAAGGCTCCTCTCTCCCTTGCGACGCATCTCTCCCGGGCCGCTCTTCAGCGCCACGATGATCGGCTTCATGTGCAACAATATCCTGCCGATGCGCCTCGGGGAATTCGTGCGCGCCTTCGTCATCGGACGCTCGAGCGGCGTGCGGCCGGCGGCGGCCTTCGCGACGATCGTGATCGAGCGGCTCTTCGATCTCTTCTCGATGATCGCGATCTTCGGCGCGATTCTCGTCTTCTATCCCTTCCACAATCGCGTGTTCAAGGCGGGCGTGCTGATCGCCTTCGTATTCGGGCTCGCGGTGCTGGCATTCCTGGTGGTCCTGCGCTTGAAGGGCGACGCGCTGCTCGGCCGGGCGCGTGGAATTTCTCTTCGGCCGGGTGATCGCGCCGCGCGCTGGATTCCTGCGGTCCTGCGCGAGCGCCTGCTGGGCGCGCTTGCGAAGCTGCGCGACCGGCTGTTGCGCGCGCTCACCAGCTTTCGCGCCGGGCTCGAGATCTTCTCGGATGTCCGGCTGCTGCTGGTCGTCGGAGCGCTGACCCTGTCGATGTGGCTCTGCTTCGTCTTCGTGATCAAGTTCTGCTTCCAGGCCGCCAGGCTCGAAGAGGTGGCCAGCCTGCCTCCCATGGCGAGCCTCGTCGTCATGGTGGTGATGGCGATCGGCATCATGGTGCCTTCGGGCCCGGGCTTCGTGGGGACGCTGCAAGCGGCCGCGGTCCTGGGGCTGAGCATGGTCGGATATGGGGACCAGGGAAGAGCGCTCGGTTTTTCGATCCTCTACCACGCGACGCAGTGGTTTCCCATCGTCCTGGTGGGGCTCATCTGTCTCATGAAGGAACAGCTCTCCCTCTCGCAAGTGGGCCGGATCTCGGGCGAGAAGGTGCTTGGGGAAGAGCGGGCGGGCCCGGAAGCAGCGGCCGTCGCGCGCGACGCCGCCGCCGGAGGCCAGGGCGCAGGCGAGGGCGCGAACGACAGCGGGGGACCCTGATTCGTGAGCGCGCGCCGTACCCTCGAGTCCCGAACCGGTTGACCATAAGGTATGGAGAATGGTAGCCTATATTCCTGTCGAAAGATGGGTTGCCCTTGTACCGAAAACTGGGAAGAAAGGAAGGTGATGCTTAGCGAGTTGTTGTGATGCATGGACTTGACCGTTTCCACAGAGCCGCATGAGCCCCTTTCCGCGCCGATGCGCGACGCAGGGGTGGCGGCGCCGGAGCCGAGAGGCCCGGCGGGCGTGACCAGAGGCCTGCCCTTTTGGGAAGACTGCCCGACTATGGGTGGGCCAGAGAGGTGCGCTTTTTCTTTGCCCCGCCGGCATCGGTCTGCTCGTTCCCTGGGCGAGGCCGTCCAGGCGAGACCCAGAAAGCTCGACCGATGACGAACAAGCATGCGACAGGCGGGGAGGTCACATCTGCTGAAGTTCGCGGCGGCGCGCGCATGTCAGCGCTGGCGGCGGGCGGCGTCGCACGCGGCGGCGTCGAGCCCGGCCTCATCGACGCGGACCCTGCCCTCAGTTTCGTGCCCCGCACGTTCTATCAGAAGCGCGGCAAGCGGATGATGGATTTCGCCATCTCGTCGCTTGCGCTCCTCGCGCTGAGTCCGCTCTTTCTTCTGCTCTGCATCGCGATCCGCCTCGAGAGCCGCGGGTCGCCCTTCTATCTGTCCACGCGCCTCGGCCGGCAGGCGCGCCCCTTCGCCTTCATCAAGTTCCGCTCGATGGTCGCGGGAGCGGACCGCATGAAGGCCGAGCTCGAGCACTTGAACGAGATGGACGGGCCGGTCTTCAAGATCCGGCACGATCCGCGCATGACGCGCATGGGGCGCTTCCTGCGCAAGACCTCGCTCGATGAGCTTCCGCAGCTCATCAATGTGCTGCGCGGCGAGATGAGTCTCGTCGGGCCGCGCCCGCCGATTCCCGAGGAGGTGGAGCGCTACGAGCCGTGGCAACGGCGGCGGCTGTCGGTCACGCCCGGCATCACCTGCCTGTGGCAAGTGAGCGGCCGCAACAAGATCAGCTTCGCCGAATGGATGAAGATGGACATGGAGTACATCGATCGCCTCGGGTTGGGGATCGATCTGAAGGTGCTCGCGCTGACGCTACCCGCCGTGTTGCGCGGGGTGGGGGCGAGCTAGAGGAAGAGACGCGGACGCTCTCGCCGCGTGGCGCGAGGAAACGGGAGCGTGAGGAGGATTCGGCCCAAGGCCGGCCAGACGATGGCTCGTGACGGCGCACATCACCTCGTCTTCTTCAGCGACTGCGCGTACTACGCGGGCGCGGAGGCGTATGTCGGCATGCTCGCGGAAGCGGCGCCGGCGAACTGGCGCTTGTCCGCGATGACGCCCGAGGGAGAAGCGGGGGAAGGGCTCGCGCGGCGATTGGAGAAGGCGGGAGTGAAGGTGGCGCGCTTCCGTTCACCCTCGTGGTCGCATCCCGGCGGCTGGAGCGAGATCGATCACCGGTTGCGAAGCTTCGGAGGCGACCGGCTGCACCTGAATCTGCCCTCGGTCTACGACTCGGCCTATTCGATTCCGGCGTTTCTCGCGAAGCGAGCGGGCTATCGCAGGGTGGTGACGACCGAGCATCTGCCCATGGTGCTGCGCGCCCGCCGCCGCATGCTCGTCAAGATGCTGACGACGACCGCCGTCGATGCGGTGATCGTGCACACGGCCTGGAATCGGGAACGGCTGGCCCACTATCATCATGTCCCGCTGAAGAAGATCGTCATCATTCCCAATGGCAGCGCCGAAGCGCCCGCGATGGCGCGTGAGGAGCGCGATCGCCTGCGCGCGCAATGGGGCGCGGGCGCGCACACGCGCGTGGCGGCGGTGGTCGCGCGGCTGACCGAACGCAAGGGCCATCGCGTTCTGTTCGAGGCGCTCGCGACGCACACGCTGCCCGAGTGGCGCTTGTGGGTGGTCGGCGAAGGAGAAGAGGAAAGCGCGCTGCGCGAGCAGGCCCGCAGGCTGGGACTCGCGGATCGCGTCACCTTTCTCGGATTCCAGGAGAAGGCGCGCGAGGTGATCCATGCCTGCGATCTCCTCGTGCTGCCTTCGATGATGGAGACGCAGCCGCTCGTGATCACCGAAGCGATGGCCTCGGCCCGCCCCGTGATCGCGACCGCCATCTACGGGATCCCTGAGATCGTCGCGGATGGAGTGACGGGTTGTCTCGTGCCGCCCAACGAGGCGGCTCCGCTCGCGCAGGCGATCGGGCGCCTGCTCGCCGATCGCGACCTGGCCGAACGCATGGGGCGCGCAGGGCGCGAACGCTACGAGCGGCACTTCACGCTCGCGCGCATGGCGGAGCGGACCTATCGGGTGATCGCGGGCGGCGATCCCGGCTGGGAATCCTCGGCGACCGGGGCGGCAGGGCCGACGGTCGAGCAGGCGGCCAAGGAGGCTGGGCGGACCACGGAAGCGGCGGCGGGCGGCGTGGAAACGGGGCGCGCGCGATGAAGATCGCCATGGTGGGACAGAAGGGGATCCCCGCGACCTATGGCGGCATCGAGCGCCATGTCGAGGAGATCGCCACGCGTCTCGTCGAGCGCGGCCACGATGTGACCGTTTACAGCCGGCTCTACTACAGCCGCCATCGCGGCCCCTATCGGGGCATCGAGAACAAGCGTTTGCCGAGCCTGCGCACCAAGCACTTCGACGCGATCACGCATTCGGCGCTGGCCACCCTGCACGCCTCGCTGTGCCGCTACGACATCGTGCACTTTCACGCGCTCGGGCCCTCGGTCTTCTCCTTCCTGCCGCGTCTCGTGGGCAAGCGCACCGTGGTCACCGTGCACGGTCTCGACTGGCAACGCGGGAAGTGGGGCCGCTTCGCCTCGGCCTTTCTCAAGTTCTGCGAGGTTCCCAGCGTGCGCTTCCCCAGCGGAACGATCGTCGTCTCGCGCACGCTCGCGAAGTATTTCCACGAGAAGCACAAGGCCCAGACCTTCGTCATTCCGAATGGGACCAACGCCGGAACCTACCGGCCGCCGAGCCGCATCAAGCGCTGGGGTCTCGACAAGCATCCCTACATCCTGTGGGTCGGCCGCCTCGTGCCGGAGAAAGGCTGTCATCATCTGATCGAGGCCTTTCGCAAGACGCGCACGGACATGCGGCTCGTGATGGCGGGCGGCTCGAGCTTCTCCGACGACTACATCCAGTCGCTCGAGCGCCTCCGCGACGGGGACGAGCGCATCCAGATGATCGGCTATGTCTACGGGGAAGTGCTCGACGAGCTGTGGAGCAACGCGTACCTTGTGGTGCAGCCCTCGATTCTCGAAGGGCTCTCGATCGCGTTGATCGAGGCCTTGAGCTACGGGCGCTGCGTGCTGGTGAGCGACATTCCCGAGAACATCGAAGTCGTCGAGGATCGCGCGATCAGTTTTCGCTGCAGCGATGTCGAGGACTTGCGCGCGAAGTTGCAGATGTGCGTCGACCATCCCGACATGGTCGCGGCGACGGCCGAGCGCTGCAAGGCGCTGGCCGAGGAACGCTTCAGCTGGCCGCGTCTGGTGGAAGCGACCGAGGAGTTCTACGAGCGCGTGCTGCGCGGGGAGCGGCCGGGCGAGGTCTGGGGGTGCGAGCCGATGCCCGGCGAAGAACTCGGCCCGGGCGGCGAGCCCCACGCTTGAAGGGGCCAGGCCGGATGCGGGCGGCTGTCCGCATGCGCAAAGCCGCGCGGGATCCGGACGGAGATCGAGATGCTTGAGGCGGTCATTCTGGCAGGAGGCCGGGGAGAGCGGTTCTGGCCGCTCAGCCGTCGCTCGCGTCCCAAGCAGCTCCTGCGTCTATTGGGCGAGCGCACCTTGCTGCGGGACACCTGGGAGCGCCTGACTCTCGAGTTGGATGCCTCGCGCATTTGCGTGATCGGCGCGGCGGATCTCGAAGAACAAGTGCGCCGCGACCTGCCCGGTCTCCACCCTGAGCGATTCATCGGCGAGCCTCTCGGGCGGAACACGGCCCCCGCGATCGCCGTCGCTGCCGCGCTCGGCGCGCGGGATGGACGCGATCCGGTGCAGCTCATCGTGCCGGCCGATCACTGGATCTCGAGCGGGGAAGAGTTCTGGAAGAGCATTCGCACGGCGGCCGGGCTGGCCGAGGCGGCGGATGCTCCGCTGGTCACGCTCGGCATTCCCATCGCGCGGCCCGAGCCGGGCTATGGCTACATCGAGCGCGGAGCGCCGCGCCAAGAAGCGGCCGGCGCATACGACGTCGTGCGCTTTCATGAGAAGCCCGATCGCGAGACGGCCGCCGCGTACATGCGGGAGCAGCGCTTCTACTGGAACGGCGGCATCTTCGTGTGGCGCGCGCGCGCGCTGCTCGCGGAAATCGCGGCGCACATGCCGGCGCTGCATCGATTGGTCGCGCCGCTCGTGGACGCGAGCGATCCCTGGCCGCTTCTGCCCGGCGTGTTCGCGAAAGCGGAAGCGCAATCGATCGACTTCGGGCTGTTGGAGCGCTCGAGCAAAGTCGTCGTCGTGGAAGCGCAATTCGACTGGAGCGATCTGGGCAACTGGATGAGCTGGAGCGAGCACAACGCGTCCGACGAGAGCGGCAACGCCTCGCGCGGGGATGTGCTCGCGCTCGATTCCTCCGGCAATCTGCTCTATTCCGACCAGGGCTTGATCGCGGCCCTCGGCGTTCGCAATCTCGCCATCATCCGAACCGGAGAAGTGACCCTGGTCGTCGACAAGGAGCGCTGTCAGGAAGTGCGGCGCATCCTGGAAGCGCTGCGCAAGAAGCGCGAATTCGAGAAGTACCTTTGAGGGAACGGGACGCAGCTGTTCCGAGCGCGGCAGCGGGGATCCTGGAATCTGTGCGTAGGTGGTCGGGATGGTTGCGTTCTGAGGCGAGCAAGGAGGAGAGACGAGCGCCATGCGCCTGCAGATGATGCCATGTCGTTGGGCAAGGAGCTGCATGTTCGCGGGCCTTGCCGCGGCTCTCGTGATCGGGGGACCGTGCGGATGCGGCCGCAAGACGGCTCCGCCTCCGCCTCCGATCGATCTGCCGCACACCATGCCCTCGGAGGTGGAAGCGGCGAATGTCGCTGAGAACGCGCCCGAGGCGATTCCGCTGCCGAGCGAACCCAAGCCCACGCCTCCTCCTCCGCTTCCGGGGCAGGGGCCGGCGAAACCGGAGGACCAGAGCGAGAAGCTGTACGGCTTTCGAGTGCAGCTCTTCGCCTCCGGCAATCCCGATCTGGCGGAGTCGCGCGCGAGCGAAATGAGGCCGCTCTTCGACGAGACCGTGCACGTCGAATTCGAAGGGTTGCTCTACAAAGTGCAGGTCGGAGATTGCCGGACGCGCGCCGAGGCCGAGGCGCTCAAGCGCAAGGCGATCGCGGAAGGATTCCACGACGCCTTCATCACGGACGCGATCGTCGACGCCAAGGGCGGCCGCGGAAGGGATGCGAAGTGAGCGGCGGCGGAAGGAACGCAAAGTGAGCGAGCGCGAAATCTTTCTCGTGGAGGATGCGCAAGCCGGCGACCTGGGGCCGGCGGCGCTCGTTCGTCCCGTCTTCGATCTCGTCGCCGGCGCGCTCACGCAGCGGCAACGCGTGGAGCGTCTGGCGGGGCGGAAGGTATCGGGCGCGCTCGTGCGAGGGCACCTTGTCGGCCTCGATGGGCGTTTTCAGGAGCAGCACAGCGATGCGTCCAGTACGACCGACTCGCGGCTCTTCATCAATGCCGCCTGGCTGCCCGACGAGCAAACCTGGGCGCTGGTCGAGTCGCTCGGGCCGGGGGAGTACCTCCGCTCGGACGAATATGCGCTGCTCGCTCTCGCCAGCCGGCCGCAGGGTGGCGCAAGGCCCTTCCCAGACCCGGAAATGGGCAAGGAATGGCGCAGTGACCCCTTCTCCTGGAATCTGAATCCTGGCGGCAATGAAAGGGTTGAGGTTTCTGGGAAAACATCAGATATTCCCCTGCTCAGGCCTGGGGAGGTTGTGGCAGCCGCTGCGGAATCGATTGCAGCCGACAGCGATGTTGCATCGAAAAGCTTCGTCTTGAGACACTCCTGGGAACTCGTCTCGCTTCAGGAGGAGTTGCTGAAGTCCGACCTGGAGGCGTTGATCGCAGACGATCAGCGCCTCGCGAAAGGCGGGCTGCGGCGGCTCGTGAATGATCCCGGGGCGGGGATCCATGTTCGGGGGACCGAGGCCTATGCGGCCGAAGGGCTGCGCCTCTCGCCCCCCGTGTCGCTGGACGCGGAGGCGGGGCCGATCCTGCTGGGCGAGAATGCGGGAATCGGCTCTTTCAGCGTGCTCGAAGGGCCGCTCTTCGTCGCGGAGAACGCGCAGATCCTGGGCGGACGAGTGGCTCACAGCTACATCGGCCCGGGCTGCCGAATCCGGGGCGAAGTGGCGCAGAGCACCTTTCTCGGATGGACCAACAAGGCGCACGAGGGATTCGTCGGGCATTCCTACTTCGGGGAATGGGTCAACCTGGGAGCGCTGACGACGACCTCGAATTTGAAGAACACCTATGGCGAGATCCGCGTGGGCCCGCGGCGCGACCAAGCGACGGGGCTCACGAAGCTGGGAAGCGTGGTCGGGGACCACACCCGGACCGCGATCGGGACGATGATGGCGACGGGCAGCCTGATCGGCGTGGGAGTGAATGTCGTCGGGTCCGAGGGAATCGCTCCACACTGGTTGCCTTCGTTCGTCTGGGGAGTGCGAGAGCGGGCGAGTGCATTCGATCTCGCGCGCTTTCTGGAGATCGCCGCGCGCGTGCTGGCGCGGCGCGACCGGTCGCTTTCCGCGGCCGATCGCGAAGTGCTGGTTGCGGTTCATGCGGCGAGCGCCGCGGAGCGTGAGGAATACCTCGAGCACCGACGCTAGCCGGACACGACCGCGGACCTCGACGCGGTCCGCGATGTGCGCCTGCGAATGCGGGCTCGATCATGAAAGGAATCCATGCCTGAGCTGCGCAAAGATCCGGTCATCGGCCGGTGGGTGATCATCGCGACCGACCGCGGCCGGCGTCCTTCGGACTTCGGACAAGCGGAAGTGTCGAAGAAGGCCGGGTTCTGCCCCTTCTGCGAGGGCCACGAGGACAAGACCCCGCCCGAAGTGTTCGCCGTGCGCGACAAGAACTCGCGCCCGAACGGCCCGGGCTGGCTCGTGCGGGTGGTGTCGAACAAGTTCCCGGCGCTGCAGATCGAGGGTGGCCTGAACCGCAGGGCCGAGGGCATCTACGACAAGATGAACGGGGTCGGGGCGCACGAAGTCGTGATCGAATCGCCCGATCACGATCTCGAGATGAGCGAGCAGAGCGTCGAGCAGATCAATCTCATCCTGACTTCGTTTCGCGCGCGGATGATCGATCTCGCGCGCGACAAGCGCTTCCGCTACATCCAGGTCTTCAAGAACCACGGCGAAGCGGCGGGCGCCTCGCTGGAGCACGCGCACACCCAGATGGTGGCGACGCCGATCGTGCCCCGCCGGATTTTGGAGGAGATGAACGGCTGCCAGCAGCACTTCGAATGGAAGGAGCGCTGCATCTTCTGCGACATCATCGACCAGGAGATGATGGTGGGAAAGCGCGTGGTCGCCGAGAACAACGACTACCTCGCGATGGAGCCCTTCGCGGCGCGCTTCCCCTTCGAGACCTGGATTCTTCCGAAGGCGCACTTCGGCAGCTTCGAGCAATCGTACCAGGGCAACTACTACTCGCTGGCGCGCATCCTGAAAGAGTCGCTGATGCGCATCAACCTCACCTTGAGCGGCCCGCCCTACAACTTCGTCTTCCACACCTCGCCCTGCAACGACGGCCACGGCCCGCGCCAGTACCACTGGCACCTCGAGATCATGCCCAAGCTGACGCGCGTGGCGGGCTTCGAGTGGGGGACGGGCTTCTACATCAATCCGACGCCGCCGGAAGATGCCGCCGCGTACTTGCGCGACGTGCAGATTCCCGAGGAGAGCCTCGCGCTGCCGCGGGTGGCGATGGGTTGATCGGCCAGCGCTGCGCCGCCAGGGTAGGACGCCGCGCAAACCACGCGGGCAAGGGCCACACGGGCAAGGACTCCAGAGCAACACCACGGGGACCAGACATGGTTTTCTTGAATCGCTGATGGGAGGAGAACGGAACGGTCATGTCCAAGAAGCTCGAGATTCTGTACGCCGCGGCGGAGATGGTGCCGTTCGCGAAAGTGGGCGGACTCGCCGATGTCGCGGGCGCGCTGCCGCGAGAACTTGCCCGCCTGGGAAACCGCGTAGGAGTTTTTCTACCGCTGTATCCGGGTGTGCGCAAGCAGAAGGGGCTCGATCTCGAGCTGCTCGTCAAGCTGCGGATCCACCTCGGCGGGCGGACGCTCGAAGGCGCGGTGCATCGCGCGGATCTGGGCGACGGGCTCGCGGTCTACTTCCTCGAGAACGACGCGCTCTATGACCGGCCCAATCCCTATGTCGATCCGCAGACCGGCAAGGACTGGCCCGACAACGCCGAGCGCTTCGCCTTCTATTGCCGCGCGCTTCTCGAAACCTGCGCGGTGCGCGAGTGGGCGCCCGATGTCCTGCACCTGAACGATTACCAGGCGGGGCTGGTCGCGCCGCTGTTGCGTGAAGAGTACGGGCGCGGGCCGCTGGCCAAGACTGCCTGCATCTACAGCATCCACAATCTCGGCTACCAGGGGATCTTCCCGCAGGACGGCGTGCCGCCCTCGATGTACGAGCTCGCGGGACATCTCGGTCTCGACCGCAACCTGTTGTATGCGATGGGACCGCTCGAGTACTACGGGAGGCTGAACTTCACGAAGGCCGCGCTGGTGTATTCGGATTTGATCGTCGCGGTGAGCCCGACCTACGCGCAGGAAATCCAGACGCCGGAATTCGGCTTCGGGCTGGACGGCGTCCTGCGCGCGCGCACCGATCGCGTGATCGGCATCCTGAACGGCATCGACGCCGAGACCTGGAATCCCGCGACCGATCCCTTGATCCCGCACAACTACGGCCCGTCCGACTTTCCGGGCAAGGCCGAGAACAAAGCACGCCTGCTGGAGGCGATGCACCTGCCGCAGGATTTGCGCGTGCCGGTGATCGGGATCATCTCGCGGCTCGTCGACCAGAAGGGCTTCGATTTGATCGAGGCGGTCGCCGACGATCTCTTCCGCGAGCTCGACGTGCGCCTCGTGGTGCTCGGCACCGGCATGCCGAAGTACGAGCAACTGCTTCGCGACCTCGCCAAGCGCTATCCCGACCGCGTGGCGGTGGAGATCGGATTCAACGATCCGCTCGCGCACTTGATCGAGGCGGGCTCGGACTTCTTCCTGATGCCTTCGCGCTACGAGCCCTGCGGATTGAACCAGATGTACTCGATGCGCTACGGCACCGTGCCGATCGTGCGCGCGACGGGCGGGCTGGCCGACACGGTGATCGAGTTCGACCCGCGCACCGGCACGGGCACCGGCTTCGCGTTCGACGAATACGAGCCGGCCGCGCTGCGGGCGGCGATCGAGCGCGCGCTCGCGGTGTTCGCGAAACCGAAGCCGTGGAAGGCGCTCGTGGCCCGTATCATGGGGCTCGACTTCTCCTGGAAACGCGCGGCGCGCGAATACGAGCAGGCCTATGCGCGGGCCATGCGCACGCGCACCGAGTCGGTCGAGGCGGGCAGCGCGGGGTAGGGGCGCGGAAGCAGCATCGCGAGCGGGGGCGGGATGCGCGAAAGCCGCCTCTGGGGCGGGTTTCCGTGGCAGTGGCCGCGCCGAATGGCTGGGTTGACGAACGCGGGAACGGCCTCTAGAATGCCGTATTGACCTTTTGGCCTCAGGCCGATATAAAAATGGGCGCATGCGGGAGTAGCTCAGCCCGGTAGAGCACCACCTTGCCAAGGTGGCTGTCGCGAGTTCAAATCTCGTCTCCCGCTCAGCCGAACGGCGGCGCCCGCGAGTGCGCCGCCGTTCGTTTTGGACCTGAGGGGCGCCATAGCCAAGTGGTAAGGCGACGGTCTGCAAAACCGTTATCACCGGTTCGAATCCGGTTGGCGCCTCAGTTCTGAAGACCCATTGAAGAGCAAGTCGGCCAACAGAATACGTCGAAGCCCAGGGAGTTACGGCTCTCTGGGCTCTTCTCTTGCCCGGGCCAGGGCTTCCGGTCTTTTGCGTTGGTCTCCAGTGGTTTCAGCCCTCATGCGGCGAAGAAACGGCGAACGGCGCGGTCCCCCCTCTTTCCAGCCCGACAGGATCACCACAGTACAGCACTGGCTGTCCTCCATTTGCCCGGAAGACTAGGCCAGTTGCGTGCCACGGTCAAGGAGAGGCCCATAAGCCGATCCCAGGCACAAAGAAAGCCCCTGAAAGCTGTCAGAGTGCCAGGCTGCAGGCGGTTCCGGGTGATCGCAATCGATTGCCCGGAGCAGCGCTTTCGGCACACTCTCCCCCGGCCTCGCGCGGTAGCGAAGTCGCCCGCCACGCGGAAGCAGGTCCCGTCGCAGGCGATGCCGCGCACGCAGACACCGCTGGACCGCCCGAAGAGGAGCAGACTACTCGAGCCGGATCAGCCGCCCCGAACGGTGCAAGCCCTCCGAGTCGAACCGATACAGGTACACTCCGCTCCCGACCGGCTCGCCACGATCGTTCGTGCCGTTCCAGACGATCGAATGCGTCCCGGCGCCGAACGTCTCCTCCATGCCGTGGACGAGTCGGCCGGCGATGTCGTAGACGCTGAAGGCCACCTGCCGCGGCCGGCTGGTCGCGAAGGAGAGCGCGGTCTGCCGGCAGAAGGGATTGGGTCCCACGGCCAGCGACCACCCGGGCTCGCCGAGGGAGCCGATGCCCGAGGGAACGGTGATGTCGACTGCGGCGCGGATCATGTAGTTGCCGTAGGCTCCGTTGTCGGCGCTGAAGGCGCCCGACCAGAAGAGCTTCGTTCTTCCCGACCAGGGAGAGTCGGTGTCGGAGAGGAGCTGCGAGCTGCTGTTCTGGATGTAGACCACCCAGAAGTCGCCCGAGTCGAGAACGATCTGCTCGGATGAGAAGTCCTCATAGGTCCACGCGTAGGCAGTTGCGCCGCTCACCGTATGCACCGGGCACAAGGGGGCGCCAGGCGCTCCGCCGGTCCCCGCGGCGTCCCAGATCCTGCATTGGAACGTCGTCGCATAGTAGCTGCAGAGCATGAAGAAGGCGCCCTGCACCCGGGCCGGGTACTGGGGCGGCGTCATGCGCACGGCGAAGCCGCCGCCGTCGGCGTACGAGTAGCACGTGTCGTAGTACCCGTCGTCGTAGGCGAGGAGGGGATACGAGTCGCCGCTGGTCACGTTGAAGGCCATCTGGCTTGCCGGGTAGCTCTGGGTGAAATGGATGTCGGTCACGGAGACGTCCGAGGCGAAGCCGCCGTAGCGGTCCGAATCGGGGATCGTCAAGTCCGTGAACTCGTCGGCCGAGCCGTAGGGGTAGAGGTCGCCCGCGTCCGCATAGTCGGTGTAGCTTCCGCAGTCGAGATCATGGTTCCCGTCGGGCTGTTCGATGGCGACCCGGTAGTGGAACCCTCCCGAGGTGCAGGCACCGCCGTTCTCGCAGTCGTTGCCGGTGGTGACCGTCTCGTCGACGTGATAGATGAGCAGGCCGCGGCCGGGCAGGCTGCGGTCGAACCCCGTCTGGTTGTCGCGGTGCTCGACTAGGAAATACTCCGTCTCCGGGCCGTTCGCTCCCAGCATCAATGCATCCGCATGCTGCTCGGCGTTGTCGAGGATCCAGGCGCCCGACCAATCGGCTTTCAGGGTCGGCGTCAGCCAGCCGAGCTTCATCTTCGACCAGGCGCACATGTGCGTGGGGCTCTCGGGAGACTGGACGTCGCCGCCCCAGCCGCCGAAGGCCATCAAGCCCCACGCGCCGATGCCCCAACTCGTGGTGCCCGTGCACCAGCGCGACACGTCGTAGAGATCGGGAAGGCCGAGGATGTGCCCGTATTCATGGCAGAAGACGCCGATCTGCACGTGGGTCAGGGGGGAAGCGTCCTGCAGCTCGGGGCAGCAGGCGTAGCGGTCGATGAGCACGCCGTCGTAGCTGCGGGCGCTGCCGCCCATGAGAGTGAGGGTAGACACGTGGCCCTGGATGTCATCGGAGTCCAGCGTCGTCTCGAATCCCTCGCCGCAATGGACGACGATGATCGATTCGGCCATGCCGTCCCCGTCGTTGTCATAGAGCGAGAAGTCGCACCCCGCGGCTTCGGCGGCGTCCACGGCTTCCTCGACCAGCCGGGCCGCGTTCTGCGGATACGTGCCGAATCCCTTCTGACCGTTCCCGTAGTAGTTCCGGTCGTTCGCGGCGGCGTACCAGCCCAGCGCCTGCCCGTTCAGAGAGATGGCGGAGTAGGAGACCTGCGTGTAGTAGTCGCTCATGCTTCCCGTGGCCCAAGGGCCGAAGGCCATGTCGGCGAAGGTCCCGGGGGCGTAGGCGTGGTTGACGTCATGGAAGTCGATCAGCAGCAGGAGCACCCGATAGGTTCCGCGGTGCCCTGCAGGCGGGATGGGGAACCCGGAGTCGACGTAGTCGGGCTTGGCGAGCAGAGCATCGTCGAAGCCTGCCGACCGGCGCGCCTCTTCGAGGAGGCGTGGGGAAACGGGCATCGCCCAAGTGGGCGCGGCGGACGACAAGATGCCCACCGCCAGGGCCAGGATCAGGATCGCGGTCTTCATGGGAGCACCTCCTTGGAGGGCGAGCGGAATCCTGGAGTGAAACGCGGGTGGCCGTCTCGTCGGACGGATGGTCCGGTCACGGAAGCTCGAACCGGCGCCGCGCTTCTCATGATCGCTCTAGCGAGAACCAGGCTGGGCGCACGCTCGGATCGACGGACGATTCAGGCAGGCAGTTTCGCCCAACCGTCGTCTCTCGATGGCTGCAATTCTACCCCATCCCTGCTTACGGATCCAGTCCGATGGCCGGCCAGGATCGCCGCCGCGGGTGCCTACGTGGCCGAGAGCGAGAAGACGATGGACACGGATCCAATCGCCGCCGACAAGAGGAGCGAGCTGCCGGGAAGCACCGCTGCGATTCCGAGACGCATGCATCTTCCGGGCTTCATTGCACCCTCCTCCAAGCACTCGCGTTTTCGGATCCCAGGCCTACCGCGCCAGCAGGAGCTTCGCCGTCCGCGTCCCGCCCGCCGCCTCCAACAGCGCGAAGTACACGCCTCCCGGCGCCGCCGACCCTGCGACGTCCCGTCCATCCCAAAGAGTGACATGGCGGCCGCCTTCTACGACCCCGTCGAGCAGCTTGGCCACGCGGCGCCCGCTCACGTCGAGCACGCTCAATCTGACCGGCGCGCTCTCGGGCAGGTAGAAGGCGAGGGTCGTCGTGCCCAGGAAGGGATTCGCTCCCGCGCAGTACAGCTCGAGGGACGACTCGACCGGAAGATCCGCCGCGACGCTCGGCGGCATTCCCGCAGTCCGCAGCTGCTTCTCGGAAGGCGTCGTGCCGGGCAACGACAGCCAGACCGTGTGCGGGAAGAAAGGCGACGCGCTCGTCGCGCGCATGCGCCAGTGATAGGCGGTCCCGGCCGCCGGCGCTGCAGGCGATCACGCGCATCTGGAAGTCGGTCTCGCTGTCGGAGCTTCCCAGCTAGGCGATCGGCTCGTCGTCGAGTCCCAGTTGCAGCGGAGCCAGTGAGCATGATCACGCTATCTGAGGTTTCCCCGATCATGCCATTCGAGGGTTGCCCGCAGTAGCGGATGCTCGGCCACAGCACGAGCCGGATGACGGAGAGGTATGCCCGCGCTCCGCGAAGACTCCGTCCGTCCGCGCTGGGTGCCACTTCCTCCAGCCATGCTGCCACGCTGCGGCAGGAGGCGCTCGACCACTTCATCTTCCTGAATCCCGACCACGTCCGTCGCGTGGTCAGCGAATACGTCCGGTGCTACAACAGGGCCAGACCATCCCAGGCGATCTACGGGATCCCAGATCCGTTTCCCGAGCTCAGGGAACCAGCGCCTGCGACGGGCAGGCTGCTGGCGCTCCCGGTCCTCGGCGGCCTGATCCACGATTACCGCCTGGCTGCGTGAGTCCCGTTCGACATCACCGTTCTGGGGATTGCCTTCCACGACAGGTACGCCCTGATCCCGGTGCCAACCTGATTGGCCCGCGTCAGCGACCTCGAACGTCGCCAGTCATCAACTTCCGCCCATCGTTCAGGGCAGCATCCCTCTTCTCGAAAGGCTTGTCTTGCGCCCGATGGAATAATCGCGGAGCACGGGAGCCTTGTCCGCCTCCTTCCACGGCAAGGACTTGCGGCGGGCAAGCATTCGGATAGCACGAGACTCGCATGCCGGATCATTCCGCCAGCGCGAAAGCGCTTGACATCCCCGCTCCAGGAGTCGATATTCCACTTTGTGGTGTGTGGAGTTTGCAAATTGTGATTTTCCTGCGCCACGAATCGCCTGAGTTTGGGCTTCCAAGGAGTTCATTGCCAGCCTAACCCGATCCGCACTCTGGGTCTGCCGGGCCAAGATCCTGCTGAACCCGGAACTTCTCCTTCCCTCGTCGAGCCGTTCTCCGGCACTTCCTGGGACCGCAGATGGGCCGATGTCCGGCGCTTCTTCCCGAAGGTTCCTTGGGGGGGTTCTCAGGCCAATGTTCGACATGACGATCGGGACTTGCTGCGGCGAGCGGTCGTCACGAGGAAAGGTATTCTAGCATGTCCAGCAAAGTGTACGTCGGCAATCTACCCTTCGAAATGACGGATGGCGACCTCCAGGAGTTGTTCACGCCCCATGGGGCGGTCACCTCCGCGAAAGTCGTCATGGATCGCGAGACGGGCCAGCCCCGAGGCTTCGGCTTCGTGGAGATGGAACAGTCCGCGGATGCCCAGAAGGCGATCGAGACGCTCAACGGTCAAGAGTGCAAAGGCCGCACTCTGAAGGTCAATCTGGCCAAGCCGCGCGAGGAGCGTCCCGGCGGTTTCGGTCGTCGCTAGAGGAGAGGGGGAAGGCGCCTTCGATGTGCCTTCCCCCTGATCCGCCCGCGGCAGCGGTGCTTCACGGAACAGATGCTCAGGCTCTCGTGACGTCGAGAAGGGATCGACAGTGAACCAAACGAGCCGCCCGAACGTTCTCTTGGTCAATCCGCGCTTTAGTCTCCACTCCTTTTGGAACTACCGGGAGACCTGCGAAATCGTGGGGGCGCGTCACGTCGCCGCCCCCTTGGGATTGATCACGGTGGCCGCGCTTCTGCCCAAGGAATGGGTCGTCCGTCTCATCGACTGCAATATCGAGGAGCTGCGCGAGGACGATTTGAACTGGGCCGACCTTGTCATGATCGGAGGCATGCTCTCGCAGCAGCGGGACATCCAAAGGATCATGGTGCGGGCGCACGCCCACGGGAAACCGGTCGTGATCGGCGGTCCGGATGTCACTGCCAGCCCCGAGATCTATGCGGACGCCGAGTTTCGGGTCCTGGGAGAGGCCGAGGAGCTCATGACCGGATTCGCCGCGGCATGGAATGCGGGGGAGAAGTGCGGCACGTTTGTGGCCGGGTCCTTTCCCGATCTGACACTCTCGCCGCTGCCCCGCTTCGATCTCCTGAAACTCGAGCACTACCTCCATGTCGGTGTGCAGTTCTCCCGCGGCTGTCCCTTCAACTGTGAGTTCTGCAATGTGATCGAACTGAACGGACGCGTGCCCCGTTTCAAGGACGTCGACCAGATCCTGAACGAGCTCGAGCATCTCTACCACCTCGGCTATCGCGGTCACGTCGACTTCGTCGACGACAATCTCATCGGCAACCCGAAAGCGGTCCGGCCCTTTCTCGCCGCGCTGGGCGACTGGCGCCGGCGCCGCCATTATCCCTTCGAGTTCACGAGCGAGGCGAGCCTGAATCTCGCCAGCGATGACGAGCTGCTGATGTTGATGCGCCGGGCGGGGTTCTTCGCGATCTTCATCGGCATCGAATCTCCCGATGCGCAAACGCTCCTCAGCACGCAGAAGGTGCAAAATGCGCGCCGGGACATCACCGCGAGTCTGCGAAAGATCCACCGCGCCGGCATGTTCGTGAACGCGGGCTTCATCGTCGGATTCGACGGGGAAGCAGGTTCGGTGGCGCGGGACATGATCGCCTGCATCGAGGAGGCGGCGATCCCGCTCTCCATGGTCGGGCTGCTGTACGCGTTGCCCAACACGCAGCTTGCGCGCCGGCTATACGCCGAGGGACGCCTGCACGCGGGGTTCGACCGTCCGGCCTCGGATGGCGATGCGGACCAGGGCAGGTCCGGCCTCAACTTCGTGACCCGCAGACCGCGGCCGGAGATCCTGGCGGACTATCGGAACATCTTGGCAACGCTCTACCAACCGCGCGCGTTCTTCGGCCGTGTTCGCCGCATGGCGCGGGAGCTGGATCCGGCGCGTCCGGGATTGCGTAGCCCATGGAAGCGCGTTGCACGAGACCTTCAATCCGTCCTGCGAATCAGTGTGCAACTCGGCTTTCGCAACCGCGAGACGAGGGTGGATTACTGGCGCGCTCTGGCGGATTGCATGCTTCACAACCCGCGGGCGCTACGCACCGTGGTGTCGCTCGCTGCCATTTATCTCCATGTCCGGCCTTTCTCCAAGTACTTGGAGCAGCATCTCAGCGCCGAACTCGACGCGCTTGCGGCGAATCGACCGCCGGCGCGGATAGCCTGAGCCGGGCGGCCTCAGGAGCAAGCGAATTCTACTCTGAACCTGTCGGACAACCGGGGTGACCTCACCTGCCAGAAAGCTCTACTCATTGCTGGTCCTCTTTGAAGGGGAGCCTACGGTGCTGATCGGGCTGGGCGGCCGGGAGCGCAGTCACGAGCATGCGCTGAGGACCGCGGCTGCGCTGAACCGCATGCAGCCACCCTTCCTTGCGGCGCTGCGCTTCATTCCTGTGCCGGGCACGCGGCTGGCGGGCGAGATCGAGTCGGGGAGGTTCGCTCCAGTGAGCGAGCGCGAGGCGGCGGAGGAACTGCGCGCATTGCTTGCGAACCTCGAGCTCGAACACACGCTCTTTCGCGCCAATCACGCGTCGAACATCATCCCGCTGGGCGGTCGATTCCCGCGCGATCGCGAGACGCTGCTCTCCCGGCTCGACGAGCTGCTGGCCTCGGGGCGGCTCGATGACACCGGGCCGGGTGCCGTCCCCCTTTGGCTCTGACCTGGCCGCACGGCCGGCAAATTGCCGTCTTCTACACCGGCATCCAGTAGCTCATTTTCACCATGAAGCGGTTCTCCGGCTCGTTTCTCAGCAGCGGATCGGCGCGGAAATCGTTGCGGAAGTCGTTCGATCCGTTATGCCAGCTGCGACGGTCGAAGTCCGAGCGTGTGTGGGTCCAGACTATGTAGAGCGTCGATCCGGGGCGGTATTCCCAACGGTAGACCATGTTCAGATTGACGGCTCCGTAGGCGAAGTCGCTTCCCGATGCGTCGATGTCGTACGGCCGGAACTCATAGCTGTCGGGGCGGGCCAGCTCTCGGGGATTGCGGTATTCGCCGACGGTGAGGAACGGCTGCAGGTACAGCTCGAGCGAAGAATCGCGATGGAAGAGATAGCTGCCCCGGAATGTCAGATCCCACGTCTTCTGGTCGAGCTCGCCGAACACATAGCTAACGCCTCCGATACCGCCGCCGGGCTGTGGAAGATTCCCCAACCATTCGGCATCCGAATGCTGGTCTGAGACCGACAGGCCGATCCACTGCGTGAGGCGGCCGTTCGGGACCCAATTGAATTGCGCTTCGGCATAGAGTCCGTGTCCGCCCGCGCGGTCCTCGTTCCAGAACAGCTGGGCGGCCAAGTTCGACTTCTTGCGGGCGTCTGTCTGGACGAAGACGCCCGCGTCATAGCTCTCGGGCACGGACATGAGGGGGCCGCGGCCTCCGGTGGGAGCCGTGCGGGTGACATAGAGATCGGTCATCTCGGGACGGTGGCTGGCCGCGCCCAGGAATGTCCAGCAACCGCGCGTCTCCACGGTGCCTTCGAAATGCAGCTCCGCCCGCAGGTCATGGCCACGATCGTAGGACCACAGGAGGCGAGCGGGGTCGCCGGGATCCTGGAGCGAACGGCCGGCGTAGATCCAGCTCTTGTAATACCGCAGGTGCCACGATTGCGCGGTCCACCAGCTGCTGCCCGCGCCGTCGGCGTTGAAGACGCGGGTCACCCACGCCTGGGCGGCGTAGTGATTGGCGTCGCTGATGTACCCGAGATCGTTGATATCGAGCCCGTCGCTCTGATGCCGGGTGGTGAGGGCGAAGCGCCAGTCGCCGCTCATCTTCTCGATCTCGAAGCGAGTGCCCGTTCCATAGACCGGCTCGCGACCGCCCTCCTGGCCCTCGGCATCCTGACCGAGCGGATTGACGACGCTGCCGACAAAAGAGCCCGTCGCCTGGTACATGCGGTCCTTGAAGTTGAGCTCGAAATCGGCGCCGGTCACGTAGCCGTTGCGCGCGGGCGTGTCGAAGGTATCGCGGTCGCGCACCACGGCCGTCTGCATGAAATTCACACTGTGCATCCCCCCGCCGAACTGGGTGCCGAAGCGCCCGATCCCATAGAGGGCGCGGTTGCGTCCGCTGCGCAGCGCGTTGTGCGTCATGCCGTCGGCCGTCTCGTCCGTGGCCGCGAGCAGCATGGCGGTCGACACTTTGCCGGCCATCTTGCCGGTCACCTTGCTCGCGAAGCGGATGCGGGAGTTCGGGCTGCCCGTGCCGATCCGCCTGGAATAGAAGACCACGTTGTCCGGCGCCTCGAAGAATTGCGCCCCCTCGATGAAGAACGGCCGCTTCTCGTCGTAGAAGGTCTCGTAGGGGGAGAGGTTCAACAAGGCGGGATCGGATTCGATCTGGCCGAAATCGGGTTGGAAGGTAGCGTTGAGCGTCAGATCCGGGGTGATGCCGTACTTCAGATCGGCGCCGAAGTTGCCCTTGTGAGACCGCTGTTCACCGCTGAAGCCGTGCCGGCCGGGCAGGGAGGGATCGGTGAGGCCGCTGACCACATACGGCGTGATCTCGAGCTGCCGCGCGGGGCGGATGCCGTGAAGACCGGTGATCGTGCCCGAGCGGCTCATGAAACCGTTCTGATCGCGGTCCCAGTTCGACCAGGCGGTTCGTTGTCCGCGAGCATAGACATGCTGGAAGACGTTGCATCCCCAAGTCATCGTCTCGCCGGGACGGTAGCGGATCGAGGAGAACGGAATGCGCAGCTCGGCGTACCATCCCTCGCCGTCGATGTAGGTGTCCGCCTCCCAGACCGTGTCCCAGGAGATGTCGTGGTAGAGATCGCCGTAATTGTAGTAATCCTCCATGACGCCGTTGGGATTGATGCGGAAGTGGTAGCCCGTGACCATGTCGTGATAGGGGCTGATGTAGATGCGAAGCAGGTCGCTCGCGGTGATGTTGTCGCGCCGGGAGAGGCAGCTCGTGACCGGCTCTCCCTCATTCCGATAGCAGGCCACGCCGAAATAGAGCGCATCATCGTCGTAGAGCACCTTGAAGACCGTCTCCGTGCAGGGCTCGCCGCGGCGGTCGGGCTCGAACTGAGTGAAGCCCGTCGCCGCCGGCGCGACGATCCAGTCCCTCTCAGTCAAACGCCCGTCGATGCGAATGGCGCCGGAGGCGATGCGCTGAGCCGCGAGGGAAGGCGGCTCGGTCACGCGTCCGTTCGCGCAGGCGGGGTATCCCGCCCCGGTTCCATGCGGATCGAACCCGTCCAGCGCCGCGGCCGCGGACGCGAAATCGAAGCCAAGCGCAAGAGCGCAGGCGAGGGCGAGCGTGATCCCGCGGACAGACCCATGCGAAACCAGGGAGATCGGCAGCATTCTTTCGGCGGCGCGACGATTGGGACGCACGAGCTCCGGCGCCGGCGCCTCTTGCGCGATTGAAGGAAACGCCAACCCGGCAGCCGATTCCAAGCGGGCGGTCATCGTTCGGATCGTCGTTCGGATCATGGCCATGAATGCCTCCTGAACTTGATTTCCCTCGGCTGATGAATGCCGTTCGCCCGCGGTCCGCCGTGCTTCATCCGTCGGGATGCTCCAAATTGCGCCCGGCTCAATCATGGAATCGTCTACGAACAGCGACGGATGGAAGTTGTCATTCGTTGGTCACGGTTCTTCAGCCGGGGCAGGAAAAGACGCCTTTCGAGACGCCGGGCGAGCGGCTCATCGGTGCCGGCCGCGCGCGCGCCTTGCCTGGATCATTCGGAAGACAAGTCGCGGGCCGGGGGAGATGTCTGCGGATACAAAGCGAGTGCGGGTCAAGGGCATAGTGCCGCGGCGATTTCCTCGAGCGCGCGCAATGCGGAAGAGCGCACGCTATCGTCCGGATCGTTCAGCAGCGCGGCCACCCTGGGCGATACGATCCTCACGCCGCCTGCTGCCCGCGGCCGTAGCGGCGGCCCAGCCAGAGCGACACATTCACGAGCCCGATCAACACCGGGACCTCGACCAAGGGGCCGATGACCGCCGCGAATGCGGCCCCATGGTGGATTCCGAACGTGGCCACCGCGACGGCGATGGCCAGCTCGAAGTTGTTCGAGGCCGCCGTGAACGAAAGCGTCGCGGCCTGCCCGTAGGGCGCGCCGGCGCGCTTGCTCATGAAGAACGAGAGGAAGAACATCAGCACGAAGTAGATCAGAAGCGGAATCGCCACGCGGATCACATCCAAGGGAAGCTGGACGATCGCTTCCCCCTTCAACGAGAACATGACCACGATCGTGAAGAGCAGGGCGATCAGGGTGATCGGGCTGATCTTCGGGATGAAGACGCGGTGGTACCACTCCTTGCTCTTCAACCTGATGAGCGTGAAGCGAGTCAGCATCCCCGCCAGAAACGGGATGCCCAGGTAGATGAAGACGCTCCGGGCGATTTCCCCGATCGTGATGTGGACAGCCATACCCTGCAAACCGAACCAGGTCGGCAGGACGGTGATGAAGACATAGGCATAGACCGAGTAGAAGAGGACCTGGAAGATCGAGTTGAAGGCGACCAGGCCCGCCGCGTACTCGCGATCGCCCCGCGCGAGATCGTTCCAGACGATGACCATCGCGATGCAGCGGGCGAGGCCGATCATGATCAGCCCCACCATGTATTCCGGCTTGTCGTGAAGGAAGAGAACAGCCAAGGCGAACATCAAGATGGGTCCCACGATCCAGTTCTGGACGAGGGACAGGCCGAGGACGCGGCTGTTCCGAAAGACGCGCCCCATCTCCTCGTAGCGCACCTTGGCGAGCGGGGGATACATCATGAGGATCAAGCCGACGGCAATCGGAACCGAGGTCGTACCGACGCTCGCGCGATCCAAAAGGGAGGCGACGCCGGGCACTGCATAGCCCAGGCCTACTCCGGCCGCCATCGCAAGGAAGATCCAGATGGTCAGATAGCGGTCGAGGAAAGGAAGGCGCTTCGCCTCGTCCCCGGGCTCTACGATCTTGAGCGGGTCATTGTGCGACCTGGATGCCATGCGCTCCTCCTGTAGGGTCCCGCTTCACTTCTCATGCGTGGACATGAGGCAAGGCCTATTCCCCTTTTCCCGACGAAGCCGGGGAGCCCGTGGCATCCGGGTTCCTGCGCTCTTTCCCGGCCGCGGCCAGCAAGCCCGCGCGCACGATGATCTCCGCAGGAATCGATTCGTAGGTCCGGCCGTCGATCACGAGCGTCCGGCATTGCTCACCGTCGCAGCAGCCGGTGCAATCACTGGAGGACACTGTCGCGCCCAGCCAATCCTCAAGCGGCCGGCCGTCCACCCAGATGCGATTCGATTCGAGTGGAGCTTTCCGAAAGGCCGTTTGGTCGATGCGTTCCGCTTCCACGCGAACTGCGATGCCATCGGGAGCAAGGAGCCGTTTCAGTTCGGCGGCCGCGCGCTTGATTTCGCGTTCGGTCGAGCCGCAGCGAGGGCAGGTAGCGCCGGCTTCATCGACGAGCCGTTGCCATCCCAGTGTCAGCGTGTGCGCGGGAGCAGGGACTGCCCGGCGGCCGCCGCATCCCAAGCCGGACGCGCTCCCAGCCAGGATGAGAAGAAGGGCCAGCAGATGCAAAACGCGCGCTCCTCGAAGGGCAGTGGGTGAGAGGGCGCGCGAGAGGGTGCGCGAGAGGGCGCGTGAGCCGATGCGAGATCTTCGGCGAGCCGCGATTCTCTCGCGGATGGTTTGCTTCGCCATCAAAGGAGGCTCACTCCAAAGATGTGGGTGACGGTCAGGTAGATCCCCGCGAGCAGGAAGATGGCCGCCGTCACCGGTCGCGCAGCGCGCTCGATGCTCGCCAGCGCATCGAAGGCGCGACCGATGCCCCGCGCGCCGAGCGCCAGCAGCACGGCGAAGACGACCACCGGAAGCCCCGTGCCGATGCCGTAGACGGCGGGCAGGACCACGCGGGAGTGCGCCTGGACGGCGAGTGGAATGAGCCCGCCGAAGAAGATGCCGGCTGAGACGGGGCAGAAGGAGAGCGCGAAGAGCACGCCAAGCAGGCCTGCGCCGGCGAGACCCGAGCGGGCCGCGCGTTCGCGAATCGCCAGGCCTCCGCTCCACGACGGCAAGCGAATCTTGATCACGCCGAGCATCGCAATGCCAGCCAGGATGAGAAGCGGCCCGAGGACCTGGTTCATGCGCTGCTGAAGAAACATCGACACGCTCGGAATCGAGAGCAGGCTCGAGACGACGAGGGCCGCGACGAGCACATAGGTAAGCGAGCGCCCAAGCGAATAGAGGAGCCCCGCAATCAGCACGCGGCGCGGACTGCCGACGTTACGGCCGACGAAGGAAACGGCGGCCACGTTGGAAGCGAGCGGGCAGGGGCTGATCGAGGTCAGGATCCCGAGCCAGAAGGCTGACCCGAGCGCGACGAAGAACTCCGTCATCGAGATACCGACTCCTTCATCGAGACTTCAGCTCCGTAATGGGATTCCCGCGCTGCCCTCACGATTGCTTCCCGGTCAAATAGGCCCGCGTCTCCTCCTGGACATAGCGAAGGAAGGCCTCTTTGTCGTTCAGGAGCTGCCAGACCTTCGGAAGATTCTTCCAGGCGATCTGCTTGCCCGAACGCTCATCGACCAGCACGACGGATTTCGTGAACAGCTCATAGTCCTTGACGAAATGCTCGTTGCCCTTTTCGTCGACATTGATGGGCTGAAAGACGAGCGCGCCGGTCTTCACTTCGGCGTCGAAGCCGCTCGCGATCGCTTCGGCGGTGTAGGCTTCGAGCTTGCGACACGAGGCGCAGCGCTTGGTGGTGTAGAAGTAGTAGGCGAGCACACGATGAGAGAGCGTGGTGTCGGCGGCCGCAAGCGTCGCGCTGTCCGCGAGGGCAGGAGCGGGGGCGGGTGGCGGCGCCGGGCGATCGCTCGAATCCGCCGGTGAAGCGGCGAGAACGGGCCCGACGGCGAGCAGGATGCCAAGAGCGATCAGCGCAATCCAAGGAAGCCGGGCGAGGCATTTCATGACAACATCTCCTTCAGTTCTTGCACGGTCGGGACCCGGCCGGCCACCTTCACCGCCCCGTCGACGACGAGCGCCGGTGTCATCAACACGCCGAATCCAAGAATGGCGTTGATATCGGACACCTTCACGACCTCGCATTCGACGCCCAGTTCCTTGACCGCCTGCCTGGCGCGGTCGTAGAGCAAGGTGCATTTCTGACAACCCGGACCGAGAACCAGGATGTCACTCATCGCGCGTTCCTCCTTCCCGAAAGTCTGTCCCACGAAGCTGCGTCCCCTCCACCATGGGCACCGCCGCAGGTTCCACCATTGGCCCCGCCGCGACAGCCACGCGTCGCTGGCGCCGCTCGACGAGTCTCAGGACCAAAGCGAGCGCGGCAATGAAGGCCGCGAGGCCGGCCGCCAACGTCAGTGCGTTCGCACCGTCGGTCCATGCGCCGTAAGTCAGTCCTGCCAGCATGCTGAACGCCGCCACCCACCCGACATACGCCCAGGCTTTCGTGCGACCGATGATCGCCGAAATCATGAGGATGCTCTGCAGGCTGAGCTCAGGGTCGGCCATCAGGTAGGCGAGGAGCGGCCCGGGGTGCATTCCCAGCGAGAGGAACATCTTGGCAATCGGGACCTCGACGAGCGTGGGGAAATACATGAAGACGCCGAAGACCACCCCGGCGAAGTTGCCCAGGATGTTGTTGGTCCCCGCCAACGATTCGATCCACTCGGCCGGCACGATTCGGCGAACGATTCCCACCGCGAAGACGCCGATGACGAGCAAAGGAAAGATCTGCCGGACGAAGTGGTAGGACTCGGCCAGCCAGGCGCGCGATTCTTCGCGAGAGAATTGCGTCCGGGCGATGGCCGCAGCGGCGGCGATTCCGAGAGAGACGAACAGGAGCCGGCCCGTGATCCCGACCGCGAGCCCCTCCGGTCCGGGGATCATGCGGGCTGCGGCAAGAATCAGAGTTGCCGCGACCAGCGCGAGCGCCGTCGTCGTCCAGCGATTCCAGCTCTCGTCGATGCGCGCGAGGCCGCGGCGGGCGATCAGCGCGATCGCGGCAAGCAGGACGATCAGGAGCGCGCCTTGCACGCTCACACCTTCCTCGCCGCGAGCAGGATCGAAGGGGATGAGCCGGGAGAGCGCGGTCTGCAACCATGCGACGCCCGGCACAGGCAGCAGGAACTCGAAGTAGGCGCGTGAGAGGAATCCGAATTTCAGCGTCCCGGCGAGGAGCAGCATCATGAGCACGGCGAGGAACAAGAGCGGGGCGCGCGCGCTCGTGGAGGCGCCGGCAAAGAGCAGATCGGTCTCGCGATCGCGCTCGGCGTCGGAGCGCCGGAAGAGAAGCGCCATGATCATCCCGATTCCGATCCCGAAGGCGAGCGCGAGGATCAGGCGGGCGATGGCGAGATCCGCGCCGATCACGCCGCCGGTGTACAAGAGAGCGAGAATGTTGCCCGCGGGCGCGAAGAAGAGAAAGGTGATCGCGGGCCCGAGACCCGCGCCCTTCTTGTAGATGCCCGCGAAAATGGGAACGATCGTGCACGAGCAGACGGCCAGGGTCGAGCCGGCCAGCGCGGCCGCGGGATAGGAGATCGCGCGTGGGCGGTTGCGGCCGAGCAGGCGGGCGATCGTTTGCTTGGGAACGAGCGCGGTCATCGCACCCGCGATGAAGAAGGCGGGAACGAGGCAGAGGAGCACGTGCGCCGCGAGATAGGCGGCGAGATTTCCGAGCCCGCTCAGCAGCAATCCGCCCAGGTAGGTGGTCAATGCCGGCCGCTCCTCAACCCTTCTTCTTCAAGACCTGGCTCGCGCAGGAGAAGAAGTTCACGATGCAGGGAGTGAGAAGCCGGTAGACGACCGCGCTTCCCTCCCTACGATCTTCGACGATTCCGTTCGCGCGAAGCACCGCAAGGTGTTTTGAGACGGTGGTCTGATCGAGACCGATCATGCGGGTGAGCTCCCCGGCGCTGCATTCGCCGCTGCTCAGGCGGTCCACGATCATCAGGCGAGACTCGTTCGCGAGCGCTTTCAAGAGGCGCGCCTGCGAGCGGTACAGGGATTTGTTTCGGACAATCTGCGACTTCATGAGGGTCGATTATATGGCGACTTGGCCAAGTCGTCAAGAAGAATACCCTTGCCGGCCGCGAGTGGTTTCTCGCGCCGGACGAGAGAGCGCTGCCTTCCCGGCGGTCAGCCCCTCCTGAGGAGTTTCCTCCACGATTGACGCCAACTTCCCTCGAAACCGCTTGCGGCCGCCGTAGAGAGGGTGTATCCGGTCAAGTGACTTGCGACGGGATTGGACGAAGATCCCTGAAATCGGGCAACGGAGTTTGCCTGGGGCCGGATCCTCGCCGTAGCGCGTGGATCGCCTTCCGAGTGGAAGGACGGCCTTCCTGTTCTCGCTCACGCTCGCGCGGGTTTTCGAGTCCGCGCTCATGCTGATGGTCCCCTTCGCTTGTGCCATATCATTCCGGACCCCGCCATCGGGCAGGGGCGCGGGAAGAAGTGTTCCCGCGCGGAAGGAATGCACGGATGCAGGGACACGCCGGCAGGCGAGGGCGGGTCGCGATCAGGCGATTGGTGAACGGCGACAGCACGCAGGCAAGCGTTTGCCTGCCCGCTTCGGCCGCGAAGAGACGAGCGAGAGCGATTCGGGAAGGCGCGTGGGCGCTGGGCACGATAATCGTGGCCGCCGTCGTCTTGTTCTCGCCACCTGGATGCGTCCGGTCGAGGCAAGCGGCCGGGCCGCCCAACATTCTGCTCATCTCGATCGACACCTTGCGACGGGATCATCTCGGTTGCTATGGCTACCGGCGGGCCACGACGCCTTGCATCGACAAGCTCGCCCGGAGGGGCGTCCTGTATGAGCGGCCGAATTCGACGAGCTCATGGACGCTGCCCGCGCACACTTCGCTGCTGACCGGTCTGTATCCGGCATTTCACGGCGTGCAGGACGACGGGGTGTCGCTGCCCGAGGAAATTCCGACCTTGGCCGGAAACCTGAAGAGCGACGGGTACCGCACGCTCGCCGTAGTCAGCCATCTCTATGTCTCCAGCCGCTTCGGGCTCAACCGCGGCTTCGATGTCTTCGACGACGAATTGATCGACGGCGGCGTCCGCAATCCGGTCGCGGCCGAGGTGGTCGACCGCGCGCTCGCGCGGATGCCGTCGGCAGAATCGGCGGAACCTTGGTTCGCGTTCCTGCACTTCTTCGACCCGCATTGGGACTACTCGCCTCCGCCGCCCTTCGACAGGCGCTTCACCGTGCCCAGCTATCGGGGACCGATCGACGGGACGATGCGTTCAATGACCCCCTATCTCGTCCCCGGCAGGCGAATGGGGGCGGCGGACCTGCAGCACTTGATCGACCTGTACGACGGAGAGATCGCCTATGTGGACGCGCAGATCGGGCGGCTCCTCGACGAGCTCGACGGCCGGCATCTGCTCGAGAACACCGTGATCGTGTTGACGGGCGACCATGGCGAGGAGTTCAAGGAACATGGGCTTCTCGGGCACGGGCAGACGCTCTACGCCGAGCAATTGCGTGTCCCGCTCATCATCGCCGGCCCCACGGGGCTGCCCGAGGGAGCGCACAGCCGGGAAACCGTCTCGCTGGTCGATGTCGCGCCCACGCTGCTGGCATTGGCCGGCGCCGAACCGCTGCCCGAGACGGCAGGCGTTTCGCTTCTCGAGCGGGAGCAGCTGCCCGACCGCGTCGTCTTCAGCGAATCGATTCGCTTCGGAAACGAGATGCGCTGCGCGCGCGTCGGCCGCTACAAGATGATCCATTATCTGCAAGGCGACCGGCGATTCTTCTTCGACCTGCGTGCGGACCCCGGCGAGCAGAGGCCCTTGCCCGGGGATCCATCGGACGCGCAGCTTTCCGAAGCGCTCAGCGAATACGCCCTGGCGGCCGACGGCGGGTGGCACTTGAAGCTGATTTCCCTGTCCGGGCGTCCGCTCGAATGCCGAGGCGTGCTACGCACGACGGGACGCTTCGTCGATCCACGACGCTATTTCTCCGGCAACCTGCGCGGCCCGAGCGAAGCGGTCTTTTCCGACTTCTGCCTGGACGAGTCGGGAAGCGAACTGACCTTCGATGTCAATCTCCGAAAGTTGATGGGGGAAATTGCCTTCGAGACGGAGCCCGCCGATGCGCCCGTCGTCTTCGATGTGGAAGTGGAAGAGGAAGGCGAGAGCGCGGGCGTGGGCGCGGACTTCGTCGGCTTGGATGGCGAGCTTCGAGATCCCGGCCTTTATCTGGGCAAAGGAATTCCTCTTCCCGAAGGCGAGCCGGTCAGGCTGACGAGCGACGATTCGCGAGCCAAAGGCGTGCCCGACGACTATCTCCGTGCCTCGGACGGCTGCTACATCCGGGCCGTGCCGCAGGCGGAGGCACCGCCGCTTCCAGAACTCGCGCCCGAGGCGAGAGCGCGCTTGCGCTCGCTGGGATATGTGGATTGAAGGTTGGCATGGACACGCGATTCGGTCATGCGAATCGCCGTCCCCTGTGGTATCCTTCCCAGCGTCAGCCCTGACCCGTGGACCATGCAGTTCCGCCTGAATGTGATTGGGAGAGGGCGTCATGAGTCAGCCTGGGCGCTCGAACCTGGCGTCCGTGACGGGACCGGCCCTTTTGTGCAGGGGGGCCGGGATCATTGTGTGCGGGAGTGATTCCTCTTCGTGCAAGGAACCGGCTTCGGTCTCGCCTCGTGAACCGTGAGGGTTCGTGTTGCTCGTTCGCCGCGTGAGCCCGGCGCACGACGGCAACGAGGGGGAGGTGCATCATGCAGCGCTTCGATGTTCGGCTTTTCCATTCGAGCGTGTGCGCGGCGTTCGTGTTGATGTCACTCGCTGCGACGGCCTCGGCCGCCACGCTCTTCGACGATCACTTCACCGGTAACTCTGGCGGCATGCCGGCGGGCTGGTCGCGGATTTACGCAACGGGTGATGTCGTGGAAGCGGGGACCACCGTCACGCTCGGCAGGGAGAGCAACGATGCCGTGATGATCGGCAGCCAGGAGACCGTCGATCCCACGACCGGAACCATCACGATCGTGACCGACTTCGTTGTCATCAGCGGACAAGGCGCGAGCGGGCTCATCTCCGCCCCGGAATTTCCAGCCGCGTGCTTCTTCTGCGCAATCCGGTTGCGTGAAGGCAGGGTGGAAGTGAACGCATTCGACTCCGATGGAGGCGACGGGTATTACGATGTCGGTTTTCTGAACGGCTACACCGGCGGCCCCATTCGACTCACGCTAGAGATGGGACCGACGACCTTCAGCGTGTCGACCGATTCGCCCGCGTTCTCTTCCGGCCCGGTCCTGTACTCGATGGTGTCTCCGACGTTCACCAGAGAAGATCTGGGAGTCACCGCCTCTGCGCTCCTCTTCGATTACGGCGATGAGGGGGACGTGCCGGAGTGGACGATCGTCGACCGCATCACCATCGATGGGCCGGCGTCTTCGTCGGTGACGGATGCGCAAGCGCCGGGCGAGAGCGAGACTGACCGCGAGACTTTCGGCCGCATCAAGGCGCTGTTCCGCCAGTAGTCGGATATCCAGCCTTACCGCGGGGGTTCGAGCGGAACCGTCCGGCCTCGAATCCGGAGACCCGAGCGGATCATCCGGTTGCCGATCCAGAGCCCCCCAGGCAATCCGCGATGCCCCGAGGCGTTCGTTCGGCCGCCATTCCATCATTCCGGCTCGCGCGCTCGGTCGTTTCATGCTGCGCCTGCCTGAGACTAGGGAATCTCCCGATATCGACCTACTGCGAATTCGGCCAACATTGTGCGGCATTTTTGATACCGGGCCTTTTCAAACAACGCCATCAGAGCCACGCGGGTCTCGCGTGGAGCGCGAGGGCTCACGCTCACGCAATGTGCATCGAAACATCCTGCATGACGGAGCAGCGCGAAGACTGAGCGAGCCTGGCCCGCGCTCCCTCGCGGCCGGCCGCCATTCTCGGGGCGGTCTCGCGATGGCTCATCTTTTTCCTTCCGCGAACCCGCCAGGGTCTATAATCAAGCCGCTTCTCATCCGTGACGAGGTGTGATTCTTTCGAGAGCGTGCGGACGAGATGCGGCGCCGAGGCCGCGGCTCCAAGGGCAGCGCATCCCTCGAGAGAATTTCTTGTACGCGTGCTTGTGGAGCGATCGCAATGTCGGCAGAGGATTCCCTATACCCGGCCGGCGAGAGAGTCGATCCCGAGGAATTCCGTCGCACCCGCGCCGGCCGCGGTGGCGATGCGTTCGATCCTGCGCGCGCGGCGGTTGCCGAGGAGCGAATTCTCGGCGACTTCCGGATCATCCGCGAGCTCGGACGCGGGGGCATGGGCGTCGTCTACGAAGCCGAGCAGATTTCGCTCAAGCGGCGCGTCGCGCTCAAAGTGCTTCCCGCGCAGCTCAGCCTCTCCGCGGAGCAGGTGCAGCGATTCCAGCGTGAAGCGCAGGCGGGCGGGCGCCAGCGCCACCCAGGGATCGTCTCCATTTATGCGGTCGGCGAGCAGGCCGGAGCGCACTTCATCGCCCAGGAGCTCGTCGAAGGTGGCGCGACGCTCGCGGACCTGTTGCGGCGTCGCCGCGCGGAAGAGAAGCTCCCGCGCGAGTACTTTCGCGAGATTGCGGCGTTGTTCGCCGAGGTGGCCGAAGCGATGGCGCACGCGCACGCCACCGGCGTGATCCACTGCGACATCAAACCCTCGAACATTCTCCTCACGGCCGCGGGATCGCCGAAAGTGGGCGATTTCGGGCTCGCGCGCATCGAAAACGCGCTTGCGCTCACTCGCACCGGCCAGTTCGAGGGCACGCCCTTCTATGTGTCTCCCGAACAAGTCGCGCGTCCGAAGCATGGTCTCGACACTCGCACGGATATCTTCTCGCTGGGCGCGACGCTGTACGAAGCGCTCACTCTCGAAGTGCCGTTTGCGGGAGACAGCGCGCTCGATGTGCTGCGCCAGGTGATGCAGGCCGAACCGATGGATCCCTGCCGGCGCCATCCGCGAGTGCCGCGCGATCTGGCCGTCATCTGCCTGCACGCGATGGAGCGTGAGCCGAATGCGAGATACGCATCGATGCGCGATTTCGCCGCCGATCTGCGACGCTGGCTCGCGGGGGAAGCGATTCTTGCGCGACCGGCGGGCGCGGTGACGCGCGCGCTCAAGTGGACGCGGCGGCGGCGAGGCGCGCTGGCCGCGGGGCTCTCCATGGCGGCCTTGGCCATGATCTGGCTCGCGGCCGCATCCGTGCAGGAAATCCGCGAGCGAAACGCCTTTCGGTCGCTCGTCGCGCGGGCCGGCGCGGCGGCCGACACGCAACACTGGGACGAGGCGATCGATCTGCTCGTGCAGGCGCGGAGCATCAAACCCGATGACCGCGTCGCTCAGGAAATGCACCGTCTGTACATGCAACAGAAGGAACTGGCCGCGGTGAAGGCCGAGCGCGACGCCAAGGAAGCGGCTTTGCGGCGCTCGGACGGGTTGCGCCTGATGGCCGAAGCGCAGAAGCAGTCGGCGAGCAATCCGGGGCTCGCGCTGCTGCTGGCGCTCGAAGGCGCGAAGCGCTTGCCGGGGCTGGCGTCCCGCAACGCGGTGGGAGAGGCGCTCTCGATTTGCCGGGAACGGCGGACGCTGCTCATTCGCCGCCATCCGTTCCTGCCGGAGCTTCAGAAGGCGGACCGGCAGTGGCCGCGCAGCGTGAGATTCAGCCCCGATGGAAGCAAGCTGCTCACGACCGCCTGGGACCCGACGCCCGCCATCTGGGATGCGGAGACCGGAGAGCGGTTGCTCTTGCTGGGCAGGGAGACGCGTGCGCGACGCGCCGATTCGAATCGGGGTCCGGCGCCGTTGCTCCGCCGGGATGGCGATCAGCCGAGCGGATTCAGCATGGCGAGATTCGGCGTCTTCAGTCCCAACGGCCGAACGACCGCATTGACCGACGGGAGCCGGGAGGCGTGCGTGATCGATGTCGATACCGGTGAGCCCTCGCCAAGGCTTGGAGTGGCCGCGCGGTGGGGATTCCACATCGCCTACAGTCCGGACGGCCGGCAGGTCGCGGATGTCTGCCCCGCGGATTCGTCGACGAGAATCTGGGACGCGATCACCGGAAACGAGCTCTTCGTCGTGCGCCACGCGGGCCGTCCGAATGCGCTCGCCTACAGTCCCGACGGCCGGCTCCTGGCCGTGGCCGCGGGCGATGGAACCACGCGGGTCTACGATGCCCGCTCGGGAATCGAATCGCTCGCGCTACGAAGCGAGTTCGGCTCGAGAACCGTGCGCTTCCGTCCCGATGGCGCCGTGCTCGCGTCGGCGGAAGACGGCGGAATGGATTTGTGGGACCTGCCGTCCGGCAAGCGGAGAGCGGCGGTGCGCGCGCCCTGGAATTCACTGATCTCCGTCTGGGGAATCGAATTCAGTCCCGACGGCTCGCTCGTGACGACGAGCTGGGGCGATTCGGTGGCGCGGGTGTGGCGCGTCGCGGATGGGAAAGAAGCGCTGCAACTGCGCGGGCACGCCGGCGTGGTGAGGGCGATCGCCTTCAGCCCCGACGGAATGCGGATCGTGACCGCCTGCTTCGACAAGACCGCGCGCATTTGGGATGCGAAGACGGGAAAGACGCTCGCCGTGTTGATGGGACACGATGCCGGCCTGCACGAGGCTTGGTTCAGCCCGGACGGGCGCAGAGTGGCGACCATTTCCGAGGACGAGACGGTCCGGATCTGGGACGCCGAGACGCGTCCGCGCAAGGACGCTTGCGAGACCGGGGATTTGCACGCGGTTCTCTTCGAGGCCGGAATCGTGAGAGCGCGAGACGGTCGCCGGCTCGAGATCCCCGAGAGATTCGGCGGCGTCAAGCTCGTGCTTCCCTCGGGAGAGGCGCTCACGCTTTCGCGCTCGCGCGAAGCGATGGGCGCGCGCTTCAGCCCCGACGAGACGCTGGTGATCACCGGATCGCGCGACAGTGAGGACGGATGGGTGGAGATTTGGGACGCGCGCAATGGCGCCTTCCTGCGGGAAGTGCTCGTCTCGCGCGCGGGGGCGACGCAGGGGGCCTGCCTTCTGGACGACAACCGGGCGCTGATGTCGACGGCGACGGAGAATGCGTTGCGGTTGTGGGATTGGAGGAGCGGGCAGGAGCGGCAGTGCTGGCGGGGACACGCGGCCTGCGCCGCGGCGTACGGCCCGGGACGCGAGCGCCTGGTGACGGCCGGCAGCGACGGGACGGTCCGCATGTGGGATGCGCGCTCCGGCGAAGCGCAGCGGATATTTCGCGGTCACACCGACGCAGTCATCAGCGCGGTCGTGAGCCCGGATGGAACGCGCATCGTCAGCCATTCCGAGGACGATACCGCCCGCTTGTGGAATGCGGAGACGGGCGAGGAGCTGCTCACCATCCGCGGCGTGATCGCAAAGGAGACGGACCGGGTCGGGTTCGATCCCGGCGGAAAAGAGATCGTCATCGTCGCGAACGATGGGACAACGCGCAGCCGGCCGGTCGATGTGATCGCCGCGGCCGAAGCGCGCAAGCCGCGCGAGCTCACGCCCGAGGAGCACAAGACATTTGCGGTGTGGGAGGAAGGCGAGGAAGAGGCGCTGGCGCTCGTCGAGCGGCTTTTCGACGAGCGCATCCTGGCGCGCGAAGTGATCGCGGAGATCGAATCGGACAAGGCGTTGGACGAGAGCGTGCGGCGGGCGGCGTTGCGTTTCGCGCGGCTTCAGGAAGACGACGCGACCATGCTCCTGCACCGAGCGGGCAATCTGATGGGTGAGGCGCGCACTCCCGCCGGGGATGCGCGGGCGGCCGCCTTTCGCGAGGCGGCCAAGCGTCTGCGGGACGCGGAACGCGAGTCTCCCGGGCTGGCGGCACCGCCCGCTGCGGAGGCCGGCGCTGCGCGCTGAGGCCGGCTCCGCGTGCGGAGGTTCTTGCGGCTCAGCGCATGCCCAGGTTCTTCATCAACCTCGAGAGGTAGGCGGGCTGTAGTCCGAGCAGGCCGGCGGCCTTGGCGTGCTGGCCATCCGATTGCTCGAGCGCCGCCTCGATCAGCTCGCGTTTGAAGAGCCGCGTCTGTTCTCGATAGCTCATGCTCTGCGCGCGGGCGCCAATGCGCAGGCGGGCCGCGCTCAAACCCAGGTCCATGGGCTCGATCGCTTCTCCGCTTCCCAAAACCACGGCGCGCTCGATGCAATTGCGCAGCTCGCGAATGTTCCCCGGCCAGGAGTGATGTTTGAGCAGGCTCGCCGCCTGGGCGCTGAAGCGCCGCACATCGCGGCCGGTGGCGGCGGCATATTCGCGCAGAAAAGCGTCGGCCAGCAGGGGGACATCCTGCGGCCGGTCGCGCAGCGGAGGCATGACGATCTCGACTACCCGAAGCCGGTAGTACAAGTCCTCACGAAACCGCCCGGCGCGCACTTCTTCGGCAAGATCGCGATTGCTCGCCGCGATCACGCGCACATCGACTTTGATGGGTTGCGTGCCGCCCAAGCGCTCGAATTCATGCTCCTGGAGAAAGCGCAGGAATTTCGCCTGCATCTCGCGGTCGATCTCGCCGATCTCGTCGAGGAACACCGTTCCCCCGTCGGCGATCTCGAGCCGCCCGCGCTTCTGCCGGATGGCGCCGGTGAACGCTCCGCGCTCGTGCCCGAAGAGATCGCTTTGCAAAAGCTGATCCGCCAGCGCCGTGCAGTTGACCACCATGAACGCTTCGTCGCGCCGCGGGCTCCAGCGGTGAATGCTGCGCGCGATCACTTCCTTGCCGGTGCCGCTTTCGCCCAGGACGAGCACGGTCGCGTTGCTGACGGCGGCCTTGCGCGCGATCGCGACCACCTCCCGCAGCGCAGGGCTCTCGCCGACGATCGCGGGCGCCGCCTGGTCGGCGCTGTCCTGCAGATGATGCAAGCGGCGGCGCAAAGACTCCAACAGACGCAGGTAGTCGAGGAGCATCGCGATCTGGTTCGCGAGCGCCCGGAAGAGCCAGAGGTCCTCGGAGCGGAACTCCCCCACGCTGGTGCGATTGTCGACATATAGCCCCCCGAGCAAGCGATTGCGCACCAGCAGCGGGGTCGCCATCACCGAGCGGATTCCAAGCCCCACGACGCTGCTCGCGAGTTGCAGGTGCGTGTCGCTGAGAGCGTCTCTGCATAGCAACGAGACCCGCTCGGAAGCGACCTTCTGCACGACCGTCTGGCTGATGGGCGGTTCCCCTTCGTCCGGAGTTCCCGCGCTGGCGCGCGCCGCGGGGGCCCACGCGCCGGATGCGCGGTCCGCGATCAGGATGCAGCTGCGTTCCGCATGGAAGGTCTCGAGCAGCATGCGCGCGATGCGCTCCAGGAGCGAGCCGCGATCGACATCTTCGACGAGCATCTCGGCCATGGCGCGCAGGGTTTCGTTCTGTTGAAGCAAACGCCGCGCGAAATGCGGGTCGAGCTTCATTTCCTCGGGAGTCGCGGCGGGGAAGGCGAGACCCTCGGGTATGATCGCCTTGACCGTGATCGTTCGCTCCGCGTCTTTGGCAGCTTGTCCCTCCTCGATCGCCTTCGCGGAGGAGAGTTCGCCTTCCTGCTCCGCCAGCAGAAAGACAAAACGATGCTCGGCGATTCGGATTTCGTCTCCGTGGGCGAGGATGCGCTCGCGCACGGGCGCATCGTTGACGAAGGTTCCGTTCTGGCTCTCGCGGTCGACCAGGCTCCACGCGTCTCCGTCGCGCGCGATTCGAGCGTGACGGCGGGAGACATGCGGGTCGCAGATGCAGATATCGTTGGCACGCACCCGCCCCAAAGAGATCCCTTCGCCGGTCAGGAGCACCGTCTGCCCGCGGCGCTCGCCGTTCAGGCACAGAAGCCTGGGTTGCCGAGTCGTGGAACGGGGAGAGGGGCGTTTCAATGCCATGCATTCTCCTGAAGCGAGGGCGGTCGGGCGAAGCCGTCGGCCCGCAGCCACGCACTCGCCATCGCAATCCAAACCGCGATCCACTGGCGTTTGGGCAGGAGCCGCCTTGGCGACGGGACAACCCCAGCATACCTCCCGCCGCATTGCCCCTCAAGCGCGCGCGAGTCCGAACGGACAAGGGCGCGATGTCAGGATGTGCATGGACCGATGCCTCCTTGGCGTGCGGGCGGCGCAGGTCCGGTTGGCCGCGAAGCCGAATCCCCAATGCGCCAAGCGCTTGGAGAAGGAGGCCGCCTCTTGCGGAAGGCGGCGGCATCGAGGCATGGGCCTTGCACAAGAACGCATGCGGGTTGCGTCCGCTCCTCTGCTTGGAATCGTGCGGGCGGCCCGCGGAAGGTGAAGGCATGCCCCAGACGACTGGCACTCGATCGGAATTGAGCCCGAACGGCGTCGAGCGGCCGTTGCCTCCTCGGGTCGTGACCGAGATGGAAGCGCAGGAGTCCGCTTGTGAAAGCCCATGTCCGTCCGGTCCGACGCTGTTCGGGCTTTGCGACACCGGAGAGATGTTCGCTTCGTGCGACGGGGGATGGACCTGGTCGCTGTATTCCATCCTTCCGGAATACGATCCGGTCGCCATGCATGCGGGCTTTGCGCCCGGCGAGTGGTTGCTCGCGAGCCAGGGAGGTCTCGTGTATCGCTCCGCGGATGCAGGCTTGGAATGGATCTGCAGGGGGGCGATGCCTTGCTCGGATGTGGTCTCCATGGCGATGCCGCCCGATGGATCTCTCGTTTTTCTGACCGCGGGAGGCACGGTGTTCCGGTCTTTCGATCGAGGCGTCAGCTTCGAGCGGAGCGCGGTCATCGCTTGGGCCGACTGCACCGACATGAAAGCCCTCGGCGACGGGCGTCTGCTCGCGCTGGCGCAAACCGGCCGCATGGCGGAAAGCAGGGATGCGATTTCGTGGAAGGACACCGCGGCCCTGCCGGTGGGAGATGCCCTTCGCCTCGGCCTCACAGGAGACGGCATTTTCGCGATCACTTCTTCGGGAGGAGTCTATCGAAGCAGCACGGACGAAGTGCGTTGGAACTTCTTGTCCGTCCTTTCCCGTCCGAATCCGGCGGCGCTAATCTGCGACCGTGACGCGCTCTTCGTCGCTTTCGGGGATGGTACCGTGGCGGCGTCGCCGGATGGACGGGATTGGGAGCAGCGCGGATCGATCGGGAAACCCGGGATGCGCGTTCTCGCTTGCGAATACGAGCGGCCGGCGGTGAAGCGGATGATCGTCGTTCGATAGGGATCGCGGCGCATGCGCGCCTTGAGACTAGAGCAAAGCCGCGCTGTCCCGCGGGCAAAGGACTCCCTATGATGCCTCCACGATGGGAGCCCCACTGGAGACGAAATCCGCTCCTGGCAAGGAGAGGGCAAGCGGAGTGCGCGCACCCACAGGCCCAGCCTGCGCGTCCTCGTCGCTTGCAGCCTGCGGGCCTTCACGGATATGATCGCCGCCTATGGTTTCCACAAAGCATGCGAAGAAGGCCGACCGCGCGCGCCTCGCGGTCAAGCCGGGGCAGCCGCCGCTGTGGCGGCGCCCGGAGACGCTGCTCGCCCTCCTGCTGGTTCTCGCCACCTTCGTCGCCTACTGGCAGGTGTACGGGGCGGGATACGGGCGTGACGACGGGAAGGTCGCGGAGGCGCCGGGCTTCATCTGGGACGACGAGGACTATGTCTTCCAAAACCCTCATCTGCCCGACCCCAACGGCCTCGCGCGCATCTGGCTGAAGCGTTCCGAGAATCCGCAATACTACCCGCTCGTCTTCACCACCTTCTGGATCGAGTACCGGCTGTGGGGAGGGCCGGGGCCTGACGGCAAGCTCAAGGCCGCGGGCTATCACTTCACGAATGTGCTTTTGCACGCGCTGAACGCGCTTCTGCTCTGGAGCATCCTGCGGCGGGTGCGCATCCGGGGAGCGTTCGCGATCGCCGCGATCTTTGCCTTGCATCCCTTCTGCGTGGAATCGGTCGCCTGGGTGACCGAACGAAAGAATGTCCTGTCGCTCTTCTTCTATCTTCTCGCGATGCGATCGCTGTTGCGCTGGGAAGAAGAGGAATCCAAGAGCCGTTGGGGTTGGTGGGGCCTCGCGCTCGGGCTCTTCCTGTGCGGCCTCTTTTCCAAGACGGTGATCGCGTCGCTGCCCGTGGCGATGGTGATCCTGCGCTGGTGGCGGCGGCGTCCCCTGACGCGCGAGTATTTGCTGGCGCTGCTGCCGTTCCTGCTGCTGGGATTCGGGATGGGCCGCCTGACCGCCGAGCACGAGAAGGACATCGTCCTCTACGGCGACGAGGGGCCCTATTGGGACTTGTCCATCTTCGAACGCGTGCTGATCGGGGGGCGGGCCTTGTGGTTCTATGTCGGCAAGATCGTGTGGCCCCATCCGCTCGTCTTCAATTACCCGCGCTGGAACATCGACGCGGGATCGATCGGGCAATGGCTGTGGCCCATCGCGGCTTTGCTCGCGGGAGCGGCGCTGGTCGTGCTCGCGCGCCGGGGCAGGCGAGGGCTGCTCGCGGCCGCGCTCTTCTATGCGGTGGGAGTCTTTCCCGCTCTCGGCTTCGTCAATGTCGCCCCGATGCGCTTCTCGTTCGTCGCCGATCACTTCGCCTACCTGCCGAGCATCGGAGTCATTGCGGCGGTCGTGGGGCTTGCGGTGGCAGGACTCGATCGACTCCGGACGCGCGCCGGCGCTCCAGGCGCTTCGAGGGAGATGCGCGCGAGCCGCGCGGGGTGGGGCGGTCCCTATCCCCAGGCCGTATTGGTGGGACTTGCGGTTGTGCTGTTGGTGTTGGGCGGGCTCACCTGGAAGCAGACGCACATCTATCGTGACATCGAGTATCTCTGGCGCGACACGATCGCCCACTATCCGGAGAGCCATCTGGCGCGCATCAATCTCGGCGTGCTCCTCAAACGGCGCGGAGAAATCGACGAGGCGCGCACGCACTTCGCGCAGGTGCTGGCGGACTGGCCCGACTGGCCCTGGACTCGCTCGCGCGCGTTGACGAATCTGGGCAACCTCGAACAGGAAACGGGCCGCTTGGACGAGGCCATCCGTTGTTTTCGGGGAGCCACCGAAGCGATTCCGCTTGCGCCTGAGCCGCGCTTCAACCTGGGCAACGCGTTGCTGCGCAGCGGCCGCTACGAGGAGGCGATCGAATCCTACAACAAGCTCCTCGAGCGCTTTCCCACGCACGAGAAGGCGAAATACAATCTCGCCCTCGCGCTGGAGAAGGCGGGACAGTGGCGCGAGGCGCAAGCGCGCTACGACAACATCCTGCGCGCGAATCCGAATTCGTGGGAGGCCCGGCTGGGCGCGGGGCGCATCGCCCAGGCGCTCGGCAATCCCGGGGAAGCCCTCAAGAACTTCCAGGCGGCGCAGCAAATCAATCCGCGGTCGCTGGCCGTGCATCTTGCGCTGCTCGGGGGTTTGTTGGAAGCCGGCCGCCGCGACGAAGGCCTGCAGCTCGCGGCGGCGCTCCTCTCCGGCAGCAGGGAAGACCCGGCCCTGTCGTACGAAGTCGCCTTCCGGCTTCGCGAAGGCGGGGAACACGCCGAGGCGGTGCGCATCGCGCGTGAGCGCGTCGCGGCCGGGCGGGCGGACATGCGGCTGAAGCTGTTGCTGGTCGAGGAATTGTCCGCCGCGCCGGATGCAAGCGTTCGCAATGGTCGCGAGGCTCTCGAGCTGGCCTTGAGTCTGGCAGGCGCGGAGACGAGCGAGCCATGGGCGGTCTCGTCCGCGCTCGCGCTGGCGTACGCGGAGACGGGCCGGTTCCCGGAGGCGCAGGCCGCCATGCGCGAGGCCATCGCCCAGGGGCGAGAGCGGGGCACGGCCGCGGATCTCACCACCTTGGAAGAGCGGATGCAGGTTCTCTCCGCGGGGCAGGCGATCCGTCTGCCCAGGTAGCGGGCCCACTCGCTTCTGGTGCATTCTCCTCATTCCCGTTAGCATGCCCCGTTCGAGCAAGAGTGGGTCACCGCGGAGACGGCGATGGTTTCCTTGAACGCTCTCATCATCCTGGGCTCGGTGCTCGTGCTCCTGGCCATTCTCTCCAGCCGGATCACGATGCGGGTCGGCCTGCCGTCCCTCGTCATCTGGATCGGCATCGGCATGCTGGCGGGATCGGAAGGCCTGTGGGGGCTGGACTTCGAGAACTATCGTCTCGCCAGCGGAATCGGCACTCTCGCGCTGGCGCTCATCCTCTTCGATGGCGGGTTGCGCACCTCGACGAGCTCGATCAGGGCCGCTTGGAAGCCGGCCTTCACCCTGGCCACCGCGGGGGTCGTGATCACCGCGCTCACGACCGGCCTGGCCGCCTCGCTGCTGCTGCGCATCCCTCTCTCGCACGGGATTCTGCTCGGCAGCATCGTCGGGTCGACGGACGCCGCGGCGGTGTTCGCCGTCCTGCGCAGCCGGGGCACGCGGCTTCCTCCGCATTTGAACGCGACCTTGGAGGTGGAGAGCGGGTCGAACGATCCGATGGCGGTCTTCCTCACGATCGCGTTGATCGAGATCGTTCTCGGCCGGCTCGATGCCGGCCTGGGAATCGTCTGGCTCTTCGTCCTGCAGATGGGCGTGGGACTGGCGGTCGGTCTCGTCATCGGGTATCTCGCGATCGAGATCAACAACCGCGTGAAGTTGGATGAAGCGGGGCTCTATCCGATCACCATCGCGGCGGTGGGACTGCTCTCCTTCGGAGTCGCGGCCGTGTTGGGCGGAAGTGGATTTCTCTCCGTGTATGTGGCCGGGATCGTGGTCGGAAATCGCCCGATGGTCTTCCGCCGCGGGATCCTGCTCTTCATGGACGGCACCGCCTGGCTCGCGCAGATCGTCATGTTCACGATGCTGGGGCTCCTCACCTTCCCGAGCCGGCTCGTGCATGCGGCGCCCGCGGGGCTCGCGGTCGCCGCCGCCCTCGTCTTCATCGCGCGACCCGTCGCCGTCCTCCCGATCCTGCTGCCCTTTCGGTTCTCCGCCCGCGAGATCCTGCTTGTGGCGTGGGGCGGACTGAAGGGAGCCGTGCCCATCATCCTCGCGATCTTCCCGCTGCTGAGCGGCATTCCCGAAGGACGGCTGATCTTCGATGTCGTCTTCTTCGTCGTGCTCGTTTCCGCAATCACGCAAGGATGGACCTTGCCCTGGCTGGCGAAACGCATGGGGCTTCAGTTGCCCCTCGTGCCGGGCGCGGCGATCAGCCTCGAGATCACTTCGCTGAAGGATGTCAAAGGAGACATCGTCGAATACCTGATCCCCAGCGACTGCTGCCTGCGCGGCCGGCGGATCCGCGATTTGGCGCTGCCCGAAGGGGCCGTGGTGGCGATGATCGCGCGCGGAAGAGAAATGATTCCTCCGCGAGGAAGCACCGTCTTGGAAGCGGGCGATCATGCCTTCGTCGTCGTGCGGCCCGAAGTGCGGGGCATCGTCGATCACATTTTCTCCGGAATCAACTTCGGCAGCGGTACCGTCCTTCCGTCCAGGGAATTTCTTCTGCCCGGGCACATGCACATCGCGCAGTTGGAGGAGTTCTACGGTGTCCGCGTGGACGCGCCGCCTGAAATGACCCTGCGCGAGCTCTTCGAAACCCGCTTGCCCGAGGAGCGCATCAAAGTGGGTGATGTCCTTCTCCTGGGCGAAGTCCTGCTCACCGTGCGCGATTTGTCGCCGGAGGGCATCGAGCGCGTGGGCCTGCGGGTGGTCGAGCAGACGACGAATCGGTAGCGGGATCTTCCGGGCTCGCAGGGAACCTCCCGCTGCCTCGCGGCCGCGCCGACGCGCCGCCCCGCTCCGCGCGCTTGCAAATCGTCCGCTGCCTGTGCGAATCTTCGGTGTCCGCATGCCCTTTCCTGTGGGTCTCGTTCCGTCGAGGGAGGTTCCGGTATGACCACTCGCGAGAAGATCGCCGCGCTCCGCCGTCTGATGAAGAAAGAGGGCCTTCACGCCTATCTCGTTCCATCCAACGATCCGCACTTGAGCGAGTACGTTCCCGAATGCTGGAAGCGCCGGCAGTGGGTGAGCGGCTTCACCGGGAGCGCGGGCGATGTGGCCGTCTTCGCGAATGAAGCGGGTCTGTGGACCGATTCGCGCTATTTCCTGCAAGCCGAACGCCAGTTGGACGGCGAGACGATCAAGCTCTTCAAGCTGGGGCTCCCCGACACGCCGTCCATCGACGACTACCTCATCAAGCGCCTGAAGCGCGGGCAAGCGGTGGGGATCGACCCGCAGGTGATCTCGGAGGAGCGGGCCGCGGCCTTGACGAAGACGCTTGACGAGCGCGGCATCCGCCTGCGTTTCACGCCCAACCTGGTCGACCCGCTATGGGACGATCGCCCGCCCATGCCGCGCGGCGCGATCGACCGCCACGCGGACCGCTTCGCCGGAGAGACGGCGGAGGCCAAGCTGGCGCGCGTGCGCGAAGAGCTGATCAAGGCCGATGCGGATGCGCACATCGTGACCGCGCTCGACGCCATCGCCTGGCTCTTCAACATCCGCGGCACCGATGTCGAGTTCAATCCGGTCGTGATCGCGTATGCGATCGTGGGGCGCAAGAACGCCGAGCTCTTCCTCGACCCCACCAAGGTGGGCGCGAAGATGCAGGCGTGGCTGAAAGGATTCGTGAAGGTGCGCTCGTACGAGGAAGCGGGCGACGCGTTCCGCGCCCTCGGGAAGCGCAAAGCCAGGGTGATGATCGATGCGGGCGCCACGAACCGCTGGGTGGTCGAGCGGTTGAAGGGCGCGACGATCCGGCGCGCGCCGAGCCCCATCCAGAAGATGAAGGCGGTCAAGAACGAGACCCAGATCCGCGGGCTGCGAAACGCGCACCGGCGCGACGGCGTGGCGATGGTGCACTTCCTGCACTGGCTCGAGAACACGCTGAAGGAGCGCACCCTGCGCGAGCTCGATGTGGCCGAGAAGTGCGACGCGTTTCGCGCCGAGGAAGCGATGCATCGCGGGCCTTCCTTCGACACGATCGTCGGCTTCGGCGCGAATGGCGCCGTAGTGCACTACAGCCCCGTGACCGGCGAGAATGCGAAGGTGGGGAAGCGCGGGATCCTGCTCATCGACTCGGGCGGGCAGTATCTGGACGGCACCACCGACATCACCCGCACGATCACGATCGGCGAGCCGAGCGCGCGGGAGAAGGAGCTCTTCACGCGCGTGCTGAAGGGGCACATCAATCTCGCGCGCACGCCCTTTCCCCGCAACATGACGGGCATTCGCCTCGAGATCCTCGCCCGCCAGGCGTTGTGGGAGGGAGGCGTCGAGTACGGGCACGGCACCGGACACGGAGTGGGCCAGTACCTCTCGGTGCACGAAGGGCCGGTCGGGTTCTCGCCGCGCGCGCTCGCGCCGCTGGAGCCGGGCAACTTCATCTCGCTGGAGCCGGGCTGCTATTCCACCGGCAAGTACGGGTTCCGGACCGAGAACCTCGTGATCGTCGTGAAGGACAAGAAACGCTCGACCAAGGAACAGGAGTGGTGCGCGCTCGAAGCGCTCACCCTCTGCCCGATCGACCGGAAGCTGATCGAGCCCGCGTTGCTCTCGAACGAGGAACGCGACTGGTTGAACGAATACCACGCGCGCGTGATGAAGGAACTGAGCCCGCGTCTCGCTCCCGAAGTGAGCGCCTGGCTCGCCGAGCAGACGGCGCCCATCTGAGAGGCGCCGGAAGGTCGAGTCAACCGCCGTGGGCCAGGTGGAAGACGCCCACTTCCGCTCCATCGGGAATGCGGAAGGCGGCGTAGTCGTCGTGATCCACGACGGCGCCGTTCACCGTGACCGTGATCAGCGCATAGGTGAAGCCCATCGCGTCGAGCAGGTCCTGCACGGTCATGCCCTCGCGCCACTCGACCTTGTCACGCTGGTTCACGGTCAACATGGGTCTGCCTTCCTCACGATGCTTGCGCGCCCGGCCCGCGCATGAGGAGCTCGATCGCCACATTCGCCTGCATGTTCGCGACGATCGCGACCCGCGGGGCGCATAGCCCCGCGCGCATGTCGGTGGTCTCGTCGCCGCACACATACACCCGTCCGGCCGAGCGCACTTGCAGCGCTTCGGTGCGCCCGAAGCCCGCAATCCCGCTCGCGCAGACGATCGGGCGATCGGGATGGCTCTTCGCCCAGGCCTCGATCAGCCAGCGCTTGTTCTCGGCCGCGTCGAAGGCTTCGATGAGGATCTGAGCGGAAGCGAAGAGCGCAGCCGTATTCTCAGGCGTGAGCCGCTCGATGTGGGTGAGCAGACGGATGGCGGGATGGATCGCCCGCAAGCGCGCGGCGAGCGCTTCCACTTTCCACTGCCCGATCTCGTCCTGGAAATAGTACTGGCGATTGAGGTCGGTCAGCGCCACGCGGTCGTGATCGACGAGCACGAGCGTGCCGACGCCCGCGCGGGCGAGCGCGACCGCCGCATTGGAGCCGATCCCTCCGCAGCCCGCCACGCCGACGACCGCGTTCGCCAGGCGAGCGGTCATGCCCGGGACATTGCGATCGAAGAGCGACGGTTCCACAATTCCCCTTGTGGCTCGGGCGCGCAGCGCGCCTCAGCCGCAGACGAGTGCGAGGGACGCCTCGGCGCGCGGGCGAGCGCCGCCGCCTACTGCTCCTTCTCCACGATCGCAACCAGCTCGGGCAGATCGATGCCGAGCTCCTTCAAGCGCGCGACGGTGGGGACGCCGTTCTTCGTCCAGCCGCGCCGCGCGTAGGCGGTGTCGAGCGCCTTCTGGTACTGGGCCTCGCGATGGGCGCGCAGCAGGCGCATCTTCTCCTCGGTCGGCAATGCCGCCGGATCGACGCCCAGCACTTCGCGCAGCTGCTTGTCGTAGTAGCGCTCGGCGCGCGACTCGTACTCCTCGCGCGTCACCGGCCCCATCATCCGATAGGGGGGCACATCGTGCTCGCGCGTGCCGCGGCCGAACATGTAGGACATGATCCGCTGGAGATTGTGCACCCGCGCCGACTGCGCGAGCATGATCTCCTCGTCGAGCGGCTTGCCCGTCATGCCTTCGTAGAACTTGAAGTATCCGCGCACATGTCCCGGGACCTTGGCCGCCTGCATGGGCGGATAGCTCTTGTTGTCGAGGGGCACGACATCGTTCCAGAGAAGCTTGCAGAGGCCCATCAACCCGAACCAGGTGCGCCAGAGCGGGAAGTAGTAGAGCGCCTCGGCCTTGTCCTCGAAGGTCGGGATCTGGTTGTTGACCATGTCCATGAAGATCAGCCAAGCCTCGTCGTGCTGCGGGCCCTTGACCGCCATCGCGTAGCCCGCCTGCTGGGCGAGCGATTCCTTGGGCACATATTCGGAGACTTCGAGGCCCTTCACTTCCATGCCGATGTCCTGCACGAACTGCGGATCGGCGCCGTACTCGCGAACCCACTTCTCCTTCAGCCAGCGGATGCCCTGGCCCACATCCACGCCGAAGCCCTCGCCGCGCGCCATTTCGTGCAGGCACTCGAGGGTGGCCAGGGTGGCCCCGAAGGGCAGCTCCTTTCCCCCGGTGTGCTCCTTCGTGATGATCCCGTTCTCGTAGCATTCCATCACGAACGCCATGCAGGTGGAGAAGGAGATCGTGTCGACGCCGTAGGTGTCGCAATAGAAGTTCCACTCGAGCACGAACTGCGGATCGAAGCAGCCCATGTTCGCGCAGCCGCCCGCGTTCTCGTACTCGGGGCCGTCGACCAGCACCTTCTGGCCCTTGTACGGCCCGGTCTTCAGCTCGAATTCCTCGGCCGCCTTGGCGCAGGCCATCGAGCAGCCGTGCCAGCAACCGTCATCCTCGCCCTGGGTCAGGTACTTGTCGCGGAAGACGGCGCTGTAAATCTTTTTGGCGTCCGGATGCGAACCGTACTTGTAGTTGTGCACCGGCAGGAGGTCGTACTGGTCCATCACATCGATGATGTTGGCCGTCCCGACCTGCCGCATGCGGCACTGATTCGGATCGAGGCGGGCCATCTCCGCATTCACGAGCATGCCGTGATCGCGGATCATCGTCGGGTCGTGCGGATGATTGCGGTCGTCGACGATCTGGATCGCGCCGGTCGGGCAGAGGTAGGCGCACGAAGTGCAGCCGATGCAGTGCCGGTCGACATCGCCGTAGGGCATGGTCAAGTGGCGCCGAATCCCGCGGCCGGCGAAGTCGAGGATGCGCTCCTGGACGAATTCCTCGCAGGCGCGCGCGCAACGGGTGCAGAGCACGCAGGCGCGGGGATTGGGATCGGTGAGCGGGCCCGCGTACCGGCTCGCGTCCGTGACGCCGCACATGCGCGCGATCTCCTGGATCACGGGAACGTTCGGCCAGCGGCCGAGCAGCATGCCCGCCAGCGTGCGGCGATGACGACGCACGGCTTTCGCCTCGGTGGAGACGACCAGGCCGTCGCGCACGCGATAAGTGCAGGAAGGCACGAGCCGCTTCTTGCCCTGCGCTTCCACTTCGACCGCGCACAGCCGGCAACTGCCGTTAGGGGCGAGGTCCCGATGATGGCAGAGCGTCGGAACCTGGATGCCCGCTTCCTGCAGAACATCGAGAAGCCGCGCGTCGCCCGCGCATTCGCGCTTCTCGCCATTCACCATGATCGTGATCTTCTGCGCCACGCGTAACCTCCTCACAACCGAACCGCCGCTCTCCGGACGGGCAGCGCCTCAACTCCTATCACGCTTCAAGCCCCATCATGCTTCGGGCGGCACTTCGCGCCGCCACCGCATCACGCTTCGGGCCGCTTCGCCGGGCAGGTGCGGCCGGCCGCGTGCTCCTCGAGCTCGCGCGCAAACACCGAGAGCCCCGTGCGCATGGGCTGGGCCGCCCACACGCCGAAGGCGCAAGCGCTGGCCGTTTCCATGGCCGCGCACATCTCTGCGATGACCTCCAGATCCTCGCGCTTGCCCGCGCCGCGCTCGAGGCGGGCGAGGGCGAGCGAGATCTGATGCAATCCCTCACGGCACGGCGTGCACTTGCCGCACGATTGCGCGAGCAACTGCGCGGCATGCGCCCGAAGAAGACCGGTCGGACAGACGGAATCATCGATCGCGATCACGCGGTCGGGTCCCGTGGCCGCGCCCGGGGGAGGGGTTTGGAAAGCGGAGCGCATCGGCGCGTCGATCGTCTCCGCGCCAAGGTATGCGCCCGAAGGTCCCCCCGCCTGAACGGCTCGCAAGGAGGCGCCCGGCCGCACTCCTCCCGCGCGGTCGAGGATCGCGCGCACCGTCGCGTCCTTTTCGATCGCGACCTCGCCAGGGCGCTCGACGCAACCAGCGACGATGGTCGTCGCCTTCGGCGCGCTCCCAGAGCCGGAGCTCGCCGGCTTCGCGCTCGCCGCCGCCTCGTCGACACTCGCCTTCGTCGCCGCAGCAGAGCGGCGGCCGGTGCAGATCGTGAGCAGGGCGCGCGCCCGCGCCTGACGCGCGGCGCTCTCGGCCAGGATCAGGGAGAGATCTTCGGCGCTCAGCGGCCGCGCGGACAGCGGGCGGCCATCGCCGCCCTTCGCACGGGCCGCATCGGAAGCGGGCTTCACCGGCGAAGCGCCTGACGACCCGGGCAGGTGGCGATCGAGCAAAGCGGCCACATCACCCGGCCGAACATGGCCGTACCAGGTATCGCCGATGCGGGCCAGGGGAGCCGCCGCGCACGCGCCCAGGCAAGGCCCGCCCGCGGGTGCCTTCTCGCAGCCGCAGGAAGAGCCGGCCATCAGCCGCACGCGCGAGTCCGCCGTGAGCTTTCCCGCTTTCACTCCCAGCGCGTCCTCGAAGGCTTTCACGATGCGATCGGCTCCCAGCGCCGCGCACGCGATTCCGGTGCAGACCTGCACCGACATCTCCGCGGGCGCTTCGAGGGCAAGGCCGTCGACGAAGCTGGCCGCGTGGTAGAGATAGGCGGCCGGCACAGTCGTCGCGCGCGTGATCTCGTCGATCGCGGTGCGCGGGATGTGGCCGAAGCGCGCCTGGATGTCGTTCAGCATGTCGAGCGCGTGAAGCGGATCCTCGTTCCACTTGGCGATCGCGGCGCGAATGGCCTCGCGCCCGGCCGCGTCCTTGATCTCCGACGCGGAACGCGGCCGTACGCAGGCTGCGACCGGACTCTCCGCGACGCTCCAGGCGGGATTGACATCGTGGTTGCGGATGACGAGGGCCTTCAGCTTCTTGTCGCGAAAGACGCGCCCGATGCCTCCGCGCCCGGCCTGCTTGATGCGCGCGCAGCGCTTGCGCCAATCGTAGAAGGAGAAGTTCAAGACGCCCATGCGGGTGTGCTGCGCCCCGCGTCCCGCGCTGACCACCGAGATGTTCTTCTTGTCGTACTCGTCCTCGGCGTACATGTCGGTCAGCTCTTCGGAGAGCAGATGCGCGTCGATGCTCTCGAGCGGGGCGCGCTCGATCGTGATCCGTCCCGAAGGCGCGTCGATGGTGACGATCGTTTCTTCAGGGGCCTTGCCGATCAAGACGAGCGCGTCGAAGCCGCAGAATTTCAGCAGCGGGCCGAAGTAGCCTCCCACATTGCAGTCCATCACCGAGCCGGTCATGGGGGAGAGCGATGTGACCAGCGTCTTGCCGGAGCCGGGAAAGGAAGTGGTTCCGGCGAGGGGCCCGGGCGAGAAGCAGATGGGATTCTCGGGGCTGTCCCAGCGGGTGGCGGCGGTCACTTCCTGGAACATCAACCAGAGGTCGAGACCCTTGCCGCCCACCCAGAGGTCCATCATCCGCTGCGTGACGGGGAAGAGGCGAATCTCGTTCGTGGTGAGGTCGATTCGAATTCCGCGCCCGGCGTACCCCTTCTCGATGGGGATGACTTCGAACGGGAATTCGGCCACGCGGCGGTGGGCCGACTTCATGCGGGCAAGGTCCTGATTCAGCATGCGCGCTACCCCTGTGTCAGGTGGTTCTCGATGATGCGAAACGGCCTGCGGAGAGGCTGTTCAGAGCTCCCCGTCGGCCGAGAGTCCCGCCCGGGCAATGGCCAGACTCGGTTCCGAGCCGGGGCGGGAATCGGGAACGGAAGAGTGTATCCGGACCCGGGCTGCAATTCCAGATCAAACATCCACCCCGGGGCGAGGCGGCCGGTTTCCACGAGCCGGAATGCGCTGTGGACCGCTCCTCGGTCTCGCACCCCCGGCCCTGCGTCGCTGCGCAATTGCGCCTCTGGCCCGCTTGCGTCAGTGCGGGCCCAGCCTTGGGCAAGTCTTGAGCGGACGATGCCGCGAATGGTTCCGGGGCGCAGGCGCGCTGGAACCGTGCGAACCGGAATGCTCGCGCGATGCCTTCGGGGAGATGATTCCCTCGTTGGACATCTCCCGGTCGTGGCGTAGGATTCCTGTCGATTTGCGCGCGTTCGATTCTGCCGGGATGGCGGAATGGGTAGACGCAGCGGACTTAAAATCCGCTGGGCCGTTGATGGCCCGTCCGGGTTCGAGTCCCGGTCCCGGCACATCTTTCTTCTCTTCTCATCTCAATTGCACTGCGTTGGCGTGGCGGCCTCACGATGCGGCTGAGGGGCCGCCCGATCCCAAGGGTCTGGCAACCACGGCGGAAGACCCTGAGTACGAATGACGCGCAGGAAACACCAGGCTGATTCGAGAGGAAGTGCAACCATGCGTGGGGCGGTACGAAGAAGGCAACTCGTTCATCGATGGGAGCGCGGGCGTGGGGATCCCGGTCGGAGACTACCCTGACCTGGACCTCTACCATTGCCTCGGCACGCTCGAGTACCGCGTGACGGACGATCTCGCCTCTCCGTGGACGGTGAAACTGAACGGGGGCGCGGGAGCCACGGCATTCCATTTCAGCGATGACACCTTCCTCGTGAGCGGCGGGGGCGGGCGATGACTGCCGGCCACCGTCCGTTTCGGCGTTGGCCGTTTTTCGCGAGCAGCCAGGCAAGCCCCGCTCATTCTTCCCTCTTATTCGAATGATGCCCCGGGGTAGAGCGTGTTCAGCGCCAAGACGAAGATCGGGCGGAAGAGAAGGGGGAAGAGCCGCCACGCGACCAGGATTCCGAGCCAGGCGAACGCCGGCGATGACGCTGCCGCGCGCACTTTGCGCGCGAGATCCTCTTTCAAGAAGAGCGTCGCGACGCTCATGCCGTCGAGCGGAGGAACGGGAAGCAGATTGAAGAGGAGCAGGATCAGGTTCAGCGAGAAGAGCATGCTCAAAATGAGTCCGAGCGCGGGCCAGGGCCCGGAAGCGGCCGACTCCATCACATGCAGGTAATCAGCGCTGTCCGGCCTGGAAAAGCCTCCCAGCCCGATGCCGAGATGGATGCCCAGCCCGGCAATGACCAGCAGAATGAAATTCGCGAACGGGCCCGCGAGCGCCATCCATCCCGCCCGGCGAGGATAGCGATCGGCCCAGTAGGGATCGTAGGGCGCGCTCGCGAATCCCATGGGAAAGCCGAAGAGGAGCACGGAGAGGATCGGCAGGACGATCATCCCCACCGGCGAGCGGCGAATGTGGGGAATGGGATCGAGCGTCACCTGCCCGGCCCGGTAGGCGGTCGGGTCTCCGCCCGACAACGCGGCCTTCGCGTGGGAGGCCTCGTGAAGGGTGACCGAAAAGAGAAAGACGCCGTACCAAAGCAGTCCATGGCCGAACGCATTGCCCATGCGCACACCCTCCCGTATTTCGTTGTCACAGGAGCGGGCCGATGATACTCCCATGCGGGCGCCGACGCCCCGGATTTGGAAAGGAGCGACGATGACGACGGCATGGAGGTACGGGCCTCCCGAACGCGACCGGCAGTACACGCGCTACGCGGAAATCATGGGCACGTCCTTCAACGCGAGCGCGGAAGAGGTCGAGGTCAAGATTCGCGCGGCCGGATCGCGCATGATCCGCTTGGTCCACGACGATCGCCGGGTGGCGGGCGGAGCATTGTTGTGTCCCATGGGGCAGTGGTTCCAGGGCCGCATCGTGCCGATGACCGCGATCGGGGCGGTCGCCGTTCACCCGGCGCAGCGCTCGCGCGGCTTGGCGGCGCGCCTGATGCGCTGGGCTCTGGAAGAAATCCACGAGAAGGGAGTGGCGCTTTCCTCGCTCTATCCCGCGCTCGCTTCCTTGTATGAACAGGCCGGCTACGAGATCGCCGGCGCGCGCTACGAAATCCGTCTCCTTCCGCGGACCTTCGATGTGCGCGACCGGGCCCTCGAGATCCGCGAGCTCGACGAGCGCGAGCTTCCCAAGGTGCACGCCTTGTATGCGGAGCGGGTGCGGGATGCCAATGGTCCGCTCGATCGTTCGGCGCCCGAATGGCAGCGTTTCTTCGCCGCCTTTCGGGGGCCGCTGACGCGCTATGGATTGTGGAACGGGGAGCGCCTGGAAGGCTGCATCTCGTATGCGCCCCGGCTGCGCGAGGGCGCGCTCATGATCCGCGAGATGCTCGCGGCGAGCCCGTCGGCCGTGAACCGCCTGCTCGCCTTTCTCGGCGCGCACCGCACGCAGGTGGAAGCGTGCGTCTATCACGGTCCTCCGGCCGACCCGATCCTCGGACCGCTGGAGCCCTTCTCGTATCAAGTGCGAGTGAAGAGCCCCTGGATGCTGAGAATCGTCGATGTCGCCCGCGCCCTGGAAGCGCGCGGATATGCGGCGCGCGCGCGCGGAGCGGTCACGCTGGCGGTGCGCGACGATTTTCTGGCGCACAATCGCGGGCGCTTCCGCCTGGAAGTGGAGGAGGGGCGCGCGGCCGTGCGCAAGCTGCGCGGCGGGCGCGCGGGCGGACGCGCGGTGGGGCAAGGAACGGCGCGGGAGGATGTGCGCATCGATGTGCGCGGACTGGCCGCGTTGTACAGCGGGTTCTCGAGCGCTCGCGATCTGGCCGCGCTCACGCCGTTGGCGGAAGGCAGCGCGCGCGCGCTCGAGACGCTGGATGCCATCTTCGCCGGGCCGACGCCGTGGATGGCGGATGAGTTCTGAGGGAAGGCGGGAGCCGCCTGGAAGAATGCACGTGACGGCGTGTGGAGTTTGCGACGCATGAGTCCTTCCGAGCCTCCTCTTGCAGCGAGGGATCTTCCCTCCGGCCTCGCATCGTTGCTGCCCGCGATGGATGATTTTCTGGCCGAGTGGATGCCCAAGTGGGGAGCGCTCGCGCGTGATGCGCTGGCGGACGGACGTCCCGCCGCGTGGATGAAGAGCCCGGGGCAAGTCGTCACCGAGATCGACACGCGCATCGAGCGTTCAGTGATCGAGCAGATCCGCGCGCGCTGGCCGGAACACGGGATCGTCGGCGAAGAGAGCGGGCGCCACGCGGGAAGCGCGCAGCCTTCTGATCTCACTTGGTGGATCGATCCGATCGACGGAACGATGAACTTCGTGCGCGGGATTCCGATGTTCGCGGTGTCCATTGCGGTGATCGCCGCGGGCCGCCCCGTTCTCGGCCATGTGTACGATCCCATGCACGACGAGCACTTCCGGGCGCGCGCCGGCGCGGGGGCCTGGAGGAATGGAACCCGCCTGCGGATCTCGGACGCGAGCTCGCTGGCCGCGGCCAATGTGCACATGGAGATGACGCGCGACGACGACTTTCTCGCGCGCCCTTCGTTCCTGCCCGCCCTGCATCGAGCCTGCCTGAAGACGCGCAAGCTCGGGGTGATGTCGATCGAGATGGCCTATGTCGCGGCGGGCCGGGCCGATCTGCTCCTGGCCGGCAAGGAAGACCCGCTCTCGTGGTGGGACATCGGTGCGGGCTGGGCGCTCGTCGAAGAAGCGGGCGGCGTGGTCCGCGATCTCGAAGGGGGCGCGGTCACTCACGAGACGCGCGCCTTGCTGGCGGGCAGGGATGCGCTCGTCGACGAACTGAGCGCGCTCTTTGTCGCGGCGCGCTGATCGCGAACCCATCGCCGAGAACGGTCTCAAGAGCGCGAAGTGCTGCGCCGCCCGCGAGCAGGGCGGCTTCAGCTCTTGGGCTTGGGCTTTCCCGTGAAGACCCCGTTCGGCTGCACGAAGCGCACTTCCTCGACCTCGTTCTTCGGTCCCAGCACGAAGCGGACCGTATATCCCGTCAGTCCCTTCAGCTTGAAATTCGTGCCGCGGCTCGGGACCATGTCGTATGGATTCTGGCCGGGCACGACCAGGACGAGGCGGTCGCCCTTCAGCGCGAGGCGAATAGTCTCATCGCTGAGCACATACTCGCCCGCGAGCCCGGCCAGGAAGGCGGGGTCCGAGAGGCGTGCGTCGGGCTTGCGCGTGAAGACGATCTCGGAAACGCTCGGATCGAGGACCACCCGCAAACCCTCGATTCCGCCCTCCATGTCCGACGAGAATTGAAGCTTGAGGTCTTCGAAGGCGGGATCTTCCGCGCCCTTGGCGCCGTTGAAGACATCGTAGTGCCAATGCTCGAGCGGACTGCGTATGTGATTGAGAACCATCGCGAGCGATTTGTTCTCGTATTCGATGCGCAGCGTTCCATAGCCCGGATTCTCGTACTCGCCCGCGTAATCGGACAGGCGATGGGACGGTTGGGTGCCCTTCACACGCTCGAGCACGGCCGCCGTCTTCGCCACTTCCCCCGCCTGCTCGCCGAGGATCTTCTTCTGCGCGACTTCCGCGATCCAGTCGCGCCCGTCCACGCCGAAGAGCCGGTCGAGGGCGGCGTGCTCGATCATTTGGGGAAGAGGCGTCCCGTTCATGTTGCTCAAGATCGCGAATCCGATGTCGTCCTGCGGCAGGAAGGAGATATAGGCGCTGAAGCCGTCGATGTTGCCGCCGTGGTGCAGCCGGTAGTGGCCCCGGTAAGGCTGCACGAACCAGCCCATCGCATAGGAGATGCTCGGGGTTTCCGGAAATTCGGGATTGGGCGGCGTGGCGATCACCATCTGCGGCGTGTGCAGGTCGGCGAGCGTGGTCGCTTGAATGAGCGGCGTCTCTGGGCGCGCGCCATGCTGCAACTGCACGGCCACCCAGCGGGCCATCTCCTCGATGTTGGAATTGATCGAGCCCGCCGGGCCCATGTTCGTGATCGTGCGGAAGGGAATGCGCCGCACGGTTCCCTCGCGCTCCTCGTAGCCCAGCGCGAAATCGGCGGCCTGCTGCATCTCTTCCACCGAGAACACCGAGGCGCTCATTCCGAGAGGCGCGAAGATGCGCTCGCGGACGCACCCCTCCCAACTCTTGCCGGTGATTCTCTCGGCCAGATAGCCGGCCGTGAGGAAGGCGAGATTGTTGTACTGCCAGGTCTCGCGAAGCTGATGATTCGGCTCGAGGTAGGCGAGGCGGCTCACGATCTCCGCGCGGGTGAGCTCGGTGTTGTTGTACCAGACGAGATCGTGGCGGGGCAGGCCGCAGCGGTGAGTGACGAGATCGCGCGGGGTCAGATTGCGCTCGATCTCCTTGTCCTTCAGGCGCAGCTCGGGGAGGTACTGCCGCACCGGCGCGTCCCAATCGAGGCGGCCTTCGTCGACGAGCGTGCCGAGCACGAAGGCGGTGAAGGCCTTGGTCGACGAGCCGATCGCGAAGAGCGTGCGCTCGGTGACGGGCAGATTCTGCTCGCGGTCGCGCATGCCATAGCCCTTCATGAGCACCGGCTCGCCGTCGACGAGGATCGCGATCGCCACGCCGGGCACATGCAGCTCGGCCAGCCCCTTCTCGACGACTTCGTCGAAGCCCGCGAGGGCGGCGCGCGCTTTGGCGACCGGGCTCTCCTGGCTCGTGAGCGTGAAGGGGAAGCTCTGGCCGCCCTGCGTGAAGGTCCCCGCGATCGTTCCGCCTTCGGGCGAGAGCGTGCCTTGAAAGGTCGGATCTCCGGGAATGTCCGCAATCCGGAAGGAGACCGACTTGCCGGAGAGGAGCACATCGGCGAGGGGCAGGTCCTTCGCCCCCTGCGCGGGAATCGTGATGTCGCCGCTCCAGGCATCGGGCGAGCCCGCGAAGTCGATATCGTAGGCGAGCTTCATGCCAGGCAGATCGATGTCGCCTTCCCAGTGCCCAGCCAGGCCGCCGGACGCGGGCGCGGCGGTCTGCGCGGCGGTCTGCGCGGCCGTTTGCGCGGCCGCCTGCCCCGCCGTTTGCGCGCCGGCCGGGGGAATCGTTGCGGCGAGCAAGGCGAGAACGAGGAGAACCGCGAATGCGCGGCCGAGGAATGCCGGCAGAGGCGCGAGACTCGTCGAATCGCAACGCATGGTCCGTGCTCCTTTCTATAGCGAGTCGCGTAGCGTGCGAACGGGGAGCGTGACCCGCAAGAGAATACGACGGCGCCGGGCAAGGTCCAAGAGCTCTGCGACCGGCCACGGGCGGAAATACGGAGAGCGGCGCGGAAAAGTTCGTCCCCATGAAGACGCTTGCGAATCCTCGGGCCACCGGACGGCAAACGGGTATACTGCGCCCCATGCGCCATCGAACCCCAAGAACGAGCGCGACGAACCGCGCGGAGCTCGCGCACGGCCTCGGCGACCGGTGCAACAGCCTGGCCGGAAGCGATCGGGCGCTGGTGTTTGCGATCGTGGCGGCCGCGGTGGCCGTGCGACTCGCGCTGATGATCGCGGCGCGCGGCACTCTCATCGACGACGCCTACATCACGCTGCGCTACGGGCGCAATCTCGCGCTCGGGCACGGGCCGGTCTACAACCCGGGCGAGCGAGTGCTGGGCGCGCCGCCGATCTGGATCTTCGTCACGGGAATCTTGTGGCGGCTCGCGAGCCTCTTCTCCTCGCGGCCCGCGGATGCCGGCTACTTCGTGAGCGCGTTGAATGCGGCGCTGTCGGGCGCGGTCTGCTGGCTTCTCGCGCGCGTCACTTCCGCGAAGGAATCGCTTCTCGCGTGGGCGCCCCTGATCCTCTTCGCCTTCTTCCTGCCTTTTCTGGACAATGCGACCAGCGGGATGGAAACGACGCTCTTCGTGCTGGCCCTGCTCCTCGGATATCTCGATCTCTTGCGCGGCCGCCTGGGTCGTGCGGCCCTCGTTCTGGGCGCGAGCATTCTCGTGCGCCCCGAAGGCGTCTTGTGGATCGCCGCGCTCGCGCTCGTCCTGCTCCTGCGCGGCGTCCGCCCCCGACTGCGTTCGATCTGGCCGGTCGCGCTCGTCCCCGGAACCTGGTGGCTCTTCGCGACGCTCTACTATGGAACGCCCATCCCGCACAACGCGGTCGCCAAGAGCGGATGGAGCGCCGGTTCGACGAATGCGGGCGCGCTCCTCGCGCGTCTGGTCGACATCCTGAAAGCGTTCACCTTCGTCTCGAACCGCGGGCCGGGCTGGCTGGCCGACGCGTATGCGCTGCCGCTGCTCGCGTTCGTGCTCGCGCTCGCGGCGATCGGCGCGGTCGATCTGGCCCGCAAGCGCGCGATGGCTTTCGCGTGGGCGGCCTTCTTCGCGCTGCTCGTGCTCTTCTTCCTGGTGGGCAGGGGCGCGCTGTGGCCGAGTTGGTACGCGATTCCTCCGGGGCTCGCCTTCGCGATCGTCGCTTCCCGCGGAGTCGCGCGGGTGCTCGAATGGATGCGAACCATGCGTGCGCGCAAGATCGCGAGCGCGTCGACGAGCGCGTCCGCGAGCGCGCCTGCGAGCGCGCCCCCCAGCCGTCGCGAGCGCGGCGCCGCCTTCCCGATCATCGCGGCGGGCGTGGGCGCTCTCGTCCTCGCTCTTTCGATCTCGGGTTGGGTCCGCTGGCGGCTTCCGTATTACCGGATCATGCGCGATGGGTACGAACGCACCGGCGAATCCATCGCCGCCCGTCCGGCGGGGGAGGTGATTCTCGTCGAGGAGATCGGGTACATCGGCTATCTGGCCGACCGGCCCATCCTCGATCTCGCGGGAATCGTCACGCCCGAGATCCTGACCCTGCGACGGGGACGCGAGGAGGGCGAGGTCGTCGACGAGATCGTCGCGCGCTGGAATCCGGGTTCGATGGCCCTGCGCGCCGCCAAGGCCCGCCGCTTTGCCGAGAGCAGGCCGGACGGCCCCTTCGCCCGGCGCTATCGAGCAGTGCTGGAGGCGCGCCCCTATGCCGTCTACGAGCGGATCGCGGAGCCGGGGCCTGATCGCTAAGCTGAATTGGGTTAGATAGTTGCGTGCGTCCTTTCAAGTGGCGCGATAACCGTTGCCGCCGGAATGCCGAGCGTTTCGAGCCGCCTCGGTCCCCGGCTCACGCGGTTCCAGACGGGCCCCGGAATGTCACCGCCTTTTGACCGACATCGTCACCCGCGAAGCCGATAATCCCAACATTAGGCGCCGGAGAAGGCTGGGGTTGCCGTTCGCAGCCGCGTGGGGCATGCGCATGTCGATTCTTCTCGAACATCTGATGAAGAGCTTCGACGACCACCATGTGGTCAACGATGTCTCGCTCGAAGTGCGCGACGGCGAGCTCTTCGTCCTGCTCGGCCCGAGCGGCAGCGGAAAGAGCACCGTGCTGCGCATGATCGCCGGGCTGCTCGCCACCGATGCGGGGCGCGTCTCGCTGCACGGGCGCGATGTCACCCGCGTGCCGCCCCAGCGGCGCGATGTCGGCTTCGTCTTCCAGCACTACGCGCTCTTCCGCCACATGACCGTGGCCGCCAACATCGAGTTCGCGATGAAGCTTCGCAAGCTCGATCCCCTCGAGCGCCGGCGGCGGCGCGACGAGCTGCTCGAGCTCGTCGGCCTCGTCGGTCTCGAGCGGCGCCTGCCGCATCAGCTTTCGGGCGGCCAGCAGCAGCGCGTGGCGCTGGCGCGCGCGCTGGCGCACAAGCCCGCCGTCCTGCTCCTCGATGAGCCCTTCGGCGCGCTGGACGCGAAGATCCGCGGCGAGCTGCGCCGCTTCCTGCGCCGCATCCAGAGCGAGCTCGGCGTGACCACGATCTTCGTCACCCACGACCAGGAGGAGGCCTTCGAGCTCGCCGATCGCATCGGGGTGATGAACTTCGGCCGCTTGCTCGAAGTCGGTCCGCCGATGGAGCTCTACATGCGGCCGCAGACCGAGTTCGTGGCCACCTTTCTGGGCAAGGCGAACCTGATGGTGGGCGCGTGCACGGCCGACAGCGTGCGCCTCGGGCCCGTCGAGATCCCGCTCGACAGCCACATCACCGCCAGCGGAGACGAGCGCCGCGTGCAGGTGCTCTTCCGCCCCGAGGATGTGGCCATCAAGGACACGAAGTCCGCGATGCGCTGGCCGCTGCTCGGGCGGGCGACGGTGGACGAAGCGGGCTTCTCGGGTTCGATCGAGAAGATCCGTCTGCGCCTCGCGCCGCTGGCCGGCGTGCGCACGATCTCTCCGCCGGTCGCCTTCGGTTCCGATCACATCTTCGTGGAGGCGATCCGCTCGCAGCATCAGGCCCGCCAGTTTCCGCTGAAAGCGGGCGACGAGACCTGGGTGGGCATTCGCCGCATCCACGCCCTGCTGCATCCGGGCTTGAGCTTCCTCATGATCACCGACGGCTCGCCGCGCGCGGCCAGCGCGATCGAGATCGGCGGCCGCATCGCGCGCCTCGCGCACGCGCGCGTGGTGGTGGCGGGCATGACGCGCGACGAAGCCGAGATGACCGCGCATCTGGAAGCGATGCGCGAGCGGATCGGAAGCGGGCCCGCGGCGCTCGAGCTGCGCGCGGTGCGCGGGCCGCTGGCCGACCTGCTGGGGCGCGAGATCCGCCGCAGCCCCTGCGATCTCGTGATCCATCCCTGGCCGGCGGAGAATGCCGTCGAGATCGCGAAGACCATTCTAGAGAACCAGGAGCAGCCGCTGCTCTTGATCCCGCCGGTCAAGAGCGTTCCCCAGCGCGTGCTCATCAGCGCCACGGCGGGAGAGGCGGGCAAGCACGATGTGCTCTTCGCCGGCCGGTTGATCCGCCACTTCGGCGCGACCGCCACGGTGCTCTCGGTGGTCGGCGAGGCGCAGGAGGCCTATCGCAAGGGCGAGCGCTTCCTGGCGGCGGCCGCGCGCACGCTGAGCGTGCTCGGCGTGCCCGAGCGCACGATTCTCAGGCAAGGGCGTCCGCTCGAGCAGATCCGCGCGGAGATCCAATCGGGCGGCCACGACATGGTGGTGGTGGGAGCGGCGCTGCCCGACGAAGACGGGCATGTCTCCCTGGGCAATGTGGTGGGCGGGCTGATGGGCGAGCGCAGCGACCTCCCGCTGCTGATCGTGCGCGCGGATGTCGGCGTGCTGGACGAGGACGCCGGCGCGACCGGCGCGCTTTCCTCGCCGCGCGCCTCGCACGCGGAAGCGCCGCTTCCCGGCGACGAGCGTTCCGAACCGGACAACGCTGGAAAGGAGTGAGTGACCGATGACTCGATTCGAGTGTGCGAGAAAGGGCCAAGGCCAGGCTCGGAGAGCAAGGGCGAGCCAGGGCGCCGTGACGCGCGTCACGATCGCCGCGGCCGCGCTCGCCATCCTGCTGTCGGGAATGACGAGCCACGCGGCGGCGCCGCAGTTGCTGAATGTCTCCTACGATCCCACCCGCGAGCTATATCAGGACTTCGACGCCGCCTTCGTCAAGCACTGGCAGGACAGCACCGGCCAGGCGGTCGAGGTCCAGCAGAGCCACGGGGGATCGGGCAAGCAGGCCCGCTCGGTGATCGACGGCCTCGAGGCCGATGTGGTCACCCTCGCGCTGGCCTACGACATCGACATCATCGCCGAGCGCGGGTACATCGCGGAGGATTGGCAGAAGCGGCTGCCGCACAACAGCTCGCCCTACACCTCGACGATCGTCTTCCTCGTGCGCAAGGGCAATCCCAAGAACATCCGCGACTGGAACGATCTCGGCCGCGAAGGCGTGGGCGTGATCACGCCGAATCCGAAGACCTCGGGCGGCGCGCGCTGGAACTACCTCGCCGCCTGGGCCTACGCGCTGCATCAGCCCGACGGCACGCCGGAGAAGGCGCGCGATCTGGTCGCCCGCCTCTTCCGCAACGTGCCGGTGCTCGACACCGGCGCGCGCGGCTCGACGATCACCTTCGTCGAGCGCGGCATCGGGGATGTGCTCCTGGCGTGGGAGAACGAGGCGCTGCTGGTCACGCGGCACATGCGCCCGGGCGAATTCGAGATCGTGATCCCCTCGCTCTCGATCGTGGCCGAGCCGCCCGTCGCCGTCGTCGACAAGGTCGTCGATCGCAAGAAGACGCGCGCTGTCGCGACCGCGTATCTCGAGTACCTCTATTCTCCCGTGGGCCAGGAGATCGCCGCGCGGCACTTCTACCGGCCGCAGCGGGCGGAGGTGCTCGCGAAGTATCGCGAGCAGTTCCCCGAGATGCAGATGATCACGATCGACGAGGAATTCGGCGGCTGGGCCAAGTCGCAGGAGATCCACTTCTCCGACGGCGGCATCTTCGATCAGATCTATCAGGCCAAGTAGGGCGGGCACGCGATGGCCAAGCGCGAACGGGGAGTGCTGCCGGGCTTTCGCCTGGCGATGGGCTTCACCCTGGCCTACATGGGGTTGCTGATCCTCATTCCGCTCGCGGCGCTCGTCCTGAAGGCGGCCACGATCACCCCGGAGCACTTCGTGCGGGCGGTGCTGTCGCCGCGCGCATTGGCCGCGTTTCGCTTGAGCTTCACGGCCGCGTTCCTGGCGGCAGTGGTGAACGCGGTCTTCGGACTGCTGCTCGCCTGGGTGCTGGAGCGCTACGAATTTCCGGGCAAGCGCCTGATCGACGGCCTGGTCGACTTGCCCTTCGCGCTGCCCACCGCGGTGGCGGGCATCGCGCTCACGACGATCTACGCGGGCAACGGCTGGGTGGGAAGCCTGCTCGAACCGTTGGGCATCACCGTTTCCTACACTCCGCTCGGAGTCGTGATGGCGCTGACCTTCGTCGGCCTGCCCTTCGTCGTGCGCACGGTGCAACCGGTCCTGCGCGAGTTGCCCTCTTCCATCGAAGAGGCCGCCGCGAGCATGGGAGCGGGACGGCTCTCGACCTTCATGAACCTGCTGCTGCCCGAGATCCTGCCTGCGGTGGCGACGGGATTCACCCTCGCCTTCGCGCGCGGGCTGGGCGAGTACGGCTCGGTGATCTTCATCGCGGGCAACATGCCGATGCGCTCGGAGATCACGCCGCTGCTCATCATGATCAAGCTCGAGGAATACGATGTCGTCGGGGCGACCGGCATCGCGCTGGTCTTCCTGCTGGCGTCGTTCCTCCTCTTGTTCGTGATCAACATGCTGACCTTGCGCGCGGGCGTGCGGGCGCGCGCAGCCTAGCTCGAGAATCGGCGGGCGGAAGAGGAGCGAACGCGAGCAATGGCGGGAGGAGCGACAGGCCTGATGGTGCGCATCGCGGGCCGGCGCGCGGCGAAGGCGGCCGCCGCGCGGCCCGAATGCCTCACCGAGGCGCGTCCGATCCGCTGGGCGCTGATCGCGATCGCGCTCCTCTTCCTGGGCCTCTTCCTGTTCCTGCCGTTGATCCTCGTCTTCTTCAAGGCCTTCGAAACGGGCTGGCGCGTGTATCTGGCCGCGATCTCGGAGCCCTACGCTCTGGCGGCCATCCGGTTGACGCTGATTACCGCGCTGATCACCGTGCCCCTCACGGTGCTCTTCGGACTGGCCGCCGCCTGGGCGGTGGCGAAATTCGAGTTTCGCGGAAAGAACATTCTCGTCACCCTGATCGACCTGCCCTTCAGCGTCTCGCCGGTCATCTCGGGCCTGCTCTTCGTGCTGCTCTTCGGCGCGCAGGGCTGGATCGGCCCCTGGCTTCAGGACCACGGGATCAAGATCATCTTCGCGCTTCCCGGGATCGTGCTCGCGACCGCCTTCGTCGTCTCGCCGCTCGTCGCGCGCGAGCTGATTCCGCTGATGCGTTCGCAAGGCATCGAGGAGGAAGAGGCGGCCGTCACGCTGGGGGCGACCGGGTTCCAGACCTTCCTGCGCGTGAGCCTGCCGAAGATCCGCTGGGGCCTGTTCTACGGGGTGATCCTGTGCACGGCCCGTTCGGTGGGGGAATTCGGCGCGGTCTCGGTGGTCTCCGGCCACATTCGCGGATTGACGACCACCGTGCCCTTGCATGTGGAGATGCTCTACAACGAATACCAGTTCTCGGCCGCCTTCGCGGTCGCTTCGCTGCTCACCCTGCTCGCCTTGGTCACGCTCGTCCTGAAGGGCGCGATCGAATGGAAGGTCTCGCGCGGAGAACAGGGGCGATAATTTTCGCCCGGGCGGGCGCGCTCCGCCGGGAACCGGCCGGCCGTCGCGGGGCTTTACCATGAGTCGCCGATTTCCCGGCCCGCGGGGCCACGACCCGATTGCCCGCTTTCGGGGCAGGGGTATACTCGCCACTCACGGCCAGGGAGTGTGAATCGGAGAGGCATGGCGCGGAGGAATTTGAGCACCCGGCTCGCGGCCTGGAATGTGGCCGCGGTCCTGATCGCGACCGCCATCGTGGGAACGGCGGCCGTCGCGTTGCTGCGCCATCAGGCCGAAGATCAGGCCCTCGCCCGCGTCCGCCAGGCGAGCGCGATTGCCGGCCGCGCGATCGTGGCGCACGGCGACCGGCTGGTCTCTTCCGCGCTCCTGCTGGCCGAACGCCCCACCCTTTCCGAATTGCTGCGCGCCGGTGATCCTGAAGAGCTGAACGCGTTTCTCGAACGCTTCTGCCAGCGGGAAGCGATGAACGGTTGCGCCCTCTTTCTCGACGGCCGGAAGCTGGCCGAGTGCGGTTGGCCCGATGCGTGGGGCGCCGACATGCCGGGAAGCCCCGTGGGCGCCTGGTTCCTGCAAGGCGGGAGCGCGAACGGCGCCGGCAGCGCGCGCGCCAACGCCGGGGCAGGCGTGAGCGAGAATGCGAATGGGCGCGCCCCGCTCCTGCTGGGCGCGTCCGCTCCGGTGTTGGGAGTGCCCGGCGCGAGAGTGCGCGTGGCGGTCGAGATCGACGCCGCCTATTTGCGCGCGGCCGGCGAGCAGACGGGCATGCGCATCAGCGTGCTGCCGCGCGCGATCGTGGAGCGAGGCGTCGCGCGCCCGGGCGGGCGATTGGGGATGCGCGTGCTCGAATCGGCGCACGAGGAATCAGCCAAGGTGCCCGCGCTCGATGCCTACCTCGGCGTCGCGCCCTTGACCGAACCGATGGGGCGCGTCGCGGGCGTGGTCGAGGCGCGTCTTCCCGCCGCGATGGCCGCTCCCTCGCTGACGCGAATAGGCGGGACGCTCTTCGCTCTCGCTCTGGGAGCCGCGATTCTCGCGGCCCTGGCGGGCATCGGGCTCGGACGGCGGATCGCGCGCCCGGTCGAGCAGCTCACCGCCGCGGCGACGCGCATCGGCGGGGGAGATCTCGTCTCGCCGGTGCAGGCCGATGAGGCGAGCGAGATCGAGCCCTTGGTCGAAGCGCTGGAAGGCATGCGCGAGCGGCTGCTCGCCCACACCGCGAAGCTCACCCGCCGCCAGGCCGAGGCCGAAGCGGTGCTCGCCGGAATCGTCGAAGGCGTCTTCGGCGTGGGGCGCGCGCGGCGCATCCGCTACATCAATCCCCAGGCGGCGAAGCTCCTTGGCATTCAGCCGGAAGAGGCGATCGGAAAGTTCTGCGGCGATGTGCTCTGTCCGCAAGGCCCGGGCGGCGTGCGACCGTGCGAAGAGAGCTGCCCGATTCTCCACGCGCGCTTTCGCGGCAGCGCGCGCGCGACCGAAGAGCTGCTGCTTCCCAACGGACGGCGGCGCACGGTGATCGTGACCAGCTCGCCCTCGGGCTCGTCGAAAGAGGATGGCGCGCTGCAGTTCCAGGTGATTCGCGACGAGACCGAGCTCGAGACCTCGCGACGCTTGCGCGATGCCGTGCTCGCGAACATCTCGCACGAATTCCGCACCCCTCTGTCGGCCCAGCTCGCTTCGCTGGAGCTGCTCCTCGATCGGCTCGACGACCTCCCGCCCGCCGACCGGCGCGAGCTGATCTGCTCGGTGCAGCGCGGAACGCTGCGTCTGACGCGCCTCGTCGACAATCTTCTCGAGAGCACGCGCATCGAGGCGGGCGAGGAATCGCTGCGCCGCCAGACGGTCGCGCTCGACGAAGTGATGGAGGAGGCGGTCGAGCTGATCGCCCCGCTGATCGAACAACGCGATCAAAAGCTCCAGGTGCATCTGCCCTATCCGCTGCCCCCCGTCACCGGGGATGGGCCGCGGCTCACGCAGGTCTTCGTGAATCTGCTCGCGAATGCGAACAAGTTCGCGCCCTCGGGAAGCACGATCACCGTGCAGGGCTCGGTGTCCGAGCGCGAGATCGAGATCTGGGTGGGGGATGAGGGCCCCGGCCTTCCGCCGGGCATGGGCGAAGAGATCTTCCAGCGCTTCGTGCGCTCGGGCGAGGAAGAGCCGGAGGCGAGCGGGATGGGCCTGGGGCTCTTCATCGTGCGCTCGATCGTCGAGCGCCACGGCGGACGCGTGACCGCCGAGAGCCACGCCAACGGGACGCGCATGCATGTGATCCTGCCGCGCGAGGGCGTTTCCCCGGAGGCCGAGGCACGCGGCGAACGCGCCGGGGCCGCCGAAGGGGAAGAGGCCGGAGCAGAGACGCGGGGAGGCGTCGCCGAGGGACCGTCGAGTGAGGGAGCGACGCGCGCATGAAGATCCTCATCGTCGACGATGACATGGAATTGCTCGGGCTGATTTCCTACGCGCTCAAGCAGGCGGGCTACCTGGTGCTCGAATCCTCCGATGGGCCGAGCGCGCTCGCCGCCTTCGAACGGGAGCGCCCCGACTTCGTCCTCCTCGATTACAACCTGCCGCGCATGAACGGGCTCGAAGTCCTGAAAGGGATTCGCGAGCGCGGAAGCCGCGTGCCGGTGATGATGCTGACCGTGAGGTCGAGCGAAGAGGACCAGGTGCGCGCGCTCGATCAAGGGGCCGACGACTATCTCACCAAGCCTTTCAGCCCGCGCACGCTCCTCGCCCGCGTGCGCGCCCTGCTGCGGCGCGCGGGAGTGGAGAAGCCGGCGCCGATGGTCGCGGGCGTCTTCGTGCTCGATCCCGAGAGCCAGGGGCTCGCCGTGCGCGGAGAGCCGCCGGTCCGCTTGACGCGGCTCGAGTTCCGCCTGATGCAGGTCCTGCTCGCGCACCAGGGGCATCCGCTGCCCGTCGAGCGCTTGACGAGCCATGTGTGGGGCTATCGCGGCATGGGCGACCGCCAGCTCTTGAAGCAGCTCGTGCACCGCCTGCGCCAGAAGATCGAGCGCGACCCCTCGCAGCCGGACCATCTCGTCACCGTCGCGGGCGTGGGCTACGCGCTGCACACCGACGCGGCCTCACGCTGACCGCCACGCTGCGCGCTCCCTGCGCAGTGGACCCGCTTTTCCCAAGCTCGGAGCATGTGGCAGCGTGCGCGTTGTATGGTCGCCGGGACCGGAAGGCTTCCGCGGGGACGGCGCGCGCTTGAGACAGTTCGCGCAGGGGGCGCGCGCCTCGTACGCTCGGCGTGTTGAACGCCTGTGGCTCCTGAAGACCGGGGCGTTCACGCCTCGCTTACGCCCCGCAGGGAAGCCTTCCGGTCCCGGCTCCCTCATCGGCGCATGCGTCATTCTTCGAGCGAATTGGAACGCGATCCGCTGCGCATGAGGCGCAATGCGCGTCGATCACGACCCATAACGCCTGTGGTAATCGAAGGCGAGGTCTATCAGAGCGATGAGGTCTCATTCAGGACCATCGACAGTCTCAAGGTGGTTGCCGAGACTCCCCGCGAGCTGCGCTTTCTCACGCCGGAGATCGCCGCGCGCTTCAGGAGATGGTCAGCGTCGGAGTAGGAATCATGGTTGTCCACGACTCTTTCCACAGATCACAGCGTGCGCGACGAGCGCACGCGGCTCTTCCCTTGGGTCATGAGGGGAAAGCGTTGATCGGGATAGAGGAGATAGGTCCGTTCACGGCGGATGAAACGGCCTACCCATCGCTCGAAGCGGCGCCTCAGATGGCGTGCCCGCCGGTGTTTCTGGCTCAACCGGCGCAGGGTGCGCTGCCACAGCCAGGTCACCGAATGGCGAAACAGGTACAAGGCAGGCCCGTTGCGCGGCACTCCCTAGTAGCTGTAATATCCATGGATGACACTGCGCAGGTAGCCTTCCACTTTGAGGATTAGGTCGCAGGCGCTAGCGGAGTTCGGCCTTGGCCCCGGCGCTTTCGGAGGTCGACATGAAAACCAGAGTCTTCATCGTCCTGCTCCTTTGCGCCATTGGAGCGCAAGCAGGGGTCTCGTCGCCGCCGAACAAGGTGGTGATCGAGGGGAAGCTCTTCGATGTCCATGATGTCCATCTCCGGGTGGTCGACAGCCTCAAGATGGTTGCTGAAACGCCCGGGGGTACCTTGGTGCTCTGGGAACTTCCTGATCCAGAAGCACCCGTGCCTCCCGCTGGCGAAGCGGCGGTGAGGCGTCAACGCATCTATGACATGCTCGTTGCCGCAGTCGACTCTTCTACGAATTGGGAAGCGGAGAAGGCTGCTGTCCAGAAGGTCGTCGCTGAGCATGATGAGCTCGAGCGGGTGGTTCCCTACGACCACGCGCAAGCTTATGAGATCTTCTGGAGGAATGACCCGCTCGGAGGAATCATATGGACTCCTGAACGGACGCCCGGAACCGGCACGGGAGTTGCCACGCGGGAGACCATAAATAGGGCCCTGGAGAGGGACATTGCAAACCTCTCCTCGGCCATGGACGAAGGAGCGCTGCTTGTCCTCTGGAGCAGGGGCACAAAGGAGCCCGGAGTCCAGATCTTCCGAGGTCCTGCCATCAGCAAGGTGTTCCGAGAGATCGCATTCCTTAAGACAGTCCAGGACTCAGTCAGTCTCCTCTCACCTGAAGCGATTGAGTCCATCACCCGCTAACCGAAGGGTGAACCGATGAGACGGTTGTTGGTCGTTCTCTTGCTGCCTGTCTTTGTATCGAATGCATGGGGGAATCACGCCCTTCCAAGACGAGGAAGCCAGGATACTTTCATCCTCCAGCCATTCGCATTCGATCAAGACGATCATGGCGTTGCAGGAATCCAGATCCAGGAATCATTGCGAGGCCAAGGATATAATGCGGAACCAGTCCAGAACGAGTTCTCAAACCTCATGGGGCTCTTCCCAACCTACAGTCTCTATGAAGTCGGACGCTTCGAGTGGGACATCTGTGATGATAATCTAGATATTGCGATTGTGTGGTCGCATGCTGAATATGTCACGGATTACCACTTCATAGCCTTAGAGGCGTATACATACACGCCTGAGGGAGAGGAGACTCGCAATCGTCGGTACGGAGAGCTGGGCTACTCGTATCACCAAGGGACGGAAATCAATCGGGGCTTCCGCAGCAGGCCAGGAGGCCTTAGCTTCCATGACATTGGCGTCTCTCCCGTCTTCCTGACAGAGAATGGGGACGCTTTACCAGATGTTCTTCAAATGGTCGGCTGCAAAACGGCAGGCTCCCGCTGGACTGGTGACCTCTGCAGAGAAGATAGGATCCGAACCGTCATTGCCTGTTCAGATACCCTCCTCCACACCCATCTGATCATCACCGAGTATCCGCATTTGGATCCAGACACGACCTTCGTTCCATACGAGGCAGTCTTGCCATGGGTGCGGATGAACGGCACAAGTGATTACTACGATTGGCACAATGCCTCGATACGCCGCAACCGGACCGCCCCCCGAGCGTTCAGCGAGCCGTTTGATGACGGGGACTTCATTTACCTGTGGAGGACCAACCCCGATCGCCCGCTCTGGCAAGTCAACATCGCCGATGCGGAGAGCCTCGCGCTCGCTCCCATGATGACGGGAACGAACATGGTGGAGTGGACGCAGCTTCCTGAGTATGACCCCAACGAGTGCTGGGGGACCAACCTGCCGGTTTGGATGACCTTCAGCTGCCCAATGTACACGCCGAATCCGGGATACCGTGTGTCCGGGTCTGGTGGTGCATGGGTCGGCTGCGAAGCCTGGGAATCGAACGGGGGCATTCCGGACTCCAAGCTCACTGCCAAGCTGGCTTCCACCTTTGCGATGTACGGCGAGGTCATCGTGCGGGGAACATTCCAGTGGGAGCCTTACTTGCGGAGTGCTGAAGGCGACCACCCGTTCTGGAAACCCGGGCTGGGCAATGCGGGCACCGATTGGGAAGTCCCCATGACGTGCATGTACACTGCGCCGAACTACGCGACAGCATACGGGCCTTGCCCTGCATGGAAAGAGGATGGCAAGGCGGTCCTCTGGCTGGAAGGAGTCGAGAACGGCACCCAGCGCCACTTGGTCTATGGCGGGACTGACCGCGACAATCTTCACGTGGTTGCCGAGGTTCCTGGTGCTGGCCAGGAGTTCTACCGGCGCGACGAGCTCGTCGACGTGCCAGGCGACATCGGCTATGTGAAGTTGGTGGAGGAGCCTGACGGAAGCGAGACCCGGGTGCAGGAAGTCCTGGGCCAGGAGCCGCCGCAGCATCGGGGATGGGAGCATCAGTCCGGGCTGGTCGACCTTGAGCTCAATCCCGCACGGCCCGGGCCGCACCGGTTCGACCTACCTGAGACCTGTCCCGACTGGGTCTTCTATGGGCCGAGCTGGTTGCTCGATGAGGTCCGGTCGTCAGAGTTCGAGCGGATCCTGCGCGAACAGTACTACGATGGCGACTTCGTGTACCTGGATGCGCCCGACGTCGAAGGCTGGGCGATCACCGAGTATGCGACCCAGTGCAAGGAGACCTTCGGAAGAGTCCCTGACTTCTGCATCGTCGGAAGCGGGTGCGACGTCCCTGAATACTCCCAGAACCTAGTGAGCCCATGGAAGGAGCCCGGCTGCCCAGGATGCTATTTCTACGATTACCAGTCAGGTGACGCGACCTGGGGCGTGCTTGATCCCGACTGGCGGACGAGCGGCTGGATGCCGGAAGCCTTCATCACCCGCGTCTCAGCCTGGGATGTGCAGAGCTTCTGGCGCTATGCCGCCATCGCCACCAGTTATCATGACCAGGCAAAGCAAGGCCTTGTCCCTAACCGCGTGCTCGCGCTCCTCGGGGACGAGCTCGAGGAAGGACTGGATCCTGGTTTTGTGAACGAGTACTGGGACGACCTCCTGCGGCCGCGCATCGTCGATGGCTGGGACTGCTCGGTGGTGGAATTGCGGGACACGCAATTCCCCAACTACAATTATTACCTCAGCCACCAGACGGTTGCTGACCGCCTCAATGGCAGCGCTTGGCCTGGCACGCTCTACCTATGGGGCGTAGTAAGCAACTTCATCCGCACGCCCGGATACTTGGTCCACACGTACCAGGGGTCCTATCCTTGGGACGGCAGCCTGCTCACGCAAGGCTTGAACCATCACTTCGTCGTGATCGCTCCAACCTGTGGGATGGGCGACATCTACCAGTGGACTGCCTGGCGGCCCAGCCTCCTCGAGATGTTTATGTTCAGCAGCGACGGCACAGCGGGGATGGCCGCAGCCCAGCTCTGCACGCGAGGAGGAGGGGAGCAGGACCACCGGAACTACGCTGACATCCAGAGCTACTGGGCGCAGCATACGCTGAACACCTTCGAGTGCCACAAGAAGGTGCTGCAGACGTGGGCTCTACTCTACCCTGAGGCGTACCATTACGGGATGGGCATCAGCCACTTCGGCCTTCCCATGCTCTGGTCCCGCGGCGCGACAGGGATGGAGGAGGAACACTACGATCGGTTGGGCTTGGTGCGATGCTCGTCGCCGGCAAGTGGGACGGCCCGGATCACGTACAGCCTGCCGCCCCTTCCGCCCGCCGCTTCGGCTGAGTTGCGTATTATCGACCCTTCGGGGAGATTCATCCGACGCCTGGCGCTTGCATGCAGCCATGGAACTTCCACCTGGGATTGCCGGGACGACGCGGGCAGGCCCGTCGGGAGCGGGACTTATTTCCTGGCTCTCATGGTCAACGGGCACGTCTTCGCGACCAACCGCGTCGTGCTCTTCGAATAGCGAGGGGAACACGCATGCGTATCAAGAACTGGGGAAAGCTGGCTTTCTTCGCCTTGCTCGTCTTCATCGCGGGCGTAGCGACGATGTTCTCCCTGGCTGGATTCGTCCAAGTCGATCCGGAGACCGGCCAGCCTGTACCCTTGACGCTCTCCTGCGGAGAGGGCGTGGGGCAACCGCCACCCGAAGTCTTTGAAGCCGCTCCTGACTCCAGTAGCGACGACCGGGACAAGAACCCGAATCCTCCTCCGCCACCGCCGCCACCCCGACATTGACGCTTGACCAGAGGAGAACCGAGAGATGAAACCCACTTCCTTCCTCGTTTTGGCAGGGGCGTGCCTGTTCGTCTCTGGCTGCTCGCAAGACATTACTTCCCTGCCTGGCCTTTCCGAGGGTGGCAGGGGGGCGCCGTGCTTCCATTCAGGGCCTCCTCACCTGCCCCTGTTCTTTTTGCATGAAAGCCACGTGGCCTACGCGGAGACGATTGAGGTGGGACGGAATGTCGTCCATATCGGAGAAGATCCCCTGGTGGATCTCATCGTGCTCATCGGCGGACCTGATGCTTCGGTCGACAGCTGCTCTGTCGTGTACATCCACCACGATCTCGTCCCTGGCGAACAGCGGTACATCGTGGACGGCATCTGGCAGTGCCTCAATGCAAAGCGGCATGTGCTTTTCCAGAATCGTCCGAAAGAGCAGCGGTACTTGCGTGTTCCTCGCTTTGACGACCCGCTTACTCTCGACTTCCGTCTGTTCGGCCTGGACAGCTTCTTCGCCGATGAAATCGGCGTCGAGCTGTCAGGGGGAGCGGTCGAGAACGAGGATGGCAATACCGTCTGCTTCCTCGGTGAGCGCGTCGTCGCCATCGAGGATGACCCTATGGTCTGCCACTTCCGTTTGCTTTTTCCGTGCGAGCTCTAAGGGCGGCGACGCATGCACGAGAGAGCTTGGTCACGCTCCGCCTGGGGCCGAGGACTCCGCTCGTCGCGGTCTGCTGGTTGTTGCTTCGAGCCGTCGCCTGCGCTGGAGGATTCAGCGCTTTCTGCGCAACAAATCGCGCAGCGCTCCCTCGACCTCCTTCTGGATCTCGGAAGGCTCGCGCTCGACGCGGGCGGAATCCGCGGGAGCGGGGCCGGGGGCGCCTTCGCCGTTCGCCGGGGCGTTCGTGCGCGCGGAGTCGGCCGTGTCGGCGGGCGCGGCCGCCGTGTCGCGGGGAGCCGGTGATGTCGGTCCGCCGAGCACGCGCTTCAGCAGCTCTCCGCTTCGCTCGCGCACCTGATCGGCGAGCCTCTGCCGCTCCTGCGCCAGCCGCTCCTCGGCGCGATGGGCGAGCCCTTCCCGCAATGCTGCCGCATCGATCGTGACCTTTGGCTTGGGCATCTCGCCCGTCACCGCGAGGGGCACGAGCACGCGCCCGTCTTGTTCGGGCAGGAGGAACCCGGCGAGCTCCGAAGGCACCAGGCCCCGGATTTGGCTCGAGAGCTCGGCGGGCAGGCGCGCGTTCAAGCTCATCTGCGTCTTGCCGTCGAGCGCGAGCCAGCCTTCGCCCGTCAGCCGCACGCCGCCCGCGTCCATCTGCAGTCCGTCGATCTGCAGGCGGCCTGCTTCGATACGAAAGGGCTGCAGCCAATCGTTGATCGTCACATCCGCGAGCGACGGGGCGCGCAACGCTTGCGAGAGGGCGAGCTGCAACGGATGTCCGCTTAGCGTGCCGTTCATGATTTCGAGCTGTCCCGTGGACGCGAGCGTGGCCGGATTCAATTGCAGCGCGGGGTCGAGCTCGCCGGTGATGAGCGCATTTACATTCATGTTCGCTTGCAGGAATTGCGCGAGCTGCGCGAAGCGATTGAAGCCCGAGGAATACTCGAGCACGCTCTTGGCCTGAACTCCCGACAGGTCGACGACGGCATCGAAGCGCGGCGCATCGCCGGCCAGATCGATCGTTCCCCGCGAGCCGATCGTTCCCCCGAAGGCCTGCGCCTGGAGCGATTCGATCTCCACGCTGCCGCCCCGCAGGTGGATGCGCCCGAGGGCGTTCTCGAGGCGCAGGCGCTGCAGAAACACCTCGCCGGCCTGCACGCTCACCGTTCCGTCCAATCGCCGCAGCGGGGCCGGATCGAACTTGCCGCCCGGGGTGAGCCATTCGTCGAGGTGAAAGCTGTTGCTGCGCAGATCGAGCGCGACGCCGACCGCGCGGCGTGAGCGCGGATCGAGCAGCGCCGAATAGCCGCGCAACTCTCCGCCCAACGCGATGTCGCTCGCTCCCACGCGTCCGGTCAGCGATCGCACGGTCGCAACGGAAGGGGAGAGCACGATCTCTCCATTCAGATCGCTCCATGGCAACTTGACCGCGGCTCCCTTCACGGCCGCGTTCTGCACGCGGATCGTCCCCGCCGGAGCGAGGTTCGCCGCGCTAGCCCCCGTTCCGGTGAGCAGCAATTGGGCCGAGGCGCGGCCCGTGAGCGCGAGCGAATCGCTCTGCGCCTGCAGCGCGGTGACATCGGCGAGATCGACGTCCGCATCGACCGCGACCCGCAGGCGCGGGCGGGCGCGATAATTCGCCGCGGTCGCGCGCGCCTCGATGCGGCTCGTGCCCGCGCGCGCGTGGAAATCGCGCAGCTCGAGGGTGTCGGGATCGGCGGCCAGGCGAAAGCCGAGATCCTCGATGGGGGTCGCCAGCTTGGGATGCCGCAGGCGGCCCTGCTCGAGGGCGAGATCGAGGCGAAAGTCGAGCGGCTGCGCAGCCGGAGCACCCGTACGCGAGCCGAGCGGGCCGCGAACATCACCGGCGATCGAGAGCATGCCCTCCGATTCCACGCGATCGACCGCGGAGAGGAACGCGGCGGGAAGAAGCGCCTGGATGTCGGAGACCTTGGCGGGGCCGCCCTCGATGCTCACTTCCGCGAAGGGCGATTTCGCGCGGATTCCGGTCACGCGCCCGGTCACGGAGGCGGGCAATTCGCCGAGCAGGAGCTTCGCTTCCTCGATGGTCAGCACATCGGCGGCGGGATCGTGCTGCAAGCGCGCGTCCAGGCGCACCGCCAGGCCCCGGCCGAGGGTGGAGCCGCCCATGTGGACGGCGAGGCTCTCGGCGCTCGTCCGGCCTTCGATCGTGAGCGCGCCCGCGCGGCTCGCGCGCAGGCTCATGCGCTCGGAGAGGCCGCCGATCTCGAGGAAGGGCGAGCCGTCAGCCGTGAGCACGCGCAGGCTTCCGTCGCGGATCCGCACATCGCGAACATCGATTTCCATGGGAGGGGCCGCGCCTCCCGCCGCTTGCCCTTCGCCTTCCATCCCAGGGACGGCCTCGGACGGGGCGCCTGGCGCGGACGTGCTCATGATCTCGATGCGCGGCCGGTCCATCTCGACCTTCACGATTTCGAGACGGCGCTGAAGAAGAGGAAGCAGGCGCGCGCGCAGCGACAAGCGCTCGACCCGCGCGTGGCGCAGCGGCTTGTTTGGCGCGGCGGAAATCTCGAGGCCCGAGAGCGTGAGACCGGCGGGCACAATCGACAGACGCGCCGTTTCCACCGCGACCGGCTGATGCAGGCGCCGTTCCAGCTCGCGCACCACGAGCGCGCGAAAGGCCTGTTGCGGCAGGAGCGCCGGGACGATGAACGCGAGCAGCAAGAGCGCCGCGACGAGCGCGGCCAGAACGATGAGGATGGAACGGGATCGGCGCGTCATGAGCTTCTCCAGGAACGAGCGTTCGTGATCTGAAATTCGGGATCGTGCGCCCCGCGCATGGTACCCCAGGCGATAGGCCGCGCGCACGACATACCGGCGCAGGGCGCGCTTGTTCCTGCGAGCGTGAACGAGGCGCAAGGTTCGTGGAATCCGGGCAGGCGTGAAGGAAAAACGCCTGATGCGACGCGAGGGAAAGAGCCGATCTCACGCACGCAGGAGAATCGCGCTCGAGCGAGGGCGCCGTCCGCGCAGCGAAGGAATCGCGGGGCCCTCGCTAGTCCTTGTTCGGCTTCAGCAGTCCCGCGAAGCGTTCGAAGAGATTCGCCTTGCGGATGCGCTTGCTGGCGACCGCGGGCATCTCGATCACATACCCGTTGGGCGCGACCACTTCGTAGGTGCCGACCGTGTCTCCCAAAGCGATCGGCGCGCGCAACGCGAACCGCGGCACGAGACGCACGGCGGGTCGCTCCTCTCCGCGCAGCATGGTCACGAACAGCGGGGCGGCCGGTTGGGCGAGCACTTCCCGCGGGCTGCCGTTCTCGACACGCAACGGAGCGCCGCAGGGCTTGCCCGCCTCGGCGAGAACCTCGCGCCGCAATTGCGCGAATCCCGCCCCGAGCAGGCGCGCCGATTCGGAGAAGCGATGGCGCTCGGAATCGGCTCCCATGACCACCGAGACGAGCCGGAGCCCGTTGCGCTCCGCGGTCGCGCACAGGCAGAAGCCGGCGCGGCGGGTGTAGCCGGTCTTCAAGCCGTCGATGCCGGGGAAATGGCCGAGGAGCTTGTTCGTGTTGCGCAAAGTGAAGGTGCCGTCACGAAAGGGGGCTTCGACCAGGCTCGACCATTCGAGCACATGCGGCATGGTGATCAGATGGCGCGCGATCGTGGAGATGTCGCGCGCGGTGGTGACATTGGCGTCCTCGGGATGGTCGTCGAGACCGTGCACATTGGTGTAGCGCGTGTTGGCGAGGCCCAGCTCGCGCGCCTTCTGGTTCATCAGGTCGACGAACCCTTCCGGAGACCCGGCGATGTATTCGGCGACCGCGACGCAGGCGTCATTCGCCGAGGCGATCGTGATCGCCTTCATCAGGTCTTCCAGCGTGAAGACCTCTCCCTCGGCGAGATAGGCCTGCGATCCTCCGATCTTGCTGGCCCAGCCCGACACATGGATCGAATCGTCCAGGCGCAGGGTGCCTTCCTGGATGCGTTCGAGCACGATCAGCTCGAGCATGATCTTCGCAATGCTCGCCGGAGAGCGGGGCAGGTCGGCATTCTGCTCGTACAGGACCTGTCCGGTGACGGGCTCGATCAGGATCGCGGAGGCCCCGTGGACCGGAGAGATCTCGAAGCAGGCCGCTCCGCCCGCGAGCGCGGCGCTCACGAACCCCATCGAAACGACGATCAGGAAGATGCCGACGATCCATCCACGCCTGCCCATTGATCTCCTCCGTTGCCCATGCTCTACGTTGCCCAGCCGACCTGGTCACGGCTGCCCTGCGCTGGAAAGGATCGTGCACCCCCCGCATCCCCTCGAAGATCCGTGCGAACCTGACGATTGGTCGCTCCTTCCCTCCGAGCCGCGAGCCTCGAAGAAGCGGAGGTCACGATGAAGCCAGGGCCGCCCCTTCAGCAGCGAGCGCATGCTAGCCCGCCCTCGAAACGGGGTCAACCGAAGCGCGCGAACCATGCGCCCGCTGGGCCTTCCGCGAATCGCTTGGGTGGGGCGCGTGCCTTCGAAGGCATGCGCCCCATTCGCCTTCCTCCCGCCTCCTCGGAGCGCGCATGGCCTTCGAACCAACCATTTCCCCTCTGGCGCAGAAAGCGCTTGTCTCAGATCCTGACCAGGGGCGGAAAAGGAGAATCGCGTGAGCGAGCCGTGGAGGATCTGGGATCGTTGGCCCGAGTACGGGCGCCTGCTCTTTCGGCGGGCGGTCGGCGTCGAAGGAGAAATGGAGTCGGCGAAAGCCCTGGCCCTCATCCTTTCGCGCTTCTACCGGCCCGGGATGCGGGTTCTCGACGTCGGATGCGGGGCCGGCCATTACTTGCGCACCTTGCGCGCGCGCCTCGATCCCGAGATCGACTACCTGGGCGTCGATGCGACCGCCGCATATGTGGACCTCGCGCGCGAAGCGTACGGGGAGCCGGAACGCTTCGAGGTGGGCGACATCCACGCGCTGCCCTTCGCCGACGGCCGCTTCGACATCGTTCTCTGCATGAATGTGATCGAGAACCTGCCTCCCCCTCCGACGCCGGCATTGCACGAATTGCTGCGCGTCTCGAATGGCTGCGTGGTCGTGCGCACGCTCTTCGGGACGCGCAATTACATCGTCAAGGAGCTGCGCACGCTGGAAGAGACGGGGGAGGCGCTCGTCGCCGAAGAGGAACTCATCCGTCCCGACGGGGAAGCGGTCGCGTACCACTACAACAACATGTACACCGAGTCGTACCTGCGCGCGATCCTGGCGGAAATCGCTCCCGGCGTGCGCGTGGGCGTCGAGCGCGACACGCATTGGGGGCCGTTCGACAATCGCGGCCTCATCGGTCCGACCGCGGCGAAGGCGGCGGGAGTGAGGCAGATCTCGGGCAATCTCATTCTCGATTGGCGCTTCATGACCCTGCGCAAGCCGCGCGCGGGTGAGCCGGCCGCGCGAGCACGCGCGGATCGGGCGGATTGCCGCTGATGGCGCGAAGGGCCCCTGACCCGTCACGCGCGCGGGCGGGTGAGCACCACCTGCAGGTCCATCACATTCGTTCCCGTCGGTCCCGTCTTCACATGATCGTTCAGAGCTTCGAAGAAGGCGTAGGAATCGTGCGCTTCGAGCAGCGCGCGGGGATCGAGCCCCAGGGCTCGGGCGCGGCCCGCGCTGGAAGGCGTCGCGATGGCGCCGGCGGAATCGGTGGGGCCGTCGACGCCGTCGGTCGCGAGCGATCCGATCGCGGCCGCATCGCATCCTTCGAGGTGAATGGCGGCGGCCAGCACGAGCTCCTGATTGCGCCCGCCCCTTCCGGCAGGCCGGGCGAGACCGCGTGAGGGGCCGGTCGGGGGACGCACCTGCACGGTCGTCTCTCCCACACAGACGAGCGCGCGCGGATGCGCGGATTCCGCCAGGATGCGCCGCGCCGATTGCGCGAGATGCTCGCCGGCGTCGCGCGCCTCGCCCCGCACGGTCAGGGTGGGAGGGACGATCTCGTAGCCGCGCCGGTTCGCTTCCGCGACCGCCGCGCGAGCCGCGGTCTCCGCATTTCCGATCACCTCCACGCGCGTGTGCGAAAAGACGGGATCGTTCGCTTTGGGCGTGTCGGGCCTGCGCCCCGTGCGACCCTCTTGCAGATGCACCTGAACATCGCCGGGCAAGTGGCCCCAGACACGAAAGCGCTGCAGGATCTCGATCGCGTCGGCGAATGTGGAAGGGTCGGGCGAGAGCGGGCCGGAGGCGATGTCCGTGGGCGCATCTTCGATCACATCCGAAAGCACGAGACCGAGCACCGGAGCGGGGTAGGCGAGCCTGGCGAGATGCCCGCCCTTCAAGAGATCGAGATGCTTGCGGACGATGTTCAGCGAGACGATGTCCGCGCCGGCGAGCAGCAGCTGTTCCGTGATCCACTCGAGGTCAGGCAGGGAGACGGGATCGGGAGGGAGCGCGACCATCGCGGAGCCCCCGCCCGAAATCAGGCAAAGCAGGCGGGGGCAGTGGTCATGCCCCGCGGATCGATGCGAAGCGCATCGGGCCAGCGCGGCGATGGCGCGGGCGCCGGCCAGGCTGCCTTCGTCGGGCACCGGATGGCCGCCCGCGATCCAGCGCACGGAGGTGGAACCGAGATCGTCCAGGCCCCAATCGCCCGCGCGAAGATGAATGCTCTCGCCTTTGATCTTCTCTGCCGGTGCGGGCGAATCCGCGTCGGGCGCAAGCGCGCGCGGCCCGACGATGACGCCTTCGGTGATCGCTTCCTTCAATTCCTGCAAGGCCGTGACCGCCATGGCCGGCGCGGCCTTGCCGAAGGCCACCAGCGAAATGCCCGTGCAGCCGGCGAAGAGCGGGCACTTGCGCGCGAGGGCGAGCCGGGTCAAACGCCCGGCATCGGCGGCGGCGAGGCCCGCGCGTAAACAGGCGAGCGCATCCTCACGCAGCCGCGCTTCGTTTTCGTCTGCGGTCATGCCGCGATCGGCCGCCTTCATGCGCGCGCGCGGCGCTCCTTCCATGCCGGCGTGTCGTACACGCCGGGATCGATCGCCTGCGGCGCCCGCTCGCCGTTCAGGTGAGCGAGGGCGTTCCTGGCCGCGATCGCCGCCATCGCCGTGCGCGTCTCGCGGGTCGCGCTTCCGATGTGCGGCGCGAGAACGACATTCGGCAAATCCGCGAGGCCGGGAGCAAGCAGCGGTTCGCGCTCGTACACATCGAGCGCGGCCCCCGCGATCCAGCCTTCCTTCAGCGCGCGCATGAGCGCTTCCTCGTCGATCATCGGGCCGCGCGCGACATTGATGAGATACGCCGTCGGCTTCATCGCGCGCAACTCGGCTTCGCCGATCAGGTGGCGGGTCTTGGGCGTCAGCGGCGCGTGCAGGGTGAGGAAGTCGCTCTTCGCAATGAGCTCGTCCATCGAGGCCCAGCGCACGCCTGGCGTGCTCTCGATCTCCGCCCGCGAGCGCGGACCGTGGGCGAGCACCTCCATCTCGAATCCGATCGCGCGCCGCGCGACCGCGCGACCGATGCGGCCGAAGCCGACCACGCCGAGCGTCTTGCTGCGGCCCGATCCGCCCGGGCCGACATCGGCGCCCAGAAAGAGCACGGGGTTCCAGATCTTGAAGCGCCCTTCGGCGGTGAAGCGATGCGCCTCGGGGATCTTTCGCGCGACGGCAAGCAGGAGGGCCCAGGTGAGGTCCGCGGTCGCATGCGTGAGGACATCGGGAGTGTTGCTCACCGGGATGCCGAGCGCGCTCGCGGCGGCGATGTCGATGTTGTCGTAGCCGACCGCGTAGGTCGCCACCCCGAGCAGCGCGGGATTCACTTCCAGCACCTCGCGTGAGACGCGATCGCTCAAGTGGCAGAGGAGCACATCGGCGCTGCGCACGCCCGCGAGAAGGTCTTGCGGTGCAATGGGAGTGTTCGGATCGGGCTGGCCGATCTCGATCTCGGCGCCGCTTTCGCGCAAGAGCGCGAGGCCTTCCTCGAGAATGGGGCGCGTGAGAAAGATCCGTTTCGGCATGGAACCTCGTCTCCTCCTTGTCTTGATGTCGCCGGGGAGGCTCGTTCAAGAGTGAACGGGCGATTGTAACGGCGGTGGGCCCGATTGTCTCCCGGCTCGCGATTGTGAGAAAATGATGAGAACCGGATTCGAGCGCCCGGCCGGGCCGCGGCCTATGCTTGCGTCGTCCCTCCGCGATGCCCGAGGAGCCGGCGCGAGCGGGCATTCGGCATCCCGCGCAGGCGGGCCGCTCTTGCGGCGAGGCAATGGATCCGCCGGGCAATCGACCAAGGAGTAGAAGATGGATCTTGCAACCCCGCTTCGTCTTGGACTCGCATCTTCAGAAACTTCATGCACGCGGAAGCGGTGCCTGGCCGCCCGTTCGCTGCCGCTCCTCGCCGCCCTCGCGCTCGTCTTCTCGGGTGCGGCCGCGATGGCGCAGGAAGTTACGCCTTCCGAGCCGCTGCGCCCCTGGGAGCCGGATGCGGCAAGCATGGAAGCGGCCAGAAAGATCGCCTTCCACGAGAAGATGGACCTCCTCGGGCGCTGGGCCCAGGAGCCGACCCCGGATCAGATCGCGATGGACGCGCGCTACTATCGCCTGGAGCTTTCCATCGACCCGAATGCCCAGACGGTTTCCGGCAGCGTGATCGCGCGCTTCACGGTGCTGGCCGCTTCCTCGAATCGTATCGTGCTCGACCTCGTGAATGCGCTCGCGGTCAGCGGGGTGACGATGAACGGCGGCCCGGTGCCTTTCACGCACGCCAACGAGCTTCTCACCGTCACGCTCGATCGCACCTATCTGCAAGGAGAGACGGCCGAGATCCAAGTGACCTATGCGGGCACGCCGCCCGCCTCTCCCTACAACGCCTTCGGCTTCGACGAGTACGCCGGCGAGCCGATGATCTGGAGCTTGAGCGAGCCCTTCGGCGCGCGCTCGTGGTGGCCGTGCGACGATTGGTCCGACGACAAGGCCGACGCGGTCGATCTCGCGATCACCGTTCCCGCCGGGCTCGTGGTCGCATCGAACGGCAGACTGGAGAGCGTCGCACATCAGGCGGTGCTCGACACCTATCACTGGCACGAAGGCCATCCGATTGCGACCTACCTCGTCTCGCTCGCGATCCATCCGTACACGGTGTACTCGGACTATCGCGTCGACGGCGAAGGCGATTCTCTAGAAGTGCAGTTCTACATGTTCGCCGACGATGTCGAGGCCTGCGCGGAACTGAACGCGATGGTGGTTCCCATGATCGCCGCCCACGAGGAGATCTTCGGCCCGTATCCGTTTGCCGACGAGAAGTACGGGCACGCCGAATTCCTCTGGGGCGGCGGGATGGAGCATCAGACCTGCACCAGCCTGGGCGCCTTCAGCGAATCGATCATCGCCCACGAGCTTGCGCATCAGTGGTGGGGCGACATGGTGACCTGCGCGAATTTCGAGCATGTCTGGCTGAACGAGGGCTTCGCACGCTATTCGGAAGCGCTCTGGTACGAGCACGCGTACGGAATCGACGCCTACCAACAGTTCATGGACGGCATCCGCTACTACGGCTCCGGAACCATCCATGTCCCGGACCTCTCCGACTGGGGGCGGATCTTCTCGACCGATCTCACCTACAACAAAGCGGGTTGGGTGGTGCACATGCTGCGGGGAGCGATGGGGGATGAGGACTTCTTCGCCTTCCTGCCCGCCTGGCGCGCGGCGTTCGAGTACGGATCGGCGACCACCGAGGACCTTTGCGCGGTCGCCGAAAGCGTCGCGGGCATGGACCTCGACGACTTCTTCCAGCAGTGGATCTACGGCGAGTACTACCCGGTCTACGAATTCGAGTGGGACAACGCGACCGGCCCGGGCGGCGATGAGCTGGTCCTCGCGATCGATCAGACGCAGACGAACACCGGGCCCTTCCACATGCCCATCCGCATGCGGGCGACGCTCGCGGGCGGCGGCACGCACGATTTCACGATCGACAATGCGGCCGCTCACCAGGAATACCGCGTCTCTCTGCCCGCTCCCGCGACGGATGTCGCGCTCGATCCCGACAACTGGATCTTGAAGCGCGTCCTCGACCCGGTGCGCGATCCCAACTTCCGTTCGGGCGTGCTGCTGGTGAACGGATGCGATTGGGACGCGTATGGCTCCGAGCTCCTCTCGGCCTACAACGATCGCGCCTTCTGGGGGGATCTCGAGATCTCGTTCTGGGACTACTTCACGAAGTCCGGCCCATATCCCATCACGCTGCCCGCACCGCTCGGCCACGGGCGCGTGCCGGCGAGCGTGCTCGAGGACTACCTCGCGGTCATCTGGGTGGGCAACAACTACAGCGGGGACCTGAACGGCTGGTATGACACCTCGATCGCGTCGTATCTCGAAGCGGGCGGCAATGTGCTGCTGATGACGCGCATGGGAGACCGGTTCCTCGACGCCGGCCTGCGCGACTACCTGGGCATCCAGGTGACGGGAACGGATCAGACCTTGTACGACTGCATCTCGGTCGATCCGCAACTGGTGACCATGGCCCGCGCGGGAACGCAGAGCTACAACATCACCTTCAACCGCACGCTCACCCAACCGACCAGCCGCCTGCTCTTCGAGGCGCGCCAGAACTACAACCCCGATGTCGGCATCGGCGTCATCCGCGTTCCCACGGAAGGGGGAACGCACAATCCGAAGGGCGGGCAATTCGCCTTCCTGAGCGGGCGGCCGTATCGCTGGAACCACGCGGCCCTCGCGGCGAATGTCGAGACGATCATCGGGTGGATCCAGCAAGCGTGGGCGAGTGCGCCCGATCCCGGCGAGGCGCGCGCGGAACCGCGCCTGCGTCTCGCCGCGCCCTCCTCGTCGCGAGCGCGGGTCGAGTTCTTCCTGCCTTCGGCGACGCATGCGCAACTTCGCGTCTACGACACAACCGGCCGTCTCATCGACACGCTGCTCGATGAGGACTGCGAATCGGGCGGGCATGTGATCGAGTGGGACGGAAGGACCGCGCAGGGAGAGAGCGCGCCGGCGGGAATGTACTTCGTGCGGCTGTCGCTGCCCGAACGCACGCTGCAAGGCAAGACGATCCTGATCCGTTGACATCACCCTGTCTGGAGTGAATCAAGGCCGTTCGTGCGGTCGGATAGCTCGCGCGCGGACCCGCTTGGGCGGTGTTGCGTGGCGACGAAGGAATGGCTGAAGCGGCGGGCTCGAGCACACGATCTCGTGCGGATTGCCCTACGCTGCCCGCAGGCTGCAACGACCCCTCATGTGGACTTGCGAGGCCGCTGCAGGCCGGCCGCGCAAAATACTGGCCGACATCGGCTTGCGTGCCCACCTTCAACTCCTTTCCCCTGTCCTGTTGGCATGCCGCTTGCTCATCAAGAACTGCGCGGTGTGCATGGAAGAACGAGAGCCGCCCGGGCCAGGGAAAGAGCCGGTCAGGGCGCTCGAGCGGAAGGAGTTGCCATGAACGCGTCCCATTCCCATTGCCGCTCTCCCGTCCCAACGATGCTCGCTTCGCTGGCCGTGCTGCTCATCGCCTGCTCCATCGCGGGCTGTACGCGCAGCTCCGCCCCGGAAGACAGCGTGTGGCAGAGCGACGCCGCGCCGGCGGGCTCTTCGCCCCGCCTCGTGCTGGGAGAATCGAGCGCCGACACGCTCATCGTTCCGCTCGTCACCGACAAGAGGGCGACGATCGGCTCGGTGACCGTGACGAGCGACGGCGAGGGCGTACGGCTCCTTCTGCGCGGCGCGGCCGGGTGGCTCTTCGACGCTTCGCACGTGGCCATCGCCGCTGCGCCCTCCGGGTTTCCCATGACGCCGGGCGGCGTTCCGCGCCTGGAGCGCTTTCCCTACTGGTCGAAGCACGTCCCGCCGGTTTCGGAATTCGCGTACGAGGTCGATCTCGCGGCGGACGGCTTCGAGGCGGGAGACACGCTCTTCGTCGCCGTGCATGTGGACGCGAGCCGCGCGGCGGGAATGGGGAATCCGAAAAAGGAATCCGCCTGGGCGCGACCGAGGGACGCGTCGGATCAGGTTCCGGTGCGCAAGGTGAAGCTTCCTTTCTTCGTCTATCGCCTGCCCGCGGCGCCCGCGCCCGCGTGCGAACTCACGCTGCTTTCACCGGCAGGCGGAGAGCGTCTGTGCGTCGGATTCCTGTGCGAAATCCTGTGGCAATCATCGGGCGATTGCGACGAAACGGTCGCGATCGAGCTTCTCCAGGACGGCGCCGTCTGCATGACGATCGATCCCGCCGCCCCGAACACGGGCGTCTACGAGTGGGAAGGCCTCTCCGCGTGCGAAAGCACGCCGGCCGTGTGCACGCTGCGCGTGCGGGCGCTCGAGAGCGGCGCCGTCGCGCAATCCGAGCCCTTCACGATCGAGAACTGCGGAGGGGGCGAATAGCCGTCGTCGTCGGCGCCCGAGGGCTTGTCAGGAACCTCGATTCGCTCGAAGAGAAAGCCGGCCCCGTCGTGGGCCGATACCGGGAGGCGTGCTCGCGCAGGCCTCCCGTTTCTCACATGGCGCGCGCTCATGGCGACGCGCTCATGGCCTCGATTCCGATGGATCGCATCCTTTCAGATGCCGGGCCCCGCCTGCGGCGCTTCCCATTCCCCTCGATCGCGCGCGGCCAGCAGCTCCTCGAAATGCGCCGCCGCTTGCGCCTGGAATTCGAGAATCTCCTCGGCCGAAGCGGGAAACGAAAGGCGCTCGATTTCCTCGCGCCATGCCGCGGGCAGGTCGCGATCGAGATAGCGAGGGCCGAAATCGAAACGATCGGGGCAATAGCGCATCCGCAAGAGCTCGACCAGCGGCCGCAGTACGATCGCGTGGTACCCGTAGGCCGCGTCCGCGCGATGGCCGCGGTGCACCGCGCGAGCGACGAGCGGTTGCAGCAGCGGAACTTGCGCGCGCATTTCATTCAGCCGCTTTTCCATGCGGGCCCGATGCGCGCGGCGGTCGACAGGAACGGCCGCGATCAGATGTTCCCGGTCGAAGAGCACCAGCGGCTCGCCGTGCCGCTCGCGCTCGAGCAAACGGTCGGGCGCGCTGCGCTTCATGATCACGAGATCGAGAAAGTGATGGGGGTCCGCGTCGCGAAGGCGGAGCAATTCCTGCGAGTGCCCGTGCCACATCGGCTCGGGAAAGCGGAAGCGCAGCGCGATCGGGGAGAGCGCCTGCAGGCCCTCGTGCAAGCGCGCGAACACGGCCTCGACGGCGTCGTCTTCCACGAGGACTTGAAGATCGATGTCCGAATAGCGATCGGTTCTGCCCGACGCATCGCTGCCTCCGAGCCAGGCGGCGATGACGGCGGCTTCGCTCTCCAGAATCTGGCGCAGTCGCGCGATGATCTCCGCGCGGCCGATCGCGCGCTCTTCCGGACCCCGCTGGATGCCCATCGGCTCCTCCTCTTTTCCATCCCGGCGCCCGACGCTACGGGCGCGGGCCGCCGTTCGCAAGTGTTGCCGGTATCCACCTGCCGCGGATCGACCGCGCCCGGCGCGCGGCGCGGCTCGATCTCGCTTCCGAGAAACCCCGCATGCTCGCTCCGTATGAATTCCCGATGCAGCCATGGACAGGCACCCCGCCGGATGCGATAACCTGCCGAACGAGCGACAAGCTGTTGGTTGAGCGACGAGCTTCCGGTTGAGCGACGAGCTTCCGGTTGAGCGACGAGCTTCCGGTCGAGTGACGAGCTTCCGGTCGAGTGACGAGCTTCCGGTCGAGCAGGAGTCCGGGGGAGGGAACGCCGGTGAGCGTGAGGCATGCGCTTTTCGTGCTGGCGCGTGGCAGCCTGCGCTTCCTTGTCGTCGTCGCGCTCTTCCTTCTGTGTACCGCGCTCGTCCGCGCGCAAGCTCCCACGCAGGGCTCTTCCCTCGAGACCGAGGACTTCGAGGCCTATCGCGGATGGCGGGTCGCGCGGCTCGAAGTGCGCGGAGCGCCCGCGGCCCTCGCCGAGGATTTGCGCAAAGGTCTCGCCCTCGCCGGCACGCCCTCGCTCTTCGGGGGAAAGCGGGCGAGCTTCTCTCCGCGGCTGCTGGAAGAAGATGTCGAGCGCTCGCGGCTCTTTCTCGCGCGGCACGGATATCCGGGCGCGCGGGTGAGCCCGGCCATCGAGCGCCTCTCCGGAGAGCGCCGGATCGCGGTCCTCTTGCGCATCGAGCCCGGCCCGCAGGTGGGCATCCGCGAAGCGCGCGCGGAAGGCTTTCCGGATGTCGTCGCGGATCGCCTTGGCGAGCTCGATCTCGCCCCGGCCGATTCGATCGTGAACGACCCGTTCATCGAAGAGCGCGTTGCCCGCCTGACGACGATTCTCCAGGATGCGGGCTACGCGCAAGCGGTCGTGCAGGCGCGGCTGGAAGCGACTCCGCGAGCGGAAACCGCTCCACCAGACGAACCGGGCATGCCCGCAACGGCCGCGCGCTTGGGCGCGGACTCCACGAGCGTCGCGCTCGTCTACTCCGCGCAAGCGGGCCCGCGCTTTCGCTTCGGCTGGACGGAAGTGTCGGGGGCCTCGCCCGATCTCGTCCCGCTCGCCAAGCGCACGGCGAGCATCGATCACGGTGCGATCTATTCTCCCGGCGATCTCAAGGAAGCGGGCGATCGCTTGCGCCTGCTCGGCCTCTTCCGGCAGGTGCGCGTCACGACCCGCGACACCGGCCGCGACACGCTGCAGGTCGTGCTCGATCTCACCGAACGCGAGCCGCGCACGATTCGCATCTCGGTCGGCTACTGGACCGACGAGCAGTTCCGCGGCCGGGTGCGCTGGGAGCACCGCAACCTCTTTCGCCGCGGGCGCGGATTGGCGGCCGAGGCTTCGTACTCGCGTTTCACGCAAATCGCGCAATTGTCCGCGTGGTGGCCCGCGATCTTCGGCGGCGATCACCGGGGCGAGATCCTCACCCGCGCCACGCGTGAGGACGAGGAGAGCTACGAGCTCTGGAGCGGCGACCTGGAAGCGGCCGATACCTATAGTCCTTCGCTCGCGACTTCGGCCCGCGCGGGCATCACGCTTTCGCAAGTGGATGTGACCGTGCGCGCGCTCGACCGGGCGGCCTTTTCCGAGCGCGGCGGGCTGCTCACCTTCTTCTCGCTCCAGGGCACGCGCAACACCGCGGTCGATCGCTTGAATCCCGCGGACGGATTCGCCGCCGATGCGCGCATCGAATGGGGGCTGCCGGGGATGTTTTCCGACAGCCACTATCTGCTCGCGGAATCTTCCGGCTCGCTCTATCGCACGCTCTTCGCGCGCGTGGTCGGGGTGCTGTACGCGAGCGTCGCGTGGGGAAGGCCGCTCGGGGATTCCGAGGACCTTCTGCCCAACAAGAGGTTTTATGCGGGTGGCGCTGGTTCCATGCGCGGCTTCGGGCGGCGCGAGCTCGGCCCGCAGGACGATTCCGGCGCGCCCCTGGGCGGAGAGGCGTGCATGCTCGCTTCCACCGAGATCCGCATTCCGTTGGTATGGCGGTTCGTGGGGGCCCTGTTCGTGGATGCGGGCCAGGTGTGGCGGCTCGCGAGTGACATCGACGGGGACATCGAGGTCGCGGCCGGTCCCGGGCTCATGATCATGACTCCCGTCGGTCCCGTGCGCGCCGACATCGGATATCGACTCACCGAATTTCAAACCGGACAGCCCGATTGGCTGTTTCATCTGTCGGTCGGGCATCCGTTCTAGCGAGGGTACTCAGAACCGATGTGGCCGCGTTCGAAGCGCCGGCCGGCCGTATGAGGCGCGCCGTCGCCGTGTGTGTCGTCGCTTGAAAGCGCATGGGAAGCGCCTGCCGGAGAGCATGGGAGCATGAACGCGAGCGGCATCATCACGTGGGGCAAGAGAGCCGGCGGAGCGGTCGCTCTGCTGCTCGCGCTCGTCGTGATGATGGCGGGCCTCCTGCTGCTCGCGCTTCAGGTGCGCGCCTTCCGCGAATGGACGCTCGCGGCGGCGATCCAGCGCTCACAGGTCGTGCTCCCCGGCCGGATCGCCGTCGACGAATCCTCCTGGCCTGCGCTCGGGCGGCTGGAATTCACCGGCGTTCGCTGGACCGATTCGGATCAAACGCCTTCCGATTCCCTCGCCGCGGCGGGCAGCGTGGTGCTCGAGCTTTCCGTGGGAGCGCTGCTGCATCACGATCTCGTGGTCCGAGAGATGATCGCGGAAGATCTGCGCCTGAATGTCCCCGCCATTCAAGGCCGCCTCGCGCAACAGAGCAATCGCCAGCCCCGCCCGCCATCGAGGGCCGGCGCGCAAGACTCCTGGTTCCGCGACGGTTCCATCGCGGGCACGCTCTCCTTGCGCATCGAGCGCTTGCGCATCGCGGCGCCGAGCGTGCGCCTCTCCGACTCGCTGCGCGTCGAAGGTGTGGTGGTCGACGGCGCGCTCGACATCTCTCATGATTCTGTACCGCATCTCGTGCTGAACGATCTGCGCGGGTGCGTGCCCGAACGCGAGTGGGAGATCTCCGCGGGCCATCTGCGCATCGAGCCGGGCAATGGCCGCATGGAAGGCAGGATCGAGGGGCGTCTGGGCGCGACCGAGGAAGTCGCGCTGCTCGTCGATCCGCTCGCGAACGATTCGCTCTTCGTGCGGCTCGCGCTCGACCGTCGCGGCCCGCCGCCCGCGGGGCCGGGCCTGCAGTTGAACGCATCGTTCCTGCGCGACGGATTGCGTTACGAAGGGCTCTCGTTCGCAGGGACGCTCGCCGTGCCCTTTTCGGGCGAAATCGCGGGCCTTCCGGGCCTCGGGCGTCCCGACACCGGCCGCCTCGCCGCGCGGCTCACCGGCACGCTCGAACTCGGCCCGCCTCTGGGCGGAGAGCTGGCCATGGAGACCGAGCCGCACGCCTGGCTCGACGAAGGACGCGCGCGCATCGCCTATCGCGATCGCACGGCCACGCTCGCTTCGCTCGTTGCGCGGGCGAACGGCCTCGAGGTGCGGGCAAGCGGCCGCGTCTCGCCCGACAGCGTGTCGGCTCGCGCGGATGCGCGCGTGACGAGTGCCGCCTGGCTCGTCGATTGGGGCTTTCTCGATGCGCCGCCAGCGCGCGACGCGCGCGGGCAAACGCGCGAGAGTGCGACGCTGCCCGATCGTCTCGACGGCGCGCTCTCTCTCGATGTGCGTGGCCCGAGCGAGCGGCCCGGCGCGCATCTCGAAGTCGCCGCCACGGGACGCATCGGCGGATTCGAATTCGAGCATGCGCGCGTGCTGGGCGAGATTCCTCCCGGATGGTCGGGAGGCGGCGCGCTTTCGTTTGCGGGCAGCGCGCTCGGAAGGGAAGTCACTCTGTTCGCGCGGATCGATCCTGAGGAGAGGCCGCTCGTGGTGCGCCTCTCGCCGATCGACGTCCATCGCGCGCCTGCGACGGAAGCGCGGGGCCTCGAGAGCGCCGGTGCGGCAAATGCGCGCGAGCGCGCGACCATTCGTCTTCCCGCGAACGGCGACGCCTTGGAAGTCGAGAATTTGAGAGTGACCGGAGATCTCGGCGATTTCGTGGTGAACGGACGCCTGCGCGGCATGGAGGAAGGGGAGGCGCGTGTCGAATGGCGTGCGATGGAAGCGCCGGGCCTGCTCCTCGAATTCCTGCGCGGCGATCTCGCCCGCGCCGGCGCATCGAAGGCCGCCTCATCCAACAAGAGCCTCACGCCAGCGCAACTGGACGCGTTTCGTTCGCGGTGGCGCGAGCAAGGCCCCTTCACGCTCACCGCCCAAGCGCGCCTGCTGCCGGGAAGCGGTGCGTGTGGCGTGACCGCTTCGGGCAGCTTCACGCTTCCCGGTCCGCTCGTGCTCGCTCCCTGGCTGGGATGGAAGGGGCGCGTCGACGACATGCGCGCGATTCTCGGCCGCTTCCGCGTCGACCGGCCCGCGCGCGAGAAGAGCGAGATGCCGGCCGCTTCCGCCAATGCGACCAGGTCGAGTCATGCCAGCGGTGCGAGCCATGCGCGCGGTTCGAGCCATGCCTTTCTCGATGGGCTCGTCGCCGAAGTCGATCTCGGCGCGACGCCGTGGATCGAGCGAGGCATCGCGCGCGCCACAGGCCAAGGGGAGCGCATCGCGCTCCAGCGACTCTCGCTGTCGCTCGAAGACATCGATCTCGAAGCGTCCGGCAGCGTCGGCGCGCACTGGGACGCGCGCGCGAATCTCGCCGTCTCGGGCACGCGCTGGCTGTCGCGCCTGTCCGCGTCTCCGGTCGACAGCATGCTCATCGCCTTGCGCGCCAACGCGCACGTGACGGGCGCGGGGCCCAAGCCCGATGTGCGCGTCGAGTGGGAAGGAAGCTATGCGCAGCCGGGCTTCTCGGTGCCGCTTGTGCGGGGTTGGGCGCAAGCCACCCCGGCGCGGGTGGAAGCGCGCATGGATGCGCCGCAGGGGTTGCGCGCGGGGGCCTTGCGCTTCGATCGCGCGATCGTGCACGCCGTGAATCCCCATCCCGGCGCGGGGCTCGCGCAGGGGAGGGTGAGCCTGCGCGCCGCCGGCCCGCGCGAAGCCGTGCGCGCATCGGCCGATGTCGCGCCCATGCAAAATGGAGGTTGGGAAGCGCGCGCCGATTCGCTCGAGATCGAGCTCGGCGGCCACGCGATCTCCGCGCGACAGGCCTTCGCGGTTCGCTTCGAAGAAAACCCCGCGCGCCTGTTGCTGGAAGGGCTGCGCATGGGAGGCGAGCTCGGCGACCTCGCATTGGACGGCGCGTTCGGCGAGGATCTCCTGCGTCTGGATCTTTCCGCCGACATCGTGCAACCCGTCGCGCCGGGCGCGCTCGCGCATCTCGAGCGCTTCTGGCCGGAGCGCATTGCGCTCTCCGCGCACGCGGAGAGCTACTCGGATGTGCAAGCGAGCGCGATGTTCACGCGCATTCCCTGGTCGGGGAAGCAGACGATCGACGCGCGGCTCGACATCTCCGAGGACGGGCGCGATCTTCTCCTGCAAGGAAGCGCGCTCGCGGCGTCCGATACGGTGTGGCTGGCGCGGGCGCGCATGCCGGGGCTCGCGTCGCTCGATTCCATCCCGGCCTCGATTCCCGTCTCGGCCGTCTCCCGCTTTCTCGATCTTCCCCTGCCGCTCGATCTGCTCGGCGTGCGCTCTTCCGAGGGACGCGCGAAATCGGCGCGCGTTGCCGGCCGGATCGATCTCGCCGGCACGCTCGGCGCGCCGTCCGCCGTGGCCGGAGCGCAGGTGACCTTTCCCGACATCGTGGGCCTCGAAAAGTATCGCCTCGACCTCGCGGCTGCCGTTCATCCGCGCGCAGGGCTCGATCCCGCTCTCGAGGCGCGCTCGTTGGAGGTTTCGGTTCCGGGGGCCGCTTTGCCGGATTCGCCCGAAGGCGGAGTTCGTGCGGCCTTCGCCGTGCGAAACGAGGAGAAGCTCGTCGCGCAAGGCGATCTCGTCCACGCCTTTCCCTGGACGCTCACCGGTCCCGCGCCCGCGCCCGATCCCGCGCGCCCGATCGCGCTGCGGATCGATTCCCAGACGCTCGCGTTGCGCGATTTCCAAGCCTTGCTGCCGCCCGGCTTCGGCATCGAGGGCGACGCGCAGATGCACCTCGAGATGCGTGGCCCGGTGTCGGATCCCGCTCTCGACGGATTCTTGCGCGCCGCGCGGCTCACGGTTTCGTTCGAGGACAACACGCGCATTTCGAGCGGAGTCGATCTGCGCGCGGGCGGCTCGTTGCTGCGGCCCTCGCTGGCCGGGAAGATCCAGGTGTTCAACGGCGCGATCACCGTGCCCGAGCAGCCGCGTGAGCTTCACCCGGTCGAAGGGCATGCGCTTCTCTGGGAGGCGCATGCGGCCGCAGCGGCCGATTCGATTTCCGCGGCCAACGGCGGGAACGGGTCGAGCAACGGCGCCGCCGTGACGCCCTTCGATCTCGATGTGACGATCGAGATTCCTTCGCGGCTGTGGGTGCGCGGCGCGGGTCTCGAAATCGAGACCGCCGGAACGCTGCGCGTCACCCAGCATGGCGCGCAGCCCGCCATCGTGGGCGAATTGCGCGCCGTGCAGGGAACCTTCGGATTCATGGGACGCACCTTTCAGGTGGAGCGCGGTTCGGTGGTCTTCTACGGCGAGGACGAAGCGAACCCGTCGTTGGATGTCGAGCTGGCCGCGCAAGTGGGGGAGCTGCGCGTCACCGTGAACATGCAAGGGACCTTGCTCGAGCCGCAGCTCACGCTGACCTCCGATCCGCCGATGGAAGAAGGCGACATCCTCTCCTATGTGGTCTTCGGAAGCGCGCTCAATCAACTGAGCACCGACCAGCTGGGCCTCTTGCAGGACCGGGCGACCGACGTGGCCGCCTCCTTCGCCGCGGGTCAGCTGCAGACGGCGCTCTCGCGCCAGCTCGGCGTCGACTTGCTCACGATCCGCCGCGCGGAAGGCGAGGCGCGTCCCGGGTCGGTGGTGATCGGAAAGTACTTGAGCCCGCGCATTCTCCTCACCTACGAGCAGAGCTTTCAGGGCAGCCTGGGTTTCTTCGTGAATCTCGAGTACCTGTTCACGCGGCACCTGCGCCTCGAAACGCTGCTCGGCTACGAGAGCCGCTCCGCGGTGGAAGTGAGCTGGAGCCGCGACTACTAGGCCAGCGTTCGGGAATGTACTCAGTGACTGAGTATTTTTGCTCAGTCATTGAGTATTCTGCTGCCGTCCGGCAGGGAGACCCTGCGCGCCCGTTCTCGTTGTAGCTCGCTTCGCGCGGTGCTAGGATGCCCGCCGGCTTCGAGGAATCATCGGGCAGGCGTTCGTGTGCATGCGTCCTTCGCGCCCGGCGGCCGTTTCGTGTCGGAGGTTGTCGTGGATCCCAAGCCCGCTTCCGCCTGGAGTTCCGGTCGCGTCGCCATGCCTTCCGCCTTCGTCCTCCTCCTGCTCCTCTTTCTCTCCGGCTTCGCGCAGGCCGCCGACGAGACGGGCACCTTCAGCATCGTCGCCTACGATTCGACCACGGGAGAGCTCGGCGTGGCCGTGCAGTCGCGCGTCTTCAGTGTCGGCCCGCGGGTGGCGTGGGTGCGCGGCGGCGTGGGCGCGATCGCCACGCAGGCGATGTCGAACGAATCCTTCGGCCCGCGCGGTCTCGAGCTCCTGGCGGCGGGCTTGTCCGCATCCGAGACCCTCGCGTGGCTTCTCGAACACGACCCGCAAGCGGCGAACCGCCAGGTGGGCGTGGTCGACGCGCAAGGACGCGCGGCCAATTGGACCGGGGAGAAGTGCATGGTGTGGGCGGGCGATTCGGCCGGCGTGGGATTCACTTGCGAGGGCAACATCCTCGCCGGGCCGGAAGTCGTCTCCGAAATGGCGCGCGCGTTTCTCGCATCACATGGAGAAGAGCTGGCGCGCCGCATGATCGCGGCCTTGGAAGCGGGGCAGGCGGCGGGCGGGGACAAGCGCGGCCAGCAATCGGCGGCGATCCTGATCGGCCGCCCGCATCCCAAGTTTCCCGAATACGCCGAGCGCTATGTGGACATCCGGGTGGAAGATTCTCCCCAACCGATCGCGGAGCTGCGGCGGCTCTACGAGATGTACGAGGCGCAGGGACTCGTGCAGGCGCACACGCGCTTCGCCGCCTGGAAAGAGGCGGCGGGCGATCCGGCGGCAGCGCGCCGCGAACGCGAGCGCGTGGGGCGGACGCTGGTCAAGATGCTCGAACGCGATGTGCGCGACGCCGAAATGCTGAATTCGCTCGCCTGGTTCGCGGCCACGAACGATCTCTATCTGGCGGAGGCCGAAGAGGCGGCCCGGCGGGCGGTCGACCTCGAGCCCGAGAATGCGAACATCCTCGACACCCTCGGAGAAACGCTCTTCCGGAGGGGAAAGATCAAGGATGCGATCGCCGTCGAAGAGCGCGCGATCGCGCTCGCGCCCGAGGACGCGTACTTGAAAGACCAGCTCGAGCGATTTCGTGAGGCAGGCCGATGACCTACGTGCGCGCATTGCCTCTCTGGAAGTTCGAATTCCTCGATTCGAAGGTGTTCGACTTCACCGGCATGCCGGTCACGGTGGCGACCCTGGTCGCCTTCGTCCTGATCGTGGTCCTGGCGCTGGTGGCCTCGAAAGCCATTCGGGTCGCGCTCGCCCACGCGCTCCATCGCCGGGGCGTCGCCGCGGAGGAAGGCGGGCTTGCCGCGACGCTGCGCCTCGTCCACTACGCGATCCTGGCGATCGGCGTCGGGATCGCGCTCGAGACGCTCGGCGTGGATCTCGCCGCGCTCTTTGCGGCCGGCATCGTGTTCGCGATCGCGGTCGGTCTTGCGATGCAGAACATCGTGCAGAACTTTCTCTCCGGCCTGGTGCTGCTATTCGAGCGCTCCATCAAGCCGGGCGATGTGATCCAGGTGGGGGACCTGATCGCGAAGGTCGAGCGCATGGGGCTGCGCACCACCATGGTTCGCACGCTCGACGATGAAGAGACGATCGTGCCGAACAACATCCTCGCGCAATCGCTGGTCGCGAACTACGCGATGCGCGATTCGCTGTATCGCGTCCGCACCCGGGTGGGCGTCGCGTACGGATCCGACATGCAGAAGGTACGCGAGGTGCTCGAAGCCGCCGCCGCTTCGTTGACCTGGAGGGTCGAGCGCCGCCCGCCGCTCGTCTTGATGGCGGAATTCGCCCCCGCGGCGGTGGAGTTCGAGGTCTCGATCTGGATGAGCGATCCCTGGCGCATGCGCCGGGCCAGTTCGGATTTGAACGAGGCGATCTGGGACGCGCTCAACAAGGCCGGCATCTCGATCGCCGCGCGCGGTTGAGCGGCCCGCCGCCCGGGCGCTGCGCCGTCGCCGGCCCACCAGACAGCGGCTTCATCGAAGCGCACGAGGGTCCCAAAGTTGGCGCCTCGACGCTTCCCGGATTCTCCATGATCGCACGCCCGTCTTGCTGTCGTAGGTGGCGCCTCCGCGGGGAAGGACCATGCCATACCGGTGGTGTCGAATCCTCGGCAGCCCTGATCGGCCTGCCGAGCGAATTCTTCGCCCCGGGCTGGAGCCGGCAGGAGTACGATGGGAATGTCGCTGCGTCAGCGGGATCACTCCGCTGGAGCCGGCGGAGCCTGAACCGCGACTCGCGCGCCACCCATGAGGTGTCGGATGAAATACCTGCCGTTCGTCCTGCTGTTTGTTTGCCTGCCCGCCGGATCGAACGCCGCGACCATCCATGTTCCGGAAGATCAGCCGTCCATTCAGGCGGGTATCGGCGCCGCCGGTGCGGGGGACACGGTCCTCGTTGCCTGTGGCACCTATCTGGAACACGACATCGCCATGAAGTCGGGAGTGGTCCTGCGCAGCGAAACGGGCGAGGCGGGCTGTGTCACGATCGATGCTCAGGCGATGGGCAGGGTGATCTTCTGCAACCAGGTGGATTCGCTCGCCGCCATCGAAGGATTCCAGCTGACCGGGGGCTCGGCTGCCGGACATGACCCCGGCTCCCAAGGAGGCGCCGTCGCTCTGCTCAACTCGTCTCCGCGAATCCGCGCCTGCGCGATCAAAGAGAACGATGGGCCGTCATGTGGGGGAGGGATCTATGCCTACCGGTCGTCCTCTTTGATCGAGAACTGCGTTTTTGCGCGCAACACCGCGATCGATGGGGCCGGCATCTATCTCAACCTGGCCTCACCGCAGATCCGCGGGTGCACCTTTCATGACAACGACTGCCTGGTGTGGGGCGGAGCGGTCTACTGCCAGGGCCCGTGCTCGCCGGAACTCTCCCATTGCACGCTCGCGCACAACGACGCTTACCAAGGGGGAGGCCTCTGGTGCGTCATGGACTGCCATATCCGCGTGGAGAACAGCCTCATCTGCTTCAGCACGGACGGAGAAGGGATCTACGCTTACGACAATCCGGGCCATCCGTGCGAAGTCGTCGTGCGCTGCTGCGACGTCTATGGGAATGCCGGTGCGAACTACGGCGGCACCTTGCCGGACCAGACGGGGATCGAGGGTAACATCTCCGCCGACCCCCTCTTCTGCGACATGGCCGGCGACGACTTCCGCTTGGATGCGATCTCGCCCTGCCTGCCGGAATACAACCAGTGCAACGTGCTCATCGGCGCGCTGGGGGGCGGATGCCCCGCCGCCGCAGTCCCTGAGGTCGATGGTCCCGAGCCGTTTGCGCTCGTCCACATCGGCAATCCTTTCCGGGTGGAGACGACGATCGACTTCGCGACGGCCCAAGCGGCGGCGGTCAACTTGGAGGTCTTCGATCTCGCGGGCCGCCGGGTGCGCACTCTGGCGCGGGAACGGGTCTTCGCCGCCGGGCGTCATGGCGTGCGGTGGGACGGCCGGGACGAAGAAGGCCGGGCTCTGGCATCGGGGGTCTACATCTGTCGGTTTTCGTGCGCATCTGTCATGCAAAGCCACCCGATGGTCCTCATGCGATGATCTCGGCGCGCCCAATGCGCGCAGGCGCAGGGGTGGTCCAGCAGAGGAACCGGGGAACCAGGAAGATCGAGACGCCCGCCTGCCGGCCGGGCATCCCGAAGCTCCGCGACCGAGCCTACCGCATCCGCAAGAATGTCCGGTGCGACTGGTGCCGGCCGATTTCCAACTTCGCGAAGTAGAGCCCCGAATCCGCCTGGCCGGGATTCCACACCGCTTGTTGATCGGACGAAGGCAGGCGATCGACGACTTCGTCGCGCAGCGTCGCGACCGTGCGGCCGTTCACATCGTGGATCGTGAGCGAGAGGCGATCGCCCGGTCGCGCATCGGCCGGAAGCGTGAAGCGCAGGGCGACCGGGCCGCTCATCGGATTGCATCCCGCGATTTCCAGACCGCGCCAGGCGAGCGGTCCTTCGTCGTCTCCCACACTCGAGTTGGGTTGCACTTCGAGATCGAGCGGAGCGCCCCAGACGGCGGTTTCCCCTTCCGCGTCGACCGACTGCACGAGATACGAGAACGCGCCGGTGGCGTGATCTTCGAAGGTGTGTTCGGCGACCGAGCTCGAGGTCGCCACTTGCGTTTCGGTCGCGAAGAGATCGGCCGGGCGGATGTCGTCGACATACCAGCCTTCCTCGGTCACGGCCTGGTCCGTGTTGTAGCGGAAGCGGATCCACACGACTTCTCCCTCGTAGGCGGAGATGTCGAAGACCGCCTCGACCCATCCGCTCGAGGAGCCCGTGATCCCGTTGCCGAAGTTGCGCTCGTAGTAGTCGTCGTTGGTCGTGATGCTGCCGGGGAGGCTCACGAAGTCGCGCGCGTCGGTCGCGATCTCCACATAGCCGTAGTCCCAATCCTCCTCGATGTTGTAGCGCGTCCAAAAACGCAGTTGCTCTCCCGGCGCGACGCGATGTCCGCGCCGGGAAGTGAGGAAGCGGTTGGTCTTGTTGGCCGCGCCGCTGAAGTAGCTGTGCGTGGCCGAGTGCGAACGGGCGGTCGTGAGGGTCCAGCCGAAGGAGGACCAGCGATCCGCGTTCGCGCCCTCCAGATCGTCGGCGCCCACGGTGTGGCCCGTCGCCTCGATCAGGTTCCAGGCGACCGCGGGATTGTCGGGATCGGGGGCGGGCACGCTCCAGGCGAGCGTGAAGTCGGGCCCGATCGTTTCCGCCGGCGGCGTCACCGCGGCGATTCCCGGCGGAAGCGCGCGGTAGGGATTGTCCGCGAGCTCGACGGTGCGGAGATTGCCCTCGCGGTTCTCGGCGACGATCGGGGCTAGGCGCGACTCGGACGGCCAGAAGCCGTCGTCATCCGTGCCCGCCTCCGTCACGATCCCGAAGATCCTCGGTTTCAGGACCGTGTCGCCGTAGAGCCAGTCGACCGCGTCGCCGTTGGTGGGATAGAGCAGCTCGGATCCGGTGCCCGGAGAATAGTTGTTGTCGATCGAGCGGAGCAGGGACAGCGCGACCATCTCGTCGTAGTCGTCGGAGTGGATCATCTGGTACCCGAAAGGCAGGCAATGGATGTTGGCGTACGAATGGAGATTGATGACGGTGTGGAAGTGCCGTCCGACGACGAAGTCGCGCATCGCGGAGATCTCCGGCTCGCTCCAGGCCGCGCTGCCGCGATAAGTTTCGCTCCAGGTGTAGGGGCTCGAGCCCTCGTCGTCGTAGCCCCACTGGTAGCCGAAATTGCGATTCAGGTCGATGCCGTAGTTGCCGCCGCCCAGGTCCCGCCGGTTCTTGCGCCACATGCCGCCGCCGTCGGGGTCGGTGGAGTAGTTGTATTGCACGCCGTCGGGATTCACGACCGGCTCGATGAAGACCTCGCGCGATTGCACGATCGCGGTCGCGCGCGGGTCGACGCCGTAGCCGTTCACGAGGTATTGGGCGAGATCGTAGACGATCTCGAAAGTGATCACTTCGCGGGCATGGATGTAGGCGTTGAAGAAGATCTCGGGTTCGGCTTCGTCCACGCCGGGATTGTCGGAGATCTTGTAGACCCAGAGCTGGCGCCCTTCGATGGTCGTTCCGATGCTCTGCTTGGGGCTCATGATGCTCGGGTGGGCGGCTTGCAGCGCGTCCATGTCGGCGATCGCTTCGTCGTAGGTGTGATAGGCGCCGAATCCGGTGCGCAACCCCTGCGGCAGGCCTTGTGCGAGACGCGCGGCGTACGCACGCTCGACGTCGGGGGCGATCACTTCCACCGCGAACCCGAGCGCGCGGATGGCGGGCACCCGCGCTTCGTCGGCGAAGAAGCGCGCGAGGTGGCCGTCGACTGTCAGGCCATCGGCCTGCGTCTCGGGAACCGCTTCGAGCAGGCGGAGGAACTCGGCCTTGTCGGCGAAGGGGACTTCCACCTTCTGGGTGGCGGCCCGGGCCGGCACGGCGAAGATGAGCAGTGCGCAAGCAAGAGCGAGCAACACGGGCCGGCTCGCATCGCCGCGCGCGAAAGGATGGGAAGGAATCAGGGGAAATCTTCTGCCTGGCACGACGATCCTCCTAGGATGGTGGCCTCTTGTGCGGGCGATCGTGGGACGAATGCTTGGGGAAAAGCGCTCCACGACGGGGTTCCGACCGGCGCCCTCGTCCGCGCTTCCATGATAGCACAGCCAGGCATCGCGCCTACAGGCGGAGAGCGCAACCCGGGCGGACCAAGATTCCTTTGCACTCGGGAGGGATCGGCTCGATCTCGCTTCTCGCCGGCGCGAGCGGGATCCTGCCCACGCGCCGCGCGGCAGGCCTCGATCCCATCGAGGCGCTCGCGGCGGGAGTGGCTTCCCGGCCGCCAAGAGATCCGCGATTGGCCGATGGCAACCATGTCTCTCACGGATGCGCGAAGCCGGCCGTCGCCTCCGCACCCTGCTAAGGAAAATGCCCCCGGAAGCCGACCGATCTTGTTGAAAGAACGATAGGTGCGGCCACGCGGCCAGGCGCGCGGTCGACCCTGCCCACGATCGAAGAAACCTCCCAACGAGAGCGAGGGGATGGCTTCCTCTATGCATAGATCGCCCACAGCCGCCGATGGTCCGCCCGTCCGGACACCGGCCAGACTGTCGCCCGCGGCCCTCCGTTCCGAAGGAGGGCAGGCCGCATCATGATCGCCTTCCTCGATCTCAGCATTCGCCGCAAGCTGAACCTCGTCATTGTGGCGACGAGCGCGGTCGTGCTTCTGCTGAGCGCCACCGCCTTCCTGTCGTATCAGACCTTCATGAAGCGCCGCGAAATGCGCAACACGCTCACCACCCAGGCGGACATCATCGGCGCCAATTGCTCGGCCGCGCTCGTGTTCGAGGACCCTCTCGCCGCCGAGGAAACGCTCTCGGCTCTCACGGCCGACCAGCGCGTCCTGAACGCGTGCGTGTACGATCCGCGCGGCCAGATCTTCGCCGTCTACAATCGCGAGGGGGAGGATCGCTTCGCTCCGCCCTCGGAAGATGGCGCCTCGCGCTTTTCCGGCAGCTACCTGCACCTCTACCGTCCCATCCTGCTCAAGGACGAAACGATCGGGACCCTCTACCTGCGCGCGGATGTGGGCGTGCTGCGCGACGAGTTCGCCGCCTACCTGCGCACGGTGGGATGCATCCTGCTCGCCTCGGTGGTGCTCGCGGTGCTGCTCTCCTCGCGGCTCCAGCGGCTGATTTCCCGGCCCATTCTCGAGCTCAGCGAGACCGCCAACCGGGTGGCGCGCGAGCGCGACTACACCATCCGCGCGCGTCCGGGAGGGCGCGACGAGCTCGGCCGGCTGATCGCGCACTTCAACGCGATGCTGCTTCAAATCCAGAAGCGCGACGAAGAGTTGAAGGAGCATCGCGAGCACCTCGAAGAGGAGGTCGCGGCCCGCACCGAAGAGCTGCGCAAGACCAACGCCGAACTGGTGCAGGCGATGGAGCGCGCCGAAGCGGCGACCCAGGCGAAGAGCCAGTTCCTCGCGAACATGAGCCATGAGATCCGCACCCCGATGAACGGCATCATCGGAATGACCGATCTCGCCCTCGAGACGCCGCTCAGCACCGAGCAGCGCGAGTACCTGACCCTCGTCAAGACCTCGGCCGACGCCCTGCTCGGGATCATCAACGACATCCTCGACCTCTCGAAGATCGAGGCGGGGCGGCTGGCGCTCGAGCGCACGCCCTTCGACTTGCACGAATGCATCGAGGAGACGCTGCAAGCGCTCTCGCTGCGGGCGTTCGAGAAAAACCTCGAGCTCGTCAGCCACATCTCGCCGCAAGTTCCCCGCCGCGCGGTCGGCGATCCGGTCCGTTTGCGCCAGGTGATCGTGAATCTGGTCGGAAACGCGATCAAGTTCACCGAGAAGGGCGAAGTGGTGCTGCACGCCGCCTTCGCGCCAGGCGAGGAGCACGGGACCGCCCAAGATCCGAGCGCTTCCCGCGAAGGCGCGCACGACGCGAGCGCGTTCGCTGCGGGCGAGCCCGATCCCGGCGTAGGCCATGCGGGCGAGGAGATGCGCATCTACTTTTGGGTGAGCGACACGGGCATCGGGATCCCCGTCGAAAAGCAGGCGAAGATCTTCGAGGCTTTCACGCAAGCGGATGGTTCGACGACCCGCAAGTACGGGGGCACCGGCCTCGGGCTCGGGATCTCGCGCGAGCTCGTCTCGATGATGGGCGGGGAAATCCGTCTCGAAAGCGAACCGGGCAGAGGCAGCACCTTCCGCTTCGATGTTCTTCTCGGACGCGCGGCCGAAGAGGAGAACGAGCGCGACGCCGCCGAGACGGCAACGGCCCGGGAAGCGCGCCCGTCCGCTCCGCATGCCACCGCGATCGTGGCGGACGATTCCCCCGGCGTGCGCCGGGCGCTGGCCGAGCACCTCAGCGATACCGGCCTGCGCGTGCTGCAGGCGAGCACCGCCGCGCAACTGGAAGCGGCTCTCGAGCAGCTGGGCCAGGCGGGCGAACAGGTGGCGATGGTCGTGCTCGACGCCGATCTCCCTCCCGCCGACGGCTTCGGCGTCCTTCCGATTCTTGAAGAACATGGCGTCTCGGGGCGCGCGATCGTCGTGACCTTGCCGGCGGGGCGCGCTTCGGCGGTCGCGGCCCGCTATCGCGAGCGGGGAGTCCTTGTCTGCTTGCGGAAGCCGATCCGGGCCGCGGAATTGCGCGAAGCGCAGATCGTCTGCCACGGCGAGGACCAGGAACGCATTCATGCGCTTCTCGGCCTGGGTTGCGGATGTCCGGCGGGCCGCGCCGTCAAAGAGACGGCCCCGCAGGGCGCCATCACGGGGGCGCCGCGCGTCCGCACGCTGCGCGTGCTGCTTGCCGAGGACAATCCGGTGAACCAGCGGCTCGCGACGCGCCTTCTCGAACGGCACGGTCATGAGGTGAGCGTGGTCGAGAATGGGCGCGAGGCGGTGGAAGCCTTCACGCGCTCGTCCTTCGATCTCGTCCTCATGGATCTCCACATGCCCGAGATGGGGGGAATCGAAGCGACCGCGGCCATCCGGGTCCACGAGCAGCGTGAGGGCGGGCATGTGCCCATCATCGCGCTCACCGCCGATGCGATCGTGGGAGTGCGCGACAGTTGTCTGCAGGCAGGCATGGATGGCTATGTGGAGAAGCCGATCAAGCCCGAGCGGCTCTTCCAGGCGATCGCGGAACTGGTTCCTCGAGGCGAAGCCCAGCCCCAAGAGCCGCAGCGAGAGGCCGGTCCGGAAATCACTCCCGCAATGGAAGCGGTCGTGGTCGATTGGGACGAGCTCCGGGCGTGCGCCGACGGCGACGCCGTTCTATGCGGGGAGCTGATCGCGCTCTTCCGCGAGCACCTGCCCGCGCTGCGCGAGCGAATCGCGCTTCATCTCGCAGCCGGGGACCTCGCCGAGGCGGGACAAGCCACGCACCGCCTGCGCGGAGCGCTCGCCAATGTGAGCGCGCACGAGGCGAGCGGGGAAGCGCGCCTGCTCGAGGAATCCGCTCTGCGCGACGATCTGCCGGCCGCGTGCGCCGCGGCTCAGGCGCTCGAACGCGCGCTCGACAGCCTGCTGCGAGAACTGGACGAGCACGATCGGGCGGCCGCCTGAACCCGCCTCTCGCTCTTCGTCATCGCATCGACACCGTCCGAGCTTCGCAGGAGAAGGGCGGCCTTGCTTCAAGAGATCCCCTCCGCTCCTTCTTTCTCGCGGCCCGTGCGTGCGGTTGCGAGACCGCCCCGCTGCCGATAGAGTGCCGGTGTGGGATCGAGTCTCGGCCGCGACCGGCCGAAGGCGAAGCGGGAACATCGGGCCCGGAGGAGCAGCGAGGCTCGATGGCCGGAGGCGGAGCATGAAGATCTATACGCGGTCCGGTGATCGAGGCAGGACGAGCCTCTTCAGCGGCGAGCGCGTGTCGAAGGACTCCGAACGCATCGAAGCGTACGGCGATGTCGACGAGCTCAATTCCTCGCTCGGGGTGCTGGCGGCCTTGATCTCGCGGCGGGCGGATCCATCCGACGAGATCGCGGCTCTGCAGGCCGACCTCCTGCAAATTCAGGAAGATCTCTTCGTCGCGAGCGGCTGGCTCGCGACGCGGCCCGGCTCTCCGGCGGGCGCCACCCTGACGCCCTTTTCCGAGGAACGCACGGCGCGCTTGGAGACGGTCATCGACCGGTACGAAGCGCGCCTCGAACCGCTCACGCGCTTCCTGTTTCCAGGCGGGGATCTGGCCGCGGCCTGGTGCCACATGGCGCGCTGCATCTGCCGAAGAGCCGAGCGGAGCGCGGTTCACTTGCGCGCGCAGGAAAGAGACGCCGAGGCGAGCGCGGGAACCGAGGCGCCCAAGGCCGAAGATCCCGCGGCGGGCGAGGCCGCGCTCGCCCACGAGCGCATTCTCGCATACCTGAACCGCCTCTCGGATTTCTTGTTCGTGCTCGCGCGAACCTGCAATCGCATCGCGGGCGAGACGGACCGTCTCTGGCAGCCATGAGCGATTCGCTGGTTGCCGGCCGCATCTGGCGAGCTCGCGCGCTGTCGCGACGAGCCGTGGGTCGCGATATCTTCGAGCTCGAAATCGAGCGCCCGGAATCCTTCGCGTTTCTTCCCGGACAACACATTCGCCTCCGCACCGAAGAAGGAGCGCGCGACTACTCGCTCGCGAATGCGCCGGGAGAAGCATGCCTGCGCTTGTGGATTCGCGCAGTCGCAGGGGGAACGGTGTCCGCGCGCCTCGCTCGCGTGCAGGCGGACGACCCGCTCGAATTCACCGGCCCCTCGGGGCAGTTCCTCTACCGGCCGACGGACGATCCGGCGGTCTTCGTGGCCACCGGGACGGGGATCGCGCCCTTCGCCTCCATGGCGGCCTCGGGGGTCTCGGAATTCGCGTTGCTCTACGGCGCGCGGGAACGCGCCGAGCTGGACCTTGCCTCCGCCCTGCGCTCGCGCGCGCGCCTGTTCGTCCCCTGCCTCTCGCGCGCTGCGGGCGATGCGGCGGGCGGCGAGGGAGAAACAGAGCTCCGCGGAGGTTATGCTGGTCGGGTGACGCGCTACATGGAAAGGGAGTTGCCGGCCGGCCGCTACGATTTCTATCTGTGCGGCGCGGCGGAGATGATCCAGGAGGCGATCGCGATCGCGGACGCCCGCTTTCCACAATCGCGCATCTTCGCCGAGGCGTTTGATTGAGGATTCCTTTGCCCTTCATGCGCTCAGAGGATTTGCGGACAAAGCCCGATGGCGCGGCCCTCCCGAGCGCGGCCGGCAGGCTCGGCCGAGGCCTCTTTGTCGTCTTTCTCCTTGTGGTCGCGGCGATCACGGCGATCGTGCATGGGCCGGCGCTTTCCTCGCAGGCGATCGGTTTCGACGACGAGCAGTTCTACCTCGAGAATCCGCTCGTCCGGCAGCCGGGCTGGCATTCGTTCACGACCTTCTTCGCGGAGATCTTCACGCCCTCGACCGTGCGCGGCTATGCGACGCCGCTCACGATGACCTCGCTCATGCTCGACTCCGCGGCCGGGGGACGGGCGGACGATCTGCACGCCTTCCATCGCACGAATCTCGCGCTGCACGCGCTGAACGCGATGCTCGTCGCGATGCTGCTCGCCCTGCTCGGAATCCGTCCGCTCTTCGCGCTGTTGGGCGGGCTGCTCTTCGGCCTGCATCCCTTGACCGTCGAGCCCGTCGCCTGGGTAGCGGAGCGAAAGACGCTCCTCGCGACATTCTTCGCGCTGCTTGCGTTGATCGCCTACGCGAGGCGTGCAGCGGGGGATCGCGCCCGCGCGGGCGGCGGCGCCTCACGCGATTTCCCGGCCCACGCTCGCGCGTGCTGGATCGCGGCCTTCGTCTTCTATCTGCTCGCGATTCTCGCCAAGCCCACCGCGATCGTTCTTCCGGCGCTGTTTCTTCTGCTGGACCTCTGGCCGTTTCGCCGGCCGCTCACGCGCTCGCACGGCGCGCGCATCGCGGAAGCCTGGCGCGAGAAGATTCCCTTCTTCGCATTGGCGGCCTTGTGGGGCGCGGTCACGCTCATCTCGCACGCGCGCACCGCCGATGTCGCCTGGGACGCGGGGCAAGGAGGGGCGGGCCCGTCGCTCGGCCCCGCGCGGCTGCACTTCTTCTATCTCGCGAAGTTCTTCTGGCCCGCGCGGCTTTCCGCCCTCTATTCGTTCTCGCATCCGGCGCCGCTTGGGAATGTGCTTGCGATCTTCGGCCTCGTCCTGCTCGTCGCGGCGCTCGCGCTTCTCTGGCGTCGCGCGCGGGCGCCCATGGCCGCTTGGCTCTTCTTTGCGATCGCGATCGCGCCCACGCTCGGCATCCTGCGGTTCAGCTGGGTGGAAGCTTCCGACAAGTACATGTACCTGCCGATGGTGGGACTCTTGCTCGGCGTCGCCTGGGCGCTCGATGCCGCTGAGAGCGCGCTCGCCCGCAAGCGGCAGATCTCGCCGCGCACGCGACCGTCGATATCTCCACGGACGCGAACGGCACTGTTCGTCGTCCTCGCGCTCGCCGTGTGCGGCCTCTCCGCGAGGGCGACCCGCGCGCACCTCGTCCATTGGAAGGACACGCTCACGCTTCATCGCTTCATGGCCGAGCGCGCGCCCGATTCGGCCGAGGTGCAGACGAATCTCGGCGTCGCGTTGAGCGAACGAGGAGAAGCGGGGGAGGCGGCGCGACATTTTCGCCGCGCGATCGAGCTCGATCCCCGGCATCTGCGCGCCTACAACAATCTCGGGTGCCTGCTTGCCGAGAAAGGGGAACAAGAGGAGGCGATCGCGCTGTTCCGCCGGGCGGTCGAGATCGATCCGCAGTACGCGGAGGCGCACTTCAACCTCGGCCGGGCGCTGCTCGAGCGGCGGGATTTCGCGGGCGCGGCGGCGGCCTTGCGCCGGGCGATCTCGGCGCGCCCGCGCTACGCGCAGGCTCACCATCTCCTCGCAAGAGCTCTTCAGGGGACGGGTGAACTCCAGGCGGCCATCGAAAGCGAACGACAGGCGGCGGCATTCGATCCTTCGTGGGTCGAGGCAAAGGAGTCGCTGGCCATGCTGCTGGTGGCGGCGGGACAGTTCGAAGAAGCGCGCGTGATGCTGGGGGAGGTCATTCGCACGCGGCCCGCCAATCCCCGCACGCTGGCCGCGCTCGCCTGGGTACTCGCGACCGGCCCCAGTCCGGAACCGGGTGATGCGGAGCAAGCCGTGCAGTTGGCCGAGCGGGCGATTTCGCTGCCGGGAGGCGAGGCCTTCAGCTATCTCGACGCGCTCGCGGCGGCGTATGCCGCTGCCGGCCGGTACCAAGAGGCGCGCAACGCCATCCGGCGCGCCATTGCCTCCGCCGAAGCTGCGGGAGCCTCTGCTGCCGCCCGCGCGATGGCCGAGCGGGGCGCGCTGTATGAGCGGGGATTGCCCTTCCGGTCAGCAGCCGTTCACTGAGGAGGCGCCGGACTCCGCGCCACGATGGTTCAGCGACTCCGGCCTTCGCCGATCGCTTTCCCTCCTTGAACCGGGCATGCCCTCCAGGCGAGAGATCCGGCATTTCCCGAAAAAACACAACCGGCCGGGAAGAGACTTGGCGGTCAGATGCATCCTGGTGCCCCCAGGACGCTGTCCCGCTCCCGGCCGGAGGTAGCGACCGAACCGTTCGGTCGTGTGCGCCAATTATACCTCAGAACCGGTTGCCGGAGCACATGTCAAAGGCCATCGAAGCCCCGTCCCGGGTCCGGCCGGCTCTCGATCGAAAGAGACAGATGAGATCGAAGAGACAGAAGGAGATGAAATGAGATCGGTAGGGCGAGGGAAATGAGACGCTCGCGGACCGTGCGCGGCCGGCCGGTTTGAGAGCGAAACGCGGAAAATGCGGCGATCCTCGAGAAGAATTCGAAAAAAGCTCTTCGCGAGAGCCGGCCGCAAGAGATTTTCGCGCGCTCGTTTGAGAGGCGTCTGGCTGCATTCGACCCACGCCCGTTCCTGCCTCACGCCACGGGAAGCGAGAGCGGGGGAGGATGGAAGCGCGGTGGCAGCAGAGCTGGCATGGATTCTGACTACTCCTCGACCGCAGGCGTCGGAACGGAATCGCACTCCCCCGCGAGGAGACCACCGGACGCCAGGCCGCATGTCGCGCGTGGCCTCGTCATGTTTGCGCGAACAGGATGCGGTGATGACGGAATCGATCACGAACCATCGAGGAGCGAACCGATGAAGAGAAGCACCCGTTCGGGGCGGCCGGCAGCAGAGCAGGAAGCCGCGCGATGCGCGGGGACGGCATGGGCCGACAAGCCGGGCGAGGACGACATGGTTCTCGCGAAGATCCTGGCGCTCATCCGGACGCTGCCGTTCGGCGGAGAAGACGAGTGGCCGGAGGGGGGCAGCGAGGGCTCGAGCGCCAGGGATGCGTGGGCGGCCGGCGATTCGCGTGTGCCGCGGATCGGCTCGAGCTCGAAGAGCGAGCAAGCCGCCTGCGTCTGCGCGAATTTGATCGCGGCCGCCGAAGCGTTCGCCGGCTTCTCGGATGAAGATCTCTTCGCCGTGCCGGAAGAGATGCGCGATGGGGCGAGAGGCGCGCTTATCGGCGTGTGGAAGACGCTGGATTTGCTGAAGCGTCTGGAAGCAACGCGCGGTCAGCTCGTCGCCGAATGCTGAGAGCGCTGCCCGCGCCCGAGGACTCATTTCTCGGATTCGAAGCCAGTCGACGCGGAAAGATCCTGTAATCAGTCAGTCTCCAGGCCGGGGCCATATGCTCCGGCCTTTGCGCATCCGGCGGTCGCGGGAGAGTCGCAGCCTCGCGGCCGCGGGAAGCCGCTCTTTTCTTCCTCCACAGTCATAAGATATTTCTGAAATTGACCGGCCACTTAGTGGAAAGGCCGGCTATTTCTTTCTCCTCGAACATTCTGCGCCGTTGTTCTCCCTCCGGCGTTCCTTCCTCGCGGCCGCTTCCTCGACCTACATGCCCGGGATAATCCATTGACATGACCCAATGGCTGTTCTTAGCCTTCTGAGCGGACAGAGAACCAGGAAGGCAGCCGCGAAAGGGCTGCTTCCGGCCATCCAGGAAGTCCTCACGCAGGGAGGCGTGCGATGAAAACGAAAAGCCAGCTCACGGCCATCGTTCTTCTGCTGGTGTTTCTCCTCGCCTCATTCACCGTTGGCGCTGCAGATGTGGGCGCTGCCGGCCGAAATTCGAAGGGTGGGTCCACACCCGACGCGCTGGGGGAGGAGTTTCCTGAAATCACCGGTTGGCCGGTTCTGATCGGCCTCGAATTCCCGCTGTGGCAAGTGTTCGTGTGGTGGGGCGGGCTCGGCGAAGAGTTTCCCGAGAAGACCGCCGACACCCATCCGACCACGGGACTGGGCGAGGAATTCCCGGAGTAGGCTTCGTTCTGTCCGAGGCCTCATCACATCCGCTCGTGCCTTCCCTCCTGCCGGGCTGAACCCGCGGCATTCGTATTGTTGCCGGCATTCGCATCGCTGCGTTGCGATGCGTTTCGTCGCGCGGGGTCATGCGTCCGTTGAGGGAAAACTCTTTGTCCGAGTCTTCGTTCCAAGACGCGCGCGCCGATTCCTGGGCGGAGCTTGCCGCAAAGGCCAAGCCTTACCTGGATGCGTGCGCGTGGCAGTCGGCCCACGATGCGGTGTGGCCGGCCTTGGAATGCGCGTGGAACGCGCCCCTGTCCCTCGATGGCCTTCTTTGCCTCACCTGCGGGCTGAACGCCTGCGCCCGTTTGAATCATGACGAGCACTTGCGCGCGGGTGTGGAATGGCTGCGCGCCATCCTGCCGGGCGAACCTTCGCTCCCCGCGGAAACGGCCGCGCTGTGCGCGCTCGCCATCGCGCACCAGGAGATCCGCGACGGCCGCTACGATTCCGCGTGCGCGCGGCTCGACCGCGCGCCCGACGGGGACGCTCTCGAGCCGGCGACTCGCGCGCGCCTCGCGCTGTTGCGCGGGCGCCTGTCTGCCGTGCAGGGCCGTGACGACGATGCCGAGCGCGAAGCGCTGGCGGCCGCGCGCCACGCCCGAACGGCGGCGAGCGCGACCCTCGCAGGCGATGCCTTCACCCTGCTTGCCATTCTTTCCCGGCGGCGCGGTGCGCTCTCCGAGGCGAATGCGCTCTATTCGACCGCCGGGCGCCACTATTGGAACGCGGGCGATTGGAAGGGGCACGCGCTCGTGCTCCTGAACCGCGCGTGGACCGTCGGGTTGATCGGACTCCTGCCCCAAGCGGAGCGTCTCTTCGACGAAGCGCTCGAACAGGCAACCGCGCTCGACCGCCGGACCACCGCGCTGCTCGCGCGTCTCGGACGCGGGTGGATTGCGCTGCGCGCGGGAACCTTGCCCGAGGCGCGCGTCCGGTTGCACGCCGCGCGCACGGAGGCCCGCCGCATGCGGCTGCCGCGCGAGGAAGCGCTCGCCCTCGAGTATCTGGCGCAGCTTCACCTGCACGCCGGCCGGACCGCCCGCGCCCGCGTGGCATTGCACCAGGCGGAGGCGATCAGCGCGCGCCTCGCGCCCGAGGGCGATCTCGCGCTCGAGGTCCTGCTGGCGAAGGCGGCCCTCTCGCTGGGTGAAGGAAGGAACGAGGATGCGGCTCGTCTCGCGAGCGAGGCGATCACCCGCGCGAGAGAGGCCCGCGCGCGTTGGGAAGAGGCGCAAGGCGAGCGCTTGCTCGCGACCGCACGATTCCATCAAGGCCAGCACGATGAGGCGCAGGCAGGCTTCCGCCGTTCGCACGCGATCCTTCTCGAGATGGGCGAACAGATCGAACGGCGCCTGGTCGAGGCGTGGTTGCAGGAATGCGAGCGCGGGCAGAAGGGGGAGCCGCTTGCCGAGGGCGACTCACAAGTGGGGAATGCGCTGCGCGTCTGGCTCTCGCATCCGGTGCTCGGACCGCCTGCGCGGACGACGAAGACAGAAGCGATCGAGGGTGACGGTCGGACTCGAGAAGAGAACCGCCGGGCATCCGCGTTCTTGGAATCCACGATGTCGGGAAACGAAGGGCTGGAGCGGGACACGCCTCCGGTACCCAGCGCGTCGACCACCGGGGACGATGTCCGCTCCGCCCTTCATCCGATTTGGAAGGAAGTCGGGCTCGCCACGCGTTCGTCGCGGATGATCGAGGTCATCGAATGGATCGAGACCTATGCGGCGAGCGCGATCCCGATCCTGATCCTCGGCGAAACGGGGACGGGAAAGGACCTGCTCGCTCGCGGCCTTCACGCGCTCAGCGAAAGATCGGGGCCGCTCGTCGCCGTCAACTGCGCGGCCGCGCGGAAGGAAACGTTCGTCGCGGAACTCTTCGGAGCGCGGCGCGGCGCGTACACGGGCGCGGTCGAGCACCGCCGCGGGCTGATCGAGGAAGCCGCGCAGGGAACGCTCTTCCTCGATGAGGTCGCGGATCTGGAAGCCGAGGCGCAAGGCTTCCTGCTGCGCTTCCTCGATTCGGGAGAGATTCGCAGGTTGGGCGATACGCAAAGCCGTCGCGTCGAAACGAGGATCGTCGCCGCGACCTGCGCCGATCTTCCCGAGCGCGTCGCGGGCGGCTTCTTCCGCCCCGATCTCTACGGCCGCCTCGCGGGACTCGTCGTGCGCATTCCTCCCCTGCGCGACCGATTCGAGGACCTCGAGGCGATCGTGGCGCGCCTCTGGCCGAAGGACCAGGATGCGGAAGCAGGCTGGCGATTCGTCTTCACGCCGGCGGCTCTCGCCGCGCTTCGCGAGTGGCCATGGCCCGGGAATGTACGCGAGCTCAAGCACGCGATCGATCGCGCGGCCTTGTACGCGCGCGCGCACGGACCGGCCGCCGCGGAACGAAACCTGATCGCGTGGGCGCAATCGCTCGCGCCGAGTCAGAATCGGCCCTCGGATGCGCATGGTCCGCGGGCGCTGCCGCCGGCATGGGATGGCCACGAACCCCAAGGCATGCCGCAGGCGCCGCCGATGCGAGCATCACAGCCGCCGTCGGACGCGATCGCTTCCTCTCCCCGCTGGCGATGGGGCCAATGGGATCCCGCGAAGCTGCGCGAGGCGCTCGCGCGCGCGGACGGCCGGATTCCGGAGGCGGCGCGAATCCTCGGAATTTCGCGCAGCCACGCCTATCGCCTCTATGCGCGCCTCGATGCCGACGAGCGCCGCGACGCATCCTAGCCGCTTCCGAGGTGGGCGCGCTCACATGGCGCTTGATTCCCACCGGATCGGGTTCCACTTCGCTCGAAGAATGAGGCCTGCGCCGATGAGGGAGCCGGGACCGGAAGGCTTCCCGGCGGGGCGTAAGCGAGGCGTGAACGCCCCGGCCTTCAGGAGCTACATCGGTTCAACACGCCGAGCGTACGAGGCGCGCGCCCCCTGCATGAACTGTCTTACCCGCGCGCCGTCCCCGCGGAAGCCTTCCGGTCCCGGCGACCATCCTCCGCGCACGCAGCCACATGCTCCGAGCCCCAGGCGCGCGATCCACTGCGCAGAAGGCGCGCGACGCGCGTCGCTACCAGCGCTCGTAGCGGACGATGTCCTCGAGGGGCAGGCGCGGTTTCGTGGCGGGGGCGGGATCGGCCGGATAGCCGAGCGGCACGAGCGTGATCACGCGGATGGAATCCTCGGGCGGAATGCCGAGCGCGCGCTTGGCCGCCTTCTCGTCGAAGCGGCAGATCCAGCAACTGCCGAGTCCTTCATTGCGGGCGGCCAGCGTCAGGTGATCGACCGCGATCGCGACATCGATCGGGTAGGCGAGCTGTCCGCAGGTCATCGTGCGTCCGTCGTGTTGCGCGCAGGCGGCGATCACCACCGGCGCCTCGCCGACATAGGTCTGTCCGTAGGCGGCGGCCATGAGTTTCTCGCGCGTCTCGGGCGAGCGCACCACGACGAAGCGCCACTCCTGGCCGTTGCGCGCCGAAGGCGCGAGGCGCGCGGTCTCGAGAATGCGGGCGAGCTTCTCGTCCTCCACCGGTCGGATTTGATAACGGCGAACGCTGTAGCGCGCGCGCACCAGTTCGTCGAATTCCATGGCTGGGCCTCCGCGTGCGAATCGCCTGCCGATCACCGATCCCGTCCGCGTCGTCGTCCCTCGACGCGTCCGCCTTCATCCTCGTTGCCGCCGCCGGCGCGGTCCGCGAGAGGATAGCAGAGGCGAACGCGACGGAACAATCGCCCTCCCCGCGCAACGCCGGGAGGCGCCTTTCCCGTCGACGGAGGCGCACCGATGGAGGACAATCGGCGTGGAGGAAGCGCGATTGCGTCGAGGAGGCGCAAGCGGCGTGGAGGTGGCGCGATGGACTACGATCTCGTGATCGCCGGCGGCAAGGTCGTCTCCGGATCGGGAACGACGAAGGCGGATGTCGCGATCCGCGACGGAAAAGTGGCCGCGGTCGGTTCCCACCTGCATGGACGCGAGCGGATCGACGCTTCCTCGCTGCTCGTCCTGCCGGGCGTCATCGACGCGCACACGCATTTCCGCCTCGCCGCTTCCGGAATGGTGAGCGCCGATGATTTCGAGAGCGGCAGCAGGGCGGCCGCCCTCGGAGGAGTGACGACCTTCCTCGATTTCGCCGCGCCCGCCGCTCCTGGCGCGCTGGCCGAAGCGGTCGCCGCCCGCAGGGCCGAAGCGGACGAGCACGTGTCGGTCGATTACAGCTTGCATGCTACCCTGGCTGGTTGGGACGCGACCGGCGAAGAGGCGATGCGCGCGCTCGTCAAGAGCGGGATCCCGACCTTCAAGATGTTCACCGCCTATCGCGCGCAGGGTTGGCGATCGAGCGACGGGGATCTCTTCTCCGCCTTGCGCGCGTCCGCGGACAGCGGCGCGATGGTCATGGTGCACGCGGAAAACGAGGAACTGATCGGCTTCTTCCAGGGCGAAGCTTCCGAACGCGGGTGGACCGGCGCGCCCGCGCATGCGCGCACGCGTCCGCCGATCGTGGAAGCGGAGGCGATCGCGCGCGCGATCCTGTTCGCCCGCGAGACGGGCGGACGGCTGTACATCGTGCATGTGTCCAGCGCGGCGGGCCTCGAACGGGTGCGGGAAGGGCGCGAGCAGCGAGCGAACGTGCACGCGGAAACCTGCCCGCAATACCTGCTTCTCGACGATTCCCTCTTCGAACGCTCCGACGGGCATCGCTTCGCCACCTGTCCGCCGATTCGCGCGCGCGAGGATGCCGAACGCCTGTGGGAAGGGCTCGCGCAGGGCGCTCTGGATGTGGTCGCCACCGATCACTGCGTCTTCGACGGTGGGCAGAAAGCAGCGTGGGGAGGAGACTACCGCAAGATCCCGATGGGCTTGCCGGGAGTCGAGCTGCTGCTGCCGCTGCTCTACACGGCCGGAGTCCACGGGGGGCGCTTCCCGGTTGAACATCTGGTGCGCACGCTGAGCGAGAATCCGGCGCGCCTCTTCGGCCTGTGGCCGAGGAAGGGCGCGATTGAAGCGGGCTTCGACGCGGACATCGTGCTCTTCGATCCGTCGCTGGAAGTGACCGTGGATCACGAGCGCCTCGCCATGCCCTGCGACTACAGCCCGTACGACGGCTTTCGCGCGACGGGCTGGCCGGTCACGACCTTCTTGCGCGGAACGGCGGTGGTTCGCGAGCGCCGCTTCGTGGGCTTTCCGGGACAGGGCCGCTTTCTCGCGCGCGAACCGTTGGGGGAGACGACCTGATTCGATCGCGTGTTCGTTCGCATGTGACTCGCATCCGGACTTTCACGCGCGCTGCGGCCGGCCGCCTTCATGATTCAGGAAAGAGGAGATCCCATGGCTGTCACGCTCTCGGCTTGGAGCTGCGCCGGCGATTGCGCGGGCAGATGCAGGCGGGCAGCCAAGGCGAGGCCGCCAGCGACTGAGGCGAACGCCTGCGCGCAGCTGCGCAAGTCACGGACGCGTCGATTGCGATGGCTGCAGGTGAGCCCTCAAGCGCAGCGCGTCCGCGTGGCCGGGGTGAAGCGCGAGCAGCCGGTCGGTCAGCCTCAGCGCCTCATCGGCGCGATTCATGCGCGTTCCCAGGAGCAGGGCCAGGTTCCAGAGGGCGCTCTCGCTTTTCGGAACGCGCTCCAGCAGGCGGCGCAAGACCGCTTCCGCTTCCGCATTCTCGCCTTTCGCGATCAACAGGCGCGCCAGATCGAGGCTGGCCTCCGTGAAACGGCCATCCGCGCCTGACGCCCGGCGGTACTTCTCGATGGCGGCGAGCGTGTCGCACCGCGATTCGGCCATCCGCCCGAGGTTCCTCCACGCGGGCGCATAGGTGGGATCGATCGCGAGCGCGGTGCGCAGGCTGCGTTCTCCCGCGGCCATGTCTCCCAGCTCGAACAGGCAGACGGCCAGGCTGTTGTGAAAGAGCACGCCTCCCGATCCCAGCTCGATCGCGCGGCGGTATTGCTCGGCCGCTTCCGCGAATTTTCCCTGGCTCTTCAACACGGAGGCGATCATCCCGTATTGATGCGCGCGAAAGCCTTCCGCCTTGCACAGAGGCAGGTACGCGAGGAGCGCGCCGAGCGCGAAGGCGGCGACCGGTTTCCAGCGCGGCGCGCCGGGGAGCGGCGCTCCCTGCCCGGCGAGAAGGCCGCGCAGCGCGGGCACCCAGCGAAGCATGCCCGCGAGGCCGAAGGCGGCGAAGACGATCAGCACGGGAACGAGCGGCAACCGGTAACGAGAAGTCATGAAGAAGGGAATCAGGCTGGCCGCATACCCGGCGAGAAAGAGATACACGGGCGCGAGCGCGCGGCGCCGCGGCCAGGCGAAGACGAGACCCGCGAGCGCGAACGGAAAGATCGTGCCGAAGCGGAACGGAGTAGCGCGCAGCAGCCAGGAATAGCGCTTGAAGAAGTCGAGGTCGAAGTAGTTCGGGATCTCGTACGCGTTCACGAGCAGAAGCAGCTTGCGGCCCTGAAGAAGCAGGTCCTTGCCCGGATGGGCGTGGAGGAATTCGAGCCCTCTGCGAAACCAATAGGTGGAAGCCTGGCCGGGTTTCAGCGGCCGCCCGAGCGCTTCTTCCGCCGCGGCGAGGGAGGAGGCCCCCAAGTCATCCTGCATGTTGGCATCGACGCGGAAGGTGCCGTCGGCATGTTCGTTGTTGCCGATGTAGAAGTTGATCCCGCCATTCGAGCTCGTGAGCACGAAGTCGTGCCCCACGATCGCGTTTCGAAGCGTGAAGGGCGCGATCGCGAGCGCGACGCCGAGCGCGCAGGCGGCGGCGGGCCGCCCGAGCGCGCGCCACGAGCGCCCCGCGCGCAGGTTCCACCCGGCGAGCAGGAAGGGAATGGCGGCGAGGATGTTCGGCTTGCCGAGCACCGCGAGGCCCAGGAGCAGCCCGGCGGCGAAGAGACGAAGCTGTGAGCCGGCCGTCCGGCGCCCGGCCGGGCGAATGCGAGCGGGAGATCGCGCGTGCGGGGGCTGGCCGCCGTGCGCGCGGCGGTTCGAGCGCGCGTCCGCGTCGTCGACGAGCAGGATCATCGCCCCGGTCAGGAAGGCGAGGACGAGCGTGATCTCGATGAGCTCGCCGGTGAAAAAGAGAAAGGCCTGATACCCGAGCGCGATCACCCCCGCAAGCCAGCCGACGAGCGCGCCTCCCAGGCGCCGGGCCAGGAGAAAGAGCAACACCACGCCGAGCGCATCGACCGCGGCTTGCAGGCAGTAGGCGGCGAAGAGGTTCTTTCCCGTCAGCGCGTAGAAGACCGCCAGGATGTAGGGATAGAGCGGGCTCGAATGAAACGAGACGCCCGAGCCGAGAAGATCGCCCGAGAGGATCTCGAGCGCGCGCTCGTGATAGCGCAGCGGATCGGCCGTCGGATGGAGCAGCGTCGGGCTCGCGCGCAAGTGGAAGAGGAAGAGAATCCGAAGGAGCAGGCTGGCCGCGAAGAGCGCGAGCATTCCGCGCGCGTTCCCGCGGCCGCTCGCTCGCGCGGGGAGAGAGCCGGCCGGATGTCCGGCCGCGATCGTCTCGCCCGATGCGCGGGTCATGACTGCCAACCTCGCACCGTCACCTTGCCGAAGGCCTTTCGCTCCTCGAGGTAGCGATAGGCTTCCGGCAGCTCGTCCATCTCGAAGGTGCGATCGACCACGGGGCGGATGCGTCCCTGCCGCACGAGATCCAAGCAGCGCGCGAGATCCGCGCGGCTGCCCATCGTCGATCCGAGCAGGCTGAGCTGCTTGAAGAAGAGCGCGCGCAAGTTGACGCTTGCGGATGCGCCGCTGGTCGCGCCGCAAGTGACCAGGCGCCCTCCCCAGGCGAGACTCTTGATACTCGCTTCCCAGGTCGCCGCGCCGGTGTGCTCGACGACCACATCCACGCCGCGCTTGCCGGTCAGGCTCTTCACCGCCTCAACGACATCTTGTTGCCGGTAGAGGATCGTGTGCTGCGCCCCGCATTCGCGCGCGCGGCGCGCCTTCTCCTCGTTCCCCACCGTCGCGATCACGCGGCAGCCGAAGAATGCGGCGATCTGGATCGCCATCACTCCGATCCCGCTCCCTCCCGCTTGCACGAGCACCCATTCGCCCGGTTGCAGGCGAGCGCGAAGGACGAGCATGCGCCAGGCCGTCGTCAGAACGAGAGGCAGCGAGGCGGCCTGCTCGGGGGCCATTCCCTCGGGAAGGGAAAACAACGCCGAGGCGGGCAGCGTGATGGCCTCGGCCGCGGTGCCGTCGCGCGTTTCGCCGAGGATGTGGTAGCTCCGGCAGAGCGACTCGTTTCCGCTGAGGCATGCGGGACAACTCCCGCATCCATATCCGGGCGAGAGCAGGCAGGTGTCGCCGATGGAGACTCCGTGCGCTTCCGGTCCGAGCTCTTCCACGATCCCGCATCCGTCGGAGCAGGGCACAAGGGGCAGGGCGAACCGGTGGCCGGGCACTCCTTCGCGCACCCAGAGGTCGAGGCGATTCAAGCTTACGGCGACGATCCGCACGCGCACTTCGCCCGGCCCGGGAATGGGGGTGGGCCGCTCTTCCAGCTTCAATGCTTCCGGGCCGCCGTGGGCGTGGATGACATACGCTCGCATGCGCACTCCCTCGGTTGGTTCCACCGCTTTACGAACGTGCGTGAGCCGACGGTATCCCGAATGCGAGGGGAGGGTCAACGCTTCCCCTCGGCACGCGGCGGCAACGCGCTTTCCCGGGCGGCGGGACGGCCGTTTCTTGACTTGCAGAGCCGCGCCCCTCTAGGCTTGATGCAGATTCCTTCCGGGCGCATTTCTTGCGGGCGGACCCGCTCTCGTGATCCTGGCCGTCCAGGCGATTCTCATGCCAGGCCGGTCGCGCCTTCGGGGCCGGTTCGAGAAGCGGGAACCGGGGGCCGGAAGCGGGTTTCGATGGTTCGGATTCGATCACTTCCGTGGGAAAGGAGAGGCGATGAGCGGTTCGGCGAGGGCCTGGATGGCGGGCTCGCTCTTGCTGGCTGGGGCGGCATTCTTCGGGCTTCGGGGCGCGCAAGCGATCCACCCCCTGGATCAGCTTCGCCAGGGACAGGACCTGGTCGAGCAGGCGACGGCGGTCATCGACGCCGAGACCGACCGGTTGACGATGACCGCGGAGCGGCAGGCGCTGTACGAGGGGATCCGGGGGCTCTCGAAGTGGGAAGAGGAATTCGCGCAGGGGACCATCGAGCCGCGTCACCGCCTCGACGGCCCCGAGGGAATCCAGATCCGCGACCGGATCGCCGACACGCTCGCGACGCGCATGAATGAAGTGCTCTTCGCCTACGCCCGCGGGAATCCCCAGGAATTGCTCGACCCGGCCCGCCAGACCTTCGAAATCGCGACGGCGGGATTCCCCATGCCCCCCGGTCGGTTTCTCGGTTTCCATTTCGTCGAGATGGCCATGCTGCTCGGCGCCCAGGCGGACACGATCGTCGCCGTCTGCGAGCGCGGAGGCCAGCCGGCCGACGGAGCGCGGGATGGATTCCTGCGCCGTCTGTGGGACATGTGCCAGGTGTACGGGCAGACGCATGCGACTTCCGGAGAGCGCCATCTCTCCGCGCTCGCCAACGAGGAATGGATGCTGCGTCGCATTCGCAGCCGGGTGTGCCCCGGAGAGCCGTACAAGATCGTCAAGGAATACACGGGGATGAGGGACAACCCCAGCGAACGGTGCGCGGACATTCTCTACGGGGCGGCGCGCGACACCGCCTCCGTCTATGAGCGCATCGCGTGCCACAACTGGGGCCACATCTTCGTCGTCGCTTGCACCAGTTCGTGCGCCGACACCATTCGCTTCACCTACCCCTTGCCGCACTATCGGGAAATGCAGTTGCAGAGCGCCTTGGGAAACAAGGAAGCGCTCCCCGAACTGGCTCCCTACACGCGGCCCGGCAAGCCGGAGGAAAAGAAAGCGGTGCGCGACGCGGAGGGGAAATGAGGGCTCGCCTGGGCGGCCGCCCGCCCGCAGGCGCACGCGAAGAGACGAAAGCAAGAGAGGGCGAGGATCGCGAATCCCCACCCTCTCTTGCTGCCCCAAGCCGGATCAGCGAATCGGAACCGCGTCTACTTGCGACCCTTCGGCGCGACGGCCCCAGCCCGGATCTGGTCCTTCAGAGCCTTCGCGACCGCGAACTTCACGACCTTCTTCGCGGGGATCTTGATCTCTTCGCCGGTCTGCGGATTGCGGCCGATGCGGGCCTTGCGCCTCGAGACCTTGAACTTGCCGAGTCCCGTCAACGGAACTTCGCCGCCCTTGCGGATCTCCTTGGTGACGACGTCAGTCAAGGACTCGAGGAACATCTTGGCAGCCCGCTTCTCGAGCTTCGACGTCTTGACGAGCGTGTTGATCAACTCGGTCTTCGTCATGGTAGCTGTCCTCCTTCATCCTTCGGAAACTTGGGCTCAGGGACTCATCGAACGAGGACTTCATTATCAGCGGGTCGGAATCCTGGCAAGAAAAAAAATCGACGCGGGCGCTCGGAAACCCGCACTGGGACTGGATCCGCGGATTCCCCGCCTCTGCGGGCGGTGTTTGACAGGGCCCGGGAAGGCCGGTAGCATTCGGGAAACGAGCTTTTGCGGTCCATGAGCGAGGCAAAGGAGAGTCGGGGATGAGACCGGAGCGACCCGCATTTTGCGCACCGCGGTTTCGATGGCTGCTCGCCGGACTGGCGCTCTTCGGCCTGTTGGCCGGCCCGGTTCGCCTGGCGGCGGCCGAGACCTTGACCCGCGATCTGGACTATCCCGATGTCCGCATCGCCTTCGACGAGAGCGGCCGCTGGGTCGAAATCTCGTTTCCGGGGGGATCGCCGGATGTCTCTCTTGGAGAGCCGGACATTCCTTCCAACGAGGTCCTCTTTCCGCTGCCCGCGGGAATGCATGCCGAGGGCGTGAGCGCGGAAGTCCTCGAAGAGACGCGTCAAACGCTTGTCCGCCCCGTGTTGCCCTATCGCGGCGGCCCCAGCTTCGATCTGCCCGACCCGCCCGAGTCGGCGCCCGATCCCTCCGTCTACCAGGCGGAGGCCGCATTTCCCGCGCATACCGCACGCCTGGTGACCGAATTCGAGATGTCGACGGGACGGCGCTTCGCCGTCGTGCGCGTCTATCCGATCCACTATCTGCCGGCCACGGGCGAGGCGCTGTGGGCGAAGCGCATCCGGCTCACGCTCGAATTGGCCTCGAAGCCGGGGGCCTTCTCGGGGCTGCCCATGAAGCGCGCCTTGCAGGGCGCCCTTCCCGCGGAGACCGCAGGCCCCTGGCAACGCGTGCTCATCGACGAGCCGGGCTTCCTTCCGCGCGAAGCCCCCTCCGTGCAAGGGGCGCCGGTCGAGTATGTGATCCTCGTTCCTCCCGACGACGCCCTCGAGAGCGCCTGGCAGCGGCTGGCGGCCTGGAAGACGAATGCGGGCCATCCCGCCCTGGTGGTGCGCACCGATTGGATCGACGAGCACTACCCGACCGGAGCGGACCCGGCCGAGAGAATCCGCCTGTTTCTCCAGGACGCGCATCAGAATTGGAATCTCAAGTGGGTCTTGATCGGGGCGGATGTCGACGGCATTCCCGTGCGGTACGGCTACAGCCGAATGCTCGGCACCGGATTGGGAACGGCGATCGCGACCGATTACTACTACGCCTGCCTGGAGAGAAGCTGGGATGCGGATCGCAACGGGTACTTCGGCCAGGCTGCGGGTTCGGGCATTTCACCGGGCGATTCCACCGACACGACGCCCGACATCCAGGTGGGCAGGGTGAGCGCCCGCACCGCGTCCGATGTGAATGCGTACCTCGACAAGTATTTCCGATATGTGCAGGACCCGCCTCGTGACGGATATCTCGACAAGATCCTCTACCTCGGAGAAGTGCTCTTCGATGTCGACTGGTCGTTGCATGGCCGAGACGGAGGTCCCGACTGCCACGCCGAGGAGTGTAACGAGGAGAACTCATGCCGCCAGAAGGGCGATCAGCTGATCTGCGCCCGTCTGGACGGCGCGGACGACTGCCTCATCATTTACGACATCCTGAGCGGGACGATGGGCATCACGAACGAGACCAAGCTGCTCTTCGAACGCTCGGAGTACCAGTCGTCGAGACGCCCCGAGCTGTCGACGTTGATGGAGCTCGAGACGGGCGCTTCCGCGCTGGCCCATCTCTCCTTGGGATACGGCATGGCGCTGCACGTCGGGCACGGGTATCACGATCGTTGGGCAGTGGGTGACGGCCGCATCCTGAACGGCGATCTCGCGCGGATCACGAACGGCGATCAAGGCCATCTCTATCCGACCTACGCGGTCAACTGCCATTCGGCCGCGATCGATTACGATTCGTTCGGAGAGAAGATCCTGCTCATGCCTCAGGACGGCGTCGTCACCTACATGGGATGCACGAACGCCGACTTCCCGGGAGCGGCCCGTCCCTTCACCCGCGACTTCTTCGAGACCATCTACGGCGAGCCGGGGGCCACGATCGGCGACGGCTTCTTCGCGTCGCTCGCCGCCTCGGCCCTCACGGGAACGCAGATCAATCTGGAAACCCAGGCGCGGTTCATGCTGTACACGCAGACGCTGCTGGGAGAGCCGGGCATGCCTTTTTGGCCGCGTACCCCGGACCTGATCAACGCGAGCCTGCCCGACTACTCGAACTTCCAGGTTCCGATCGGAGTCGACCGCCTGCGGGTCTCCATCAATCCAAGCGGCGATCCCGTGGATGGCGCGAGCGTCTGCGTGCACAAGAACGGCGAGAGCTACGCGGTCGGCGCGCTGGGCGGAGGGGCGCGCGAAATCATCGTGCCGTTCCACCCGCGCAGCACGGGAGAATTCTCGCTGGTCGTGACGGCGCCCAACTGCGTGCCCTTCCGGTTGACCGGGACGGTGGTCGCTCCTACGGCCGCCCGCGCGCTGTACCTGAGCGCGTTCGCCGCGCTGGACGACGGCACCGCCTCGAGCCGCGGCAACGGCAATGGGCAGGCGGAGCCGGGCGAACGGCTGCGCGTGAGCCTCACGCTCGGGAATCAGGGTACCCAGGCGGCCGGGAGTGTCGACGCCCGCTTGCGGCTCTCTTTGGGCGCGCCGGCGGGATGCGCGACGATTCCCGACTCGACCGCCTCCTTCGCCAGCATTGCGGCCGGAGGGACGGCCGGCGATGCGAATGCGTTCCTGATTGCGTTTCCTTCCGAGATGGATGCGATCTTCGGTTCGTCCGACCGCATCGAGATTCCGTTCGTGCTCGTCCTCGATCCGGGAGGAACGGCCTCTCGCGTGGAGGTCACTCTGCAGGTGGCTCGTCCCCGCCTGCGCCTGGCGGTGAACAAGTTGACCGGTTCGGCGGGCACGCAGCGCTTGTGGGTGGGAGTCGAGAATTATGGGGAGGGGACCGCGAGCCATCTGCTCGGGAGGCTGAGAAGCCTCGACACATCCGCGATCATCGTGATAGGACAGGGCGTGCGCGCCCAGCACGACATCGCCCCGGGCGACACCGCGCTCGTCGGCCCGTTCAGTTTGGACATTCGCGATGCGCTCGGCCGCCTGGACTTTGCGCTCGTCGACACCTTCCAGACGCCCGACGACACCTTGCACGCGCGCGATCTCGATCTCGACGGTCCGGCCCCGCCCCTCTCGCCGATGCTCATGGGCCAGCTGGAAGCGATGCGCATCACCTGGTCGCTGCCGAGCCAGGCGGGGGACGGGATCCACGGGTTCAAGGTGTACCGCATGCCTCCGGAAGGCGGCCTATACAAGGATGTGACGCCCGGGGTCTTGACCGAGCACCGATTCTTCGAGGATGTGGGCCTCGGATCGCTGGAGCAGTACACCTACCAGATCGCCGCGGTCGATCGCGGAGGCAATGTCGGCGTGCGCTCCACGCCCATCTCGGCCTACACCACTCCGGGCATCGTCGCCGGTTGGCCGAACTTCGTCGATGTGGCGCTGAAATCCTCGCCGCTCATCTGCGAGCTCGACGGCTGGACGGGGACCGGTCGCGAGGTGGTGATCAGCGCCGAGACGATCTACGGCTACCATGGAAACGGCTCCGAGGTGGCCGATGGCGACGGCGCCGAACTCACCAGCGGCCCCTTCGCCGGCGAAGCGCAAGGCTACTTGATGGACGAGTTCTGGGCCCGCGCTTCGGCGGGCGACATCGACGGCGATGGGGATGTGGAAGTGCTCGCGATCGCGTTCAACCACACCAACCAATCGCCGAGCGAAGACTATCCCGATCCTCACGGCGAATTGTTCTGTTGGGGCCCGCGGGGAACGCTCGAGTGGGTGTATGTCTTCGAACGGGGCGGAATCTGCTGGTCGACGCCGACGCTTGCCGACCTGGATAACGACGGCCGGATGGAAGTGATCTTCGTGGGAGGCAAGGACAACTTCGCGGGCATCTATGTGCTCGATTGCTATGGCCAGCCCTGGATGCACACGAACAGCAAGGGGCTGCTGCGCGATCTGCACGGTTCCAATCTCTTCCAATCTCCCGCGATCGGGGATATCGACGGGGACAACCTCCCCGACATCGTGCTCGCGACCCGCCACGCGAATGCGCAGCTCGGCGCGTTGTGGGCGCTCAACCGCGACGGCACCTCGCTGCCGGGCTTCAATCCGATGAATGACCAGGGCCTGCTCTTCAGCTCTCTCGGGCAAGCGACTCACACCACCGGGTCGCCGACGCTGTGCGATGTCGACGGCGTGGCGGGCGACGAGATCTTCATCATCACCGAGACGCGGCTATGGTGCGTGAGGAAGAGCGGAAAGCTGGTCTGGTCGTACACCTTCCCGGTGAATTTCTCCGTCCGCTACTACGAGTTGCTGCCGGAACCGGCCCTGGGAGACCTCGACCGCGATGGCGATGTGGAGGCGGTGCTGGTCGACGCGGCCGGCAAAGTGCTGGTCCTCGACGGCGAGACGGGCTCGCCGCAGTCTCCCTTCCCGATCACCCTCGATTCGACGATCAAGTACGGCTCCTGCATTCTCGCCAACATCGACGAGGATCCGCGGCCCGAGATCATCTTCGGAGACGAAAAGGGATACGTCCACGCGTACCGCTACGATGGGCAGCTGGCGCGCGGGTTCCCGCTCTACTACGGAGGCAACTTCGTGCGCCAGTCGCTGGCCGCTTGGGATCTCGATCTCGATGGACATCAGAACCTGGTGGCGCAGGCGACCGACATGCAGAAGCTCGTGATCTTCGACATGGCCAATTCTCCGTTCCCGGCCGATGAGACGGAACGCGCGGCCCAGAATCCGTGGCCGATGCGTTTCCGCGACGCGTACGCCACCGGCCGTCTTTCGCCCGTTCCTCCCGTGGCCGTCCATCTCGTGCTCGAAGCCCCGGTCCCCGGCGAGGGGGGGGAAGTGACCCTCACCTGGGAGACGGCGGAAGAGGCGATCGCCTTCCGCGTGCTGCGGCGCGCGGCCTCGGAAGAGACGGCCGTGGTGGTGGGAGAGGTCGCGGCCGACGGCCGGCCGGGCACGCATCGCTACAGCTATCTCGATCGCCCGCCGGTGTCGGGTTCCTATGTCTACCGGATCGTGGTCGTCCGGCCCAATGGCCTTGAGGAACCGGGCGCTGAGCGCGAAGTCACGGTCAGCGGACCCCGCATCGCGTTCGGGATCGATCGCCTCTGGCCCGATCCTCTGCCCCCGGGACGGAGCGTGCGCATCGCGTGCGGCCTTCCGGGAAGCGCGGGCGCGGAGGTGGATGCCGCCCTGCATGTGTTCGATGTGCAAGGTCGCAGAGTGCTCACGCTCTTCTCGGGCCCGCACGCGCCGGGTGTGCAGACGGTCGATTGGGACGGGCGCGATGCGGAAGGCTGGGCCCTTCCGGCGGGGGTGTACCTGCTGCGACTCGAGATGGGCCCGCTGGTGGATTCGAAGAGGATGCTCGTCATCCGTTGACGGCGCCGCGGCGCGCGCAGCACACGGCGGGAAAAAAGGATTGCAGCGCGGCGGCACTCTCGGATAGCTTTTCTGCTCCGGATTTGCTGGGGAGTCGTCCAGTGGCAGGACACATGACTCTGGATCATGGAACCGGGGTTCGAATCCCTGCTCCCCAGCCATTCGTTCGTTCGGGCGGCTGGCGCAGGCAATCGCGCTTGCCTGCCATCGCGGTTCGTTGCGGGGCTATCGTCTAGGGGTTAGGACAGGTGGTTCTCAGCCATCAAACCGGGGTTCGAATCCCCGTAGCCCTACCAACCCGGCTCGCATGACCACGGGGGTCCGTTCTCCGTACACGCGCGGCGGCATCCCTGGCAGGCGGGGGATCGACCATGAGCGGCACTCCCGGCGCATTCCGGTCCGAGAACAGCCGGTGGCTGCGTGACGGCGAGCCTTCCGAGAAACGCAATCGCTTCTTTCGCGCCATCTTCAGCCGCGCCTGGTTCGTTCTCCTCCCTTTGATCGGAATGGTGATCGCGAACGCCACCCAAGTGCGCCCCAAGCTGAAGGAATTCGATCTCCTCACGCGCCAGGAAGAAAAGCAGTCGTTGCGGGAAGTCGGCGACATCCGGCTGCAGGCCGGCGTCGTGCGCGCGCAGGTGGCCGCGGTGAGCGTCTCGATCGATACCCTCTTCGACCCCCGCGTGGAGGCCTTCCACACCGTGATCGACAGTCTGAGGGGGGTGCGGGCCGCTCTCGACTCCACGCTGGCCGTCACCGCCGCCCGCCATGATTCCCTGCGCGGCATCTGCGACGAGGTGAGCGCGCAAGCCGAACGGACGGAGCAGGCGGCCGTGCACCGTTCGCTTGCGCTCGACAGCTTGAGCGCGCTGGGCGCTGCGCTGGACGATTCCCTGCTCGCTTGGGATGAACAGCTGGCGAATGCGAAGGACGAGCTCTTCCGCGTGCGCAATCCCAAGGAAGCGCGCCTCCGGCAGCGCGAGAAGGCATCCGGGACGACGGGCGTTCCCGCCGGGGGAGGAGAATGAGCATGCCCCGGCAGGACACCGATCGCGTTTCCTTCCGGCTTCCCTGGATCGATCTGCTCGTCATTCTCCTTCTGATCGCAGGGTCGGCCTACGCGTGGATGGAAATCTCCGGGAAGCCTCGCATCGGCGCCCGCATGGGCGAGCTCGACGCAACCCGGGCAGAGAATGCCGGCGCGTTGGACGAGGCGCGGGCCGCACTCGAGGGGAATCGCCAGGCCCTCGCCGAAGCCGAGGAGCGCCGCGACGGCAAGATGGAGGTCCTCGTCGGTCTGGAGGCGGAGATGCGGCGCGTCCAGGCCTCGATTGACGAAACCCGCGAGCGCGATCATCTCGCCACCGACCGCCTCCTCGATTTGCGGCTGGAAGGGCAGCAAGCGCAGGCCCGGCTGAGAAGCGCGAACAAGGATCTCGCCTTCATCGAATCGCGAGTGGCCGAAGAGCAAGAGCGCGTCCGCGAACGGCAGGAGCGCCGCGGACAGCTGGCCGGCGAATGGCGGGAGATCCGGAGGCAGATCGCATCGGCGCGGGCCGAGATGGAGGCCGATCCCCCAAGCAGGTTCCCCGAGCACAGTTCCTTTGCCTCCATCGTGGAGTTCGGCGATTCAGGCGGCGACGTGATCGTGAGCTTGGCTCGCCGTGTGAAGAGCGCGGGCAAATGGGAGCTCGGTCTGCTCGGCGGGCTGGGCGTGGGAGGAGAAGCGGAGAGCGCGATCAAGGAAGGCGGGCTCTTCGCGAACTGGCTGCTCGTGCCGCGCAAAGCTTCCCTCGATTTCGAGGGCGGCATCCGCCAGCTCACCGTGCGCGAAACCGATGAGCAGACGACCGGGCCCTTCGCCGCCGCGACCTTGCGCTTCGCCCCATCGCGCCGGGAACGGCTCTTCCTGCTGGCGGGCACGCGCTACGCGGACGAAGAGCTCGGCGTGCGCTTGGGCCTCGGATTCGGCCGCCGCTGATCGCTAAGCGAGGCGACGCGCCGTTCGCCAAAGCCTGCGATGGGCCGACCCGCTTGCGATTCTCCTCAGGGCAGGAAGTCGCTTCTCCTTTCCGTCAGCGCGAATCCTGCGAAGCTCCGGCTCTCGACCGGCTCTGCCGGGCAACGAAGAGCGCGATGGCCCCCGCCGCCGCGACCCCCAGCGAATCGGCGCCCTCGATCATCGGTATGGTCCAGCGTTCGGTGCACAACGCCGCGACCTCCGTGGAGAGACCCGCTCCTTCCGATCCGAGAACGATGGCCAGAGGTTTTGCGGCGGGCGCGATGCCATCGATGCGCGCGCCTCCGCGGGGGACGAGAGCGACCGCGCGCACTCCGTGCGCGGCAATCCATTCGCCAAGATCGCCAACGCTCACGCGGCGATGGATCTCCATGCGCAGCAACCATCCCGAGGAAGCGCGCAGCGCGCGCGGGTGCAGCGGGTCCACGGTCTCGGCCAGCGCGATCAGCCGCGGGCAGCCGAAGACGCGGGCCGTGCGCGCGAGCGATCCGAGATTGAGCGGATCCTGAAGGCCTGCGAGCACGAGAGCCGCCAGCCCTTCTTCCTCAGGCTGCGGCAACGGCGCGGACGGCGGGCGTCGAAAGAGGCCTACCGCCCCCTGCGCGGTCTGGGTGGTGGACAAGTACGAGAGCAGGTCCTCGGTGACTTCACGCAACGGCCAATCCCGCGCGCGCATCTCTTCCAGCAGTGCCCGGCCGTTCGGGATGCGCTGCAGGCGCGGGCCGCAGAGGATCGCTTCGGGCCGGTAGGGCGAGGCGAGCGCTTCCTCGAGAAGATGGATGCCGTCCACGAGAAAGAGGCCGCTGCGTTCGCCGAGCTGGGGCCGTTGGGCCAGCTTGCGGATTTCCTGAACGAGAGGATGGCGTCGGGAGCTCAACAATGGCGGGCCTTGGGCGGAATGGGCGCGCGCATGGCTCGTGCCGGCGCCGCGGGTGCGCACCTGGCCGGTGCGTGCGCCGGTGGCGCGCACCCGGTCAGTGCGCGCATCGCCCGTGCGTCGCGGCCGCCCTTTCCCGGAAGCGCGCGAGCCGCTCATGCTCCGAGCGCCTCTTCCACGAGCTTGCGCACCAGCGCCGGATCCACCTGGCCCTTGTGCCCCTTCATGATCTGCCCGATCACCATGCCGCTGCGCTGCAGCGGGGGCTTGCCCAGGTCCGTGACCACCTGAGTCACGATCGCCCGCGTGGCCGCCTCATCGAGGAAGTGCGGAAGGTAGGGCTCGAGCACCGAGATTTCGAAGCGCAAGTCTGCCACTTTCTCGCGGCCCGCTTCTCCCGCCTTCTCGAATTCCGGGATCGCCTTGTGGAGCTGCTTGACATAGGTGGCGAGCACTTGGCGGGCGTCGTCCTCGGAGAGCTCTCCTTCCACGCGAGCATCGATTTGATGTTGTTTCATGCGGGCCTTCGCCATGCGAAGCGCGCTCACCGTGCGCGCGTCCCTGGCCTTCATCGCTTCCTTGTAGCGTTCGTCGATCTCGTGCGCGATTCCCATTCACGACTCCTTTCTGGCGAGGCTCACGGCCACTCGACCAGGAAGACCCGGCCGCATGCATCCGTGGCGCGAGAGACATTTGCCGCCGCTTGGGCCTTTGCCGCCGGCGATCAAGAAGCGGGGCGGGCGCGGTGGCCGGCTGGCCCGGCCGAGGATATCCCGGCCCCTGAGGGGTGTCGAGACGCGACGCGGGAGGCGAACGCTGCCTGCTCGCATGCAGGAGGCGGCCGGTGGCCCGCGAAGATCGGGGGTGAAAAAGCCAGAAAGTTGCGCTACGCTCCTCTGCTTCTCCGCAGGGTGCGGAGGGAAGCCGATTTCAGGAGGGTTCCATGGCCGATCGAAAGCACGGATTCACATCCCGGGCGCTTCACGCCGAGGGGCACGAAAAGGCCGCCAACGCGCACGCGATGCCGATCTTTCAGACCTCGACATTCTACTTCGACACCCCCGAGCAGGGGGCCGATCTGTTCGCCGGGCGCGCGCGCGGACACATCTACACCCGCATCGGCAATCCCACGGTGGAGGCGTTCGAGCGGGTCGTGGCCGACTTGGAAGGGGGAGAAGGGGCGGTCGCCTTCTCCTCGGGGATGGCCGCGATCTTCGCCTCCTTGATGAGCTTCTTGAATGCCGGGGACCATGTGGTCTCGGGGGACACCCTCTACGGGCCGAGCGTGAACCTGATCGGAAAGATGATCGCGCGCTGGGGCATCGAAAGCACCTTCGTCGACACTTCGGACCTCGGCGCAATCGAGCGCGCCTTGCGGCCGAACACCCGGACGCTCTTCCTCGAGACTCCCGCCAATCCCACCTGCCGCGTGACCGAGATCGCGGAGGCGAGCCGCCTCGCGCACCGCGTGGGCGCGGAAGTGATCGTGGACGCGACCTTCGCCTCGCCCTACTTCCTGCGTCCTCTCGAGCTGGGGGCGGATGTCTCGCTCCACAGCACCACGAAGTTCCTGAACGGGCATGGAGACGCGGTCGGAGGAGTGGCGAGCGCGTCGGCCGAACGGGCGGCCCGGATCCGCAAGTTCCGGCAGGACGCGGGGGCATGCCCCGCGCCCATGGATGCCTTCCTCAACCTGCGCGGAATCCGCACCCTCGCGCTCCGCATGGAAAGGCACGACGCCAACGCGATCGCCGTCGCGAAGTACCTGCAGAAGCACCCCAAGGTCAGCCGGGTCTATTTCCACGGGCTGCCCGAGGACCCCAATCACGCGAGAGCCCGAAAGGAGATGAGCGGGTTCGGGGCGACCTTCTCCTTCGAGTTGAAGGGCGGGTTCGACGCGGCAAAGACGCTCCTGAAGAACATCGAGATGATGACCCTCGCGGTCAGCCTGGGGACCCTGGACACCTTGATCCAGCATCCGGCCTCCATGACCCACGCCTCGGTGTCTCCCGAGATGATGGCCAAGCAAGGCCTCACTCGGGAGATGATCCGGATCCATGTGGGTGTGGAGGAAGTCGAGGACATCCTGGCCGATCTGGAGCAGGCCCTCGCGCGGGTCTAGCTGGAAGCTGGGATCCCGTCGAAGGTCCTGGGAACCTCCGGGAGCCGGTTTCCCCGACTCGGCATTCGGGAGGCGGCGGACACCGGCGGGACATCGCTTGCCTCCGGAACATCGTGGAGGCGGCCGGAAGAATTTTGCGGCTTTGGACAATCCCCGTTTCGGAGAAGAGCACGAGCCTTCGGCCAAGCGGATCTGAAGTACGATAAGTCTTTCAAAACAAGCAACCTGGCTCTCTTGGTCCCGAATCTTCGGGCCACCCTGTTCCTCGGCGGAATGGCTGCCTCCCTTCCCCTCGTGTTCAATTTGAAACGGTTGGCGCGGAGCTGATAGACCCGATCGGCCCGGCCGCGAGGGCTTCTCGCGGGCGAGCTCCCGCGCTCAAAGGTTGACCCGGATTCGGGGGCACCCTACATTGGCACTGCGTACCCGCAGTAACCACTGGCGCAAAAGGCAGCACGAGGTCGGTCTTTTCCCCGTTGGGGAATGGCGGCGATCGTCCCTGGGAGCACCGATGGCAAAAAGCGGGCTGAAGCAGGCAAGGCGTCCAAAAGTCGCCAAGAGCAAATCCAAGAACCGCTCCTCAGGCAAGCGGACCGCGGGGAAAGCTGCCGGAAAAAGCGGCGGCAAGAGCTCGCGAGCTCCCTCCAAGGAGGCGGCGCGCCTGAAAACCAAGAACCGCAAAGCCGCCACGAGGCCAAAAGCGGGCAAATCCCCAGCCGCCCTTCGCGAGCGTCCCGCCAGCCGGGCAAAGACGGCCATCCGCAAGGCTGCGCCTTCCAAGCCTTCCCCGGGCAAGCCCTCGTCTGCCGCCCGCGCTTCCAAGCCGGCGGGCGGCAAGGCCCGCCCAGAACTCCCCAAGGGCAAGGGCCAACCGGAAATCCGCAAGGCCAAGGGCCAACCGAAGATCGGCAAAGGCCTCCATGAACCGAAAGGCGGGCTCGGAGTCCACAAGGGGCTCGTCAAGGTGCTCACCAAGACGGCCAGGAAAGCCAAGGAACGTGCCGCCCGGCTGAGAGGCGAATTCAATCCGTCGGCCGACTGGGAAGACTTGATGGCCATGGCGGATCTGGACGGGGTCCGTCCCTACACCTTGCGCGGCGAGTTCCACCGAGGCGAAGTGATCCAGCACAAGGTCTTCGGGCTGGGCATCGTCGTGAACGAGGTGGGAGGCGGGAAAATCCAGGTTTCCTTCAAAGACGGTGTCCGGCTGCTCGTCAGTCAGTGGAAACTCTAGCGAATCATCCGTGCCGGCGCGCAACGAGACGGGCGGTCACGGATCCTGAGCGAGACTCTGAATGCGGTCTACGCCATCGCTCGCCAGGGACGCGGCCGGCGAATCCGGCGCGAGCGTGAGGATCGTGTAGTAGGAATCGAGCGCTTCCTGGTAGCGGCGCAGTCCTTCGTGGACTCTGCCCTTCAGCAACATCTCCTGCGCCTTCGCCTCGACTTTCGCTTCCACTGCCGCGCTCCACGGAGAATCGGGCCAGTTGCTCAGGAAGGCGCCCCCCTGCTCGAGAGAGACGTCTCCCTTCGAAAGCTCGTCCATGCGCGCTCGTGCGGCCTCGACCATGCGGACGGAAGCGGGGTCCTTGGCTTGCGCATGGCCTTCGAGGACTCCGTAGCAGGCGGAGAGATCGTCCAGCTCGGGGATCGCGAGAAGCATCCCCGCGACGGCGCTGTCGGCCCACGCTCCGCCGCTGGAATCGGCCGCGAATGAGCTCAGCCGCTCGACCGCCTTCTCGGGTCTTCCGGCAAGCAGGTATTGCATGCCCAGCCGGTAACGCATCTCGCCGGCCCGCGGATGATCCGGGTAGTTCTTGATGAAGCGCTCGAGGAAATCGGTGGGCGGGGCTTCGGCCAGGATGACTTCGAGTTGGGAATCGAGAAGCCCGTCGCGTTCGGCCACTAGCATTTCCCGCTCCCGCGCAGCTTCCGGCGCGTGAGGCCAGGCCGCATCCTCCGCGTTCGCGCGCTCGAGGATGCGATCGTAGCCGGCGATCAGTTCTCCGTAGTTGCGCAGCAGGGGATGCTCGCGATGTTCGCGCTGGCCCTTGAAGCGAACGAGCTCCAGAGCCCCCGCCAGACTGCCGACCACGCCTTCTTCACAGCGCAGCGCGCGCTCGAACAGGAAGAGGGCCTCGCTCGGGTCGCGCATCCCTTCGGCCGCCTTGGCAAAAAAGAGCGCGCGCTCCTGGCGATACTCGTCGTCCGGCTTCGGCTTTCCAGGAACCAGGCGGGCGGCCAGGCGCTGGGCCTTGGGGAGCCTTTCGGTGAAATAGGGATGCGTGCGCCAGTAGCTGTATTGGTGCGTCTCGAAGCTTCGCTCGTGCAGACGCTCGAGCAGTTGGGGCCCGCCCTCCGAACCGAATCCCGCCCGGGTGGCCAACCGGCTGCCTTCTTCGTCCGCCTCGAACTCCAGATTGCGCGAGTATCCGCGCTCGAAGAGCGCTTGCAGCACGCCGCCAAAGACATCCGAGGCCTGAAGCAAAGCCTGCTTGCCCGTCATTCCGATCGCCCAGTCGCGCGAGCCGGGATCGTCGGGAGTCACGATCTCCGCCGAGGAGTGGGAGTCATCCGCGCCCATGAGAATCCCGACCATGAGGGCCGTGCGCGCGAGCGAGAGAATCGAATTCATGCGCGAGGCGCGATGAAAGTGGCGCTGGCTCACATGGGAAATCTCGTGGCCGAGCAGATGCGCGAGCTCGTCGTCGCTGAAATCGGCTTGCATGATCCCTTTGGTGACGAAGATGAACCCGCCCGGCAGAGCCATCGCATTCGGCTCCTCGAGATCGAGCACCGCGAAGCTGTACGGCGTGTCCGAATCCTCGCTCACCGCGGCCACCTGATAGCCGATCCGGGTGAGCCGCCTGTTCCACTCCTCCTCCTCCACGATGCCCACGCCGTCCGCGAGAGACATCGCCACTTCGAGGCCCAGGCGCACATCGCCCGAGAGAGGATCGCGTTCGATGCCGGCGGGAGGAGCGTCTTGCGTAGCTGCCGGCCCCCAGGCGGCCGCTGCCGCGCCATGCGGCGTCAGGCCGGCGAGAGCGAGCGCGCCCAGGATCAGAGCGACGAGGACCGCGGGAGCCAGGCGCCGGTTGGACAGCGCGGAGGCGATTTCGGGCGCCCGGTTCGGGCGCGTCATCTGCGCACGCGAGCGAACGCGGCAGCGAATGTCAGAGCGGTTCGTCAACGCCGCACCTCGAATCCTTGGGGGAGGGAGGAGTCGTCGCTCCACGTCGCTTCCACCCGTTCCACCTTCGCCATGGATGGGCCGTGATGCAGGTAGCCGAGCAAATCGTGAAGCGCCTGTTCGGGCCCGGCCGCGACGACTTCCACCGTTCCGTCGGGGAGATTGCGCGCGTAACCGCGCAAGCCAAGCCGGCGCGCCGTCGAAACGGTCTCGGCGCGGAAGCAGACGCCTTGGACCCTGCCGAAAACGATCGCCCGGAATTCGCGCATGCTCACGATCCTCCTCGCCGACCGGGACGCCTCAGGGGCATGCTTTCATGCGAACAAACCGCCGTCAATCCGGCCGGGTTCCGGGCGCCCGGGGCGGAAGGCGGGTTTCAGGCGCGCCTTGCGCATTCGCCGCTGGGCCCGCATGCTCTTGAAGGCGGCGGCCGAGTCAACGATGGGGTGGCAGCGGTGAACGAGCGCGATCCGGGAAGAGCATCCGAGCGAGAAGCGGATCGGGCCTTTGCCCGAGCGCCCAACGGAGCGGGGAAGGAGGGCGACGACCTTCTCGCGATGGGAGTGCGCCGCTATCTTCCCGGTACGACCCTGACCTTCCCCCAGGACGCGTATGCGCGCATCGAGCACCCGAGCTTCACGGCGGGCCGATCGCGCGCCGGCGCGCTCGCGGCCTTGCTGGGCGATGACGCCCACGATGCGGGGAACGATTCCGCAAACGATGCCGCGATCGAGTCCCAAGGCGTCCGAGGCGACGGTCCTCTTCTCTTCCTCGACATCGAGAGCCTCGGTTTCGTGGGCCGCCCCGTCTTCCTGATCGGCGCGCTCACGATCGCTCCCTGTCCCGCCGAGCGCGACGGCGAGAATGCGCGCGGCCGTCTGGTCCAATACCTCGCCCGCGATTACTCCGAAGAGGAGGCCATGCTCGCGGCCTTCTTCGAGGAAGGAAGAGCGTGCCCCGCCTGGGTGAGCTTCAACGGGCGGACCTTCGATGTGCCGAGCCTGCTGCTTCGCGGCACGCTCCATCGCTTGCAGGCGTCCTCGCCGGCGCGCCACCTCGATCTTCTTCCCGTCGCCCGCCGCCTGTGGGGTGCGCGGCTGCCCGATTGCAGGCTGCAGACGCTCGAGCATCACATCTGCGGCCGTCCGCGCGGAGACGACATCGCGGGCGCGGACATCCCGGCCGCCTACCATGACTTCGTGCGACACGGCGATCCCTGGGAAGTCCTTCGCATTCTCCATCACAACGCGGCCGACCTCGTGAGCCTGTGGCGCATCTATCGCGAGGCGTGCGCGCAGGCGGATGCGTGAACGAAGGCGCGCGCCCGCAGCGGCGCCGGGCGCTTCGGCACGGGGGAGGGCTCAGGGTTCCCCGGCGGGAATGCGGAGGGTCCCGGGCCGAAATGCGCGGGCAGCCGCGTCAGCAGCCGATTCGGCCGAGTTCTCCGTTGACCCGTGGACTCGCGGCCGTAGAATGCGCTCGTCTGTCGAATTCCCGTTCCATTGCGGCGCCGAGCTCGTAATCCGCTCGAACCAGAGAAGGTAGACGCTTCTATGAAGAAGTCGCTCGAGGGGGCGCGAGATGCCCGTACCGGTAATTCCGCTTCCCGGGCTTCCCACGCCACCAATTCTCCTCAACGGGACTCCCGAGTGCGCCGCCGGGGCCGGCCGCGCCGCTCGGCAGGCAAGTCGGGCGCGCCTCTGCTCGACAAGCTCGAGAATATCGGGCATCGCAGCCACTCGCTCGTGCACATTGAAGAAGTGGGAGCGCGCGAGCCTCGCTGGGGCGAGGTCGAGCCGCCGCTGCCCGAGCCGCTGCGCTCCGCGCTGGCCGCGCAAGGGATCGAGCGTTTGTATTGCCACCAGGCGCAAGCGCTCGAGAGAGCGCGGCGCGGCGAGAACTTCGTCGTCGTCACCGGCACGGCGAGCGGCAAGACGCTCTGCTTTCAATTGCCCATTCTCGAACGCTTGCAGACCGATCCTCATGCGACCGCCCTGCTGCTCTATCCGACCAAGGCGCTCGCCCAGGACCAGCTCAAATCGCTGGTCGCTTTTCAGGATGCCAGCGCCGGTGCGATCTCGTTCTTGACCGGGACCTACGACGGCGACACGCCTCCGCGGCAGCGCACGCGGCTGCGCGACGAGGCCGCCGTGCTGCTCACGAATCCCGACATGCTGCACTCCGGCATTCTGCCGAATCACGCGCGCTGGGCGCGTTTCTTCACGAACCTGCGCTATGTGGTGTGCGATGAGATCCATGTCTATCGCGGCATCTTCGGCTCGAATGTGTCGAATGTGCTGCGCCGCCTGCGGCGGATCTGCCGGCATTATGGAAGCGAGCCGGTCTTCATCGCCTCGAGCGCGACGATCGCCAATCCGCGCGAGCTCGCGCAGCAATTGACCGGGCTGCCCTTCGAGGCGATCGAGGAAGACGGCTCCCCGCGCGGCCGCAAGCACTTCGTGCTGTGGAACCCGCCGGTCATCACGGCGATGACGATGGACCGCCGCAGCTCGAATCTCGAGGCGCGCGACTTGCTCGCCTCGTTCGTGCGCGACGGGTACCAGACGATCACCTTCGTGCGCGCGCGGCAGGTGGCCGAAGTGCTGCTGCGCTACAGCCAGGAGACGCTCGGGCGCGACGGCGGCGGGATCGCCTCGCGAGTGCGCTCGTATCGGGGCGGCTACCTGCCGGAGGAACGCCGCGCGATCGAGCAGGCGCTCTTCCAAGGCGAGCTGCTCGGCGTCATCTCGACCAATGCGCTCGAGCTCGGCATCGATGTCGGCTCGCTGGATGTCTCGCTGCTGGTGGGCTATCCGGGAACGATCGCGAGCACCTGGCAGCAGGCGGGCCGCGCGGGACGGACCAGCGAGGACTCGCTGGCGGTCTTGATCGCGCACAATACGCCGATCGACCAGTACCTGATGCGCCATCCCGAGTACTTCTTCCGCCAGTCGCCCGAGAACGCGATCGTCGCCGGAGACAATCCCCACATCCTGCTCGGACACTTGCGCGCGGCCGCGTACGAGCTGCCCGTGACGGCGCAGGACGAAGGGCTCTTCGGCGAGTACGCGCCCGCGATCCTCGAGATCCTGCAGCAGGCGGGCGAAGTGCGCGGCATCAAGGGGCGCTGGTACTTCAGCACGAACGGATATCCGGCGGCCGACATCAGTCTGCGCAACGCGAGCGACAATGTGTACGTGATCGTGGATGGGACGGCCGCGGCGGAGGAGTCGCCGCGCGTGACGGCGGGACGCCCGAACGCGGCGCGCCACGGCCGCGTGATCGGGACGCTCGACGAGGCGAGCGCCTACGCGCAATTGCATCCGCAGGCGATCTACTTGCACGAGGCGACCAGCTACTTCGTCGATCGCCTCGATTTGAGCGAGCGCGTCGCGTATGTGCATCCGGTCGACCTCGAGTACTACACCCAGTCGATCTCGGACAGCCGCATCCGCGTGCTCGAAGTGGAGCAGGAGCAGCGCTGGCGAAAGGCGGAGACGGGCTTCGGGCCGCTCGCGGTGAGCGAGAAGGTCTACATGTTCAAGAAGGTGCGCTTCGAGACGCGCGAGAGCCTGGGCTTCGGGCCGATCGATCTTCCCGTGCAGACGCTCGAGACCGACGGCTGCTGGATCACGCCCCCGCCCGAGGCGCTGGCCGAAGTGGCGCGCTACGGACGGGTGCCGACCGAAGGACTGTGGGGCATCGCGAATGTGCTCGGGGATGTCGTCACGCTGCATGCGATGTGCGATGTGATGGATGTGGGCACCTGCGTGGATGCGCGCGGCACCGGCTTGCCGGCGGTGTTTCTCTACGATCGCTATCCGGGCGGACTCGGCTTCGCCCAGAAGGCCTTCGGCCTGCTCGAAACGCTCATGAACGCGGCCTGCGATCTGATCTCGGGCTGCCCGTGCGAGGGCGGATGCCCCTCGTGCGTCGGCGCCCCGGTCCTCCCGCACGCGACCAACGATCCGGACGGCTCCGGGCGCGGGCGCATCCCCGACAAGGAGGCTGCGCTCATCATCCTCCATCACCTGCTCGAGAAGACGCCCTACGTGCCCAAGGATGTCGGCCGGGCGTGGGAGGGCATCGGCTGGGGCCCCGTGCGCATGCGCGCCGAGGGCGAGGAGATCTCGCCCCAGGAAGCGTGGCGCTCCTACAAGCCGCTGCCCCCCGAGATCGAGAAGCGCCTCCGCCGCAGCGTCGCGCGCCTCGGCGATCGCCATCCGCCCGCCTGATCCCCGTGCGCACATGCGGGCACCGTGCGCACATGCGGCGCGCGTGGAGCCACGCATGCGGCGCAGTGATCGCGTGGTCGTCGCAGCCGAATGAGGGTCGCGGGACCGGCGCGCGCCAAAGCGATTTCGAGCAGGGGGCGCGCGCCTTGTGCGCTCAGCGCTGTGAGAGCGGGAAGAGGCCTGGAGTCTTCAGCACCCGCGCTTCGCTAACATCCCGCGCACCCCATTCGGCAGCGACTCCCGCATCCGTGCGCACATGCGGGCACTGTGCGCACATGCGGCGTGCGTGGAGCCATGCATGCGGCGCAGTGATCGCGTGGTCGTCGCAGCCGAATGAGGGTCGCGGGACCGGCGCGCGCCAAAGCGATTTCGAGCAGGGGGCGCGCGCCTTGTGCGCTCAGCGCTGTGAGAGCGGGAAGAGGCCTGGAGTCTTCAGCACCCGCGCTTCGCTAACATCCCGCGCACCCCATTCGGCGGCGACTCCCGCATCCGTACGCACATGCGGGCACCGTGCGCACGATCAATCGTCGGAATCGTCGTCTGCCGCAGAGCGCACGCGGCCGAGCTCGTGGGCGTCGGGCTGCAAGTGATGGCCGGCGGCGATCCGTTCCCGCGCGATGTCGATCAGCGAATCGTGCGCATTCAGCGAAGGATCGTCGAGCACGCGCTCGAGCAGCGCGCGCAGGATCCGGCCCATGCCGGGCCCAGGCGTGAGACCCAGCTCCATCAGATCATGGCCGGTCACGGCGAGGTCCTTGACCGTCAGCGCCGCGTCGCGCGTCATCACGTCGTCGACGCGCTGAAGCAGGTTCTCCAGCGGAGTGCGATCGCCGCCCTTCCTTCCGTTGCCCGCCATGTCGGCCAGCCGCAGCGCGACCAGGTCGGGGATCGTCTCCAAACCGACCGAACGCACGAACCGGCGCACGGCGCTGTCGGTCCACTCGGTCTGGTAGTAGAACATGTGATGGTAGACGAGATGCTCCACCTGCTCGCTCTCCTCGCGCGAGTAGCGCAGGCGGCGGAGGATTCGGCGGGCCTTGCGCGCCCCGATCAATTGATGGCTGTAGAAGGTCCGTTGCCCCTCGTGCTCGTCGGCCGTCTCGGGCTTGCCAATGTCGTGGAGCAAGGCCGCCAGGCGCACGACGAGGTTCTCGCGCGGGGCCGCGTCCATGGCATAGAGGCTGTGGCGCAGCACATCGTAGGCATGAAAGCGATTCTGGGTGACCCCGTCGCACGCGACGAGCTCGGGAAGCACGCGGGCGAGGAGCCCCGCATCACGCAGCAGGAGGATTCCGCGAGAGGGCTTTTCGACCGCGAGGATCTTGTTCAACTCGTCGCGCACGCGCTCGGCCGCGATGCGCTCGATGCCGGCCGCTTCGCCGCGCATGGCGTCCCACGTGGCGGGGTCGATCGTGAAGTCGAGTTCCGCCGCCTGGCGCACGGCGCGCATCAGGCGCAAGCCATCCTCGCGAAAGCGCTCGACCGGGTCGCCGACCGCGCGGATCAGGCGGCGCTCGAGATCGGCCAGGCCGCCGAAGGGATCGTGGATCTCAGGCTCGCCCGGCGCCCAGGCCATCGCGTTGACGGTGAAGTCCCGGCGTTTCAAATCGTCGTCCAGCGAGCCGGTGAAGGCGACCCGTTCGGGATGCCGCCCGTCGACATAACGCGATTCGGTGCGGAAGGTCGTCACCTCATAGACACAACCGCCGATCGGAACGATCAGCGTCCCGAAGCGCGCGCCCACCGAAAAGACGCGGGGGAAAAGAGGGGTCACCTGCTCGGGAGTGAGATCGGTCGCGAGATCCCAATCGTTGACCGTGCGGCCGAGGACGAGATCGCGCAGACATCCGCCCACGAGACAGGCGTATCCGCCCGCCTCTCGAATGCGGCGAATGATCATGCGCGCGCCGCGAGGGGTCGCGCGCCGCACCCGCTCCATGTCCGCCTTGAATCCCGACATCTTCTCCTCATCCGCGTCCACGCGCGCGATTTGGTGACCGCACCATATCATGACCCCGTGCAGGGCGGAAGGTTCGGCTCCCGGGAAGGACAACTTCGCGTGACGCGCACGCGCTTGGCCAGACGGCGTTGCGGGGCGAAGGCGGTGCGCGGCCGGAAGATCCCGGCGACGACGCGGAAGGGGATTCAGGACGGTCCCGGGCGATAGCGATTCGTGAGCGGATAGCGCCGGTCGCGGCCGAACGCGCGCGGCGTGATCTTGATGCCCGGCGCGGCCTGCCGCCGTTTGTACTCGTTGCCCTGAATCATCGCGAAGACGCGATCGACCAGATCGGCCGCATGCCCCGCCGCGCGCAGGTCGCGCGGAGAAGCGTCCTCTTCCACGAAGGCGACGACGAGTGGATCGAGGACCTCGTACGGCGGCAGGCTGTCCGTGTCTTTCTGCTCCGGCTTGAGCTCGGCCGAAGGGGCCCGGTCGATCGTCGGCTCGGGAATCGGCGGGAGGTCGCCCGCGCGCGCCTGGGCGTTTCTCCAGCGCGCGAGACGATACACCTGGGTCTTCAACACATCCTTCAAGACCGAGAAGCCGCCCACCATGTCGCCGTAGAGCGTGCAGTACCCGACCGCGACTTCGCTCTTGTTCCCGGTGGCGAGGACAAGATGGCCGTACTTGTTCGAGAAGGCCATGAGGAGCATCCCGCGAATGCGCGCCTGCAGGTTCTCTTCGGTGGTATCGGCCGGGAGACCGCAGAAAACGGTTGCCAGGGCGTCCTTCGCATCGCGGAAGATCTCGTCGATGGGAATCTCATGAAAGCGGATCCCGAGCCGGGACGCGGTCTCACGCGCGTCTTCGCGGGTTTCACTCGACGAGAACTGCGAAGGCATCGAAAGCGCGACGACCGCCTGCGGTCCGAGCGCGTCGGCGGCAATCACGGCGGTGAGCGCGGAATCAATCCCGCCGCTCAATCCGAGCACGACTCCTTCGAATCCGTTCTTGCGCGCGTAATCGGCCAGGCCAAGGCAGAGGGCGCGGTAGACTTCCTCTTCTTCACCGAGCTCGGGGTGAATGGTCTGCGAGCTCAGCAGGATCGCGCCGCCCGTGGCGACGAAGCCGCTCGCCGGCGCAGGCGTGGAAGGGGCGAGAGAGCGCGGCTCGACGGTGAGCTCCGAGGCGAGGTCGGGATGCTCGACGACATCGAGAACGAGCTCGTCCGCCGGGGGAGGATCGGAAGGGCCGAGAATCGAGGAAGCTTCCTCTTCGGGCTCATCCCTTCCGTGCTCATCCCTGCCGCGCTCGTCTTGGGGCTGGTCCGCGGCCGGATGGGATTCCGCGGCATCGCGGGCGGCGGCACGATCGATGTCGACGAGGAGAACCTGTTCGGTGAAGGCGCGCGCTCGCGCGATCAGTCGGCCCGACGCATCGGCCGCGAGACTCTGCCCATCGAAGAGGAGCTCGTCCTGGCCGCCGACCAGATTCGTTTGCAGCACCGGCAGGCCCAGCCGGCGCGCGCGCATCACGACGAGCCGTTCGCGCGACCGTCCCTTGCGCGCGTGATACGGAGACGCCGAGAGATTGAGCATCAGGTTGGCCGCGCCCGCTTGCGCCTGCATCGCCGGAACGCCGTCACGCGCCCAAAGGTCTTCACAGATGTTGACGGCGATTCGCCAGGGGCCGATCGCATAGACGGGGCAGCGGCGTCCCGGGCGGAAATAGCGCTTCTCGTCGAAGACGCCGTAATTGGGAAGCGTGCACTTGTGGTAGACATCGCGCACCCGGCCGCCCGCGATCAGCGCCGCAGCGTTGTGTGGGCCGCTGGGGGAGCCGTTCGCAAACCCGACGAGCACGATTCCTTTGGTGATACGCCCCGCGAGCCGTTCGAGAAACCGCTGTGAATCGTCCAGGAAGGAGGGTTTGAGAAGGAGATCCTCAGGCGGATAACCGGTCAAGGTGAGCTCGGGAAACAGCGTGATCGCCGCGCCCGCGGCGGACGCCAGTTTCCAGGCGGTCACGATCCGCTCGACATTGCCGGGGAAATCGCCGACCGTCGTGTCGACTTGCGCAAGCGCGATGCGAAGATGGTTCTCAGCCATCGGATTTCTCCCGCGCCTCGATTCCCATGAGCACGCTCGAGTAGGCAATCTAGACGAAATGAGCGCGCGAAGCGACAGCAGAGTCCGTCGGGCGCCGCTCGGCGGGCGCGGAAAGGCGGACCGTTGAGACCCGCGCATGCCTGTGGTAGCGTGCCGGGCTCCCCGGAATGGGGCGGGAGGTTGCCTTGAGACGGGCCCAACGTCGGCTGGCAAGATTCCAATCGGCGCTCACGGGCGCCCGGCGGGTGCTCATCCTCACCCATAACCACCCCGATCCCGACTCGCTGGCCGGGTCTTTTCTCCTCCGGCGGCTCCTGCAGAAGCGCTTCGGCCTGACAGCCGAGATCGGCTACGGCGGTTTGATCGGACGCGCCGAAAACCGGGCCATGGTCGCGCGGCTGCGGATCCCCGTGCGCCGCGCCCGTGAACTCGATTTCCATCGCTACGACGCGATCATTCTCGTCGACACCCAGCCGGGAACGGGCAACAACGCCCTTCCTCCCGGCCGACTGCCCCACGCGGTCTTCGACCACCATCCCGTGCAGCCGTTGACCCGCTTGGTTCCCTTCCACGATGTGCGCGCGGACCATGGGGCAGCCGTCACGCTGATCGCCGAGTACCTGCATGCGGCGGAAATCGGGCTCGACAGCCGCCTGGCGACCGCGGTCTTCTATGCGATTCGTTCGGAGACGATGAATCTGAGGCGCGAAGCGACGACCGCCGACGCGCGCCTCTTCACCCAGATCTTTCCGCTCGTCGACAATCGCAAGCTCGCCGACATCGAGCGCGCGCCGCTCACCCGCACCTATCTCGTGATCCTCGACAAGGCCTTTCGCGCGACGCGCGTGCTGGGAGACACGGCCATCACCCGGCTGCCGGAGATTCCCTATCCCGATGCGGTCGCCGAGCTCGCCGATCTCATTCTGCGCGTGAGCGGGATTCATCAGGCAGTTGTGATGGGCGTCTATCGCGGGCAGCTCTATTTCTCCTTGCGCACGAGCGATCCGCGAGGCAATGCGGGAAGAGTGCTGCAGCGGATCGTGGGAGCGAACGGACGCGCGGGGGGCCACGAGACGATGGCGGGCGGGCGCATCCATCCCGCGGAGCTCGGGCGCACCCCGGAAGGAATGGAGCGCTGGCTCGCGCAGCGCATCCGCGAAGTGCTCGGCTTGACCGGCGTCCGCGCGACACCTTTGCTGCGCCGGCGCCGCAAGGTCGAGGGAAGCCGCAAGAAGAGGATTTCCGCCCGGGACGGATCGTCGCTTGCCGCGGCTGCAACCCGCCGCCGTGCAAAGCCGGCCAAGGGGAGGAATGGAAGGGCGAAGCCGAGCCGCCGGTGAGTGCCCAACGATGTCGGCCTGAGGCAAGTGGCGGAAAGCGCGTGCGAAGCGCATCGATGCAAGTCTTCCAGGACACCAGGGAGGAAGCGTGACGGAAAAAGCGTTCGATCTGATCGTGATTGGCAGCGGGCCGGGGGGATATGTCGCCGCGCTGCGCGCTGCCCGGCTCGGGTTGACGACCGCCGTCGTCGAGCGCGAGCATTGGGGAGGCGTGTGCCTGAATTGGGGCTGCATACCGACGAAGGCCTTCCTGCGCTCGGCCCATCTGATCGCCGACCTTCGCGCCGCGCGTTCCTTCGGAGTGAACGCGCAGATGGAAGCGAGCGATTTCGGCGCGGCCATGCGCCGGTCCCGGGCCGTGGCCGACCGGCTCTCGAAGGGCGTGCGCTTTCTGCTCGAACGCGAAGGCGTGGCCATGGTGCAAGGCCATGGGCGTCTCGGCGGCCGCGCGGGCGATTGCCTGCGCGTCATGGTGGAGGCGGCGCCGCAGGCCGGGAAGGAGGCGAGCGGCAAGGCGCTCGACAGCGCCGATCGCCCGGGCGTCGCGGAGCTGTTCGCGGCGAAGGTGATCCTCGCGAGCGGTTCTCGGCCGCGCGCGCTGCCTGCCCTGCCGTTCGACGGCGTCTCGGTTTTCTCCAGCCGGGAAGCGCTCGCGCTGGAGCGCGCGCCCAAGCGATTGCTGATCGTCGGAGCGGGCGCGATCGGAATGGAATTCGCGGAGATCTTTCACGCCTTCGGCAGCGAAGCGACCGTCGTCGAAATGCTCGCCCAGCCGCTTCCCGGCATGGAGCCCGAGTGCGCGAGCGAAGTCGCGCGGGCATTCGCGAAGCGCGGCGTGCGCATTCGCTGCGGGCAGGTCGTAACCGGGATCGTGCGCGAGGGCGAGGCCTGGCGCTGCCGGTTGGAGCCCGCCGCACAACCGCAGGCGAAGGGCGATTCCCGCCCGGCGGAAGCTGCCTCGCAGGCGGGATCGCACGCGGGAACGCACGCAAACGCGAATGCATCCGAGAGAGTGGAAGAGGTGATCGTCGACCAGATCCTGGTCGCCGCGGGCGTCGTTCCCAATCGCGAAGATGTGGGATTGGAGACGATCGAGTTGGGGAATGAGCGCGGCTATTTGCGAGTGGACGGGTACGGCCGGACGAGTGCGCCCGGCGTCTACGCGATCGGAGACTTGACGGGGCCGCCGCTTCTCGCGCACGCGGCCTCCGCGGAAGGCCTGATCGCAGCCGAGCACGCCGCCCGCGAGGGCGTCCAACGCGCGGCTGGAAGCGCGGCCGCACACGAGTTCGAACCTCTCGAGCGCGAATGGATTCCGGGCGTGGTCTACACCGATCCTGAATTCGCTTCGGTCGGTCTCACGGAAGAGGCCGCCCGCTCCGCGCACGGCGAGATTCGCATCGGCAAGTTCCCCTTCCGGGCGAGCGGACGGGCCGCGGCCGAAGGTTGGTCGAACGGATTCGTCAAGGTCCTGCTCGACAGCAAAGGCGAGCGTCTTCTCGGCGCGCACATCGTGGGACGCTCGGCGGGCGAACTCATCGCCGAGCTCGCCTTGATCGGCCGCTGTCGGATCCCGGTCGCGCGGGCGATCGCGACGGTGCACGCGCATCCGACCCTCATGGAAGCCGTGCCCGAAGCGATCGAGGCCGCGCTGGGAAGAGCGATCCATGTGTGATCCGAGCAAGCCGGACAGCAGCCGGGCTCGCAGCCGCGTCCGTCGTCGCCTGAGGATGGTCACGCGATGAAACAACACGATCCATCCCGCTCGCGCACGCACGGGCTCGCCGTGGTCCTGGAAGGCCAAAGCGCCTATCTGCCCGTGTGGCGAATGCAACAGCGGCTGGCCGAGCTGCGCTATCGTCTTTCGCTGCCCGATACCCTGCTGCTGCTCGAACACACGCCGGTGATCACCATCGGACGCCAGGGGAAGGCAGACCATGTTCTCGCGGGAAGCGAGACCGAAACGGTGCGCATCGACAGGGGAGGCGATGTCACCTGGCACGGGCCGGGCCAGCTCGTCGCGTACTGGATCGCCGACCTCCACGCCCACGAGCTCGGCGTGCACGCATTCGTGCACGAGTTGGAAGAGAGCCTGATCGCCTCGATCGCGCGCTTCGGGATCGATGGCTTTCGCCGCGAAGGCCTGACCGGGGTCTGGACGCGTTCGCAGCGCGCGCCCGGCGACGCCGCGCGGGACGCCTTGCGCGGAAGCCCGGCCATCGGCCGCGAAGACGAATCGCAGCCGGGCTGGGCGAAGATCGCGGCCATCGGAGTGCGGATCGCGCGCTGGGTCAGCTTTCATGGGGTCGCGTTGAATGTGCGCGCGAGCGCGCTTCCCGCGTTTCGCGAAATCGTCCCGTGCGGTCTCGCGGGCGCGGCGGTGACTTCGATCGAAAGCGAGATCGGCGAGGGTGCGCCGTCGTTCGACGAGGCGCGCTCCGCGCTCGCCGGCGCATTCGCCCAACGCTTCTCCATGCAGTGGCGCGAGCTTCGCCATCCCGCGATCACGACGGACGAGCAGGCCGGGGAGTTGATCGCCCGCCTGCTCGAGGAAAGCGGCAGGGGAGCGCGCAAACCTCCCTGGCTGCGCGCCGGACTGCCGGGCGGAGAGAGCTACCGGAATGTGCGGCGGACCCTGGAATCGAGCGCGCTTCACACGGTGTGCGAAAGCGCCCGCTGCCCGAACAGCCACGAGTGCTGGAATGCGGGCACCGCGACCTTCCTGATCCTCGGCAACCAATGCACGCGCGCCTGCGGCTTCTGTGCGATCGATCGCGATCCGCGTCCCGCCCCTCCGGAAGAGGACGAAGCGGAGCGCGTCGCGCAAGCGGCGGCGCGGCTCGGGTTGCGCCATGTGGTCGTCACTTCGGTGACGCGCGACGATTTGCCCGATGGGGGAGCGGCGCAGTTCGCTGCGACGATCGCGTCCATCCGCGCGCACCTTCCCCAAGCGACGGTGGAAGTGCTGATCCCCGACTTCGCCGGCTCGGCGAGCGCGCTCGAGCGCGTGATCGCCGCCCGGCCCGATGTCTTGAATCACAATGTCGAGACGGTGGCGCGTTTGTTTCCGCGCGTGCGTCCGGGGGCGGACTTGTCGCGCTCGCTCGGCATTTTGAAGGCGGCGGCGCGAGCGGGCCTGCCGGCCAAATCGGGCTTCATGCTGGGGCTCGGCGAATCACCGCGGGAAGTGCGCCTGTTGCTCGACGACTTGCGCGCGACGGGATGCGATCGCGTCACGATCGGCCAGTACTTGAAGCCCGCACCGGCGCGCTTGCCGGTGCACCGCTTCTACACGCCGGAGGAGTTCGCCGCCTTCGGTGAGGAGGCGCGCAAGCGCGGGTTCATTCGGGTGCAGTCGGGGCCGCTCGTGCGCAGCTCCTATCACGCCGGTCAATTCGCGGGCGCGACGGACGCGGACCCTTCCTAGCGACGGGACGGATGGCGGACGAGCCGTCGCCTTCCCGGCGGGCCCTTTCCCCAACCCCACTGCAAGTCGCTTCTTTGCTTCAACTTCCCACGGCCAAGATCCCGAATCTTCGATCCACAAGAAAAGGGATTGACATACCGAACAATCGTTCGGTATTCTCCTCTCGCCTGCAAGAAAGGGCCCGCCCCGAAAGCGGCGGCGGAAGAGCGGCCCGCTGGGCTGCGGAAGGGGCGGGCCCGCGAACCCGAACTGCCACGCGAGCGCGAACGGAGAATCCGCCATGCGAAGGCTCACACCCCGGCAACGGGAAGTCCTCGACGCGATCCTCGATGATGTCGAGCGGGAGGGACGCTTTCCTTCGATGCGCGAGATCGCGCGCCGCCTGCGCGTCACTTCCCCCGCCACGGTCCTGCAGCATCTCGAGGCGCTCGCCGCGAAGGGATTTCTGCAGCGCCGGGGGCGCCATTGGACGGTCGCTCCCGCGTCGCGCGAAGACCGGGGAATCCCGATCGTGGGTCGCGTCGCCGCGGGGCAGCCGCTGACGGCGATCGAGGAGATCGAAGGCCGCCTCACTCCGGAATTCCTGGGCGCGCGACGCGGCCGTTTCAGCGTGCGCGTGAAGGGAACGAGCATGGAAGGCGACGGCATCCGCGACGGCGATTTCGTCGTCGTCGATCCCGCCGAACCGGCCAGCGACGGCGATCTGGTGGTCGCTTACCTGGGCGAAGAGCAGGAGGTCACGGTCAAGCGCCTGCATCGCAAGGGAGGGCGCATCGAGCTTCACCCGGCGAATCCGGACTATGAAGTCATGCGCATTTCCAGCCATGACCCGTTCTTCCGCCTGGCCGGAAAGGTCGTCGGCCTGTGGCGGCGGTTTTGAGGCCGGCCCGTGCGCTCGCCTCGGCGGGCGCGCTGGCGCAAGGCGCAGGAGTCCCGGCGGGCCGGGAGTCGGGGAAGAAGGATCCATGCAGTGGGAAACGCTCGATGAGCCGATCGTCGTGCGAGCCGATTTCCGCGGCGGCGAGATCACCCCGCTCATCTTCCGGCGGGGACAGCAGCGCATCCGCGTGTCGCGCGTGAACACGCGGTGGACCGATCGCGAAGGACGCCGCGCCCTGCACTATTTCTCGGTGACGGCCGAGAGCGGCGATGTCTACCAACTCTGTTTCGACGCGGGAGATTTGCTATGGAAAGCCGAATGCGTGATGTACGAAGGCTGAGCGAGGGCGCGCCCACACGCGATCTCGGCGCGGGCGAGCGCTGGGGAGCGCATCCGGCGGTGCTGCACCTCGACATCGACGCCTTCTTCGCCTCGGTGGAACAGCTGCGCGACCCGCACCTGCGCGGCCGGCCGGTGGTGGTGGGATCGGGCGTGGCGGCGAGCGCGTCCTACGAGGCGCGCGCCTTCGGGATCCGGGCGGGAACCCCGCTTCATGAAGTGCGGCGCCTCTGTCCGCGCGCGGTGCTCCTTCCCGGGCACGCGCCCACCTATCGCGCCTTCGCCGGGCGCGTCTTCTCGCTGGCGGCCGAGCTTTCGCCCGCCCTCGAACTGCGCCTCGACGATGCGCTCGTCGAGCTCACCGGCACCGAGTGCCTTCACGGCCACCTCGTCCGCGCGGCCGCCCGTTTGAAGCGCCGCATTCTCGAAGAGACGGGGCTGCGCGTTTCGATGGGCCTGGGAACCAACCGCATGATCGCGCGCATGCTCACCCGGCTCGCGAAGCCCGATGGATTCGCGTGGCTGCGCCCCGGGGGGGAGTTTGCCTTCGTCGGCCGCCGGCCGATCGAGGAGCTGCCGGGCGTGGGGCCGCAGCGCGCGGCGATCCTGCGGGAGATGGGCATCACGCGCATCGAAGAGCTGCGCGACCTGCCCACCGAACATCTCCGCGATCTCTTCGGCGATCAAGGCGTGATCTTCGCCGCGCGCGCGAGGGGTCGCGAGACGCGCGCGATCGACGCGGACGAATTGCCCCATTCGATCCGGCGCGAGACGTCCTTCGACGAGCCGCAGACGGATGCGATCGCGCTCCACGCGATGCTCCACTATCTCCTCGAACGCGCGGCCGGGCAGGCGCGAAAGCTGGGCGCCGAGCCGCGCGCGCTGCGCGTGCACCTGCGGTGGGCGGACGGGCGGGGCCTGGCCCGGCGGGAGACGGTGGACGCGCGCGGGTCGGTGACGGCTCCGCTGTTCGAGCAGGCGGAGCGAATCCTGGCGAACCTGCAAACCCGCCGCGTGGGCATTCGAAATCTGGGGGTCGAACTGTCGGGACTGCGGCTCGCCCGGCGGGCGCAGCTCGACCTCTTCGAAGAAGCGTCGGAGAGCTTTTCGTGGAGGGAGGACGCGCGGCGCCACGGCGCGACGACGGAGGAGGGTTTGCCCGATGCAGCGCCGTTGGGGGCCACCCGCGCGGGGTGGGAAACGCGCGTCGCCGGCGAGACGGATACGCCCGGCGAGACGGCCGCCTGTGCGGGCGAGATGGGCGAACGCCCGTGGTTGCCCCTCGGGCGTCAGCGGCAGGAGAGGCTCGATGCCGTCGTCGACCGGGTGCGGGAACAGTTCGGATTCCGTTCGCTGGTGCGCGGTCCCTCGATCGAGCTCCTCGATCGCTTGCCCGCGGACGCCTACGGTTTCGTGCTGCGGACGCCCTGCCTGACGCGCTGAGGGGACGATCACGGATCGGATGCCGGCACGGCCATGAGCGCGAAGGCGAGACCCACGAGGGCGGGGGAGCGCGCAGCCGAGCCGCTTCTTCTCGGCATGAGCGCCTATTCGTTCCTGCGCGGCGCGGTGATGCCCGAAGGCCTCGCCCGCGCCGCGGCGACCGGCGGTCACCGAGCGCTCGTCCTGGCTGACCGGGAGAACCTCTGCGCGTCGATCACCTTTCTGGAAGCCGCCGCCCGTCACCGCGTGCATCCCATTCTCGGGTGCGATCTCGTCCTGCCTCTCTCCGCGTTCACGAAGGACGCAGGCGATCGCGTGGCCCCGGCGGACGCAGGCGATTGCGTGGCCACGACGGACGTGGGCGATCGCGCGGCGCGCATGGTCGTCCTCTGTCGGGATGTCTCCGGCTACCGCAATCTCTGCCGGCTGATCTCGAGATTCCACTTGAGCGGCCCGCGCGCGGCGGCCGAGTTCCTGGATTGCGGGCCCGGCGGGTGGTTCGTCCTCTCGCCCGAACCGCGCGTCTGGCCGTTTCTGCGCGACCGCCTTCCAGCGGGGTCGCTGGGCGCTCTCCTGACGCGGCCCGCCCCGTTCAAAGAAGAAGAGCGCCTGCTCGAAGAAGCTCGCCTTCAAGGAATTGTGCTCGTCGCTGCAAGAGATGTCTCAACCCTGTCGCGCGCCGATGAAAAGACCCGCCTGCTGCTTCGCGCCATCCGTCGCCAGGAAGTCCTCGGCCCGGAGCTGGTGCGAACGAGGGCGAACGGGCCGCATGCGCGAGATCTTGACCGCGGGATGCCGGAAAGAGGCGGGAGCGCGCGGATGTTTGCGGACCTTCCCCAGGCGAGGGCGCAGGCGGGCTCGATCGCCGAGCGTTGCTCGCTCGCGCTCGAGGACCTTGCCCAGGGACGCTTCCTCCTCCCGCGCGTGGCGGGCCGCGAAGCGCCGCGCACGCTTCGGCGCTTGTGCGACGAAGGGCTCGCGGCCCGCTCGCTCGCTCGCTCGATTCCCGCGCGGCGGCGGCTCGAGAGCGAGATGGCCGCGATCGAGACGCTGGGTTTCGCCGACTACTTTCTCGTCGTTGCCGACATCGTCGCGTGGGCGCGCGCGCAAGGCATTCGTCTCATCGGCCGCGGTAGCGGGGCCGCTTCGCTGGTCGCGTACCTTCTCGGAGTCACGAATGTCGATCCGCTGCGCGCGAATCTCTGCTTCGAGCGCTTCTTCCACCCGCTGCGGCGCGACTTGCCCGATCTCGACATCGACATCGCCTGGGACCGGCGCGACGAAGTGCTGCGGTATGCCCTCACGCGCTTCGGCGAGGGCCGCGCGGCAATGATGGGCACGCACCCGTTCTTTCGCGCGCGCGGCGCCTTTCGCGAGGCCTCCCGCGCGCTCGGGCTCGCCGGGGCGGACATCGCGAGAGGGGCGCGCAGGCTTCCGCACGCCTTCTTCGGCCAGCGCGTGCCCGCGGTGGAGCCGGCCGGCAGAGAGACGCCGAGCGAGCCGCGAGCGCCGGGAACGCACGGCCGGGGACGGGATGATGTGGGGAGCTACGACGGCGGCTACGACGGCGGCTACGACGGCGGCTACGACGGCGGCTACGGCGGCGGCGACGACGGCGCCGGAGAGGAAGGGCCCGCGCCCGCTCCGGCGCTCGACGGTCGCGCGATCGATCGCGAAGATGAGCTCGCCTTGCGCGCGCTCGCACGACAAGCCGACGGGCCGCTGCGGCGAGCGGCGTGCGGGGCGCTCGCGATCCTCGGGCTACCCCGCATGGTGGGAACGCATCCGGCGGGAGTCGTGCTGGCCGATCGCCGCATCGAAGAGATCGTCGCGCTGCAACCCTCTCCCGGGGGGCTGGCCGTCACGCAACTCGAGATGAAAGCGGCCGAGCGAATCGGGCTCGTGAAGATCGATCTTCTCGGCAACCGGTCGCTCGGAACGATCGACGAAGCGGTCCGGCGGATCGCGGAGCAGGGAATCGCGCTGGACCTCGAGCGGCTTCCCGAGCGCGACGAGGCGACGGCCGGCGTGCTGGCGGGGGGGGAGACGCTTGGATGCATGCAGCTCGAGTCGCCCGCGATGCGATCACTCGTCCGGCAGCTGAAGGCGCGCGATCTGGACATGGTGACGGCCGCGATCGCGCTCATTCGCCCCGGGCCGTCGGGAAGCGGAATGAAGCAGGCGTTCATCCGCCGCTCGCGCGGACGGGAGGAGCGCCCGCGCCTTCATCCGGCGCTCGAACCCGTGCTCGCAGACACCTTCGGGCTTCCGCTTTACGACGAAGATGTGATCCGTATGGCGGCGGCCGTGTCGGGTGGCAGCCTCGCGGAGGGGGACATGCTGCGAAGGGCGGTGATCGAGGCGGCCCGTCGCGCGAAAGCGGGCGGGGAGGGTGCGGCGGAGACGATGCATCGCCTCGAATCGGGGTTCCTTTCCCGGGCGCAGGCGCACGGCATCGATGCGCGGACGGGGAGCGAAGTGTGGCAGGCGCTCGTGCGGTTCGCGGGCTACTCCTTCTGCAAGGCGCATTCGGCCGGGTATGGAGTGCTCGCCTGTCAGTCGGCCTACTTGAAAGCGCATCACCCCGGTCCCTTCTTCGCGGCCGTCTTGAACCACCAGCGCGGCATGTATCCGGAACGCGTGTACGCCGAGGAGGCGCGCCGCGCGGGCCTTAGGCTCGCGCCGCCGTGCGTGGCGCGAGGAGAGCGAGGCTGGCGCTGGGAGCCGGAGCAAGAGCCGGCGAAGCGAGAGGGCGGGCCGGGAAGGCTGATCTGCGGACTCTCCGCGGTCCGCGGCCTTCACGAAACGACGATCGATGCCATCGTGCGCGAACGAAGACGAGGTCCGTTCCACGATCTCGCGGATTTCGCCGCGCGCGTCGGCGCGAGCGCGCCCGAGCTGGAAGCCCTCGTCCTCGCGGGGGCGTTCGATGATGCGTTCGGTCTCGATCGCGCGGACATCATCCGCCAACTGCGCCGCTGGCTCCGCCGGGCGCGATGCCCACGAGGCGCGCGCGGCGGCCGGGCGAGCGCGCGGCAAAAGAGGGCGGAACAGGGGAGGGCGGAGCAGGCGAAGGCGGAGCAGCAGGCCTTGCCTCTCGAACGGGGCGCGCCTGCCGTGGAACGGCGCGGCGACGAGGTCGCGAGCGGACGCCGCCGGGCGGTCAGCTTGCGCCATCGCGCCGGGCTCGAGCGGCGGCTGCTCGGGATGAGTCTCGCCCTTCCTCCCACGGCGCTTTTCCCAAGCCCGCGAAATCCCCGGGTGATCGTGATCGGGATGGCGATCGCGGCCGCGCTCGATGGGGCGCCCACGCGCGAGATCCGGGTGCGCGCGATCGTCTCCGCGAAGCGCGCCGTGCGGGATGCGCGCGGGCGCGCGCTCGTCTTCCTCACGCTGGAAGATCACACCGGGATGGTGGAAGCGATCCTTCGCGAGCGCGAAGGCGCGGGCCGCGCGTTCTCGTCTCCGCGCGTGGACGATTTCGTGGAAGTCCGGGGAATCGTGGAATCGAAGTACGGCTCGCCGTCCTTGAGCATCAGGGAATTCCGGGTCTTCGGCTCCCACTGAAATCCGCCCGCGTCATCGAACTCTCGATGACCATGGTCATGTCACCGCCAGGTTCCGCTTCACCTCGCTGCTTAGAACCTCGAACCGGCGACGACTCGCGGAAACGGCTCGACCGTCTCGCGCTTTCCCGCTTGAAATCGTCCGGCGGGGAAGGTTCTCTTGCCTCTTGCGCCCACCCACGGGCGGGAATGCGACGAGGAGGAATGAAGTGACGATCGCGCCGCTCGAACGCGGGCGGCGCGGCTTTGGGGGCGCGATGATTCCGGCGAAGCGCATGCATTCCACCGCGAGCGCCGATCGGCTCGCGTGCGTCCGGGCGTCAAGAACGATCCGCCTGCTCTTCTCCTTGATCGTGATGGCGGTCCTCTTCTCGGCCTACGCGTGGAACGCGTTCGCGCAGGACATCCCCGTTTCCCCGGAGGCCCGCGGCGGAGACGAGGAACAGCTCGGCGCGCGACTACCCCTCTGGAGCGTGATTCCGTTTCTCGGCATCCTGCTTTCGATCGCGCTCGGCCCCTTGCTCGCTCCGCATTTCTGGCATCGTCACTTTCCGAAGGCGTCGCTGTTCTGGGCGTTGTGCTTCGCCGTCCCCTTCGTTGCGGCCATGCGGGGAGAGGCGATTCATGAGATCCTTCACATTCTGCTCGTCGACTACCTGCCGTTCGTGCTGCTGCTGTGGGCGCTCTTCACCGTCTCCGGAGGCATTCTGCTGCGCGGAACCTTGCCCGGAACTCCCGCCGGCAACACGATGACCCTCGGCATCGGAACCCTGCTCGCATCGTGGATCGGGACGACGGGCGCCGCGATGGTCCTCATCCGCCCGCTGCTGCGCGCCAACGCCCGCCGCCGCAGGCGCGCGCACCTCGTCGTCTTCTTCATCTTCCTCGTCGGAAACATCGGAGGCTCTCTCACTCCGCTCGGCGATCCGCCCCTGTTCCTGGGTTTCCTGCACGGCGTGCCCTTCTTCTGGACGACGACCCACTTGCTCCCGTGCACGGCCTTTCTCTCCGGCCTGCTGCTGGCCGTCTTCTTCGTGTGGGATTCGCTCGTCGTGCGGCGTGAGGGCCTCAGCCTCCGGCGGGCGGGACCCGGGGAAAAGCGCGAGCCGGCGGGGGCGTCTGCATCGCCCGCCGCGCGACAGCCCTTCCGGGTGGAAGGGGCCCACAATCTGCTCTTTCTCGCGGGCATCGTCGGCGCCGTGCTGATGAGCGGGGCGCTGCATCTCCCCGAAGTGAAGATCGCCGGCATCGCGATCGGCGCGCAGGACCTGCTTCGCGATGCCATCCTGATTGCGATGGGGCTGCTCTCGCTTTGGACGACGCGCCGCCAGACCCGCCGCGACAACGAGTTCAGCTGGTTTCCGATCAAGGAGGTCGCCTATCTCTTCGCCGGAATCTTCATCACGATCATTCCGGCGCTGGCGATTCTGCGGGCCGGATCGCACGGCGCTTTGGCGGGCCTGCTCGCGTCGGTGCGCGAACCGGTCCATTACTTCTGGGCGGTAGGAGGCCTTTCGGGCTTTCTCGACAATGCCCCCACCTATCTCACCTTCTTCAACTCGGTGCTCGGCCGCTTGTACGAATCGCTGCCCGAGGCGCAGGCGGTCGCCGCCCTGATTCGCGATCATGCCGTCTATCTGCAGGCGGTATCGGCCGGCGCGGTCTTCATGGGAGCGAACACCTACATCGGGAACGCGCCCAATTTCATGGTTCGCTCGATCGCCCAGGAGGCGGGCGTCGACATGCCGAGCTTTTTCGGCTACATCCTGCGCTATACGCTGCCCGTGCTGATTCCGGCCTTCGGGCTGTTGACGCTCGTCTTCTTCTCGTGACGCCTTCCCGGCCGCGCGGCCGTTTGTTGCGCTCGGTGGCTTGCGCGGCCCGCCGGCGGGGAAGGACGGAAGCTACGGAGGAAAGGTCATGAGCCATCGCTTGCTCGTCATCGCCGGGTCTCGTGAAGAGTGCCGGGGATTTCTCGCCGGAGTGGCCGCGGCCAAGGGCCTGGCGTGGGAGGCGTGCTTCTCCGACGAATGCAATGTGCGGGTGGAAGGAAGCGAGTCCTCGATTCTGGGGCGGCTGTTTCGCGATCGCGCGCACAACTGTGCGATCCTCTCCCCGCGATTCGCCGCCGAAGTGCGCGCGGCGCTCGTTGCGGTCCCCGCAGAGAGCGGGATCGAGCTCGAGATCGAAGAGGACAAGCCGGTCGTGGAAGCGCGCCAGGGCTATCGCTTCCGCGCCTTCTCGCGCCCGCTCGCCCAGGAGATTCGCGACCGCCTCGCCCGCCTTCCGGCGGGCGTGCGCATCGAGCAACGCGAGGAGCGCGAAGCGGAAGACCGCGAGGCCAAGGGCATTGAAGCGTATGCGCCCGAACACGACTACACGCTGGAAGGATCGGGAACGCTGGTCGGCGAATGGCCCGCGGTTCTCGCCGCTCGCGAGAGCCTGGCGACCATTGAGCTCGTGCATCTCGAGCCCCTTCACATTCGCGTCGCCGAAGAAGACGAAGGAGGGGCGCCGCGCTAGACGCTGTCCGTCGGGGGGGCGCGCGCGCAGCCGGAGAATCCCAGGCGCATGCACATCATCGTCCAATCCGGGGAGGCCGCACACGAGGTGAAGCGCTCGCGCTTCCTTTCGTCCGCGCATGCCTGCGCGGCGCAAGAGGAGATCGCCTCCACCCTGGCCCGCCTGCGCTCCGAACATCCGAAGGCCAATCATCATGTGTGGGCCTGGCGAATGCTGGAGCCGACCGGTCGAGGGATCGCGGAACGATGCGACGACGACGGCGAGCCGGGAGGGACGGCCGGCCGCCCCACGCTTCAAGCCCTGCAAGGGCGGGCGGTTGTGAACGCGCTGGTCGTCACCGTGCGCTATTTCGGAGGCATCAAGCTGGGAGCGGGAGGGCTGGTGCGCGCGTACGGGACCGCCGCGCACGCGGCGCTCACCGCCGCCAGGCTCGCGGAGCATGTGCCGACCGCGCGCATCCGCGTGCGCGCGCCCTTCGCCTTGGCCGGGACCGTTGAAGCCTTGTGCGCGCGCGCCGGCGCAACGGTTCTGGGCCGCCGCTTCGATCCCGATCCCGAGCTGCTGTGCGAAGTGCCGCGGGTGAAGATGGAGGCGCTGCTGCGCGACTTGCGCGAGGCGAGCGGGGGACGCGTGGCGGCCGAGGAAGACGAGAGTTGAGTGGATCGGCGGGCTGTGCGGTGAGCGAGGCTTTCCTGGCTTGCCGGCCTCACCGGGCGCGCCGCCCCATGAGGATCACTTGCCCCGCGCGCGAGCGTAGTCTTCCAGGATGCGGCGATGATCGAAGGCGATCTCGTCGGGCAGCGCATCGAGAGAGAAGTAGCGCGCCTCTCCCGCGTCGTCTCCCGCCTGAAGCTCTCCGCGCGCCTGCACCGTGAAGATCATCGAGATCATCGGATGGCGCGGATCGCGCCCGGGCCCCGAATAGGCGTGGAATTGCTCGACGCGCATGCTCTCCAGTCCCGTTTCCTCGCGCAATTCCCGCGCGACCGCCGTCTCGAGCGTCTCGTCGGGTTCCACGAATCCGCCCGGCAAGGCCCACCCCGGGGGAGGATACAAACGGCGAATCAACAGCACGCGGCCTTGCGCGTCCTCGACCAGCGCGTCGACGGCGACGAGGGGAAAGGGAATCGGAACTTCGGCTCCGCACGCCGGGCAGGCGAGATGCCTCACGCTTCGTCCGGGGATGCCGCCCCGTTGGAGGGCGGCGCGGCGAGGTTGCCCGCGGCGTCTTTTCCCGACGGGCCGGCGATCTCTTCCGGCTTGAGGATGTCGTTCAGGGTGAAGAGCGCCTCGAGCGAGATGCCTTCGCGGGCGAGGTTCTCCGCGCCGCCCTGCAAGCGGTCGAGGATCGCGACCGCCCGGTCGGCGTGGGCTCCCAATTCGCGCACGACCCGCGCGGCCCGGATGAGCGAGCCGCCCTGCGTGACCACATCGTCGAGCAGGACGACGCGGTCGTCCGCGCCGAGATTCCCTTCGACCATCCGCCCGAGCCCGTGGTCCTTGCCGGCGCCGCGCACGATGAAGGTGCGCAGCGGATCGCCGTGGATGTGGCTCAACGCGGCGAGCGCGCCGGTGATCGGATCGGCTCCCAGGGTGGGGCCGCCTGCGGCGTCGGGCCAGTACTCCTGCAGCCGGTCGAGCAGGAGCGTGCCGACCAGATAGGCGCCTTCGGGATGCGTGGTCGTGCGGCGCAGGTCCAGGTAGAAGTGGCTGTGCCCGCCGGAGGCGAGGGTGAAGGAGCCGAATTCGAGCGAGACCTGGCGAATCACTTCCCGCAGCCGGGCCCGCGCTCCCCGGCGCTCGGTTTCGTTCGGAAAAATCGGCTTCATGCTCTCCCTTCTCCGGGAAACGGTTCCGCTGGGTGTCTTCAGGACTCGCGCGGTCGCCGCACGCTCGTTCATCCGACGAGAATGGCAGACGAGTCTATTTCGCCCACGAGGGCGATGTCAAGGCGCAGGGATGGCGATGGCAATGGCGATGGCAATGGCAATGGCAATGAGAATGCGCCCAGGGGAGACCCGGGCGCATTCTCGCCGGCCGCATGTCCGGCAGGAGCCAGCAGCGCTGGCTCCTCACGATCGCGCGGTCACTTCCACGCGTCGCATTCTTCACCGCCCGGACGATCGCCTCCTTGCCAGGGATCGCCCGGCATGCCGTCAATCTCTCCGCCCGTGTCGCGATCGTCGGCTCCGCGGTCGTTGCCCGAGCCGTCGTACACGAATCGGAAGGGCCCGGCCGGTTGACTCGCATTGCCCGCATCATCGAGGGCGACGACGATGAAATAGTAGGTGCCGGGAGTCGTCTGCTCATTGTAGACATAACGAGTCTTGGAACAGGGCAGCAGCGAGACGCCGTGCGGGCAGCGGTAGCTTTCCGTCCGGAAGGGACTGGGATCGTAGACCGAGATCCGGTATCCGGCCAGGTCCGTCTCGGCGTTCGCATCCCAGATGAGCGAGAATCCGCGCTCGTTGGCCTTCTCGATCGTGAACCCGGTGGGAGCGGCGGGTGCGCTCGGGAATCCGGATTGCGCGTTCGACGCATCCGGCGGAGCGAACGAGGCGTCGTCCGAACTGCAGGCGGAAATCGCGAGAAGCGTCGCGCCGGAGAAGACGAGCGCCGTCAAGGTGACCATGAATTTCGAACCGGTCATGAAAGACCTCCTCTGGACACGGGCCACGCCCTTTGGCGCCGCGCGCCGGGGCAGGGGCCCGGTGGTGTCGGGAATTCGCCATGCGGTAAAAGAGCAATTGCCATGCCGCGCATGACGGAACGGCCTTCCTCTGCCGTACGCCGCCGCCTCTTTCCGCTTGAGGCATGGGCGATTGCGCGGCTCTCGCGGGGCGCGGAGAAAAAAACCGGCAAGCCGCATGGCTCTTTCGTCCGGTCGCGCAGTCTGCAATGCTGGGAGCGGCAAGAATGCAAACCACCAGGAAATCGAAGCGCGTCGAACAGACGCGAGGCCGGGCCCCGCGCATGATGCGGGCCGGGGAGAAGGCGTGCGCGCGCGACCGATTGCGGCGCGCGGCAGTGGCGCATTTGCGCCGTTCCTTCACGGGCGGGGGGATTCTGCAGGCCCCGATCTTCGCGCTCCTCGCGTTCGTCACGCTGCTCGCGCAGGCGGGTTTCGCCGCCGCCCAAACGCCGCCTTCCAAGGAAAAGGCGGCTCTCTCGTGGACGCCCCCTCTCGCGCCTCCGCTTCGCCTGACGGCCACTTTCGGCGAGTACCGGAGCGGGCACATCCACGCGGGCATCGATCTGTCGACGGGAAAAACGACCGGCATGCCGGTGCGGGCCGCCGCGGATGGGCGCGTGGTGCGAGTGAGGGCGGGAGGCGGAGGCTATGGCTGCGCGCTCTATCTCGAGACCAGCACGGGCCTGCTCGCCGTCTATGGGCACCTCGAACGATTCCATCCCAAGATCGCGAAGTATGTCGAGAGCGAGCAGCGCGCGAAGGGCGAGTACGAAGTGGATCTGTTCCCCGAGCGCGACCGCTTCGTCTTTCGGGCCGGCGAGACGATCGCGTGGTCCGGACAGAGCGGGTCGGGCCCGCCGCACCTGCACTTCGAGCTGAGAAACGGCGATGAGCCTCTGAACCCCCTCGACCTCGGGGTCGCCGCTCCTGATTTGCAGCCGCCGGTCTTCGGGACCGTTCGCTTGCGCGCCCTCGCTCCAGACGCCTTCGTGAATGGGGGAGCGTCGGCATTGCCGGCCGGTGGAAACGGAGCGCAGGAAGTGCGCGTGTGGGGACGCGTAGGCGTCGAATGCTGGGTCCTTGATCGCAGCGGCACCACCGATGCGCGTCTCGCTCCGCGCGAGATCGACCTCTTCCTCGACGGGGAAGCGGTCTTTCGCCGCGGCTTCGAACGCCTCGATTTCGCGCGCAACATCGAGGTCGACCGCGTCTACGGCACGCTCGACGACGGACCGGGAACCTGGGGCTATCGCCTGTACACCTGGCCGCTGGGAAGCGCCCCCGACCTCTGCTCCGAAGAGGGGCTTTCGGGAAGAATCGATTTCGCTTCGCTCGAGCCCGGCGTGCACACGCTGCGCATCGAAGCGCGCGACGCGGCGGGCCGGTCCTCCGCGCGCGAGATCAAAGTCGTCGTCGAGCCGCCGGTGCGGATTCGAGAGTGGCGCGCGGTTCGTGAGGGGGAAGGGGGCTGGCTGATCGGAGCGCGTCTGGCCGGGGATGCTAGCGATCGGCCAGACGAGAAACCGGCTGGTCCGGTTCTAGAAGACGCGGCTCTCGGCGAGGCTGCACGAAAGCTCGCTGCCGGTCTGTCGCTTTCCTGGCGCGCGGCAGGCGAGCAGCGCGAGGCACAGGCCGCCGCGATCGGGCCGGGCTGGATCTCGTGGCGGCTTCCCGGATCGGGGAAGGTCGAAGTGCGCGACGGGAAGGGCCGCGCGCTTCTTCCGCCGATGGATGTCGCCTCCGTGCGCACGACGCCCGACCCTCCTCCACGAGTGGACCTGCGCTTTGAAGAGGGCTTTCTGGCGCTGGAAGTGTTTCCGGCCGTGCTTCCGAGAGAGCCGTTGAAGGCGTTCCTCTGCGGAGAAGGGCACAGCGTTCCCCTCACCCTCCGAGGCGTGGGCGAGAACGGCGGCTGGCTGTTTGCTGCAGGCGAAGAGGCCCTGAACGGGAGAACGGACCGCCTGCGGATTGCGACGAGCGCGCGGGCGGTGGAAGCGGAGATTCCCATGGACGGCTTGTTCCACGCCGGGCCGAAGGAAGCGGGGGAAGGCGTCGCTTCCCTTTCCGGGGCCGGAGATGCGGACGCTTCCCTGGGTCCCGGATTGACCCTTCGGCTGCCCGTTGATAGCTTTTTCGGGCCGGCCTGGCTGCAGGCGACGGTGGAAGGCTTGGAAGAATCCGAAGACGCAGCTCGAGGGCCCGGTGATGGTGAAGGCGCGGGCACCGTGAGCGGCCCGGCTGCCGAAGGAGAGTTGCGGCGAATCTCGGCCGAGTTCCGGCTGGATCCGCAAGGCTTTCCTCTTCAGGCTCCTTTGGAGTTGCGCGCGGACGCCTCCTGGCTTCCGCCGGATGCGGAACGAGGCCGGGTATGGGGCCTCTGCCGGCGGCGGGGAGAAGAGTGGAGCTGGCTCGGCAGAGTGACGCCCGACAGCACTGCCGGCGGAGGTTTCACGGCATCGCTACCCTCGCCCGGCCGCTATGCGCTGCTCGTCGATGAACGCGCGCCTCGTCCCAGGGCGATCTCTCCCGGACCGGGCGAAAGGCTCCTCGTCTCACCGGTGAGGTTGGAAGCGGCCGTGACGGAGGAAGGCAGCGGCTTCGCGCCCCAGGATGCGGACATCCTCCTCGACGGACGCATGCTGCTGGCCGTGTGGGAAGTCGACGAACGACGCCTCGTCGCCCGCCTGGACGCTCCCTTGGCGCCGGGCAGGCACACTTGGGAAGTCCGCATTCGCGACCGCGCCGGGAACGAGGGCCGGGAGAGTTACTCCTTCCGCGTGGCTGGTCGATAGGCCTGCGGCCGGACGGTCCGATCGCCAAGAGCAGCGGGCAGCGAGGAGCGCCATGCAAAGCGGCTGGCTGGATTTCGAAGAGCCGCTCGTCGAACTGGAGCGGCGGATCGAAGACTTGCGCTCCCTCGCCGCGCACGACGGCGACCAGCGCTACCAGCTCGAACAACTCCAGCGAAAGGCGGCCCGCGTCCGGAGGCAGATCTTCTCCAATCTCTCGACCTGGCAGCGCGTGCAGCTCGCCCGGCATCCGCGCCGGCCGTACACGCTCGATTACATCGGCCATCTGTTCACCGAATTCGTCGAGTTGCACGGCGACCGCGCCTTCGGCCAGGATCCCTCGATCGTCGCCGGACTGGCGCGATTTCGCGGGCGCCCGCTCGCGGTCGTCGGACATCAGAAGGGCCGCAACACGCGCGAGAAGATCCGGCGCAACTTCGGCATGTCCCAGCCCGAGGGGTATCGAAAGGCGCTGCGCGTGATGCAGCTCGCCGAGCGGCTGGGCAATCCCATCGTCTGTTTCGTCGACACGCCGGGCGCCTATCCGGGCATTGGGGCCGAGGAGCGAGGCCAGTCGGAGGCGATCGCCCGCAACATCCGCGACATGCTCCGGCTCGCCGTGCCGATCGTCGTCTTCGTGACCGGAGAAGGCGGAAGCGGGGGAGCGCTCGCGCTCGCGGCCGGGGATCGCGTCTTCATGCTCGAGTACTCCTTCTATTCCGTCATTTCCCCGGAAGGCTGCGCCTCGATTCTCTGGGAAACGCGCGAGAAGGCGCCGGAGGCGGCGGAAGCGCTGCGCTTCATGGCGTCCGATGCGCTTTCCTTCGGCGTGGTCGACGGCGTGCTCCCCGAGCCGGAAGGCGGGGCGCATCGCGAGCCCGCGGAGATGGCGGCCACCATCGCGACCACCCTGGATGCCGCGCTCGCCGAGTTGGCGGCGCTTCAGCCGGAGGAGCTCATTCGCGGGCGGCAGGATCGCTTCCTCAACATGGGCGCGCATCTCTCCGCGGAGCGCGCGGCATCCGGCCCGGCCACGAACGCGCGCGCAGGATCGGGAGAGTCGCCCGAATAGCGCTTCGCTACCGCGGGGAGCTTTCGTCCGACCAGCGGTTCGCTTGTGCGATCAGCCCTCGCCTGAATCGCGGCCCGTTCCCCGCGGTGGCCCGTCACACTCCCGCTTCCGGATTCCTCCGCTCCATCGATGGCCTTGTTGGGATGGCGAACGCGGGCGGGATCGCGGGCCTTTCACCTACGGAAGCGCTTCTTTCGAGCAGCGCGATCAGGCGTTCGCGCACGAAGGCGACTTCCGCGCGATGGTCCGCGCCCTCGGGACCGGCCGCGAGCCGAGGACGAGCGGCGGCCACGCGTTCGAAAAACGCGCGCTGCTGCGGGGAGCGCGGCGATTGCAGCTCCTCTTCCTCTGCTCGATCGAATCCGCGCGCTTGCGCAAGGGAATGGTCCGCGGCCGCGTAGGCCCGGCTGCGTTCTCCGAGAAGGAGCGTCTCGCTGCGCGGCTCGAGCGGCGCGTAGCGCAGAGGATTCGAGGTGAGGAAGAGCGCGAGGACGGGCAGGCCGAGCGCGGCGGCGATGTGCATCGGCCCCGTGTCGCAGCCGACATACGCGCGCGCGCCGCCCAGCGTCGAGACGAGCGCGGAGAGATCGTCGAGCGGGCGCGCTTGCGCTCGCCCCTTGCACGCTTGGGAAAGCTCATTCAACAAAGGCGCGTCCCTGCGTTCGCCGATCAGGACGATGGGGCCGTCGAAGGACAGCGTCTCGAGCAGATGCGCAAAGCGCTCGGCGGGCCAGCGCTTCGCTCCGCGGGCGCCGGGATGAACGACGAGCGGCGCGGCGGCGCACGCGTCTCTCGATCGGCTCGCCAGCTCTTCGAGCATCGGCGGAAGGCGCATGGGAAGGAGCGGGGGCTCGTCTCCGAATGCGGTGAGCAGCAGGAGCGGCGCGAGCGAATAGTGGCATTCCCGCTCGGGAGGTCTCACCGGACGATTCAACGCCTCCTGCGAGCGCGGGTGGAAGAACCCCACCCGGTGCGGCGCCCCGGAGACGACCGAGAGGAAGGCGTTGTAGAACGAATGCGTGTCGGGATTGCTCGCCTCGAAAACGACATCCCATTTCCGTGCGCGAATGTCGCGGAGAAAGCCGGGGTAGGCGTAGAGGTGGCGGATGAGCCACCGTTTCCGCTCGACGATGAGCTCGTCGATCCATGGACAGCCCGACATGATGGCGCCGTAGCGATCGCCCGCCAGCAGCGCGATCCGCGCCGAGGGCGCGAGAATGCGGAGGGCTTGAAGGAGAGGCGAGAGCAGCACGAGATTGCCGAGCCGGTTGTCCTGGCGCACCACGAGCACGCGCGCGGCTTCGGACAACGAGCGCAGATCGCGAGCGTCCCGCGAGGCGAAGAGCCGGCAGGCGAGGGGCAGGAGGGCGCGCTTGGCCCGTCGCTCGAGCCTCCGGCCCACCGGGTCACACACGACTGCGTTCCGGCCCGCCTGCGGATGCGGCCGTCCGCGCGGCTTGGCAGGCTCATATCCGGGTGGGTCGCTTGGGCGTGCGATCGTCCGTCCCCCTCGCGTTTGACATGCCCAGGGCCCTTTGCTACGGTCCACAGGATTCGGTGCTCGATGGATCGCGCCTCCCCGGGGAGCGTCCGCATGGTACGGATTGCGGCGAATCCCGGGCAAGGCGAAAGGCGAATGGTCGAGGCCTGAGCTGGCCGTGACGCGAGCGGGTCGCGCTGCGAGCCGGTCGCCGCGCGAAGCACGCCTCCGGCTTTGGCGCGCACGAGCCGCGGAGAGATGCATGATTTCACCCGAGCTGCTTGCGATCCTCGTCTGTCCTGTCTGCAAGGGCGACTTGCGCCACGATTCCGCCCGTCAGCGGCTCGATTGCCATTCCTGCCGGCTCTCCTACAAGATCGAAGACGACATTCCCATCATGTTGCCGGAGGAAGCGGAGCGGCTCGGGGAACCCGCTTCCGGCGGGTCCGGTACGCAGGGAGGCCGGAATCAGGAAGACCGGAAGGGCTGAGCCGTTCCGGTAGGTCGGGTTTGCTGGGGCAGCATGGCCGGAACCGTTTTTCACGCACATCGAGACCCTCGCGGGGGTGCCGCGTCGCCGCCGGCGAAATCCGCTCGCCCCCGGTTTCCGTTCGCGCCTCGACGTCTAAAGCTCGTCAACGCGATCGTGGCGCTTGCGTTCCTCTCCGCTCCGCTCGTCTATGCCGCCTTCCCGGCCGCGCCTTCTCCGGCCGATCCCGCTCCTCCGCCCGCGGCCCCGACGGCCGTCTGGGAAGTGATCGAGGAGAGCTCGACGGCGCTCCGCATTCGCGTGGACGTGCCGGAGCTGCAATGGATCGAGGGACCGGCCGGTGCCATCATGATCGCGCCGGGGTTCCCGGGCGAGGGAGTGGCCGCGGGCGCCTTGGGCTGGATTCCCGTGCTGCCCCTTCCCGTCGCCTTGCCTCCACAGGGCGAATTCCGGATTCGGGTGGCGAATGCTTCGTCGATGCCGCTCGAGAAGCGCGCGAGCGATCTTCGGCCCATCTGGGCGTACGAGGACGCCCGGGACGGAGGAGAAAGGGAAGGCGATCCGTCCTCGCCCCCCTGGCCGCCGGCCGAGGCAGAGCTTTTCTCGGGACGGGATCCTTCGAGCGATTTCGGATGGGTGGCGGCGGATGCCGAAGGTTTTGTCGAATGGGCGCCCGCGCAGTGGGCCGCGGGAACGCGGGTCCTTCCCGTGCGCGTCCTCGCCGCGCGTCCCGATGGAAACGGCGGCCTGCGTACGGCGCGATCCCTGGAAATCGTCGTCTCCTTCCTTCCTGCTTCGGATGGGAAGGGTCCAATCTCGAATCCCGAGAATCGTCCAGCGTCCATCGGCGCGCGCCGGTCCGCGTCCCTCGCGGAGGCGAGCGTCGTCAATCCCCGGCAGGCGCGCTCCTGGGGCACGAGGCCTGCGTTCGCGCCTGCGCCTGCGCCCGTGCTGCGGGCCCCGGGCGGGCGAGGCGACGGCTTCTCCACCGCGACCAGCCCCTGGCTTCGCATCGGGGTGCGCGAGCGCGGCGTGTATGCGATCACCGCGGCGGATCTCGAGGCGGCGGGGGTCGATCCTGCCGATGTGGACCTTGCCCAGGCGCGGCTCTTCTGCGGCCGGGCCGGCGCGCTTCCCGACACCGCCGACTACCGCAACCTGCCCTCGTGGATGGAGCCCTGCGCGATTCTCGTCGAGGACGATGGGAACGGCCGCTGGGATGCGGCCACGCGCGTCTATTTCGTCGGCAACGGCCCGGACGGCTGGTACGACGACCTCGACAGGAATGCTCCCGGTCCCAACGATCGCTACTACTCGCATCCCTACGCGCAGGAATTCCATTACTGGCTGTGCTGGGGCGGCGACTTCTCCACTCCGCCGCTTCGCATGGAAGAAGTGGACGCCGCGCCGCAGGGGCGGCCCGTGGTGCAGCGCGCGGTTACGCGGGCGCATTGCGAGCAGAACCTGTTCCAGGATCTCCGCCCGCGCGAGCGCGATCTCGAATGGCCTCGCTTCTTCGATCTGAGCGTGCGGGCGAGCGCGACCAATCTTGGAGCCTCGCTGCGCGTCCCGCTTCCCGAGGACCCGCTGGAGTCGCTGCCCCTCTCCGTGCGCGTGGCGCTGTGGGGCAAGTCATGGGACAATCCCCAGGGGCCGGATCACTACGCGGTCATCAAAGTGAACGGCGACACGCTGGGCAGCGCGCAATGGGAGAGCGCGGGCCGGGCGGTCATCCGGAGTTCGGACGCCCGCCTGACGCGCGACAACCTCGTGGCCCTGTATGTGCCGCAACGCTACCTCTCGGTGGGCGACTCCTTGTCCACGATCGCCGATCTCGTCTTTCTCGACTGGGTGGAATTCGAGTACGCGCGGTTCCTGGACGCCTCCTCCGATTCGCTGGATTTCTTCCTGGACCCGGGCGATCAAGGGGTGACGGCGAGCGTGAGCGGGCTCGACAGCGCCGCGGGATGGTTGCTGCTGGACGCCGGGTCGTTTCGCGCACCCCGGGTGCTCCTTCCCAGCATCGAGTCCGAAGGCTCGGGCTATGCGGCGAAATTCCATCTGGGACGCCCCGCCGACGGGAACGAGGCGCATCTGACGCTCCTCAAGCGCACGCAAGCGGCGCGGCCTGCGTCGATCGCGCTGGTCGGCGGTGGAGTGCATGCCTGGCTTCGTTCGCAGACCGGGCCGGTCGAGTACCTGATCGTGACCGCGCCCGAGTTGCTCGGCCCCGCGACGGCGCTGGCGGATCATCGGGCGACGCACTTTCATGGTCCGGCGGGAGACACCCTCCGCAGCGCGTCGGTCGCCGTGGTCACCACGCAGTCGATCTACGACGAATTCTCCTACGGACAGCACGACCCGGCGGCCGTGAGAAACTTTCTCGAGTTCGCGCGCGACGAATGGCGCGACGGAGAGACCGGCTTGGCGCATGTGTTGTTGCTCGGCGACCCGTCCCAGGACCCGCGCCATTACCTGGCCGCGAGCGCGACCGATCTGGTGCCCGCCTACCTGATGTACACCTGGAGCTACCAGACCCTGTCCAACTGGGAGGTGGCCTTCCTCGGAGACGACTGGTTCGCTCTGCTGGACGGCCCCCAGGACAAGTTCATCGACTTTTCCGTCGGCCGTTTGCCGGTGGGGAGCGCGCCGCAAGCCTGGGCGGTCGTGGGCAAGATCATCGCCAACGAGACTTCCGCGCCGATCGGCTCCTGGCGAAGCCGCCTGATCTTCGCCGCCGACGACATCTGCCAGGGCAACAAGCCGGACGATCTCGGCTACCGGCACATCATCCAGACCGAGGCGCTTTGCCTAGAGGTGCCGGAAGAGGCGCGGCTCGGCAAGATCTTCCTGTACGAATACGGATCCGAATGCCGCTACGAGCGAAAGCCGCAAGCGGCGGCCGATTTCCTCGCCGCGATCGAGGAGGGCGCCCTGCTGGTCAATTATGTGGGGCATGGCAGCGATGTCCAGCTGGCCGACGAAAGGCTGCTCGATCTCTCTTCGATCGCATCGATGGCGAATGAGGACAAGCCCTTCCTGTTTGTCACCGCCTCCTGCGCGGTCGGCCGCTTCTCGGGTGACGAGACGGGCCTCGCCGTCGAAGCGCTTCGCCTCCCCGAGCGAGGCGCGCTGGCCGCGGTGAGCGCGACCGCGACCGCGGCGAGCCAGGTGAATTTCAAACTCAATCAATACCTCCTGAGGAATCTCTTTCCGCGCGGAACGCTGACCGACCCGCGCGCGATCGGGCCGGCGCTGACGGCGTCCAAATGGTCGAGCCTGAGCGACAACGATTTTCGCTACAGCTTGCTCGGCGATCCCGACAGCCGCTTCACTGCGCCTGCGCGCCCGGTGCGCTTGTGGATCGAAGGCGTTCCCGGAGTGGAAGCGGGATCGGACACGCTGCTGCGCGGCGGTCCCGCGATCCTCGCCGGAGAAGTGTTCGACGAGGACAGCTCGCTCGCTGCCGCCTTCGACGGGACGGCCGATGTCCTCGTGCTCGATTCCGACTTCTTCCGCGATACGCCCTACACGGGTTTGGAAACGGCCGACTACCTGCTCCCGGGTGCGCGCATCTTTTCCGGGCGCGTCCCCGTCGCCAGCGGGCGCTTCTCGTGTCCGTTCTTCGTGCCCACCGCACTGCGCGTCGGCGAGCGCGGGCCGGCCCGCGCCTTCGCCTATGTGCGGACGGAGGACGAAGGGTCGGAAGCGGGAGCGACGAGCGAGGACGGCGCCGGCGGGCGGGGCGACCTCATCATTCCCGAGATCCGCTTGAACAGCGCCGACACCTTGGGCCCCGTGATTCATCTGACCTGGCAGAACCCCGATGAAATCGTTCCCGGGACGGCCCTGTGGGCGACGCTTCAGGATTCGAGCGGAATCTATGTGGCGGGGCTCTCTCCTTCCCGTTCCGTGGTGCTGACGATCATCGATCCGGAGGAACGGGTGCTCGTGGCCGAAGACCTCGCCTCCGCCGTGTCGTTCACCGGCGATTACCGGTCGGCCTGGCTGCGCTACTCGCTGCCTTCCGGACTTCCCGTGGGAGAGATGCTCACGCTCGCGCTCGAGGCGTCCGACAATCTGGGAAAGCGGACGCGCGAAGCGCTCGAGTTCCGGATGAAGGGAGGCGCGGGGGCATCCGAAGCGCTGCTCGGCATGGTCTACAACCTGCCGAATCCGATGGAGACGGAGACGCGCTTCCTGTGCGAGCTTTCCCGGCCGGCCGAGCTCGAGGTGACGCTGTATACGATTTCGGGCCGCAAGATCCTCTCGCTGGCGGGCGGTCTCTTCACCCCTGCCCGCGCTCGCGAAGCGGGGATTCTCTGGGACGGCCGGGATCAGGACGGCGACCGGCTGGCCAACGGTCTCTATTTCTTCCGCTTGTCGGCTCGGGAATCGGACGGCAGCTCCGAGGAACGGATCGAACGCCTCGTGGTCATGCGCTAGCGTAGGCCCGCGCTAGCGGGATGCGGAAGGACCCACGCGGCCGCGCCGGGTTTTCAGCCCCCTTGCGAGGACGGCTTGCCGCGACTGCCGGCCGTGTTCTTCGACCGCCGGCCGCGACCGCTGGCTGCGCCTTGGGGCGCCGCGTCGGTTGAGCGCACGCGGGCCTTCTGCTAGTCTCCCGGGAACCTGACGATCGTGAGGGGAGAAGCGGGAACTGCTTCCCGGCCCTTGGGTTTGCATGAACGGCGCGCCGTCCGGGCGCGCTCCTGACGGCGTGATCGGAGAGGAGATGAGATGAAGCGAATCGGTCTGCTGATGCTTCTGGCGTTCGGCCTGCTGCCCGGGGGCGTGTGGGCCCAGACCCATGGCGGGACGGGTGTTCTGAAGATCAAGCCCGCGGCGCGGGCGACCGGCATGGGGCAGGCGGGGGTGGCGCTCGATCAGCGCGCGCACTCCATCTGGTGGAATCCGGCCCTGCTTGCCGGCGTCAGCCGCATGGAAGTCTCTTCGACGATGGCGAAGCTCGTTCCGGATCTCGCCGAAGATGTCTACTACCTCAACATGGCCTACGCAGCGCCGCTCGGCGATTGGGGCGGGTACGGAGTGGATGTGATGTACCTCTCCTACGGCCAGACCGAGGCGATGACCGACGAAGGCGAGTCGAAAGGCTTCTTCAGCAGCTACGAATTCGTTCCCGTCGTGGGGGCGGGGCTGAAACTCTACGCGGGCGAGCCGCAGACCCTGTTGAGCGACATCGACGTGGGTGCTGCGATGAAGTATGTGCGCGTCGATCTGGCCCCCGAATGGGCGATGTCCGTGGCGGGCGTCGAGAACAAGGACGGCAGCGCCGACGCGTTCGGCGTGGACCTCGGATTCCTCATGCGGGGCTATCTCGGCCGTCCCTACGCGATCGGGCTGAATGTCCAGAATCTCGGATCGAATCTCGTCTTCATCAGCGCCGACGACGCCGACCCGCTTCCGCGCAATCTCAAGCTCGGCCTCGCCGTCGATGTCTTCAGCTCCAATGTCGTGCAGGTGGTCGCCGCCTTCGATTTCAACAAGGCTCTGATCACCTATCCCAAGCACAGCTATGAGGAGCAGAGGCCGCAGATCGGCTGGGGCGACATGCAGGAGCTCCTGAACTTCGGAGCCGAATTCTCGATCCACGATCGGCTGCACTTCCGGTTGGGGTATGTGGACGATCCGGAAGGCGAGATCGAGGCGCTCACGTTCGGCGCCGGCCTGGATGTCGGCTTCGGCTCGGAGCGCACGATTCGCTTCGATTACTCGAGCGTGCCGCAAGCGCTCGATCTGGCCCGGGTGAGCTACCTCTCGGTTGGGATGCAACTGTAGTGAAGCGAGCAGGCAGCGCGGCGCTGCTGCTGGCCTGGCTGCTGGCGCCGGCCATCGCCGGGGGGGCGGACGACCGCGACATCGACCGGCGCATGGCGCTGAGCCTGCATCCGCCCGCTGCGGATCAAGGGCCGGGCGTTCCCGGCCCCGCGGACGCCTCGCTTGCCTCCGGCGGACGGCCCTCCTCGTTCACGCCGCGGACCTTCCCGTCCGTTCTGCGCGATCCGCGCCTGCCCGATGAACCCGACGGCATCTTCTGGCGCCGCTTCGCCCGCCGCAATCCGGGTGCCGATCCGCGCGCGCTGCTGACCCTGTCGCCGCGCGAGATGAAGCAGCGCATCGCCCAAGCGCAGGCCGGAGCCCAGCCGGACACGGTCCGCATTCTCGCCTTGCGGGTCGATTTCGAGAACGACAGCGCGGGAGAGAAGAGCAGCACGGCCGACGGGCGCTTCGATCTGACCGACTCGACCTCGATCCTCATCGACCCTCCTCCGCATAATGGTGCTTACTTCGAAAGCCACATGGAATCGCTGCGCCGCTACTATGCGCGCCAATCGGGAGGGAGCCTGGTGCTCGAGTGGGAGATCTATCCCGCCGAGGAGGATTCGGCTTACCACTTGAGCGACACGGCCGACTACGGGCCCTGGGAATTGAGCGGTTCGGACGCCGAGATCCTCTTCCTGGCGGAGAAGCTCGTGCGCGACGGATTCGCGACGGCCGACACTTCGCAGGCGCCTCCCGATTTCCGCCGCTTCGACAGCTTCTGGCTGATCCACGCCGGCCCGGACTACCAAGGCGACATCAATCGCGACTCGCCCTACGACATCCCGAGCTTCAATCTCTATCTGGCCGACCCCGTCGCGGTGCAGGACTCGACCTTCTTCATCGACATCGTGCTCGTCGTGCCCGAGACCGTCTCGCAGGATGGTTATACAGGCGCGTTGAACGGAGTCGTGGCCCACGAGTTCGGCCATCAGATCGGCTTCTTCGACTTGTACAATGTGCTGAACTTCTATCCGATGGTCGGGATGTTCAGTCTCATGGATTCGGGCGAGCAGCTGTTCGGAACGATCTGGGACGAAGAGCAGCAGAGGGAGATCTTCGTTCGCGGCGCGATTCCGGCGAGCATCGATCCCTGGACCAAGATGATCTTCTTCCCCGGCGGCGTGGACGCTTCCTGGGTGACCGATGACGAGACGCGCGAGATCCCCGCGGTGCAGACGGGCAACCGGATTGCCCTCGTGCCGATCGGCGGGCAGGGCATCGCCGAGGACGCGCTGTATCAGTTGCCGGGAGAAGAAGACTTCTGGCATCCCGAGAACCTTGCCTCGGAGTACTTCATCATCGAGAACCGGCCGTACGATCTGAACGGCGACAAGACAGTGATTCTCGACCGCGACGATTCCACCGGCGTCGTGCTCGGCCCGGCCAACATCGAGCGCGCGGTGACCGATTCGCTCGGGCTCCCGCCCGATACGCTCGGCCAATGGGAGGACGACTACCTGCTGCCGGGCGAGGGCATTCTGATCTGGCACATCGACAACGCGGCCATCGACGCGGCGATGTCCTACTGCTACGGATGCATCAACATCTCGAGCGAGCGCCGCGGCGTGGACCTCGAGGAGGCGGACGGGATCGCCGACCTCGGCGACATCTACAGCGTCGAATGGACGGGCGGCAAGCTCGACTACTGGTTCCAAGGCGGGTACACCTCCTTCGGACCGGCGACCGATCCCTCGACGGCCTCCGGAGGCGGAGGCGCGACGGGCATCTCGATCGATGTCCCCGATTCGGCCGCTTCGATCATGCGGGCCGACATCCGGCGCGGCTGGTTGAGGAAGGGCTGGCCGCGCTATGTGGCCTTGCCTCCTTCTCCCGAAGGGCTGAATCCGATCGACCTCGACTCCGACGGCGTGTGCGAGATCCTGACGGCGGGCGGGCGCGCCATCTACGCGTTGCGCGCGGACGGCCAGCCGTACGAGCACGCGGCCTACAGCGACGGGCTCTTCGTCGACCCCCCGGACAGCCTCCTCCTCGGCGGCATCGCCGCGCACCCGGCCTTCATCGACGACTACGGCGAGGGAGAGACGGTGATCGCAGCGGCGACCGCGACCCAGGTGCTCGCCTTCGACCGCTTCGGCGACCGGCTGCTCGACTATCCGGGCGGCGTGCCTTCGCCGGGGCTGCGCTTCAGCACCCCGCCGCTCGTCCTCGACTCGGTGATCGTCGTCGGCGACGAGAGCGGCCGCTTGCGCGGCTTGCGTCCGGGGAACGGACCCGACCTCGTTTGGCGGACGGTGCAGGCGGGCCCCCCGGTGACGGCGCTCGCGACGGGCGATCTCTTTGGCGACGGCGGCCCCGCGCTCGCGTGGGGCGATGCCGAGGGCAGAGTGCATGCCGCCCGGGGCGCGCAATCGAAGGGCTTCGAGCCCGTCGAGAGCTGGGATGCGGGCCTGCCGGCGATGGGCGAGGCCGTTCGCTCGCTGCTTCTCGTGGAAGGGGAAGCGGGAGAGCCGGGATGGCTCGTGGCTTGCGGGGCCGCGGGCACCTTGGGGATCTTCGACGCGCGCGGAGCGCTGCTTCCCGGTTGGCCGCGCTCCCTCGGCGCGGTGCCGGCGGGAGCGCCGGTGGCGGGCGATCCCGACGGAGACGGCTCGCTCGAGATCGCGATCACCGGCGAAGACGGGCAGGTGCACCTCTTCACCTTCGCCGGCTTCGAGGAAGCGCACTGGCCGCGTTCGGTGTGGCATCCGGACCGCGGGCCCTTCGGCCGCGTGCTGGCGGGAGCCACGATCGCCGATGTGACCGGCGACGGCGTGCCCGAGGTGCTGCAGGGAAGCGGCGACGGCATCGCGCACGCCTTCCGCGGAGAAGGCGGGGAGGAGGTTTCGGGCTGGCCTCTGGCGCTCGGGTTCTCGGTGAGCGCGGGGCCCATCATCGCGCCCTTCGAGCAAGGAGGCCGGCTGCAGCTTCTAGCCGCCGATGCGACCGGGTTCGCCGCCCTGCTCGAGATCGGGCAACCGGCGCGGCCCATCGGGAAGGGCGAGATGTGGCGCGCCGACGGCGATCCCGCGCGCTCGCACTGCTTCCCGCGCGAGCGCCGCACCGAGCCGGTGATGTACGCGGGCCTGTGGGACGAAAGCTCGCTGATCTTCTCGCCCAATCCGGTCGTGGGCGGCAGCGGAGCGCTGCGCGTGCACATGGGCGAGCCGGGAACGCTGCGCGTGAAGCTCTTCGACACGCACGGGCAGAAGGTGTGGGAAGGAGCCCGCGTCGTCGAGGATGTCGCGCAACCGGTGGTGTGGGAGCTGGATTTGAGCGATGTCGCGCCGGGGCTCTATGTCGCCCGCGTGACCGGCCAGGGCGGTGGGCAATCGAAGGAAGTGGTCCGCAAGCTCGCTGTCGTTCGTTGATACGCGCGACGCGCAGGCGATGACGGGTTCGGGAGAGGATGAGCGGATGGCCAGTCACGGCGACACGAGCGCACGCGCCGGCGGCTCGAGAATGCGAAGCGCGACGGACGCACGGAGACGAAGCGTCGCGCGGCGCTCGATCCCGCTGATGATCGCCATGGCCGGCTGTTGCGCGGCGCTCCCTCTCGCGGCTCATGCGCAAGGGCAGGATGCGCGAGCTTGCGCCGATGGCGGCTGTCGTACGACGGCGGTCTCTCTCTGGCAATCGGGGCCCGGGCTCGTTCCGTTGGCGGCGCCGTCGACGAGCAGGGCATCGCAGGCCCCGCTGGAAGCAATCGGTGGCGATGCCGGCGCGCTTGGCGCTTCACGGGAAAGCGAACGGCGCACGGGAAGCGGGGTGAACGGCAGCGCCTTCGTCACCGCTCTCATGTCGGCCGTCCTGCCGGGCGCGGGGCAGGTGCGGAATGGATCCTACCTGCGCGGCTTCGCCTACTTCGCCGCGGAAGTGACCGGTTGGGTCGCCTATTCGAGCTTCCGCAGAGGAAGCCACGACAAGGAAGGGGAGCTCGATCAGTTCGCGGACGGCTATTGGAGCTACGACCGCTATCACCGCCGCGCGCCCGATCCCGACAGCTGCGGCGTGTACGAATGCGGCTGCGGCCTGTGGACGGCAAGCCGCGACGAAGAGATCGCCCAGATCATCGCCGACGGCAATGCGAGCCGGCTGCGCGAGTATGTGAGCCGGGATGCGTACGCGTGCGGTTGGGATTCTCCCGTCAGCCGGGATGTCTATCTGGGCATCTGGGACGACAGCGAGGACCTGCATTCCGCGCAGAGCTGGTCGGGCCGGCTGATCTTTCTCAATCATCTGGTGTCGGCGGTGGACGCCTTCCTCGGCGCGCGCGCCGTTCGCGTGCAGCTCGATTCGGCCACCCAGGTGCGTCTGGATGTGAGGGGCCTGCCCTTCCGCGCGCGGCCTGAAGTGCGGATCACCAGGAGATTCTGATGGCTCCCTTGCGTCTGAGCGGCACATGGCGTTGCGCGAGAGCCGGACGGCCGGGCGCGGGTGCGCTTGCGATGCGGCTCTCGGCGTGGGCGCTTCCCCTCTTGCTGGCCGCGTCCGCCTGGGCCGCGAGTGAGGTCCCCGCCGCGGGTGTCCTCGCGAGTGCCGGCAGAGTGAGTCCTTCGGACGGCGCTTCGGTGGGACTGCGCGCGCCTTTTTCGGGCGCGCCTTCCATCGCCGTCGATGCGCACGCTGCGCCTGCATCGGCGGCGGAAATGCGCGCGCCGGCAGCGAGCGCGTTCTCCATGGGAACGCCTGGGCCTCTCGGCAGCGCGCCTTCCACCGGCGCGGGTTCGGGGCATGGGGACGCGCCGTCCCCCGGGAATCGATCGCAAACGCTGCTCGATCTCTCGGCGGCATCTTCCTCGAGCAATCGGGCAGAGGGGAAAAGGGGCGCGACGCGCCTGCAAGCGATGGGCGGATCTCTGCTCCTTCCGGGACTCGGACAGATCCTCTCGGGGCATCCCGATCGTGGGCGGATCTACCTCATGGCAGAGGCGTCCATGATCATGGGCTTCGTGGTGAGCGAGATCCAGGGACACAGCCGCAAGAACGACTACATCGAGTACGTGGAGCAATTCGCGGGGGTCTCGGACGCCGGGGGCCAGCCCGACTGGTTCTATCGCAATCTCGGCTCGTACGGAAGCTACGAGGATTACCGCGACGACATCGCGCGCACCGCGCGCGCGATCTATGGCGACGACCTGGCCGCGCGGGCAGCCTACATCGAGGAGAATCTGCAAGGCGTGCCCCATTGGGAGTGGCCCTCCCGCGAGCAACGCCTGGAATATCGCGACCGGCGCGAATCGAGCCGCAGCGCGTTTCGCCGGGCGAGCTTCTTCGTGGGCGGCGCCATCCTCAACCGGCTGGTGAGCGTCGTCGACGCGGCCTGGCTGGCCGGCCGCGACCATCGCGCGAAGGATGGCGCGGCCGAGCGCGCGAGCGGGGGCGAGAAGGCGCCGGATCGGGCCTTGTATTTCCAGCCGCTCGAGGAAGGCGGCTATGTCTGCCTGCAGTGGACATTCTCCCACTGATCTTGCGGGAAGCGCACGGACGGGCCTGCGCGCGCTCGCGTCGTTCGGCTGCGGTTGCCTGGCCGTCGTCCTGCTCCTGAGCGCCCGCGGGGAGAACTCGCCGGCGGCGGCGCAGAGCGACCTTTCCACATCGCTGGCCGCGTCCCCCTCCCCGTCGTCGGCCGAACTGTTCGCGCGGCGCCAGTGGACATCCAGAGGCGCGCCCCTCGTCCCGATCGCGCTCGACATCGATCCCACGGGTGGAATCTGGGGAATCGAAGGCGCGGGCCATCGTCTCTTCCGCGAAGACGGGCGGGCCCCAGGCGGCGTGCGGATGGCGGGCGGAGGCGAGGGACCGGGGCGGTTGAGCCTCGTGACGCGCCTCTTCGCCCGCACGGGCCTGAAGGTCTTCACGCTCGATCCTTTCGAGGCCATCCTCGACCGGTACGATTTCAGCGGTGTGCAGGAGGAGCGCATCGATCTCGAGGCGCTGCTGCAGGAAGCGGGAGAGGACTTGGGGGAAGCGAGCGACTTCTGCCTCGATCCCGCGGGCGATCTTCATCTTCTCGACGCTTCGCGCGAACGCATCCTGCAATTCGACGGGGCGGCGCAGTTCCGCGAATCGCTCGGCGAGTCTGAAGGGCTGGACTTGCGCGGCCCGATCGCGATCGACGTCGATGGGCGCGGGCGGCTGTTCGTGCTGACCACGCGTCCGGCGGGAGTCGGACGCATGGAGCCGGGGCGCACGTTCACCTGGTCGGCGCTTCCGTCGCTGACCGAGCGGCCCCTCAAACCCTCGTCGCTCGCCGTCGATTCCTGGGGAAACCTCTTCGTCGGCATGCAGGAGGCGGGCGGCGTCCTGGTCCTTCCGGTCGGCGCGGAGCCCTGGCTGCTCGTTCCTCCGGAAGGGCGCATGCATTGCGCGGATCTCGCCTGGGAGCGCGGCGGCAGGCTCTATGTCGCCGATGCGCCCGGAGCGGAGGTCTGGGTCTTTTCGCTGCATTACGGCCCGCGCGACGGCGCGAGCGGTCCCTCGCTTCCAGGCGGATGATGCTCCCTGTCTTTTCGCTCGAGAGCCATGCACGCGGGAGGTCGGCGAGGGCGTCCCGCAAAGACCTGCGCCTTTCCGGCGCAAGGAGCCGGCGCGCCCTCGCGTTGATCCTCCTGGCGGCGCTCTTCTTGGCCCCGGTGGCCATTGCCGGCGATGCGCGCGGTGCCGGCGGTGCGGGCGATCCCGGCGATGCGCGTGGTTCCAGTGGTGTGCCCGGCGATGCCGGCGGTGTGCCCGAACCTGCCACGGGCGCCGATTCCGCGAGCGCCCGGGCGGAGTGCTTCGGCGCCGGCTGCGGGCGCGCGGTGCTTCCCTCACCTGCGCTGGGGGACACCCTTCGGCTTCCGCACCGCCTCGTCTCGGCCGCTTCGCTCAGCCTGTGCGCGGAAGAGCGCTGTTTCACGCAGGGAGTGGATTACGAAGTGCTGCCGGTGGCGGGCGCGATCGTCTGGCTCGCCCCCCCGCTTGCCGATGAGGCGCCGCTCGTCGCCGAGTATCGTTACCTTCCGCTGGCGCTCGCGGGCAAATGGGGGCGAAGCGCGAGCGCGCGCGCCGAGACCCTCGCGACCGCGGCCGCCCCCGAGCGGCCTTCGCGGCTGCTTCCTCCCGGGGCTCTTTTGGAAGTGGGCGGCAGCAAGACCTTCAGCGTCGAGTTCGGCAGCAGCCGCGACGCAAAGCTCGAGCAGAGCCTGGACCTTTCGCTGCGCGGCCGCCTGGCCGAGAAGGTGCAGGTGCGGGCGGTGCTCACCGACCGGGCGACCCCGCTGCAACCCGAAGGCACTTCGGCCGAGCTCGCCGATCTCGATCAGGTGCTGATCGAAGTCGACGCACCCGTCGCCTCCTTGCGGCTGGGTGATGTGCGCACCGAGCAGCAGGGCTTCGCCTTCACCAGCCACCAGCGGGAGATGGAGGGGATGACCGTGCGCGCCGGACGGCAGGAGGGCCCGCGCGCGGGAGGGGCGTTCGGACGGGGGCTCGGCCGTCACATGCACCTCGAATTCTTTGGGCAGGAGGACAAGCAGGGGCCGTACCGTCTGCTGGCGAAGGACCCGGCCCTCGCCATCACGGGGCGGTTGCCCGGCGAAGATGCCGTGATCGTGGCGGGCAGCGAGCGGGTCTGGCTGGGCGGCGAGCGGCTCGATCGCGGCGAGCAAAGCGACTACACGATCGACTACGACTCTGGCGAATTGTGGTTCATGCCGCGCCGCTCGATCAGCTCGGTGAGCGAGATCCGCGTCGATTTCCAAGTGCGCGAAGGCGCGTTCGATCGCGACTACGCCTCGTTTTCGGCGACGAGCGGGGATTCGGGCGTGGGCGCGGCCATCTCGTGGATGCGCGAGCGCGACGACCCCGAGAGATCGGCGGCCTTGGGACTGAGCCCCGAAGAGAAGGAAGCCCTCGCGCTCGCGGGCGACGATGCAGACGCCATCGGCGGGGGAGTGACTCCGGACAGCCTCGGCGACTATGCGCTCGTCGAAGCCGACACGCTGGCGGCGGAATTCTACCTCTACATCGCCGAGGACCTCGACCCGGGACGCTACCTCTCGCGCTATCGCGTCTCGTTCACCGATGTCGGAGAAGGAGAGGGCGACTACCAGCAACGGACTTCCCCGCTGGGCAACATCTACTACGCCTACCAGGGGCGCAAGAAGGGGCGCTTCGTGCCGGGGCGGCGCATTTCCAGCCCGGAATTGCGCGATGTCGTCTCGTTCAAGGCGGGCGGGCCTCTCGCGGCGGGCCTTTCGCTTTCCGCCGAAGGCGCCTTCTCCCAGCACGACCGCAACACCCTCTCCGGGTCGGGGGATGGCGACAACCAGGGAGGCGCGCTGGCGATTCAGAGTTCGTGGAAGCTGGGAAGGCTGTGGGGCGACCGCGAGGATCGAGTCGAATTGCGCTTCGCAGGACGGCAGGTGGAGGAACGCTTCTCGCCGCCCGAGCCTCTGGCCGCGGGGTTTGAAGCGCGCAGGTGGAACGCATCCTCCGATTCCCTGCTCGCGGGAGAGGACCGCCGGAGCGCCCTGGGGTTGACCGTGCGGCCGGGAGCGCGGCTCACGATGGGAGCCGAGTGGGAGAACCTGTCGACGGGCAACCGCTTCGCGGGCGATCGCCTGCACGCGAGCGCGCGGCGGGACGGACGCGTGAACGCTCAGGCGGATGTGTGGGAGAGCCGCACGGAAGAGGACGGCGTTTCCGGGCAAGCGAGGCGCTGGAAGAGCGCCTTGGGGTGGAGCGGCGCCTGGGCGATCGGCGCGAACTTCGAGATGGAGCGCCTGCTGCGGGGCGCAGGCGGGGCGGAATCGGGCGAGGAGTTCGCGTTGTACGGCCTGCGTGCGGAGACCCCCCAAGTGCTGAAGGGGCTCAAGGCGGCCGTGACGACGGAACTGCGCAGAGACTCCGACTGGCAAGATGGGCGCCGGGCGAATGCGGGAGATCGCCGCCTGTTGCAGACGGAAGTCGATTACCGGGCCGGCTCCACCCTGGCCCACGCGTTGTATGCGAAGCGGGTGCACACCGGCCGCCCGGGAGAAGCCGACACCGGATCGGACCTCGCCGACTGGTCGCTCTCGCATCGCGAGACCGGGTCGATGTCGGGCGAGTGGCGGGGCAGGATCACGACCTCGGAGAACCGGCTGAGGATCGAGCGGCTGCAGTATGTCGGCGGCCAAGGCGGGCACTACGACAGCCTGGGCCACTACACGGGAGAAGGCGACTACGAGCTCCACTACGAGCCGGGCGACTCGGTGGCTTTGGAGACGCGGATAGAAAGCGTCGTGCGCTTGAGCGGACGCCCCTTCGGCGAGACAGGCTCGGGAGAGGGAGTCCTGAACGGCTTCGAGACGACCCTGTTCGGTCGCGTGGAATTGTCGAGTGGAGAGCGGTTGGGGACCTTGCTCGAATCTCCCGCGGAAATCCTGGCGGGCGGAGACGAGAGCCGCAAGCACGACCGCCTGACGCGAGGGGAGCTCACCTGGAAGGGCCGCTCGGGGCTTCCCTTTCCCACCCTCCGGCTGGAGGCCCGCCGCGGACGCGAGCGCACTCCGCTTGGATCGCTTCGCAGACGGGAGGGAGACGAGGCGGTTTGCGAGCTTCTGTGGACGGTCCGCAGCGGAATTCGCGGCCGCCTGGAGTACGGCCTCGAGCGTGAGGAAGAAGGCGTCTTCTGGGAATCGGGCGCGCGTTCCTTCGACCGGCGCAACGCAGGCAAGCTGGCCGCGGAGGCGAGCTGGAATCTCCTTCGGCCGCTCACGGTCAAGGTGCGGGGAGAAGGCGAGGACGAGCGTTTTCTGCCGGCCGATGAGGAGCGGCGCCTGTACCGCGCCGCGTGGAGCGTGGTCGCGGAACCTTTCCCGGCTTCCCGTCTGGAAGTGGGACTGGAACGCCGCTGGGCCGACAACGATATCACCGGATATTCCCCGTTCCTGCTCGAACGGCCGGGATGGCGGCTCACTGGCTCCGGATCGTTTCGTCCCAGGCCGGGACTGACCGGCACTCTTTGGATCCGAGTGGATCACGACGACGACAGGGATGCCGTCGTCACGGGAAGGATGGAAGCGCGTGCGTACTTCTAGCGGCCTGCAAGAGTTGCGCTTCCCGTGCCGTCGCCGGGCGGCGAAGGGAATGCCTTCGCTCTCGGGGCGGCTCTGGATGGGGCCGTGGATCGCGCTCTCGATCGCCGGCCTCATTCTCGCCGGTGAGACGATGGGGTGCACGCCTCGCAGCGCATCGCAGCGGCCGCAGGCCGCGCTCGCACATGCCGCCGGAGAAGGCCGCGCACCGGTCGCGGGCGACGGCGCCCGCAGCGGTCCAGACGCCATGGGCGAACGCTTCGAAGGCCGCCCGGAAGCGGGCATCCCGGCTCCCCCTGTCATCGGATTCGCAGATTCGACGGATGCGGCGACCCGAACCTGGATCACGAAGACGATTGGGGAAAAGCGCCCGGAGGCCGCCGGAGATTCGGTGGTCGCATTCCTGACGAGGGCGGGATACATGAACGCCCGCGTTTGCCGGAGTGCCGACGGTCGATGGACCGTCGCCTGCGGCCCGCGCGTGACGAGCGCGTCCTGCCGGTGGATGGAAGCTGAAGACGCGGAACCCGCGGACGAACGCGCTGGGAGCGTGGACCGGGGGCAGGCGCTCGATCGCAGGTCTCTCGAAGACGGCGGCGCGCCTCTCTGGATCGCGGCCGAAGCCGCAACCGAAATCGAAGCGATGATCGCCGCCAGGCTCGTGCGCTGCGAGGAAGAGGGCTTTCCTCTCGCGAGCATCGAGTTCTCGGACTTCCGCGCGGGAAACGATCTCGAATTCGATGCGGTGCTTCGAAAGGGCCCGTGGGTGCGCGTCTCGAGCCTCGAATTCGAAGGAGCCCGCGTGACCCGGCCGTCGTTTCTCCGGCGCGCGGCGGGATGGCAAGGCCACGAAGCGTATGCCGGGGCCCGCTGGCAGGCGGCGCGCGACAGACTGTGGGGCACGGGCCTCTTCGAATCCGTGGAGGGGCCTTTCCTCGTGCTGGAGGATTCATCCCTGGGAATGGACGCCGACTCGGTCGACGCCGCCGTCCTCTTTCGCGTGCGCGAAAGGCCCGCCAGTTCGGTGGCGGGCCTGCTCGCCTACGCGGACCGCGGGGGGCCGGGCGATCAAGGCCGGCTGACCGGCTATCTCGATCTGGGGCTCGGCAATCTCCTGGGCACCGGGCGCGCCGCCCGTGTGTACTGGCAGAGCTGGGGCGAGGACCGCAGCACTTTCCAGCTCTCCTGGCACGAACCGTACCTTTGGCGGCTTCCCTTCGGGGCGGATGCAACCCTGCGACATGCTCAGGAGGACACGCTCTATGCCGAAACTTCTTGGAGCGCGGACCTTTTGTGGAGTCCGGCCACGCTGTGGGAAATCGGCGTCGGCTGGGGCCAGACGCGCGTCGTTCTGGGGGAGCCGTTCAGCGGGAATCTCGATCGCGCCGACACCCGGTTCCGGGTGTCCTACCTCGGCCGCTCGCGCGACGCGACCGACACCGGCTGGCGCATCCGCGCCGAAGCGCTGCAAAGCGACGGGAAGGGCCCCTCGCTGAGAAGCGCGCGGGTGACGGCGGGCGAGTGGTTCGGCCGGCGTTGGAGGCTGGCGCTCGAACAGGAGGCCGGGCTGATCTCGGGTCCCGATTCGCTGCTGCTCAGCGACGCCTTCGTCCTCGGAGGAGCGGGCAGTCTGAGGGGCAGCATGGAGGGCGAGTACCGGGCCTTCGGCTACGCGATCCAGCGGATGGAATTCGGTCCGCGAATCGACGCCCGGGGGTCGCGCCTGTTTCTGCTTGGGGATGTCGCGCGCCTGGAGAGATGGGAGCCGGAACGGAGCGTGCTCTACGGCTCGCGGGGCAAGAAGCTCTGGCGCTGGGCGGCCGGGATCGGCGTCGAAGTGCCCGGCAGGGCAGGCCGGGTGAAACTCGAGTACGCCGTCCCCGGGGGAGAATCGATATGGCGCGGGCGCATTCATTTTGCTGTAGTAGGGAGCTTCTGATCGACAAGCGCAGGGGCGCGAACGGCCGTTGGCTGGAAGGCGTCGGCCGGACCGCCGCTCGGGGATGAGAGAAGGGGGAGTCCATGAGGAAGCTGATTCTCGTCGTCTTGGCGCTGGCCGTGGTGTTCATGAGCGGTTGTGGAGGCAACCGGGATCCGCAGGTGATCACGCTCAAAGACCGGACCGTGCGGCTCTCGGAAATCGTCTCCGAATACGACCGCTTGAAGCCGGATCTCCCGTGGGCCTCGGCGAGCCCCGAGGAACGCCTGAAGTTCATCGAGACCGTAGCCCAGAAGGAAGTGCTCGTGAAGGTCGTGCGCGATAAGTACGGCGACCAGTTACCCGCTCGCGAGGCCCAGCTCTTCGAGCGCTGGCTGGAAGGACGCGAGGTCGAACGGTACTGGGCGAAGATCAACGAGGCCGCCGAATTCTCCAGCGCCCGACAGGATTCGATGAAGAAGCTGACCCACGTGCAGCGCCAGTTCACGAATGTCACCAGTCATGATGAAGATCTCATCCGCGCCATCTTTGCGCGCGTGCGGGCGGGCGAGGATCTGGTCGCGGTGGGACGGAAGTTCGAGGCCGACACCAAGCGCGTCTCGGTATTCGAGGATATCTGGGCCGACCGGGCGGAGATGCCGGTCGAATACGGCGACGTGCTCTTCTCGATGAACGAGCAGGGAGAAGTGTCCGAGCCCAGTTCGAGCATGCGCTACGGATGGTTCATCATGCGCTACGAAGGCGAGCGCGATCGGGCCCCCGCGATGGACCAGACGACGGCCGAAATCGCCGCGCAGCGTTTCTACGACGCGGTGAAGACGCGCAAGGAACTCGAGATTGACAAGAAGTACGGCTTCCGCTTGGCGGAGGAGAATGTGAGCCTCGTGCGCGAACGCTTCGCGCCCTACTGGGACTCCTTGACCGGCGGAAACCCTCAAAGATTCTCCGTGGACCTCGGGCTCCTGCGCGGCCCCGTTCATCTGTTCACGCCGGAGGAACGGGCTCGGCCGCTCATCCAGTGGAATGGGGGCGCCTGGACATTGAACGACTACGTCAATTCTCTGAACACGGCGAACCTCTTCTACTGGCCCGGCCAGGGAGATGACGCGACGATCAGGCGGCGCATCCTCCGGCGCATGGAGCAGTGGGCCTTGCGACAGGAGGCCCAGGCGTCCGGAGTGCTGGCCGGCGACGACTTCGAGGTAGAGAAGCAGCGCAAGCGCCAGGAGCTTCTGCTCGACGCCTTCTTCCAGGAAAACGTGCAGATGTACGACTACGGCCTGACGCGCGAGGAAGTCGAACGCTACTGGGAGCAGCACCAGGACAAGTACTGGTCGAAGGATCTCGCCACCTACGGCTTCATCTGGTTTCCGAGCCGCTTCCAGGAACTGGCTCGCCAGACGAGCGAGCGGCTGCAGCGCGGCGCGCGCTGGGAGGAAGTGGGAGCCGAAATGATTCGTCGGGATCCCTCGATCAAACACGAGCCGATGCTGGGACCGACAGACACGGGAGTCTACCCGGATGTGACGGCGGAGGCGCTCAAGCTCCACATGCCTCCCGATGGCAAGCCTTTCGTCGCCGATCCGATCCAGGTGGCCAATGGCGACTGGCTGATCCTGAAGATGTTCGCCCGCGAAGAGCCGTACCAGCTGGACTTCGCGGCGGCCGAGGAAGATGTGCGCATCGACCTGACCGGCGAGAAGATGGATGAACGGATCAAGCAATTGATCGATCAATACTCGAAAGAGCTGTCGCTCAAGATCGACACGAAGGCGATTCAATAGTCCGGATCACGGGGATCGTTGCCTGCCTGCAATCGAGTCGATTCCCGTGCCAGGAAAAGAGAGCCGGTCCTGCCAGGCGCGTGCCTGCCGGACCGGCTCTCATGGATCCTGCTTCACGCTCGCTGGGCCGTCGGCGAGCAGGCGGCCGAACGCCTCCTCTTCGAGCACCCGCACGCCCAAGGCGCGGGCTTTCGCGAGCTTGGTTCCCGGGTCGGCGCCCGCCACCACGAAGCTCGTCTTGGCGCTCACCGACGAAGCGACCCGCCCGCCCTGCGCTTCGATGGCGTCCTTCGCCTGCTCGCGGCTCCAGCGTGACAACGTTCCCGTGAGGACGAAGGTGAGTCCCGCGAGCGAACGCGCTTGCGCGGAGGCGGGCGACGGGAGGGGGGCTTCGGGCGCGAAACCGGCGGCCTGCAGCCGTTCGAGGAGGCGCGAGGTCTCCGGGCGGCGGAAGAAGCGCTCCACCGATTCGCCGATCACCGGGCCGATGCCTTCGAGGGCGGCCAGTTCCTCTCGATTCGCGCGCGAGACGGCTTCGAGCGAGCGGTACGAGCGGGCGAGGATGCGGGCGGCTTGCGCGCCCACATGGCGAATGCCGAGGGCGAAGACGAGGCGCTCCAACGGCCTCGTCTTCGAGGCCTCCAGTTGCGCCAGCAGCGTGGCTGCAGACTTCGCCCCCATGCGTTCGAGCGAGGCGAGTTCGCCGGCGCTCAATTGGTAGAGATCGGCCGGCTCCTGGATCATTCCCCGATCGACCAGCTGATCGACCAGCGCCTCGCCGAGGCCTTGGATGTCGAGCGCGCCGCGGGAACCGAAGTGCAGGATGCGGCGCTTGCGCTGCGCGGGGCAGAATTCATTCGTGCAGCGGATGGCCACTTCGCCCGGTTCGCGTTCCAGCGTTTCCCGGCACACGGGGCAGCGGTCGGGTAGCGCGACGGGCTCCTCGGCGCCCGTGCGCGCCTCGGTGTGCACCGCCGTCACCTTCGGAATCACTTCGCCGCCCTTTTCAATCGTGACAAGGTCGCCCGGGCGCAGACCCAGGCGCTCGATTTCGTCGGCGTTGTGAAGGGTCGCGCTTTGGATCACGGTGCCGAGCAGCGTGACCGGCTCGAGCTTGGCGACCGGCGTGACGGCGCCCGTCCGCCCGACCTGCCAGTCGATGCGAACGACCCGCGTGCGCGCCTGGGCGGTCTCGAACTTGAAGGCGATGCCCCAGCGGGGAGACTTGCTGGTCGTTCCCAGTCGTTCCTGGGCGGCCAGGTCGGCCACTTTCAGGACCATGCCGTCGATGTCGTAGTCGAGCTCCCGGCGGCGCGTCTGCCATTCACGAAAGATCGAGAGCGCCTCGTCGATTCCCCGCGCCACGCGCCGGTGCGGATTCACCGGCAATCCCCACGAGGCGAGCCGGTCGAGCGCCTCGTCGTGGGTCGAGACGCCGTGATCGCGCGCGCCGACCCATTGGTAGAGATAGAGCGCGAGACGACGGCCGGCGACTTGCCGTGGATCGAGCAGCTTCAAGGTCCCGGCGGCGGCGTTGCGCGGATTGCGGAAGGACTCCTGATCGGCTTCCTTGCGCGCCGCGTTGATGGCGTCGAACGCCGGGCGCGGCAAAAAAACCTCGCCGCGGACTTCGAGCAGGGGAGGCGGAGACAGAGGCGCAGGCGCAGGTGAAGGCGTGGATGAAGGCGCAGGCGCAACGGCTGCGCCGGCACCGTCGCGCAACTGCAGCGGCAGGCCGCGAATGGTGCGCAGGTTCGCGGTGACGTCGTCTCCGGAGAAGCCGTCTCCGCGAGTGAGCCCGAGTACAAAGCGGCCGTCCCGATAATGGAGCGCGATCGCGACCCCGTCGATCTTCAGCTCCACGACATAGGCGATGTCGCCTTCGATTCCGAGCGCGTTCCGGGTGCGCCGGTCGAAGTCTCGAACCTCATCTTCCGAGTAGGTATTCTGCAGGCTGAGCATGGAGACGGCATGAGCGACGGTGCGAAAAGCGGCGAGCGGCTCTCCGCCCACCCGATGCGTGGGGCTGTCGGGATCGTCGAGCTCGGGGAATTCACGCTCCAGGCGAGCGAGCTCTTCCATGAGGGCGTCGAACTCGCGATCGCTGATGGCGGGGGCGTTTTCGACATAGTAGCGCCGGTTGTGCTCGTCGATCGTTTTTCGCAGTCGCGTGATCGCGTCGGCTGCGCGCGCCCGGTCGGTCACTTCTCCTCCTCGACTTTCCGCGCCGCCGGATCGAAGCGCGTGCCTCGGACGGCACGCGACCGGCGTCCGCATCCGCCGGCCGAGAGGCTAATCGGCTTTGCTTCGCCGGCAAAGCTCCTTTCCCGCTCCTGGCCCGGATGATTCATGAAATCTCTGCTGCGACATCGTATCTGCCCGCATCTACTGCGTTACGCTGGCGCCGCCTCCTCGACGTACTGCGGAGTACGCCTGCGTCGGCGGCGCGGCGCGCGCCTTGTATCTGCGGGCATCTCCGCCGTCTCGCGACGAGCTTTATGAATAATCCGGGCCTGCTTTCCGCGCCGTGGGCTCAGGGTCGCGGGCGCGAGCGCCGGGCCGCGCTTGCGAGGGGCTGTGGGGTCGGCTAGGGTGGCGAGCCACCCACCGGAGGATCGAGGAAGAAGTGGACACGCTCGTCGTCATCCCGGCCTTCAACGAAGCGCGCAGACTGCCTGGCGTGTTGGCGACGCTCACGCGCGCGCATCCCGACCTCGCCGTCCTCGTCGTGGACGACGGCTCGCGCGACGAGACGGCCGCGCGGGCGCGGGAAGCGGGCGCGCGAGTGGCGGTGCATCCGTTCAATCTCGGGTACGCCGCCGCGCTCCAAACGGGATATCGCTTCGCCGTGCAGGAGGGATTCGAGCTCGTCATCCAAATGGATGCGGACGGGCAACACGACCCCGCCTCCATTTCTACCGTGCGGCGCGCGCTCGACGAAGGCGCCGATCTCGTGCTCGGAAGCCGCTTCCTCGGCGGAGGAACATACCGGCCGCCGCTCGCGAGGCTCGTCGGGATCAAGCTCTTCGGCGGCCTCACTTCCCTTCTGCTCGGGCAGAAGATTCGGGATGCGACGACCGGCTTTCAAGGGCTCTCGCGCCGGTTGTTCGCCTTCTACGCGCGTTCGCGCAGCTTTCCGCACGACTACCCCGACGCGAACATGCTCGTGCGTTGCGGGCGGGCGGGATTCCGCATCGTGGAAGTGCCCGTCGTGATGCGCGCCAACCCCGAGGGAGGCACGCTGCACATCGGGTGGAAACCGGTCGTGTACATGGCCAAGATGCTCGTGGCGGTGGTCCTGGAAGCGACCAGGCGGCACCGCATCGAGGAGGGATGATGCTCGCCTTCTGGCTGCTTGTCGCCGGCGGCGCGGCGCTCGCCGCGCTGGGATTCGCCTGGGGGCGCTCGGGACGCCTCTCGATGGGGCACGCGACCGTCTGGCTCCTCCTCGGCCTGCTGCTCGCCGGCGTGGGACTGCTCGCCGCTCTCACGGCGCGCGATCACGAGCCGCATCCGGCGGCATGGTTCGCGCTATCGCTCCTCGTGCTCGCCTTCGCCGCGACCGGTATCGCTCACGCGGCAGCGCTCACGCGGCTGGATCAACGAGTGCGCGGCCTGGCCCAGGAAGTGGCCCTGTTGAACGAGGCGCGCGGCCGGGCTGGCGGCGGCCGGGAGGCGGATGCGGATCGATGAGACAACTGGCGCGAAAGCTGGACGAGATCCTCGGCGAAGGCGGCCTGCTTTCCAAAGTCGTTCCCGCGTATGACTGGCGTCCGCAGCAGCTGGAGATGGGGCAGGCCACGCTCGCCGCATTGGCGGGCGATCGCATCCTGATGGCGGAAGCGCCGACCGGGGTGGGAAAGACGATGGCCTATCTCGTCCCCGCCGCGCTGCTCGCCCGCCACCTGCACGAGCCGGTGATCGTGAGCTCCTTCACGCGCGCCTTGCAGGACCAGATCCTCCACCAGGAAGCGCCGCGCCTGCAGCGGCTCGTGCATCCCGACCTCGCCGTCGTCTGCCTGAAGGGGCGCGCCAACTACCTCTGCCGGCGCCGCTGGGACCTGTTCGTCGCCGAAGAAGGCGCGGGCCCGGACGGGCGCTGGCTGATCGACAAGCTCGAGGGTTGGGTGAAGAGGACCGAGACGGGCGATTTCGCGGAAGCGCCCGATCTCGGCGCGCGCGCGGGCTGGGCGATGGCCCAGGTGGGAGGGCACGCGCGGTTCTGCCGCAGCCGCCTGTGCCGCCCGGAGAACGGCTGCTTTCACAAGCGCGCCCGGCGGGAAGCGCGGCAGGCCGACATCGTCGTCGTCAACCACTCGCTGCTGCTGGCGGATGCGTTCGGCGGCGGGATTCTCCCCGAGCACCGCGCGCTGGTCGTCGACGAGGCGCACCTTCTGCCTGATGCCGCGCTCGATCCGCTCACGATTCGCGTGAGCGAGCGCGGGTTGCTCGAGCGCGTGCGCAGGATAGGCGGCGCGGGCGACCCGGGCGTGAGCGATCGTGTGCGGCGGCTGGCGCGCGAATTGCCCGGCAAAGTGGCCGCGCGAAACCTGACGAAGAAGATCCGCTCGCTGGAGGAAGGGACGCGCGCGGCGCTCGAGATCTCGCGCGGCTTCTTCTCGGCGTTGCGCGCCCAGCCGGGATTTCCGAGGGAAGGGGAGCGGCTGCGCTATGGGCGGCCCGAAGCGCCCGTGGACGCGCTGCTTCCCGCGCAGACCGACGCCTGCCTGGAAGCGCTGCGCGCGCTGCGCGACGAGGCGCGCGCGCTCATGAAAGCGCTCGCGGCCGAGCAGCCGCCCTCGCTTCCGGCCGACCGCGAGGATCTCATGGAGGCGTCCGACGGGTGGATCGAGGAGCTCGAGGAGGCCGTCCAGGCGCTGGAGGAACTGCTTTCGCCCGCCTCCCACGATCGGGTCTACTTCGTCGAGACGGCGCGCGGGGAAGGGCCTTCCTTCGCGGGCATGCCCATCGAGACGGGGCCCGCGCTGCGCGAGCACATCCTCCTCCCGCACAGGGCGGTCGCCTTCACTTCGGCGACGCTCTCGGCCGGCGACGATTTCGGCTACTTCGCTTCCCAGGTCGGCCTTCAATCGGGCGAAGGCGAGCGCCTGCGTCTCGCGTCTCCCTTCGCCCTCGATCGGCAGCTTCTCGCGCTGGCCGCGCGCCACGGCGCCGATCCGCGCGGCCCGGCCTACATCGGCTTCCTCGCGCGCACGATCGGACAGCTCATCCGGGAAGTGCCGCACAAGGCGCTCGTGCTCTTCACTGCCTACGACGCGCTCGAACGGGTCGCGGAATCGCTGGCCGGCTCGGAATTGCCTCCAGCGGTCGAGCTCCTCACGCAGAGCAGGAGCGGGGCCCGGGCGCAGCTCATCGAGCGCTTTCGGGCCTCGAAGCGCGCGGCATTGCTGGGAACGGCGAGCTTCTGGTACGGCGTCGATTTCCCCGGCGAGGAGCTCGAGTTGCTCGTGCTCACGCGCCTGCCCTTTCCCGTGCCGACCGATCCGCGCGTGCAGGCGCTCTCCGAGGCGCTCGAGGAGAGCGGGCGGTCGAGCTTCCAGGAATATGCGCTGCCCGAAGCGCTGCTGCGCTTCCGCCAGGGAATCGGACGGCTCATCCGGCGCTCGAGCGACCGCGGGGTGTGCGTGATCCTGGATCCGCGCATCGTCACCGCGCGCTATGGCGAGGCCTTTCGACGGGCATTGCCGGGAGAGCCCGTCATCGTGGACAATCCGCGGGAGTTGCTCGCGCGGGCGAAGGAATGGCTGCGCCCGCCGAGTGCGGGCGAGAAGAGCAAGGGCGCGCAAGATTCTTGAAGAGCGCCCGGCGAGAGGGCGGGCGCATTCGAGCGTCGCGTCTTTGAGGAGGTTCGGATGACGAGACAAACGGGTGCCGGCGGCGAACCGGCCGCGCGGCCCTTCGACCGGGGAACGCCGCGGCGCGTGCGCGCTCCGCGCGGGAGCGAGCGCTCGTGCAAGGGCTGGGCGCAGGAAGCGGCGCTGCGCATGTTGATGAACAATCTCGACCCTGAAGTGGCCGAGAAGCCCGACGAGCTCATCGTCTACGGAGGCACGGGGCGCGCCGCGCGCTCGTGGCCCGCCTTCGACGCGCTCGTGGCCGAGCTGCGCGCGCTCGAGAACGACGAGACGCTGCTGGTGCAAAGCGGCAAGCCGGTGGGCGTCTGGCGCACGCACGAGTGGGCGCCGCGGGTGCTGATCGCGAATTCGCACCTCGTGCCGCACTGGGCGACGCCCGAGCATTTCCACGATCTCGAGCAACGCGGGCTGATCATGTACGGGCAGATGACGGCGGGAAGCTGGATCTACATCGGCACGCAAGGGATCCTGCAGGGCACCTACGAGACGCTCGCCGAGGCGGCGCGGCAGCACTACGGGGGCGACCTCGCGGGACGCTGGGTGTTGACGGCGGGGCTCGGCGGCATGGGCGGCGCCCAGCCGCTTGCGGTGACCATGAACGGCGGCGCCGCGCTGGTGGTCGAGGTCGATCCCGCGCGCATCCGCCGGCGCATCGAGACGCGCTATCTCGATCGCGCGAGCGAGAGCCTGGAAGAGGCGCTCCGTTGGGTGCGCGAGGCGACCCGCGAAAAGCGCGCCCTCTCGGTGGGGCTCCTCGGCAATGCCGCCGAGATCGTGCCGGAGCTCTTGCGGCGCGGCGAGCGGCCCGATCTCCTCACCGACCAGACCTCGGCGCACGACGCGCTCGAAGGCTATGTCCCCGGGGGCATGAGCTACGAACAGGCGCTCGCGTTGCGCGCGCGCGATCCGCAGGAGTACATCCGGCGCTCGTACGAGGCGATGGCGCGCCATTGCGAGGCGATGGTCGGTTTCCATCGGCTCGGTGTGCCGACCTTCGATTACGGCAACAACCTTCGCGGGCAGGCGGAGAAAGCGGGGTACAAGGACGCCTTCGCCTATCGCGGCTTCGTGCCGCTCTACATCCGGCCGCTCTTCTGCCGCGGGAAGGGGCCCTTCCGCTGGGTGGCGCTTTCGGGCGATCCGGCCGACATCGCCCGCACCGATCGCGCGCTCCTCGAGACGTTCCCGAACGATCCGGTGCTCGCGCGCTGGATTCCGCTCGCCGCCGAGCGCGTCGCCTACCAGGGGCTTCCTTCGCGCATCTGCTGGCTCGGCTACGGCGAACGCGCGCGCTTCGGCAAAGCGCTGAACGATCTCGTGGCGCGAGGCGAGGTGCGCGCGCCGATCGTGATCGGACGCGATCATCTCGACGCCGGCAGCGTCGCCTCTCCCAACCGCGAGACCGAGGGCATGCGCGACGGCAGCGACGCGATCGCCGACTGGCCGCTCCTGAACGCCCTTGTCAACACCTCGGCGGGCGCATCGTGGGTCTCGATCCATCACGGCGGGGGCGTGGGCATCGGCTACTCCATTCACGCCGGCATGGTGATAGTCGCCGACGGCACGCCCGAGAGCGAGGCCAAGCTCGAGCGCGTGCTCACGACCGATCCCGGGATGGGCGTGCTGCGCCACGCCGACGCGGGCTACCAGGAAGCCGTGGACATGGCGCGCGAGTCGGGCATCCGGATCCCGATGGGACCAGGCGGCGGGGCATGAAGAACGCGGCATCGCTGATCGTTCGAAGCGCGCGCCAGCTGCTCACCATTCCGGGCGATGCGGGCGGCAGGGCGAAGACCGGGCCGGGCATGGCCGACCTCGGAGTGATCGAGGATGGCGCGGTCGCGATCGTGGGGGATCGCATCGCCGCGGTGGGCGCGACGAGGGAGATCCGCGAAGCCTTCACGCTTGCCCCGGGGGGAGAGGAGATCGACGCCTCGGGTTGTGTCGTGCTGCCCGCTTTCGTCGATCCCCACACCCATGTGCTCTTCGCGGAAACGCGCGAGGGGGAGTACGAGCAGCGTCTGCAGGGGCGCTCGTACATGGAGATCGCCGCCGCGGGCGGAGGGATCCGCTCGAGCGTGCGAGCCTTCCACGCGGCGGACGACGAGACGATGCTCGCCGCCACCTCGGAGCGTCTCGATCGCCTCGCCTCCTTCGGCACGGGCACGGTCGAGGTGAAGACGGGCTACGCGCTCGATCGCGCCGGCGAGCTGCGCGCCTTGCGGCTCATCGAGGAGCTGTCGCGGCGCCACGCGGTGGATCTCGTCGCCACTTATCTCGGCGCGCACGAGATTCCGGACGCGCATCGCGGCGATCCCGAGGCGTATGTCGAGCGCCTCGTGGAAGAGATGATTCCGGAAGCGGCCGCCACCGGCATTCCGCGCTTCTGCGACGTCTTCTGCGAGCCGGGGGTCTTCACCGTCGACCAGTCGCGCCGCATTCTCCTCGCGGGCGCGCGCGCGGGGCTGCTGGCGAAGATCCACGCCGACGAGATCGAACCGTGCGGCGGCGCCGAGCTCGCGGCGGAAGTGGGCGCGGTCTCCGCCGATCACCTGGGGCGCATCTCGAAGGAAGGCATTGCCGCGATCGCCCGCGCGGGAGTGGTCGCCGTGCTGCTTCCCGGGACGATCTTCTCGCTCGGAAGCCACCGCTACGCGCCTGCGCGCGAGATGATCGCCTCGGGCGTCGCGGTGGCCCTCGCGACCGACTGCAATCCGGGCAGCTCGATGACCGACTCGATGCCCTGGGTGATCGCCCTCGCCTGCCGCGAGATGGGCCTCACGCCCGCGGAGGCGATCGTCGCGGCGACGCGCAATGCGGCCGCGGCGCTCGGCCTGGCGAACGAACGGGGGAGCTTGATGCCGGGTCTGTGCGCCGATCTCCAGGTGCTGTCGGCTCGCTCGTACGCGCAGCTGCCCTACCACATCGGCTCGAGCCTCGTCCGCGACCTCGTTCTCGCCGGCCGGCTGCGCATCTGCGACGCCCGGCCTGTCTCGCTCGCGCTGCCCTCCGCTTGAGTCCCCGCTTCAGGTCTCCCTCTTCCGGTCGATACATCCAGGGGAACCTGGATCGCGTCTTGGAACGACCGGCTCGGGCGGTTGACGAGGGGGATGAACCTTGGACCGGAAAAACAATTCCCGCAGGCAGATCTATCAGATGGTGAAAGAGGGCCAGACCCAGAAGGCCGCCGGCGTGCTGGCCGAGCTCCTCTCGTCGGGCGAAGGGGAACCGTTCGATTTCGTCTACCTCGGGGACTTGCTGCTTCGACTGGATCGCGTGAGCGAGGCCGTCGAGCGCTACGAGGCGGCGATCTCCGCGTACGCGCGGCTCGGGTTCAACCGCAATGCGATCGCGCTCTGCCGGAAGATCCTGCGCCTGGACGGGGGACGGGGCGACATCCTCCGCCGATTGGGCGACTTCCATGTGGCTGAAGAGTCGGTCGGGGATGCGCTGCACGCGTACCACGCCTATCTGGAGAAGACCAACGAAGAGGAACGGGACACGCCCGAATTCCGGGAAACGCTTCAGCGCATGGAGGAACTCGCTCCGCAACGCGCGGACTTCGCGATTCGCATGAGCGAATTCTGCCGGAAGATCAATCGCCCCGACACTGCTCTGGCGGTGCTCGCGAAGGCGGTGCGCCAGGCGGAGGAGACAGGGCGCGACGAAGCGGCCGCCGAGCTTCGCGAACGGCTCGCCGCCGTCGGGCCCGGCATGCTCGGCCGCCCCGATGAAGCCCCGCCGGCGCGGGAGGCATGGGGCGATCGCCATCCGAGGGTCGCGCAAGACGCTTGGGACGAGAGCTGGCAAGACCAGCGAAGCGGCGAAGCCCACCCGGATCCGCGTTGGCCCGCCGGGCAAGACATCGCCGCGGCCGCCGAGGAGCAGGCGATCGCAGCGCGAGAACCGGCGGTTGATCGGGAAGATTTCCGGACCCATTATCGGCGGGCGACGGTTTTCATGGAGCAAGGCAGGCTGGACGAGGCGCTGGCCGAGTTCGACGCGGCCGCCCGCGACTTCGACCTCACCGCCGAGGAGGCGGCGAGGCTCCAGGAGACGCGCGGGCGCTGCCTCTCGGCGCTCGGACGCCATCGCGAGGCGATGCGCGAATTCGTCCTCCTGCTGCAGAGCCCGACCCGGTCGGATGAGGAGCAGGCCGGCCGCCTGATGCTGCTGGCCAGGGAATGCCAGGCAGTGGGGGATCTGGATGAGGCGAGACGGCGCCTGCGCGAAGCGCTGGCAGCGCGCCCGGAGTTCCCCGAAGCCTCGGGCCTCCTCGCGGAGATCGACGAGCGCGCGGCCTGAGACGGCCCGGCCGCGCTTCCGTCGCCCCTCCTCTCCGAGGCTCTGCCCGAGCCTGGCAGCGCTCCTGAGCCTTCTTCTCTTCGCAAACGGCATGTCGCCGGCCGCTGCCCATAGCCAGGGGGCGCCGGCGCCCGACTCGCTCGCTGCCACGGTGGACTCCCTCGCTGCCGGCATCGACTCCCTCGCTGCCGCCGCCTCCGCCGGACGCGGGCTCCCGGGCGATTCCCTCGCTGCCGGCATCGACTCCCTCGCCACCGCCGCTTCACCCGCCGACTCGCTGGCTTCGCGGCGATCGCCGCCGGCCCAGTTCTGGTGGGACGAGACCCGGGTGCTCGCGATGTTGGGAGGCGGCGCATCCCCGCTCCTGGATCGAGGGCTCGAGATGCGCTCCTCGGCGATCACCTTCGCTGATCTTCTCGCCCGCGAAAGCGCCTTGTGGGTGGATCGCGCAGGCGTGCTCGGGGCCTGGGAAGTGCCCGCGCAGATTTCCTCGGGAGTGGAACGCCTTTCGCTATGGTCGGGAGGAATGCGGGTCGGCGGCGCGGGAACGCCGGAAGCGGTCCTCACCGCGGTCACGCCCTTGCAGACGGGCCGCGCCTATCTGCTCGCTCCCGATCCCATTCTCGATCCGTTGGGCGAGGCGGGAGACGGGCTTCTGTGGATGGAGGAGCCTTCTCGCGCCTGGTCAGAGACGCCGAGCGCCGCCCGATTGACCGAAGGCCCGACCGGAGCCGCAAGCCAGGATCTGGAGCTCGGACGGGTGGCGGGCGACTGGCGCGCGTTCGGAGCGTACGGGCACTTCCGTTCCGACGGACGCCCGCCGTGGCTGTCTCCGCGGTACTCGCTCAGCCGCTACCAGGACATCGAGCTTTCGATCGATCGGGCGACCTCCTGGTCGGGCTGGCGGCTCAAGGGATGGAATCGGAGCAGCCGAAGCGCACTGGTCGGAATGGGGAAGCTCGACTGGAGCGCGAAGCAGCTGACCCTCCAGGGCATCATCCATCCGCAAGGGGGATGGAGCGGACAAGTCGCGGTCGACTTCGTGAACGACGAGCTTCGCTGGCTCGCCTCCGATCGCACACACGCGCGCCGCTCCTCCACCGCGCGGGCGGTCGGGCGTCTCGAGATCCCCGCCGGCGGCTGGCACCTTCTCTTCAGCGCCGGCGCGCAGGCGGTGGGCGTGAAGCTGGACCGCGCTCCCTACCTGGTGGACGACGATGCCTTCGGAGCAGGCTTGGGCGCGGGGCTCCGCCGGGACGGAGAACGCGCCAGTTTTCTGGCCGATGCCGGAATCGCCGATTCCTGGCAGGGAGGGGCGCGCGGACGAGGGCACCTGCTCCTTCTCGTGCGGCCGGGTGGGGCATGGACCCTGGGAATCGAAGGCTGGACGGACGAGCTCGCGCCCTTCGTGCCCCGCGCGGACGGCGACTTCTCGGCGCTTCTCGATGAAGGGATTCTCCTGCCGGGCGGCCTGTCCGTCGGCGATGGGGAAGCGCGCCGCGCGACGCACGGGGAGGCGCGCGCGTCGTTTGCCTGGGGCAAGAGCCGTGTGGAGGTGGGGGCGTTCTTCCGCCGGCTGGAGAACGCGATCGGCCTCGATCCGGAGCAAGCGGCGTCTCTCGCGCCCGGACTGCGGGACACGCTCGCCTTGGCGAACGATTCCTCCGCCGATCTCGCGGGAGCGCGCGCCGGGCTCGAGATCCGTTTTCCCTTGGGGCTGCGAGCCTTCGGCTCCGGTCGCGTGATCGCCAGCCCGGCAGCGGACGAGTTGCCGCTCTTCACCGCCCGTTATCAAGGACGCGCCGGGCTTTCGCTGGGGCAGCGGCTCTTCCGGGGCGACCTCTATCTGGAAGGACGGCTGGTGGGGCTGTTCCGCGACGGCTGGACGACGCCTTACGGAGCGCTGCCGTCGTTCGAGCGTCTGGATGGAGAGATCGTGGGCACGGTGATGGGCCGGGCCCATTTCTTCCTCGCGACGCGGAATCTGCTGAACGACGACCAGGCCTCCGCGACCGTCGTCGATGGCCGGTGGATGACGCTGCCGTTTCGCAACACCGAGCTCGGGCTCGAGTGGCATTTCGTGAACTGATCGCGCCCGCGCCGCCGGCCGCCTTGCAGCCGGCGCTTTCGTGACGCCTTCGAACGCCTCATTGCCGCGCGCCGCCGGAGATCGCCGCTCGTGCTCTTCACATCCAGTGAGCGCAGGCTTCTCGCGCTTCTCGTCCTGTTTCTCGCCTCCGGATATCTGCTCACCTTCCTGCGAGGAGCGGGAGTGCGCACGCTTCCATCGCCGGGGGAAGGGCCTTCGCCGTCCGAGGGCGCGCTCGCGCCCGGGCCTTTCGACGAGGACGCGCTGCCGCCGGTCGAGTCCGCCTATTCCCCCGCCGGGGAAGAGGACCCGCCCGGCGGCGATGGGGATGAGAGCCCCGATGCGCCGCCCTCGCCGGCCCTCACGGGCCGCTCCTTGCCGTCAGGCCCCCAGAACGCGAATGCGGCGCAAGAGACGCCTCGGGCGGGTGCGCAGTTCGTGAACGGCTATCTCGACTTGAATCGCGCGGACAGCGTCTCGCTGGTCGCGCTGCCGGGCATCGGCCCCGCGCTCGCCGGCCGGATCCTCGCGGCGCGTCGCGAGGCGGGGGGCTTCCGGGAAGTCGGCGATCTTCGCCGTGTGCGGGGCATCGGGCCGCGAAGGCTGGAGGAGTTGGCCCGTCTCGTCACAGTGGGCGAACCGCCCGCCGGGCGGTCCGCCGGCGGCGCATCCGCGCGAAGGTGACGCGGGCGCGCGGGCGGGGCATCGGCGCGAAAGTGACGGGCGCATCGAGCGGGCATCGGCCGCCGGTCACGGGGAGAGGAACGGGTCGCGGGGCACGCGCGAGCAAGCTCCCGGCGCGTGCAGACTGCATGCTTTGCGGCGCGTTTTGCCGATTTGCAACGCCCGTTTCGGCCGGCTTCCCCACGCGGCTCTTCCCAGCCTCCGCATCCTCAAGCCCCATTGGCACTTGCCATCTTGTCTCTCCTTCTCCTCGGAGGCCTCCCTGGCACAGGTCGTGCGAATCCCCGCTGGCCGGCTGCCTTTGGGCAGGCGCCGGCAGGCATTCATCCGGGAAGCGATCCATCGCACGCAGGCGCCGGCGCGGATTCGTGAGCGACGACGAAAGGCAAGCAGCAACCGTGAACACGGAACTCGGTCCCAAGCTCATCGAGGCAGGCCTGATCGACGGCCCGGCCTTGAAGAAGGCTCAGGAGATCGGGCACGCCCAGGGAGGCGATCTTCTCGCGCACCTGCTCAAGATGGGAGCGGTGAGCGAGGAAGAGCTGCTGCGCTTCCTCAGCAACCACTACGGCGCCCCGAGCGTGAACCTCGATCAGATCGAGGTCGATCCCGAGGTGGTGCGGCTCATTCCCGCGGAAGTGGCCACCAAGTTCAGCGTCATTCCGATCAGCCGCATCGGCCGCCAGCTCATGGTCGCGATCGCGAACCCCGGCAACTTCACCGCGATCGACGACATCAAGTTCATCACGAACCTCGATGTCGAGCCCTTCGTCACCACCGAAGACCAGGTCCGTCGCGCGATCGACCGCTACTACGATTCGGTTCTCTCCATGGCCGAAGTGATGAAGTCCATGGAGGACGACCTCGAAGTCGTCGAGGCGGAAGATGGCGAGGAAGTCTCGGCCGACATGGAATCGGCCGCCGATCAGGCCCCGGTCGTCAAGTTCGTGAACTCGATGATCGCGCAGGCGGTCAAGGAGGGGGCGAGCGACATCCACGTCGAGCCCTACGAGAAGACCTTGCGCGTGCGCTTCCGCATCGACGGCGTGCTCTACGAGCGCATGACGCCGCCCTATCGCCTCAAGCAGGCGATCATCTCGCGCTTGAAGATCATGGCCGAGCTCGACATCGCCGAGCGGCGCGTCCCGCAGGACGGCCGGATCCGCATTCGGATCGCGAAGAAGGACATCGACCTGCGTGTCTCGTCGTTGCCCTGCATCTTCGGCGAGAAGGTGGTGCTGCGCATCCTCGACAAATCGAACCTGGCCCTGGATCTCGCCAAGGTGGGCTTCCAGCCGCAGGCGCTCGAGCGCTTTCTGGCCGCGATCGAGCTTCCCTACGGCATGGTGCTCGTGACCGGGCCGACGGGAAGCGGCAAGACGACCACGCTCTATTCCGCCCTCACCCGCATGAATGTGCCGAAGGTCAACATCATGACCGCGGAGGACCCGGTCGAGTACAACATCGACGGCATCAACCAGGTGCATGTCAACGAAGCGGTCAAGCTCACCTTCGCCTCGGCGCTGCGCTCCTTCCTGCGGCAGGACCCGAACATCGTCATGGTGGGCGAGATCCGCGATCTCGAGACCGCTTCGATCGCCATCAAGGCCGCGCTCACCGGCCATCTCGTGCTCTCCACCCTGCACACCAACGACGCGCCGAGCACGCTCAGCCGCTTGACCGACATGGGCGTCGAGCCCTTCCTGGTCGCCTCGTCCGTGAACCTCGTGCTCGCCCAGCGCCTCGTCCGCAAGCTGTGCACGAACTGCCGCGCGTCGGCGGAGCTCTCCGCTCCGCTGCTCAAACGGCTCGGTTGGCAGGACGCCGGGAAGGAGGTGCGCATCTACGATCCGGTGGGCTGCGATCTCTGCCACGGGACCGGCTACAAGGGACGCACCGGGATCTACGAAGTCATGCCCATCTCCCCGGCCATCCGCGACATGATCGTCCGCAATGCGCCCGCCACCGAGCTGAAGGCCCAGGCGTTGCGCGAAAACATGCTCAGCCTGCGCATGGACGCCCTCATCAAACTCAAGGCGGGGATCACTTCTGCCGAAGAAGTGCTGAAGGAGACCGCGGCCGACGACGCGGCCTAGCCGGGCAACTCCGTCTCGGGCCCGCCGGCCGCGCCTGCGCTGCGCGTCGCGTCCCCGCGCCCGATGGCGCCCGGGCGCCGCGCGTTCGCGCGCCGAGACGCAACCTGCATCGTCCTCGCGGCGGACGGCGGAGATCCTGATGGTTTCGTTCGAGCAATTGCTCTCCACGATGGTCGAGAAGGGCGCCTCCGACTTGCATCTCACGGCGGGCGTGCCTCCCCAATATCGCGTCGACGGCGAGCTGATTCCCGTGGAAGGCGAGCCGCTCGATGCGGAGACCTGCCAGAAGCTGATCTATTCGATCTTGCGCGAGGACCAGAAGAAGCGCTTCGAGAACTCCCACGAGCTCGATCTCTCCTTCGGCATTCGCGGCCTCGCGCGCTTCCGCGCGAATGTCTTCTCGCAGCGCGGCACGACCGCAGCCGCGATCCGCATGATCCCCCACGAGATCATGGGCTTCGAGCGCCTCGGGCTGCCGCGCGTGGTGGTGGGCTTCGCGAGCCAGCCCAACGGGCTCGTGCTCGTGACCGGCCCGACCGGCAGCGGCAAGTCGACCACCCTCGCCGCGCTCCTCGACAAGATCAACCGCGAGCGGGCCTGTCACATCGTGACCATCGAGGACCCGATCGAATATGTGCACACCAATCGCAAGGCGATCGTCAACCAGCGCGAGATCGGATCGGACACGCACAGCTTCCCCGAGGCGCTGAAGTACATCCTGCGCCAGGACCCCGATGTGATCCTGATCGGGGAAATGCGCGACCTCGAGACGGTCACGGCCGCGCTGACCGTGGCCGAGACCGGCCACCTCGTCTTCGCGACCCTGCACACCAATTCGACCTACGAATCGATCAACCGCATGGTCGATCTCTTCCCGGTCAATCAACAGAAGCAGGTGCTCGCGCAACTCGCCTTCGTGCTGCGCGGGGTGACCACCCAGCAGCTCGTGCCGCATCGCAAGGGCAGCGGGCGCGTGATGGTGGCCGAGGTGCTCGTCTGCACGCCCGCCGTCGGCGCGCTCATTCGCGAGGGCAAGGTCCATCAGATCTACACCCTGATGCAGGCCGGGCAGAAGCACGGCATGCAGACGATGAACCAGGCGCTCTTCCACGCCTACACCGGCGGGACGATCACGCTGCGCGAGGCCCTGGCTCGCAGCGTGAACCCGCAGGAGCTCGAACAGATGCTGCTCAAAGCCGACCCGACCTACCGGCCGAGATTCCTCTCCGAAGGAGTGAACGGCACGACGAGGAGGAGCGCATGAATCGCTTCGTCTGGAAGGGCCGCACGATGGGGGGGCAGATGCAGGCGGGCGAGCTCGCCGCCGAGAGCCTCGAGATGGCGGTCGCGCAGCTTCGCCGCCAGCGGATCATCACGACCCAGATCCGGCCCAAGCCGAAGAGCGTGAGCCTGGGCGTCAAGCGTCCGCGGCGCATCAAGGGGCACGACCTCGCGATCTTCACCCGCCAGTTCTCGACGATGATCAATTCGGGCCTGCCCCTCGTGCAGTGCCTGCAGATCCTGAGCAAGCAGACCGAGAACCCGACCCTGCGCGAAGTGATCCTCGATGTGACCAATCGCGTGGAAGCGGGCGCGACCCTCTCGGAAGCGCTCTCGCGACGCCCCGAGGCCTTCGACGCGCTGTATGTGAACATGGTCGACGCGGGCGAGGCGGGCGGGATCCTCGACAACATCCTGATGCGCCTCGCGACCTACATCGAGAAGGCGGTTGCGCTGCGCCGCAAGGTGGTGGGCGCGATGACCTATCCGGCGGTGGTCGCGGTCGTGGCGGTGAGCGCGGCGCTCTTCATGCTGCTCTTCATCATTCCGGTGTTCGCGAAAGTCTTCGCCGACTTCGGCGGGCAGTTGCCGCTGCCGACCCGCATCGTGGTGGGGTTGAGCGAGCTCTTGAAAACCACCTGGTGGGCGTTCGTGGCCCTCGGCGTGGGGCTCGCGATGGGCCTGCGCCGCTACTACCGCACCGAAGGGGGGCGGCGCGTGATCGACGGCTTCCTGCTGCGCGCGCCGATCATCGGCGATGTGCTGCGCAAGACCGCCATCGCGCGCTTCACGCGCACGCTCGGGACGATGATCGCGAGCGGCGTGCCGATTCTCGCGGGCCTCGAAGTGACCGCCAAGACCGCGGGCAACAAGATCATCGAGGAAGCGGTCATGGCCGCGCGCAACGGCATTCGCGAAGGCGAGACGATCGCCGCGCCGCTGGCGAAGTCGGACGCGTTTCCGCCGATGGTGGTGCAGATGATCGCGGTCGGCGAAGAGACCGGAGCGCTCGACACGATGCTCGATCGCATCGCGAATTTCTACGACGAGGAAGTGAACTCGGCGGTGGAAGCGCTCACCTCGGTGATCGAGCCGATCATGATCGTGGTGATGGGAGTGATGGTGGGCGGAATGGTGGTCGCCATGTACCTGCCGATGTTCAAGCTCGTCAATGTGGTGGCCGGGGGGCACTAGGCCTTGGCTTCCCGCTCGCCCACGGAGGCTCCTTTCCCGCCGGCAACCGGCCCGTCCCTCGGGCGCTTCCCGGCCTCGCGCGCCTTCGTGGCGCTGCTCGTCTCGACGCTCGTCGTCGTCCTGGGCGCGCCGGCCGCGCTCTCCACCCGCGCGCTCGTCGCCGGCGCCATTCTGGCGTGGACCGCGGTGGGAGGCGCGCTGCTCCATGCGGGCATGCTCCGCGGCCGGCCGCGCATCGCGAGCGCGTTCGTCCTGACCGGCGACATCGGCGCGGCCGCTGCCGCCGCGCGCCTGACGGGCGGAATCGGCGCGCCTTCGCTGCTCCTCGTCGCCGTGCCCGTGCTGGCCGCGGGCCTGCTTCTGCAATGCCGGGCGGGGATCGTGCTCGGTCTTCTCGCGGGGCTCGTCTCGGGCACGCTCGCCACGCAGGACGCCGGCTCTTCGGGCGGCATGCTGATCACCATCGCCTACCACGCGGGCGTCTTCACCGCGCTCGGCCTCGGCGTCGGGCTTCTCGGCCGCAGGATGGCGGCCAGCCTGCGCGAAGCGGACGAGAGCCGTCGCGAGCTTCGCGAAGTGCGCCTGGGAAACGACCGCGTGCTGGAAAGCCTCTCGTGCGGCGTGATCGCCCTCGACGCCCTCGGCCGCGTGCAGAGCGCGAATCCCGCGGCCCGCCGCCTGCTGGGGCTTTCGCGCGCCTGCGCGCCGTCGAGCGACGATGCGCGCGCCGCGGGCGGTTCTCTTCCCCTGTTGTGCGGGCGCAATCCGGCGTTGCTCGAGATGATCTCCTCGGTCGAACGCGGCCTGGCGGCGGAGGCGGAGCGCGAGCTCGAATTGACCGGCCCCGAGGGGCGCGTCTTTCCGGCCTGGGTGAAGACCGCTCCCGTGGTCGACGACGCGGGCGTGCGCCACGGCATCGTCGCGCTCTTCTGGGACCTCACCGAGCGCAAGCGGCTGGAAGAGGCGGCCCGCAGAGGCGAGCGTCTGGCCGCGATCGGCGAGCTCTCCGCGGGCCTCGCTCACGAAATCCGCAACAGCTTGAAACCGATCACCGGATGCATCGAGCTGCTCGCGCGGCGCGGATTGCTCACCGAAGCGGCGCGCCCGATGACCGAAGTGATCATGCGCGAAGCCGAGTCGCTCGAGGCGTTTCTCAGCCAGTTCCTCGCGCTCGCGCGGGACAAAACGCTGAAGTTGGAAGAAGTCGATCTCGAAGAGTTGATAGAGGACGAGACGAAGGCCATCACGCTGGGCGCGCCGGGCCCCGCGCCCGCCATCACGATCGAAGGAACGCGGGGCCTGACCGTGCGCGGAGATCCCGACTGGCTGCGGCTCGTCTTTCGCAATCTGATCCTGAATGCCGTGGAAGCGAACCCGGCCGGCCGCGTGCGCGTCGAGATCGCCGCTTCCCGCTGGCATGAGAGGCCCTCCGCGCGCGTGCGCGTGCGCGACGAAGGCCCGGGCTTCGGGGCGCTCGATTTCTTCGAAGCCTTGAAGCCCTTCCAAACGGGAAAGCCGGCCGGCACGGGACTCGGTCTGCCCATCGCCCTGCGGGGCGTTCAAGAGCACGAGGGGCGTCTGGCCCTCGAGAGCGGAAGGGAAGGCGGGGCGACGCTGGTCGTAGAACTTCCCACGGAGGGCCCCGGCGCTTCGCGCGCGCGGCAAGAAGCGGCCTAGCCCATCCGGGCCGGGAGCGCACGCGGCGCGGCGTTCGCGAGGGAGCCGGCCGTGGTTCACGGTTCTCTCACCGCGCGAGACAACGGAATGACGGAAAGCAGGCGTTTGATGGAAGCCAGCGACAACACGACGCGCCGGCGTGAGCGCATCCTCGTCATCGACGACGAAGCGAGCATGCGCCGCTTTCTCATCATGCTTCTCGAGGCCGAAGGCCACGAGGTAGTGGCCGAAGAGAACGGCGCCGACGGGGTGAGCCGCGTCGAGCGCGAGAACTTCGACCTCGTGATCGCGGACCTGAAGATGCCGGGCGTCGACGGGCTGAGCGTGCTCGACAGCATCCACGGCAAGCACCCCGACCTTCCCGTCGTCATCCTGACCGCGTTCGGCTCGGAGCGCGTGGCGGCCGAAGCGGCCCGGCGCGGGGCCTTTCAACTGGTCGAGAAGAACAGCCGCAACGAAGAGATCCTGCTCGTCGTCGGAAACGCGCTCGAGATGAGCCGCGTCCGCCATCAGAACCAGGCGCTCAAGTGGCAACTGCGCAAGGGCCATCAGCAGCGCCGGATCATCGGCACATCCGAGGAGATGCTGAAGGTCTTCCGGATGGTGGAGAAAGTCGCGACCACCGAAGCGACGATTCTCATCTACGGCGAGAGCGGGACCGGCAAGGAACTGATCGCGCGCGAGATCCACTACCAGAGCCGCCGGGCGAAGGGGCCCTTCCTCTCGGTCAATTGCGGCGCGCTCCACCGCGACCTGCTCGAGAGCACGCTCTTCGGGCACAAGCGCGGCTCCTTCACGGGAGCGGTGAAGGACCAGACGGGGCATTTCGCCGCCTGCGCGGGCGGCACCTTCTTCCTCGACGAAGTGGGGGAGATGGCCCCGGCCACCCAGGTGAAGCTGCTGCGCACGCTGCAGGAGCGCGAGATCATTCCGATCGGTTCGAGCGAACCGGTCGAGATCGATGTGCGCCTGGTCGCGGCGACCAACGCGGACCTGGAGAAGGCGGTCAGCGAAGGACGCTTCCGCACCGATCTCTTTTATCGCTTGAATGTGATTCCGCTGCGCCTGCCGTCACTTCGGCAGCGGACGGAAGATATTCCGCTTCTCGTCGATCACTTCCTCGAACGGCTGGCGCAGGGCGGCAAGCCGAAGAAGATCGTACGCGCCGCCATTGAGGCGCTGCTGCGCTACGATTGGCCCGGCAATGTGCGCGAGCTCGAGAATGTGATCGAGCGCGCCGTGATCCTGAGCGAAAGCGCTACGATCTCGGTCGACGACTTGCCCGAACGCGTCCTGCAGGGGCCGCAGCGCAAGAGCAGCTTCTCGATCGACGCGCCGACGATGAGCCTGGACGAGCTCGAGCGCGAATACATCCTGAAGGTTCTCAATTACACCCAGTGGCAGAAGAAGCGCGCCTCGGACATCCTCGGCATCAACGCCTCGACGCTCTATCGCAAGCTCCTCGCCTACGGCATCAGCGAGAAGCCGGGCATGGACGAAGAGGGCGACGAGGCGGCCGCCTAGAAGCTCCCGGGTCGTCCCGCCGGCGGGGCCGGGCGCAGTGAGGCCGAAGGCTGCGGGCGCGTCCGACCCGGTTCTTCCCATCCGTTTGCCGTTCGATTGCCTTGCCAACGCGTCCCACCGCCAGCCCGGAGCCTGCCGGCCTGCCCTTCGAGAATCGCGAGGCAAATTGCATGCGGCCGGCGCAAAGCGGCGATTTGACGCGCGGCGCATGCAAGGTGCAGTCCCCGCGCGGCGGCGGCCGCCTTCCTCGCGGCCGGCCGGCGGGTGCGGCGCAGGCCGCAATTTCTTGCGAGGCAACCGCTTTCCAAGATCGTGCGCCCGGCCGGCGTCTTGGCACCGCTCTTGCACCTTTCCGGCTGTCGGCGCAACCGAGGCCCAAGCAAGGTGCGAGGGCTGGATCTGAGAGAGGGGTAGCCAGGTCGCACGCGCAAGGCGCGCGGCGGGTCTTCCGGATCGGAGGTGTCTCATGTTCGGGAACAGCAAGGGCTTCAGCTTGATCGAGCTCATGATCGTGGTGGTCATCATCGGCATTCTCGCCGCGGTCGCCATCCCCAACTACATTTCGATGACCAACCGGGCGAAAGAGGGCAGCTGCAAGGCGAACGCCCACTCGGTCCAGCTCGTCGTCGAAGATTTCTCCGTGCGCAGCAATGGAACCTATCCCGTGCTCGCGGACATCGACGCCGCCCTCTTCCCCGGAGGCGTGTATCCGAACAATCCGTTCACCGGGACCCCGATTGCGATCGCCGCTCCCGGCTTCAGCCAGGGCAATGTCGGCTATGCGCTGGCCGCAGGCATCTACACGATCGAGACCTACGGCGAGACGGCCACATCCGGCCCCGACGGAGACGGCGTCGTGCTGGAATTGAGCAACGGCTAGTCCTCCCGTAGCCAGGGCGAACCCGAGGGCCCCGCGAGCGATCGCGGGGCCCCGCTCGTTTTTTCCGCCGCCCCCCGCTTCTCAAGCCCGCTTTCCGCCGGGCCGATCTTCTACGAGACGGCGTTCGTCGGCGCCGGGACCCATGCGGTCAAGGGGATCGAGGTGAGTGCATGCCGGATCCGCGTGACGCGCCCGGGCGGCCCGTTCTGGAATTCCGAGACCTGCGCAAGGTCTTTCGCTCGGGGTGGAATCGCAGGACGGTCGCCCTCGACGGCGTGAGCTTCGAAGTGCGAGAGGGAGAAACCTTCGCGCTCCTCGGAAAGAACGGGGCGGGCAAGAGCACGCTCTTCAAGATCGCGCTGGGCCTCCTGCGCCCGACTTCCGGTAGCGGGGCGGCGCACGGCGTTGCCTTCGGCGATCTGCGCGCCCGCGCGGCGATCGGCTTTCAACCCGAGCAACCCTATCTCTACCCGTTCCTCACCGTCGGCGAGACCCTGCGCCTGCTGGCGGACCTCGGCGGCGTGCCCGGTTCGCGCACACGCGCGGAGATCGAGCGGGTCGCGAAGGCGTGCGGGCTCGAGGAGAAGCTGGGCGCTCCCGTGCGCCGCCTCTCGCGCGGTTGGCTGCAGCGGGTCGCCCTGGCGGGCGCGCTCATCGGTGATCCGCCGCTTCTCTTGCTCGACGAGCCGATGAGCGGGCTCGATCCCGAAGCGCGGCTGGCGCTGAAACAGCTTCTGCGGCGCGCGCGCGCACGGGGCAAAGCCGTCGTCTTCAGCACCCACATCCTTCCCGATGTGGAGCAGCTCGCAGACCGGCTAGCGATCTTGCGCCAGGGACGGCTGCTCGCCTGCGGCTCCATGGACCAACTGCTCGGCGCGGAGAGCGGCGGCCATGTGATCGAACTTCGGCGCGCCCCCGGCGCCGCGCCGGACGCCTGCCGGTTGCCTGACGGCACGCCCGTCGCCGGCGGCGAGCGGATTCGCCAGGACGACGCGAGCGGGCGCGTGTGGCTTCGTCTGTCCGCGATGGAACCGGCGGCCATGCAACGGCTCCTCGCGCATTGGATCGCAAGCGGAGTCGAGATCGTGAGCCTCTCGCCGTGCAGGGAGACGCTCGAGGAATTCTACGCCCGGCTGACCGCCACGGATGCCGCGCGGGCGGGTTGCGCTTCCCGCGCGCCGCGGCGCGGCGAAGATGGCGAAGGCGCCTCGTTCGCGGCCTGATCACGGCCGCGCGAGAAGGGGAAGGCGATGAAGGAACCGACCGGACTGGCGTGGGCGCGTGAGCGGACGCGCTGTGCGCGGGCGGTGCTCTCGCTTGCGCGTCACACGCTGCTCGATGCCTTGCGTGAGCGCGTCTTCCGCGGACTGGCCTTCGCGCTGCTCGTCCTGCTCGCGCTCTCGCGGCTGATCGATCCGCTCGCGCTGGGCGAAGGGCGGCGGATCACGATCGACGCCGGGCTCACCCTGGCCACCCTCTTCGGCTTCCTGCTGCTGCTCACGCTCGGAACGCGGGTCGTGCAGAAGGAGATCGAACGCAAGACGATCCTCCTTCTGCTCGCGCGTCCGCTTCGCAGGGGCGAGCTCATTCTGGGCAAGTATTTCGGGACGGTGGCCGTCGTCGGAGCCGGAGTCGTCGGGATGGTCGGCGTGCTGGCCCTCGTTCTGCTCGTCTCCGGATACGCCTTCGACGGCTCGCTCGCGGTCGCCGGATACTACGCCTTTCTCGAGCTCGCCATCCTGGCGGCGCTCAGCATGCTGCTCACGGTGTTTACGAGCTCCGCCCTGGCCGCGTTCTTCCTGATCGGGCTCTTCGTCGCCGGACACGCGGCCCCCAGCATTCTCGAAATGGCCCGCCTCTCCTCGAACGGCGTCGCGGCGCGCGCGCTCGAGACGCTCTTCTACACGGTCCCGCGCCTCGATCTCTATCGCTACTCGCTCGAAGCGGTGCACGGCATCCATCCGCCGGCGGGGCAGGTGCTCTGGGCGACGGCCTACGCCGTGCTCTATTCGGCGGCGGCGCTCACCGCCGGAACGCTTGCCTTCCGGCGGCGGGAGTTTTCATGATCGGCTGGAAGCAGAACGCATCCCGCGTGGGTCTGGGCCGTTCGTTTGCGATGCCGGCTCTGGCGGCCGCGCTGCTGGTTGCGACGGCCGGCCTGGCCTGCCTGGCCGAGAGGCAATTCGCGCTGCGCAGGGATCGCGCGCACGACGGGGTGGAACTGGCGCTCTTTCCCTCCGGCCGCCTGCTGCCTCAACTCTCGCTCGGGCGCCGTCACTTCGTCGCCGATCTCGCCTGGCTCGCGGCCATCCAGTACTACGGGCGCCATCGTCTGAGCGACCGCCGCTACCCGCTCGCGGATCATCTCTTTCGCGTGATCACCGAATGCGATCCCGCCTTCGAGAACGCGTATCTCTTCGGCGCGCTCATTCTCGCGGAAGCGGGCGAGAACGATGCCGCGGTCGCGCTGCTGGAGCGCGGGGTGAAGGCCAACCCCGGTTCCTGGCTGCTCTGCTTCGAGCTCGGATTCCTGCACTTCGCCTATACGAAGGATTGGGACCACGCGCTTCCTCCTCTTCGGCGCGCGGCGGCCATGCCCGGCGCGCCCGAGTATGTCGCCCGCTTCGCCGCCGCGGCGGGCGAGCGGGCCGGGCGGTCCGAGATCGCGGCCGAACTGTGGGCCGCCGTCGCCCGCGAAAGCGAGAACGCAGAGGTGCGCAGGATTGCCCGGGAGCGCCTGGCCGCGCTCGGCTACCGGCTCCCGGATTGACCGCGGTTCCGGCCTCCGGTGGCCGCCTACAGCCCTTTCCCGGAGCTTAGGTTTCGCGAACCGCGGACGATAACCAGGGAAGGAGGCCCCGCGGCTCGAACGCGGTGGTCGCGGCCCACCCTCCTCGGGCAAGGAGGATTGCATGGTGTTTTCCCGAGAAAAGACCCGCGTCGGACTGGACATCGGAGCGAGCAGCATCAAGGTGGTCGAAGTGGAGCGCCGGGAGGACGCCGTGCGCGTCATGCGCTTCGGCGAGACTCCTCTGCCTCCCGACGTGATCGTCGACGGCGAGATCATGGACCGCCAGGCGGTCGTCGGCGCGATTCGCGAGCTCTTCTCCTCGTGCGGCATCTCGCGCCGGCGCGTGGTGGCCGGCATCCACGGCCGTGGCGTGATCGTGAGGAAGATCACCATGGACCGCATGACGCGCGACGAGGCGGCGGAAGCCATCCAGTGGGAAGCCGAGCAGCATGTTCCCTATGACTTGAACGATGTCTCGCTCGATTTCCAGTTGCTCGACGCCGATCCGGGCCCGCGCCAGATGCAGGCGCTCCTGGTGGCGGCCAAGCGCGATCTCGTGCTCCATCGCGCCGAAGTCCTGCGCGAGGCGGGGCTCACCGTTGAGGCGGTCGACGTCCACTGCTTCGCCCTGCACAACCTGCTCGAATGCTGCGCGATGAGCGCCCCGGGCGAGACGGTCGCGCTGATGAACATCGGCTCCGATGTGACCAACCTCGTCGTCGCCCGCGACGGCATGCCGCTCTACACCCAGGACCTGTCGATGGGCGGGATGTCGTTCGTGCAAGCGGTGCAGAAGGCCCATTGCCTGAGTCGCGAAGAGGCCGAGCGCGCGGTCCGCGAGGAGGCCTTCGGCGCCGATCGCCGCGAAGCGCTCGAGGGGCTCGCCGACGACCTCTCCACGAATCTCGACAAGGCGCTGAATCACCTGCGCACCTCGGGAGAGGCCGAAGGCATCGATCGCGTGCTGGTGTGCGGAGGAGGCGGTTTGATCGAGGGCCTGATCCCGCTGCTCGCCAGCCGCCAGTCTGCATCCGTCGCCCTTCTCGATCCGCTCGCCTCGCTGCCCGGCGCACGCCGGACGGGTGGGGCAGGCGCCGGGGAGCCGCGTTCCGCCGCTCTCGCGGTCGGCATCGGGCTTGCCCTCAGAAAGGAGTGACCCGCGTGATCAGCGTCAATCTGCTGCCGGTCGAAGAGCGGGTCGTCGAACACGACCTGGGCGCTCCTCCGCGAGCGAAGTTCCTGCTTCCGCTCGCCATCGGGCTCGTGCTCGTCGTTCCGGCGGTCGGCCTCTTCTGGCATCAGGAAACGCGCCTGCAGACGCTGCGGCGCGACATCCAGGTGGCCGAGCAGGAGCAACGCACGCTCGCGCCCCGCCTGCAGCAAATCGGGGAGTTGCGCGGCAAGCAGGCGGACCTCGAGCGGCGCCTCGATCTCATCCGCCAGTTGAACCAGGAGCGCTCCTTCCCGGTGCGCGCCATGGACGAGCTCTGCCTGCAGGTGCCGGCGAATCTGTGGCTCACCCGCATGCGCCAGGAAGGCAACGCGCGCCTCGAGCTCGAAGGGATCACTTTTTCGAACATGGTCGTGGCCGAGTTGATGCGCCGCCTGGAAGAAACGCCCGTCTATCAGGATGTCGACCTCACGATCACTGAGCGCAAGGACATCGGAGAGAACCACACGATCGGCTTCTCGGTCAGCGCGCAGATGGTGCGCGACTTGTAGCGCCGCGCGCCAAGCATTCTCGTCGAGCCGAAGAACGCGCATCGAGACGGTCCGCGCGCAAGCGCAAGGACGGACAGGAGAGGGGGAGAAGCTCCCATGGAACTGCAGAATCCACGCGCCGCGAAATTTGTCCTCCTTGGGCTCGTCGCGGCGGGTCTGCTCTTTGTCTACTTCGGAACGGCGCTCCTGCCCGTCACCCATTATGCCCGGGCCGCCGAGATCCGCGATCTCGAAGGCAAGAGCGAGAAGCTCGCTCTCGATGTCCAGCGGGCCCGGCGAATGGCTGCCGAGCTGCCCGAGATGGAGGCGCGCCATGAGCTTCTCATCGCGCAATGGGCGCGGGCGCGGCGCCTGCTGCCGGACGAGACCGAAATCACGGCGCTTCTTCACGAGATCGCCTACCGCGGCCAGCAAAGCGGCGTCGAGTTCACGCTGTTCAAGCCCGAAGCGATGGTCGGCCATTCCTTCTACGCGGAGAAGCCGGTCGAAATCCGGGTCGAAGGCAGCTACCACCGCATCGGCCGCTTTCTGAACCAGCTCTCGCAGATGGATCGCATCGTCCACATCCAGAATCTCGAGATCGAAGAGGCGCCTTCCAGCGACGACGAAGAAGGCGGGCCCACGGCGCGCGCGCATTTCTTCGTGAGCGCGTATGTCCTCGGTGAGGCGGCCGTCCAGGCCGTTACGCAGGAAGAGACCGCGAAGGAAGAGGGCGGCGTGGGAAGCGCCGTCAAGCGTTTGGTGAAAGGGCGGGAAGAATCGTCCGCGAACGCCGTCCGGGCGACCGCGGGCAAGCCGGGAGGAAGCCTGGAATGAAGCCTCGCCGGAAATCACGAATGAAAATGGGGGCGGTTTCGCTGGGTATTGCCGTGGGCGTCGTCGCGGCGCTGGCGGCCGTTCCCGCGCACGCGGGGAAGCAGACCGCGGGCGCTCCGCCCACCGGCGCGGGCGGGGCGGTGCGCGCGGAAGCGCGAGCCGTCGACGAAAGCCATGCGGCCGTCGCGGCGCTTCCTGGAGACGCCCCGGTCGTGGACGGAGCGACCTTGGAGCGATGGCTGCACCCGGAGCCCTACCTGTATCGAAGCGGCGGCAAACGCGATCCCTTCGCGCCGCTCATCGACGAAAAGGAAGGCCCCACCGACGAGCCGGGAGTCGAAGAGATCACGGTCGTCGGCGTCCTGTGGGGGCCCCTGGACCGCTTCGCTCTCGCGCAGACGCCGCAAGGAGAATGCTTGCTGCTCAGGGTAGGGGACCGCTTGCGGGACGGACGCATCACGGCCATCTCGCCCGAAGGCATTACCGTCGTCCAATACCATTTCGGCAGGTCGCGCCGGGTGGATATCCCGATCTTGTCCGCCGAGGAGGAAAGCCATGAGCGTTGAGCGCGCCGCACGGCTCCGGATCCAGGTCCTGTTCATCGCAATCGCGCTGGCCGCGGGCGGGAGTTGCGTGACCGCGTCAGCCGAATCGAGCGCAGCGACGCCCGCCACGGAAGACGGCGCCGTCGCCGGAGGATTCGCCCGGGTGGCCAATGTCACGCTGACGCCGCTCGGTTCGGACGGCGCCGTGCTTGAAGTGCTCGGCACGAGCGCCTTCACTCCCGACCTCTTCCAGATGGAAGGGCCGCATCGGGTCGTGCTCGATCTCGTCGGGGCGGACGGAGCGGTTCCCCTCTCCTGGAGCTCGGCAACCGGGCTCGTGCGGGAAGCGCGATGGGGGACGAGGGAGCGCGAGGGCCGGCCGGTCGTGCGGTATGTCATCGAGACGAGCGCGCGAGCGCATTGCCGCCTCGTTCATGACGGGGCGCGCGTGAGAGTCGAGATCACGGCCGCGGAGCAGCCTCAGGCGCAAGCGCAGCCTCAGGCTCCGGCGCAGCCTCAGACGCAAGCGCAGCCTCAGACACGAGCGCAGTCTCGGGCGCAGGCTCAGGCTCAGGCTCCCACACAGACGCCGTCACAAACTCAGGCGCCGGCGCAGCCGCAGACGCAGGCACAAGCGCAGCCTCAGGCGCAGGCGGCGCTGCACGCGCAGGCGCAAACCAACGCCCGCACGCAAAAGGCCGCGCGTCGCTTGTCGGAACGGCCGGCCGCCAAACGCATCAATTGGTCGTGGCTCACAGCCTCCCGACCCATGCCGCTGGCCGCAAAGGCGCACAAGAAGACCACGCCGGCCGGACGGCAGGGCACGCCGCCCTGGACGCAACCGGGGACGTCATCGTTCGCGCAATCGACCGCGCCCGCATCCATGCATCCGCGGCCGCTGTCCGCCGCCGGAAGTGCGCCGCCGCCCTCCGCGCAAACGGCTGCGCCGCCTCGGGCGCCGGTCGCGGAGCTTGCGACGGACCCGGCCGGTATGCGTGTGGCGGGGCTCGTCTCGGGGGCCGATGCCGCTGAACGGCTCCTCGCGCCCTCTCAGGCCTCGGACGCAAACAGCGCTCCCGCTTCCGCGACGACGGCCGGGGCCCTGGCGCAGGCTTCCACGCGGCTCACGGCGCGCGAGCCGCTTCCTCACCGCGGGGCCGAGCCGCTGCCCACCTTCAGCCTCGATGTGCAAGCGGCCGATATCCACGGGGTGCTGCGCTCGATTGCCGAATACGCGGACCTGAACATCGTCGCCGACAACAATGTGGCCGGCTCGGTCACCATGCGGGCGATCGATCTCAACTGGCGGGACATGCTGGATGCGGTCTGTCAGGCGAGCGGGCTCACCTACGACGAGAACGGCGCCATCATTCGCATCGCGACCGTGAAGACGGCTCGCGAGGAAGCGATCGCGCTGGAATCGGCCGCCCGCAAGCAGGAAGAGTACATGCCGCTCATGACGCAGGTTGTGCTCGTCAATTACGCCAATGCGAAAGAACTCCAGGAGACCCTGTCGAAGAGCACCAGTCCGCGCGGCCATGTGGAAGTCGATCCCCGCACCAACGCGGTCATCCTGACCGACATCGCGCCGCGCCTGGAAGAACTGGAGAAAATGGTCCGCAGTCTCGACAGCGAAACCATCCAGGTGGAGATCGCGGCCAAGATCATGGATGTCGACGAATTCGCGGCCCGGCAGCTCGGCATCCGCTGGACGGTTGACGATCTGCATTCGTCCAGCGCCAACGCGAGCGGATCGGCGAGCGTGAAGGCCGACGACATCATCGATCCGGTGGGCGACGTGCGCATCGGCGTGATCCGTTCCTTCGGCGAGATCGACGCGAAGCTCCAGGCTCTCGAGCAGAGCAACGAGGCGGAAATCGTCTCGGCGCCGAGGATCACGACGGTCAGCAACCGCATGGCGCGCATCCTGGTCGGCAAGGAAGTGCCTCTGATCACGCTCGACTACGCGGGCAACGCGATCACCGAACTGAAGAAGGTCGGGATCACGCTCGAGGTCACGCCGCATGTGAACACCGAAGGGTTGATCACGATGGACATCCATCCCGAGGTGAGCGACCTCTCGTCCCAATCGACGGCCCAGGGAGGAGTCGTGTTCACGACGACGGAAGCCGACACGCGCGTGCTCGTCGGCAACGGAGAGACCGCGGTGATTGGCGGCCTGATCCGGACGAGCGAGATCGAATACCAGCGGGGCGTTCCCGTTCTCAGCAAGATTCCGGTGCTCGGCCATCTCTTCAGGTCGAGCGACAAGCGGGCGGAGAAGAGAGAGATGCTGATCTTCATCACGCCGACGCTGGTGAACGGGGCCCCGTCTCTCTAGTCCCCGTCGCCTCGCATCGGTTCGCGCAAGCGCCCGGGCGGTTCGCTTCGGGCGCTGCCCGTTTTTTCCGCCCGCCCCGGCCGCAGGGCGGCGGCTCGCGCGACTTCACGCGTGCGCGGCCGGCAGGCGTTTTCTACAATGAAGGTCCGGGGCGGGGATTCGAGATCCTGTTTGCGCCGCTGAATTGCGCGCGACAGCTTTGGAAGAGAGGCGATGGCCGAAAGCCGGGCGGGACAACTCTGGATCGTCGACGGCCATAACGCGATCTACGCGTTGACGCCTCTGCGCGCCCTTCACGAAGCGGGGGACCAGGCGGGGGCGCGCGCCGGATTGGAAGCGCTCCTCCTGCCCTTCGCGGGCCGTCTGATCCATCCTCTGCATCTCGTGTACGACGGGGACCTGGATGCCCCGGGCGCGAGCGAGCGGGGCGGCTCCCCGATCCGCATTCAATTCTCCCGGCCGGCGGACGATCGGATCGTGGATCTCGCGCAGGCGGCCGCGAAACGAGGAAGGGGCGTGTCGGTGGTCACCAACGACGCGCGTCTCGCTGCGCGTCTGCCGCGCTCGGCGCACGTGCACGAGGTGGCGGATTTCCTCGCCCGGCGCATCGACGCGCCGCCGAGCCCGCCGTCGAGCGAGGAGAAGGCGAGAAGAGAGAAAACGCTTCCTCCCGAGGACGCCGAGGAAATCGCCGCCCAATTGCTCGCGCATCACCAGGAGCAACTCCACCGCCCCAAGAGCGGCGACCGTTCGCACGAGCAGCGGGCCCGCCGCCGCTGGCTCGCGCGCTTCGCGCCCGGCCGCGGCGCGGACGAACGGCCGAGCGACGCGGATGACCAGGGGGAGCCGCCGGTGCGCCGGGGTTCGTCGCGCGCGCGGTCGCGCGTTCCCTCCGGCGTCGCGAAGCCGTTCGCTCCGCCCGTTTCGAAGTCCGGCGCTTCGCGCATCGCGCGCGCGTCGGAGGAGAAGGAACGCGGGGGAGGAGCGGATGCGCCGTCTTCTCCGGAAGAGGCGCGCGAGGCCAAGCGTAGGCGTGGCCTTCGCAAGCAGGCGCGCAGAATCGAGGCCCTGCAGGCTCGTTCGCGAAAGCGACGGGCCGGGTCGCCCGCCAAGGGAGGCAAGCACGCCGGCGGACGCCGCAAGTAGGGCGCGGCGGCTGCTCATCCGGGGCGCCCTGCTTTCGCCGCCGCGCGAATCGGCCCGTCCAACCTTTCCGGACCCCGATTCCTCCTTGCAGGGTGGTTGACAGTGAAGCGCTTCCCCGGTAGGCTCACCGGCCTGGAATTCGGGAGAGGTGGCCGAGTGGTCGAAGGCGGCACATTGCTAATGTGTTGTGGGCTTAAACGGCTCACCGCGAGTTCGAATCTCGCCCTCTCCGCGGACGAATCGCGCCCATAGCTCAACTGGATAGAGCATCTGACTACGGATCAGAAGGTTGGGGGTTCGAATCCTCCTGGGCGCGCAGCTTCCGGACCGGCTCCCCTCGTCTGGGCTGCCCGTGACGGGCGGTCCTTCGCCGTTCCCCTCTCCAGGGAGGTCTTCGATGAAGCGGTTCATGCTCGTGTGCCTCGCCGGTCTTCTCGCCGCGCCGATCGGCTGCCGCCAGCAGACCGCCGGCGACCCCGTCACCCAGATCGCGCCCTCCACCGATGCGGGTCTCGACAGCCTCAAGACGGTCGCCTTCCTCGGCATTTCGTCGAATGCATCTCGCGAGGCGATCCAGACCTTCGAACGCCTGATCGAGCAACGGATGACGTCGGGCGGGCAGAAGTTCACCGTCATGGACCTGACCGAAGTGGACAGGCGGGCTCAGACGGAGAGCGAGTCCGGGCTGATCGACGAGGTGCGCGGCTTCTGGCAACGGTCGGCCAAGGTCGATCCCCTGCGCCTGCCGGCCTTGTGCCAGGCGCTCGGAGTGGACGGCATTCTCGTCGGCACGATCGACGAATGGACCGAAGCGGCGGCGGCGCGCGGCAGCGAGCAGTCGCCCTACACGCGCGTGACCGCGAGCCTCGAGATCTACTCGGGGGAAGACGGCAAGCGCATCTGGAGAAAACGCTCGTCGAAGACGGAAGAAGAGGAAGCGATGCCGATCATGTCGGACGACGACCACGAGCAGAACATCCGCCGGCGCGAACGCCAGCGTTCGCAGACCATTCGTTCGACGCAAAAGGACCAGAGCGCGCCCCCGATCGAGAATGTCGCCCAGGAAGTCGCCACGGCCCTGACCCAGGCCCTCATGCGATGACCGGCGGCGGCGCTTCGGGAGAAAAGATCTTCCCTTCCGGTATCGATTTCGGCGACGACGAGCGTTGGATGCGCCTCGCGATGGCGGAAGCCAAGGAGGCGGGCAGCCGCGGAGAAGTGCCGGTCGGGTGCGTGGTGGTCGAGGAAGGGCGCATCCTCGGGCGCGGCCGCAATCGCGTGGAGGAGCTGCAGGATCCCACCGCGCACGCGGAGATCCTCGCCATTTCAGCTGCGGCGGGCAGCCGGGGAACCTGGCGTCTCGCGGGCACGACCGCCTATGTGACCGTCGAGCCTTGCACGATGTGCATGGGCGCCTTCTACCTGGCCCGGGTGGCGCGCGTCGTCTACGGAGCGCCCGAGCCCAAGTTCGGCGCTTGCGGGTCGCGCCTTGACTTGACGGCCGTTTCCGGCTTGAATCATACTCTTCGCGTCGACGCTGGCGTGCTCGCGGACGAGGCGGGCGAGTTGCTGCGGGACTTCTTCCGCGCGTTGCGCGAAGGCTCGCGGGGCGGTCCCGGCGGGGCGGGGCCCGCGTCGATGTGAGGCCGCGTCGCGGGCGGGACCGCTCGGAAGGCGCGCCTCGTCGTTTTCGGAGAGATGTCCGAGTGGTCTAAGGAGCACGCCTGGAGAGCGTGTAGGCGCATTGCGCCTCCTGGGTTCGAATCCCAGTCTCTCCGCCGTCGATTGGTTCGGCGAAGCCGCGGCGCGATCGCCTCAGCGGCGCCGGGCACATGGGGATGTAGCTCAGCTGGGAGAGCACCTCGTTCGCAACGAGGGGGTCGGCAGTTCGAATCTGCTCATCTCCACCGTCCATGTGAGGGACGCGCGGTTGAGGAACCGTGCTAGATGGGGAGTCAGCGGTGCCCTGTAACCCGCAATCCGCTATAGCGGGGTCGAAGTCCCTTCCCAGATCCCGATTTCTTTCCTCATCCCTGGCCAGGGGCGCCGACGGTCAGGCTCTGCGCGACGGCGGCCCGTGAACCCCGTCAGGACCGGGAGGTAGCAGCGGTAAACGGTCTCCGCCGGGTGCCGCAGATTGCCCTGGCCTGAGCCACCAGTCGGGTCTTGGGGACGGAATAGGCGAGCGAAGAAGGGTGCACGGTTCCTTTTCTCTTGCTCTTCTCCTGCGGGTCCTGGGCGTTCGAGGGGGCGGGGATGGCGACGAGCTATCTGGTGCTGGCGCGCAAGTGGCGCCCGCAGCGTTTCGATGAAGTGGTGGGGCAGCGTCACGTGGCCCTCACGCTGACGAGCGCCCTCGAGAGCCACCGCTTGAGCCACGCCTATCTCTTCGCCGGGCCGCGGGGCGTCGGCAAGACCTCGATGGCGCGCATCCTGGCGAAGGCGTTGAACTGCGAGCGCGGGCCCGCCGCCGAGCCCTGCAACGAGTGCGACGCCTGCCGCTCGATCACCGAGGGCCACTGCCTCGATGTGCTCGAGATCGACGGCGCCTCCAATCGCGGCATCGACGATGTGCGTTCGCTGCGCGAGAGCGTGAAGTACGCTCCGGCGAGCGTGCGCGCCAAGGTCTACATCATCGACGAAGTGCACATGCTGACGACCGACGCCTTCAACGCCTTGTTGAAGACGCTCGAAGAGCCCCCCGCGCACGTCTACTTCCTGCTCGCCACCACCGAACCCTTGAAACTCCCGGCGACGATCCTGTCGCGGTGCCAACGCCACGACTTCGGACGCCTGACGGTGGTCGAGCTCGTCGAAAACCTGGCCCGCATCACTTCCGCCGAAGGCATCGCGATCGAGGAGGGGGCCTTGCGCCTGATCGCGCGCAAGGCGGAAGGCAGCGTGCGCGATACGCTCACGCTCCTCGATCAGGTCGCGGCGGGCGGTGCCGGCCCCTTCTCGGTCGCGCAGGTGCAGGAGATCCTCGGCCTCGCGGGAAACGCGCTCTACTTCGCCCTCTCGCAGGCGGTGGTCGCGGGTGATTCGCGCGCCGCGCTGCTCGAGCTGGACAAGGCCTACCGCGAAGGGTTGAACCTCCAGGAACTCGCCGACGAGCTCGTCCATCACTTCCGCAATCTCCTCTGGGTGGCGATGGATCGCGAGCTGGCGGGCACCCTCGACATGACGGGCGAGGAAGCGGCCGAGCTTTCGCGCCAGGCGGGGCAGGTGAAGGCGGGCGACGCGCTGCGATGGCTGCGCATCCTGCTCGACACCGGGCCGCGCATGCGCCGCTCTCCCCACGCCCGCGTGCATCTGGAAGTCGCCCTCGCGGAGATGGCCGCGCTGCCGCGCGCGGTCGAGCTCGCGCGCCTGCTCGAGCGCCTGCGCGTGGAAGGCTCGCCGGGCGAGGCGCCTGCCTCGAATCCGCGCGACGCCGGACGGGGGGCCGTCAAGGCCGGCGGCGAGCCGCTCGCGCCGCGCCCGGCGCCCGCCCAGGCGGCGGCCGGCCCGCCGGTCGATGGGCGCGCGCCGGATGCGCCCGCTTCCACAGCGTCTTCGGTCGCGCGCGCTTCGTCGGGCCTCCAGGGGCAGTGGGAAGAGACGATCGCGCGTCTGAAGGGAGGCGGCAAAGCCTTCCTGGCCTCCTGCCTTCACGACAGCGTGGCGGTGAGCATGGAGGAGGGCCGGCTGCTCGTTCGCCTCGACGATGTCAACGGCTTCAAGCGCGAACAGCTGGAGCAGCCGGCGAACCGGCGTCACATCCTTCGGTTCCTGGAGGAAGTGCTCGGCCAGCCCGCCGGGATCCGCTTCCTCGATGAGGGCGATAAGGCGGAAGCGAGCGCGGCGCAGCCTTCTCCAAAGGGAGTGCCGCCGAAGAAGAAGAGCGATTCCGGACGCGGGCCGGACGACCCGGGCCGGGGAAGATCGCCCGACCCTTCCGCGGGGCGATCCGCCGAGAAGGGCGAGAAGCGCGAGGCGCCCGATTCGAAAGCGGCCAAGGATGGCGCGGCCAAGACGGCGCGCGGGCGCGCGTCGGGCGGCGGGCACGCGAGAGTGCGCGAGATCGCGGACTTGATGGACGGTGACATCGTGGGGCCGGCCCGCTAGAGCGGGCCAGGCGTCCCGGCGGAGGAAACGCCCGTCCGCCGATGCATGCGTGCCGGCATCCGCCGGGGAGGAACGATGAGAGATTTCTCGAAAATGCTGAAGCAACTGCAGGAGACCCAGGCGCGCATGACGCAGATGCAGGAAGAGCTCGCCACGCGCCAGGTGGAAGCGACCGCCGGGGGAGGGATGGTGACGGTCGTCGCCAACGGCAGGCACGAGATCCTCTCCGTGAAGATCGATCCCCAGGTGGTCGACCGCGAAGACGTCGAGATGCTCGAGGACCTGGTCGTCGCGGCGATCAACGAAGTGCGCAAGAAGGTCGACGAACTGGTGGCAAACGAAATGGGCCGCTTGACGGGCGGCTTGAAGTTCCCCGGCTTCCCGGGTTGAGCGTTCCATGCAATACAGCTCGCGATATCTGGAAAGCCTCGTCCGCGATCTCGCCCGCCTGCCGGGCATCGGCAACAAGACGGCCCACCGGCTCGCCTTCCACCTGCTGCGCGTGTCCCGCGAAGAAGCGCTCGCGCTGGCGCAATCGATCACGGATGTGCGCACGAGCGTGGGCACCTGCCGGGAATGCGGCAACATCGCCGAGACGCAGCCCTGCTACCTGTGCGCCGACCCGAAACGCGACCGCTCGCTGCTGTGCGTGGTCGAGCAACCGGGAGATGTGGTCCTGATCGAGCGCACCGGACATTTTCGCGGCTTGTATCAGGTGCTGCGCGGCGAGCTCTCGCCGCCGGACGGGGTGGGCCCCGCCGAGCTTCGTTTCCCGGAATTGCGCGAGCGGGTGCGCGCCGGGGAATTCGGCGAGGTGATTCTCGCCACCAATCCGACGAGCGGCGGAGAAGCGACCGCCCACGCGATCGCCGAGCTGCTCGCGGGACTGCCCGTGCGCGTGACGCGCATCGCCCGGGGCGTGCCGGTCGGTTCCGAGCTCGAGTTCTCCGACCAGGTGACCTTGATTCGCGCGCTCGAAGGGCGCAAGGAAGCCTGACCGCGCTCCCGCCCGCGCGCGCCGCTTACATGCGCACCCCCGTCCCTCGCACGCGCGCTCTCACACGCGCACTCTCGCATGCGCGCTCCCGCCTCTCGCGGCGCACTTGCGCCCCACGCATGCGCGCCGCACGCGCTCGGAGTTCCGGTCGCGGGCATTTCTTCTTGACAGGTCCGAAGCTCCCGCCCATACATGGGCCAATCGTCCGGCACTTCTGATGAGCGAAGAGCGATCGGCGCCATGCGGTTCGCGCGGCGCCGCGGAGCGGGTCGAGGGCGGGCATGTCACCGTTGCGCTGGGAAGGATTCGGCGGAGGGCTGGAGCGCGTGGAAAGCGCTCTGGACGGGCTTCTCAAGCGTTCGCAGAGCCGCGCCGCGCTGCTCATGGATTCGGCGGGGCGCCTGCTCTCGTGGGTGGGCGACGCCCCGCGCTTCGATGTGACCACCTTCGTTTCCCTGCTCGCGGCCGACTTCTGCGCCACCCAGGAGCTCGCGCGCATTCTCGGCGAAGAGCAGTTCCACAGCGTCTCCCATCAGGGGGAATCCCTCTCCCTGTATCTCGCGCAGGTGACCGACGGCACGATCCTCTGCCTCGCCTACGATCGCGAGACCACTCTCGGGTTGGTGCGCTTCTGCGTGCGGCAGGCGACGCCCGCTCTCATGGCGGCGGTGAACGAGGGGCTCGTTCGACCCCGGCCGCAGGGAGAGGATTTCGGCGAGGCGTTCGGGGCGCAAGCGAGCGCCCAACTCGCGCGGCTTTTCGACGCGCCGCACTAGGTCGGCGATCCCATGGCCTTCATCCACTTCGCCAGGCGCGAGATCCACTGCAAGATCGTCTACTATGGCCCGGGCCTCGGCGGCAAGACGACCAATCTGCAAGTTCTCCACCGCCTGCTTCCCGAAGACAGCTGCGGAGAGCTCACTTCGCTCACCGCGGATGGAGAGCGGACGCTCTACTTCGACCTCTTGCCGCTCGATCTCGGAAGGATCGGCCCCTGGCAGACCCGCTTTCACTTGTACACCGTCCCCGGACAACCGCGGTACAACCTGAGCCGCAGAATCGTCCTCCAGGGCGCGGACGCGATCGTCTTCGTCGCCGACAGCTCGCCCGATCGCTTCTTCCAGAATCGCGCGAGCTTCGACAATCTGCGGGAGAATCTCGCGCTGACGGGCCGTCCGGTGGCGAGCATTCCTCTGGTCTTCCAGTACAACAAGCGCGATGTGCCCGGGGCGGTGCCGTGCGAACGGCTGGACGCGCTCATCAATGCCGCCCGACACCGGGCGATCCTTGGCGTCGCGCCGGCGGGCGTGGGAGTGCGCGAAGCGCTGCGAGCCGCGATCGAGCTCGCCCTTGCGCAACTGCATCCGCCCCGCTGCGCGACGGGGCGAAGCGCGTGAAGCCCATGAAGGCCGCGAAGCTCGCGAGGCCCGTCAGGCCCGCGCGTGAGGAGGCCCGATGAGTGCGCGCGTTCCGGGAAACGGCACCCGCCCGCCTCTGCCTGCCCTGCTCGCCGGCTCCGTGGCCGGCATCGGGCTCTTGCCCGGCCCCTGCGCGACCTACGCCTCCTTCGCGGTCGCCGCGGTCCTGTGGGCCATCGGCGGCCCGTGGACGGCGGCCAGGATGCTGCTCACCCTCGCGGCCATCGCCGCCGCCTCGGCCGCGACCGTGTGGAGTTCGAACCCGCTCGAGCGTTCGTACGGCTCCGATCCGCACGCCGTCGTGATGGACGAAGTCGCGGGCATGCTTCTCGGCGCCTTGCTGATTCCCTGGGACCCGCTCCATCTCGCGGCGGCCTTCGCCCTCTTTCGCGTCTTCGATGTTCTGAAGCCGCCTCCGGTGTACCAATTGCAGTCCCTGCGCGCGGGCTGGGGCATTCTGGCCGACGATCTCGCCGCCGGGGCGTACACGCTCGCCGTGATCGCCGCCGCGGCGGCGATCATTCCGGGATTCTGACGCGACGCTTGCGAGCCGCAACCCGGAGAGGCTGAGGCAACCACGAGCCGCCCACGCAACCGGGAGTCGCCGGGGCGCGCCACGAGCCGCCGGCGCCATCAGGAGGAACCGATGTCCGCCGAGGTCATCGTCATCGCCGGGGAAGTCCTCGCCGGGCACACGCGCGAGTCGCATCTGCCCGTCATCGTGCGCGTGCTGCGCGAGGAAGGCATGCGCGTGACGCGCGAGACGGTGGTGGCCGACGAGCTCGGCGCGATCCGCGAGGCGCTGCAGAGCGCGCTCGCGCGCTGCGAAGTCGTGATCGTGACGGGCGGGCTCGGAGGCACGCCCGACGATCGCACGCGGGGAGCCGTGGCCGGGCTCCTGTCGAGGAAGAATGTCCTTCACCCCGAAATCCTCGAGGCGCTGCGCGAGAAGATGCGCGCGCGAGGCATGAAGCTTCCCGCCATGGCCGAGGCGATGGCCTGGCTTCCCGAAGGCGCCGAGCCGCTCGAAAACCCCGTCGGCATGGCGCCCGGCTTTCATCTCGAGGTGAACGGCCGCCATCTCTTCGCCGTCCCGGGCGTGCGCGAAGAGGCGGCCGCGATCCTGGACGGCGCGATCCGCGCCGAGATCCGCCGCCTGAAGCTGGGAGCGCCATGGCCGAATGTCACCTTGAGGGCCGTCCACATCTCCGAGACGACCCTGGCCGGGTGGGTGGAGCCGCTTCTGGGCGAAGGCATGTCGGCAGCCTACCTGCCGCACCACTGGCGTGTGGACGTGCGCCTGGAAGCGCCGGTGGGCCGGGAGCAAGATCTGCGGGAAGTCGAGGAGCGCGTGCGCGCGCGACTGGGGCCCGCCTTCTACGGCGTGGGCGAATCCTCGCTCGAGGGCGAAGTGCTCAAGAAGCTCCGGGAACGGGGTCTCACGCTCGGCGTGGCGGAATCCTTGACCGGAGGCGCGATCGGCGCCGCGCTGACGCGCATCCCCGGAAGCTCGCAGTCTTTCCTCGGCGACGCGGTCGTCTACGCCAACGCCGCCAAGGAGGCGCTGCTCGGCGTCTCCTCACGCACGCTCGCCGCGCACGGGGCGGTGAGCGCGGAGACGGCGCTGGAGATGGCCGCCGGGGCGCGACGCGTCTTCGCCGCTTCCATCGGGATTTCGACGACCGGGATTGCCGGGCCCGACGGCGGCTCGCCGGAGAAACCGGTCGGGCTGGTCTATTGCGGAATCTCGACGGAATCGGCGAGCGCCAGCTATCGCTTTCAGTTGGGAGGCAGCCGGGCGATGATCCAGGACCGCTCCGTGACCTTGGCCCTGAATGTGCTGTGGCTCCACTTGCTGGAACGGCTCGACCGTCTCGACGCCGCGCTGGCGATGCGGGGCCCGGTGCGAGGAGGGGAGTGAGCGGCGTTGGATCGCCCGCGCGCTCCCCGGCCGGAAAGGAAGCCGATGGGCACCCGCTCGTTTCTCGCGCTCCTGCTACCCGCTTCCGCCGTAGAGTCGGCGGGGCGCCTGCTGGCGGGTTTGCGCGAGCGCCACGGCGATCGCGATGTGAAGTGGGTCGCGCCGGCGAATCTCCATCTCACGCTGCGCTTCTTCGGCGATCTCGACGCGCCCGGACTCGAGCGGGCGCGCGCGGTCGTGAAGGAGCGCGCGGACGCGTGGGAGGCCATCGAGACGCGCTGGCAAGCGCTCGGCGCGTTCCCTTCGACCCGGCGGGCCCAGATTATCTGGCTGGGCATCGACGACGAGCGGGGAGCGCTACGCGCGCTGGCCGCGGACGTGGAGCGGCAGTTGGTGCGGGTGGGCTTCGGCCGGGGCGACAAGCCCTTCTCCGCGCATGTGACGCTGGGGCGCGTGCGGCGCGGCGCGCGTTTCGCGTGGCCCGCGGGGAGCGAGGGTTTGACTTCGCCCGCAGCGGCTTTTAGCATTTCCCGGATGGCCTTGATGAAAAGCTTGTTGACGCCCGGCGGGCCGGTCTACACGCCGCTCGAGACGGCCGACGCGCGCCACCGCTCACCCGGAAGCGATCCGGAATGACGGAAAGGAGCATGCGTGATGACATCGGAAGCGGGACCTGAGCGCGCGCGAGCGCTCGACCTCGCGATCGCCCAGATCGAGAAGCAGTTCGGCAAGGGCGCCATCGTTCGTCTCGGCGGGGACACGCCCTCGCTGCAGAGCGACGCGATTTCCTCGGGGTCGATCGGCCTCGACCTCGCGCTCGGCGTCGGCGGGATCCCGCGCGGCCGGGTGATCGAGGTCTTCGGCCCCGAATCGTCGGGCAAGACCACCCTCGCCCTGAGCATGATCGCCCAGGCGCAGAAGAGGGGAGGCACGGCGGTCTTCATCGACGCCGAGCACGCACTGCAGCCTTCGTACGCGAAGCTGATCGGGGTCGACATCGAGAACCTGCACGTCTCGCAGCCCGACACCGGCGAGGAGGCGCTCGAGATCGCCGACCAGCTCGTGCGCAGCGGAGCGGTCGATGTGATCGTGATCGACTCGGTCGCGGCCCTCGTGCCGCGGGCGGAGATCGAAGGCGAGATGGGCGACGCGCATGTCGGCCTGCAGGCGCGGCTCATGTCGCAGGCGCTGCGCAAGCTGACCGGCTCGATCAGCAAGTCGCGCAGCACGGTGATCTTCATCAACCAGATCCGCATGCGCATCGGGGTGATGTTCGGCAATCCCGAGACCACGACGGGAGGCAACGCGCTCAAGTTCTACGCTTCGCTGAGGCTCGACATCCGCAAGGTGGCCTCGATCAAGGAGCGTGAGGAGGTGGTCGGAAACCGCACCCGCGTGCGCGTGGTCAAGAACAAGGTCGCGCCGCCCTTCCGCGCGGCCGAGTTCGACATCATGTTCGACGAAGGCATCTCGCGCACCGGCGAGTTGATCGATCTCGGAATCGACCACGAAATCCTGGTGCGCTCGGGCACCTGGATTTCCTACGGCGCCGAGCGGCTCGGGCAGGGGCGCGAGAACGCCCGGCGCACGCTGCGCGAGAATCGCGATCTGGCCGACAAGCTCGAAGGCGAGGTGCGGGCCAAGATCGGGTTGGCGCCGCTTGCGGGAGGCTCCGCGGCCGCATCCGCGCACGAGAGCGGCGACGGGCGCCCGGCCGAGGAGCCGGCCGAGGAGGTCGTGGGGGTGAGCGACGGCCCCGGCGGCCGCGGCGGCCGCAAGCGTGAGCGGGGCCGCGAGGGCCGCCGGTGAGGGACGGAGAGCCGGACTCGAACCGGGTCGCAAGGCCGCAAGAGGATGCGCAGGCGGGCCCCGCCCGCCTGCGTCGTGATCTGCTCCGGTATCTCAAGGTCCGGGAGCGGTCCAGGCGGGAAGCGTCCGATCACCTCGCGCGGCGAGGCTATCCCAGGGACGAGATCGCCCGCGCCCTCGCAGAGGCGATGGAATCGGGCTGGATCGACGACCGCCGCTTCGCCGAGATGTTCCTTCGCGACCGGCGCCGCTTGCATCCGATGAGCCAGGAGATGGTTGCGCGCCAGCTGCGCGCGCGCGGGGTCGGCGCGGAGATCGTGACGGAGACCTTGGCGGCTTGCGATCCGCCCTGGGACGACGACGAGATGGCCGTGGCCGCCATCGCGCGGCGCTGGTTGCGATGGGCGCCCGACGCGCGCGAGGAGCGCGCCCGGCGCTATCTGGTTTCGCGCGGGTTCGGAAGAGGGGCGATTCGCGCGGCTCTCGCGCGCATGCGGGAACAGCCCGGGCGGAATGCCGGGCGAGAGGGTTCGATCGATGCCGATGACCGCACATGAGGTGCGCACCGCGTTCCTCGACTTCTACAAGCAGAAGGGCCATCACCTCGTTCCGAGCGGTCCCCTCGTGCCGCTCGACGATCCCACCCTGCTCTTCACCTCGGCGGGGATGGTGCAGTTCAAGAAGTACTACTCGGGATCCGTGCCGCTGCCCTACCGCCGCGCGGTGACCATTCAAAAATGCCTGCGCATCAACGATGTCGAGAGCGTGGGCCGCACTCCGCGGCACAACACCTTCTTCGAGATGCTCGGCCACTTCTCCTTTGGCGATTACTTCAAGGAAGAGGCGATCGCCTGGAACTGGGAGCTCTTCACGCGCGTCTTCGGCATCGATCCCGATCGTCTCACCGCTTCCGTCTACGAGCAGGACGACGAAGCGCGCCGCATCTGGCGCGAGGTCGTCGGGCTCCCCGCCGACCGGATCGTCTCGCTGGGCGCGAAGGACAACTTCTGGGGGCCGGCGGGAGGAACGGGCGCGTGCGGCCCCTGCTCCGAGCTGTACTTCGATCTCGGCGTCGAACTGGATGCGCGTCCCGGGGTGCGCGCGGGCGACGACACCGACCGCTTCGTCGAAGTGGGCAACTTCGTCTTCCCCCAGTACGACCGCCAGGCCGACGGCAGCGATCTCCCGCTCAAGAACCGCGGCATCGACACGGGCATCGGCCTCGAACGGCTGACGATGGTCGTGCAGGGCAAGAGCTCCATCTTTCACACCGATCTCTTCTGGCCCGTCATCGAAGCGGCGCGCGCGCTCGCGAAGCGGCCGTACGAGGGCCACGAGGTCGCGCTGCATGTGATCGCCGATCATGCCCGCGCCCTCACCTTCGCGCTCGCCGAAGGCGTGCTGCCGGGCAACGAAGGCCGCGGCTATGTGACCCGGCGGCTCATTCGGCGGGCGGCGGTGCAAGGCCGCAACCTGGGCCTGCACGAACCCTTCGTCTTCCGCCTGGTCGATCCGGTGACCGACATCATGCTGCCCGCCTACCCCGAGCTCGCCGAAGCGCGCGAGCGCGTGAAGGGCGCGCTGCGCGCGGAGGAGGAGCGCTTCGGCGCGACCCTCGAAGGAGCGCTCACGAAACTGGAGGAAGTGCTCGCGGAAAAGCAGGAGGGCGAGGCCGTCTCGGGCGAGGAAGCGTTCCTGTTGTACGACACCTATGGGCTTCCGCTCGAATTGATCGTCGAGATGGCCGCGGGACGCGGCCGCCATGTCGACCAGGAGGCTTTCGCGCGCTGTCTGGAAGAGCAGAAGAAGCGCTCGCGCTCGGCTGCGAGCTTCACCGCGACCCGCGACGCGCTGGAATGGCGGACCGTGCGTGAAGGAGAGCATTCCGGTTTTCTCGGCTACGAACAGGATCGCACTCGCGCGCGGGTGATGCGCTTCGCCTTGATGGAAGGCGAGCCCGCGCAAGCGCTGGTCGTGCTCGACCGCACGCCTTTCTACGGCGCCGGCGGCGGGCAGGTGGGCGACATCGGAACGCTCGCCTCGAACGGCATGGTCCTGCGAGTGCGTGACGCGCTCAAAGAAGCGCACGAGATTCGTCATGTCGTCGAGCTCGTTCCCGGGGCGCTCGAGCGGCTGGGCGACCCCGAGGCGTTGTGGGAAGCGGAAATCGACGTGGAGCGCCGGGCGAGCATCCGGCGCCATCACACCGCCACCCATCTGCTCCAGGCCGCGCTGCGAAGCGTGCTCGGCAGCCATGTCGCCCAGGCTGGCTCGCTGGTCGCGCCCGATCGCTTCCGCTTCGACTTCTCGCACACCGCCGCGCTCACCGCGGAAGAGCGCGAGCGGGTGGAGCGTTTCGTGAATGAGCAGGTGGTCCGCGATCTCGCGGTCGAAATCCGCCACACGACCTACGACGAGGCGGTTCGCGACGGGGTGACCGCGCTCTTCGGGGAGAAGTACGACCTCGAGCGGGTTCGCAGAGTACGCGTTCCCGGGGTCTCGGAAGAGCTCTGCGGGGGCACGCATGTCGCGCGCACGGGCGAGATCGGCGCCTGCCTGATTCTGGAAGAAGCGGCGGTCGCGGCGGGCACGCGCCGCATCGAGGCGGTATGCGGGCTCGAGGCGCTCGTGCAAGCGCAGCGGATGCGGGCGGGCCTCGGCCAGTTGCGCCGGATCGTCGGCACGAGCGCGGAGGAGCTGCCGGCGAAGGTGGAAGCGCTGCTCGCCGAGATCGCGCACCTGAAGAAAGAGGTCAGCAAGGCGCGCAGAGGCGAAGGCACGGCGGGCCTGGACAAGCTGCTCGAAATGGCCGAGAAGGTGGGGGAGGCGCGCCTCGTGGTCGGGGAAGTCGACGCCGACTCGGTGCCCGCGCTGCGCGAGCTCGGCGATCGCGCCCGCAAGCGCCTGGCGAGCGGCGCGGTCCTGCTGCACGCGCGCGTGGAAGGAAAGCCGATGTTCCTCGCGGCGGTGACCGACGATCTGGCGGACGCGGGGAAGCTCTCGGCCGGCGATCTCATCCGCAAGGTGACGGCGGTGGCCGGGGGCAGCGGTGGAGGCAAGCCGCACATGGCCCTCGGCGGCGCGCGGGATGCGGGCCTCGTACCCGCCGCGCTCGATGAAGGGCGCCGGCTGCTGCGCGAGGCGCTGGGAAAGGCCTGAAACGCCGGCGCGCGGTCGCCGGCGCGTGCAAGGGGCGAGCGCGGCATCGCAAGCGCGAAATCGCAGGCGCGAATCGGAAGCGTGAATGGGAAGCCTGCAATCGCAGGCGTGGAATCGATGGAGGCGGGATGCGAATCCTCGTGACCGGAGCGGCGGGCCAACTCGGGACGGCGCTGCGCCCCGCGCTGGACGCGCGCCACGAGGTCTCCTGGACCGATCGCGAGGAATTCGATGTCCGCGATCTCGCCGCCGTGCGCGCCTGGGTGGCGGAGCTGCGCCCCGCGGCGATCGTGCACCTCGCCGCCGCGGCCGATGTCGATGACTGCGAACGTCACCCCGAGGTCGCCTTCGAAGTGAACGCGCTCGGCGCCCGCTATGTGGCGCTCGCCGCGCGGGAAGCGGGCGCGAAGCTCCTCCTGCTCTCGAGCGACTATGTCTTCGACGGCAGCCTGGGACGGGCCTATCGGGAGTTCGACGATCCCCGCCCGCTGAATGTGTACGGCTGGTCGAAGCTTCACGGCGAGCGCGCGGCTCGCGAAGCGTGGAGCGAGACGATCGTCGTGCGCACGTCCGGCCTCTTCGGCGGCGGATCGCGCAACTTCCCCGAAGCGATCCTGCGCGCGACATCAGGAGGGCAGGAAGTGGGAGTGGTGACCGACCAACGCTGCCGGCCCACCTACGCCGGGCACCTCGCCGAAGCGCTCCGCATTCTGGTCGAGTCGCCCTTTCCCGGCACCTATCACGTCGCCTCGGCGGAAGCGACGAGCTGGCACGACTTCGCCCGCGCGATCCTGAAAGCGGCGGGCCGCGACCCGCGCCTGGTCCGTCCCATCGTGAGCGAGCAGCTGTCGCGGCCGGCGCGGCGGCCGCCCAACAGCGAGCTCGACACCCGCGCCTTCGAGCTCACCTTCGGCCACGCGCTGCCTTCCTGGCGCGAGGGCTTGCCCGAGTTTCTCGCCTCCCGGGGCGCGGGGAGGCAGGCGTGATCCGCGCGATCGTCCGCGAGATGCGGCCCTGGCAGTGGGCCAAGAACGCCTTCGTGCTCGCGGGCGTCGTCTTCGCGGGCCAGATGGCCGTCTCCGCGCAGCTTCGCCGCGCGCTTCTCGGCACCGCCGCATTCTGCCTCCTCTCTTCGGCCAGCTATGTCTTCAACGATCTCCAGGACATCGAGAAAGACCGCGTCCATCCCCGCAAGCGCAACCGCCCTCTCGCCGCCGGCACGCTGAAACCGGCGGCGGGATGGCTGCTGGTGATCCTGCTCGTGGGCGGGGGAGTGGCCGCGAGCGTCTCGCTCGGTAGGGTCTTCGCCCTGGTCGCGCTCGGCTATGTCGCGCTGAATCTCCTCTACAGCCTCTGGCTCAAGCGCTTCGTGCTGATCGATGTGATGGCGATCGCGATCGGCTTCGTGTTGCGCGCCGTGGCCGGAGTGGAAGCGCTCGATCCGCGCCCGCAACTCTCGCCCTGGCTCCTCGTCTGCACCTTCTTCCTCGCGCTCTTCATCGCCGTGGGGAAGCGGCGCCACGAGCGGACCACGCTCGCGACGGACGCCGAGCTGCATCGCTCGACGCTCTCGGAATACCCTCCCGCGCTGCTCGATCAACTCGTTCCCATCGTGACGAGCGCGACCGTGCTCGCGTATGCGATCTACACGATCTCTCCCGCGACCACCGAACGCGTGCCGCAAGGGGGCATGGTCATCACGCTGCCTTTCGTGGTCTACGGCGTCTTCCGGTATCTCTATCTCGTCTACCGGCGGGGAGACGGGGGCGCGCCCTCGGAGCTGCTCTTTCGCGATGGGCCGCTGCTCGCCAATGTCGCCCTGTGGGGCCTCTCGATCCTGGGTCTCCTGTACCTGCGTTGAGGGAACCCGGCATGCGCCGCTTCCGCGCGTTCGCCAAATTCAACCTCTACCTGGCGGTCCTCGGGCGGCGCGCCGACGGTTATCACGAAATCGACACCGCCCTGCAATCGATCGATCTCGCCGACGACCTCTTCTGCGAGCCGCGCGCCGACGGGCAGCTCGTCGTCGAGTGCGACGCGCCCGGAGTGCCCGCGGGCAACGGGAATCTCGTCTGGAAGGGGCTTGCCCTCCTGCGGGAGAAGCTCGCTGTCCGGCCGGGAATGACGGTTCGTCTGGAGAAACGGATCCCGGTCGAGGCCGGACTGGGCGGCGGCAGCTCGGATGCGGCCTGCGCCATGTGCGCGGCCGACCGGATCTGGGGCCTCGGCCTGTCGCCGGGGGAGGTCGAGACGCTCGCCGCCGAAGTGGGATCGGATGTCGCCTACTTCGTCCGCGGGGGAACGCGCCGATGCCGGGGGCGGGGCGAGAAGACCGAGGCGCTGCCCGCCCTGCCGCCCTCGGAATGGCTCATCGTCAAGCCGCGCTATGGCTTGCCGACGCGCCAAGTCTATGCCGGCGTCAAAACCGGATTGACGCCGAGTGAAGCGAATATTAACATGTTCCTTGGCTGTCTAGCGAAGCGAGATCTGGCCGGCGCCGCCGCGCGGATGTTCAACGATTTGGAAAGCGCAGCGATGGGCCTCCGTCCGGAAACCGGCGAGATCAAGGCCTGGATGCTCGGGTTTGGGGCGGCGGGAGTCACGCTGGCGGGAAGCGGTTCGGCCTGGGTAGGGTTGTGCGCCGGAGGCTTTCGGGCCGAAGACGCGGCCCGGGAGGCCGGCAGGCGGGGCTGGCAGGCGCTTCCGGCGAGATCCACCGAGCAGGGATGGACCGAAGTGCACGAGTGACCGTGGAGCAGCACGGCCCAAAGGGAAGTGGGCCCAGGCAGTCGGCGGCCAGCCGTAGGCGTGGACTCCGGGAAGGGTTGGCCCCGGCCAGACGCAAGGTGGTGAGTCCATGAAGATCACGGAGGTTCGGGTTTCGCTTCGGGATGACGACAAGTTGAAGGCCTTCGTCAGCGTCACGCTGGACAACTGCTTCGTCATCCGTGGGCTCAAGATCATCCAGGGCAATCGGGGAATGTTCGTCGCCATGCCGAGCCGCAAGCGGTCGGACGGGACCTTCCAGGACATCGCCCATCCGATCAACAACGAGACGCGCCGGTGGATGGAAGACGAAATCCTCGCCCGCTACCAGCAGGAGGTCGAAGGACACGTGCTGGTGGACTAGCGCGGAGGCCGGTGTTCCTGGATCAGGCCGCTGGTGGTGCTCCCGCGAGCGGCCTTTCCTTTCCGGGCGGAAAAGGGCTTCGGCCGCTCGGCGCGGCCCGCGCGGAGGCGGGCGGGCAGGTTTTCGGATTGGCAAGAGGGCCGGCGGGCGGGTAGAATCACCCATTTGGTTCCTGGGGCGTCGCCAAGCGGAAAGGCACAGGGTTTTGGTCCCTGCATTCGGAGGTTCGAATCCTCCCGCCCCAGCCGTGGAGGGCAAGACGGGCCATGGTCGATTCATTGCGGCTGTTTTCGGGAAACGCCAACCGGGCGCTCGCCGAGCGCATGGCCGCCTATGCGGGAGTTCCGCTGGGCAAGCTCCAGGTCAGCCGCTTCTCGGATGGCGAGATCAATGTGCAGATCCAGGAAGACATCCGCGGCTGCGATGTCTTCATCATCCAACCGACCTTTGCGCCGGCCGAGAACCTGATGGAGCTCCTCATCATGGTGGACGCCTCCCGGCGGGCGTCGGCCGACCGCGTCACGGCGGTCATCCCGTACTTCGGCTACGCCCGGCAGGATCGCAAGGACAAGCCGCGCGCGCCGATCTCGGCCAAGCTGGTCGCGAACCTGATCACGATCGCCGGGGCGGACCGCGTGCTCACGATGGATTTGCATTCGCCGCAGATCCAGGGCTTCTTCGACATTCCTTTCGACCACCTCTATGCCTCGCCGGTGCTCGCGCGGCATTTCCGCGAGCTCGCGATTCCGAATCTCGTCGTCGCGGCTCCCGATGTGGGCGCGGTGAAGATGGCGCGCGGCTACGCGAAGCGATTGAACGCCTCGCTCGTGGTGGTGAACAAACGGCGGGCGACGCCCGACGCTTCCGAAGTGACGGAGATCATCGGTGAAGTCGAAGGGCGCAATGTGCTGCTCATCGACGACCTCATCTCGACCGCCGGGACGATCAAGAACGCCTCGCTCGCCTTGAAAGAGCGGGGGGCGCTGGGCATCTATGCGGGCTGCACGCATCCCTGTTTTTCGGGGCCGGCGATCGAGAATTTGAAAGCGGCCCGGTTGGAGGAGCTGGTCGTCACCGACACTATTCCCGTGGCGTCGACCGAACTCGGAGACGGCCTGCGGGTGTTATCGGCCGGAGATCTTTTCGGCGAAGCGGTGGTGCGCATCCACGAGGAGCGTTCGCTGAGCGGGCTCTTCGATTGAAGAAGGGAACGGCCCGGGCGAACGGTTTCCGCATCCGGCGGCCCGGAACGAGGGAGAACGAAGGAGGCAACGCATGGCGCTGATTCCATTGACGGGGCGGGAGCGCCGGGAGACGGGCAAAGGAGCCGCGCATCGCCTGCGGCATGACGGGTTTCTGCCCGGGGTGGTCTACGGTCCCGGGGGAGAGAACAAGCCGATCGTGGTCGAGTCGCGGGGTTTCGAGAAGATCCTGCGCCGCGCCGCGCAAGGCACGGTGGTCATCGATCTCCAGATCGACGGGCGCGCGGGCGATGGGCTGAAGGTGCTCATCAAGGAGGTGCAGCGCCATCCCGCCACATCCGAGGCCTGGCACGTCGACTTCCTGCACATCTCGCTCGACAAGCCGGTGCGCTTGCGTGTGCCCGTGCGCGTCACGGGAGTGCCCGAAGGCGTCAAGAACGAGGGCGGTTTCCTGGATCATGTGATGCGCGAGATCGAGGTCGAGTGCCTTCCCTTGGAGGCGCCCGATTTCGTCGAAGTGGATTGTTCCCCTCTGCATGTGGGCGAGTCGATCCACGCCGAGGATGTGCATGTCGAGGGCCTGCGCGTCGTGACTCCCGCGAATCGGGTGGTCGTGGCCGTTCTCGGCCGCCAGGCGGTTGCCGAAGAGGTGACCACCGTGACGGCGGCGCCGACCGAGGAAGCGGCGGCGGCGGCTCCGGCGGCGGAAGGCGAGACGGAAGAGAAGGGCAAGGAAAAGGGCAAGGAGAAGGGCAAGGAGAAGGAAAAGGGCAAGGGCAAGTAGGCGCCTTCGGGCTCGATTCCTGCCTCTTTCGGGATGCGCGGTGATCGTCCTCGGACTGGGAAATCCGGGTGAGGAATACGCGAGAACCCGGCACAATGCCGGGTTTCTCGTCGTCGAAGCGGCGCGGGAGCGCTGGAAGGGCGGGCGCTGGAAGCGCGGCCCGCTGGCCACCGAGGCGGCCGTCAGGTACGCGGGCGAGGCCCACCGGCTGATCCGTCCCACGACCTACATGAACGCGAGCGGAGAAGTGGTCCGCGAACTGCTTCGCCGGGGCGCTTCGCCGCGCGATCTCTTCGTGGTCCTGGACGACATGGACCTTCCGCTCGGCCGGCTGCGCATGCGGGCGGAGGGCGGCTCGGGCGGGCACCGGGGCCTCCAGTCGCTGCTCGGCGCGCTGGCGCCTGCGTCGATCGGACGCTTGCGAGTGGGGGTGGGAAGGCCGGAAGCGGGAGGCGCGGTCGATCATGTGCTCTCCGAGTTCTCTCCCGGCGAATGGGAGCGGATGGAGGCGATGATCGGGGTTGCGGTCGACGCCTTGGAGCTTGTCCTGCGCCGCGGCTTGCAGGCGGCGATGGATCGCTTCAACGGACGGCCGGCTCCCTGGGACGAGCCTGAGCAACGGGATGGAGGGGGGCGCTGAGGCCCTCCCTGGCCGTGGAAGGGGCGCATGCGCGGCCGGTCGGGCCGCCGAAGGCGCTCGAACGGGCGGAAAGGGCGCCCGGTCTCGGCTCGGCCTTGACAAAACGGCGCAATCTGAGGCTAAATAGATGTCTTTGCATGGAAAGGGCCCGTCGCCGGACGAGGCGTTGTTGGCGAGTAGCGAGGGGGATCCACGCGTGAAGGAGTACGAAACCGTATTCATCCTGCACCCGGAAGTGGACGAGGCCGGGATCGAGCGGGAGATCGAAGCCGTCCGCAAGACGATCGTGGACGGACAGGGCGAAGTGACCGGGGTGTACAAGTGGGGCCGCCGGAAGCTCGCGTATCCCATCCTCAAGGTCAACGAGGGGTTCTATACGCTGATCCGTTTCCGCTCCGAGGCGGAAGTGCTGAAGGAGCTGGATCGTCGCTACAAATTGAACGAGTCGGTGCTGCGGCATCTCACGGTGCACAGCTCCGGCGAGCCCAATCCGCCCGAGTACCGGCCGCGCGAACGCCGTGGGGAGCGCAGAGGCGGGCGGCACGGTGGAAGAGGCCGGGGAGAAGGACGCTTCTCCGACAAGCCGGTCGTCGAGGAAGATGATTTCGAAGAGGAGGAAGGCGACGGCGACGACCGGGCGATCTGAAACGATGGTCCGCCGTGGATGAAGGGGCGGACGAGTTCTTCGGGAAGCGCCCGGGCGGGCGATCCCGAGAGGAGTGCAGCGAAGCATGGTGAAGAAGAGCGCGACCAAGGTCCTGCGCCGCAAGGTGTGCAAGCTCTGTCTCGACCGCGTCGAGCATGTCGATTACAAAGACGAGAAGCGTCTCATGCGCGCGATCACCGACCGGGGCAAGATCGTGCCGCGCCGGATCTCCGGCAACTGCGCGCGCCATCAGGCGCAGATCACCCAGGCGGTGAAGCGGGCCCGCATGCTGGCCCTGATCCCCTTCGTGAACGAGAGCTACAAGTAAACCACATCGTCTTCAGGAAGCGGACGAACCGTCCGCTCAGCGCATCGTGTTGGGAGGCGTGATGGAAGTCATTCTGCTCGAACCGGTCGAGGGCCTCGGCCACCGCGGCGCCCGCGTGCAGGTCGCCCCTGGGTATGCGCGCAATTTTCTTCTGCCCAAGAAGCTCGCCCTGCCCGCGACCAGCGCCGGCGCCCGCATGTTCTCCGAGGCGGAGCGCCTGCGCCAGCAGCGCGACGAGCAGGAGCGCAAGAGCGCCCAGGCGATCGCCCATTCCCTGGGACAGGCGAGCGTCACGATTCCCGCTCAAGTGGGCGAGGAAGAGAAGCTGTTCGGCAGCGTGACCGCCGCCGACATCGCGGCTGCGCTGCAGGCGCAGGGATTCTCGGTCGACCGGCGGCAAGTGCAGCTGGAGGAACCCTTGCGCGTGCTGGGGGTCTACAAGGTCGATATCCGGCTGCACGCGGAATTGACCGTTCCGGTCAAGGTCTGGGTCACCAAGCAGCAATAGGCGCGCCGGCCCTTCGGGTCTCCGCGCCGGCGGTGCAGGAGGGCTCTCGTGTCAGCTTCCTTCGCGCGGTTCGGCACGCGGCTTCCGACGATTCGACGAGCGGGCGGTGCGCTCACGATGGCAGGGCTGGGAGTCGTGGCCCTCGCGTTGGCGATGGGGTTGTTCGCCTGCTCGAATGAGCGCCGGGCGGAGCCCGACTTCTCCGCGCCCGACATCCCCGGAGCGGATCTCGTCGTGGCCGAAGTGAACGGCAAGCCGGTCACCGCCGGCGAGCTCTACCACAAGATCCGCCTGCAATATCCTCAGATGCCGCAATCGGGCCCCGGTCTCGGACTGCAAGCGCGCGAGATGGTCCTCGCCTCGGTCGACGACCGCTGCCTCTCCGCCTACGCGCGCGAACATGGCATCGAGCAGGACGACGAATACCGGCGGATGATGTTTCTCTCCTCCCATTTCATCATGAACCGGCTGATCGAGCAGAAGATCCGCGCGCAGGCCACTCCCAGCGAAGCGCAGATGCGCGTCTGGTACGAGGAGCATCTCGATCAATTCACGCGTCCCGGGCAGCTCTACTATCATCACATGCTGTTCGACTCGCAGTCGCAGGCGCAAGCGGCTCGCCAGCGGCTGCTCGCCGGGGCGGACTTCGAGGAGATGGCGAAGCGGGAGTCGCGCGACGCCGAAAGCATGCCCAATGGTGGGCGCATGAACGTCTTCCGCTACGATAGCGCGGAAACGCTTCCGCGCCGCTTTCCCCAGGTCCTGCAGGCGCTCGAAAGCATGCAGGAGGGCGAGATCAGCCAACCGGTGCGCACGACTCTCGGCTGGCATCTGCTGCGCTTGGATGCGCGGCGCGGCGAGACGGTCAAGAGCTTCGAAGAAATGCGCCCCGGCATCTACGACAAGTTCGCGGCGCCGATCGAGAGCGAGCGTTTTCAGACTGTGCTGGATTCGCTGAAGGCCGCCTATCGGGTCAAGATCCACGACGATCGGCTGGAGGAGTTCTTCTATCTGCAGATGAACGCCGATCAGCTTCTGCAGGCCGCGCGCGGGGAGCAGGATCCCGGGAAGCGCGTGCGCCTCTATCAGGAGCTGCTCGACCGCTATCCGCAGAGCCCCCGGGTGCCGGAAGCGAAGTTCCTGATCGGATACGAATACAGCCAGAGCATGCACGATGCCGCGCGCGCCCGAGAGCAGCTCGAGCGCTTCTTGCGCGAGCATCCCGATCACCCGTTGGCGGCGGCGGCGCAGGCGCTGCTGCGCGGCGAGCAGGTTCCGGCCCCCGGAAGCGCGCCGCCCGCGCAGAGCGTTCCCCCGGCGGCCGCGCCGGCAGGCAGGTAGAGCAAGGCCGGACCCGAAGGGCGGGGTCGCCCGTTTCCACGCGGAAAGGAAGCGCGCGTGTTGGTGGAAGTCGTCGTTTGGGCGCTCGCGGAAGATCAGAAGAACCATGTCCCGGTGGTCATCCTGAAGGACCTCGCCGGGGAACGGAAGCTGCCGATCTGGATCGGCCCGCAGGAAGCGAGCGTCATCGCCATGGAGCTCGCCGAACGCAAATTCCCGCGGCCGCTGACGCACGACTTGTTGAACAGCATGCTGCGCGGGCTGGGCGCAAAAGTGCAGAGGGTCGAGATCTGCGATCTCGTCGAGAACACCTTCTACGCGAAGATCTTCATCGATTCGGGCAACGGCATTCTCTGCATCGACGCCCGCCCGAGCGACTCGATTGCGCTCGCCTTGAAGGCGAAGGCGCGCATCTACGTCGATCCCAAGCTCTTTTCCGGCGAATTCGACGCGCTCCTCTCCGAGACCAGCAAGGCCGCCGACGGCGACGACGAACAGCGGGCCGAGGAGTTGAAGGACTTCATCGAGAAGCTCGATCCCCGGGATTTCGGCAAGTTCCGTTTCTGATCCACGGCGCTTTGCGCACGCGGGGACGAATGCGCGGGCCCGCCCGATGGATGCGCTGGAATCGATGGGCGCGGGCCTCCGGCCTCGCTGCGCGCTCTCTTCCCTCTCCACCTTCGCGTCGCGATCGCCCGCCCGCCGGAGGGCGGCCGGCGCGCGTTTTTCGCGACGCGCGAAACGCGCGCGCTTGGGCGGCTCGCTTGACAGACCGGTTCCGAAAGGCATAATGCGGGCTCGTTTCGACGATCACTTCGGGAGAGCGCATGGCGCGTAAAGACCAGTTGAGCAGGATCCGCAACATCGGCGTGATCGCGCACATCGACGCCGGCAAGACGACCACGACCGAGCGGATCCTCTTTTATTCGGGCGCTTCGCATCGCATCGGAGAAGTCGATGCCGGCTCGACCGTGACCGATTGGATGGACCAGGAGCGCGAGCGCGGCATCACGATCACTTCGGCCGCCATCACCGTCGAATGGCGCGGCCATCAGCTCAATCTCATCGACACCCCCGGGCATGTGGATTTCACCGCCGAGGTCGAGCGCTCGCTGCGCGTGCTCGACGGCGTGGTGGTCGTGCTGTGCGGGCGCGGAGGGGTCGAACCGCAATCGGAGATGGTCTGGCACCAGGCGGAGCGCTATCGCGTGGCGCGGATGATCTTCGTCAACAAGATGGACCGCATCGGCGCCGACTTCGAACGCGTGCTCGATCAAGTGCGCGAGCGGCTGGGAAGCGATCCGCTGCCGGTCACGATCCCCATCGGGGCGGAGAGCCGCTTCGAAGGGGTGATCGATCTGCTCGGGATGCGCGCGCTCCGCTGGAGCGTCGAGGATCAGGGGCGCACGATCGAGAGCGGGCCGATTCCGCCGGAGATGGAGGAGACGGCCGCGCGCGCGCGGCGCCGCTTGCTCGAGACGGTCGCCGCGGAGAGCGAGGAATTGCTCGAGCAGTTTCTCGCCGCCGACGATCTCGATCCGGCCGCGCTGCGGCGGGGGTTGCGCTCCGGCACGATCGCCCAGCGCTTCGTGCCCGTCTTCGCCGGGGCGGCCTTTCGCAACATCGGCGTTCAGCCGTTGCTCGACGGGGTGATCGATTACCTGCCCGCGCCCGACGAGGTGCCGCCGGTGACGGGACGCAATCCCTCCACGCTGGCGATGGAAGAGCGGCCCGCCGATCCGCGCGCGCCGCTGGCCGCCCTGGTCTTCAAGACCTACACCACCGCGGGCGAGGCGGGCCGCGGCCGGGTGAGCTACCTGCGGCTCTATTCGGGAACGCTGCGCGAGGGCGACTCCCTCTTGAATCCGCGCCTCGGCGAGCGCGAGCGGATCGCGCGCGTGTATCGCGCGCAAGCGGACAAGAAGAGCCGCCTCGACGAAGTGAGCGCGGGCGACATTTGCATCGCCGTGGGGCTGAAGTCCGCGCGCACGGGAGACACGCTGTGCGATCCGGCGCATCCGATCTCGCTCGAGACGATGCGCTTCCCCGAGCCGGTGGTGATGGCCTCGCTGGAAGCCAAGACGGCGGGAGAAGAGGAGAAGATCGACCTCGCCCTCGGGCATCTCTCGGCCGACGATCCGACCTTCCAGGTGCGCATGGACGAGAACACCGGCCAGCGGATTCTGCGCGGGATGGGCGAGCTGCATTTGGAGGTGCTGGGCGAGCGTCTGGCGCGCGAATTCGGATTGCGCGTGCGCCTCGGCCGCCCGCAGGTGACCTATCGCGAGACCATCGCCCGGAGGGTTTCCGCCGAATCGAAGTACGAACGCGCGACGGGCGGGCGCGAGCACTACGGGCATGTGATTCTGGAAGTGTCGCCGCTCGAGCGTATGGCGGGCATCGTGGTCGAGGAGGCGCTGCCTCCGGGAACGATTCCCGAGATCTACCTGCCGGCGATCCGGGAAGTGATTCTCGCCGGAAGCGAAGCGGGCATCCGCTACGGCTATCCCGCGACCGACATCCGCGTGCGCCTGACGGGCGGCTCGACCCACGAGGTGAACGGCAGCGAGTTCGCGTTTCGCAACGCCGCGCTCACCGCCTTTCGCGACGCCTGCCGTCACGCGCAGCCGATTCTGCTCGAGCCGATCATGCGGCTCGAGATCGTCGTGCCGCGCGAGTTCGTCGGCGTGGTGCACCAGCAGCTCGCGGCCCGGCAGGGCAAGGTGCTGGGCAACGAAGTCGTGGGGGAGATGCAGGCGCTGCGCGCCCGCGCGCCGCTGGCGCGCATGTTCGGCTACGCGACCGAGCTGCGCAGCGTGACCCAGGGGCGCGCTTCGTACACGATGATCTTCGACCGCTTCGACGAGGTGCCCGGAGGCCAGCCCGCCTGAGGGCTTTCGCCGGGCGCGCGTGAACGGCTGCGCGAGTGGAATCCCGGTGACCGGGAGGGAACGATGGCGAAACAGGATGACCCGCGCGCCCGCATTCCCGCGGTCGGCGCGATTCTGGCGGAGCCTTCCGTCGCCGGGTTGCTCGAGCATCTCGCGCACGGCACGGTGGTCGGACTGATTCGCGAAGAGATCGCCGCGCTGCGCGCGGAAGCCGGCGGCGAAGCGCGGCTCATGTCCCAGCACCCGTTTTCCGCGGCGGCCGTCGCCGCGCGCGTCGCGCTGCGGGCCGAATCGCTGCTCGCTCCCTCGCTTCGTCCCGTGATCAATGCGACCGGGATCCTGATCCACACGAATCTCGGCCGCGCGCCCTTGGCTCCGAGCGCCCAGGAAGCCGTCGCGCGCCTCGCCGGCGGGTACGCGAATCTCGAGGTCGATCTCGAGACGGGCAGGCGCATCTCGCGTCTCGACGCGGTGCGCGAGCGCCTGCGGCAGGTGACCGGGGCGGAGGATGCGCTCGCGGTCAACAACAACGCCGCCGCCGTCTTTCTCGTCTTGAGAGCGCTGTGCGACGGCCGCGAGACGATCGTCTCGCGCGGCGAGCTGGTCGAGATCGGCGGCAGCTTCCGCCTGCCCGACATCATGGAGGCGAGCGGAGCGAAGCTGCGCGAAGTGGGGACCACGAACCGGACGAGGATCGAGGACTACCGCGCCGCGATCGGTCCCAACACGGGCCTCATCCTGAAGGTGCATCCTTCGAACTTCGTCATCGAAGGCTTCACCGAGTCGGTCAACGCCGGGGAACTGGCCGCCCTCGCGCACGAGCGCGGGCTTCCCTTCGTCGAGGATGCGGGCAGCGGGGCGCTCAGGCAGCACCCCTCCGCATACCTGCGCGACGAGCCGCGCATCCAGGATCTTCTCGAGGCGGGAACGGATCTCGTCACGGCGAGCGGCGACAAGCTCCTCGGCGGTCCGCAGGCGGGGATCGTTCTCGGGCGGCGGGAATGGATCGCGCGCTTGCGCGGGGATCCGCTGGCGCGCATTCTGCGCCTGGACAAGTTGCATCTGGCCGCTCTCGAGGCGACGCTGCTCGAGTACCTGCGGGCGGGCGAGGGGCTCGCGCGCGTGCCGTTCCATCGCATGATGGCCCGCTCGCTGGAGGAATTGCGCGAGGCGGGGAACGCGGTGCGTGAAGGGCTGATCCGCGCCGGCGTGCCTGCCGGCTGCGTTGAGATCGTGCCCAGCGAAGCGGCCGCCGGGGGCGGTTCGCTGCCCGGGCAGCGTTGGCCGTCGATGGCCGTTGCCGTGCGGATGGCGGATGCGCCGGTGGACGATCTCGCCCGGCGTCTGCGGACCGGGCACCCGCCCGTGATGGGACGCGTGGAGCGCGATCGCCTGCTTCTCGACTTGCGCGCGCTGAACGAAGACGAGCTGGACATCCTGCCCGAACGGGTGGCCGCCGAATGGGCCGCCTGCCGGGCGGCCGCGATGGGAAACGAGCGATGAGCGACGACAGCGCGGCGGCACGCTACTACGAAAGCGCCGAGGAAGCGGCGCGGGCGCTCGACCTGCCTCTCTTCGGAGTGCTCGCTCCGCAGACCCGCTTCTTTCCATACGGCGAAGCGACGATCGCGTCGCTGGCGCCCGCTCCCGTCTTCTCGGCTCGCATCTACCGCTTTCTCGCCGCTCCCGCGCCCGTCATCTGGGTCCTCGGACTGGGGCAGGCCGGAGAGGAGCTGCCGGTCGCGCTCGGAATCGCCGAGCGGGCGGCCGCGGGAGGCGCCGCGCCCATCCTCATCGTGCGCCCGGGCGAGCGCCGCGCGGCGGAGCCGGCGGGATCGCCCGTGCATGCCGGCATTCTGGGGCCCGAACTGCGAGCCCTGCTTCCCGAGCGGCCGGTCGCCGAAGCGACCGGGATCCAGGGAGTCTTCCTCGGCTGTGCGCCCGGACGCGCGGCCGGCGATCCGTTGGAAGCGGGCGGCATCATCATCGCCGGCGAGACGCCCGGCGAGCCGCCCCCTCTGCCTCCCGCGCGAGTGACTTCGCTCGTGCTCGTCGTTCCCTTCCGCGATTGCCCCGCCTCGTCGCTGGCCGCGAGAGTCGCGGAATTGCGGGTCGAAGGCTATGCGATCGCCGGGATCGTGGCCTATGGGCGCCAGGAAGGCGCGTTCGAGGAGGCTTCCAGCGCTTTCGCAGGCGCCCAAGGGAGCCGCGCGGCATCTCCAGGCGGCGAGGAAGCGGCGCCCGGGGCAACGCGTCGCGCGACGGGGGAAGGCGCCTGGCCTTCGTCGGTGGCGAAGGCGGTGGAGGCGCGCGCGCAGGCGCCTGGCCTTCCGGTGGAGCGAGTGGAGGTGGAGGGCAGCTGGTCGGCGCGATTCGGGCCCGGCTCGGATGGCGCGAGACCGGCGCCGCCCAACGAGCGGCGTGGCGGCCTGCCGCTCTACTGGTGGTTGGTCATCGCGGTCGCGGCACTCACGCTGACGGGAATCCTCTTCCCTCGCCTCGCATACAAATCGGAAGCGCCGGCGCGAACGAGTTTCGACGCCCGCCCCGAGCCTCAGGCGCGCACGAATGCCCAGCCGCGAGAAGAGACGCCCGCGCCGGCCCATTCCGCTGCGCGACAAGAGTCCGCCGCGCAATCCGACGTGCGACGAGAATCCGATCCGCGGCAAGAATCAGGTGCGCAGGGAACTGCGCCGCGAGACTTGGATGCGCGCCACGAATTCGACGCCCAGCGAGCTGCGCAGCGAGACATCGATGCGCAACGGGATTCTCCCGGGCGGCCCGATTCCGACGCCGAGCGAGAATCTCTCGCGAGGATGGATCCGGCTGCCGACGGCAGTGCGCTGCCGGGCGCGAGCGACCTGCAAAGCGCCGCCACGGCGGCCCCGGATTCGACCGGCGGCGCGCCGCGCGATCCGATGACGAGCCTGACCGGTCGCGTCGCCTCCCCCGAGCGCGAAGGCGCGATCGCCCGCGGGACGATCGCGGACAGGGAGAGGCGGGTGGACGCCCGCTCGCAGGCGGCCGGGGACACGCTCTCCGGGGGAGCGCGCACCATCGTCTCGAGCCGGGCGGGGCCCTTCGGGCTCTTGTGCGGCTCGTTTCCCAACGATCCGCTGGCCGCCGTGGAAGTGAAGCGGCTCGCCGGCCGCGGGATTGAAGCGCGGATCGTGCGAGTAGGAATCCCCGGCCGGGGTCTCTTCAGCCGGGTCGTGATCGGGCGCTACGCTTCGGTCGACGAAGCGATCGCAGCCGGCACGGCGATCGTGGAGAACGAGGACGCGGATGCGACCCAAGTGGTGGCGGCCGACGGCTACGGTCCGCTGGTCAGCCGCCCGATCGTGAGCGGCGCGCCCTAGCGGGAATCGTTCGCGCTGCGCGCTGCGTGTAGCGTGAGCGGCGTGGCGCACGAGGAATGTCCACCAAGGAGACGGTTGTGCTTCTCGACAAGCTCGAGCTCTTCGGCTTCAAGTCCTTCGCGCAGCGGACGATGCTGCGCTTCGCTCCCGGCATCACCGCGATCGTCGGCCCGAACGGCTGCGGCAAGAGCAACATCTCCGATGCGATTCGCTGGGCTCTCGGCGAACAGAATGTCCGCAATCTGCGCGGCACGCAGCTCGAGGATGTGATCTTCAAGGGCACCCGCGAAGTGAAGCCGATGGGCGCCGCGGAAGTGAGCCTGCATCTCGACAACCGCGATCAACGCCTGGCGACCGAATATGGCGATGTGCTCATCCAGCGGCGCGCGTTTCGTTCGGGCGAGAGCGAGTTTCGGATCAACAAGACCGCCTGTCGTCTGAAGGACATTCGCGATCTGTTCCTCGACACCGGCCTCGGCTCCGCCGAATACGCGGTCATCGAGCGCGAGATGATCGATGAAGTCCTCGCCGACCGCGACTCGGCGCGGCGTTTCCTGCTCGACGAAGCCGCGGGCATCACGCGCTACAAGATGCGTCGCAAGGAGACGGTGCGGAAGCTGGAGGCGGTGGACGCCGACCTCGTGCGCGTCGACGACGCCCTCGAGATCGAGGAGCGCGAGGTGCGCTCGCTCGCCTATCAGATGGGGAAGGCGAAGCGCCATCGGCGGCTGACCGAGCGCATCCGCGATCTGGATGTTTCGCTGGCGCGCCTGCGCTGGCGCGAGCTCACCGAAGCCGCCTCGGGAGGCACCGGCCGCTTGACCGAGGAGACCGAACGGCGCGAGCGGTTGCGCGCGGAAGGGCACGCCTTGGAAGCGCGCCAGGAGCAGGCGCGGATCGACCTGCTGGCCCTCGACCAACAGGCGCAGGCCGCGCGCGCGCGGCTGACCGAGTGCGAGGACCGCCTAGGGAAGGCGCGTTCGGACGCGCTGGTGCTGGAAGAGCGGCTGCGCTCGCTGGAAGAGCGCATCGAGGATCGCGCGGGCCGGATTGCGACCCTGGGCGAGGCGAAGACGGTCGCGGAAGCGCGCTTGAGCGAAGTCGCGGCCGGATTGAACGGGTTGCGCGAGCGGCTCGCCGAATCGCGGGCGCGCGCGGGCGAGGCGGGAGACGCCGTCGCGCGCGTGGACGGTGAACTGCGCAAGGCCAAGGACGAGCTCACGGGACGCCAGCAGCTTCAGCTCGAGCATGTGCGCGAGCGGGCCGCGTCCGAGCATCGCCTGCAGAGCCTCTCGGCGAAGGCGGAGGATCTCGGACGCCTGGCGGGCGAGGTGGGCGCGCAGAGCGAGCACTACACGAAATCGATTGGCGAGCTCGCCGCCGAAATCGAGCGCCTGATCGGGCGCCGCGAAGAGCGCGAGCGCGAAGAGGAAGCGGGCGGGAACGAGCGGCGCGCCATCGAGGCGGCGGCGGGCGAGATCGAAGCGCGCCTGCAAGAGTTGGACGGCGGCCTGTCCGCGCGCGAGAGCGACGTCGCGGGACTCGAAAGCCGGGTGCGTCTGCTCGAAGAGCAGGCGCGCAGCCATCACGGCTACCAGGAAGCGGTCGCCCGGCTGCTCGCCGAAGGCGGCTCCTTGCCCGGCCTGATCGGCGTCATGGCCGAGCAGGTGACCATCGACGCCTCCTGGCGCGAGCGCCTCGCGCCCGCGCTGCGAACCTTCACGGAATGGATGATCACATCCACGGAAGAGGATGCCTGGCAAGCGATTGGCTGGTTGAAGGAGCACGGGCTCGGCCAGGTCACCTTCTTCCCGATCGACCTTCCCGCCCCCGTGCCAGGCGCGGTTGCGCTTCCCGAAGGGGCGCTGACCGCGCGGCGCCCGGAGCACCAGGCGCTGGTCGAATACTTGCGCAGCGCGATCGTGCCCGTCGCCGATCGCAGCGCGGTGCCGCCGCTCGGGTCGCGCGAACCGGGACGGCTGTGGGTGACGGAAGCGGGCGAGGTTCTCTCGGCCGCCGGTTGGGTGAGTGCGGGAGGGCCCGTCTCGGAGGCGCGGCTCTGGGCGCGGGCGGACGAGATCGAGGAGTCGCGCGTGCGTATCGCGGCGCTTGCTGCGGAGGCGGCGGCGATGCGCGACGAGCGGGCCCGCGGGGTGGCCGAGCGCCAGTCGCTGGCGGCGCGGGCGCGGACGCTCGCGGAGGATGCGGAGGCGAGGCGGGCGGAGCTCTCGCATTTGGGCCGCGCGCTCGCCGAGCGTCAAGCTGAAGAGCGCATGATGCGCGCGGAAATCGAGCGGTTGGGTGCGGAAGTGGCCGCCTTCACGCGCCATCGCGAGGAGGCGTTGCGCGAACTCGAGGGTTCGCGCGAGTCCCAGCAGCGGACCGTGGCCGCCGAGAGCTCGGCCGACGAAGACCTCCGCGCGGCCGCGGCCGTCGTCGAGCGTTTCACGGCGGAGAAGGACGCGCTCACGAGGGTCCTCACCGAGAAGCGCATGGAGGAGATCTGGGCGGAGACGCGCCTGCGCGAGGCGGAATCCCAGCGTGCGGACCTCGAGCGCCAGATCACCGAATCGATCGAAGGCATGGCCGCCATGGAGGCGGAGCGCGAATCGGGACGCGCGCAGATCGAGGAGGGAAAGACACGCCTGACCGAGTTGAAGCGCGAGGAGGGCGAGAGTCTCGAGCAGCGCGAGGGCCGCGTGCAGGAAGTCGATCGAGTCGGCCGCGAACGGACCCGGCTCGAAGACGGTCTCGCTTCCATCGAACAGGAGCTCCGGCAGACGCGCCGATCGCTTTCGGAGCTCGAAGACCTGCTGCGCGAGGATCAGGTGGGGCTGACGCGCATCGAGGCGGAGAAGGAACGCCTGCGCGATCGCATCCTGGAGCAGTACCGCTGCGACCTGCGCGAGCTCGAGGAAGGAGCGCGCGGGGGAGAGGAGCGCGTCGAAGGCACGCAGGCGGCATCCGATGGTGAGCACTCAGAGGACGCACCTGGCGGAGAGAATGCGGACGGCGAGCATGCGGAGGCCGAGGATGCGGACGGCGAGGAAGGGAAGGGATCGGGGCGCCGGGATGGGCCGCGCCCTCTGCCCTCCCCGGAGGAAGCGCTCGCCGATCGCACGCCCGAGCAGGCCCTCGAGAAGCTCGCGGAGCTGCGCCTCGAACGCGACCGGCTCGGCCCCGTCAATCTGCTCGCCATCGAAGAGCACGAGAAGAAGCGCGAGCATGTGCGCTTCATTCGCGCGCAGCGCGAGGACCTGGTCAAATCGCGCGAATCGCTCATGGCCGCGATCGAGAGAATCAATGTCGAAGCGCGGCGGCTCTTCTCGGAAACCTTCGCCAAAGTGCAGGAGAACTTCGATACGACTTTCGGGACGCTCTTTCCGGGAGGAGAGGCGCGCGTCCAGCTGAGCGGCGAGGATCCGCTCGAGGCCGACATCGAGATCGTCGCCCGCCCGCGCGGCAAGCGTTTGGAGAACATCCGCCTGCTCTCGAGCGGCGAGCGCACCCTGACGGCGACCGCGCTGCTCTTCGCCGTCTATCTCGTCAAGCCTTCGCCCTTCTGCGTGCTCGACGAGCTCGACGCGCCGCTCGACGACGCCAACATCGAGCGCTTCGTCGCGCTGCTGCGAAAATTCAGCGCGCAGACGCAGTTCATCGTGATCACCCACAACAAGCTCACGATGTCGATCGCCGACGCGCTGTACGGCGTCACGATGCAGGAACCGGGGATCTCGAAGATCGTGAGCGTGCGTTTGGAGGAGGGGCGGCTGGTCTCGACCGACGCGGAAGCGAACCGGCTGTTCGCGCAGATGACCGACGCCTGAGCGGCCGCGCGGCGGAAGCAACCCTCCGCGCAGTGAGGCCGGTGAGCGGCTGCGGGCGCCCTCATGCACGGGCGCGGCCTGCGCGCAAGCGTCTCTCAGAACTCGAGCGTCTCTCCCGGCGCGAGCACGACCGCCTGCGCGCCCTTCACTCGCCGGACGAACTCGTGCGGATCGACATCCACGACGGGGAAGGTGCCGTAGTGCATCGGCACGACGCGCTTCGGTTGCAGGAGCTCGACCGCTTTCAACGCATCGTCGATGCCCATCGTGAAGTTGTCGCCGATCGGCAGGAAGGCGACCTCGAGCGCGTTCATCTCGCCGATCAGCTTCATGTCGTAGAAGAGTCCCGTGTCGCCCGAATGGTAGATGGTGCGTCCCCCGAGGGTGACGAGGAATCCCACCGCCGGGCCCGTGTAGCGCGACGCGTCGTTGCCGCAGCCGCCGCCGTGGTGGGCGATCGTCAGCTTGACGCGGCCGAAGGGAAAGGCGTGCGCGCCGCCGATGTGCATGCCGTGGGTCTTCGCCCCCTGGCTCGCGCAATAGCAGGCCATCTCGTGCGTCGCGATCACGGTGGCGCCGGTGCGGCGGGCGATCGCGAGCGCGTCGCCGAGGTGATCGCCGTGCCCATGCGTGATGAGAATGTACTGGACCTGCAATCGTTCGGGCTTCATGGAAGCGACGGGATTCCCGCTGAGGAAGGGATCGATCACGAGCCGGGTCGCTTCGTGGTCGAGGACGACGCAGGAATGGCCGAGGAATGTGGCGTGCGGCACGGGCGCCTCCTGGGTGTGCGTCGCTGGCAGGCACCCCCCGGGAGGCCGGCGACGGCCACGGCCACGGCAGCAATTCGCTTGCGGAGAGCGCCGAGCGAAGACTGAGCCAATCGCGGTCAGGAGACGCGAAGGCGCATCGTTTGTCAATGGGCGGGGCGCCTGCTCCTTCCGCTGGTTTACCGCCGCCTACCGGTGCCTTCCGCCGCCTTCCTCTGGTGCCTGCTGCCATTGCCTTCCGCCGGTGCCCTCCGCAGGCGCGTTCTGGCGCGTTGCGCGTGCCTTGCCCGGCGCCTGCGCTTCCCCTAGACTCGCGTGGATTTCGACGGCGAGCCTTTGCGAAAGGCGCGAGCGAGGGCGTGAATTTGGCAGGCTGGCTCACACGGCTCCGCTACGGCAGAGGCCAGGCGGAGATGTCCTTCTTCGAGCATCTGGACGAGCTTCGCGGCGTGGTCGTCTCCTGCCTGTTCGTGCTCCTGGTCCTCGCCTGCGGGGCTTGGTTCTTCTCTGAACGGCTGCTCGACCTGCTCGTCGGCCGCACGGTCGGCCAGGCCACCTTCATCCGGCCGCTCGAAGCGTTCATGACGCGAGTGAAGTTGTCGCTGCTTCTCGGCTTGATCGCCGGACTTCCGTTCATCGCCTTCCGGGTCTGGGGCTTCGTGGTTCCCGGGCTGCTCCAACGCGAGAAGCGGATCGCCATGCCGCTGGTCGTGCTCTCCACGGTGCTCTTCCTGATCGGCATCGCCTTCGCCTCGCTCGCGCTCACGCCGACGATGCTCAAGCTCTTGCTCGGCTTTGGATCGGAGCGCGTCGTCGCGAACATCGCGGTGGGATATCTCTTCGATTTCGTGCTCAAGATGGCGCTCGCTTGCGGACTGCTCTTTCAACTTCCGCTGGTGATCGCGATCCTGAGTCTCGTGGGCATCGTCACTCCGAAGTTCCTGCTCGCGAAATGGCGGCATGCGATCGTCATCATTCTCATCGTGGCGGCGGTCGTCACCCCGGGAGACGGCCCCTCGCAACTCGTGCTGGCGATTCCGATCGTGATCCTCTATTTCCTGAGCATCTGGGTATCCGCGGCGATCCATCGCGGCAAGCAGACGGGCGACAGGGCGGCGGGCGCCGCGTGAAGGCGCGGCGAGGAGGGCAGATGAGCGCGGCGCGAAAGGCGGGCGGGGCAAGGCGGGACGCAAGAGAAGAGGCGAAAGACGCGCATGCCGGAGTCGGCCGGGCGCTTCCCCGCCGCGGCCGTTCCGCGCCGGCGCGCAAGCGAACGCCGCCGGGGCGCCCCGAGCCGGAGGTGGTGCTCGCCATCGACATCGGCAACACCCAGACGGTGCTCGGCATCTTTCAGGGCGAGGACCTGGCTCTCTTCCGCCGGGTGAGCTCGGGCATCGCGCGCACCGGCGACGAGCTCTCCGTGCTCGTGTCCGCCCTGTGCCGCGGCTACCACGAGCAGATCCAGCGCAGCGGACGAATCATCCTGGGCTCGGTCGTCCCCGCGTTCACGCAGGAATACGAGGCGATGTGCGTGCGCCTCTACGGGCAGAGGCCCCTCGTCCTCTCGAGCCGGGTGAAGACGGGCGTGCGCATCGAGCTGCCCGATCCGAGCTCGCTCGGGGCCGATCGCATCGCCAACGCCGCGGCGGTCGCGGATGGGCCGCTGCCGGCGATCGTGGTCGATCTCGGCACGGCGACGACCTTCGATGTCATCCGCCCGGGCCGCCGGTACATCGGCGGAGCGATCGCTCCCGGCATCCGCACTTCCGCCGACGAGCTCTTCCATCGCGCCGCGCGTCTCCCCAAGGTCGAGATCCGCAAGCCGCCGCAGCCGATCGGGCGCACGACGGAAGAGAGCATTCAAGTGGGCGTCTACTACGGCGCGATCGGCACGATCGATGGAATCGTGCGCCGGCTCGAAAAAGAACTGAAGCGCCCGGCCCGGGTGGTCGCGACGGGAGGGCTCGCTCGTCTGATCAGCGGCGGATCGGAAACGATTCAGGCGGTGGACGAGGCGCTCACGCTTCGCGGGCTGAAGAAAATCCTGAGCTTGAATCGGTGACGAACGATCGCGGTTCGCGTCCGGTCATTTCGCCATCGAGCGCCGCGCGATAGAGGCCCTCCACCCTGCGCGCGATCGCTTCCCAATCGTACGTGCGCACGAACCGCCTGCCCGCCCGGCCGAGCGCGCAGCGCAGGGCGGGATCCTCGCTCAGGCGTGCGAGCGAGTGGGCGAGATCGTCCGCCGACCCAGCGCGAAAGAAGAGCGCCGCGCCGGACCCGGCCAGCGTCTGGCGATAGCCGGGCAGATCGGAGGCGACGATCGGAAGCCCCGAAGCCATGGCTTCCAGGAGAGAGACCCCGAAGCTCTCGCCGTCGGTGGAAGTGGCCGCGAAGAGGTCGGCCGAGGCGTAGCAGCGGGGAAGCGATTTGCGGTCGACCGGACCATCAAAGGTCGCGCGGACGCCCAGGCGCGCGGCCAGCCGTTCGAGCCCGGCGCGCTCAGGGCCTTCACCGACGATCCGGACGAGCGGACCCCCGCGTCCGGAAGCCGCTGTCTGCCTTCTCATTCGGTCGCACGCTTCGAGAAGAATGCGAAGTCCTTTGCGCTTCTCCAGCCGCCCGACGAAGAGAATCGTGGGGGAGCGGCCATGCCCGCGGGCAAGGCCGGCGCTTCCCTTCGCGCTGGAAGCGCCGCCGCCCACTTCTTCCCCTGCCGCCGCCTCGGCGCGGTCGGGATGCGCGAAACGAGCCACATCGACGCCGTTCGGAATGATCTCGTAGCGGCCGGGGAAGTGGACCGAGGCGAAGCGCGCCGCTTCCTCCGAGACGGCGATGCGCGCCCGCAGGCGCGCGAAGTCCGAGGCGAGCGCGGGCGCGAAAAGGCGGTAGCCCCAATGATCGCGGCTACCGCCGGTGTGAAAGGTGCCGATCTTGATTCCCGGGGCCGAGCGCAGGATGGCGAGCGGCAGGAAGGGCTCGAGGGGAGACTGCACGTGCACGATGTGGGGAGCCGGGCGCTTCCGGAGAAGGCCCCGCCGGCTCCACGCATCGCATCCGAGCGTGACGCACGCGCGCGAGCCGTGCGACGGCACGCGAATCGTGCGCCCGAGGCGAACCACTTCGACGCCGGGCGGATCGGGATCGCAGCCGGGCGGATCGGGATGCATGTTGGGGGGCTCGAAATGGCGGGGCGAGCACGGGTCCGGGTGGCGCGCCGGCCGCTTGCGAACCGGTCCTCCGGTGACGATCGTCGCGTGATGGCCCCGCCGCGCAAGAGCGGCGGCCAGATTCCAGACATGCTCGGTGATGCCCCCGTGATGGGGGAGGTAGGACTGGCTGACGATCCAGATTTCGATGCTCTTTCCCAACAATGGCGGCTCGCGATGGACGCCCGTCCGACGAGCCGAACGCGAGCCACGGATGCGCCCGCTTCCCGGAATCTTCGGCGAGCAGGTGATGATCGACGCAGGCAAGAGAACCCGATCGCGGAGCGAGCGGCAATGGGAAACTGCGGGCGGGCGGCGGGCGGGTCGTGGCGGGCAGCGCCGGACGACCCCACGGTGCTTTCCGGAATTCAAGCGGGCGCAAAGGGAAGGAGAAGGCCGGACAAGCTTCTGGTTGCGTGCCATCGGGCGCTTCACTACCTTACCGGGGGACTGGAGCGAGGGTGCGCATGGATGTGATCCGCCTGAAGGAAATCACTGTCTTTCCAAAGCTTGGGGTCGGCGATCTCGAGAAGGAGTGGGTCCAGAAAGTGACTCTGGACGTCGAACTCCATCTCGATCTCCTCGAAGCGGGGCGGCGGGACGACCTCCATCGGACGGTCGACTACCAGCGCGTCTACGAGACGGTGCGCGAGATCAGCGAGACGGGCGCGCATCATCTCATCGAAGCGCTCGCGCTGCGCATCGGAGAAACGCTGCGCGAACGGTTCGGGGTCGCTCGCGTGGTCGTCCGGGTTCGAAAGCTGAGCCTCCCCTTCGACGCGAATCTCAATTGCGTCGAAGTAGAGTTGAGCGTGCCTCGGGAATGAGCCCGAAGGCGAGAGGCGCACGCGATGGCGGGGGATGCGAAGCCGGTAGGGAGCGAACGCCGATGCGTGGCGCTCGCGCTGGGGAGCAATCAAGGCGACCGCGAGGCCTTGCTGGCGCGCGCCCGGGAGGCCGTCGCCGCGCTGTACGGGCCGCTCGAGCGCGTGTCGAGCATCTACGAGACCGAACCGGTGGGGCCTCCGGGGCAGGGCCCGTACTTGAACCAGGTCGTGCTGCTGTCCGCGCAGGCGCGCGCCGAGGAAATGATCGCCCCCTTGCAGGCCATCGAGGCGAAGCTGGGGCGCCAGCGCGCGGCGGGCGAAGAACGCTGGGGCCCGCGCCCGATCGACATCGACATTCTGCTGGAAGAGGGGACCGTGCGCCGGACTCCCGATCTCGTCCTGCCGCATCCTCGGCTGCACGAGCGGGCCTTTGTGCTCGCGCCTCTCGCCGAGGTGCTGCCCGAGTGGCGCCACCCGCTGCTCGGAAAGACGGTGCTGGAACTGCTCGCCGCCACCGGGCGGCAAGGCACGGCGCTGTGGACCGGACGGAAGCGCAGCGCCGATGGAGCGAAGTGCCGTGAGCCACGGTGAATCGCACGAAATCCCGGCGGACGCCCGGGGGCAGGCGCGCGCGCCCTCCCCGGAGGTTCACTTCATCGCCGTCGAGGGAGTCATCGGCGTGGGCAAGACCACCCTCACGCAGCGGTTCGCCGGATTGCTGGGCGGTTTCGCCCTGCTCGAGCAGGTCGAGGAAAATCCCTTCCTGAGCGACTTCTATCGCGACCGCCGGAGCTTCGCGTTCCAGACCCAGATCTTCTTCCTGCTCAGCCGTTATCGCCAGCAGCACGGACTGTGGCAGCGCGATCTCTTTCGCGAGACGATCGTGTCCGACTACATGTTCGAGAAGGACCGGATCTTCGCACACATCAATCTCGATGATTACGAGCTCGAGATGTACAACCAGATCTTCGAGCTCATGGAGCAGAAGCTTCCGCACCCCGACCGGGTCGTCTACCTGCAAGCCGACTGCGACCTCTTGCTCGAACGCATCGGGCGGCGCGGCCGCGCCTTCGAGCGCGACATGGATCCCGCCTATCTCGAAGCGCTCTGCGAAGCCTACTCCTACTTCTTCGCGCACTATCGGGGTGCGCCCGTCCTGATGGTGAACGCGGCCAAGAACGATTTCATCGCGTCGCCCGGACTCGTTCCGAAGATGCTGAAAGCGGCGATGCAATTGACGGAGGGAACGGCCTTCTTTCATTCCGAGCCTCCGTCGGAGGGACGATGACCCGCGAAACGCGCATCACTGTGCCGGAACTGAAGAGCTGGAAGGCGCGCGGCCGGAAGATCCCGGTGCTCACCTGCTACGACTTCAGCATGGCGCGGATTCTCGACCGCTGCGGCGTGCCGGTGCTGCTCGTCGGCGACAGCCTCGGCCAGGTCGTGCTCGGATACGACTCGACGCTGCAGGTCACCCTCGAGGACATGATCCACCATACCCGCGCGGTGGCGCGCGCGCGCCCGGCGGGACTGGTGATCGCCGACATGCCCTTCCTCTCGTTCCAGGTGAGTCCCGAACGGGCGCTGGATGCGGCCGGGCGCTTGATCCGCGAGGGACAGGCCGACGGGGTGAAGATCGAAGGGGGAGAGCGTTCGCTGGAGGCGGCGCGCCGCCTGAACGAAGCGGGCATTCCGGTGATGGGGCATCTGGGGCTCACGCCGCAATCCGTGCTGACCCTTGGCGGCTACCGGGTGCGCGGGCGCGATCCGGAAGAGCGGGCGGCGCTGCTGCGCGACGCCGTCGCGCTGGAGAAAGCGGGCTGCTTCTCGATCGTGCTCGAGTCCATTCCCGCGCCGCTCGCCGCCGAGATCACCGCCGCGGTCTCGATTCCCACGATCGGGATCGGCGCGGGACCGGCCTGCGACGGACAAGTGCTGGTGCTCTACGACATGCTCGGGATCTTCACCGAATTCCGCGCGCGCTTCGTGCGCCGGTTTCTCGAAGGCGCCGAACAGATCGAAGCGGCGGTGCGCGAATACATGGGCGCCGTCGAACGGGGCGAGTTCCCGGCCCGCGAACATAGCTATGGGAACGGCGACGATCGCGGGCCGGCGCGGGAGAATCGTCAGCATCCGGCCCAAGAGCGAGGAGAAGGACGATGAGGGACGCGCGCTCTTCGCAGGGAGGCTTCTCGGCATCGCGGGGCTCCGCCGGCGGATCTTCGCGGGCAGGCCACGCGCAGACGCCTTCGCAGCCGGGAACCGCCTCTCCGGCGCGGCCCGGCGCTGCCGCGCGGGCAAGCAAGAAGAAGGCCGAGCCGCCGGGAATGAAGCGCCTGCAGTCGGCGGGCTCGATGCGGCGCTTCGCGCAACAGAAGCGCGCGGCGGGCAAGCGGATCGGCTTCGTTCCGACGATGGGCGCGCTGCACGAGGGGCACCTCTCGCTGATTCGCAAGGCGCGCGGGCAGAACGATGTCGTCGTGCTGAGCATCTTCGTCAATCCGCTGCAGTTCGGCGAGGGCGAGGACTACGGCCGCTATCCGCGCGATCTCGCGCGCGACATGGATCTCGCCCGCGAGGGAGGCGTCGACGCGGTCTTCATTCCGGAAGTGGCCGATCTCTATCCCGAAGGGTTCACCACGCGGGTCAGCGTGGGCGCGCTCGGGACGCGCTTGTGCGGCGCTTCGCGCCCGGGGCATTTCGACGGGGTCTGCACCGTCGTGATGAAGCTGCTCGGCATCGTGCAGCCGCATCGTCTCTATCTCGGCGAAAAGGATGCCCAGCAGCTGATCGTGCTGCAGCGCATGGTCACGGATCTGAATGTCGATGTGCGCATCGTGCCCTGCACGACGGTGCGCGAAAAAGACGGGCTCGCGCTCTCCTCGCGCAACCGCTACCTTGGCCCGGAAGAGCGCGCCCAGGCGCCGCGCCTCTACCAGGCGCTGCGCTACGCCCAGCGGGAAATCCTTCTGCGCCACGAGCGCGACACGGAGCGGGTCAAGGAGGGCATGCGGGCGTTGCTTGCGCAAGGCGAGCGGATCGCGATCGAGTACATCGAGATCGTCGATCCCGAGACGCTCCTGCCGCTCGCCACGCTGAGCGGGCGCGCGCTGATCGCGCTTGCGGTGCGGCTGGGAGAGACGCGCCTCATCGACAACATTCTCGTCAATGTTCCCGGCGGACGGATGGCCGAGACCCAGAGGCTGCCCGGGAGGAAGCGGTGAAGAGCCTCGCAGTGGTCGTTTTGGCGGCGGGAAAGGGCACGCGCATGCCGGCGGATGTGCCCAAGGTGCTGCGCACCGTCGCCGGCGTTCCGCTGCTCCTGCATGTGCTCCAGTCCGTGCGGGCGCTTTCGCCCGAGCGCATCGTGATGGTAGTCGGCCATCGCGGGGATGAGGTGGCTGCCGCGGTCGCGGGTTCCGCGGGCGCCGGGCGCGCGAGCGCGCCCGGCCGGGCGGGCTCAGGCGCGGCGGAATCGGGAAGCGAGATCACGATCGTGCGCCAGGAGACCCAGCGCGGCACCGGGGACGCGGTGCTGTGCGCGGAGGGGGCCTTGCGCGATTTTGCGGGCACGGTGCTCGTGGTCTACGGCGATGTGCCGCTGCTGCGCTGGGAGACGCTCGCGGAACTGTGCGAATTGCACGCGCTCGAGCGCAATGCGGCGAGCGTCCTCTCCGCCACGCTGGAGGAGCCGCGCGGATACGGCCGCATCGTGCGCAACTCCGAGGGGCGGTGCATCGGGATCGTCGAGCAGCGCGACCTGACCTTCGAACAGGAGACGATCGGCGAGATCAATTCCGGCATCATCGCCTTCGAATCCCAAGTGCTCTTCCCGGCCTTGCATCGCATCCAGCCCGACAACGCGGTGGGCGAGTACTATCTCACCGATGTCATCGGCATCCTGTGCGCCGCGGGCGAACGCGTGGGGACCTATCACCTGCGCGATGCGAATGAGATTCTCGGCGTGAACACGCTGGAACAGCTGGGACAAGTGGAGCGCCTTCACGCCTGCCGGGCGCGCCGCCGGGAGTCGGAATGCGAGTTGTGCCGCGCGGCGGCAAGCGCGAACGGCGGGCAAGCCTCGGATCAAGGGGTCAACGGCGGACTCTCGCCCGAGCACCTCCTCCTCGGGTCGGGGGAACGCATTTGCCTCATGGTGGCGAGCCATCCCTTTAACAACGGGCACCTGCTCGTCTTTCCGCGGCGGCACATCACTTCGTTTCCCAGCCTGACGCATGCGGAGCTGACCGAAATCGCCGGCTGGGTGAGAACGGCCGAACGGCTGCTCCGGAAGGCGTACCGGATGGACGCCCTCAACATGGGCGCGAACTCCGGTTCGGGCGGGCATCTCGCCTTTCACTTGATTCCCCGGTGGGGCGGAGACTTGAATTTCCTGCCCCTTCTCGCAGGCTTGAAACTCGTGCCCGAGAGTCCTAGGGGCACCTGGGAGCGCCTCTCACGGGCGATGGGGTGAGTCATGGGCCGTCACGGCACGCGATCTCGTCATCCGCGCAAGCGCCGCTCGGGAAGCTGGACGGGCGCGCTCCTGCGAAGGCTGTTCGAATTCACCCTGATCGTGATTGTTCTCGCCTTCCTCGCGTCGCTTCTGGGCTTGCTCGAGGTCCGGCCGCGCCATTCCAAGCAGGAGGCGAAGGCGGAGACATCCTGGGATCCTCGCAAGACGGAAATGCTTCCCGCGGTCGTCTCCGAGCTTGCGGGCGGCTCGCGGGAAGCGCGCCCCGGTGCGCTCGACGAAGCGGATGTCACATCGTGGGAAGGCCGGATCGAGGAGACGGATGGTGGGCGGGCCATCCGCGTGCACGTCGCCAATGGCTGCAAGGCCGACAAGCTGGCCGGCCGGGCCAGAGAGGCGTTCCGGCAGGCGGGCTTCGATGTGCGGGGCATCTCGAACGCCGATGAGCCCGACTATCGGGAGACGGTCGTCGTCGATCGCACCGGCAACCAGCGCGTCGGGCAGGCGGTCCTCTCCTTCGTGCAGAAGCGCTGGGGGGTCGGAAGGCTGGTCCTGCAGGAACGCCCTTCGGACGCCGTGGAAGTGGTGGTCGTCCTCGGCTCCGACATCGCGGAACGAATCTCCGCGGAACCGGAGGCCGCCGGCGGGCGTCCGTAGAACCGACTCGCCGCGCGGGTCGCGGGCGAAGGCGCGCCGCTTCGGACGGCCGGGCGGCAAAAGGAGAGCGAGATGCATTCCACTGCGTGGTTGTTCAACCAACTCGGAGCCACCGAGGTCATCATCATCGTCGGGGCCATCGTCCTCCTCTTCGGCGCAAAGAAGATCCCGGAGCTGGCGAGAGGGCTCGGGCGGGGAATCAGCGAATTCAAGGATGGGATGCGCGAGGGAGACCGTCCCAAACCGCCTGCCGTGCCTGCCGATTCGGTGGGCCGGGCGAACGAGGAGCAGAAGCCGAAGCCTTAGCCCCGGCTGCTTCCCAGGCTCCGGCGGTTCCGCTTTCCGTCCTTCACGACCGGCCGTAGGTGCGCGCCATCTCCCGCAGCCCGCGCCAATGCTCAGCCGTCAAGCTCCCGGGCGCGAGACGCCATTCCCAGTTGCCTTCCCCCCCTGAAGGGTGGTTCATGCGGGCTTCCTCCCCGAGACCAAGCAGGTCCTGCATCGGGATCACGCAATCGTCCGCCACGGAGCGCATCGCGGCGCGAGTCAGCTCCCAGTGCACGTTGCCCGCGTGCACGTCGACCCCCAGGTACCGGGACAGCCGCTCGCGATCCTCGGGACGCGCCTCGCGCTCGAACCAGCCGAGGGTCGTGTTGTTATCGTGCGTCCCGGTGTAGACGACCGCTTGCCGTTCGTAGGTGTGCGGCAGGTAGGGATGCATCGGGCTCTCCTCGTTGAATGCGAAGAGCAGCACTTTCATGCCGGGAATGTCGTAGCGCCGCACGATCTCGCGCACATCGGCGGTGATCAGGCCGAGGTCCTCGGCAATGATCGGCAGCGCGGGGAAGCGGCGCAGCAGCGTGTCGAAGAAGGCGTCCACCGGGACTTCCACCCAGCGGCCGTTGACGGCCGTCTGTTCCCAGGCGGGAATCTCCCAATAGGCGACCAGCCCACGGAAATGATCGATGCGGATGCGATCGAAGAGCTCGAAGGCGCGCTCGACTCGCCGCATCCACCAATCGAATCCGCCCGCGCGCAGCGCATTCCAATCGTAGAGCGGATTTCCCCAGCGCTGGCCGGTCGGACTGAAGTAGTCCGGCGGAACACCGGAAACAACCCGCGGCCGCCGGTCCTCTCCGAGCAGGAAGAGCTCCGGCCGGCTCCAGACTTCCGCGCTGTCATGGTTCACATAGATGGGGAGGTCGCCGATGATCTGCACTCCGCGCTCGCGGCATCGGGCGCGCAACGCTCCCCATTGGCGGGAGAAGAGGAATTGAAGGAACGCCTGGTAGGAGATTTCCCCGCTCAGTTCCTTCGTGAGAGCCTTCATCGCCTCCGGGCGCCGGTCGCGCGCCTCCTCCGGCCAGTCCGTCCAGGCCCTGCCGCCGAAGTGCTGCTTGAAGGACATGAAGGCGGCGAAGGAATCCAGCCAGCCGCGTTCCCGCTCGCGGAAGCGTTCAAACTCGCCGGCCAGGGGAGAGGAGCCGAGGCGTTCGTACGCCAGGCGAAAGAGCGGGCGCTTGTAATCCTCCACGGCCGCGTAATCGACGCGCCCGGCCGGCAGATGGGTGGCCGGGGGAAGATCGCCGCGATCGAGCAACCCCTCTTCGACCAGGACTTCGGGGCTCAAGAGCAGCGGACTGCCGGCGAAGGTGGAGACGCTGCTGTAGGGCGAGTTGCCGTGCGCGGGATCGGTCGGGTAGAGCGGCAGCACCTGCCACAGGCTCTGGCCTGCCCGCGCCAGTTCATCCACGAAGCGATGGGCCTCGGGACCTAGGTCCCCGATGCCGAAGGGCGACGGAAGCGAAGTGAGGTGAAGCAGGATTCCGCTGGCTCTTCTGGGCATGGCTTGATTCCTCGTGGCCCCATGACGACCGATGGACTTCCGCAGGCGACCGCCGCTCATCGCTCCGTGCGCGCGCTTCGATCCGATCCACGCCGCGTGTCTTCGGCCGCCACGCAGGCGGGGTGCGGCGAAGGAGCATAGGGGGGCGGTGCGGCATCACGCAAGCAGCAGCGCGTCAGACCGTGGCCGACTCCAGCACGGCGCGCACGGCCGCGATCACATCGCCCGCATCCTGATCGGTCAAGGCCGTCGAGAAGGGCAAGGAGAGGGTTCGTTCGCCGATGCGGGAGGCGACCGGGAAATCCTGAGGCTGAAAGCCGAAACGATCCCGATAGTAGGGATGCTCGTGCAGCGCGCGGTAGTGCACGCCCGTTCCGATGCCCTCGTGATGCAGCGCCTGCATGATCTGATCGCGCGTGGCGCGCAGTCGCTCGAGCTCGAGGAGCACGACGAAGAGATGGCGCGCGTGGCGGTCTCCCGCAAGCGGCTCGGGCGGAACGACCAGCGGCAGATCGGCGAAGGCTTCCCGATAGCGCTCCCAGAGCGCTTCCCGCCGTACGAGATTCTCCTCCACGCGCGCGAGTTGATGGATCCCGATCGCCGCCTGGAGATCCATCATGTTGTACTTGAATCCGGGGAAGACGACTTCGTAGTGGCGGAATCCCTCGTCGGAATACCGCTTCCACGCATCGCGGCTGAGGCCGTGCAGGCCGGCGACCTTGATCCAATCGGCGAGCGCGGGATCGTTGGTCGTGACCATGCCCCCTTCACCGGTGATCACATTCTTCGTGACATAGAAGCTGAAGGCGGTGCAGTCGCCGATCGTGCCGATTTTGCGCCCCTGGTGTACGGTCTCGAGCGCGTGCGCGGCGTCTTCGACCAGCTTCACACCATGGTGTTTCGCGAGCGCCTCGAGGCGGGTCATGTCGGCGGCGCGGCCGGCGAAGTGGATGGGCACGATCGCGCGCGTGCGCGGCGTGATCTTGCGCGCCACATCCTCGGGATCGATGCACAGCGTGGCGGGATCGCAATCGGCGAACACGGGCACGGCGCCGACATGCAGGATCGCGTTCGCGGTGGAGGCGAAGGTCATCGGGCAGGTGATCACTTCATCGCCCGGCTTCACTCCCACCGCGATCATCGAAAGATGCAGCCCGGCCGTGCAGGAGTTCAGCGCCATCGCGAAGCGCGCGCCGATCCGGCGGCGGAACTCCTCTTCGAAGCGGGCGACGCGCGGCCCGGTTCCGAGCCATCCCGAGCGCATCGTCTCCTCGACTTCGCGGATCTCGGGCTCGCGGATGTCGGGGCGGCCGTAGACGAGATAGTCGTGACGCACGGGAACCCGTCCCGCCGGCGGCCAGTGCCACGCTCCCTCGGGGGTCATCTTCTCCTCAAGCCCGCTTTCCACGCGGCTTCCCACGCGCCGCATCGGCCGTGGCGCGCGAAGATCACATCGACGAGATCACGGTGCGGTGGTCCTCGATCTTCGCTTCGGCGCGCAGGTGGTCCATCCACTGCTCGGCGGCTGCCGTCTGGCGCTGCTCGAGCAGGCGGCGGCGCGTCTCTTCCTTCTGCGCCTGAAAGATGCTCTCGTCGAAGGTCGGCGAAGCGAGGATCTCCAGCACGAAGGCCGCCTGGTTGCCGACGATCACTTCGGGAAGGAGGCCCGTCTGCTCGGCGGTGAAGACGGCCGCGTTCAGCTTCGCATCGAAGCCCAGCCCGCGAACGGGACCATTGGGGATCACGCCGTCGACGCGGTTGTAGACCGCGCCGCTGTCGGCTTGGGCCGCCTGCTCGAGCGTCAGCCCCGAACGGGCCCGATCGAGGACGCGCTGGGCGATCGCGGTCGCCCCCGCGCGACGATGCTCGCGCAGGTAGGCGTTGCGGACATTGCGCCGGATCTCCTCGAGGGGAGGCGTCTCGGCCGGGCGCTGCTCGGCGAGGTGGAACACGAACCAGGCGTCGGAGGTCTCGACCGGGCGGCTCGTCTGCCCCACCTGGGCCTTGGCGGCGAATTCCTTGGCCGCCGCGACCCGCCCCACTCCGGGGATCATGCCTTCGGGATCGAAGGGGCCGGTGGACTCGAGCGGCAATTCGGCGGTCTGCGCCGCCTCGCGGAACGTCGTCGCGCCCGTGCTGTCGACGAGGTCCAGGAGCCGCTCCTGGAGAGCGGCATTCGTGTCGTACGATGTCCGGAGGGGAACGAAGATCTCGGCGATCTTCACCTGCTCCGTGTCGCCCTCCATCCTGCGGTCTTCGACCCGGATCAAGTGCAGCCCGTCCGGCGCGGCGATCACTCCGCTCGTGCCGCCCACGGGGAGTGAGAAAGCGGCTTCCGCGAGCGCGGGGGGAGAGAGCTCCTCTTTCGTGAAGTAGCGGCCGGTTTCGCCTCCCCAGCGGTCGCGCGAAGCTTCGGAATACGCCTGCACGATCGGAAGGAAGGGCTCGCCCTGTTCGATCTCGTGCACCGCCTCCGCCATCTGATCGCGCGCATCGATCGTGTCTTCGGGGCTCGGGCGCTTCTCGAGCTTCACATAGTCGAGCACCACGCGGGGGGCCATACGGAATTCGTCGGGATGGTCGCGCATGTAGCTCTCGAGCGCGGAATCGTCGAGCGGCTCCTCTTGCCGGATCCTGTAGTAGGGCACCTGGACATAGCCGATGTTCGCCTTGCGATTCTGGTTGAGCCACGCATCCCGGACTTCCTCGTTCGACACCTTGACCGCGCTGAAGGCGAGCAGCCGGAGCTTCTGGACGAGCAACAGCTCCCGGTATTCCTGCTCGAGCGGCAAGGTGTTGGTGCTCGGGTCGGCCACCCAGGACTGGTAGCGCTGGATGTCGAACTGGCCTTGCGCGTTCCGGAAGGCCTCGGCGGTCCGGAAGCGGGGGAGCGGCACGCGCAGCAGCGCATTCGCGATTTCCTGATCGGTGACGATCAAGCCGTACTTCTCCGCCGCCTGTCGCATGAGCGCGCGGTCGACGAGCTGGTCCCAGGTCCCCGCCGACAGCTCCACGCTGGCGGCCTCGTCCAGGGGCTGGCCCGTCTGGCTTTCGTAGGACGCGCGCGCCTGCTCGTAGGCCTGGCTGAACTCGCGGTCGTAGATGGGATCGCCGTTCACGCGCCCGAGCACTCCGGGCTCGTCGTTCTTGCCCGGACCCTGGGTGGCGAAGTCGGCTCCCCAGGCAAGGAAGATCAGGGCGACGAAGGCGATCACAGTCACCCAGAGAATCGCCTTGGTGTTTTCCCGCATCGTTTCGAAAAGACCCATGGATGCTTCACTCCTCTCCTATGGGTTCGATCGGCTGCCGTTCGGATGAAAGACGGGCCATGGTACGCCGATTCCGTTCGAATCGCAAGGCGGCCGTGAAGGGAAGAAGCGGGGCTCCGCGCGGTTCGCTCCCCGCCGCGCGCAGCTTGATCCCCGCTCGAAGGCTCCGTAGACTCTGCCGATTGAGGACTCCGGGCGCCCGCGGCAGGTTCCCGCCGGTCGATGCGAGGGCAAGCGGCCCTGCCGGAGGCCTTCCCGGTGCCCGGATGCTCCGGCTTCCCTTGGGGGTCTCGTGAAATCGGCGCTCGTGGTGCTGATGCTCGCCCTCCTGGCCCTCTCGGCCTTCTTTTCGGCCGGGGAATCAGCCATCTTCTCCTTGACCCGCCTCCAACTCCATCAAATGGCCGAACGCCGGGACCGCCCTTCGCGCCGGATCCGGCGCATGCTGGCCGACCCGGAACAGACGCTGAGCGCGATCGTGGTGGGAAACAACCTCGTCAACATCGCCCTCTCGTCCATCGCGACCTCATTCTGCCTGATGATCTTTCCGGACGATCGCGCCTTCGCGCTGCGAGTCGCTTTTCTGGGAGCCCTGGCCACGATTCTGCTCTTCGGCGACATTACCCCGAAGACGATCGCGGTCAACTACGCGCTGGCCGTGGCGCGGGCCTTTTCGGGGGGGCTGCTGGCGGCGATTCGCCTGCTCCACCCGGCGGCGGTCGCGTTCCATCGCCTGGCCGGACTGCTCCTCGCGCTGCTCGGCCAGCGGCGCGAAGCGCAGGAGGGCACGCGCCTCATCTCGCACGCCGAACTGCGGGCGGTGCTCGAGGAAGTGGACGCGGAGGCGAGCGTGATCACCCGCAGCGAAAGCCGCCTCGTCCAGAACATCCTCGACTTCCCCGCGCGCACCGCCGGAGAAGTGATGACTCCCCGGGTGGACATCGTCGAGATCGATGTGGCCACTTCCCGCGAGGCGGCCGGGCGGCTGATGCGCGCGGCGCGCCATTCCCGCTACCCGGTGTGGGAAGCGGAGCCGGACAATGTGATCGGCTTCGTGCAGGCGAAGGAGTTCCTGCTCGCCCCCGAGGGGGAGTTGCGCGATTTCCTGCGGCCGGTCCCGTTCTTTCCCGAATCGGCGCCGGTCGATCGCATCTTCCACGACCTGCAGCGGACGCGCACCGCGCTGGCGATCGTCGTCGACGAATACGGCGAGACCGAAGGCCTGATCACGCGCGAGGACCTGATCGAAGAAATCGTCGGGGACATCTACGATGAGTTCGACCTCGAGGAGCCTCCCATCCGAAAGCGGGGCGAAGGGCTCTACATCCTGCCCGGCCGTCTCGCCGTGCAGGATGTGAACGAATCCCTCGGCCTCGCCTTGCCCGATGAAGCGGCCGTCACGCTGAACGGATTCCTCTGCGATGTGCACGGCCGCATTCCCCGTCAAGGAACCACGGTCGTCTGGCAGGACCTGCGCTTCCACGTTCTGGAAGTGGCCCGCCATCAAATCCGGAAGGTCCTCCTCGAGATGCCCGCCGGAAAAGAGGAGGAGCCGTGAATCCGAGCGTGAGGGAAGCGCTGGTCCTGGCCCTCGTCGTGCTCGCTTGCCTGCTCGGCGGCGCGTATGCGTCCGCGGCCGAGATGGCGACGATCTCCTCGGGCCGGATCGCGCTGCGCCATCGGGCCAAGACGGGCAGCTCGGGCGCCTGGCGCGCCCTGCGCCTGCTCGAGCGGCGCGACCAGCTGCTGATCCTCTTCCTCGTGGGGCAGTGCGTCTTCTCGGTTCTCGCCTCCACGGCCGCGACGAGCTTGATCGAACGCGCGGTGAACCGTGCGTGGCTCGCGTCCCTGATTGCGACGGCGGGAATGACCACCCTCATCGTCGTCGCCGCCGACATCGCCCCCAAGGTGGTCGGGAAACGCCAGGGAGCGGGCTTTCTCATCCGCGACTCGCGCCTCCTGGAATTCGCCTATCACCTCTTTCTGCCGATCACCGGCATCGTGTCCTTCTATGTGCGGGGAGTGCTGCATCTGTTCGCCGGCGGCCGCCGCCGCGATCCCTTCGTCAGCCGGGAGGATCTGCGCGTGCTGGTGCGCGAGTCGGAGAGCCGCGACGAGACCGGCCGGCGAGAGAAGCACATGCTCGAATCGATCCTCGACTTTCGCGAGACGGTCGCGCGGGAGATCATGATTCCGATGAACCGCGTCGTGCTTCTCGAAAGCGGGTCGAGCACCGAGGCCTGGCGGGCGCTCGTGCGCCGCGAAGGCTACACGCGCGTGCCCGTGTACGAGCAGCAGCGCGACCGGATCGTCGGGCTCTTGAACATCTTCGATCTCCTGCACGATCCCGACCCGCAGCCCACGGTCGATGCCTACCTGCGGCCCGCGCTGATCGTGCCCGATTCGAAACGCATCGATCACCTGCTGGTCGAGATGCAGAAGGCGCGCAATCCCATGGTGGTCGTGGTGGACGAATTCGGCGCCTGCCAGGGAATCGTCACTGTGGAAGACATCGTCGAGGAGATCGTGGGGGAGATGGAGGACGAGCACGAGCCTCCCCGCCGGAAGATCCGCCGCCTCGCGCCCCGCGTCTTCGTGGTCGAAGGGCTCACCGACATCGACGACCTGAACCAGGAGCTCAAGCTGCGCCTGCCCAAGCGCCGCTACGACACCGTGGGCGGGATGATCCTCGAGAAGGCGGGACGGATTCCCCGCGTGGGAGAGCGGTTCACCATGCAGGGGATCGTCTTCGAAGTGCTCGAATCGTACCCGTACGGAGTCCGCACCCTGAAGGTCACCCTGCCGCCGCCCGGGGCGTGAGGGGCCCGCCCCTCAACGCCCGGGCGCGCCATCGCGCGGCGAGGCGAGCGCCCGCTCAGTGCAAGAGGCCGCGCACGCGATAGGCGAGGGCCCGGTCCTCTTCCGAAAACAACAGGAGCAGCTCCGATTCGGAGCGGTCCATCCAGATGCCGCCGCAGGCGCTGCAATGCTCGATCCGGATGCGGTCGTACTCGTGCTCCGAGAGATGCTCTCCGCACTTGGGACAGACCATCCAGAAGGGCTCGTCCGCGAATTCCATCTCGCGGTCGGAGCGCTCCCGGTCGATCTCGCGCCGGCGGGAGTCCATCGAGCTCGAGGAGCCGAGGAAGTCCTCCTGCTCGTCGTACTCTTCGAAGCCGAGCGGCTCCTCTTCCGCGTCCGGTTCGAGCGGGTGGGATTCGAACAGCGCCTCCGTGTCGGCATCGGGTTCTTCGGGCGGGGCTTCAGGGAAGGGCGCGCTTCTCGGCGACGCTTCGAGGGCCGGGTGCCCGTGGAAGGGCTCATCGGGGAGGGAAGGCGAACCGGCGCGGCGCGCGCCTGCGAGCTCGCGCTCCAACTCGAGGATGCGGGATTCCAGTTCCCGGACGCGAGCCGCTGAGTTGTCACCCCGCAACGGTTTGGGGGCGCCCGCTCCGCCAGCCCCTGGGCTCCGCGACGCCCGTTTGCCGACTCCCACGCCTCGCGAGGCCCCTCCGCCAACGCCTGCGCTCCGCGAGGTCCGCCCGGTTGTGCCCGCGCTGCGCGGCGACCGTCCCGCCGCCTTGCGGTCGCGCGCGCGCCGATCCTGACGGCCCTTCGCTTGGCCCGATGGAGGCGGGCCCGGTTTCTTGCCGGCGGAACGGGAAGGAACTTTCTTCTTCGAGGAACGCTTGGGCGCTCGCATGGCGGTCGCACCTCCCTCTAGCACGGATGATTCATGAAATCTCTGCTGCGACATCGTATCTGCCCGTATCTGCTGCGTTACGCTGGCGCCGCCTCCTCGACGTACTGCGGAACACGCCGGCGGCGCGGCGCGCGCCTCGTATCCGCGGGCATCTCCGCCGTCTCGCGACGAGCTTCATGAATGATCCGGGCTCCAGCGGGCCACGAGGCTCTTTCTTCCTTGCGCCCCGCGCAAGCCGACCGGAAACGGCGGCATTCTAGGAGCGGCTTCCGGGGGAGTCAACGCCGAGTGGCCGCAGGGGCTTCAGCGGCCGCACCGGCAGCGGTTGCCGCCGCGTCAAGAGCCGCCGGCGCCAAATGACACGCGGCGGTTTCGTTTTTTTCCGCGCGCGGTTATGGTAGAGGGTTCTCGATCCAGGCGGTTCGGAGGCGGCCGTGACGGCAAACGGGTTCGTTCATCTGCATACCCACACCCAGTTCAGCCTGCTGGACGGGGCGATCAAGGTCAAGGAGCTGGCCGCGCGCACGGCCGCGCTTGGAATGCCGGCCGTCGCGATCACCGACCATGGCAATCTCTTCGGCGCGATCGAATTTCACAGGGCGATGACGGAGGCGAATCTCCGCCCCGTGCTCGGGATGGAGGCCTATGTCGCCGCCGGCTCGCGCCACGACCGCGCTTCCTCCGGAAGCAACGGCTTCCATCACCTCGTGCTCCTGGCTCGCAATCAGGCGGGCTGGCGCAATCTCGTCCATCTCGCGTCGATCGGATATCTGGAAGGGTTCTACTACAAGCCGCGCATCGATCGCGAGGCGCTCGCCCGCCATAGCGAAGGCCTGATCGGGCTCTCGGCCTGCTTGCGCGGGGAAGTGAATGTGCTCGCCCGCGCGGGGAAGATCGCGGAAGCGGAGCGCGCCGCCCGCTCCTACGCCGAGCTCTTCGACGGGCAGTTCTATCTCGAGCTCCAGGACCACGGCATCGAGCAGGAGGCGCTGGCCAATCAGCGCTTGCTCGACCTCTCGCGCGCGACGGGGATTGGCCTGGTCGCATCCAACGACTGCCACTATCTGGAGCGCGAGCACGCGGCGGCCCACGACATCCTGCTCTGCATTCAAACCAACCATCCGCGCAACGATCCGCGGCGCATGCGCCTGGAAGGGGATCGCTTCCACCTGCGCTCCCCCGAGGAGATGGAGGCGCTCTTCGCGCACTGCCCGGAAGCGCTCGCCAACACGGTGAAGATCGCCGAGCAATGCGATGTCCCGCTCGAGTTCGGCTCGCTGCGGCTGCCGCGCTTCCCCCTGCCCGAAGGCTTCGCCGATCCCGACGCCTATCTCGAGCACCTCGCCTGGGAAGGGGCGCGCCGGCGGTACGGAGATTGCGGCGAAGCGGTGAGCGCCCGCCTGCGCTACGAGCTCGATGTCATTCGGCGCATGGGCTACGCGGGCTACTTCCTCATCGTGCGCGACTTCATCGAATTCGCGCGCTCGCGCGGCGTGCCCGTCGGCCCGGGGCGCGGATCGGCGGCGGGCAGCATCGTCTCCTACGCGGTCAGGATCACGAACATCGATCCGCTGGCGTACGATCTGCTCTTCGAGCGCTTTCTGAATCCCGAGCGGGTCAGCATGCCCGACATCGATGTCGACTTCTCCGATCGCGGCCGCGCCGAGGTCATTCGCTATGTCATCGACCGCTACGGCGCCGAGAATGTGTGCCAGATCATCACCTTCGGCACGATGGCGGCGCGGGCGGTAGTGCGCGATGTGGGCCGCGTGCTGGGAATGAGCTACCCGGAAGTCGACCGCATCGCGAAGCTCGTGCCGGGCGAGTTGAAGATGACCCTGGAGAAGGCGCTCGCGCAGGTGCCGGAGCTGCGCGAGCTGGCCGACGGGGATGCGCGCGTGGGCGAGCTGCTCGCGGTCGCGCGCGTGCTCGAGGGCCTCACGCGCCACGCCTCCACGCACGCCGCCGGGGTCGTGATCACGCCCACTCCGCTGGCCGAGCACGCGCCGCTCTTTCGCGGGCGCGAAGGCGAAGTCACCACGCAGTGGGACATGGTCGCCTGCGAGAAGATCGGTCTCTTGAAGATGGACCTGCTCGGCTTGCGCACGCTCACCGTGGTGCAGGATGCGCTCGCCCTGCTCGCGCGCCGCGGCGTCACGGTGGACATCGACGCCATTCCCTTCGACGATCGCGCGGTCTTCGCGTTGATGTCGCGCGGCGAGACGGTCGGCGTCTTCCAGTTCGAGAGCGGCGGGATGATGGAGTACCTGCGAAAGCTCCAGCCCGAGCGCATGGAAGATCTGATCGCGATGAACGCGCTCTACCGCCCCGGCCCGCTGGGCGCGGGGATGGTCGACAGCTACATCGCGCGCAAGCAGGGACGCGAGAAGATCGTCTACGAGCACCCTTGCCTGGAGCCGATCCTCGCCAGCACCTACGGGACGATCGTCTACCAGGAACAGGTGATGCAGATCGCCTCCTGCATGGCCGGCTACCGCCTGGGCGAAGCGGACGAGCTGCGCCGCGCGATGGCCAAGAAGAAGCGTGAGGCGATGAAGAAGCATCGCGACCTCTTTCTCGCCGGCGGCGCGGAACGCAAGATCCCGCGCGCCACGGCGGAGAAGGTCTTCGACTTGATGGCGCACTTCGCCGAGTACGGATTCAATCGGTCGCACAGCGCGGGCTACGCGGTGCTTGCCTATCAGACGGCGTGGTTGAAGGCCCATCATCCGGTCGAGTTCATGGCCGCGTCGCTGACTTCGGAAACGAGCGACACCGAGCGCATCCTCGTGCTTCTCGGAGAATGCCGCCGGATGGGCATCGAGGTCCTTCCTCCCGATGTGAATGCGAGCGAAGCGGATTTCACCGTCTGGCAGGGGCGCATCCGCTTCGGCCTGGCCGGCGTGAAGGGGCTCGGACTGGGAGCCGCCGAAGCGATCGTGCGCGCGCGCGAGTGCGCCGGTCGGTTTCGCAGCCTGCACCATTTCTGCGCGCAGGTGGAGAGCGCGGCGGTCAACAAGAAGGCGATCGAGGCCTTGATCCACGCAGGCGCGCTGGACGCATGCGGCGCGACGCGCGAACAGATGATCGCTGCCCTGCCGGCCGCCATCGAGAGGGCGGCGGCGCAAAGGCGCGACCGCGAATCGGGGCAGTCGTCGCTCTTCGGAGGCTGCGAAGGCGCGGAAGAGGAGGGCGCCGATCCGCCCTTGCCCCCCGCGGAGCCCTGGGACCCGGCCGAGGCGCTGCGCAGGGAGAAAGCGGCCTTGGGCTTCTACCTGACGCGCCATCCCCTCGACCCGTTCCGCACGCTGATCGCGTGCCTCGGGGTCCCCTCGCTCGCGAATGCGCAGGAGCTGCCCGACCGCACGCCCTTGAAAGCGGCGGGCATCGTCACCCAGCTGCGCGCGGGAAGCACGCAGAAGGGCGAGCCGATGAGCACCTTCACCCTCGAGGATTTTGAAGGGCGGGCCGAGGTGTTCGTCTTCGGCGCCGTCCTCGAGCGCTGCCGTGAGCTTCTCGGCGGGGAGGCGCCCGTCTGGGTTTCGGGGCGCGTGGCGGCGCGGGAAGGGCGCGCGCCGCGGATCTTCGCGGATTCCGTGCGCGCGCTGGCGGCGCTCTTCGAGGAGGATTCCTTCAGCCTGCACCTCGGCTTGAGCGGCGAAGAGAGCAACGAGCGCCTGCTCGCCCTGCGTGAGTTGCTCGCGAGCTTTCCGGAGGGCGGCGTGCCCGTCTTCATGTATGTCGACCGGGGCGCCGCTCAGGGCGGCATCGTGCAGTGCCGCCGGCAGGTGAGGCTTTGCGGAGAGACCTTGCGCGCGGTGGCTTCGTTCCTGGGCGACGCGCATGTGCGCTTGCGCAGCGGCAACGGCGAGGGGCTCGACTGGCGGCAGGTTTTCAGGCCGGTGAGCGGCCCCAGGGAGCGGATGGCGTGAAGCCGATGGATCTGCATCTACATTCGTCGGCCTCCGACGGGCTCTTTCCTCCCCAGGAAGTCGTGCGACGGGCCTACGGCGCTGGTCTCGCCGGCCTGGCGCTCACCGATCACGACACGCTGAGCGGATTGGAGGAGGCGTCGCGCGAGGCGCGCCGGCTTGGGATCCGCTTCGTTCCCGGATGCGAGATCAGCATCGTCCATCGCGACATGGACATTCACCTGCTCGCGTACTTCGTCGATTGCCGCAATGAGGGCCTGATCACCCTGCTCAAGAACATGGAAGGCGTGCGCAGGGAACGCGTGCGCGAGATGGTGCGGCGCCTTCAGCGCCATGGAGTGGCGCTGACGGAAGAGGAAGTATGGATTCAAGCGGGCTCTTCCTCTTCGGTCGGGCGAATGCACGTCGCCCGGGCGCTCGCGTCGGCGGGGCACGTGGAGCGCCTCGAGCACGCCTTCTCCTCCTTGATCGGCGTCGACAATGCAGGATATGTGCCCAAGCAGACTCCTCCGGCGGAGGAGATCGTGGCCGCCGTCTGGTCCGCGGGAGCCGTTCCGGTGCTGAGCCATCCGGGCGCCTACGGCGTGCCCGATCCCGAGCGGCTCGTCGACGGATGGGACCTCGGCGGGATCGAGGCCTTCCATCCGAGCCATTCGGCCCGGGACGAGGAACGCTTTCTTCAGTGGGCCCGCAGGCGGGGATGGATTGCCACCGGCGGGTCGGATTGGCACGGCGAGAATCGCTCGCAGTCCTATCTCGGATGTCGATCGGTCGATGCCGCGGTGGTCGATGCGCTGCAGGAGAAGAGGCGGGCCGGGTGAGCGCGCACTCTCTCGCGATTCGTCGGTCGGGATCAGGCCGCGCGCTGCCGCGAGAAGAGGGCCCGGGCGCGAGCCGTCCAGCGGGCAAGATCGAAGACGCGGTGAGAGACGACGGGCGGCAGGGAGGCCGTTGCGCGAGGGGCCGGTCCGCTTGCGGCGGGCCCCACGCAAGGCGCGGGCGGCAGCACCGGCGTGGAAACGGCCTGTTCCGAGTCGATGAAGTCGTAGAGGTTGCGAATCGTTCCCTGGAATTCGGCCCGTTCGCGTCCCAGTTCGTGAAGGGTGCGGCGTTCGATCAAGGTCAGCGGAGACCCTCGATGGATCTGGTTATAAAGAGAGACGAGCCGCCGCAGGGTCGAGCGGTCGAGAACGAGGCGTTCCTCCGGCGGCGCGCTCACGATCCACGATTCGCTCTGCTCGTCGAATCTCGCCGCAAACCGGTCGCCCGTTCGATCGCGTTCCATCCTGGCTTCCTTTCCGTCCTGGCCGCACTCTGGCTGGCAGGCTGCCTGCTTGCGCAGTCCGCGGGGGCAGCCATGGAAGATCCTGCGGCCGCCGAGTCCGACAAGGCTGGCGAGGCTTCCGCTTCTCAGGCCGTCTCCGTCCCGCCCCAGATGCCCATAGGCCCGTTGGGCCTGTGCATCTCGGCGCCCGGCGGGAGTCCGCTGCACGCAGATCTTTATCGGCCTTCCGGGCCTTCTTCTGGAGGCGTGGTCCTCGTGGCCGGGCAGGCTTCGAACGAGCAATCGGAATGCTGGAGCGCGCTTGCCGGAGAGTTGGCGTCCCTGGGATTCGAAGTGCTCATGCCGTACTTTTCCGGGGCATCGCCAGGATCCCTTTCGGAAACGGGCCCGGCCGGAGCGGACGAGCTTCCCGCCTGGAATCGGGCCGCGCTCCAGGAAGGTCTGGAAGAGTGGCTGGACCGGTCGCCGCGGCCTTGGGCGGTCGTGTGCGAAGGCGAGGCCGGTCTCGCGTTGCCCGGCATCCTGCGCAAGCCGAACCGGGTGAGATTGGCCGTTTGGATTTCACCGCCCGGCGAGTTCGAAGCCGGCGACTGCCTGCCGGATGGCGGACAGTCACTCCTGGTGATCTGCTCGGCGGCGCAATCCTCCGGCGTGCGAGCCGCTCAAGATCTCTTCCGCTGTTGGGGCAGCGGGGCGGATCTCTTCGTGTACGAGCATTCCCCGGCCGGCGATTGCGGGCTCGCCGGCCTGAAACCCGCTCGCCAGGCGCTGGTGGGCTGGATCGCGGAGCACGGCGAAACGGGCCCGGAGGCGTGGCCCTCGATGGCCGAGAGCGAAGGTTGCCGGACGGAACCGTCCCGCATTCATCTGCGCTAGCGGGGGATGAGAATCGCGCGAGAGGAAGAGACCCGACCGAAAGGACCGGCGGAGCGTGGAGAAAAGATGGCTTGTGGCGAGAGGCTGCCTAGCCTGGTGCGCGGGCATGCTCGCGGCATTCTGGCTGTCCGGAAACGCGGGCGCTCAGGCCCCGGCCGACAGTAGCTGGCCGGTGCTCGTGGGCCGTGCGGATGCGGCCATCGGCATCGACGACAAAGAAAACGCTCGTCTGCTGCTCGACCGGCTGGACCAAGCGCGTCCCTCCGACCCGCTGCCCGTCTATCTGCGCGCCCGGCTGCTCGAGCGGGAAGGCGCATTCCAGGCGGCTCTCGGGCAATATGGCGCGCTTCTCGCCCGCCGGTCCGAGGCGCTGCCGCCCGATTGGCTCGGCTTGGTCGCAGGGCGCTGGGTGCGCGCCAGTTGGGAGCGCGACGAGGCGCAGCTGCGCGCGATGGAGGGCGGCCCCGCCGGGCGGCCGGACCGGTGCGTGGTTTTTTCTCTGGAACCGCTCGTTCTGGCCGGCGAAGACGATGCGCGCAACGAGATGGATGCCCTGGGCGTGGCGGCGGCCGCCTGGGTGATCGCGGATCTCGCTCCCCGGGTCCAAGGCGAGATTGCGAGTCTGCACGCCGGCTACCGGCTGCTCCGGCGGTCCGCTCCGCCCAGCAAGGCGCGCGTGGCCGACACCCTTCCCGAGGACACCAGCATCCCGCCCGTCACCACGCTTCCCGGCGTCGCCCGCAGGCTCGAGGGAATGGAGCCGAAAGGGGCGCCCCCTTGGGCCCCGGAAGGCGTGCGCCCGTCCCGGTACCTGGTCATGCCATCCAGCGGGATGCCTTCGGCCGACGCGGTTGCGCGCTCCCTGGCCCATTTCCAGAGCGAGCACGAGATCGCTCCCACCGGCGTGCTCGACGCGGAAACGCGCGTCGCGCTCGAGCGGGCGTATCGCGACTCGCGCGCCACGAGCCTGCCGCGCGGGCTGGTGGAGCCGGGCACCGATCCCCTGCGCGCCGCGGCTGGGCGCTACGGAGCGGCGTGGCTGCTCACCGGAACCATAGAGCCGCTCACCTCCGGGGATGTGCGCTGGAACGCCGCCTGGGTGTCGACGGCGGATGGAACGGTCGTCTCGCCGCCGATTGCAGGCGTCCTTCCGCGGGCGCATTTCCCGGAAGCCTGGCAACTCATGATCGACCGGATCACGGAAGCCTCGCCCTTCACTCCCGGGCCACGGGTGTTGGGCGAGCGGGAAGCGCCTCCGGGGCGGGAGGCGGCGGTCGCCTACGGGCAGGGGATGCTCCTCCTGGAGGCTGGCCAGACGGCCGAAGCGGTGCGCCTCTTCCGGCACTCGGCCAACCAGGGGGGAGGGGCGCTGGCCCGCTGGGCCGCGGCTTCCTGGGGCATTTCGCCTGAAACGATGTATGGCCTCGAGCGGAGGCTGATCGGGGAAGCCATCCACGGCCCCCGCCGGGTGCCGGTCGCGGACCTTCGCCTGGAAAGCCTGCGCCTCGCCCAGGGGCTGCCCGGCCTCGCGGTAGGGGGGAGGAGCCTTGCCGGCGACTGGCTCGCGGGCCAGCCGCTCTCTTCGATTCCCTTCTCCGGATGGCTTTCGGTCGGTGGAAGGGTGGGGCCATGAGACCATTCGTCCTCAAAATGGGTGGGTCCGCGGCGGCCTGCCTGATCGCGGGGATGCTTCTTGCCCAGGCCGCTCAGGCGGGCCCGCTTCCCAAGGACCTGCGGCTGGTCTACGAGCGCGCGGGATGGAAGACGGGTGCCGAGGGAGAAGGCGAGATCCAGCAATCCGTGATTGGCTTGTCGGCGTTGTACGAGTGGAGCCGAAGGGTCGAAACGGAAGTGGAGATCGATCAAGTACGGGCCGCGCGCTCGGGCGCGCGGCTGGGATCTTTCGTGCGCGGCGGCTTGCTGGTGCGCGTGACTCCTCTCGCCGGCTGGATTGTGCAGGCGGGAATCGGGACTCCTTCGGGAGACGGCGAGCTTTCCAAACCGCTCCGCTCCCTCGCCACGCTGCTCGGAGATCCGCTCTTTTCCTTTCCCGTTGCCGACCCGGTGCGCGGCTGGCGTTTTCACGCGGGCGCGCTTCACGCGACCGCCCTCTCACGGAGCACGAGAGTCCTCACCGGGATCGCGGGCGATTGGAATCCCTCGTTCGAACCGGGCATGGGAGGATCGCTCGATCCGGCCGACCGGCTGCTCGCGAGCCTCTCGCTCTTGTCCGGCGGGGAACGCCTGCAGGGGGAGGCCCGCCTGACCTGCGGCTTGGAAGGAAGCGAGCGTTTGGAGGGCGAGAGTCTGCGCGAAGGCGGCGCCGTGCTCGGCGCGGCCGGAAGATTCGCCGTCCGAGGTTTGGGCGCCGACGCCTCGGCGAGCGTCGAGGGAGTCGGGTGCCCGCAGGTGTCGGTGCTGGATCTCGACACGCTGGGGGCGCTGCGCGAGGCGGGCCCGGGGCTTCTCGCCCGAGTCGGATTCCAGATCGATCGGGCGAGCGCTTTTCCCCTCGGCGGATCGGTGAGCGCCCGGCCGGGCATCGGGCTCGTGTGGACGAGGGTCATGCCCGACGGGCTGCCGATGGGAGACGGATGGACCGCTCAGCTGAGTCCGCGCTTCGAACTGCTGACGGAGGCAGGCGATTTCGAAATCGGTGGCGCCTTCGCGCGCGGATCTTGGCGGCCGTACGACGCGGGCGCCTATCGCCCCTCCGAGACGCTGAGAGGCTGGACATTCCGCCTCTCCTGGAGCGGGGCGAGAATCTTGACGGCGAACGGAGAAGGAAGATGAGATCGCGGAGCGCGAGGCGATGCGGCTTGGCGTTTTTCGTAGCCGCGCTTCTCGGAGCGGCCCTGTCGCAATGCTCCGAAGAACCGACCCGGGACCTTCCCGGCAGCCTGCACCTCGACCTTTCCACGTCCCAGTTGCCGCCCGATGCGCCCGCCGCGTTCGACTCGGTGGAAATCGAAGTCCTCTTGAGCGGTAGGATCAAGGAACGGCAGGTGGTCGTTCCCGACACGGCCGGCGCCTTTCAAGCGCTCTTTTCTCTGCCGAGCGACGAAACCTACACGCTTCGAATCCACGCCTTCGGCGTGAGCGCCTCTCCCTGGCCGAATGAGAGCTGCGACCAGGGCGTGTTGGCGGTGGGGACCTGCCCGGGAGTCGCCGTGCCAGCGGGGCGCCTGGCGCACGCGCGCGTCGAACTGGAGTCCGCCTACGCCGAGATCCTCGGCGTGGATGGGTCGCCCGGAATGCCGGAGATCCGCTCGTGGTGGCGGAAGGTGCCCGGCGCCACCGGCTACGCGCTGGCTTGGTACGCCTTCCCCAACGGCCCCGTGACGGAGGGCATCGCGGTCGCCGACACGCATGTGGTGCAGCCCTGGCAAGCCCCGGCCGGAACCGACAGCGTCTGCTTCCGCGTCCGGCCGCGCTTCGGTTCGCGCCGCGGCGTCGCCGGGCCCGAGATTTGGCGCGACCTCTCGATCTGGCTCGACCTTCCGAAGATCGTTTCCCTCGATCCCGCGCCCGGCGCGGCGGTGGAAGCGGACGAGACGCGGCTCGAGATCGCGTTCGACCGCCCCATCGAGGAAAGCACGCTGGACGCCGGGCTCGAGTGGTCGCTCTCCGGCGACGGGGACCGCGTTCCAGCAACCCGCGAGGCGTTCGACGGAGGGCGCCGCTTCCGCTGGACTCCCGCGGAGCCGCTTTCGATGGGCGCTCTCTACCGGGTGCGCGTCGGAACGGGAATCCATGATCTTCTCGGGCGTCCGTTCGACGGAAACGCGGCCCTTCCGGGATTGCAGGACAGCCTCGTCTACTGGTCGACCTTGCCCTACGCCCCTCTGCAGGTCGTCAGCATGAGTCCCGCTTCCCAATCGACCGGCATCGGGCGCGAACAGACGATCACGCTTTCCTTCAATCGTCCGGTCGATCCCGCTTCCGTGGATTCGACTTCGCTCATCGTCACCGATTCCTGGGGCGGCAGGCTCGCGGGAGACATCGCCTGGCAGTATGAGGGAGCCGCTCTCCAGTGGAGTCCTTCGGCTCCCTACTGGTTCGCGACCGTCTGCACGCTGCGCGCCACTTCCCGCATCACGGATGCGCGCGGCAGGCGGCTCGATCAAGTCGCTTCCACCTATCCCGCCCGTGAGGACTACCTGGGCTGGTTCACGACTCTCGATCAGCCGCCCGGTCCGCGGGTCGCTTCCGTTTCGCCCCTCGACGGATCCGCGGGGGTCTTGCAGAGCGCGGTCGTGCGGGTGGAATTCGAATCGCCGGTCGTGGCGGCTTCCGTGGGGCCGACCACATTTCGCGTGCTCCGCGACGGGACGATCGGCATTCCCGGGACCATCACCCCCGAACCGGGCGCCCGGGTCTTCTCCTTCGCACCCACTTCGCCGCTCTCCCTGGGACAGATGTACGAGGTCTCGATTCGCGGAGAGGTGGGCTCGGGGACTCCGGGCATCGTGGATGCCGAAGGGGACCGCCTCGATCAGGATCTCTCTTCGCCGGGCTACCAGCCCTTCCGCTCGACCTTCCGGGTGGAACTCCCACTTACGGTGGACGCGCTCAGCTTCACTCCGGCCGGCCCCGACACCTTCGTGAGCAGGAGGGCGAGCGCGAATCTGCTCTTCCATCGTGAGGTGGACCCCGCCTCGCTGAACGCATCCACTGTCCAGATTCGCGGGCCGCAAGGGGCGATCGGACTCTCGGTGAGTCTCGACCAGGATCAGCGCCAGGCGCGAGTCACGCCCGCGTCTCAGTTGGAACCGCTCACGCGCTATCACCTGGTAGTCGATTCGCTGGTGTCGGCGACGGACGGGAGCCTTCTCGATGCCGATCCGGCGGTGCCGGGGCGCCAGGCGTATGTGCGCTCGTTCACGAGCGAGCCCGACAGCATTCACCCGCGCGTGGGCCAGGTGACCCCCGCGCATCAAACGCAAGGCGTCTCGGTGAGCGACTCGATCGTCGTCGCCTTCTCCAGCGCGGTGGATCCCTCGACGGTCGACGGCGGGACATTCGAGCTCCTTCGCGACGGCCTGGAACCGGTCGAGGGAAGCGTGCGAGCGACGAGCCTCTCGGCCGTCTTCCTGCCCTCCATTCCTCTGGATGCGAACGCCGCATACCGCGTTCGGGTGACCACGGGCGTGATGGATCCGTTTCATCTCCACGCTCTCGATCAGGACCCCGTCGCTTCCGGCCTGCAGCCCTTCGAGAGCGTCTTCGACACGGGGGAGGAGACGATCGCTCCTCGCGTGATGCAGTGCGAGCCTTCCTCCGGCGCCACCGGAGTGCCGCGCACGACGGCCGTCGTCCTTATGTTCTCCGAGCCGGTGGTGCCTTCCAGCGTGGAAGAGGCGTTTTCGCTTGCGGGCCCGGGCGGGCCCGTGAGCGGAACCGGCTCTCTCGATGCAAGCGAGCAGGTGTGGACCTTCGTTCCCGGCGAGCCGCTTGCATGGAATGCGGCCTACACGATCTCGCTCGGGACGAGCGTGGTCGACGCCGCGGGCAATCCGCTCGACCAAAATCCGGCGGCCCCCGGCTTGCAGGCGTTCTCGAGCGGCTTCATCACCGAAGCCGACGAAGAGCCGCCGCGCGCGCTCTCGAGCGAGCCTTCGGCCGACGAGACGGAAGTTCCGGTGGACGCGATCGTGCGCGTGCACTTGAGCGAGCCGATCGCACGCGCCTCGCTTTCCGCGGCCGCGCTGCGCGTGCGAAGCGTCGCCGCCGGCAAGTCCGGCCAGTCGAGGAAAGCCGCCGCCGACGGGGATGTGCCCGGCCGCCTCGTCCTCGAAGCCGAAGGGCTGACGCTCTCCTGGCAAGCAGTCCGCCTTCCCGACTCGCTCGCGATTCCGCTTGCCGATGGGACGCGCTACCAGGTGACGCTCGATACGCTCGTCACGGATCTGCAGGGCAATCGCCTGGATCAGGACCAGGCCCTTCCGGGCCGGCAGCCCTTCGTCTTCTCGTTCGAAACGGCGGCCGAACGAATCGCTCCTCGCGTGACGGCGTTGCTGCCCGGTCTTGCGGATGTGCCCGTGGAAGCGGACTTGCGCGTCGTCTTCAGCGAAGCGATGGATCAGGCGAGCGTGCAGCTGCCCGGGGCCGTGCGCTTCACGCTTCTCGATGGGCCGGATGTTCCCTTCTCATTGGATTGGAATGCGACCGGCGACACGCTCGTCGTCGATCCCGCATCCGATCTGGAATTCGATCGCGCCTACCGCATCGAAGTGCACCCTCTGGCCACCGATCAGGCGGGCAATTCCCTCGATCAGGATGCCGGGACGCCGGGCGCGCAGGCCTACGCTGCCCAGATTCACACGGAGATCGACGAGACGCCGCCCACGGTCGTGTCGGTCGATCCGCCCCATCAGGCGGTGCATGTTCCCTTGGAGGCCGTCATCCAGATCGTCATGAGCGAACCGGTCGACCGTTCGACGGTCGATCGCAATTCGGTCTTTCTCGAAGCGGGGGGAAGGGTCCCGCTCGCCGGAGAGGGAGAGCCGTTGGTGGACGAAACGGCCACTCGCATCACCCTCATTCCCGCGCGGCCGCTCGCCGAAGCAAGCGGCTATGCGGTGCAAGTCACCGGCGCGGTGAAGGACGCCGCGGGCAACGGCGTGCGGCCCGCGTTCACGGCCACATTCCTCACCGGGCGCGCTCCGGTCATCGTTTGGCCGGCAGGGGGCGTCTGTCCCGCCGGAGAGGAAACCCATGTGGTGTTTGGCGCCGCTTCCTCGTACGACCCGGACGGCGACGACGCGATCGCCTGGGCCGTGTGGGATTGGGGCGATGGGGCGCGCGACTCGCTCTCGGCCCCGGCGGGGCTGGTCGCGGGGCACACCTACGCCTGCCGCGACACCGCCGGGTGCGACGGGATCGACAACGACGGCGATGGTCCCGCCGACGAAACCGGGCCGAACGGGTGCGACGAGTCGTATCGCGTGAGCCTGCGGCTGTGGGACACGCACGGATACTCTTCCGCCGACACGCTGGGAGTCTCGTTCTGCGCGTTTCTGGCGAGAAGCTTCTCGCCGCAGCCGGGTGATTCCATGGCGCCGGGCGACACGGTTGGGATTCGCTTCTCCCGTCCCGTGAACCCCGCGACGCTCACGGGAGCGCTCGCGTTTCAACGGATGGCCGACACGACGGATGTCGCCTGCCATGCCCACTGGCGGGAGGGATGGAGAACGCTTCTGCTCGTCCCCGACGCTCCGCTCGCCGGCGGCGAGTACCGCGTCACGATTACGAGCGATCTGCTCGACGACACGGACACGCCGCTGGATCAGGAGTTGTGCGCGCCTGGCAGGCAGCCGCTGGTGATCGATCTGGCCGTACGACCGAGTATGCGCGCGAGCCGGAAAATGGGAGCGAGCCGCGCCCGATGAGGCTCGAGGCATAGCCCGATGAGGCTCACGGCATCCCGCGCCCGATGAGGCTTGAGGCATAGCCCGTCGAAGCCCACGGCATTTCGCGCGCGATGCCCCTCAGGGCATGGTTCTCAGCTCTCCAAATCCACGGTCACGAGCTCGGGCCGGTCCCAGTCGCGCTTTCCCAGGCCGTGCTCCTCGGTGAGCGCGATTTGCGGAAGCTCGTCGGGCGCGATTCCCATCAGGCTCGCGCCGAACGCCTCGGCCGCGACGGGATCCACGCTCGCGAAGAGCGCGCGCGGATGGGCGACATCGTCGGTGTTCCCGCCGAGCGGCCCGTTGCGCTGCAGCATGCGGGTCGCATCGACGACGGTGAGCGCCGGGCGGAAGAAGGCGGCGAGCTCGGCGCTCGCCCGGCCGATCTCTTGATGGAGCGAATTGCGCCGGCCGTCGATGGCCCCCAGCCAGTTCTTCATCCCGAGCGTGACCCTGCACAGCGAATGATGCTTGACCACGGGGACATTGATGAGCACGTCGGCTTCCACGACTTCGCGATGCACGGGCCAGGCGGCCAGAAGGTCGCCGCCGATCTTCATCTCCGTTCCGCGGCCGTCGTGCAGGTGGATGACTTGCGCGCCGGCGGCCTTGGCGCGAGCTTCGATGCCGCTGCGTTGATACGAACGCCGCGCGTCGCTGCAGGTGTGGTCCATGACCTTCACCTCGCGCGCCCCCGCCGCGATGGCGAGCTCGACCAAGGCGCCGACGACCTCGGGATGCGTGTTCGCGCCCTGCTCGGGAGTGCGGTCCCACCCGATGTTGGGCTTGATCACCACCCGCGCGTTCGCGGAAACGAAGCGATGCATTCCCCCGAGCGCCTCGATGGCCGCGCGCGTGAGGGCGGCCGCCTCTCCGTTGCGGACGAGGGCCATGGGCGGGGGAGAGGCGCTCTGGGCGCCGGAGCCGTCGCGCAGGAAGGCGAGGGCCAGCGCGCTCGCTCCCAGAGCGCCGAGCGCTTGCCGGCGAGTGAGACGGGCGTCGAGACGAATCCTGGGCGACGAGGAGCGGATGCCGTCAGGGCATCGTCCGGGCGTGCAGCAATCCATCGGGACCTACCTCCTGAAATCGCGCCACATCATCGCTGATGCCGAAGAGCACGGGAAGGACGGCCGCGGCCTTTTCGGCCGAGGCGAGATCCTTTTCCCAGGGATCGAGCACGAGATAGCGCCCTTCCTCGATCAGGGGCACTCCCACCAGCACGCGGTCGAATTGCTGCGGGCTCGCGAAGTCCGCGCGAAACGCCTCGGCCGAACTGGCGCCGAAGAATACCGAGCAGGGGACGTGCGCCGCGGCCGCCAGGCCGGCAGCCAGCAGCGCGCGGTCGAGGCGATCGCCCGCCCGGTCCTGCAGCGCGGCGGGAGCGAGCCGCGGAAAGCCCTCGCTCTCGGCCGGCGAAAGGGGCAGGCGAGTCGAGCGCCGTTCCAGCAGCGCGAGGATCTCCGCCATGCGCTCTCGCGTGGTGCGCGCGCGAGCCACGATGGAATCGCCCGCCGCGCCCCATCCTCGCTCGTATTCCCCGATCCCGAAGGTGAAGTGCGGCGCGACGCAGCGGCGCACCAGCTCCCAGTTCTCTTCGGCGCTGAAGAGCAGGCGCGGGGCGCCGAGCCCGAGAGGATCCTCGGGGCCGCGCGGCAGGTTCCCGGTCAAGAGCTCGAGCTCCGGCTCGGATTGGCCGTAGTGCCGCACGACGCGCGACCCGTCGCCGATCACGATCGCGCGCCCTTCCACGACCGGAGGGGAGGAGATGATCACATGCCGCTCGATCGTGGGCGCGAGCGGATCGCTCAGGGCGAACACTTCCCAGTGCGCCGCCGGACGCGAGGAAGTCCAGCGATTGTGGATCGCGTAGGCGATCTCGACCAGATCTCCGCGCTTGAGCTGCGGCAGTTCCGTGGTCGTCTCGATCCAGGTCAGGCGGGTCGCGTCCGGCCAGCCGGCGACCGGCCCGCTGCTCCAGGATTCGGGCGCCGCCTCGAGCGTGTCCGTTCCGCGGTAGATTCTGCAGCGCGCGATTTCGATGCGCTCGAGAAGCAGATCGAGGCGGATGCGGGGATTCCGGATGGCCTGGCACTCCCTGGCTTTCGCGTCGTCGACATACCAGATGCGATGCTCTTCGGTGATGCGCGCGCCGTTGCCCATGATGCGGCAGCGCGTCTCATGCGCGAGCAGGACGAGCGGCGCATCGAGCTTCTCGGCCCGCTCGCGGTTGAGCAGAATGGACCGCACGGAAGCGTCGTCGTAGAAGGCGTGCGCCGCCGGAGCGAGGACGACCGCCAGGGGAGCGAGGAGGAACGCGAGCGCGGCGCGGGAAGAGCAGCGCGCCGCAAGCCCGGCGAGGCAACGACAGCGCGCCGCAAGCGCGAAGGGGAAGACCGCCGGAACGAGGCGCTCTCGCTTCGACGAAACGCTCTTCATGTTCACTCCCATCCGATCGGCCTCACCCAGTCGCCCGCGCATTCCACGCCTGCGCGCCGGCGAGCCCCTCGCCACGCTGTTTCCTTGCGCAACCCCATTCTACGGAGCGGGTTCCGGAAAGCGCAACGATGAGGTTCCGCAGGGGCGAATCGGCTCTTTTTTTGTTTGACAGTCTCGCGCCCCGTTCCATTAAATCCCCGGTGCCCGCGCGGCGGATCCCGCGGCGGCCAGGAACCGGCGATCCGCGACGATGTCGCGTTCGCGCATCCTGAACGGTTGGTTCACCGGGAGGAAGCAATGCTGGGAAGTCTGGACGATTGGTGCGGCCTTCGCGACGATGACGATGATGATCTCGAGGATTACGAAGAGGAAGACGAGGAGGAAGACGAAGAGGACGACGATGTCGACTTCGACGAAGACCTAGATGAAGACTACGACGACGATCTCGACGAGGAATACGAGGACGAAGAGGATCTCGACGAGGATGAGTTGGACGAGGACGAGGAGTTCGAGGATCTCGACGAGGAAGAGGACGTCGACATCGACTACGAGGACGACGAGAGCTGATCTCCTGAAGGCGAAGGCGCCTGGCCGGGCGGCGATGCCCGAAAGGACCCGGCCAGGCGGCGGCGGACGATTTCGAAGAGCATCACTCCCACGCTGGTCGCGACATTGAGCGAGTTCTTCCGTCCCAGCATGGGAATCCCGACCACCCGGTCGCATCGCTCCAGCACCGGAAGGGCGATTCCCGCGACCTCATGCCCGAAAACGAACGCCACGCGTTCGGGATACTCCTCCAGATCGTAGGGCGCGCTTCGTTCCGTGCGCTCGACGCCCACGCAGAAGACTCCCTCGGCCTGCAATTGCGCGATCACTTCCAGGGTGGAGATGTGGTGGCTCCAGGGCACGGTCGCTTCCGCGCCGAGGGCGGTCTTGACCACCCGCGGATTGCCGGGCGTCGCGGAGATGCCGCACAGGTAGAGCGGCCGCGCTCCGGCCGCGTCGCAGGTGCGGAAGATCGATCCCACATTGAAGGCGCTGCGGATGTTGTCGAGCACGACCCGCGGAGGCGCCCCGGGCAGAGACAGGCGCTGCCCGCCTGCGGCCTGCGCGCTCACGCGCGCACGTGGACGAGCGCCTGCTTCAGGCTCTCGACCGCATAGCGGATCTGCTCCTCGGTCATCTCCGGATAGATCGGCATCGAGATGCAGTGCTCGGCGATCTTCTCCGTCGCGGGAAGCGTCCCCCGCTTGATGCCGAGATAGGCGTAGGCCGGCTGCAGGTGCAGCGGAATAGGGTAGTGGAGCTGCACCATGACGCCTCGCTCGCGCAACTCCGCGGCCACGCGATCGCGCTCGGGCACCTGGATCACGAAGAGATGGAAGACGGGCACCGCGTAGGGCGCGACATACGGCACGGTCACTTCCGGCACCTCGGCGAGAAGCTCCTTGTAGCGGGCCGCGATCTCGCGGCGGCGGGCGTTCCATTGCTCGAGATAGCAAAGCTTCACGCTCAGCACCGCCGCCTGCATGGCGTCCAGGCGATAGTTGAATCCCTCGACATGATGCTCGTACTTCTCGGCGCGGCCGTGATTGGCGAGCTGGGCCATGCGCTCGGCCGCGGCGGGGTCGGCCGCCGTCACCGCGCCGGCGTCCCCGTACGCGCCCAGGTTCTTCCCGGGATAGAAGCTGAAGGTGCCGAGCGGAGCCAGGCTCCCCACGCGGCGCCCGTGATAGGTGGCGCCGTGCGATTGGGCCGCATCCTCGATCACGACGAGGTTCTTGCGCCGGGCGAGATCCAGGATGGGATCCATGTCCACGGGATGGCCATAGAGATGAACGGGAATGACGACCCGGGTGCGTTCGCTCACGGCCGCGCGCAACGCCTCGGGATCCATGCAATAGGTCCGCGGATCGATGTCGACCATGCGGACGGTCGCGCCGCACAGGCGCACGACTTCGGCGGTGGCGATGAAGGTCTGCGACACGGTGATGACTTCCTCGCCGGGACGGATGCCCGTCTCGATGAGCGCGAGGTGCAGGGCGGCGGTTCCCGAAGCCGCGCCGATCGCCGCGTTGGCTCCGCAATAGCGCGCGAACGCCGCTTCGAATTCCGCGACGGGTTTTCCGCCGATGAAATTCGCCGACTCCAGGATCCCGCGAATGGCGGCATCGATTTCCGGCTGGATGGTGCGGTACTGGGCGACGAGATCGATCAGGGGAATGGTCATCCTTCCTCCGGGATGTGGGGCAGGCCGAGGCGGCAGCGGCGCGGTTCGAACCGCAAGGCCACTTCGCGGCCCGTCTCCATGGACTCGTAGATCGCGTGGATCACTTCCAGGCTCTTCCGGCCCTCGATGCCGTCGATGAGCGCGCGCCGGTCGGATCCGATCGTGCGCAGGACATCCTCGTAGAACTGCCCGTGGTTGTAGGCGAACTCCTTGGGATTGGCTCCCCATTCCGCTTCCACGCTCGCGTCCTCGGGCCGCGCGTCGGCGAAGGCCCAGGTGCGCAGGCGGTCCGCGGCGAAGCCCCCGATCTCGATCGTGCCGCGGGTGCCGAAGAGCGAGATCGAGCCTTCGAGGTCGCGCGGCTGCGTGCAAGTGGTCGCCTGCACCACGGCCGTCGCGCCGTGGCGGAACTTGAGCATCACCGTGGCCGTGTCCTCGGTTTCGATGCGGTGCAGGACGCGCGTTCCCGTCGCGAAGACGCTGACCGCCTCGCCCATGAACCACAGCAACAGGTCGATGTGATGGCTCGCCTGGTTCGTGCACACGCCGCCGTCCTGGGCCCAGGTGCCGCGCCAGCGCGCCTCTTGGTAATAGGCGTCATCCCGGTGCCAGAGGACCCGCGCTCCGCCCATGAAGATGCGCCCCAGGCGCCCTTCGTCGACCGCGCGGCGGGCGGCGAGCACGGGGCGGTTGTACCGGTTCTGTTTGACGACGAAGAGCTTCACGCCGGCCGAATCGCACACGGCGATCATCTCGTCGGCCTCGTCCAGCGTGAGGGCGAGGGGCTTCTCGACGACGACATGCTTCCCGGCGCGAGCGGCCGCGATCGCCACCGGCGCATGGCTGCCGCTCGGAGTGGCGACGGTCACCGCGTCCACTCCCGGCATCGCGAAGGCCTCTTCCAGCGTGCGCACGGCCCGGGCTCCCGGAATCCCCGAGGCGACCGCCTCGGCGCGGGCAGGGTCGAGGTCGTGGACGGCGAGCAGGCGCGCGCCGGGCAGGCGCTCGAGCGCGTGAACATGCTTGCGGCTGATCTTGCCGCAGCCGATCAAGGCGAACCCGAGAGCGTTCCCGGATTGCGGCTCTTGACGGCGCGGCGGTTCGTTTGGAGACATGCTGCCTTCCTGACGATTCGGCCACGCGCCGCATTCCCGCCGGCCGCTCACCGAATCCCTGATTCTCTCTCCGTCCCGCCGGAAAATGGCCGGGAGTATAGACGGCGGGCCGAAGCGAGGACAAGCGGATCGTTCGCGAGGCTCGCGATCACGGGCCGCAGCCTCCTTCCAGAATCCGGACGAGCCTGCGGGTGAGCTCGCGGCGCGAATAGCGGGCGATCTCTTCCTCGTTCCGAACGAGCCCGAAGAGCGGCGCGGCCGCGGGCGAATCGCTCGGCCCGCCTCCGGTATGTCCGCCCTGGGCGCGCTCGCGCTCCTCTTCCGCCGCGGCGATGTCGCGCAGCCGGGCGGCGATTCCGGCACGGTCGTGCGGAGAAAGCGTCCACCCCGCGCCGGCGCTCGCGATCAGGGCCGCCGCGTCGCCGTCGGGAGGCGCGAGCGCGAGGACCGGCACTCCGGAGGCGAGGTACTCGTACACCTTGCCGGTCACGAGGCTCTTCGATTGCGCGTCGGTACCCGTGGAGAGCAGCAGCAGGCGGCTACGGCGCAGCAGCGCGACGCTCTCCGCGTGGCTGAGGTATCCGGGCAGCTCGCTCCAGCGATCGAAGGGAGGTTGCGAGAGGATCGCGCGCGCCTCGTCGTCGATCCGTCCCGCGAAGCAGAGGCGCAGCCGCGCGGAGAGCGAGGGATGCTCCCCGGCCCACTCCCGCACCGCATCGAAGAACTCGAAGGGGATCCTCCCGCGAAAGAGCGAGCCGCTGTGCGTGATGCGGAATTCCTGCGGAAACCGGTAGGGCACGCCCGCGAAGTCCGCCTCGTCGTACCCGTTCGGCACCACGACGATGCTTGCCGCCCGCGCGGGATATCGCTCGCGAAATTGCGCGGCCATGCCTTCGCCGACGACCACATTGCAGCTCGCCTCGCGAATGCAGGCCGCCTCGAGACGGCGGTCGAACGAACGCGACAACGCGGGGCGCTGCGGATAAAAGGTCGCCTGCGTCCAGGGATCGCGATAGTCGGCCACCCAGCGAAGCCCGCTGGCGCGATGAAGGGCGCGGCCGATCACCTGGCAGGTAAAGGGCGGGCCGGAGGAGACGATCGCATCGAATCGTTCAGAGGCGAGCAGGCGCTTGCCCGCCCGCACCGCGAACGGCGCCCAGAGCATGCGTCCGTCGGGAACGAAGAAGGCGGCGCGCAGCGCCCGCAGCGTCCTGCGCGGCAGGCTGCGCTCGCCCGCCGACTGGCTGCTGGTTTCCGTGTCGCGGACATCCCTCTGGCCGCTCAGGCGGCGATAGACGCCGTAGAGTTCGGGCGCGCGCGTGCGGATCACGCGCAGGCCCTCAGGGATTTCCGCCGCCAGGGTCTCGTCGCGCACCGGAAAGGCGGCATCCGCAGGGACGGTGAGGACGGTGGCTTCCCAGTCGAATTCGGGAAGGTAGCGAAGGAACTTCAATCCCCGCTGTACGCCCGCGCCGCCCGAGGGCGGGAAGTAGTACAGGATGAAGAGAACGCGGCGCATCCGTCCCTCCACCGCGAGCGCCGCGACAGGCAGCGTCGCCTGCTTGACATGCCCGCTTGCGGCTGATGAACTGCGCGGGCCGGCGGTTGCTTCTTTCGGGCAAGGAGGCGCAGTGTAGCCCCGCCTGCAACGGCAGGCAATCGGGCTTGGGGCCGCCCGGGCAGGGCCGGTGTCCGGCGGCGCCCGGAGGGCCTCAGCGGGCCGCGCGAAGGCGAGGAGGGCAGATGATTCGTCTGGAAGGCCGCCGGGCGCACGCGCTCGCCATCGCGATCCTCGCGCTCGTTCCTCTCGTCTTTTTCGCGGAGATGATTTTCGAAGGCAAGGAACCGGCCGCGCCCGACACGCAGGCGTCGCGTCCTCTGAGCGTTTGGGGAGAGCGGACCGAGGAGGCGATCGGCGAGGTCCCGCTCTGGTGCCCGGGGATCTTCTCGGGCATGCCTTCCTTCGGAAGCTTCATCTACACGCCGTCGAGCCCCTTCGATCTCACGCGCTTGCTGCGCCAGCCTTTTCGCGCCAGCCGCGGCATGCGCTACTATGTGACCTTGCTCCTCGGCGCGGGCGCGCTCTACGCGCTGCTCTCGATTCGCCGCCTGGCTCCTCCCGCCGCGCTCATCGGAACGCTCGCGTTCGTGATGACGCCGTACGCCTTCGGTCTCGTCGCGGCGGGCCACGCGACCAAGCTCCAGGCGCTCTACCTCGCCCCGCTCGTCTTTCTCGCGATCGAATGGCTCCTCGCGCGCAGGAGTCTTCTCATGACGGGCCTCCTTGCGGCGGCGATCGCATTTCAGCTGTGGAACAACCACCCGCAGATCAGCTACTACACCCTGCTTCTCGGCGGACTGTATTTCCTCCTCGTGCTCGCCTTCGATCGCCCGCAAGGCTGGACGGGGCGCAGGCTCGGCGTCGGCGTCGCGCTCGCCGTGCTGGCGATTGCGCTGGGCGTGGGACTCGTCATGGATCCGTACGCCGCCGTGATGGAGTACACCCCCTACTCCGTGCGCGGGGCGACCGGCGGCTTGGAAGGCGAAGCGGAAACCGGCGCCGGCTGGGACTACGCGACAGCCTGGTCCTTCCCGCCCGAGGAATCGATCAGCTTCCTCTTTCCCTCCTGGTTCGGATTGGAAGGGGAGCTCTATTGGGGACGGCTTCCGTTCACGCAGTCGACGCACTACTTCGGCATCACGATCCTGATTCTCGCGATCGCGGGGGTCGTGCTGGGAACGGGGAGGCGGCGCTGGATCCTGCTCGCGATCTCGCTCTTCGTCCTGATCGTGGGCTTCGGCCGGCACCTTCCGCTCCTGTACTGGCCGATGTACGAGCTCCTGCCTTATTTCAGCCGCTTCCGCGTGCCTTCGATGATCTACGCGCTCCTTCCGCTCTTCGCGGGGATGCTGGCGGCTGTGGGGGCGCAAGCGCTGCTGCGCGCGCCCGCGGCGCGGGTGACGGGCGCGCGCGCGCGGCCCGACCCCATTCCCGGCCCGCGGGAGGCCAAGGGCGCGGGCAAGGGCAAGACGGCGCGCGCGTCGAGGGAAGCCGGACCGGCCGCGGGCGGGAGAGTGTGGCGCTGGCTGCTCCTCGCGCTGCCGATCGCGCTTCTCTGGTTCGTGCTGCGCAGCCCGATCCAGCAGGCTTTCGCCGGAGCGGGCGCCTTCGTGAAAGCCGGAGAAGCGGGGCGGCTCGCGGGGAGCGATCTCGCCGCGCTGGCCGCCGCGCGCGCCGGGCTTCTGTGGGGGACGGTCGCCCTCGGGCTGCTCTTCGTCGGGCTGATGGCCGCGCTCTTCGAAGGCCGCCGGCGCGGCCTGCTCTCGGGGCCCATGGCGGCCGCCGCGCTCGTGCTGCTCGTCACCGCGGACCTCTGGATCGTCGATCGCAAGTTCTACCATCCCGTCGAGCGCGCCGCCGCGGAATCGACGCTCCGCGAAGACGAGCTCGTTCGTTTCCTGAAAGGCGCCGAGCCGCCGTTTCGCATCGCGCCCGTGACTCCGCGCGAGTTCTCGTCAAATCGGTTCGCGGCCTTCGGGCTCGAGAGCGTCGGCGGATATCAGCCGGCCAAGCTGCGGATCTACGACGATCTGATCTCCTCACGGCTGCTCTTTCACATGCCGGTCCTCTCGATGCTGAATGTGCAGTATCTCCTTTCGGATCAAAGCCTCGTCGAGGCGGGGCTGCCGCTCGTGACCACGGTCACCGGAGCGGACGGCAGGCCCGCCTATGTCCACCGCAATCCGATGATGCTGCCGCGGGCCTGGTTCGTCTCCCGCGTTCGCTCCGCGCCCGACTCGCGCGCGCTCTTCGCCGCCATGGGGGACCCGTCGTTCGATCCGGAAGAGGTGGCCTGGGTGTATGCGTCCGAGGCGGGGCTTCTGCCCGATTCGCTCTCGCGCGGCGAAGTGCTCCTGATGGACACCGATGGCCGTCTGCTGCCCTTCGAGCACGATGTGCGCGAGATCCGTCTGCCCGTGCGCGTGGCCGGGCCGCAGGCGGGCATGCTCGTGCTGAGCGAGATCCACTATCGTCCGGGCTGGAAAGCGGAGATCGACGGCAAGGAAGTTCCGATCCTGCGCGTGAACCATGTGCTGCGGGGCCTGCTCGTGCCGCCCGGAGAGCACGATGTGCGCCTGCGCGCGGTGAGCCGCGCGCGCTCCGCGGGCATCGCAGCCAGCCGCGTCTCGGCTGCGCTCGTCATCCTCATGATCGCGGCCGGCGCGGTCCTTCACCGGAGAGAGCGGCGTAGAGCGCGAGAAGCCCCTTCGCCGTGAAGTCCCAGCGGTAGCGTTCGAGAACCGCCCGCCGGCCCGCCGTCCCGTAACGCGCCCGCGTTTCCCGGTCGCGCAGCGCGAGCAGGCGCTCCGCCAGCGCGCGCGCATCGCCCGAGGGAAAGACGACCCCCGCTCCCGTCTCGCGCACGATCCGCTCCAGCGGCGCGCAGTCGCTGACCACGACCGGGCGCTCGAGCAGCATCGCGTGAAAGAGCTTGTGCGGGATGGTCGCGTCGGTGTGCGCGTTCTTGCGGTGGGGGATGAGGCAGACGGCGCTTCCTTCCATGTAGCTGGGGAAGCGCGAGAAGGGCTGCCAGCCTTCGAAGAGGACGCGGTCGGCGATGCCCAGCTCGCGCGCCCGCTCGACGAGCGCGGCCTCGATGCGTCCCCGGCCGACGAGGGCGAGACGGGCCTCGGGCATCTCGTCGCGCAGCAGGGCGAGCGCCTCGAGAGCGGTGTCGAGGCCCCGATGGCGATCGAAGACTCCCGTGTAGCTCACCGTGAAGTGCGCCGCCAGCCGGTCGATCAGCTCGCGATCGCGCGGGAATCCCATGAACTCGTCCACATTCACCGTGTTTTCGACGACCGTGATGCGTTCGCGGGCGATGCCGTTCGCGACCAGCCGGTCGCGGGCTTCGTCGACCACCACGATCACCCGCTCGGCCATTGGAACCACCCGCCGCTCGTACGCTTCCCACATCGCGGGGCGCACGAGCCAGCGCGCGGGCCAGCGGCGCGACCATTCGTACACGCGCACCGCGGCGGGGTAGTTCTCGTGGAGATCGGCGACCAGCGGAATGCCCGCGCGATGGGCGGCGCGCAACCCTTCGCCGACGAGCGGGAGATCGTGGATGTGCAGCGCCTCGATGCGCTCCCCGGCGACGAAGCGCGCCAGACGCGGCCGCATCCACAGGCGGTAGGCGGGCACCGAGAGGATGAGCGCGCGAGCTTTCTTCCAGAAGGCGCGCGCAATCTTCTGGCGGACGATTTCGATGCCTTCGCGCTTCTCGCGTTCCGGCTCCTCGCCCAGCTTCAGGCAGAAGAGGGCGACCTCGTGGCCGGCCGCGATCAGGCTGCGCGCCTCGTTGGCTACGCGCGGATCGGGAGGGAAGCGTTCATCGAGCACCATCCCGATGCGCATGTCCGTCCTCCTCGAAGAAGCGCGCCAGCTCGGCGGCGATGCGCTCGGCCGCGCGCCCGTCCCAGCCTTCGATGGCGGGGGGCGAGGCGAGCGGCGGCGCGGCGAGCGCTTCGTCGGCCGCGGCCAGCACCGCGCGGGGCTCGACGCCCACCAGGCGATTCGTTCCCGCCGCGATCGTGACCGGCCGCTCGGTGTTGGGACGCAGGGTCAGGCAGGAGACGCCGAGCACGGCGGTCTCTTCCTGAATGCCGCCGGAATCGGTGAGCACGAGACGCGCGCCGCGCATGAGGTCGAGGAACTCGAGATAGCGCAGCGGGGGCGTGAGGACGAGGCCGCCCATGGCGTGCAAGCGATCGCGCAGCCCGAGCTCCTCGGCGCGCTTCTCGGTGCGCGGATGGATGGGGAAGACGAGCGGCAGGCGCCGCGCCACCCCTGCCAGGATCTCGAGCGTGCGGGCGAGCTCGGCCGCGCCGTCGACATTGGAAGGCCGGTGGATGGTCGCAAGCGCATAGGGCCGGCCTTCGATGCCAAGCCTGGCCAGCGGAGCGCGTCCCGCGGCGAGCGGCAGCGAGGCGAGCAGCGTGTCGATCATCACATTGCCGACGAAACGGATCTTCCCGGCGGCGACTCCCTCGCGCTTCAGGTTCTCGTCCGCGTCGCGCGAAGTGGTGAAGAGCAGGTCCGCGAGCTGGTCGGTGAGCAGCCGGTTCAGCTCTTCGGGCATCGTGCGGTCGAAGCTGCGCAAGCCCGCTTCCACGTGCGCGACGGGCACGCCGAGCTTGGCGGCGACGAGCGCGCAGGCCAAGGTCGAGTTCACGTCGCCGACGACCAGCACGAGACGCGGGAAATCCGCCAGCAGCGCGGGTTCGAACGCTTCCATGATGCGCGCCGTCTGGCGGGCGTGCGTGCCGGGGCCGACGCCGAGAAAGAGATCGGGCTCGGGAATGGAGAGGTCCTCGAAGAAGTGCCGGCTCATCTGCGCGTCGTAGTGCTGTCCGGTGTGGATCAAGCGCGCGCGAAAGCCGCCGCGCGCCGCGAGCGCGCGCAGGATGGGCGCGATCTTGACGAAGTTGGGCCGCGCGCCCACAATGCAGTCGATCCGGATGGGCATAGTCGAGGGATTCCTCTCGAGCGCCACTTCGGCGCGGGCCGCGCGAAGCGGCGAACCGCTCCGGCACGAGCCCTGCCGAGCCGGGCGTTTCCATCAATGCGCCGCGACGGAACCCGAGGACGCTACCCGCAACAGGGAAGGAACACAAGCGTCCGCCCCGCGGGATTTGCCGGCGCAACCGGCCGGAGACGAGCGCAGGCCCGGTGGGCCCGCGCAAACCAAAAGGGAGGGTCGATGCGCATCGCCTTCTGGGGAGCGGTCCGCTCCGTGACGGGTTCCCGTCACTTGCTCGACATCCAGGGACGCCGCCTGCTCCTCGATTGCGGGCTCTTCCAGGGCCATCGCGAGGAAGCCGAGGCGCGCAACCGCAACCTGCCTTTCCAGGCGAGCGGGATCGACGCGGTGCTCCTCTCGCACGCCCACATCGATCACAGCGGCAATCTTCCCACGCTGGTCAAGAACGGCTTCGACGGGCCGATCCACACTACGCCCGCGACCGCCGATCTCCTCGATCCCATGCTGCGCGACAGCGCCCACATCCAGGAGCGGGATGTCGAATTCGTGAACCGGCGCCAGGCGCGGCAAGGCAAGCGCCCGCGGCAGCCGATTTACACCTCGGCCGATGTCGAGCGCACTCTTCCTCTGTTGGAGCCGCAGCCGTACGGCCGGCCGTTCGACGCGGTGCCCGGGGCGACGGTCCGCTTCCTCGACGCGGGCCACATCCTCGGCTCGGCCCTGACGGTCCTCGACCTGCGCGAGGGCGGGCGCGACCTGCGCTTGTGCTTCACGGGAGACCTCGGGCGCGAGAACCTTCCGATCATTCGCGATCCGGAGAGCGTCGCGGGAGTCGATACGCTCGTGATCGAGAGCACCTACGGCAACCGGGACCACGAGGAGACGGACTCGATCGAAGGCCGTCTCGTGAGTCTTCTCGCGCGCGTCCGCGAGCGCGGCGGCAAGGTGATCGTGCCCGCCTTCGCGGTCGGGCGCACCCAGGAGATGGTCTATGTGCTCGCCCGTCTCTTTGAGAGCGGGCGCATTCCTCCCATGCCCGTCTTCATCGACAGCCCGCTCGCGGTCGATGTCACTGCGGTCTTCCGCGCGCATCCCGAGTGCTACGACGCCGAGACGCTCGCGCTGCTGAACGAGATCCGCAAGGATCCCTTCGGCTTCCAGCGCATGCACTATGTCCGCCTGCTCGAAGAGTCGAAGGCGCTGAATACCCGCGAAGGCCCGATGATCGTGATCTCCGCCTCGGGGATGTGCGAAGGGGGTCGCGTGCTCCATCACTTGAGGAACAGCATCGAAGACCCGCGCAACCTGGTCTTGATCATCGGGTTCCAGGCCGAGAACACGCTCGGCCGCCGGCTGGCGGAAAAGAGCGAGGAGGTGCGCATCTTCGGCGAGACCTTCCGCCTGCGCGCCGAAGTGGAGGTCATCGACGCCTTCAGCGCGCACGCCGATCGTGAGGAGCTGCTCGCCTGGGCCACCAGCCTCACTCCTCGTCCCCGGCGCGTCTTCGTCGTCCACGGTGAGGAGGAGCAGTCGATCTCGTTCGCGGCGGCGCTCTCCGAGCGTGGATTTGCCAACGCGATCGTGCCGGAGATGGGCAAGGAGTATGTGTTGTAGAGGAAGGAGCAGGCGCCGGAGCGGGTAGCTACTCTTCGCCGGCCGCCTCGGCTTCGGCCAGTTGGCGCGCGAGGCGGTGATAGGTCTTCGCCAACGCTTCCGGCAATGTGGCCGCGCTTTCCCAGCGTTTCCACAGTTCCCCTTCGGGCCACGCGACGATGTGGAAGTGGAGGTGGTCCGGCACTCCCGCGCCCGCCGCTCTCCCGAGATTCGCGCCGGTGTGGATCGAACGGCAGCCGAGCGCGCGCCGGATGAGCTTCTCCCCAGTCTGGCAGAGCTCGAACAACTCGACGAGCTCTTCCGGCTCCAGGTCTCCCACGGATGCGGTGTGCCTTACCGGCACGGCGAGCAGATGGCCGGGTGTGTAGGGGTAGATGTTCAGCACGAGAAAGGAACGCGGCTTCCGGCGGAGGACATAGATCTCCTCGTCGGGCGCGCCGCTCGCGAGAAGATCGCAGAAGATGCACCCGTCGCCTCTGCCGGTGTGCTCGATGTAATCCATCCGCCAGGGAGTGGTCAGGATCTTCATGCGACCCCCATGCGTTCTCGCTCGACGCTTGCGATCGTCGCGCGCCCATGCGCGGGCGCATTGGAATCCAGGCTAGGGGATCGCAGCTTCCGGGGCAAGGCCGGCTCGTCCTCACTCGCCGCGACACGCTTCCTCTTTCCTCGACACGGAACTTGTGCCACCCTGCGCTGATCGGTGCGCGCATCGCGAATGCCGCGCGCGCATCGGACGGCATGCCAATCATGCGGCGAATGGAATCCATGAGTCCCATCGACCCGACATCGGCGCGCGGCGCGGGCGCGAGAGAAGCATTGGCCCGCCCGCTTTTCGCGGGCGCGGCTCGCCTCCCTGAGATCGTGCGCGTGATCGCGACGGCGTGCGCCCTGATCGCATGCGCGGCGGCTCCCGCGCATCCGGCGCGAATGCCCGAGCTTCCGCTGCCCGCGCGCGAGATCCATCCGCCGCTTCCGATTCCCGGCGAGCCTTGGATCTGGACCGCCTGGCCGCTCGTCGCGCCTCCCTCCCTCGCGCGCAACCCGGCCGAGGATGGAGCGCTCGTTCCAGGAGAGGATCGCGCGCTCACCGCGCTGGGCGCAGCGTGGGTGGAAGAAGGAGCCCCCGCCGCGGGAGAAGGTCTGCTCGTCGATCTCTCCGAACATGCGCTCCTCGCTCGCGACCGCGCTTCGGCATCGCTCGTGCTCGGCGCGGCGCTGCTCGAGCGCGGCGAAGGGGCGAGCGCGGCCGAAGCGTTCGCGGCGGCCGCCGAGCAGAAAGCGGGAGAGGGGGACGCGTGGAAGATCGGTTTCTGGGAGGCGGCGGCCTTGCTGCGCGCGGGCGATGAGGAGCGAGCGGCTGCGGTCCTGGCGGCGACCGCTTCCTCTCCCGAGCTTCTCCGGGCGCGCGCGGGCAGGAATGGGGCGCGGGCCCGCGAGGCGCGTCTTGCCGCTTTGGAGTGGGTCGCGGCGATCGAGGCCCGGAACGGGCGGCCGCAGGAGGCACGCCGCTTCCTGCGGCAAGGGTTGATCGAGGCGGTGGGGCCCGGTGAGGCCGACAGCCTGGTGCTGCGAATCGCGGAGAGCCATTTCGCCGAAGGCGCCTGGGACAGCGTCGTTGCTCTCTTCCAGGAGCGGCCCGCCCAGGGAGGCGAGACGCCGCTGCGGAACTTCCTCCATGGAAAGGCCTGCTTCGAGCTCGACGATCTTGCCTGCGCCGAGGAGAAGCTGGGCCTTGCGAGCCAGCCGGCCGCCAACCTGGATGCGCCCCTGCGGCGGGAAGCGATCGCGACGCGGGCCTGGATGGCCCTCGCGGCGGGTGAGACCGAGCGCGCGGTCGAGCTCTACGACTCGATCGAGAAAGAGCCCGGCGTCGATGCCCCCTTCGCGCGCTATGGCTCCGCGCTCGCGCACCTTCAGGCAGGAGAGTTGGAGCAGGCCGAGCAACGGCTTTCTTCGAAGGCCTCCCTGCCCGAGACCGATCCGCTGCACGATCGGTGGATCTACGCGCTCGCCCTGGTTCACTTCCGCATGCAGCGCTACCCGCAAACGCTCGAGGATCTCGATGGCTTCAAGGCTCGCGCGGACTCTCTCGGGCGAGCGGCGTGGACGCTTCGCGGCGATGCGAACTACCGCCTGGGAAACGCCAAGGCCGCGCTCGAGTCGTACGGCCGCGCGGCGAGCTTGCAGGCCGATCCGCCCGAGCCGTTGCTCCGCCGCCAGGCGATCGCATCGCTCGCGACCGGGCGTTGGGGCGCGGCTGCCCGCATCCTTGGCGATCTCACCTTGAAGTTCCCCGGCACCGCGCGGGCGAGCGAGTATCACTTCTGGCGAGGGGAGGCCTTCCTTCGATTGGGAAGGCTCGAGGAGGCGCGCCGTCAATACGGACGCGCGGAGCAACTCGGGGCGGATGCCCTGCGCTGCGCCTATCGCATCGGCCTCTGCTTTCAAGAGGACGGGCGCTATGCGGAAGCGCTCGCGGCCCTCGAACGCGCCGCGATCTTGTGCGGGCGCTGCGATCTCGCCGCCGACATCGGTTTCGCGCGAGCGGACTGTCTCGCCAGGCTGGGCAGAAAGGAAGAAGCGGCGCGGGTGCGCTCCGCCGCTCAGCGTGCGATTCGGAGCGTGGGGCAAGGGACCGGCGAGGAAAGCACCCTCGATGAGGCCTGGGCGCTGCTGAAACTGGAAGACTACTCCGCCGCTCGCTCGGAATTCGCGCGGATTCGCGAGCAATCGGTCCTTCCCCGCGTGCGGGCGCGCGCGCTCCTGGGCGAAGCACTCGCCTTGCAGCAGAGCGGAGACGAAGCGGGCGCTCTCGAGCGCTTCTCCACGGTCGCCAAGGATCCGGCAGCCACCGACACCCTGCGGGTGCGCGCCTCCTGGGAGGCGGGCGAAACAGCCTTCCGCCTGGGCAGGCGCGCGGAGGCGGCGGAATGGTATCGCCGGGTGATCGACGATCCCGAAAGCGGCGATCGCGTTCGCGCGGCGGCGCAAGCGGCGCTCTTCGCCTGCGGCATCGAGAGCGGCGACTGGGAGCTCTCCAAAGGCGCGCTGGAAGCGCTCGGCCGCGCGGATCCCGCCCGACTGCAGCGCGGGCGGCTGCACTGCCTGCTGGGAGAGGAGCTCCTCGCGGCGAAGCGCTTTGAGGATGCCGCCCGCGTCTACGAGCAGGCCCTGAAGCTCGCCGGCGGCGATGCGCAGAGCGCCACGGAAGCGCGCTTCGGCCTCGCGCGCGCGATCGAGGGGCAGGGGCGGACGCTGGAAGCGGCCGGGCAGTTCGCGGAGATCGGGTTGCAGGGAAGCGGCGAGCGCGCGGCGGATGCATTGGCGCGGGCGGGCGCCTCGTACCTCGCGCTCGGCGATCCTCGTCGCGCGCTCTCCGTGCTGGAGCGTCGCGCGGGCCTGGCGCTCGCTCCTTCCCAGGCGGCCGAGAACCACGCGCTCCTCGCGCGCGCCTACGACGCGCTGGGCGAAAAGAGGGCGGCGCGAAACGAATGGGAGCAAGTGGCCCAGCCGGGAGCGGAAGTCGCGGATTCCCTGCGGGCGGCGGGCAGCCTGCATCTCGGCCGTGCGGCGTTCGACCGGCAGGAATGGCGCTCCGCGTGGAGAGCCTTCGCTGCGGCCGACAGCCTCGGTCTCTCCCCGCTTTCCAAGCGGCCCGCCTATTGGGCGGGAGAGTCGGCCATGCGGATGGGATCGCCCGGCATCGCCGCCGCCTGGCTCGAGCGCTCTCTCGCCAAGGGCGAGGGCACGGCGCTCGAACAGGCCGCCGCGCGAATGAGGCTCGGCGACTGCTACGAGGCGCTCTCGCGCTCGGGCGATGCCCGCGCGCAATACGAGCGCGTGGCCGCTCTACGCGACTCCGAAGCGAAGCCCGTGGTCGCCGAGGCGCTCCAGAGAATCGCGCGTCTCGCCTCGGCGGCGAGCGATTCCGGAGGCTTGCGATGAGCGCGTTCTGCCAGGCGCGATCCCGGCCCTTCGTTCCGCCGCTGCGGGCGTTGCTGCTGGCCGCGGGCGCGTTTCTCTGCGCGCTCTTCGCCGGCGCGCAGACGCCGGCGGAGCCCCCGGCGCAAGTGCCTTCGGACACGCTCTCGAATGCTCCCGACTCCATGTCCGCCGTACAGGCGCCGCTGCGCGCGTTTCCGTTGCCCGACATCCTCGACGCCGAGCAGCCGGGCGCGATGCCCGCTCCCATGGACGCGGGGATGCGCGAAGCGGTTCTCGCCCGGCCGGGCCCGAGCGCCTATGACGCCCGCGCGCTTTCTTTCGAAGCCACCTTGCCTCCCGTTTCCTTCGGCGCGCGCGATGCCGGCCTGGTGCGCGCGCGCTTGAGCGACGGCGCTTCGCGCGAGTTCTCCGCCGCGTGGGCCACCTCCCGCAAGGGCACGCTCTGGGGCGGCTTCACCGATTGGCGCCATCGTTTCGATGGCCGCTCGCATTTCGGTTTGGACATCGGATTCGCCCGCGCCGACCGGGCGGCCGATCCGCGCTCGGCGGTCCGGCTCCAGGGGGAATTGCGCGACTCCGATCGCGACAGCACCATCTTCATTTCTCCTCCCTTCTCGAGCGAGACGCGCCGCTTCCGCTTGGGCGCACGCTGGCAGCGCGCGCTTTCCTTCGGCGATTCGCGCGGAGGGCTCGAGGCGCGCGCACGCGTGGACGGAAGCGAGTACCGCAACCGCAGCGCCGGCTTTCGGGCGCTGGATGTCTCCTTCTCGCCCAACACGCCGCCGTACGACCTGCGCCTGCTTCCCGCGCCGCATCCCGGAGTGCTCGAAGCGGGCTCGAGACCCGAGATCGCAGCCGATGCGGGCGTCGTCCACCGGTTCGATTCGATCGGCGGGCAAACGCTGGCGCGCTTGCGCGGTCACGCGGGCTGGAGCGTGCCGCGCGGGCAAGCTCGCATGTTCGTCGGCCTGGCGGGGGGACGGGAAGGCGGACGCGGTGTGATCGGCCCGTGGCTGGCGTGGCGTTCGCGCGCCTTCGTCCGCGGGCTCGTGCTCGCCTTCGAGGTCGCGCCTTCCATCCGCTACGCCGACGAATGGTGGGGCGCGGACGAGCCCCTGGGAGATCCCGGGCTCCTGGGACCGTCCCCGTTGCTCCCGCTTCCGCATCGCGAGGAACCGCTGGTGCCGCGGCTTCCGGCCCAGCGCGCGTGGCCGCGTCTCGCGGGACAGGCGCACTGGGAGATGGAGCGCGGATGGGCGCGGGCCTCGCTCGAGCTCGCCCGCGTGCGCGGGCCCTTCCATTGGATGGTCGACGGCGCGCCGGGGAGTGCGGTCGTCGCGACGGCGAGCGGCGAGACGCGCACGCTCGCGCGCTTCGCGATTGAGGGGCAGCGCTCGCTGGGCGCAGGCTTCTTCACGCGTCTCGATTACCGCTGGCAATCCGACGAGGAGCGCGGTACCGCGCAGCGTCTGCTCGTCGTGCCCCGGCATCTCTTGCGCGCCGCGCTCGGTTGGAGGGCGGGCCCCTGGCAGGCGGCGATCGATTTCGAGCGCCGGGCGGGAGCGTACGCCTCGTCCTCGGGCGCGCGCTTGCCCGCCTACAGCGCGCTCGGCGCGCGCGCGGGCCGCGACTTCGGCGCGCACTCGTTCGCTCTCGTCGCCGAGAACCTGCTCGCGCAGGATCTCGAATGGTGGCCCGGCGAGCGCATCCGGCATCGCTGGTTCGGGCTCGAGTGGACGCTCCGGATGGCGTCCGTTCCTTGACAAGCGGCGCATCATGGAGCAAAAAGGAGAATCGTGCCGCGCAAGGCGCGGAGGCTCGCGTAGCGTACGGCGAGGATGGTCGCGTCGCGCCAGGCGCGGATGATCGTGTCGCGGAGGGCGCAGGCGATCGCGCGGCGGCGGTCAATCGGCCTGCGCAGGTGGGTGCCATGCAGATTACGAGACGGCGGCGACTGTTCGAGTCTCCCGAATCGATCGCGCTCGTGGATCTCGTGTTTCTGACGCTGCTGTTCTTCCTGTTGTCCTCTTCCTATTTTCTCGAGCGCACCGCGCAGATCGAGACGGAGCGAGGACTCTCGGAGCCGCCCGGGAAAGACATCGTCGTGGCGGTGGGGACGGATGGAATCGTCCGGTTGGACGGCGGGGTCGTAAGCGAAGAGGAGTTGCCCGGAATGCTGGCCGCGCGCCTCGCCCAGAGCCGCGAGAAGTCGGTTACCATCCGGGGAGAAGCGACGGTGGAACTGGGACGAATCGTGCGCTTGATGGATCTCGCCCGCGAACAAGGCGCGCAGCGCGTGTCGCTCGGCCCCGAGCAAGATTGACGAGTGCGCGTGTGCGCGCCCGGCGCAGCGCCGGCGGATGAGGCTGCCCGCATCGCAGGACGCATGCACGGCGGGCGCTCGAGCGAAGACCGTCCGACGGACGGGGAGGACCGATGCCGAAGACCGAAGGAACCAGGCTCCTCGATCCGGACCTTGCCCGCTTGTGCCTGACCGATCTCGATTTCGGCCTGATCGTCGTCGGTCCCGAGGGCGAGGTCCGCTTCCTCAACCGGCGCGCCGAGGACCTTCTCGAGACGCGCGGAGATGAAGTGGCCGGCTCGCCGGCCGCGGATCTCTTCGGCATCGCGGGAAGCGGTCCGCACGGGCTCGAAGCGTCGGTGTGGAAGGAATGCTCCTTGCCGCCCACGCTCATTCTCGCGCAGCGGGGTGAGAAGGAGCTGACCCTCGAATGCCGCATGGTACCGCTGGGCCGCCGCCCGCGCCCCGAAGGCGGGCTCCTCATGTTCGAGGACGCCTCCGAGTCGGCGGACGAGGAGCAATTCCAGCGCAACATCGACCGCTTCAGCTCGATCGGGAACCTCTCGGCAGTGATCGCTCACGAGATCCGCAACCCGCTGACCGGCATTCGCACAACGATCCAGTTCGTGGAGACGAAGCTCCCGAAGAATTCGCCGCTCAAGCAGGATCTCGAGGATTCGATCAAGGAGCTCGATCGCATCGAGCAGTTCACCACCGATCTCCTTCAGTTCGCGCGCCCCAAAATCTCGCAGCTCGAGGAGACGAACATCAACGCCATCGTCGAGAAGGTCCTGAGCCATGTAGGGAAAGGCGCCGAGGACGCGGGCGTGCAGATCAAGAGCGAGTACGGGGAGGAGCTGCCGGCGATCCCGCTCGATCAGGACGCGGTTCAGCAGGCGCTCCTGAACATCGTGCTGAATGCGCTCGACGCGATGCCCGAGGGAGGCTTGCTGCGCGTGACCACCTCGACCCGGCGCTATCGCAGCCGCCGCGCGGTCGAGGTCGCCGTGGCCGACACCGGCACGGGCATTCCCGAAGAGATGATGGAGAAGATCTACGACCCCTTCTTCACCACGCGCGCGAACGGCACGGGACTCGGGCTCTCGATCGCGCTGCAGATCGTGAAGGAGCACGGCGGCCGCGTCCATGTCCGCAACCGCCTGCAGGGCGGGGCCATCTTCCGGCTTTCCTTCCGCGTGCCGGAAGAGACCGAAGGAACAATCTGAGATGCGCACCCGGATCCTGGTGGTCGACGACGAGCCGCTCGTGAGGCGCAGCATGGAGCGCGCGCTCGCCGACCAGGGCTTCGATGTGCTGACGGCGCCCACCATCAAGGAAGCCGAAGAACACTTCGAGGCCCATCGGCCCCCCGTCGTCGTCCTCGACATCAAGCTGCCCGACGGATCGGGGCTCGATCTCCTGCCTCGCTTGCGCGAGACCGATCCCGCCGTGAAGGTCGTCGTGGTCACCGCCTTTGGGGAGACGGCCGAAGCGGTGAAGGCGATGAAGCTCGGGGCGGCCGACTTCCTGAAGAAGCCGTACGATCTCGCCGAATTGATCCACGCCGTGCGCAGCGCCGCCGAAAGCCATACGCGCGACCGCCAGCTGAAGGGCTATCGACGCCGCGACCAGTCGCGCTACGCCCACGCGCGCATGATCGGCCGCTGCCCGGCGATGCTCGCGGTGCGCGAGCTCGTCGGCAAGGTAGCGCTCTCCGACACCGCGACCGTGCTGGTGACGGGCGAGAGCGGCACCGGCAAGGAGCTTGTCGCGCGCGCGGTCCACTTCGAATCCTCGCGCCGCGGCGCGCCGCTCATGGAAGTGAACTGCTCGACTTTTCAGGACGCGCTGCTCGAGAACGAGCTCTTCGGTCACGAGAAGGGCGCCTTCACCGGAGCCAGCCACCTGAAGCGCGGGCTCGTGGAGCTGTGCGACGGAGGGACGCTCTTTCTGGACGAGGTCTCCGAGATGTCCGCGCGGGTGCAGGCCAAGCTGCTGCGCTTCATCGATCACCGCACCTTCAAGCGGGTGGGAGGGTCGGTCGACCAGGAGGTCGACATCCGCCTGGTCGCGGCCACGAATGCGCGCCTCGATCGACGGATCGCCGAGGATCGCTTCCGTCACGATCTCTACTTTCGTTTGAAGGTCGTCTCCATCGAGCTTCCTCCATTGCGCGAACGCGGCGACGATGTCGTGCTCCTGGCGGCCACCTTCCTCGAGGATTTCAGCCGCGAGATGCGCAAGCGCTTCGAACGCATTCATCCCGACGCCGAGCGCCTGTTGCGCGCCTACTCCTGGCCGGGCAACGTGCGCGAGCTGCGCAATCTGATCGAGCGCGTCGTGCTGCTCGAGGAAGGTCCCGAGCTGGAAGCGCGCCACCTGCCGGAAGAGATCCGGCGGTGCGGCGCGCCGGGACAGAGCGGCTCGCGGCCCTTCTTGGTGCGCGAGGACGCCGCTTTTCCGGGAGCAAGCGAAGCTCGCGAGGCGAGCAGAGGCTCTCTCGCCTCCGAAGAGGCTTCTGCGCTCCTGGCGCTGCTCGCCGCGGGCCGCCCGCGCGAGAGCGGCCAGCCGCTCTCTTTGCGGGAAGTCGAGGACGCGTACATCGCGCTCGTGCTGGAGCAGTGCGGCGGGAATCGCAGCGAAGCGGCACGGCGGCTGCGCCTCTCACGCCAGGGACTCCTCGACCGGCTGCGCCGCATGGTCGATGCTTCCTCGCCCGAGGACGGCAGCCTGCCCGCGATTCCTTCGGATCCCGATCTCTCCGTCAAACCGTAGACATCGCGTGCGCATTCTTCCGTCGCGCTTGCACGAACATCGCGCGCGTGCGCCGTTGTCTTGCGCAGGCTGCCCGCAAACTTGGCACATGTCAGTTTTCTTGGCATGAAGCGCTAACCTGTTCGCTCGGTTTCCGTTATCCGGCCTTCCTCTCTCGCCGCCGCAAGGCCTGTCCAATTCCTTTGCGAAGCCCCGGTATCCGGCCGAGGATCACGCGCGCCGGTCACTGCGCCGAATCGCCTTCCTGGCAACGAGTTGCCGTTTTTCGCAAGCTCCTTCTCGAAAAGGGCACGGATCCTGTTGGTCTTCACCCAAAGCCCGGAGGTGTGCCTGGTGAAGCAGAAGGTCCTCATAGTCGACGACGAAGCACTTCTCGTGAGGACGCTCTCGCAGGCGTTTCGCGATTCCGGGTACCGCGTGACCGCCTGCGCATCCGCGGAGGAAGCCGAAGCGGTGCTGAAGCGCGATCGAAACTTCGATCTCGTGCTGCTCGACTACCGGCTTCCGGGAAAGACGGGGCTCGATCTTCTCGCAAGCGCAGGTCCGCTGCCTGGAACGCGGGTCGTGCTCATGACGGCGTACGGAACGGCCGAAATCGAAGAGAAGAGCCGGGCGCTGGGTGTCAATCTGTACTTGAAGAAACCGTTCGACCTCGGCTCGCTCCTGAGCCAGGCGTCCAGTTTGTTGGAGAAGGGGGCGGGGAGTTGATTCCCGCCTAGGTTGGTCGCGTAGGCCCTGAACATGGGGGTATGGCAAAATGGCAATGGCGAGAAAGAAGAAGAGGACCACCAAGAAGAAGGCCGCGAAGAAGCGCGTGGCCAAGAAGCGCGTAGCCAAGAGGCGCGTGGCCAAGAAGCGCGTGGCCAAGAAGCGCGTAGCCAAGAGGCGCGTGGCCAAGAAGCGCGTGGCCAAGAAGCGCGTAGCCAAGAGGCGCGTGGCCAAGAGGCGCGTAGCCAAGAAGCGCGTGGCCAAGAAGCGCGTAGCCAAGAAGCGCGTAGCCAAGAAGCGCGTAGCCAAGAAGGTGAAGAAGCGCATCGTCAGGAAGCGCGTCGCCAAGAAGGTCGCGCTTCCCGCCGAGCTACCGATGTTGTAGGTCGCCGGTGGAGCGCTGCGCGAATGCGGTGCATTCGCGCGCGCGCTTCCGCTGCGGGGAGGCTGATCGTTCGCGATCAGCCGGCGGATACCCTCCGGGGGAGTCGCTACGCTGCCCACTCTCCCGGGGGGATCTGGCTTTCCGGGACAAAAAAGGAGTTCCCCGCCGAGAAACGCATCCGAACCTGCGCACCCCAATGATTCGGTGAACCCGCCATTTAGAAGATTGGGTCGCTGGTTCTGATGTTCCCGTTAGTGGCAGGGAACTCCGCTCCGCTCACACGGAAAAATCCTAGCCCGCTTTTCGATGGGCTGTCAAGCCGTCCATGTAGGGAAATCCGCGCGATCCGCAGATTTTTTCTTCCTCGTTGAAACTCGAGCGGAGAATTCGTCTCCTCGGCCAACGATTCCTGCGGCCAATTCGGTCTTCTGGCATATGAATTGCCCAGCCAGCCCGGCCGGAGCGATGCGGCCGGGCGACGCGCTGGCGGCGCTCGGGGCCGGGCGGCCGCGAGAGCGGTCGCTTTCGCAAGTTGCAGGCGTTCCCTACAATGGCGCCCGGGCGAGAGCAGGGTAAGCGGAGAGCACGAGTAGCCTGAGGGCTTCGAAGACGCTCTCTCACAACACCCGAGAAGGAGCGAACAAGGTGCGGATCTTGGTGACGGGTGGGGCGGGATACATCGGCAGCGTGACCGTCGAAATGTTGCTCGCCTCGGGACACGGCGTCGTCGTGCTCGACAACCTGACGCGCGGCCATCGCGAGGCGGTCGCGCGCGAGGCGCGCTTCGTCCAGGGCGATGTGCGCGAAACGGAGTCGGTTGCGGGGCTGCTCGGAGAGGAGCGCATCGACTGCGTCATGCACTTCTGCGCGTCGAGCCTGGTCGGGGAGTCGATGGCGCATCCCGAACGCTACTTCACGAACAATGTCACCGGCATGGTGTCGCTGCTCGATGCGATGACCGCCGCGAATGTTCCGCGGATCATCTTCTCCTCGTCGGCCGCGGTGTACGGCGAGCCCGAACAAGTGCCGATCGAGGAAGAGGCTTCCGTCCGCCCGACCAATCCCTACGGGGAGACCAAGGCGATCGCCGAGCGCCTGCTTTCGTGGATGCGGCAGGTGCACGGCTTGCGCTACGCCACGCTGCGCTACTTCAACGCGGCCGGCGCCTCGCAGGAGCGCGGCGAAGATCACACGCCCGAGACGCACTTGATTCCCCTCGCGCTCGCCGCCGCGGCGGGAGAGTCGCCGCCGCTGCCGGTCTTCGGCCGCGACTATCCGACCCCCGACGGCACGTGCGTGCGCGACTACATCCATGTCCGCGATCTCGCCGCCGCGCACATCCGGGCGCTCGAGCGTCTGGACTCGCTCGAGGAGACGACCTTCAATCTGGGAAACGGCGCCGGCTACTCGGTGCTCGAGGTGATCCGCTCGGTGGAGCGGGTGACCGGACGCCCGGTTCCGGTGGAGGACGCGCCCCGCCGGGCGGGCGATCCCGCGCGGCTGGTCGCCTCTTCCGCGCGCGCCCGCGCGGCGCTCGGCTGGGATCCGCAGCTCGGCGAGCTCGATCGAATCGTGAGCGACGCCTGGCAATGGAAGCTGCGCTTTCCGCGCGGATACGCGAGCTGACCGGCGCGCCATCGGCAAGGACGAGGCATCGACGATCACGCCGAGCATCGGGGATCATGGGCGGCATCGACGATCACGCCCATGCGTCGGCGATCACACGGAAGCATCGACGATCACGAGGATGAGGCAGTGGAGGATCTCTTCGGCTCCGATCCATCGCGCGCTCCGCTGGCCGAGCGCATGCGGCCCCGTTCGCTCGAAGAGGTCGTCGGGCAGGACCATCTCACCGGCCCGCAAGGCATTTTGCGACGCGCGGCGCAGGCGGGCAGCATTCCCTCGATGATCCTCTGGGGCCCCCCGGGCTCCGGAAAGACGACCCTCGCGCGCTTGCTCCAACGGCTTCCCGGCTACCACGGCGAATCCTTCAGCGCGGTCCTCGCGGGGGTGAAGGATGTGCGCCGCGTCGCGGAAGCGGCGGCCGAACGCATGCGCCTGCACGGCCTGCGCACGCTGCTCTTCCTCGACGAAGTCCATCGCTTCAACAAGGCCCAACAGGACGCGCTCCTTCCGCATGTCGAAGCGGGAACGATCGTGCTCGTGGGGGCGACGACCGAGAACCCGTCCTTCGAAGTGATCGGCGCTCTGCTCTCGCGCTGTCATGTCTTCGTCCTGCAGCGCCTCGCGCCCGAACACCTGCGGGTGCTCGCCGAGCGCGCGCTCGCCGACCGCGAACGCGGCTTGGGGGAGAGCGGGCTGGTCCTCGAAGAGGAAGCGCTCACGCGGCTCCTCGCCCTGGCCGACGGAGATGCGCGCCAGTTGCTGAACGCGCTCGAAGCGCTCTCCTCGCTCGCCCCCGTGGACGGCGAAGGCCATCGGAAAGTGACGCTGGCAGAGCTGGGCCGCTTGAAGGGGCGCATCTTCCTCTCGTCCGATCGCGAAGGCGAGGCGCACTACAATCTCATTTCGGCGCTTCACAAGAGCGTGCGAGGCAGCGATCCCGACGCTTCGCTCTATTGGCTCGCGCGGCTGCTCGAAGGGGGAGAGGACCCGCTGTATGTCGCCCGGCGGCTGGTGCGCATGGCCACCGAGGATATCGGTCTCGCGGATCCCGTCGCCCTCATGATCGCGGTGGCGGTGAAGGATGCGGTGCACTTCATCGGCCTTCCCGAAGGCGCGCTCGCGCTGGCCGAAGCGACCGTCTACCTCGCGCTCGCCCCGAAGAGCAACACGATCGACGGCGCCTACGCGCGCGCGCGGGAAGCGGCCGGCGAGCTGGGCGCGCTTCCCGTCCCGCTGCACTTGCGCAACGCTCCGACCGGGCTGATGCGCGATCTGGGTTATGGACGCGAATACCGCTACCCGCACGACTACCCCGGCCGGTGGGTGAAGGAGGACTACTTTCCCGAAGGGCTCGCCGCCAGGCGCTTCTACACTCCCTCGGACGAAGGGCGCGAAGCGAAGCTCTGGAGCCAGCACATCGAGCGCATCCGGCGCGCGCGCGAGGCGCAGTCGGGGGCCAGGCGTGCACAGGGAAGCGAGGTGCAGCAGGGAGACGAGCCAGGCGGCAAGAAGGAGACGCCTTGAAGACGCATGCGACGCGCAGCAATCGCGCGCGAAAGCCGCGCTGCGTCCCCGACGGGATTCGAACCCGTGTTGCCGCCGTGAAAGGGCGGTGTCCTAGGCCGGGCTAGACGACGGGGACTCGCCCATTCGGGCGGATGCGGGAGTGTGGAGGATTCGGGACGGTGGGTCAAGCCGCATCGCGGCCGTGCATCGGGACCTTCGTACCGGCCTCGGTGCCGTCGGGATAGCACGCCCGCCGCCGGCGTCCCGCACTTTGCGAAGCCTGGCGCGCGCCCCTCACAGCCGTTTCGCCCGGGGATGACACCGCTCTTCGCCTGCGCTAGACTCCCCGTTCGCTCGTTTCACCATCGGAATCGCGGAAGGGAACAGGAGGCCGGAGCATGGATTATCAGGAGTTGGAAAAGACCAAGGTCACCGAGTTGCGCGAGATGGCGCACGGCCAGGGCGTCGCCGACGCGGGCAAGTATTCCAAGGAGGACCTCGTTGACCTCCTTGCCGACAAGCTCGGGATCGAGAAGCCGCATCTGGTCATCCAGGGCATCGACAGGCGCAAGGTGAAGAAGCGCCTGCGCGCCCTCGCGAAAGTTCGCGATACTGCGTTGGCCGGGAAGGATCGCGCGGGGCTGAAGGCGGTGCGGCGCAGAATGCACCGTTTGCGCCACAAGATGCGCAAGGCGGCCCTGGTACGCTGAGCCGTCGGCCGCGCGGGAGACTGGGGGCACGGGATCGCGCCCGCGAGGGAAGTTGCGGGCGCGCGCATAGCAGGAGCGTCGCATGATCGCGTGGGTAGCGGGAGACGCGCAAGGGACGGCGGCCGCGCATCGCGAGCTCATGTGGAACATGGGCACCGCCAGCCACTACCTGATGTACGGGCTCATGCTCGTCTCTTTCGCGCTCTTTGCCTGGGGAGCGCGGAGACGGATCCGCGAATGGAAGGCGGGCGCGCCTGACGGAGAACGCTTCGGCCAGTGGGGCAGGCGGATCGCGATCGCGTTCCGGGAAACCTTCCTTCAGCGCCAGACGCGCCGCCGCTTCCTGCCGGGGCTCTTCCATTCGCTCGTCTTCTACAGCTTCATCGTGCTCTTCATCACGACCCTGATCGTGATGGCCGACATGGATTTCGGCATCCACATCTTTCACGGCCCCTTCTATCTCGGTGTCAGCCTGGCGGCCGATCTGGCCGGCGGGCTGCTCCTCGCCGGCCTCGTGATCGCGGCCGTGCGCCGCTACTTCGCGCGGCCCGACTTCCTGCCCGCATCCAAGCCCGCCGACGGCGTGATCCTGCTCATTCTCGCCGGCCTCGCGCTCACCGGCCTCCTCGCTGAAGGCGCGCGGATGCGCTTCCATCCCGACGGAGATCCGTGGCGCGCGTACACGCCGTTGGGCAGCGCGGCGGCCTGGCTCTGGAGCGGGATCGACGATCCGGCGGCCGGGCGCGCGGCGCACTTCGCCACCTGGTGGGTGCACGCCCTCGGCACCTTCGCGATGATCGCGCTCGTTCCGCACACGAAGTTCTTTCACATGCTCGGCATCCCCGCCAATCAGCTCTTCTCGAAGCTCGAGCCGGCGGGCTCGCTGCGCCGCGTCGACATCGAAGCGATCATGACCGCTGACGATGCGCCCGAGGATTTCTCGATCGGGATCGCCGACGCCCGCGCGCTCTCGTGGAAGCAGCGCCTCGACCTGGACGCCTGCGTCGATTGCGGCCGCTGCGATTCGGTGTGCCCCGCGCGCCTGGCGGGAGCGAGCCTGAGCCCGCGCCGGCTGATCGCCGACTTGCGCGACATGCACGCGAGCGCGCCGAGCGGGAAGAAAGCGGAAGGCGGGAACGGCAAGGAGACGCGCGCGCCTCTTCCGATCATCGGAGCTGCGAGCACGGTCTTCGAGAACGGCGATTTCATCTGGCTCTGCCGCACCTGCCACGCCTGCCAGAGCCTCTGTCCCGCGGCGATTGAGCATGTCGATCTCTTCGTCGAGATGCGCCGGTCGGAAGTGATGATGGAAGGCCGCCTGCCGAAGGAAGCGGCCCAGGCGCTGAAGACGATGGAGGCGCAGGGCAATCCCTTCGGCGCGCAGGCGGACCGCATGGATTTCGTCGAGCGGCTTGGGTTGGAAATCATTCCTCCCGGCGGCGAGACGGAGATACTCCTGTGGATCGGCTGCGCGGTCACCTTCGATCCCGAGAAGCAGAAGATCGCGGAAGACCTGGTCGCGATCCTCAAGCACGCGGGGGCCAAGGTCGGCCACCTCGGGCGCGACGAGACCTGCTGCGGCGATCCGGCCCGCGTGCTGGGCGACGAGAACCTCTTCCAGACGGCGGCCAAGCAGACGGTCGCGGCCTTGCAGGCGCGCCGCTTCGCCACGCTGCTCGTCCTCTGCCCGCACGGCGTGAATGTGTTCCGCAACGAATACCCGCAGTTCGGCGGGCGCTTCCCGGTGCGCCATCACAGCGAGCTGCTGGCGGAATGGATCGCGACGGGTCGCTTGAAGCTCGACCATCCGGTGCACGAGAGAATCGTCTTCCACGATCCCTGCTATCTCGGACGCTATCAGGGCATCGTGCGCGAGCCGCGCCGCGCGCTGGCGGCGATTCCCGGAGCGCGCCTGGCCGAGATGAGCGCGCACGGGCGGGAGAGCGATTGCTGCGGCGCTGGCGGCGGGCACTACTGGATGGATCTCGAGGAAGGGACCTCGCGGGTGAACAACCGGCGCTGCGACCAGGCGGCCGCCGCGGGCGCGCAGACCATCGCGGTGGCGTGCCCCTTCTGCGATCAGATGCTGATCGATGGCCTGAAGGCGCGCGATCTGGACGAGAAGATCCGTGTGGCCGACATCGCCACCCTCGTGCGCCAGGGGCTCGGAATCTAGCGCGGCCCGATTGAGGCTGCGCCCGCATCGCGGGCGCGGTGCGCTCGCGAGCGTGTGAGGCTCATCGCCGCCAAGGATCGAAGCGAGAGTGAGGTGGGTGATGTTTGAGGGCTCGTTCGTCGCGCTCGTGACCCCGTTCACCGCCGAAGGCGATCTCAACGAAGCGGCGCTTCGGCGCCTGGTGCGCATGCAGATGGAAGCAGGCACCGACGGGATCGTCCCCTGCGGCACGACGGGCGAGAGCGCCGCGCTGCGCGGATGGGCCGAGCGCGAGCGGATCATCCGGATCGTGGTGGAAGAGGTGCACGGCCGCGCGAAGATCGTGCCGGGAGTGGGAACCAACTCGACCGCCGAGACGATCGAGCATGTCCGCAGGTTGGAGAAGCTCGGCGTCGATGGCGCGCTCGTCATCACGCCGTACTACAACAAGCCCACCCAGGCGGGCCTCGCCGCCCACTTTCGCGCGGTCGCGAAGGCGAGCCCCGTTCCGCTGATCCTCTACAATGTCCCTGGCCGCACGGGCGTGAATCTCCTTCCCGACACCATTGCCGCGCTCGCGGATGAGCCGCGCATCACGGCGGTCAAGGAGGCGAGCGGAAGCCTCGAGCAGGCTTCCTGGATCGCGCGCAGCTGCGGCGAACGAATCACGATCCTGAGCGGCGAGGACGCGATCACCTACCCGCTGCTGTGCGTGGGCGCGGCCGGCGTGATTTCGGTCACGGCGAATGTCGTGCCCGCGGATGTGCGCGCGTTGTGCGACGCGGTGAAGAGGGGCGACCACGCGCGCGCGAGCGAGCTGCACCTGCGCTTGTTGCCGCTTTCCCGCGCGCTCTTCCTCGAGACCAACCCCATGCCGGCCAAGAAAGCCCTCGACCTGCTCGGATACGAGGCGGGCCCGCCGCGCCTTCCGCTCGTGGGCATGCAGGCGTCGCTCGCGGCGCAGTTGCGATCGGTGCTCATCGAGTACGGCCTCTCGCCCGCGCGAGAGGTGTGAGCGCGGGGCAGCGTGGGCGCGGTGCAGGGAGGAAGGCGAGTGCGCGCGCGAGAGAGCGCGTGAAAGCGCGCGCGAAGGAGGAGGCGATGGGAGGAGCGATTCGCGTGGCGATCGCGGGAGCCGCGGGGCGCATGGGCCGCGAGCTGGCGCGCGCGGTGCGCGAAGCCGAAGGCCTCGCGCTGGCCGCGGCGATCGAGCGCGACGAGCACCCGTCGCTCGGCGAAGCCATCGAGGGCGTTCCCCTCACCTCTGACCTTCCTGATGCTCTCGAGCGCTGCGATGTGCTGGTCGATTTCACCGCTCCGCCGGCCACGGTCCGTCTCGCCGATGCGGCGATGAAGGCCAGGGTGGCGTTCCTCTCGGGAACGACCGGCCTTCGAGAAGAGGATCGCGCGGCGCTCGCGCGCGCGGCCAAAGAGATCGCGGTCCTGCATGCCGCGAATCTCTCCATCGGGGTGGCGCTTCTGCGCAAGCTCGCGTCCGAGGCGGCGGCCGCGCTGCCCGCCTTCGACATCGAGATCGTCGAGATGCATCATCGCCACAAGGCGGACGCGCCCAGCGGAACGGCGCTCGAGATCGCGCGCGCGATCGAAGCCGCGCGGCCGGGACTCGAGCGCGTGATGGGCCGCTCGGGAAGAACGGGCGAGCGGCGCAGGAATGAAATCGGCATCCACGCGCTTCGCGGCGGGGAGGTCGTCGGAGAGCATGAAGTCATCTTCGCGGGGGAAGGGGAGCGCGTGATCCTCACGCACCGCGCCGATTCGCGTGCGGTCCTCGCGGCCGGAGCGGTGCGCGCGATCCGCTTCCTCGCCGGGCGATCGCCCGGTCTCTACGGCACGAGCGATCTGCTGCAGGGCTGAACGCGGGTCGAAGCCGGCTGCATCCGGCTTCGACTGGCCGCGACTTCCCGAAATCGAGAAGGCATCACCATCGGGCGCGAAAGCGCCGCCGCCCTACGAAACCGTGCGATCGATCTCGCGCACGATGTCCTTGCCCACGCCCATGCGCTCGAGAAAGGCCCGCCGTTCTTTGGTCATCTTCACGACCCAGGCGCGATACTGCTCCATGCGTCCCGTCTTCTCGTAGAAGCGGATCGGATTCAGGATCTCGGCCGGCACCTTGGCGAGCAGCGCCGCGTTCTGGGGCGCGTCGAGGTCCACGATCTCGTAGCCGAAATCGGGATCGACGCGCCACGCGATGCGTTCGGCGAGCAGCGCCTCGAGCATCGCCGAGGAATGCGCGATCTTCACTTTCAGCGCGCGGCTCTCGTTCACATCGCGCTGATCGCCGCCGATGAAGCCGGTGTTCATGAGCCACAGCTGCAGATGCGGCAGGCGCGCGGCGAGCTCGGCGAAGCGTTGGGCCTGCAGGTGCGGCGCGCGCGGGAAGAAGGGCTGGGTGAACGGCGAGCGCGTCTTGCCGCGCTCCTTGCCCGCGGCCGACGTCTTGGAGGTCTCGCCGAGCATGAAGTAGGCGGCCGCCTGCGACGCCGAGGTGAAGCGCACGACCCCGGGCACGGCCGCGTCCGGGCCCTCGTCGCGATTCAGGATGCCGAGCGAATCGAGTTGCGGAATGGCGTCGAGCGCGGCCGCGTTCTCGATCGCGGACATCGGAATGATCGAACGGCCGTTCTGCGTCCAGAGGACGAAGTCCCAGCCGTCGGCGGGAATCCCGCGCTCGTCCACGACCTCTTCCAGACGCTTGCGCCCTTCGATGTAGGCGGCGACATGGTCGGCGGGCGCGCCGTTGTCGATCAGGGTGGTCTGCCAGCGGGCGACTTCTTCCGGCGAGAGCGCCTCCTTGCGGAAATCGTATTCGCCCTTCTCATCCAGGTAGACATTCTCCACCCAGGCGCCCGGGTGCACCGTGCCGTGGTAGATCACCGGCTCGTGCTTTTCGTCGAGGCCGAAGGTCTTCGCGAAGCAGCCGTTCTCGGTCGGGCTGCACGATCCGTCCGCCCAGATGACGATCATGTCGTCCTGGATCGGCTCGGTGCGATCGCCCTGATGGCTGAAGGTGGTGGTCGTCTTCCCGGTCCCGCTCAGTCCCATGATCGCGGTCGTGATGCGCCGATCGCCGATCGTGACCGCCTTCGCGCCCGCGTGCATCACGAGCCCGCCGAGCTGGTAGCTGTACTCGCAGAGCATGCGCAGCATGCCCTTCTTGCTCTCCCCGAAGTAATCCGAGCCGAGCACGTGGGTCGTCCAGTTCTGCAGATCGACCACGATCGCGACTTGCGCAGGCGATTCGGGAGCGAGACAGCCGGGGGTCATGATCAAGCGAAAATGCGGGCGGAAGGGCTCGCGTTGCTGCTCGGGCATCTCGACCGAGCTGCGCGGGAAGGAGAGAATCTGCTGCATCGCGGCGACGTTCGCGCCTTCGGGAGTGTAGAGCCACTGCACCGGGGGGGCTTGCGGCCCGAGCCCCTGGTAGCCGTCGATCACCACGAGCGCGCCGGTGCTCTCGATGTAGCGGCGTTGAAGCTCGATCAAGCGTTCGGCCTTCTCCGGCGCGATCACCTGGCTGGAATAGAATCCCTGTTCGGTGAGGGGAGCGATCACATAGGTGCTCGGGGCCATGCGCGCCTTCAAGCGGGTGATACGATCGAGGTTGCCGTAGCGCGAGCGGAAGATGTGCGGCACCTGGCGGGCGCAGAAATCGCGCAACTCCTCCTGGCTCGGGTTGCGCAGGACCTTCACATCGTAAGGAATGCGGGCGTCGTGACGAAACGCCCCTGCCGCGTGCTCCATGTTCCGCTTCCTCCCGCCGGCGTCGATCTTCCAGGGCCGGCATTGCACATTGGCCGTCCGCTCGCCGCTCGCAGGCCCGATTCCCGCCGTTTGCGAGGCGCGCCCGGCGCAAGCAAGCGAAAGAGTATACCTGCCCGATGAGGGTCATGTCGACCGAAACCGCCCCGCTCACACCGGGCCCAACGCACCAAGATCGGCGGACCTTCCGGGGCCTCCGTTGTGGCACGCGCGTCCGTCGGGAGCGGCCGGGCATTCGCAGCGCTTCCGGACGGATGCCCCGTTGGTCGCGACCGTCGCAACCGATGGAGAGGGGCGCCGCCGGAACATGTGGATCGCCGTCGCCACCCCCGGCAGCCGGATCCGGAAGGGGGCGCAGGAACGGGCAGAAATGGTCGGAGCCGCGAAGCCTGGAGGAGGCTTTCGGCGGTTCTTTGGATCCGCCCCGTGCGGTATAATCATACAGCTTCCCGGGAAAGAGGAATTCGGAACGTCCACCTTCCCCGATCGGGATGTACGGCACGAGGCCTGGACCGTGAGGCTTCAGATGATCGGCAAGGCTCCCCGCTCAAGCCACACCCTGTGCTTTCAGGAGGTCTAGCCATGATGCGCCCCGTTTTTCTGTCGCGGGATTCACATTGCGCGAACCACCTCGGCCGCACACTCGCGGCCGGTTTGACGTGCGTCGTGGTGGGACTCGTTGGCAGCCCAGTTGTCGAAGCGGTGACCCCCACCCCCGACTGGTCGGTCACCGGCAGCGAAAACCTGGGCACCGCGGTCTGCACCGCGGGCGATGTCAACGGCGACGGCTACAGCGACATCCTCGTCGGCAATCACTTGTACATGTCCGGCCTTCAACGGTTCGGCCGCGTTGATCTCTTCCTCGGTTCGGCCGCCGGCCCAGCGACCACACCCGATTGGTCCTACGAAGTCTCGGGCTCGACGTACTTCGGCTACTCGGTCTCGACCGCGGGGGATGTCAATGGCGACGGTTACGATGATGTGATCATCGGCGCGCCCCACTACTCGGGAAGCTTCACGCAGGGAGGCCGGGCCTACGTATTCCATGGGTCCGCGCACGGATTGCCCTCGAATCCGAACTGGACCTTCACGGGCGACCAGGACACGGCCTGGTGCGGCATGTGCGTCGCGACCGCGGGCGATGTCAACGGCGACGGCTACGATGACGTCCTTGTCACCTCGCCTCAGGAAGCCGGCACCTACGAGCTCGAGGGACGCGTCGATCTCTTCTACGGCTCCGCGAGCGGTCTCGCGATTCATCCGAACTGGAGTCGCAATTCCTTGACCATCGGCTACTTCCTGGTTAGCGCCGCGGGTGCCGGTGATATCAACGGTGACGGCTATGATGACATCGTGGCTGGGATGCCCGGCGCGGAGAACTACATCGGCTACACCGGCAAGGTGAGGTGCTGGTACGGCTCCGCGACCGGCCCAAGCCCGTTCTATACCGACATCAGCGGCCCGGCGGTGCTCAGCCGCTTCGGCACGTCGGTCTCGGTCGTCGGCGATGTCAACGGCGACGGCTATGCCGATGTGCTGGTCGGAGCGCCCGGCTACTTGAACGATGTCGGCCAAGTGCTCCTCTACTTGGGACAAGCGGGCGGCATCTCGACCACGCCGAACTGGACTCGCAATGGCATCGAGGCCGGCTCCCGGCGCGGCGAGTCGGTGTTCGCGGCGGGAGACTACAACGGCGACGGGAATGCCGATGTCATCGTCGGCACACCGGGCTACGACGCCGTCACGGCCGACGAAGGCACGGTCGAGCTGCATGCCGGGACGCTCATCGGCATCGATGCCCTCCAGGTCCCGCTGCGCTGGTACGAGGGAGAAGAGCGCGACTCGCGCATCGGTTGTTCGGTCGCGACCGCGGGCGATGTCAATGGCGACGGGTTCGGCGACATCCTCATCGGATCCGAAGGGATGGCATGCCTCTACTACGGCGGCATTCACTATCCAGGCCAAGTCGACGTCACGCTCGGAGGCACGGTGGCTGAGGAGCGCTACGGCTGGTCGGTCGCTTTTGCCGGCGATGTGAACGCCGACGGCTACAGCGATCTGCTCGCCGGGGGGCACACTTACTCACACGGCGAGACCTACGAAGGGATCGCGCAACTCTGGCTCGGAGCCGGGACGCAATTGATCGGGGCCACGGCGGACTGGCAATTCGAACCCGACCAGGCCAATGCGAATGCGGGTTGGGAAGTGGCTGGCGCCGGAGATGTCAACGGCGACGGGTACGATGACGCGCTCATCGGTGCGATCAACTACAGCTCGACTCTCCCGCCCGTCGACTATGTGGGCCGGGCCTACCTTTTCTACGGCGATCCGGCGGATGGCCTGAACAGCGTGCCTTGGACATACACAGGATCCTATACGGATGAAGGTCTGGGCGTTTCACTCGCTTCCGCCGGCGATGTGAACGCGGACGGTTATGCGGACTTCCTTGTCGGCGCGCCCGGCTACCGCGCGCTGGGAAGCCCGGTCGGGCGTGCCATGCTCTTCCTGGGATCGCCCACGGGTCCCGCGAGCACGCCTGATTGGCAGGTCATCGGCACTGCCGCGGGGATGTCCTTCGGAGGCGCCGTCTCGTCCGCCGGCGATCTTAACGGAGACGGCTACAGCGATGTCGTGATCGGCGCGCCCTACTACGCCAACGGCGATGCCTTCGAGGGGGCGATCTACGTTTGGTACGGTGGGGAGGACGCGCTCGGTCCGGGCGGCACGGCAGCCACGGCCGACTGGATGGTCGAGAGCAATGCGCCCAACGCCGAGCTCGGCGGCGCCCTTGCCTATGCCGGCGATCTCCAAGGGGATGGGTACGGCGATTTCGTCGCCGGGCTGCCCGGATACGCGAGCAACCGCGGGCGCATCAGCGTCTACCGCGGATCGCCCACCGGACCCACATTCGTCTGCTCCAAGGATGGCCCGAGCGGGCAAGCCTCGCGGTTCGGCGCCGCGCTCAGTGGCGGCGGAGACATCGGCAGCGACGGCCTCAGCGACTACATCGTCGGCGCCGAATACTACGAGGACGACTACTACAATGAAGGCCTGGCCCGCCTGTACGAGGGTAGCACCGTTGCGTCCTGCGGAGTCCAGTCCGCCTGGATCGCCACGGGGGGGCAAACGGGCGCGCAATTGGGGCGCTCCGTGGCGGTCGGCGGAGATCTCAACGGTGACGGCTTCGGCGAGATGGCCGTCGGCGTGCCCCAGATCGGCGCGTTCGCTCCCAATATCGGTGCCGTGTTCGTCTACCGCGGCAACAAGGGAGGCTTCCAGCCCGGGGCCGGAATGGACCGCGCGCCGCGACAGCTCTGCTCCGACGGCACGACGCCGGTCGCGCTGCTGGGCAAGACCGACAGTGACGATGGGTTCATCATCCGCGTCCACGGACGCACGCCGGTCGGGCGTGGCAGTGTCTGCCTGCAAACAGAAGTGGAGCGGTACGGTGTCGCCTTCAGCGGCACAGGGCTGCAGCCGGTCGCGGCTCCGCGGCTGAGCGACACGGGAGCTCCGGCGGCCGGCACGGGCAGCATGGTGCTCCTCGACGAGCCGGCGCCGGTGGATGCGATCGGGCCTTATCACTGGCGCGTGCGAATCGCGTCGCGGCATCCCTTCTTCCCGCGCACACCTTGGCTCTATCTGCCCGGCAATGGCGGCAGCGAGATCGACCTGCGCGTGGGAATTGCGGGTTCATCCGTCGATGGAAACGACGGCCGTGAGAGCGGGCGCGATGCCTGGAATCGCATCCTGCTCGCGTCCCCCTACCCGAACCCGGCCCACCTGGGGATCCGGATCGACTACGCCCTCGCGCAAGCAGGCACGGTCACGCTCGACATCGTGGATCCTGCTGGCAGGCGGGTCGCGCGGCTCGCCGAAGGCAGGATGACGGCGGGCGCGTACACGGTCCACTGGAATGGCAGCGACACGAACGGCAACAGCGCTCCGGCCGGCGTGTACTTCGCCAGACTCGCTTGCGATGGCGCGACGCGCAGCGAACGGATCCTTGTCGTGAAGTGAATGCCTTGTGGGCCGAAGATTCGAGAGGCTGGCATGTTCCGGCCTCCCGTTTCCAGAACGAGATCCCTCTGGAACGCGAGAAGATGAATGGCCGCCAGGCATCCCACCCGCTTCGCCGGAAGCGGATAGTCATGGGGCCTCATCGAAGCAGCACGACCGAGCGCGTCTCGCTCGCGTTTCCCAGACGGGCCTGCAGGAAATAGGTGCCGGCCGCGACCGGCCGTCCCTGCTCGTCCCGGCCGTCCCAATGAAGCGTCGTCCGTCCCGCGGGCTGCGTGCCCAGATCGAGACGGCGCACGCACCGCCCGTCGGCCGAAAGCACGCGCACGGCCACCGCGGCCGGCTGTGGAAGGTCGAGGAGCAAAGTCGCTTCTGCGCGCGAGGGATTCGCGGCCAGGCGCATCCCCGCTTCGCGCGATTCCTCGGAAGGATGGCTCTCGACCACGGGAACGGGCGTCGCCGTCAGGATCTCGATGTCGTCGATCAGCGCTTCGACCAGGGAATCGTCCAGCGAATCGGCCACCACGAAACGCAGTCGCACGGTGGAAGTGAGCGGCAGGGATTCGTGCAGGGGAATCTCGATCCTGCGCCACTGCTCGGCCCCCTCGGTCGTCCGAAAGACCGGCACCCAGGTGGTTCCGTCATCCGGGCTGGCGAGCGCGAGGAAGGGATCTTCGCCGGGCGCGCTTCCGAGGTGATTGCTGAACCAGAGCTGGAAGCGGAGCACCGCGTCGTCCAACCCGAGTAAGTCATAGGAAGGCGATTCCAGCGCCACCGCGCCTCCGTCGACATCGTTCGCTTGCCCGCCCATGCCGGCGGCGAGGCCCGTCGCGTAGCAACGCTCGCCCCCGAGCGTGTGGTCCCCGAAGGGTTGGACGACCCTCGCGTGCTGATTGAACGATGATTGCGGGCATCCCCATTCCCAGGCGCCGGTCGCGCCCGCATCGAGTGCGATCACGCTCCAGCCCGAAGGCGCCTCGAGACTGTCGCGAACCGCATAGCGGCGCACGACGACTTCGTACGGCGAGTACGCGCCTTCCGCGGGAAGAGTGGCGACTGCGCCCCGCCGGTCGCGCGCCTCCACCCAGTAGCGCAAGCGCGTGCCGCATTCGAACGCTCCGAGGTCGAGAAGAAACGAGCTTTGATAATCGTTGCCCGCGATCCGGGCGGGATACTGCGGGCGAGGGCCGTAGCCATCGTCCACCCAGAAGACGACGGCGTCCCCGTCGAGGGGCGCTTGCGCGCAGGCGACGCTCGCCCGCAGCGTGAGCGGGTGCAGCGCGGTCGTGTCGGCGAGCGGTTGGTGGGAAATCAGGACCGGCCGCCCGGCTTCGATGCAGACCCGATGCGCGTGCGCTCCCAGACGGCACGAACCGTAGCGCACCCAAGCGTAGCCTTGCTCGCCCCAGCGCGGCCCCCAGCTGTTCTTGATGAGCCACGCCTCCTGGCGATCATCCCAGCCGGCGAGCAGCACGGCGTGATTGATCGGATCGTCGCCGGTGTGCTCGTACACGCCCGCGCGGTAGTGGCGCAGGTCGGGGTAGGCGTGCATCGTCACGGCGAGCGGGCCCGAGAGCAGCATGCGTTTCAGCGTTGACGCATCCGACGAGACCGCGGACCAGTCGATCACCTTGGCGAGAGCGTTCGAGACGACGCGCGTGCAGGGCAGATCGTCGCGCGCCTGATAGGCCAGCGTCTCTTCGCCCGGCGCGCCCGCTTTCCACAGGGAATAGGCGGCGGTCATCCAGCCGCCGTCGCAGCCGTAGCCTTCCTCGTTGCAGTCGATGGCGTGCTGCTCGGCGAGGTCGATGTCGCGCCCGTCGTAGACCCGCGCCATCCCCTCGATCGCGGCGGCCGCGGCGAAGGCCCAGCAACTGCCGCATTCGCCCTGCGCGCGAACGGGGGAGAGGCCTTCCTGTTCGCGCCAATCCCACTTCGCGGGCAGCCCGTCACCGTCCGCGGCGCTCGCGCCATGAGCAAGAGGCGCGGGCAAACCCGCCCCCGAATCGCCGGAGAGGGGCTCGGATTCCTCGAACGGCGGCCGGGCCCCGAGAAGGCGCGCGAATTGCTCGGGCGTGAGGTTCGATACTTCGGTGAAACCCGCCTGCCACGCGTAGCCCTTCTGCTCAATCTCCCATCGCAAGCTCTCGATTTCCTCCCGCGCGGCGGAAGTCGCTTCCAGAGGGATGGCGGTGTCGAAGGGCCGGATGCCGATCGGGAGCCGGCGGTCGCGCAGAGGGATCGCGATCAGAAAGAGAAGGAGGAGGGCAAGGAGCAGCGGTCCCCACACACTTGCCCCGGGCGAGGGCGCCCGGTTTTCCCGCGGTCCTTTCCCCACGCGCTTCTCCTTCATTGGGCGCGCGGGAGGCGTCCCATCGCGCGCTTTCTATGGAGAATCGTGTATGGGAAGGAAGATCTGAAGGGCCCCAGGCGTTTCGACGGCCGGGCGCCGTCCAGGCGTCATGAAGTCATCAGACATGCAGGCGCGGCGAGGGGCGGGGCGAGGGAAGATGGACGGGCTCAGCCATTCGCGCTTCCGTCCACCGCCGCGGGCGCGCGGCCGCTCAGCCCCGCATCCGGCCGCGGCGCCCGGCCGCTCAGCCTCGCGTGCGATGACGGGCGTGATAGTCCTGATGGTATTCCTCGGCGGGGTAGAAGCGCATCGCCCGCTCGAGGCGAGTGCGGACGGGACGCTTCCCGGAGGAGTCCGACGACCGGCGGGCCAGTGCCGCCTGCGCCTCCCGGGCCTGTTCGTCGTCGGCGGGGAAGATCGCCGAACGATACTGCCCGGCTTCATCCGTCCCGTGCCCGGCAGAGGTCGCATCGTGCATGGCGAAGAAGGCGTCGAGCAGCCGCGCATACGAAATGCGCGCGGGGTCGAAACGCACCTCGACCGTCTCCGCGTGACCGGTCCCACCCGCGCACACTTCCCGGTAGCTCGGATTCTCCGCGTGCCCGCCCATGTACCCGGAGACCACATCCATCACGCCCGGAATGCGCGCGAACGAATCTTCGACTCCCCAGAAGCAGCCGGCGGCGAAGTAAGCCGTCTGGACCGCGACGGGCCGCGACTCGGGAGGAAGGGGAGCCCCTTTCGGGTAGAAGACGAGAGCGGCGGAATTGAGGCAATAGCGGCGCCCGGTGGGCGGCGGCCCATCGTCGAAGACGTGGCCGAGGTGCGCGCCGGCTCGCGCTTCGAGGATCTCCGTGCGCACCATTCCGTGACTGCTGTCCACCCGCTCGACGACATGGGCCGGATCGATCGGCTCGAAGAAGCTCGCCCAACCGCTCTGCGAGTGGAACTTGGCGCTCGAGCGAAAGAGAGGGAGCCCGGTCACGACGGAAGCGTAGATCCCCGGCTCCGAGGCGTCCGTGTACAGCCCGCAGAAGGGCGCCTCCGTGGCGGCATGGAAGGCGATCCGGTCCTGCTCGGGAGTCAGTCGGGCGCGCGCCTTCTCCACCTGCTCCCGGGACAAGGGCGTGATGTCGTAGCCGGAAGCGGAGTAGACCGGTCCGGAAAACGCCCGGGGCGCGCCGGACCCGCCGGCTTCGGTATCGGCGCATGTCATGGGTTCCTCCTCCGCCAGAGATGCGCAGGCGGCCGCGCTCGTGACGGGTGTCCGGGGCGCACCCGCGCTGGAGGGCCCGGCTCCGCGATCGGCGATGAGCGCGAAGAGGACGATCGCGCATGCGAACGGGAGCGCCGCCAGGAGGGCGTTTCGCCCTCTTCTTGGCAGGAAGCCGCGACCTTCCTTCTCCTGCACGGCGTCCGATTTCATGGTTCCTCCGGCGCTGGATCGCGCCAGGCCGCGCGCCAGCAGACCTTGGACCCTGGAGCCGAAGCCCGGTTCCCCTCACGAGGGGGCCAAGCGATCCGAGCGCTTGAGCCGGGCTCAAGCCTTATGCGTCGTGCGCCTCAGCGGGCAATGGAGTTCACGGACGGTGGAGATCCATTCCCGGGGGACGTGCGCCCGGTCTTGAGAACGGCCGGGCGGATCTCTATACTGCCTCCGCCTTCAAGTCGATGCAGCGCCCCCCGCTCGACGGGCCAGACGGACGGGGGGGCCATCGCGGCCGGCCGGAGCCGGACGGCTGCGGTATCCCGCATCGTGCCCGCTGGGCCGGCGACCCGGCGGGCGCAAGCCTTGCGGGTGACTATCGAGGCAACGCAGGCGACGTAGAGCCCGGGCATTGGACGGCTTCATTTTCCGATTCTCAAGGAGGAGTGGGATGATCGATTTCGAGCTTTCCGAAGAACAGCGGATGATCCAGGAGCTGGCTCGCGACTTCGCGACCAATGAGATCGCGCCCAAGGCGGCTCATCACGACGAGACGGGGGAGTTTCCGCGGGCCATCTGCGAGAAGGCCTTCGAAGTCGGGCTCTTGAATCCCGGGCTTCCCGAAGCGTACGGCGGTGCGGGGATGGACTGCGTCGCCGAATGCCTGATCGCCGAAGAGCTCGCCGCGGCGTGCAGCGGAATCAGCACCGCCATGATGGTCAACACGCTCGCGACCGCCCCGATTCTCACGGGAGGGAGCGAGGAGCAGAAGAAGAAGTGGCTCACGCCCATGACGGAGAAGCTCACCTTCGCCGCCTATGCGGTTACCGAGCCGAGCGCGGGCAGCGACGTGCAGGGCATCAAGACCGTGGCCGTCAAGAAGGACGGCCGCTACGTCATCAATGGCAGCAAGATGTGGATCAGCGGGGCGGGCGTGGCCGACTGGTTCTTCGTGCTCGCCTATACCAACAAGGAAGCGGGCATCCGGGGCATGAGCGCCTTCATCGTGCCCGCGAACACGCCCGGCGTGACGATCGGCAAGAAAGAGAACAACATGGGGCAGCGCGCCTCCGACACGCGCGCGATCACCTTCGAAGACGTCGCCGTTCCCGAAGAGAACCTCGTCGGCGCCGAGGGCAAGGGCTGGCTGCTCGCGATGGCCGCCTTCGATCACACCCGGCCGCCGGTGGCCTCGGGCGCCGTCGGGGTGGGACGCGCAGCCATGGAGCACGCGATCCGCTACGCGAAGGAGCGCCACGCCTTCGGAGTGGCAATCCAGCGCCACCAGGCGATCGCTTTCATGATCGCCGACATGGCCAAGGATCTCGATGCCGCGCGTCTTCTGGTTTGGAGAGCCGCCCATATGTACGACCAGGGGAAGAAGAATTCCTACGAAGCGGCCTGCGCGAAGTGCTTCGCGGCCGACACCGCCATGCGGGTCTGCGTCGATGCGGTGCAGGTGTTCGGCGGCTACGGGTTCAACAAGGAGTATCCCGTCGAGAAGCTGATGCGCGACGCGAAGATCTTCCAGATCTACGAAGGCACCAGCCAGATCCAGCGGCTGATCATCTCGAAGGGCGCGATCTCTGCGGTGAAATAGGCCCGGTGCGCGCGGGGCGAGGTGGGCGCCGATCGCCTCGCCCCGGAACGGAAATGGGCATGCGCTGCGGCCGGTGGAAGAGTTCCCGGCCTGCACGCATGCCCATCAGTTCGTAACGCCCGTCATGCTGGAAGGCGCGCTCACTGCACCGCCGCGGACGATGCGCGCAGCTTGCGGACTTCCTGCGCGAAACGACGCCGCTTGCGATCGTAGAAGCTCGCGCGCTCTTCGCCTTCCTTGCGGCGATAGCCTTCGACCAGCCGCTCGCACTTGCGCAGGATTTCCTCGGCGACGAGCAGGCGTTGATCGGCATTCAGATGGCCGCTCTGGAACGACTTCTCCAACGCGTAGACGCGATAGCGTTCGGCCTTCCAGCCGCGTGAGGGATTCTCGGCGCGCATCATTCGCTTCAGCACCTCCGTTTCCCCGTCGACAAACGAGACCTGATTTCGTGCGGTGAGCCGGAGGAGGATGTCGTAGTCCTCGCACGAAGGCAGGTTCTCGTCGAAGCCGCCGCATTCGGTGAAGCAGGAGCGATGCGCCAACATGCTGGAGATCGCGAAGGGCGCGGCGGTGATGGCCTGCTCGAAGATCCCTCCCGACGATTCCGGCGTCGTCTTGGAGCGGCGCGCGCGGCCCTTCTCCTTGGTGCTGCGCTCGCCCACGTGGCACATCTTGACCGTCGGATGCGCGCGGCAATGCCCGACGAGCGTCTCCAGGTGAACCGGGTCCCAGATGTACTCCGGCTCCAGAAAGGCGAGGTATTCGCCGCGCGCCTGTTTGAGCCCGCGGTTGCGAGCGGCGCTCAAGCCGCGGTTCAGGAGAAAGTGGTATTGGACGCGGATGTCTTCGTGGGTGAAGACATGGCTAAAGGGCTGGAGGGCGCCCGCACTCATCATCCCGCTGAGGATCCGGATGGCCCTCGGTTCCGCGCCGAGCCGGCTGAAGAGCGCAAGCGGAGTGCCGTCGCACGATCCGTCGTCGGCGATGACGAGCTCGAAATCCCGAAAGGTTTGGGCGAGAACCGATTCGACTGCTTCGATCGCGAGTTCACGCCGGTTGCAGAGAGACACCAAGACGGATACAGTCACCATTCCTTCCCTCCCTCCCTGAAGGGTTGGGTCACGAGCGCCGAGAGGAATTTCGTGTGGAAAACTCCGAGAACCCGGTCGCCCTTCTCGAGTGAAGCACGAAGCGCTTGGGTCCCCTGGCTGCAATGCGTACGAGAAATCCCGGCAACTGTTGGAACCAATCGCGGGCATCGTAGTCCAAGCGCGCGCGGAATGTCAAGAAAAACCCGCTCTGGATGCGGGTTTTAGTTTCTTGACATCGATCCCTCGGCAAAACGGCCCGAGAGCATGCGAACGGTACGCATCTTGCAAGTCGGACGACGGGCGAATCGACCGCGCGAATCCCGTGCGCGGGTCTTCCTCGCGAGCGAGATCTGCAAAGCGAGCGAGATCCGCAAAGGGCCGGCCGTGCGCGCACCTGCGCCGAGGTATCGCGAGTGCGCTCCATCACGAGGCGGCAAGACGAATCTCGATCGCGAGCCGCGGGGCGCGAATGCCTCGATGGCCGGGCCCGACGCTCGGCCGATGGCGCGCGACAAAATGAGAAGCGCGCGGGGCAAACCGCGCGCTTCCTAGTCGACGATCTCCGCTTGCCTAACGATGCCGGGACGAAGAAGGCCCGCTGCTCGAGCTCGATCCCCGGCTCGACCCGGAAGCGCTCTTCGAGGAACTGCTCGAAGACGAAGAGGAGGAGCGGGAAGAGGACGAGCGCGATGAGGACCGGCTTCCCGAGGAACTCGAACGGTCCGAGGAGCGCGAACGAGAGGAGGATCGCATCGAGGAGCTCGAGCGGTCCGAGGAGCTCGAGCGGGAGCGGTCGCTCGACCGGTATTCGGGAGTGGAGCGGCCGCGGTCGTCCGTGGAGCGCCCCGGGTTCACGCTGCGGCTGCTTCTCTGGCGCGTCTGCGCCTCCCGCTGGGGAGCGGACTGGCTCCGCGAGCGGCTCTGGCCCATCTCCGAGCGCGGTTCCCCTCGCGCGCTGCGGGAGCGGCTTCGATCCAGGGTGCTTCCCCGGGTCTCGCTGTCGGAGGAGCGGTCGCGATAGCTCGGCCGCACCGCGCGCTCGCTCGCGCGCCCGCGCGCGTCGTCGCCGGCCCGCATGCGCACGGCGTCGCTTGCCCGAATCCGCGTGGTTTCCCGGTCGGTGAGCCGGGCGCGCTCCACGGCCGCGCTGGAGATGCGAGTGCGCGGGGCGGAGAGCCCGGCGTGCGACAGCGTGCCGCGCTCCCGGTCGGCGCGTTCGCGAAGCGCCTGGCGGTCGATGTCATGCCAGCTGCGTCCGTCTCGCGCGCGCGTGTGCGAAGGCCCGAAGTGATGGTCCCAGCCGTGATGATGGTCCCAGTAGTAGTAGCTCGGTCCCCACGGGTCCCACCAGTCCCAGGTCCAGTGGCCGGCGAAGTAGAAGCCGCTGCACGACCACCAGAAGGGGGAGTAGTAGATGTATGAATAGGGCGTGGGATACCAGTAGTAGGCGAAGGGATCGTAGTAGTGATAGCTGAAGACGGTCGTGTAGCCGTACGGATCGAGAAAGTCGTCGTACGCGTCGTAGTCATCCGCTCCGTAGACATCGGCCCACTCGGGATCCACATCGTAGGAGTAGCCGGGATCGCCCGCCTCGTTCTCGGTTTCGAGCAGTTGTTCGATCAGCCAATCGCTCGCGCCCGCCTCTTTCAGGTCGATGATGTCGTCCACCGAGAGGACGAAGATCGTTCCTTCCTGATGAACCACATCCATGATGGTCGTCTCGCTCACGCCGGCGAGCTTGAGACGAATGATATCGTTCAAATCCAACGCGCCGGCCGCTCCGCTGAAGACGAAGATCAGGAGGGTCAGGAGAGCCAGCGCCGCCGCTCGTCGAATGGTTGCCATGTCTCACCCCACCTTTCCCCCGTGAAAGGGACTCACTCTCGACCGCTTGTCGCTCCATTGCGCGGGGCTCGCCGCAGGGGGCGCAGCCCGGAACTGGATACGCGGCCGGACGAACACCACATACTATACTATTCTCGGCCCGGGAATGCAGTTCCGTGATCGTGGGCTCCCAACTCCCTTCCGGCCTCAGAGAAATGGGCGCCGCTTCACCGTCCTGGCGGCGACAGCTTGCGCCAGCGATCGGTGTTGATCTCGTAGAGCCAGATGTCGCCCGAGCGAGTCACCAGGAAGCCAAAGCTTTGCATCTGGACGATCTCCTGGCTGTCGACGGGAAGCGGAAGGACGTGCGTCTCGCGCCCCTCTTCCTGAAAGGCCTCGTCGATCGTCAGCCAGGCGTCGGTATCGGGGCGGTAGACCCACAGCATGCCGTCGCGCGTGAGCACGCTTCCCACGCCGAAGGCGAGTTGCACTTGCCTGCCTTGGGGCCCGCTTCCTCCGCCCTGCTCCGCCGCCAGAGCCACTGCCGGGCCGGAAAACGCGCCGCCGTTGCCCGGCTCGCCGAACCAGAAGCCGGCGATGAGAGCCACGACCGCCAGGAGAGCGACCGCGCCACCCGCCGCCATCCACAGAACTCTCGCACGCCTCATCATCCCTCCTCGCGCCCTGAATGCGGCGCCCGGTTTCCACGTTCATGTTCCCGACTCTTCTTATCCGGCCTCGGTCAGCGGATCAAGAGAAGGGATCGCGAAGCCGTCCTCTTTCCCTGCTGAAGAACGGCGTAATAACACCCCGATTCCACGCGCGTGCCGTCGTCGCGCAGTCCATTCCACACCCATTCGATGGTCTTTGCTCCCGAGGCGTCTCCCCAAGCGAGGCGGCGCAGCAGGCGGCCGGTGACATCCACCACATCCAGCCGCCATGGCCCGCTTCCGGGCAGGCGGAAGGAGAGGCGGCTCATCTCGGAGAAGGGATTCGGGACGGGAGCGGCCAGGAAGAGCCCGTCCGCGGGGCCTCCCGGCACGCGTCGAACACGAATGGAAACCTGGCCGAGCGGATGCTCCGGGTCGCTCGAGCGAACGAGAATCTGCGCGCTTCCGAAGTCCGGAGGATCGGCAGGGTAGGTGACGACCAGCGGAAAAGGCGATCCGGGCCGAGCGATTCCCGTGGCGTCGGAGAGACGCAGCCAGGGCGCCGCAGCGTCCGGGCAACGATCGCCCAGGTCGCCCGCCGCGCCGCCCGGCGCGAATCCTTGCTCCCCGCGTGGAGAGCCGCCTTCGGTGAGGGCCCCGCTTGCCTCCGGTGCGACCACGATCTCGCAATCGAGCGAATCCCCTTCGGTGAAGTCACCGACGCCCGCGTCGTCGAGCCACGCGAGCGGGCAGGCGACCTCGAGCGAGTCGAGTCCCGGGTGGACCGAGAGAGTGTTGAGCGCGGCGAGGTACTTGCCCGCGCCATCGAGCAGGTAGCCGAGGGCGAGCCCCTGGGTCGCCTCGTTGATCGCTTTTCCGAGGACGATCATCCGATCGGCGCCCACGGCCGCTCCCGGACTTCCCGTCGCCCGCGAGCGGTCGGTGTCCAGAAGAAAGCAGATCGTGAAGGCGGTTCGCGGATCGGGCAGCGGACGATGGAAGCCGAGGCGGAACACGAGACGATGGGAGACGATCCGGTATTCGCACGAACGGATGTCGGGGTCGGGGGCGTCCTCTCCGTCTTCAGCCACCTCGAGGAATCCCCATCCGGAATGCCCGGTGAGGGAGATCGCGATCGACTGGTCGCCCCAGCTCTCGCTCGCTTCGGCAGCCGCGAACTCCAGCGCGAGCGATCCCGTTCCCTCGTTCACGAAGAGCAGCGTGTCTTCCGCCGTGCCCGAATCGGGAAGAACGCGGTCGACCGGCAGAGGAAGGGACAAGCGCGGCAGCGCGGCGATTCCCAGCGTTCCGGGGGCGCGCGGGCTCTCGCCCGCGGGATATTCCGCGGCGACGCTGTAGTAGTACTCGAGCCCTTCCACGCAAGTCTCGTCGATCCATTCCGTTTGTGAAACCGGCTCTCTCGTCAGCGAGATTTCGGCCGCGCCGGGCGCCTGCGCGCGATACAAGCGGTATCCCAGCGGCGCTTCCTCACCATGAGGCGCGAGCCATTGGAGCGTCACCGCGTGGGCCGTCGCATTCGTGACCCGCACCTGTTGCGGAGGAGCGAGCGCCGGCGCGGCGGCGATGCGGAGGTCGTCGATCGCTTCGTCGAAGGCCGTCGCCAGCGGGGTCGCGAAGCGGATTTCGACGACCGTGCCTGCGAACGCGTCGAGGGAAACGGCCCGCCGCTGCCATGAAGCGCCGCCGTCGGCGGCCATCTCCGCTTCCAATGGAACGGCATCGTGCCGATCGAGAAGACGCCAGCCGCTCTGCCCGGCTTCCCGCGCGTACACCTGCGTGGGACATTCCGGGCCGCCCGCGCGCGCCCAATCGAGACGAGCGCGTTCCCATCCGCGCAAGTCGAGCGGGGAGGTGAGCAGGGTCGCGCTGTCGCCTTCGACGCCCGCCTCGGCCGCGCGCGCCACCAGGGCGTGGTTGCCGGAAGGAGCGGGGAAGAAGGGATCGTCTCCGCCGATCGCGCGCGCTTCCCACCCGGCGAGCGAGAGTTCGAGCGGCGCTTCCTCGAAGTCCCACGCCCGGCCGTCCACGACCCTCGCTTCGAAGAAAGCACCTTCAGCCGGGAGAAACGCGGGATTGTTGGCGGGGGCGGCATCGACAGCACGCAGGCGGTAGCGCACGCGATCGCCGGGCAGGAAGGGCCCGAGCGAGAGGCGCGTCTGGCGCCAGATCGAGCCCTCCGCTTTCGGCATCAGCGTCCAGGTGGCCTCGCGCACGACCGAGCCCCCGCGCACGAGCGCGGCGTCGGCGAGCACGGAGGGCAAGCTCTTCCGATTGTCGCTCGCGCGCGCCAGCAGCCAGATGCCTTCCTGGCCGGCCGTCACGAGATCGATGGAAGCGTGTTGAAGGAGAGGTGCAAGCGTGTCGGGACCGGCGCGGAGCGAGAGGCATTCCGAAGGGGCGGCCGCGGGCAAGGAAGCCTCGTGGCCGAGTGCGTCGCGAGCGGTGAAGAAGTACTCGATGCGCTCCCCGGGCTGAACCGCGGGAAGAACGCCGGAAAAGCGCGCCGCGCGATCGCGATTCGTCCTCGTGAGGGATTGGCGCACGAAGGAACCGCCCTCGATGCGCGCGTGCACCCAGGCCGCTTCCGCCGGGCACAGGCCCGACACCTCGAGATGCACCGAATCGGGACGGGCGGGATCAAGGCGATCGGGCAGGGGATCGAACGCGAGCAGCGGAGAGAAATCGCCGATGCCGTGGCGCTCGAAGGCGTTCGCGATAGCATCGAAGTGAGGCGTGCCGTTTTGCAGGTCGCCGTCGTCGTCGTCCTGGAGGAGCAGGTTCCACAGACAGGCTTCGAACGAGCGGGGACGGCCGAGGCGCATGGCTTGAAAGAGCGTCTCCGCGAGACGGACGGCCGCCGCGTGGGCGCCCTCCCGGGGGGACGCTGTCGTCGATGCGAAAGCCGCCGCGCGGGGATCGCGGGCGATGGCCGCTTCCAGGTTCGATCGCAATCTCCATAGCGCGCCCGAAAGCGGCAGGCTCGCGCAATAGGAGTCGTGCTCGCATTCCGGACAGAGCGGCAGCGCGACCCCGTGCTCGAGCGCGCGGACCCACTCTCCCGGCCCGGTCCAGTTCAACGCGACGAAGGGAGTGTCGGCCTGCGAGGCGGCTTCGAAATCCGAGAAGGCCTCGCTCAAGTTGCGCGCGGGAAGCTCGCCGCCGTAAGCGAAGAGCGTGGCGAGATGCGCGTATTCGTGAAAGACGATCCCCGCCATGCGGGCGGGATCGAGGCAGGACGCGCCCGGGGGAGAGAAGTGCAGCTCGGGCGCTTCCGGATCGGCGATCGCGTAGGCTTCGCAGACTCCGCCCTGCTCGTCGGCGACCACGACGGGCAGCGGGACATCGAGCCCGGCGAAGGGATCGGGATCGTCGCGAGCGATGGCCCCCGCGTGCTCCCGCAGGCGGTCGTGCGCCCGGGAAACGGCGAGATAGCATTCGCGCTCCGCGGGGCTGGCCGCGAGATCGCTCCACACCAGCCCATCCGGCGAAGGCACCACCAGCGAAGCGGGCGCGGAATCGAGGCCGCCCACATGCATGGATGCGAAGCGGCCGGCCAGGGTCGCGCGAAATGAGAGCGAGTCGTGCGCCGGAGCGTCGCCGAAGTCGAAGCGCCCGGCCGAATCGGTGTGGCCGGAGGCAAACAGGACGCCGTCGGCGAAGGCGGTCAAGGAGAGGTGGGGAAAGGCGGCTTCCGTTTGCGGAGCGAGCGGGTCGGGAACGCGGACGATTCCGGTGACCGTGCCGGCCACTCGCGCATCGGAAAGCGCGAGGTCGACTCGAGAGGGACTGATCTCCAGGACCTCTCCGCTGATTGCATCGACGACGAAGCGCCAGAGACCGGCGGGGCGTTCCACCCGGCAGGCGAGCGTCCACACCAGACACGCGCGGCCGCCCGCTTCGCGCGCGGGGAGCACGGCCAGGCTTCCCGCTCGCCACTGCAAAGAGGCGGGCCCATCCGGCTCGCGACCGCCCGCGAATTCGGGCAGGGTGGAGACGAGCGCGTCGAGGGCCCGTTCCCGCGCCTGGGATTCCTCGACGAGAGGCCGCGTCCGTTCGAGTTCGATGCCGCCCGCGAGCGTGGATTCGAAGAAGCGCGGGGTCCCGTCCGCGTCGCAGGCGAGATTCAAGCGCGCATCCAACACCGGCAGGCCGCGATGCGTCTGGGCGTACTCGAAGAAGAGCAGGCGGCCGGCCCGGCGCGCGTTCCCCGCCGCCAGATTCTCGGCGGAAACGCCGAAAGAGGCCGCGTGCGCGGCGACGAAGCGATCGGCCAGAGCAGCGGGGAAGGCAGGCCTCCCCAGGGGCGCCGGAGTTCCGGGCGGGGGGGAAGCAGTCAGACCAAAGCAGACCGCGCCTTCACTGCGCGCGAACAGCAGTCCGGATCGCAACGCCCCGGTGGAATCGCACCGCAGCGTCCACTCCGGCCAGGGCTCGCCTTCGGGCTGCGGGTCGGGGCGCTCGAACGCCCCGGTCGGCCGGGGGAGGAGCGAAGCCGGGCCGAATGGCAGCGCAACCGTCGAGGCGAGCGCAGCCAACGCCAGCGCACGCCATGCGAAGTGCACCATTCGCCCGGTATGTTCCGCTGCGCTTCGTCGCGCCATGCCGCTCCTCTCGTCGGGCCGTGGCCGGGATCGCAATGCGTCAAGTGTACGGTCGGCGAGCGTGCGCGGCAATCCGGCTTGCCGTGCGCGAGTCGTTGCTGCGGCCGCTTTACACCCGCTTCTACTCCGACTAGGATCGCCGGATCCCAAAAGGAGCGAGGCGGCGCTGGCAGGTCCTTCGCCGCCGGCACGAGCCGTTCCTGGCATGGAAGGGGGTACGGGAGTGAGTGTCTTCGACCGCATGATTGTGGGGGTCATGCCCATCGTTCCGAAGCCGATCGTCGGCTTCTTCTCGCAACGCTACATCGCGGGTCCCGAAGTCGCGGACGGGATCGCGGAATCCCGCCGCCTGAACGCCGCGGGGTGCATGGTGACGATGGACATCCTCGGGGAGGATGTGCGCAAGGCCGAAGACGCGATCCGCGCGCGCGACGCCTACCTCGCCCTGCTTCCCGCACTTCGCGAGGCGGGCATCCAGGGCAACATCTCGATCAAGCCCACGATGCTCGGCCTCAGTATCTCGACCGATTTCGCCTACGAGAACTTCCGCCCGGTCGTGGCTCGCGCGAGCGAGCTCGGCACCTTCGTGCGCATCGACATGGAGGATGCCGGCACCACCGATCGCACCTTCGACCTCTACCGGATGCTGCGAAAGGATTTCGACGCGGTGGGCGTGGTCATGCAGGCGATGCTGCGCCGGACGATCGAGGACGCGGCCGAGCTCGCCCGCATGCGCGCGAACATCCGGCTGTGCAAGGGCATCTATCGCGAGCCCTACGCGATCGCCTGGCAGGACCCGGAGATCGTTCGCCGCAGCTACATGTACGCGCTCGAGATCCTGTTGCGCGGCGGAAGCTATGTGGGCATCGCCACCCACGACGAGCGGCTGGTCGCGGAAGCGATGCATCTCGTGCATCGCCTGGAATTGCCGCCCGAGCGGTACGAATTCCAGATGCTCCTCGGAGTGACCGAGCGGCTGCGGGGCGTGATCGTCCAGCGCGGCCATCGTTTGCGCGTGTATGTGCCCTATGGCAAGGAGTGGTACGCGTACTCCCGGCGTCGCCTGCGGGAAAACCCCAAAATGGCGGGGACGATCGCGCGCGACATCCTTGGGCTTTCCCCAGACCGCCGGAGACGGTAGGATCCGTCTCGATGAGACGGACTGTGCTGTTTGCCGCGTGGGGGATCCTATTCGTTGCTTGGGCCGGCGGGCCGCTCCTCGCCCAGGATCCTCCGTCTTCCCCGGACGATACCTCGCCCGATCGCATCGCCTCGTCCGGCTCCGCGGCCGGCGGCACGAACGCATCCGCCCCGCTCGACGCGCGCGTCGGCTGGATCGAGATCGACGACGCCATCCAGCCGGCGATCGCGGGCTTTCTCTCGCGCGCGCTGCGGTGGGCCGAGCGCGAAGGGCTCGAAGCGCTCGTGGTCGCGATGGACACTCCCGGCGGCCTCGACACCTCCATGCGCTCGATGATCAAGGGCATCCTCGCTTCCCCGGTGCCGGTGATCGTGTATGTCTACCCGCCCGGCTCGCGGGCCGCCTCGGCGGGGGTCTTCCTGATGATGGCCGCGCATGTGGCCGCGATGGCGCCCGGCACGAACATGGGCGCCGCGCATCCCGTCTCGCTGGGCGGCGGCGTCACCGGGGGCGAGGCCCAGGTCGATTCCACGATGACCTCGAAAGTCACGAACGACGCCGTCGCCTACGCGCGCTCGCTCGCGACCCAGCGGGGCCGAAACGCCGACTGGGCGGAGCGCGCCGTGCGCGAGAGCGTCTCGGTGCCCGCCGACGAGGCGCTCGAGCTGGGGGTGATCGACCTCGTCGCCGCCACGCCGGACGATCTCCTGCGCCTGGTGGACGGGCGCGAGGTCGAGCTTCCCGCGGGCCGCCGGCCGCTGCACACCGCGCAGGCGCGCGTGATCGAGCTCAAACCCAACCTGCGCGACCAGGTGCTCGCGTTGATCGCGAACCCGAATGTCGCCTATCTGCTCCTGCTCCTCGGCGTGCTCGGCATCTTCTTCGAACTGTCGCATCCGGGAACGCTCTTTCCCGGCATCGTCGGGGGACTGGCGATCTTTCTCGCCTTCTTCGGGCTGCAGATGCTGCCCGTGCGCGCGGCGGGCATCGCCCTCATCGTGCTCGCGGTGATCCTCTTCATTCTGGAGATCAAAGTGACCAGCTACGGAGCTCTGTCGATCGGCGGCGTCGCGGCCCTGCTCTTCGGCTCGCTCATGCTCTTCGAGCCGGGGCTGGGCGTCGCGGTTTCGTTGCGGGTGCTGATTCCGAGCGTGATCGTCGTGGGCGGACTCTTCCTCTTCGCGATCGCGCTGGCGGTGCGGGCGCAGAAGCGCAGGCAAGTGACCGGGGCCGAAGGACTCGTCGGCGAGATCGGCGAAGCGCGCACGGATCTTCTTCCGCGCGGGCGCGTCTTCGTGCACGGCGAGATCTGGAGCGCGGCCTGCCGCGCCGGCGCGCACGCGGGTGACCGGGTGCGAGTGCTACGGGTGAACGGAATGGAGCTCGAGGTGGAACCGGCCGGAGGGGCGGACCCAACCGGCCCATGAGGAGGTGGCCACGATGACCGGGTTGGCGTTGGGAATCCTGATCCTCTTCTTTCTCATTCTTCTCTCGAACGCGATTCGCGTGCTGCGCGAGTACGAGCGCGCCGTCATCTTCCGGCTGGGGCGCATGGTCGGCGTCCGAGGCCCGGGGCTGATCCTGCTCATCCCGGTGCTCGACCGCATGGTGAAGATCAGCCTGCGCACGGTCGTCATGGATGTGCCGCCGCAGGATGTGATCACGCGCGACAACGTTTCGGTGAAGGTGAACGCGGTCGTCTATTTCCGGGTGATGGATCCCGGGCGCGCCGTGCTGGATGTGGAGAACTACCTCTATGCGACATCGCAGCTCTCGCAAACGACGCTGCGCAGCGTCGTGGGGCAGGCCGAGCTCGACGACCTCCTCGCGGAGCGCGACAAGATCAATCAGGAGCTGCAGACGATCATCGACAAGCACACCGATCCCTGGGGCATCAAGGTGGCGTCGGTGGAAGTGAAGGATGTGGACCTGCCGATCGAGATGAAGCGCGCGATGGCCAAACAGGCCGAAGCCGAGCGCGAGCGCCGCGCGAAGGTGATCGCCGCCCAGGGCGAGGCCCAGGCGGCCGAGAAGCTGGCCGAAGCGGCGGTGGTGATCGAAGGCCATCCGGTCGCGGTGCAGTTGCGCTTCTTGCAGACGCTGAACGAAGTGGCCGCCGAGAACAATTCGACGACCATCTTCCCGGTGCCGATCGATCTGCTGACGCCGTTCCTGAAGCGCGCGACCGCGGGCGCGGAGAGCGCGCCGAAGGATCGCTAGCAGGGTTCTTCAGCGCCCTGCGCCCGCCTCTCGCACGGCCTCCGCGGCTAGCCCGCGAGGAAATCGCGCAGGTTGGTGTTGCCGATCTCGGCGCCGGGGCAAGCCTGCAGGCAACGCAACGCGACGCGCGCGATCAGGCGCTTCACGCCGGGCGTCTTCTGCGGATTCGAGAAGGGATGGCAGCGGATCAGCACGGCGCCTTCCTCTTCGCGGACGAGGAGGAAGAAGTTCTGGCGCAGGTACCCCTCGACCACGACCGCTTCGAAGAGCAGGCGGCCGGCGGCGGAATCGAGATACGCGCCCTGCAGCTTGAGGATCTCCGGAGGCGCCGATTCCAGAAACCCGGCCAGCGCGTCGCGGAGGTCCGCGAGGCGGCAGGCGCCTCTGATCTGCACATGGGGCATACCCGGCCCTTTCGTTGGAGGACGGCGCGAATGCCAAGCGCCGTCGCGGCGCTCGTTCCTTGCAGGACGTCGCGACGCTAGGAGGCCGCAACGGGAATGTCAACGGAACGCGCGCCTGGGGCGGGAACGAGCAGGAACGGGGAGCGCGAGCCGGAATGGCGCCGCTGGGTGCCCGTTCCCGGCGGCGCGGCCTTTCCCCTCGCCCGCCGGTTTCCGCCGCACCCGGGCCTCTGGGACCTGACGCGCCACCGCGAGGTCGTCCCGCACTGGACGGGACTTCTGCGTGGAAATGCCCGCTATCTGCTCGAGCTCCTCGGCGAGGAAGGCTGGGACGAGGAGCGCAAGCGCGCGACCCGCGCGCTCGGCATCTTCGAAGCGCTGCTGGATGATGTCGAGGCGGGCGAGGCGCCGTCGATCCGCACAGTGCACGAGCTCACCCTGATCCGCGAGCGCCTGCTGCAGGAGCACGGCCTGTCCGACCCCTACCGCGGCGTGAAGGCGCGCGAGGCGAGCCGCCTGCTGCCCGAAGCGCGCGCCGCGCAGCTTGCCGCCTGGCGCGCGGCGGGGCGGGCGACTCCCGGCGCGCTGGCGGGAGTCCTGGGAGGGATGCTCGCGGGCAATCTCTTCGACCTCGGCTCGCACGACACCCGCGAGGCCTTCCGGCAAGGCGCGCTCGAGATCGCGGGGGCGAAGCGGCGCTTCACGCGCTTCGCCCGCGCCGCCGTCGCGCGCATGCCCGCCGCGCACGTAGAGCTTCTCGTGGGCCCGCCGATCCCGCTGGATGCGCCTGCCGCCGGCCGCGTGCTGCTCTTCGCCGACAACGCCGGGGCGGATTTCCTGCTCGGCGTCCTGCCCGCCGCGATCTTCTGGGCCCGCCGCTGGGATGTCCGCCTGGTCGTCAATTCGCTGCCCGCGTCGAACGACATCTGCTTCGCCGAGGCGCGCGCCCACTTGCGCCTGCTCCACGATTTGCCGGGCAGCCCGCTGCGCGATCTCCTGGATCGACGGCTCAGGCTGGTTCCGAGCGGGACGGGGTCGCCGGGCATCGATCTGCGCCATGTGGGAGCGGAATTGATCGAGGCGGCGCGCGGCGCCGATTGGCTCGTGATCGAGGGGCAGGGGCGCGCGGCCGAGACGAACTGGGCGACGCGATTTCGCTGCCCCGTCCTGCGCGTCGCCGTCATCAAGGATCCGCTCGTCGCGCTGGCGGTGGGGATCGCGAAAGGCAGCGCGCTGCTCGCGTGGGATCCGGAATCGTGACTCCGCTTTCCAGCCGCTTCGAGATGTGAGGAGAGGGCTAGGCGTCCGCCACGCGGGCGAGCTTCTCCGGCTCGAGGATCGTGATCCGCCTTCCCGAGACGGAGATCAATCCGTCGCTCTTCAGGCGCGCGAGCGCACGGCTCAAGGTTTCGGAGACGGTCCCGATTTGCGCGGCGAGCTCGCGCTTGGTCTGGCTGAGAACGAAGCTGCGCGAGCCGCGCTCGCGGGAGATCTCGAGCAGCACCTGCGCGAGGCGCGCGGGCACTTCCTTCAGCGAGAGGCGCTCGATCAGGCGAGTGAATTCCTGGAGCTTGCGACTGAGCCCGGCGAGCATGGCGAAGGCGATTTCGGGGCGGCGGGAGAGAAGCCGGCGGAGCGCCTCGCGTCGCACGATCAGCAATTCCGCATCCGCGGCCGCTTCGGCGTGCGCCGGATAGCGGCCGCCGCTCCACATCGCGGCCTCGCCGACCGTCGCGCCCGGGCCGTAGAGGTGAAGGATCTGCTCGTCGCCGCGCGACGAGAGCTGATAGACCTTCACCCGCCCGCGCAGAATCACGAAGAAGCGATCGGCTTCGTCCTCGGGCCCGACGATCGACTCGCCCGCCGAGAGGCGCTCGATGCGGCAGTCTCTCGCGATCTCACGCACTTCGGCGGGGGCGAGCATGGCGAAGAGAGGCATGCTCGAGAGGGCAAGCTCGATCTCATTTCGCTCGCGGGCGGCCATGCGCGCATCTTCCCCCGACGGCGAACGCGAGTCCAGCGCTGGCACGGCGGGCGCGCATGCGGGCACGGATGCCGGACGCGGGCCGGCGCAGGTGCCGGCCCGCGGATGCGCGACGAGCGCCGCTCTACCCGGCCGTTGGCCCGAGAATCGCCTGCAAATCCTCTTCCGGAGTCGTGATCGCGCGAATCGCAAAGGCCTGCTGCAGCGTCTCCCACAAGGCCGGCGAGACGAAGGCGGGCAGGCTCGGCCCGATCCGGATGTTCCGAATGCCGAGGTGAAGCAGGGTGAGGAGGATCGCCACCGCCTTCTGCTCGTACCAGCTCAGCACCAGCGAGAGCGGGAGGTCGTTCACCGAGCAGCCGAACGCTTCCGACAACGCGACCGCGATCTTGACCGCCGAGTAGGCGTCGTTGCACTGCCCGACATCGAGCAGTCGGGGAATGCCGCCGATGTCTCCGAAGGGAAGCTTGTTGAAGCGGTACTTCCCGCAGGCCAGGGTGAGGACGACGCAATCGCCGGGCACGGCCTGGGCGAATTGCGTGTAGTAGTCGCGGCCCGGCTTCGCGCCGTCGCAGCCGCCGACCAGGAAGAAGTGGCGGATCGCGCCCTTCTTCACCGCGTCGACCACCGCGCCGGCGACGCCCAGCACCGCGTGATGCCCGAAGCCGATCGTGATCTTCTGCTCGGGCGCATCCTCGCGGAACCCTTCCGCGGCCAGCGCGGCCTTGATGACCGGCGAGAAGTCACGCCGCGACACATGCTCGACTCCCGGCCAGGCGACCAGCCCGCTCGTGAAGATGCGCCCCTGGTAGGTCTCCTTCGGCCGCTGGATGCAGTTGGTGGTCATCAGGATCGCACCGGGGAACTCGTCGAATTCCGCGCGCTGGTTTTGCCACGCGCTTCCGTAGTTGCCCGCCAGATGGGGATGCTTCTTCAGACCGGGATACGCCAGCGCGGGAAGCATCTCGCCGTGCGTGTAGACGCGGATTCCCGTGCCCGCCGTCTGCTCGAGCAGAGCGGAGAGGTCGTGGAGATCGTGCCCCGAGACGAGGATGCACTTGCCCGCGAGAGGGGTCACGCGCACTTCCGTGGGCTCGGGATGCCCGTAGGCGCCGGTGTTCGCGCGATCGAGCATCTCCATCACGCGCAGGTTGAGCGCGCCCGTCTCCAGGGCCGCCGCGGTCAGCTTCCCGCCGTCGCGCGGATCCTGGGCGAGGAAGTCGAGCAGGCGATGGAAATCGGCGAAGATAGTCTCGTCGGTGACGCCGAGCTCATGGGCGTGCACCGCGTAGGAGGCCGTTCCCTTCAGCCCGTAGGTGATGAGCTCCTGCAGCCCGGCCGCGTCCTTGCCCGCGCTCTCGAGGCGGGGAGGGATGCCGATGGTCTGCGCAAAGGCGAGCAACTCGCCATCGCCCTGGGGGATCTTTTTCACGGCGGGCCCGGAGAGCGGCTCGACGGCGCGGCCCGACTTGCGCGCCGCTTCCTCGTAGAGCGTGCGCGCGCGATCGCGCAGGGCCACCGCCTTCCGGATGAGCGAGCGAACGCGCTCGGGATCGAAGTTCACATTCGTCACCGTGGTGAAGAGCGCCTCGATGACGAAGACATCGATCTCGCGATCGGCGGCCCCCAACTGGCGGGCGCGATGCGCGTACTGCGCGATCCCCTTCGTCGCGAAGACGAGCGCATCCTGCAGCGCGGCCACTTCGGGGCTCTTTCCGCACACGCCCTGAAGCGTGCATCCGCTTCCGCGGCTCGTCTGCTCGCATTGGAAACAGAACATGCTCATGCCGTAACCTCCTTGCCTCCGCCGTTCGTTCACCGGGCCGGGCCCGGCCTTCCCATCTCGCTTCAATGTTCGCGCAGAACTTCTCCGCGAACAGATACTTCCACTTCCCGCACAGGAGCCTCGCGGCCCGCTCGCGCGAGCGCTTCGCGCACGATCTGGACGAGCCCCGAGCAGCAGGGCACTTCCATGCGCGCAATGGTGAGCGAGCGCGGCGCGTGGCGGCGGAACACTTCGGCCAGCTTCTCCACATAGGCCTGCCGGTCGTCGAGCTTGGGGCAGGCGACCGCCAGGGTGCGGCCCGCCAGCAGCCGCGCGTGGAAATCCGCCATGGCGAAGGGCACGCAGTCGGCCGCGAGGAGCAAGTCGGCATCCTGCCAGACGGGCGCCTGGGCCGGCAGCAATGCGAGTTGCACCGGCCAGTGGCGCAGCGCCGAAACCGGCGCCGCGCTTGCATGCTCGCTTGCGGGCGAAGCGTGGCCCGTCAACGGCTCGCGCATGGCAGCGTGGTCCGCGCACGAAGCGTCCGGCGCGCCCAACTCGCGAAAGGCGGCGCCCGGGCACCCGCACCCCGGCTGCGCTGCTTGCCCGCCCGTCGGCGCCCGCCGGCCGGACCCGCGCTCCGCCGTCCGGCTCTTCTCGACCGCAGAATACCCGGTGGAGGCGGCCGGTTCCACGCGGATCGCGCCGCGCGGGCAGGCCTTCAGACAGTGGCCGAGCCCATCGCACAAGCCCTCGATGATGCGCGCCTTTCCGTTCACGATGCGAATCGCGCCTTCGGCGCACGAGGGAAGGCAGACTCCGCAACCGTCGCAGAGAGCCTCGTCGATCGTGACCGTCACGCGCTCTGCTCCTGAATGCATGCTTCGCTCCTTTGCACGGAGGGCTGCAATCCCTCCGAAACGCTCGTGTCGTCTGACGCCCGCGCAACGCCCGACCCTGCGAGACCTCGACGGCGGCGCCCGCGCCGCATCGAACTCTTCTCCACCCGGGCGCCCCGTCGCGGATCCCAACATCGGGCATCCGGCCGACGGGCGCTTTGACGCAGGTCAAAGAAGGTGATTTTTCTTGAAGCGCGCGTTTCAGACGCGGCCGCGCCACACCGCGCTCTTGTGCGTCTGCTTCTGTGATGCGCGAGAGCCTCAACGCTCGAGCAGCAGCATGCTCTCCAGGTGAGGCGTCTGCGGAAAGAGGTCGAAGACCTTCAAGCGTCGAGGAAGGTATCCCGCCTCCTGGGTGAGCAGGCCGGCGTCGCGGGCGAGGGTCGCGGGATTGCAGGAGACGTACAGGATGCGCGGCGCGCCAACGGCGCGCAGGCGTTCGAGCGCGCGGGGATGAAGGCCGCTGCGCGGGGGATCGAGGAGCACCGCGTCCCAGCGTTCCTCCAGCCAGCCGGGCGCGCCCCGCCCTTCCACTTCGGCGCACACGAACTCCGCGTCGATGCCGTTCGCCGCGGCGTTTTCGCGCGCCTGGGCGACCGCCGGGGCGAAGGATTCGACGCCCACCACGCGCGCGCACCGGCGCGCGAGCGGCAGGCTGAAAGTGCCCGCGCCGCAGTAGAGGTCGAGGATTCGATCGCCGCGCGAAGGGGAGAGCCATGCGATCGCCGTCTCGACGAGCGCTTCGGCCCCGGGCGCCTGGATCTGGAAGAAAGACGAGGCGCCGATTTGGAAGCGGACGCCGGCCACGCTCTCGTGCCAGCAGGGATCGCCCAGCATGGGCCGCTCGTAATCGCCTTGCGCGACGGTCGCCCGGCGGGTGTTGATGGCGGCGACCGCGCCGGTGACGGCGGGGACCTCGGCCGCCGCTTCGCGCGCGATCGCATCGAGGACGGGATCGTCGCAGCGCGCGACGAGCATGATCAACAGCTCCGATTCGTCGGCCGGGCGGCGCACCACCAGATGGCGCAGGAACCCCGCATCCCGGCGGGAATCGTACGCTTCGAGAGATCTGCGCACCGCCGCCCGCCGAACGGCTTTGACGACCGCATTCGAGAGGGCCGATTGCAGGCGGCAGTCGTCCACATCGAAGACGGCGCTGAACAATCCCCGGGGATGCAGCCCGAGTGCGGGCCCGCCGGTGGGCGCGCCTTGGGCGAGCAACCGCTCCTTCTCGATCCACGGCCGGCGCGAGAAGGTGAACTCCATCTTGTTTCGATAGAACCAGGGCCGCGGGGCAGACCAGGGCTCTTCCACGATTTCAGGCTCCACCCGTCCGATGCGCCGGAGCAGTTCGCGCGCCTGGACATTCTTCCAACGCGTCTGGGCGAGGGACGAGAGACCTTGCAGCGCGCAACCTCCGCAGATGGATGCGTGCGGGCAGGCAAGCGGTTCGCGATCGGGCGAAGCTTCTAGAACCGCGAGCAGATCGCCTTCGAAGAGTCCCTTCCTCTTTCGGCGGATGTGGACGGTCACGCGCTCCCCGGGAAAGGCTCCGGGGACCATCAGCACCCAGCCGCCCACGCGCGCGACGCCCGCCCCGCCATAGGCGAGATCGTGGATCAAGGCCTCCACCGTCCGTCCGACGGCGGGCGAATCCGCCTGCGGATGTTCGATCCCCACGAGACTCTCCTCGGCAGCCGAAGGTTCAGAGATGCACTGCGAGAACCCCGGATCGCGAAAATCCATCCCGGGCGCCGAAAAACATCCCGCCGGAGGGACCCCGGACGCCGGGGTGGGCCCCCAGCCTGCATGCAAGGCGATGGTAGAGCAGACGAGAGAGGCGGTCTATAATCCCACGCAACCTTCGCCGGACGACCAGTCGAGCGCGGGTGGAACGGGCGGTCCAGATGCGGATTCGCACAAGGAGGAAGATGATGATGTTCGGGCGTCGGATTTTCCGGTGCGTGCTGTTCACCGCGGCGGCGGTTGTCTTGGCGGCCGGCTGCGGAAGCGAGAAGAGCAAGAGCGACGTTCACGACACGGGCCAGGAGCTGCTCGGGTCGCCGCAAGCGGTGCTGGCCAAGGTGGGGGACAAGACCGTCCGCCTGACCGAGGTCGACCTCGTGACGATGTATTGGCAGCAGTCGGGGAGCCCCGAGGCGCGCGAAGCCAAGAGCCGCAAGGATCTCCAGCTGAAAGCGCTCGATTATCTCATCGACCGGCTGGTGCTGGCGAAAGAGGCCGGTCGGCGCGGCATCGTCGCGGATACCATGCGCCTGAACGGCATGCTCAAGCAATGGAACGCGCAGTTCAAGGACGCGAACGATCGCGACGCCAAGCTGGCCCAGCGCAACATGACCTACGATGTCCTGCGCGAGAGCTTTCGCCAGGACCTGGTGGTCGGCGATCTCATTCGCCAGACGGTCAGCGACACGCTGAAGCTTCCCGAGGAACGCGTCGAGCAGTTCTACCGCGACCATCCCGACTACTTCGACAAGGAAGAAGTGCACGCGCGCCACGTGCTCGTGCAGATGGATCCGGGGGCGCCGGCCGAGAGCCTCGCGGCCGCCCGGCAGCTGGCCGAACGCGTACGCGACGAGGCGCGCCGGGGAGTGGATTTCGCCGATCTCGCCACGCGGTTTTCCGATTGCCCGTCGAAGGCGCAGGGGGGAGACCTCGGCTTCTTCCAGCGGGCGCGCATGATGCCGGAATTCAGCGAGGCGGCCTTTGCGATGCAGCCGGGGCAGATCAGCGATGTCGTGCAGACCGAGTACGGATTCCATGTGATCAAAGTCGAGGAGCGCCGCGGCGAGGGCCTGCAGCCGATCGACGATGTGCGGCCGGCCATCCGGCGCATGCTCGAAGGCGAAGCGGTCCAGAAGGCGGTGGACGACTGGGCGGACAAGCTGCGCGCGCAGGCCAAGGTGAAGATGATGCTGCCCGCCTAGGCCGGCCCAGGCCGGGCGGGAAAGGCCCGGGAGGAGCGGAGTGAAGCGCGAGCGTCCCAATCCCGAGCGCATGTTCGAGACCCTGCTCGGCCAGATCCGCGAGATCAAGGCCGAGGTGGATATCCCGACGCTCGAACGGGCGTACGCGCTCGCTCTCCGCGCGCACGAGGGGCAGACGCGGCGCAGCGGCGGCCCCTTCGTGGCCCATCCGCTCGAAACGGCCCTGGTCCTGATCGACCTCCTGCGACGCCACACCGACACGGTCATTCTGGCGGCGGCCTTGCTGCACGACACGGTCGAGGACAGCCGGGTCATCACCCTCGACGATCTCCGGCGCGATTTCGGCCCCGAGGTCGCGTTGCTCGTGGACGGAGTGACGAAGATCAGCGGGCTGCCCTTCCGCTCCGCCGAGGGCGCGCAGTCGGAAAACTATCGCAAGATGCTGCTCTCGATGGCGCGCGACATCCGCGTCATCCTGATCAAGCTCGCCGACCGGCTGCACAACATGCGCACCCTCGACGCCCTCGACGAGGATCGGCGCAAGCGCATCGCGCAGGAGACGCTCGAGATCTACGCGCCGATCGCCCACCGGCTCGGAATCGCCCGCTTCAAGTGGGAGCTCGAGGACCTGGCTTTCAAGCATCTCGATGCGGCGCACTACCGCATGCTGGTGGACAAGGTCGCCGAAAAGCTCACGGAGCGGCTGAAGGCCATCGAGGAGATCATGCTCCCGATCCGCGAGCAGCTCGTGGGGATGGGGATCACGGCCGAGGTGTCCGGCCGCCCGAAGCATCTGCGCAGCATCTGGCTGAAGATGCAGCGGCTCGACGCGCCCTTCGAAGAGATCTACGACCTGCTCGGGCTGCGCATCCTCACCGAATCGCGCGACGACTGCTATCGCGCCCTGGGCGTGGTCCACGACATGTTCACTCCCGTCGTCGACCGCTTCAAGGACTACATCGCGACGCCGAAGAGCAACATGTACCAGTCGCTGCACACGACGGTGCTGGTGCCCGAACGGCGGCGCATGGTCGAGATCCAGATTCGCACCCGCGAGATGCACATCGTCTCGGAGATCGGCATCGCCGCGCACTACGCCTACAAGGAGGGCCACGGCATCCAGGCGGATCGCGAGCTGCAGGAGAAGCTGGGCGATCTGGTGGTGCAGGGCGTGAGCGAGTGGGGCGACGAGACGGGCGACCCCCAGGAGTTCATGGATCTTCTGAAGACTTCGCTGTACCAGGACGAGGTCTTCGTCTTCACGCCCAAAGGAGGATTGAAGCGCCTGCCGCGCGGGGCCACGCCGATCGACTTCGCCTACGCGATCCATACCGATGTGGGCCACCACTGCGTGGGCGCCAAGGTGAACGGGCGGATCGTTCCCCTGCGTTACGAGCTGAAGAGCGGCGAGGTGGTCGAGATCGTCTCGGCCCCGCAGGGCCAGCCGAGCGAGGACTGGCTGAAGATCGCGGTCACCAGCCGCGCGAAGGGAAAGATCCGCCGCTGGCTGACCGAGCAGCGTCTGGATGTCTCGGTGCGTCTCGGCCGCGAAATCCTGCAGCGCGAGTTGAAGAAGCGCCGCCGCAAGCTGCCGAACGACAAAGAGCTCAACGACATTTCGCAGAGCTTCGGGCTCGCCGATGTCCCGCTGCTCTTCGCGAAGATCGGCCAGGGCGACTTGTCCCTGGGCAGCGTGCTCGCGAGGCTTCTGCCGGAGGAGAAGCAGGAGGAGCCGAAAGGCGCGACCGCGCTCGAGCGCTTGAAGCGCCTCGCCTCGCGCCCCGTCACGGGGCTGCGCATCGGCGACATCGACGGGCTCCTCATCCGGATTGCGCAGTGCTGCCAGCCGATTCCGGGCGACAAGGTGATCGGGCTCATCACGAAAGGGCGGGGCATCTCGGTGCATCGTCTCGATTGTCCGAACACCTTCGACGACCGCGTGCCCGCCGAACGGCGGATCGATGTGGAATGGGATGTCGAGCGCGACCAGCATTTCCTCGTGCGCCTGCTGGTGGTGAGCGACGATCGTGCTGATCTGCTCGTGGATGTGGCCTCCGCGATCTCGCGCACGCAGACGAACATGAGCCACGGCGCGATGACCTCCGACGGGCAGGGCGAAGCGCGCGGCCAGTTCGTGCTGCAGGTGCGCAATCTGAGCCATCTCGGGCGCGTGGTCGACGCGATCCGGAGAGTGCGCGGCGTGCGGATCGTCGAGCGGGTGAGCCAGGCCGGCGTGACCGCGGACGAAGCGGACTGAGCGCGGGCGAGCGGGCGGCGGGAGAGGCGATGATCGCAGTCGTGCAGCGAGTGAGCCGGGCGGAAGTGCGCATCGCGGGCCGCGAGCCGGCCTCGATCGAGCGCGGCCTCCTCATCCTGCTCGGCGTCGCGCGCGGCGACGACGAGGCGGACGCCCGCTGGCTGGCGAGAAAGTGCCTGAGCCTGCGCATCTTCTCCGACGAGCGCGGGCACATGGAACGCGGTCTCGACGAGATCGGCGGCGGGATCCTCGCGATCTCGCAATTCACGCTGCTCGGTGATTGCGTGAAGGGGCGCCGTCCGAGCTGGAGCGAGGCGGCCGAGCCTGCGCTCGCCGAGCGCCTGTACGATCTCTTCGTCGCCGAATTGCGGCGATCCCCGCATCCCGTCCGCACCGGCGTCTTTCAAGCGAAGATGGAAGTGGAATCGGTGAACGACGGGCCGGTCACGCTGATCATCGACAGCCGCGACTGGAAGGCGAAGCCGGCGGACGCGCAGGGGGCGGCGGCCGGCTCGCAGGCGAAGCCCGCAGACGCGCAGACGGCGGAGGCGAGCGCGCGCTTGTTGATGGGCAGGGCCGAGCCGCTCGTCCTCGCCTCGATCTCGCCGCGCCGGGCGCAGCTTCTCTCGATGCTCGGCGTGCCCTTCCGCGTGATCGAGCCCGCCGGCGCGGAAGACGGGCGCCGCCGTCCGGAAGAGATGCCCGAGGAGTACGCGGTTCGTCAGGCGCGCGCGAAGGCCTTGACGGTCGCGCGCGCGGTGCGCGAGGGAATCGTTCTCGGGGCCGACACGATCGTGTACCTGGACGGCGAAGTTCTCGAGAAGCCGCGCGACGCGCGCGAAGCCGCCGTCTTTCTGGAGCGATTGTCGGGACGCGAGCACGAAGTGGTGAGCGGGATCTGCCTCGCGCGCGCGGGAGGCGAACCGTCGCGTTGCGCGCACGAGCGGAGCGCGGTGCGCTTCGCGCGCCTCGATCGCGGCACGATCGAGCGCTATGTCGCGACGGGCGAGCCGTTGGACAAGGCGGGGGCGTACGGCATCCAGGGCATCGGCGGCATGCTGATCGAATCCATTCGCGGCTGCTACTTCAATGTGATGGGCCTTCCGCTCGCGCGCCTGCGGAGGCTCTTCCGCGAATTGCCCGGGAATGCGTCCGCGCCCGGGAACGCAGGCGCTCCGCCGGCATCTGCATCGAAGGAAGCGCGGGACTCCCGTCCGGAGGAGGACGGCGAAGAGGAGCGGGAGGGATGATTCCCACGATCACCTGGGAAGGAGGCGAAGAGGGCTTCATCCGGCTCCTCGATCAGACCCAATTGCCCGACCGCGAGATCTTCCTCGAGATTCGCGAAACGGCGGCGCTCGTCGAAGCGATCGTCGCGCTGCGCATCCGCGGCGCGCCGGCGATCGGCGTCGCGGGCGCGTATGGAGTCGCGCTGGCCGCCTGGAATGCGGCGCATGGCGAGCGGGCGCAGGGCCCGGCCGCATCGCTTCGCGCGCTTGCCGCGGTGGAGGAGGAGGCGGGCCGCCTGCGCAATGCGCGGCCCACGGCGGTGAATCTCGCCTGGGGCGTCGACCGCGCGCTGCAGCGCTATCGCCACTCGATTCAGGCTGGATCCGCACCCCGCGAGGCGGCGGCCGCGGCGCTCGCCGAAGCGCGCGCGATCCACGAGGAAGATCTGGCCATGTCGCGGGCGATGGGAGCGGCGGGCGCCGCGCTCTTGTCGCCCGGCGCGCAGGTGCTCACGCACTGCAACACGGGCGGCCTCGCCACCGGAGGGCTCGGCACCGCCCTCGCGGTCATCTTCGCGGCGGCGCGCGCGGGCCTCGAGCCGCGCGTCTTCGTCGATGAGACGCGGCCGTTGCTGCAGGGAGCGCGCCTGACGGCGTGGGAACTGATGCGGGAGGGGATTCCCGCCACCCTGCTCGTCGATGGGGCGGCCGCGTCTCTGCTCGCTTCCGGCGTGGTGGATGCGGTGCTGGTCGGGGCCGACCGAGTGGCCGCCAACGGCGACACGGCGAACAAGGTCGGCACCTATGCGGTGGCGGTCGCCGCCGCCCGGCACGGCGTGCCCTTCTATGTCGTCGCGCCCTCGTCGAGCTTCGATCTCGCTTGCCCGGCCGGGAGAGCCATCACCGTCGAGCAACGGGACCCTGGAGAAGTGCGCGCCTTTCGAGGGCAACTCTGTGCACCGGCCGGGGTATCGGTCTGGAACCCGGCCTTCGATGTGACTCCGGCCGAATTGATCCGCGGCTGGGTGACCGAGCGAGGGCTGCTCGTCCCGCCCTTCACCGCCTTGCAGGCCGGCGGCCCCGGGCGCTGAATCGCTTGCGCTTGGGCCGCTTCCGGCATCTTGACACCGTTACGGCCGATTGGTAGGATCCATCGTTTGTGAATCCGGGCGAGAAATTGGAGCAAGGAGTGCGCAGATGACGACCTATGCGACGAAAGCGAGCGAAATCCGCCGGCGCTGGTACCTCGTGGACGCGGACGACCAGGTCCTCGGCCGCCTCGCCAGCGAAGTCGCGGCTCTGCTCATGGGAAAGTGGAAGACCCGCACCTGCGACCATCTGGATGTCGGCGATCATGTCGTCGTGGTGAATGCGGCGAAGGTGCGCCTGACCGGCCGCAAGCTGCAGACCAAGACCTTCTTCCGCCACAGCGGGTGGATCGGCGGAGTGCGGATCGACACGCTGAAGGGCCGGATGCAGGACGACCCGGCCGAGGTGCTGCGCGACGCGGTCAAGGGCATGCTTCCGCACAATCGAATGGGACGGCAGATGATCCGCAAGCTGAAGGTCTATTCCGATGCGGCTCATCCGCACGAGGCGCAGCAGCCCATTCCTTTGCGGTTGGGGCTCCATGGATGCGGCTATCCCGCGCAGGACGAAGGCCCCATCAAGTAAGTGACGGGAACCGGCCGCGCACGCGCGGGCGCGTTCGCGAGCGTTCGCGGGCGCCGGGCCGGGAACGAGCGGTTTCGACCGTCGCCCGCGGGGGCGTCTTCATCGAGTGGTCCGGGGACGACGACGATCGGTCTCCGGAGTTTTGAGGAGGATGGCATGGCGAAGAGCACGATCAGCGCGACCGGCCGCCGGAAGACTTCCGTCGCGCGCGTCCGCCTGGTTCCCGGAACGGGCCAGGTTCTCATCAACACGCGGCCCTTCACCGAATACTTTCCCCGCGAGACGGCGCGGCGGGTCGCGCTGCGGCCCTTCCAGGTGACGGAGACCGGCGGCCGCTTCGATGTCTTCGCGTCGGTGGAAGGCGGAGGGCTGACGGGACAAGCGGGCGCGTTCTCGCTGGGTCTCGCGCGGGCGCTGGTCGAGAGCGATCCGGCCCTGAAGGGCGCGCTCGCCAAGGAAGGGCTGCTCACGCGCGATGCGCGCATGACCGAGCGCAAGAAGTACGGCCAGCCGGGCGCGCGCAAGCGCTTCCAGTTCTCCAAGCGGTAGGTTCCCAAGGGCCGTCCCGCGAGAGGCGGGAGCCCACAAATCCACACATCCCCACTGGGAGTTCTCCCGCGAGGGAGTCGGGGATGGAGGACCAAACTTCCAACCCAGGAGGTCGGAATGGAAACGACGGTCAAGGATTTGCTCGATGCGGGCGTGCACTTCGGTCACCAGACGCATCGCTGGAATCCGAAGATGAAGCCCTACATCTTCATGGAGCGCAACGGGATCTACATCATCGATCTCGACAAGTCGATGCGCGCCATGGAGGCCGCGCGCGACGCCGTGCAGAAGACGGTCGCGGCGGGCGAGCTGGTGCTCTTCGTCGGCACGAAGAAGCAGGCGAAGGAAGTCATCATCGAGGAATCGAAACGCTGCAAGATGTTTCATGTCACCGAGCGCTGGCTCGGTGGCATGCTCACGAACTTCCAGACCATCCGCCTGAGCATCCGCTATCTGCGCAATCTCGAGCGCATGTCCGAAGACGGCACCATGGAGAAGCTCTCCAAGAAGGAAGCGGCCCGCTTGATGAAGAGCCGCGGCCGCCTGGAGAAGATCTTCGACGGCATCAAGGACATGCACCGGCTGCCCGGAATGGTGTTCATCCTGGACACGAAGCGCGAGCACCTCGCGGTGCGCGAGTGCCAGCGGCTCGGGATTCCCTCGATCGGCATCGTCGACACGAATGCCGATCCCGAGGAAGTGACCTATCCGATTCCCGGAAATGACGACGCGGTCCGCGCGATCCGGCTCTACACGCGCATGGTCAGCGACGGCGTGATCGCCGGCCAGGCGAGCGCTCCGCCGCCCGAGGCGCGGCCGCAGGCGAGCGCGGGCGGGGCGGCGGCCACCGGCGGCGCCTGGTCGTCCGACTTCCGGGAGTACGAAGGCCGTCGCTAGCGGGGTGTGCGCGCCCCGCGCGTTTGCGGCTTGCCGTCACACCTTCGGACGGCGCCTGTCAGAGGACGCCATCAGGGAAGACATGCGCGCGCGGCCCTGGGCCGCCCGCTTCGATGAACACGAGGAGGAAGCATGGAAATCGATGCCAACACCGTCCGCGCGCTGCGCGATCGGACCGGGGCCGGAATGATGGACTGCAAGAAGGCGCTCGCCACCAGCAACGGAGATGTCGAGAAGGCGGTCGAGCATCTGCGCAAGATGGGCATCGCCTCGGCCGACAAGCGCTCGCATCGCGAAGCGATGCAGGGGCGGGTCGAGTGCTACCTGCACCCCGGGAACCAGATCGGCGTGCTGCTCGAAGTGAACAGCGAAACCGATTTCGTCGCCAAGACGGAGGACTTCAAGAGCTTCTGCCACGAAGTGGCCATGCACATCGCCGCCACCCGGCCGCTGGCGGTGTCTCCCGACGATCTCGATCCCGCCCTCGTCGCGAAGGAGCGCGAGATCTACCTCGAGCAGGTGCGCCAGTCGGGCAAGCCGGAGAACATCTGGGAGCGCATCATCGAAGGGCGGATGAAGAAGTTCCACGAGGAAGTCTGCCTGCTCGATCAGCCGTGGGTGAAGGACAACGAGCGGACGATCGAGACGCTGCGCAAGGAGCTTTCCGGCAAGGTGGGCGAGAACATCATCGTCCGCCGTTTCGCCGTGTTCCAAGTGGGCCAGCGTTAACGAAAGCGGGCCGGTCCCGGCAGGGAGAGCCGAACCCATGACGGAGCGCGATCCGCGCGCAGGCGCACGGCGCGTGATGCTCAAGCTGAGCGGCGAGATGCTCGGCGGCGCGAGCGGCACGGGTCTCGACGAGCAAGGAATCGCGCGGGCCGCCGATCACATCGCGGGTGCCAAGGCGGCGGGATATGAAGTCGCCGTCGTGCTCGGCGGCGGCAACATCGCCCGCGGCGCCGGGGCGCAGAGCGCCGATGATCGGGTGCGGGCCGACGGCATCGGCATGCTGGCGACGCTCGTGAATGCGCTCGCCGTTCGCGCGGCCGTCGAACGCCGGGGGCTGGAGGCGCGCGTCGCGTGCGCCTTCGCCGTTCCTGCCTTGGCGGACATCCACCGTCCCGAGGAGGGGCGCGTCCATCTGGAAGCCGGCCGCGTGCTCTTCCTCGCCGGCGGCACCGGCAATCCCTACTTCAGCACCGACACGGCCGCGGTCCTGCGCGCGCTCGAGCTCGGCTGCTCGCTGCTCATCAAAGGCACCAAGGTGGACGGAGTCTTCGAGCGCGACCCGCGCGTCGATCCGGCCGCCCGCCGCTTCGATTGCCTGCCTTTCTCGGAAGTCCTGCGCCTGCGTTTGGGCGTGATGGACTTGACCGCGATCACCCTTTGTATGGAAAACCGCCTTCCCGTTGTGGTATTGAATGCATCGGTTCCCGGCAGCGTCCGGCAGTTCCTCGAGGGCGCCTCGATCGGCACGCGCATCGTGGCCGAGGACCGGTGATCATGGAGGAAGCGATGGTGGAGAAGATCCGGGCGGACGCCAAGACCCGCATGGAAAAGGCGCTGGAAAAGCTGCGCGGCGAGCTTTCGGCCGTGCGCACCGGCAAGGCGACGGCTGCGATCCTCGATTCCGTGCGCGTGGAATACTACGGATCGAGCATGCCGCTCTCGCAGGTCGCGTCGGTCTCGGCGCCGCAGCCGCGAACGCTCGTCATCCAACCTTGGGACCGGGCGGCGGCCGAACCGATCGTGAAGGCGATCCAGGCGGCCAATCTCGGTTTCAATCCCTCCATGGAGGGCGAGCTCATCCGCGTTCCCATTCCGCCCTTGACGGAGGAGCGGCGTCACGAGTTCGTGAAGCGCTGCCGCCAGATGGCCGAGGAGGCGCGCATTGCCGTGCGCAACGTCCGGCGCGACGCCAACGACGAGCTCGCCAAGGCGCAGAAAGCGAAGACGATCTCCGAGGACGATCTCCATCGAGGACAGAAGGAGACGCAGAAGCTCACCGACGAGCAGATCGTCAAGATCGATCAGCTGTTGTCGGCCAAGGAGAAGGAAATCCTCGAGGGCTAGCATCGTGAGCAGCCTGGGGGCGAGAATCGCGACCGGGGTGGTGCTCCTCCCGGTCCTTTTCTTTTTGATCCATCTCGGAGGGTGGCCGTACACCGCGGCCGTCCTGTTCGTGATCGCGGTCGGATCGTGGGAGTGGGCGAGGATCATGCGCCTGCGCCCCGGCGAGATGCTCTGGACGGGGGCCGGGGCGATCGGCTTGGCGCTCCTGGTCTCGAACCCGGCGCTCGCTTCCCGCACGCCCGCGCTGCTCGCCTGCTACCTCGTCGTCACCCTCGGCTTCGCGCTCTTTCACACCGACGGCAACGCCTGGCGCCACGCCGCCCACATCGTCCTCGGCGTCCTCTATCTGGGCCTGTTGCCCGCCTTCCTCCTGAACATGCGGGCGCTCCCGGACGGCCGCTCCGCCGTCTTTCTCGCCCACATCGTCGTCTTCGGCTGCGACACCGGCGCCTTTTTCTTCGGCCGCGCATTCGGGCGGCATCGCATGTGGACGCGCATCAGCCCGCGCAAGACCTGGGAGGGCGCGTGGGCGGGGCTGCTGACGGCCCTCGCTCTGGCGGTCGCGGGAAACGGGCTCTTCGGAGGTTTCTTGAGCCTGCCCGAAGCGCTGGGCTTCGGGCTCATCATTGGAACGCTCGGGCAGGTGGGCGATCTCGTCGAATCGCTGCTCAAGCGGGAAGCGGGCGTCAAGGATTCGTCCTCGCTCATGCCCGGGCACGGCGGATTCCTCGACCGCTTCGACAATCTCCACTTCGTCGCCCCGCTGCTGTACATCTATCTCGTCGCCTGCCTGTGAAGCGTGAAACGGGACGGATCGCGGGAACCGGAGGAGTCGTGTCCGAGCAAACACCGCGCCGGGTTCCGGCCGAAGACGAAGAGGAGCGCGGCAACCCTCCGCCGCGGCGCGTCGTCGTGCTCGGATCGACCGGCACGATCGGCCGCCTCACGCTCGAGATCGCCAGACGCCATCCGGAGCGCCTCCAGGTGGCAGCTCTCTCGGCCGGCCGCAATGCGGAGCTCCTTGCCCGCCAGGCGGCCGAGCACGGCTGTGCGCTCGTGGCGATCGCCGATCCTTCTTGCGCGCCGGCGCTCGAGGCGGCGGGCATGCGCGCAGCGGCCGTCGAATCGCCTGCCGCTCTCGCGCGCGACGCATCCGCCGGCGACGGGCGATGCGGCGGGGGGCAGGAGCCCGCCGCGCAAGCGGGAGGCGCGGAGAAACGGCGCTCGCCGGCAGCCTTCTTGCGCGGTCCCGAGGGCGTGCGCGCGCTGGCCGGCCTGCCCGATGTCGATATCGTCGTCAACGGGATCGTCGGCGCGGCGGGCCTCGAGCCGACCATTGCGGCGCTCGAGCGAGGACGGCGAGTCGGGCTCGCGAACAAGGAGTCGCTCGTCCTCGGCGGGCATTTGATCGAGGAGCTTCTCGCGCGCGCGGGCGGCGAGATCATTCCCATCGACAGCGAGCACAGCGCGCTCTGGCAATGCCTGCGCGGCAGGGACGCGCGGGAGATCCGCCGGCTCGTGCTGACCGCTTCGGGCGGCCCGCTGCGCACCCTCGACGCGCGGGCGATCGAGCGCATCACTCCGGAGCAGGCGCTGCGCCATCCGCATTGGAACATGGGACCGCGGATCACGGTGGATTCGGCCACGCTGTTCAACAAGGGCCTCGAAGTCATCGAGGCGCGCTGGCTCTTCGGCGTGCCCTTCGCGCGCATCGACGCCCTCGTCCATCCGCAGGCGATCGTGCATGGGATGGTTGAATTCGTGGACGGCTCCTATCTCGCGCATCTCTCGCGCCCCGACATGCGCCTTCCCATCCAACTCGCCCTCTCGCTTCCCGCGCGCTGGGAGCCGCCGGTCGCCCCCTGGGACCCGGTCCAGGCCGCGCCGCTGACCTTCGAGTTTCCCGACGAGACGCGCTTCCCCTGCTACGCGATCGCGCGCGCGGCCGGAGAATCGGGCGGCACCGCCCCGGCGGTCGCGAACGCGGCCGACGAGGAACTGGTGGCGGCCTTTCTCGCCGGACGCATCTCGCTTCCCGCGATCGCGCGCGGGCTCGAGCGGGTGCTGCGCGGCCACTCGCGCACGCCCGCGCCGTCCTTCCACGAAATCGTCGCGGCTGATTCCTGGGCGCGCACCCAGGCGAAGGCATTCATCGATGACGCGCCCCGTCCCTGACATGCGCGCGCGGCGGCTGCGCGCGGGGCGCCGGGCGAAGGCGCGGGCCCTCGGGTTCCTGCTCGTCGTTCTGCTTTCCTCCCTGGCGCCGCGCCAGGCGCGCGCCGCGGACTCGAAGGCCGGATACGAAGAGAATGTCCCGCGCATCGAGAGCATCGATTTCCCCGGAGCGAAGCGCATTTCCGCGGGGCGCCTGCGCGATGTGATGTGGCTCCAACAGAAGAGCTGGGCCCGGCCTTTTCAAGCGAACCGCTACTACGGTCCCGATCATCTCGAACGCGACCTCGAGCGGGTGCTGGCGTTGTATCGCGAGGAAGGCTATGTCTTCGCGCGCGTCGACGAGGTCGTGGTCCGCTATCTCGCGACCGATCGCGTGGCGCTTGAGATCCGGGTCTCGGAAGGGCCGCTGGTGCGCCTCAGGAATCTCTCCGTGGAGGGGGCCTCCGGTCCGCTGGGCGAACGCCTGGAGAAGGAGCTGACGATGGAGGCCGGAGACCCGTTGTCGGAGCTCCGGCTTCAGACCGACGAGACGCGCCTCGTGCGGCTCTGCCAGGAGGAGGGCCACGCCCTGGCCACCGTCAACCGCGAGGTGCGCTATCGCGGCGATTCCGCCGATGTGCGCCTCTGGGTCGACGAAGGCCCTCGCGTGCGCATCGACCACATCCGCGTGACGGGCGCGGAGAATGTCGACAGCACCGTCATCGTTCGCGAAACGGGAGTGCGCCCGGGGACGCTTCTCCGGCGCTCGCGCATGCTCACGGCCCAGGAGCGGCTCTTCGACCTCGGCCTGTTCCGCTCCGTGCGCCTGCTGCCGCAGTATCCGGACAGCGCGACGCTGGCCGCCGCTCCGCGGGAAGTGGGTGCGACGTTGCTGCTCGCGGTCAGCGAGCGGCCGGCCGGATGGATCACCGTCGGCGGCGGAGTCTCTTCGAGCGAGCAGGTGAAGCTGACGGCGGAATGGGGCTACCGGAACCTCTTCGGCCGCGCGCACGCCCTCCTCCTGCGCGGCGAGCTCGCCTATTCGACGGAAGGCAAGCCGAGCGGCGTGAAGGGCATCAAGGAGCGGAAGATCGAGGCGAGCTACACGCGTCCCAGCCTCTTCGGCCAGCGCCTGCGCGGACAAGTGAACCCCTACTATCGCTTCCTCCGCGAGCCGACCTTCGACGAAGACATCTACGGCGTGCTGCTCGGGGCGAGCCGTCCGCTGGGCCGCTACGAACGTGTGGCCGCCTCCTTCGAGAACAAGTGGGTGTCGACGGGCGATTCCACCGCGGGGAAATCGGACTATCAGACGCGGTTTCTCTCGCTCGCCTGGATCGGAGACCGCCGCGATTTTCCCGTCGACCCCAAGCGCGGCGATATGCTGCAGGCGCGGACGGAGTACGCGGGCGGCTTTCTGGGCGGCTCCGCGTCGTTCACCCGCTGGACGGCAGGCGCGGCCTACTATGTGCCGCTGGGCCGCAGGCTTCTCTGGGCGCTGCGGACGCAGGTGGGCTACATCCGTCCGATCGGCCGGGGCGTGGGTGTGGCGGGGGAGGAACGCGACCTGCTACGAGTGCCCTTCAATGATCGCTTCCGGGCAGGCGGGGGGACGACCGTTCGGGGATACGACGAGAAATCGCTCGGCCCGCAGACCGCGGACGGCCAGCCGCTCGGCGGCCTGGCGCTGATGCTCCTCAATGCGGAGGCGCGGCTGCCGCTCTTCTGGCAACTGGGCGCGGCGGTGTTCGTGGACGCGGGCAATGTGTGGGAGGATTATCGCAGCATCGGTTGGAACGCGTTCGCCGAGGGCTGGTCGGGAGACTACTCCGAACGAAATGTCGCCTATTCGGCGGGGATCGGCTTGCGCTGGCAGACGCCGGTCGGCCCGGTGCGTCTCGACTATGGCTTCAAGGTGAACCGCCACCGGCGCCCGGGCACGGACTCCGGCGCCTGGCACTTCAGCCTGGGACAGGCATTCTAGATGGCAGACGCGGCCTCCAGGACGGATTCCACGGCGGCGGCCTCAACCGCACCGGCGCCTGCGCCTGCGCCTGCGCCTGCTTCCCCGACAGCGCCCGCTGGCGGGGGGCCCCAGGGCACGCGGCGGCGCGGCCGGAGGTGGATCGCCTGGGTCGCGGTCGCCCTCGTCTTCGTCGCCATCCTCGCCAGTCCCTTCGAGCTCGTCCGGGTCGATTGGCTGCGCGAGCGGTTGCTGACCGGAGGGCTGAGCAGGCTGGGACTCGAGAATCGCCTGCGAATCACGATCGGGTCCGTCCGGCGCTTCACGCCTCTCTCGCTCGACCTCTCGGGCATCGCGCTCGAAGCCAGGCAGGCAGCCGGGGAGTGGCAGACGGTTTCCCAGGCCGGGCGATTGCACATTCGCTGGTCATCGGCCGATCTCCTCGCGGGACGCTTGGGCGTCGATTCGGTCGGCGTGGAATCGTTGACCGTCGCCTTGCCGCGCCTTTCCCTGCTCGCCGTGGGGCGCCGTCCCAGGGCCGGCGAACCGGCCATCGCCCGCAAGAGCCCCCCGATCGCGGTGCACGACCTTCGCGTGACGGGCCTGCGCCTTTCCGATTCGCGAGGCAGCGTGCTCGAAGGCGATGTCGATTTCCGCGGCCTCACTCTTTCCGTCGAGGGGTTGAAGGGCTCGCTGTCGGGCGAGCTCGCTTGCCCGCGCGTCGATCTGGCCGCTTCCGTGTCGGGAGCGGTACGCGCGCGCGGCGGGCGGCTGGAGGTGGAGGATCTCTCGCTGAAGGGGGAAGGCTACGAACTGCGCGCGGCCGGATGGGGGGAAAAGAAAGACGGCGAGAGCAGGTTGGAGGCCAATTTCGATCTCGCGCGCCTGCGAAATCCGCTTCTCGCGCGCCTCCTCTCGCAGGTCTTTCCCGTCGAAGGGTTCGACGCCCCGGCGGCCGGCGCGCCCTTGCCGACGGCGCTGGGGCCCGCCGGTGAAGAGGATTCGCTCGCCGGCAAGGGTTCCTTTTCGCTGAGAGGGCGCCATGGACGCGCGGAGATCGCGCTCACGGGGCGCCTGCGCGGAGAGGCCTTGCGGGCGCTCACGGCGAAAGCCGAAGCGCGTCCCGATTCCTCCCTCGCGCTCGACTTCGACCTGGATGCCGACGCCGCCGGCATGCGCGGCGCGCTGCGCTGGAATCGCTCCCAGCGCCTCCTCGGCTGCGATCTCGATTGGCGCGCGCTGCGGCTCGACAGCTCCTGGCTTCCCTGGGCGGCGACCCTTCCCGACCTGGGAGGACCTTCGGGCGGACGCGCGGCGGGAACCATTCACCTTCCCGCCGGAGGGCCGGTTTCGGCGGAGGGCAGCCTGACCGTCGAAGGGCTGGCGCCCTTTTCCATCCGGACGCGCAGCATTCTGGCGCGGGGGCGCTGGGAAGAAGCGCGCCGGGTGGAAATCGATTCCCTGGAAGCCGTGCTGGCGCAAGGAGGCGTCATCCGCGCGAGCGGCGGCGTCGATGTTCCCCAGGGCGAGCATCTGTCGGCGAGGATCGGCATCGACGACGCGGCCCTCTCCTCGCTTCCGCGGCAGTGGAGCGTCGGTCTGACGGGGCGGGTCTTCGCGCAAGGGAAGGTCGGGGGCAGCATCGACGACCCGGTGATCGAAGGCGGCCTCTCGATCGTCGAGCCTCGCTGGCGCGCATGGAATGCGAAGGAAGCGAGCGCGCAGAGCTTCGTCTTTCGCCCGCGCGACCTGCGGGGAGAAGCGCTCCTGCAAGTGTCCGGCCTCGCGCCGGCAGAAGGCGCCGACGGCGGCGATGTGATCGTGGAAATCGAGCGTTGGGAAGACGAGATCTCCGCCAATGTGGCGATCGCGCATCCGCGCGGACAGGCCGAGCTCGAGGGGATTCTCGATCCCGCCGGCTCGCTCACGCTCGCCTCGGCGCGTCTGTCCGCGCCGGAGGCGGGCATCTGGACGCTGGGCCAGCCCTTTCACCTGCGCTGGGACGAACGGGGCGGGCAGTCCGATTCGCTGGTGCTCGGCTCCGGCCAAAGCCGTCTCTCTGCCGCGCTGACATGGTCGGGCGAGGAGGACCTCGCCGGCCGCCTCGCCCTGCGGCGCTTCGACCTCGCGCGGCTCGGACTTGCCGGGACGCGCGGCGATTCCTTGAGAGGGCAGGTCGATCTGACCGTCGATGCGGCCGGCAGATGGCCGGCGCCGAAGATCGAGGCCTCGGCGCTGGTCACGGGCATGGAATGGGCATCCATGCAGACGAGCGACGCCAGCCTGCGCGCGCAGTGGGGCGACCGGGAGCTCACGATCGGGCCGGTTTCGTGGGCGAATCCCGATCACGAGGTCCTCGTTCGCGGCATTCATATGACGCCCGGCGCAAGCGCCCTGGAATTCCTGCGCGCGCCGCGCCCCGACTCGAGCGGCCTCCTCTCCGCGCTGTGCAGTGTTCCGTGGTCCGGCGAGATCGAGATCGCACGCTGTGATCTCGCCGCGTACGCGGAGTTGTTCGGCATCGAGACGGTGACGAAGGCCGCGGCCGCGGGTCCGGCTCCTCCAGGAGATCTCTATGTGGGAGGGGCGAGCATTCCGCTACGCATCCTGGCGCCCTGGGACACGCTTGCGGCGGGGGAACAAGGCGACCTCGCAGGAGCGCTCACCGCGCGGATCTCGCTGGAAGGGACTCCCGCGGATCCCGCCCTCCGCTTCATCGGGGAAGTGCCCGACCTGCGCTTCGCGGGCTCGCCTCTCGGCGCGCTCGCCTTTCAAGGCGCGTATCGCGATTCGATGCTGCGATTGGAGGAATGCGCGTTCACGCGGGGCGAGCACTCGACCCGCGCTTCCGGAACGTACCCGTTCTTCCTCTCGCTCGACCCGCCGCGGGCGCGGCCGGGGGAAGGCGATGCGAGCATCCAGGCGCGCCTCGACGACCTGGATCTCTCCCTGCTCTCGGGACTGACGCGGCTCGTCCCCGACGCGAGCGGGCGCTTGAGCGGGGATGTCGCCCTGGCCGGCCCGGCGGCGCACCCGCATTTCGAAGGGGAATTGCAGCTCGAGGGGGGCGCCTTTCGCATTCCCGATCGCAGCGAGCGCATCACCGACCTCCACGGCTCGCTCGTTCTCGGGGCCGAAGGCTTGCGCATCCGTTCGCTGGAGGGACGCTGCGGGCCTCAAGGCACGATTGGAGCGGGCGGCCTCTTTCGCAGCGCCGATGATTTCCGCGTGGTCGGCGTGCTGCGCAGCGCGCACGCCTACGAGGAGCGCCACTACGACTTCCTCGCCAACGCCGATCTGACGGCCTTCACCGCGGTCGATTCCCTGACGGGCCGCATTCGCCCGCACCTCAAAGGGACCGTGGAAGTGCTCGGCGGGACCTTCACCCAGGATCTCGCCCAACGCCCGCCGGTTCCAGAGTTGGGTGCCGAGGTTCCCTGGCTGATCGATCTCGATGTCGATGTGCCGGGCAACATTCACCTGAGCCAGGTGAATACCAAGGCGGATCTGAGCGAAGGGCGCCTGCGGATCGTCTATCGCTGGCCCTATTGGAACATGAGCGGAACGCTGAATGTGATCGGAGGCACCTACCGGCTGCTCAACAATGTCTTCACGGTCCGCGAAGGCACGGTCGAGTTTCGCGACACCGGCGCGGGCCCCGATGTGACGATGAACATCGCCGCCGAGACGAGTGTCGCTCTAGCGCAGGACGACGATCGCGGGACGAGCGAGACGATCGCCGTCGAGGTGCAGCTGCAGGGCAAGCCCGAGGAGCTCACCGTCAGCCTGTCGTCGGTTCCTCCGCTCACCGAGGAGGAGATCGTCGAGCTCTTGAGCATCGGCCGCTTCAGCCGGACGGGGCGTTTCGAGGCCGCGTCGGAGACGCAGTGGATCGTCTTGAACACGATGGTCGATCGGATCGAATCGAGCCTCCTCGAGCAGTCGGCGCTCTTCTCGCGGGTCGGGATCGCGGCGGGCCAGACGGGCGAGGAGCCATTGCGCTTGACCCTGCGGCCCGTGATCACGCCCCAGTTCCTGATGCACTACTCGCAGGAGCTCGCCCTCGATCCCGAGCGCGAGGTCTCGATGAACTACCGTCTTGGTCGCGGGTTGTACTTGCGCGCCGGCCTCGCGCGCGACCGGGCGACGAGCGGCGCGTTCAACGAAGAGTACAGCCTTGATCTGCGCTATCGCATCGAGTACGAATAGGCCTCGCTGATCACCGAATCGTTCGCGGGCCGCGGACTCTGCTCGCGGCCCGCTTCGCGCCCCGGAGACACGCGTGGATTCCCTTCCGGCCGGTATGCGATCCGAAGCGAGGGAAATGGTGGAGGAGCGGCTGCTCGCCGATCTGAACCCCGCCCAGCGGGAGGCGGCCTCCGCGCCCGCCGGGCCGCTGCTCATCCTCGCCGGCGCGGGGAGCGGCAAGACGCGCGTGCTCACCCGCCGCATCGCCTGGCTCATCAAGGCCAGAGGGGTCTCGCCCGAGCGCATCCTGGCGGTCACCTTCACCAACAAGGCCGCCGGCGAGATGCGCGAGCGGATCGACTCGCTCCTCGGGGAATCGGTGCGCGGCATGTGGATCGGCACCTTCCACGCCGTCTGCCTGCGCTGGTTGCGGCGCCACGCGCGCCTCGCGGGCTTCGGGCCGGCCCTCGCGATCGTCGACGCCGAAGACCAGCTGACCCTGCTGCGCCGCATCCTCAAGGGCGAAGGCTTCGATTCCACGCCGCGGCGCGCGCGCGAGCTACAGGCGATCATCAGCCGGGCGAAGAATCGCGCCCAGTCCCCCGACGACCTCGGGCAGGACGCGCGCTCGCCCGCCCAGCTGCTCGCGGTGCGGCTCTACCGGGAATACCAGGCCGCGTTGAAGCGTCAGAACGGCGTCGACTTCGACGATCTGCTGCTCGAGACGCACCGGCTCTTTCGCGATCACTCCGAGGTGGCCGATTTCTACGCGCGGCAGTTCGAGCACATCCTCGTCGACGAGTATCAGGACACCAACCATGTGCAATTCCTGCTCGTCGAACGTCTGGCGCGCGCCCATCGGAACATCCTCGTCGTGGGCGACGACGATCAGTCGATCTACGGCTGGCGCGGGGCCGAAGTGCGGAACATCCTCGAGTTCCGCGAGCATTTTCCGAACGCCTCGGTCTTCTACCTGGAACAGAACTACCGCTCGACGCGGCCGATCCTGGAGTTCGCCAACGCCGTCATCGCGCGCAACGCCGGGCGCTACGAGAAGTCGCTCTGGACCGAGCGGCCCGGCGGCGAGCCGCCCGAGTTCTTCATGGCCCCGGACGAGGACGAGGAGGCCGAGGAGATCGCGCGCCGCGCGGTGCGCGAGAAGGAACAGGAAGGGCGTCGCTATCGCGAGATCGCGATCTTCTATCGCACCCACGCCCAATCGCGCCCGATCGAGGACGCCTTCCTGCGGCGCGGAATTCCCTACATCATCGTGGGCGGCATCTACTTCTACGCCCGGCGCGAGGTCAAGGATCTCCTGAGCTATCTGCGCGTGCTCGTCAATTCGCGCGACGAGACGAGCCTGCGGCGCGCCCTCTCGGTCCCCAAGCGAGGAGTGGGCGAGCGGACGATGGAGTTGCTGATGGCGCAGATCGGCGCGAGCGAGGAGGATCCGCTCATCGTTCTGAAGGGCGGCGGGCCCGAGGAGATCTCCGGCCGGGCGCGCAGCGCCATCGTCGCCTTCGCCGACTGGATGCTGGAATTGCGCGAGCGCCTGAGCGAGCCGCCCGAGCGCATTCTCGCCGAAATCGCGAACCACACCGCCTATCGCGACTACCTCCAGCGCGAAGGGGGCGAGTGGGAAGAGCGCGTCGCGAATGTGGAAGAGCTGATCGAGAGCGCGCGGCTCTTCAGCAGCCGCGAGGAAGGCGGAGTGGCGGAGTATCTCGATCAGGTGAGCCTGCTGACGAGCATCGATGCGATGGACCCGGGCACCGACGCGGTCACGCTCATGACCGCGCACAACGCGAAAGGCCTCGAGTTTCCCGTCGTCTTCGTCACGGGAGTGGAGGAGGGCCTCTTCCCGCACGCCTCGGCGGCCGAGAGCCAGGCGGAGATGGAAGAAGAGCGGCGGCTCTTCTATGTCGCCTGCACGCGGGCGATGGACCGGCTCACGCTTTCGGGGAGCGAGCTTCGCCGCCGCTACAGCACCGGAGCGGGCGGGCCCTCGCGCTTCGTGACCGAGGTGAATCCGGCGCTTCTGTGCGTCACCGGCTTCGCCTCCGGCCCCGGCATGACGGGAGAGGACTGGGGCGGCAGCGCTTCGCGCGGCCTGCGCGGGACCGGCAGCTCGGGAAGCCTGCGCGGCGCGCGCGGAAGCGGAAGCGGGAGCGTGCGCGAACCCGAGGGGGAAGAGCATCCCTGGGTCGGACGACGCGTGTACCACGCGCGATTCGGACACGGCCTGGTCGTCTCGGTTGATGGGCGCGGCGAGGAGGCGCGCGTCACCGTGCGCTTTCACGGAGGAGAGACGCGAAAGCTGTTGCGCAACTATCTCGAGTGGGAGCCCTGAGAGGAAGGCTGCGGGAGGCCGCATGAATGTGCTCGTCGTCGGGTCGGGAGGCCGCGAACACGCGCTCGCCTGGGCGCTCGCGCGCTCGTCTCCCGCGCCGCGCATCTTCGCCCTGCCGGGCAATCCGGGAATGGCGCGCCTCGGAAGCCTGCTCGCCGGCGATCCTCTGGATGCCGCGGACATCCTGGATGCGGTTCGCGAGCGCGCGATCGATCTCGTCGTGATCGGTCCCGAGATGCCGCTCGTCGCGGGGCTCGCCGACCGGCTGGCGTCGGCGGGAGTGCGCGTCTTCGGTCCCCGCGCGGCGGCCGCGCGCATCGAAGGAAGCAAGATCTTCGCGAAGGAGCTGATGCGGCGCGCAGGCGTGCCCACCGCCTCCTTTCACATCGCGGAAGAGGCGCTCGCCGCGAAGAAGCTGGCCGAGACGCTTCCGCTTCCGCTCGTCGTCAAAGCCGACGGCCTCGCGGCGGGAAAAGGGGCGATCGTCGTATGCGAGCGAGAGGAAGCGCGCCGGGCGATCGAGGCGCTCATGGTCGAGCGCTGTTTCGGAGCGGCGGGCGATCGGGTGATCTTCGAGGAGTTTCTCGAAGGCGAGGAGATGAGCGTCTTCGCGATCGCCTCGGGCGAGCAGTACCGGCTGCTCCCGACTTCGCAGGATCACAAGCGCGCGTACGACGGAGACCGCGGGCCGAACACGGGGGGAATGGGCGCCTATGCTCCGGTGCTGGCATGGGACGCGCAGCTCGAGCGGCGGGTGCGCGGGGAAGTGATCGAGCCCGTGCTGCGGACGATGTCGTCGGAAGGCTGCGCCTACAGCGGGCTGCTCTATTGCGGCCTGATGGTGAAAGAGGGCGCTCCCCGCGTGGTCGAGTTCAACTGCCGCTTCGGCGATCCCGAGACGCAAGCGGTCGTGCCGATTCTATCGGGCGATCTTCTGGACGCCTTGTGGGCGGCGAGCGATCCGGAGGGGCGGGCCTCGCTGCCCGAAATCGCGCCCGACGGCCGCTCGGCCGTGTGCGTGGTGCTGGCCTCGGCGGGCTATCCGGGGGCGAGCCGCGCGGGGCTTCCCATTCGGGGCATCGGGGATGCGGAGGAGCGCTGCGGCGCGCTCGTCTTTCACGCGGGCACGCGCCAAGCCGAAGGACGCATCGTCACCGCGGGAGGGCGCGTGCTCGGCGTGGTCGGGGTGGGCGCGGATGCGGCCGAAGCGCGCGCACGCGCGTACGCGGGGGTGGACGCGATCGCCTTCGAAGGGGCCTTCTGCCGGCGGGACATCGCGCTCGCGGCGGCGGAGTGGGCGGTGCGCCGGCGATCCTGAGGCGGCAGGGATGGCAGGCCGAGACCGGGATCGCGCGTCGCGAGGGCGGCTCTCTGTGGCGCGGCTCTCTGTCATGAAGATTTCGTCGCAAGGAGGAAAGGGGCATGGCGAAACGACGGGAGAAGCAGGGCTCGGGAAGGAAGGTCGCGAAGACGCCGGCGCGCGAAGCTCGCCCGGTCGCCGATGGACGCGCCGCATTGCCCTCCGCGGGGAAGGCGAGCGGGACATCGAAGGCGCACGGCGTTGCGCAGGCGAAGCCCCTGGTCGGGATCGTGTACGGAAGCTCGTCGGACGAGCCCGTCATGCGCGAGTGCGCGGACCTTCTCGCCGGCTTCGGCATTCCCTTCGAAATGACGATGCTCTCGGCCCACCGCATGCCCGACGCGACGGCTGCCTACGCGCGCGGAGCGCGCAGGCGCGGGCTCCGGGTTCTGATCGGGGGCGCGGGCATGGCGGCGCATCTTCCCGGCACGATCGCCGCCTGCACCACGCTTCCCGTGATCGGCGTGCCCTTGTGCGGCTCGGCGCTCGAGGGCGAGGACGCGCTCCTCTCCATGGTGCAGATGCCCGCGGGCGTGCCGGTCGCGACGCTCGCCATCGGAAAGGCGGGCGCCAAGAACGCCGCGATTCTCGCCGCGCAGATCCTCTCGCTTGGGGATGCGGCCCTGGCTCGCAAGCTCGATGAGCTGAAGACGCGGCTGGAACGAGGGCTCAAGGTGTGAGCCGCGCGGGTAGCGCCGTCTTCCCTCAACCGACGGGCCTTCGCAGCACGAACTGCGAATGGTCCTGACGCAAGCGGTCGAGGAGATCGGACCGCTTTCCCCCCAGTCTCTTCGACGGCCGCGCGGGCACGCGGTCGAGCAGATAGGTGGTGAGAAGCGGCACGGCCATGCTGAGGTCGGTCGAGAGGGCAAGATCGCGCACACTCTCGGCCGCCTGCGGGGAAGAGGGTTCTTCCGCGGGCGCGGAAGAGGAGCGCTGGGCGGGAATCTCCGGGCAATGCCGCGCGGGCAGTTCGTGCACCCGGCCGGCCATGCGAATCGTGATCGCGTAGCCGGGCGCCCGCTCGGGGTCCACCAGCGCGCGCAAGTGGCGCGGGACGCCGAGTGCGAAGGCGGACGCCGCGCCTCGACCAAGGCACCACATCGCGCAGGGAATGCCCTTCGATTGGGCGGAATTGAGAATCGCCGCCGCCTCGTTCAAGTCCGCGTCTCCATCCAATGCGAGTCGATTGCCCATGAGACCGAGGCGCGCGAAGAGCGAGCCGAGCGGGCTGTCGCCGGGAGAGGAATTGAAGATCGGGACCCCCGCTTCGTGGGCGGTCGTCAGCAGGCCGGGATACTCGACCCCGAGCGTCTTCTCTCTCGCGCGCAGATGGGTTCCGAAGCGGTCGTGCAGAGCGGCCGAGCTCATCGTCTGCTGAAAGTCGACGCCCGAGAAGATCTCCGCCAGAGTCTGTTCCGCGGGCGGCAGGTCCGCGCGCTTCAGGGAAACGCCTCCACCGCAGTCTTCGAACGACGCGGAATCGACCATGCCGGTGCGATAGAAGGGCACCCCGAGGGCGTGGAGCGCATCGTGGAAGAGATTCGGCCCGGTGATCACCGCCCAGTCGATGAAGCCCGCCTGAAGGAGCGGCGCGAAGGCCCCGATGCCCAATCCCGCGGACAGGAGCTCCGCGTCCAGACTCACGCCGACGAGCGCTTCGGGATGGCGGTACACTTCCCGGGCCAGGAGGTCGGCCACCGAAGCGAGCCGCCCCGCGGCCGAGCCGAGGAAGGCGCGGTCGATGAACTGCGACACCGACATGCCGATTTCGAGCGGACGCGGGCGAAGGGCTCCTTCGCCGGACGAGCGGGTTTCGGTCATGATCTCACCTGCCCGGGATGGCGACTCATCGGCGGACGGTCTCCGCCAAAGCCACGGGGCGGATCGTAGGCAACCGCCGGACGGGGCGCAAGCCGCTGGGAAACGCGCTGTGGCAGCGCGCCCAACCTCGCCGGACTTGCCTTCCCGTGAACGGCGTGCAGAGAATCAGCCGCGGGGGAGCCGGTCCCAGCTGTTCGGACACCGTCGATAGGGCGGGACCAGCCGAACGATTCGCCTTCGAAGGAGGATGCCATCGCTCGCATTCTTGCCCTGGACGGTACGCCCGGACGCCATGCGGAGGCGCTCGAGGCCGCGCGCGAAGCCTTGCTCGCGGGCGATCTCGCCCTGCTGCCCGCCGAAGGTGTCTACGGCCTGCACGCCGACGGCTCCCGGCCCCAGGCCCTCGAGCGCCTGCGGGCGTTGAAGGGATCGCCCGAGGGGCGGAGCTTCATCGTTCTCGCCGGATCGCTGGATCAGGCTCGTGAGTATTGCGCGCGGTTTCCCGGAGAGCGCATGCAGCCGGCGGGATCGGCGTGGCCCGGGCCGCTCACCCTGATCCTGCCCGCCTCGGACTCGCTGCCCGCGGAGCTTCGCCCCGGAGGCGATGTCGCCCTCCGCTGCCCCGGCGTGCGCCTGCTCCGTGACCTTGCGCTCTCGATTCCCGGCCCGCTGGTTTCGACCAGCGCGAATCGCGCGGGAGAGGCGCCGCCGCGAAGCCTTGCCGAGGCGCATCCGGCGCTCCTGGAGGCCGTCGCGATCGCCGTCGATGGGGGCCCGCTTTCGGGAAAGCCTTCCACTCTCGCCCGGGCCGAAGAGGACGGATCGCTCACCATCCTCAGGCCGGGTCTCTGGTCGCCTTGAGAGCGCGCGGGGCGCATCAATCGGAATGGAGGAACGCGCCTTTGTCTGTCGCTCCGGCCTGGCCGGTCACGGGGTCCTCGCCGGTTCCGATGCACCGGCTTTCGGGCCGGAGGTGGAAATCGCCCAGCCGCTTGGGCGGCTCCGGATTCTGGACGAAGAGTGGGTCTTCGATCTTGTTCGAGATGTGCAATTCCTCTCCGTCCGGGGAAATGGGCAGGGGCGAGCAGGAAGTGCAGCCGGTGTGCTCGCCGTAGTTGCCCATCATGTTCCCGAACGAATCGTTGTGCCGCACATACAGCGTTTCCTGCTCGTCGTTTCGAACCAGGCCCCATCCGTTGCGGAAGAAGATGTTGTTCACGACCTTCGTCGCGTCGCCGGCGGTGTGCAGATGGTTCATATATAGCGCATTCGGATGATTCGCGTAGAAGGTGTTGTTCACCAGCCAGCCGCAGGTCCCTTCCCGGTACTCGAGCGCGCCTCCGTAGATCGAGGCGGACGAGAGATAGCCGTTCACGATGAGCGCGTGGTCGATGTCCAGGCGGGTGTGGCCCGTGAGGCGGGGCTCGACCACGATGCTCTCGCCGGCGAGATCGATCTTCGCTCCGCGCGCCCGGATGCAGGTGTCTTCGCGCACGACGGCGCCTCCCACATACACCGTCTGTGAATCGAGCTCGGCGTAATGCGTGAAGGCGTGTCCTTGGAATTCTCCCGGGCCCGCCGCCGACAGGATCTCGTGAAGCGGAATGCCGGGGGGAAGCGGGGCGCCGGGGTAGAGCAGGAACTCGTCGAGGAAACCCCATCCCCGCACGCTCACGCCGCTTCCTGCGGCGATCCACGGCGCGGAGAAAGATCCCACCCGGAGGCCGGATGCCATGCTGATGTAGAGCTCCATGTCCTCCCAGTCGCGGGTCATCGCACCGGGCACGGTATAGCTCGTGTTGGAAGCGGACAGGGCGATCCAATCGCGCGACTCTTCCGTCTCGATCATGAGGTAGACGCTGTCCGGAGCTCCGCCGAAATAGCGCCACTGGAATTCGATCGGCTGGCCGGGAATGAATTCATCCTCATTCTCGGGCGATTCGATTTGGATGCGGGGGACCGCGGACCGCACGAAGGTGCAGGAGTCGAGCGCCGCTCCCAGCGAGACCGAGACGCTGCACGGCCCGGCGCCGTAGAGAAGATTGCCGGTGCGGAAGAAGGCGGTGTCCGCGTCCCCGCCGAGAACGAGGAGAAGCGGCGCGCGGTCGACGGTCACCACGGCCGAATCGGCCGGGATGGCGCGCGGGTTCAGCCGCACGACCCGGGCTTCCCAGCCGAGGAGCAAAGGCGGCCGGCCGAAGCGGACATCCACCCGGTGAGTGACCGGGCTCTCTTCCGAAGGTTCCGAGGGATCGTCGGAACAGCCGGTCATCGAGGCGGCCGCAAAACCGGCGGCGAAAAGAATGGCGAACAGCGAGCGTCGGGACGCGGGCTTCATAGGAACCTCCCTGGGCTGATTATGGTGATATCGAAAACCAGGGTCAAGGCAGGCAGCCTCATGACCCGCTTTCGAGGTCGCCGTGGAGCATGCATTTCCCACTTGGGTTGACGGGGCCCCGGGAGGCTTCCTAGAATTCGGCATTCGTGTGCGTGAGTGGTTGGCGAGAGGGAGGCGCGGGCCGATCGTGTTCCGGGTGCTTTTCGTCTGCACGGGCAACACCTGTCGCAGTCCCATGGCCGCGGGCGTCTTGCGCGAACGCGCCCGGCGGGAGGAGCCGGCGACGGTGGAAATCGCCGTCCAGTCCGCGGGCACCCTGGCCGTCGAGGGACGGCCGGCCGCATGCGAAGCGGTGCAGGCGTGCGCCGGCGAGGGGATCGACATCCGCGACCATCGTTCGCAGCCGCTTTCCCGCGAATTGCTGGCGCATAGCGATCTCATTCTCGTCATGGAGGAGGCGCATCGTAGGGAAGTCCTGCTCCTCGACCCCCAAGCGGCCTCCCGCGTCCACCTCATCGGAGACTACGCGTTCCTGGGCGAGCCCGAAGGAAGAGGGGCGCGCGATGTGCCCGATCCGATCGGCGGATCGCCCGAGGACTACCGGCGGACGCTGCGCCAGTTGAACGGATTCATCGAACGAATCTGGCAGAGGATCGTGGGGCGGATGCCCCGGCCATGAGGCGGACAAGCGGGGCGTAAAGCGAGGAGGCGGCGTGGAAGAGGGCGGCCGGATGCGGGTGGAAATGGGCACTGGGATGCGCGTGGAAATCGGCAGCGACCATCGGGGCTATCCGTTGAAGGCGCGTCTTTCCGCCTGGCTGCGGGAACGCGGCTGGGAAGTGAACGATCACGGTTGTGAAAGCGCCGAGTCGTGCGATTATCCCGAGTTCGCCTTTCGCGTCGCGCGCGCGGTCGCGGCTTCGCCGGGTTCGCTGGGCGTCCTGATGTGCGGAAGCGGCATCGGCATGTCGATCGCCGCCAACAAGGTTCGCGGCGTGCGGGCGGCCCTTTGCCTGACGCCCCGGATGGCCACGCTCTCACGGCAGCACAATGACGCGAATGTGCTCGCGCTGGGCGCGGACCTTCTGCCGGAGGCGGAGAACCTCGCCATTCTTTCCGCGTGGCTGGAGGCGAAGTTCGAAGGCGGGCGCCACGAGCGGCGCGTGGGCATGCTGGCCGGCGGGCCGTCCGCTGGTGGCGCAAAGCCGCCGGCTCCCGATGGCGGCCGAGCGCCCGCTGCCGGTGCGCGCCCTTCCGGGGAGGAGGCTTCGATGGACCCCGATTGCGTGTTCTGTCGCATCGTCGCGGGCGGAATTCCCGCCGACAAGGTGTTCGAAGACGAAGCCGTGCTCGCCTTCCGCGACATCCACCCCTCGGCGCCCGCGCATGTGCTGCTCATTCCGAAGGCGCACATCGCAAGCTTGAACGAGCTCGCCCCCCAGCATGACGCCCTCCTCGGCCGGTTGATGCGCGCCGCGAAAGAAGTGGCCGCTCGCGAGGGCATCGCCGGGAAAGGCTATCGCCTGGTGGGTAACTGCGGCCGGGAAGCGGGCCAGGAAGTGATGCACATCCACTTCCACTTGCTCGGCGGCCGTCCGCTCGGGTGGCCTCCGGGCTAGCCCCGGGTGCGAGGCGCGCCTGATCGCGGCGATAGCGAATTCTCCAAGCGGTAGTATCTGAGTGCGGCCGTGCCGAGGCAGAGCCGGCGCGGAAGGGATGCGAGCCAAAGCGGTCTTCCTCGGGGAGCGCGCCCCGCGCGGCGAACGCTTCCCGATGGACCCATCGCCGGATCGCGGTTTCTCAAACGGTGGAGGACGGATGGCAGAGATGACCGATTTCGCTTCGCAGGTTTCACGAGCCCGCGAAGAAGTGCAAATGGCGTCCCACCCATTGCAGGCGGTGCGAGAGGAACTGGGCCGCGTGCTCGTGGGCCGGGAAGAGTTGATCGACCGGTTGCTGGTGGGAATTCTGGCCGACGGGCACATTCTCCTCGAAGGCGTGCCCGGCCTCGCCAAGACGATGGCGGTGCGCTCCCTTGCGGCCGCGATCCGCGCGCGCTTCGCGCGCATCCAGTTCACGCCCGACCTGCTCCCCGCCGACCTCACCGGCACGATGATCTACGATCCCCGCAGCGGCAGCTTCAGCGCGCGCAAGGGCCCGCTCTTCGCCCATCTCGTGCTGGCCGACGAGATCAATCGCGCGCCCGCCAAGGTGCAGAGCGCGCTGCTCGAGGCGATGCAGGAGCGCCAGATCACGATCGGGGACACGACCCACGCGCTCGAAGAGCCCTTCCTCGTGCTCGCGACCCAGAACCCGATCGAGCAGGAGGGCACCTATCCGCTGCCCGAAGCGCAAGTCGACCGCTTTCTCATGAAGGTGCGAGTCGACTATCCCGAGCGTCTCGAGGAGCATCGCGGAATGGAGATGCGCATCCTCGAGCGGATGACCGCCGAGACGCTTCCGCAAGTGCGCCCGGTGCTCGATTGCCCCTCGATCCTGCGCGCGCGCGAGATCGTGCGGCGCATTCCGATGGCGCAGTCGGTGAAGGACTACATCGTCGACCTCACGATCGCGACGCGCGATCCCGAGCGCGTCCATTCCGGGCTGAGCGGCTTGAAGGAGTTGATCGCTTACGGGGCCTCGCCCCGCGCGACGCTCGGGCTCGCGATGGCGGGGCGGGCGATGGCCTTTCTCGCGGGACGCGGCTCGGTCTACGGCGAGGATGTCAAGGAGATCGCGCTCGATGTGCTGCGCCATCGGGTGATCGTGACCTATGAGGCCGAAGCGCGCGAGGTGACTTCGGAAGAGATCGTGCGGCGAATTCTCGATCAACTGCGCGTCCCCTGATGCGGCCTGCGCGCGGGGCTGATTCGAAGTTCGAACCCGCAAGCGCACGGTGGCGATTTCACGAGGCGACGAGGCATGGCGTTCGTTTGGCGCAGACAGCGGGCCGCGCGCACGCGGCCGGGCAGGGAGGCGGCCCCCGGAGCGGGAGGATCGCGCGCGGCGGCGTGGTCCGCGCCCGAGCGCCCGCTGGGAAGCTGGCGCGCGCCGCGTGGAGAAGGCGCGGACTCTTCGGGGGTGCTGCCCGAGGAGATCCTGCGCAAGGTCCGCCGCCTCGAGATCCGCACGCGCGCGGCGGTCACGGAAGTGTTCGCCGGGCAGTACCACTCGGTCTTCAAGGGGCGCGGGATGGAATTCGCGGAGGTGCGCGAGTACACGCCCGGCGACGACATCCGCACGATCGACTGGAATGTGACCGCGCGCTACGGCACGCCCTTCGTGAAGAAATATGTCGAGGAGCGCGAGCTCACGATCTTCCTCGCGGTCGACCTCAGCGGCTCGCAGAGCTTCGGAAGCCACGGCCGAAGCAAGCTCGAAGCGGCCGCGGAAGTGGGCGCGCTGATCGCCTTCTCGGCGATCAACAATCACGACAAGGTCGGGCTGCTCACCTTCACCGATCGGCCCGAGACCTTCATCCCGCCGCACAAGGGCCGCGCGCACGGCCTGCGCCTGATCCGGGAGATCCTCTACGGCCGCCCGGCGGGAAATGGGACCGACATGGCGGGCGCGTGCGAGCGGATTGCGCGCGTGCTGCGGCGCCGGAGCGTCGTCTTCCTTCTGAGCGATTTCCTGGTGGAGGCCGGGCCGCTGGACGGCCCGCTCGGGACGCTCGCCCGCAAGCACGACTTGATCGGCGTCGAGATCCGCGACCCCTTCGAGCAAGCGGCCGCCGCGCAGGCGGGGACGCCCGCGCCGCAGACCGGCTTGCGCACGGGATGGCCCGACCTGGGCTTGCTCGAGTGGGAAGATCCTGAGACGGGCAAACGGTTCCTCTTCGACACCAGCGACCCGGCGGCCCTTGGCCGTCTCGCCCGCGCGGAGAAGGCGCGGGAGGCGGCGATCGCGAGCCTCTTCGCCCGCCACCGCGTGGATCGCGTCACGCTGCGCGCGGGGGAGGACGCGGTCGATCCCCTGCTGGCCTTCTTCCGGCTGCGAGCCAAGAGGCTGGCGCGCGAATGAACGCGAAGCAGACGATCACGCTCCGCTTGCCCGGCGCTCGCTCGCTCGCTCGCCGAGCCTTTGGCGCGATTCCGCAACGCATCGCACGAGCGCGGATCTCGATCGTCGCGCCGCTCCTGCTCCTGTTCGTGCTTCTGCACGCGGGATGCGGAGGGAATCGCAGCGAGACGGGCGTGCGCTGGAGCGCGCAATCCCCTCCCGATTCCGTCCGCGTCGGAGACATCTTCACGCTGCGATGGTCGGGAAGCTGGCCCGCGAGCGCCGAACCCGCTCATCTGGCCTGGCCGCTTCCCGGCGATTCGCTGATCGTCCTTTCGCGCGATTCGACCGCGGTGCGCGCGCCCGGAGAGCGGCGCGCGCGGGACTATGCCATCCGCGCCCTCGTGGCGCGTCCCGGAGCGGTTCGCATTCCTGAGGCCGCCCTCGTTTCCCGAACCGGCGACACCCTTGCGGTCGCGAAGGCCTTCCGCCTGCCGGTGGGCGGACGCCTCGCCGCCACCGACACGGCGCTGCGCCCGCTCGCTCCGCTCGTCTCCCTGCGCGGGTTCCCCTGGTGGGCCGCATTTCTCGCGGGCGCGCTCGCGCTGGCGGCGGTCCTCGCGTGGTTGCTCCTTCGCAGGCGGCGCGTGGCGGGCGTGACGGTCCCCTTGCCGGAGATTCCTCCCGCAATCGAATTCCAGCGGGGAATCGAACGCCTCGAATCGCTGGCGCTCGCGGAGAAGGGCGAGATGCGCGCCTTCGCGCAGGAGCTCTCCTGGATCCTGCGGCGCTACCTCGGCCGCCGCTGGCTGCGTCCCGCGTTGGAGGCGACTCGTCCGGAAATCGTCCGCTGGCTGCCCAAGACGAAGCTGCCGGTGCGCGAGCAGAACGACCTGGCCGACTGGCTCGCGCGCACCGACCGGGTGAAGTTCGCCGGCGAGACGCCGCTCCTCGGAGAGGCGCGGGACCTCGCCGGGCGCGCGGCCTCGCTCGTCAAGACGACCGAGGAAATCTTCGTCCGCGAGGAGGAGCGCGCCCGCGAAGCCGAAGAGCAGGCGCGCGAGAAAGCGGGGCAAGGGGGCGGCGCGAAGACGGCGGGCCGGGCGCGGGCCCCCGAGAAGGAGACGCACGCAGCCGAAGCCAAGGGAGGGGAACGATGAGCTTCGCCCGTCCCTGGCTGCTGCTCCTCGGTCTGCTCGTGCCCTTGGCGGGGGCGCTCTGGTGGCGGCTTCGCCCGCGCATGGAAGGCGGGCTGCGCTTCTCTCCGCCGCCCGGGCTCGCGCTGCGCGCCGGAACTCGCGCCCTGCTGGCGCGCGCATTGCCGCTCCTGCGCGCCCTGGCCCTCCTGCTGCTCGTCTTCGTGCTCGCCGGCCCGCGCCTGGGGAGCACCAAAGTCACCACGCATTCGGAAGGCATCGACATCGTGCTCGCGCTCGACATCTCGGGCAGCATGCGGGCGCTCGACTTTCCTCCCGGCGACCGGCTGGCCGCCGCGAAGCAAGTCGCCCGCCGGTTCATCGAAGGGCGTGCGGGCGATCGCATCGGGCTGGTCGTCTTCGCCTCGGAAAGCTACACGCAGTGTCCGCTGACGATGGATTACCGCGTGCTCCTCAGCCTGCTCGACGAAGTGCGGATCGGCGACATCCAGGACGGCACGGCGATCGGGATGGCGATCGGCAACGCGCTGAATCGTCTGAAGGAGATTCCCGGCAAGAGCCGCGTGATCGTGCTCCTGACCGATGGGATGAACAACACCGGCGCGCTGGAGCCGCTCACCGCCGCGGGGCTCGCGCGTTCGCTGGGCGTGAAGATCTACACGGTGGGGGCGGGCACGCGCGGAATGGCGCCCTATCCCTTCGACGATCCCATCTTCGGGCGGCGCATCCGCCAGGTGCAGGTCGACCTGGATGAACGGGCTTTGCAGGCGATCGCCGATTCCACCGGCGGGCTCTATTTCCGCGCGACCGACCTGCCCACCCTGGAGCAGATCTACGCGCGCATCGACGAGCTGGAGAAGACGGAAGTCGAGCAGGAGGAATTCGTCGAGTATCGCGACATCGGCGCGCCGCTGCTCTGGCCCGCGCTCGCGCTCGTTCTGCTGGAACTGGCGCTCGGCTTCACCTGGTTGAGGAGATTGCCGTGAGCAGGCGCGCGTGCAAGCAGGGTGCGGAAGAGGCCACACGGCTTTCGCCGCGCGAGCGGAGGAGCTGAGCGATGCGTTTCGCCTACGCCGAAATCCTCTGGCTGCTCGCGCTCGTGCCGTTGTTGGGACTGGCGGCATGGCTGCGGCTGCGCGCCGGGCGCCGCGCGCTCGCCGAAGCGTTGAAGGGCCCGATGGCCGGGCGGTTGACCGCGCATCTCTCCGGGCGCGCGCGCGAATGGCGGCTGCTCGTGCTGCTCGTCGCGCTCGTCTGCCTCATTCTCGGAGCGGCGCGCCCGCAGCGGGGAACCCAGTATGTCACCGCGAAGCGCATGGGCGGCGATGTGGTCTTCGCGCTGGATGTCTCCGAGAGCATGCTCGCCGAAGATATCAAGCCCAACCGTCTGCAGCGCGCGCGCCACGAGATCTCGGCGGTGCTCGACCGCTTGAAGGGCGACCGCGTCGGCCTGATCGCCTTCTCGGGAGAAGCGTTCATCCAGTGCCCGCTCACGCTGGACTATTCCGCCGCGCGCATGTTTCTCGACTACATGACGCCCGATCTCATTCCCCAGCCGGGCACGAATCTGGGAGAGGCCTTGCGCGTGGCGACGCGCGCGTTCGGAGGCGAGGGGGAGGACCAGGGCCAGCGAGCGCTCGTCCTCATCACCGATGGCGAGGATCACGCGGGGGACTATCTCGCGGCCGCGCGCGAGGCGCGCGAGGCGCGCATCCGGGTCTTCACGGTCGGGCTCGGCAGCGAAGCGGGCGAGCCGATCGCGCGCCGCGACGCGAGCGGGCGGATCCAGGGATACAAGGAAGACCGCGAAGGGCGCGTGGTGATGACGCGTCTGGAAGAAGAGCCGTTGAAGCGCGTGGCGGAAGAGACGGGGGGCGCCTATGTGCGCGCCGGAGGAACGCTCGGGCTGCAACGCATCGTCGATGCGATCGAAGGCATGGAGAAGCGCGAATTGGAGAGCGGCGTGCGGGTGTTGTACGAGGAGCGCTACCGGTATTTCGTCTGGCCGGCGCTGATTCTCCTGCTCTTCGAGCTCTGGATTCCGCTGCGGCGCGGAGCCATTCGCCGCCGTTGGCTGTTCGCGGGCCGGATCGCCGCGAGCGCGCTCTTGATCGCGTTCGCGTCGGCATCGCATTTGCCCCCGGTTCAAGCGCAGCGGCCCGTGCCGGTGCAAGCGCAGCGGCGGCCGGCGCCGGCGCAGGTCCAGCGGCCGGCAGCACAGGGGCAGCCGCAGCCGCAGTGGCTGGGACCGGGTCCCGCGGCGAACCGGAACCCGTCGACCGCTTCCACGCCTGGCGCTCCGAACCAGCCATCCGCGACGCCGGGCTCGAATGCCACCGGCCAGTATTCGGACGAGCGTTGGCGCGAGCTCTTCGAAGAGAACGAGGTCTTCCGAGGGAAGCATCCCGAGGATGCGCGTCCCTGCTTCAATCTCGGGAATCTGCATCACGACCGCGCGGAGTGGGACGAGGCGATCCGCGCCTTCGACCAGGCGAAGGCGCGCGCGCAAGAGGATCTCGTTGGGCGCGTGCAGTACAACCTGGGCAACACCCTCTTCGCGAAAGGCGATCTGCAAGCTGCGCGCGAAGCCTTCGTCGAAGCGCTGCGCGCCGATCCGGAAGACGAGGATGCGAAGCGCAATCTCGAGTTGACTCAGCGCATGCTCGATCAGGCGCAAGCGGATTCCTCACAATCCGGCGGCCAGGGGCAGCAGAATCAGCAACAGGACCAGCAAGACGGGCAACAGCAGAAACAGGATCAGCAGCAGCAACAACAAGATCAACAGCAGCAGCAGCAGGATCAACAGCAGAGCGAGCAGCAGAATCAAGAGCCGCAAGACGAACAGCAGCAGCAACAACAACAACAGCAACAGCAACAGCAACAGCAACAGGAGCAAGATCAGCAGCAGGAGCAGCAGGGGCAGGAAGCGCAGATGGGCGGCGAGCAGCGCGACGAGAACGAGGCCAAGGATGCGGCCCAGGCAATGCAGATCCTGAGAGGGCTCGAGGCGCGGGAGCGCGACCTGCTCAAAGAGCGCTTCCGGGCGCGTTCGCGCAATGTGCGCGTGGAGAAGGATTGGTAGGAGCGGGGCGATGATGCGGTTTTTCTCGATGAGCTCGCGAACTTCTCGGGTGTCGTGCTTTCCCCGCGGGCGCACGGCACTTGTTGCGCGCCATCGAAGCGCGCGCGTCTCGCGCCGTCCTCACGCGTGGGGTCGCCGGCTTGCCTCCCTCGCTTGCGCCTGCCTTCTGCTCGCGTGGACCCTCGCTGCCATTCCTGCCGGAGCGGCCTCCACTGTGGAAGCTCAGCTCGACCGCGGCCGCATCGCCTTGAACGGGCAAGCCCTGCTGACGATCACCCTCGACGGCATTTCGGGCGGCAACCTGCGTCCCGAGATCCCGCCCGTCGAAGGCCTCGAGTTCCACCAGTCGGGGCGGAGCAGCAACATCAACTGGGTGAACGGCCGTCTCTCCAGCTCGACTTCGTTCAACTACATCGTCGTCGGCCGGCGCGAAGGCACCTTCCACATCGGTCCGATCGCGGTCACCGATGGGGGCACGCGCTATCAGAGCGAAATGCTCACGCTCGAAGTCTCCGCCGGCGCGGCCGGCGGCGGTGCGCCGGGAAGCGGCCCTCCGGCCGGCGCCCTTCCGGGGGGAGGGCCGGCCCCGCGCGGGTCCGCCCAACCGGGATCGGCGCCCGCGGCTTCGGATGGCCTCTTCGCGCGCGTCGACATCGAGCCGCGTGAAGCCTTCGTCGAGCAGCAGGTCACGATGCGCTTCCGGTTGTATCAGCGCGAAGATGTCCAGGTGATCGACATCGGCGAATTCGCCGCGCCTTCGGCGGAAGGATTCTGGAAAGAGGATCTCGGCGCGCAACGCGATTACTGGGTGGAGATGGATGGAGCGCGCTACCTGGTGCGCGAAATGGCCTGGGCGCTCTTTCCCACCCGGGCGGGCGATCTGGAGATCGGGCCGGCGAGCGTCACTTGCGTGGTGCCCGAGCGTTCGCGGAGGTCGCGCAGCCCCTTCGGAGATTTCTTCGACCGGGGCTTCTTCGACCGGCGGACCGTTCCCTTGACGACGGCGGCGAAGCGTGTGCGGGTGCTGCCTCTTCCCGACGAGGGCCGCCCCTCCGGATTCACGGGAAGCGTCGGAGACTACTCCCTCGATGTCCGCGTCGATCCTCCGGAAGCGCGCCAGGGCGAACCGTTCACGCTGCAAGCGACAGTGCGCGGTGCGGGTCATATCCAGACCATCGGCGCGCCGCAGTGGCCGGACTGGAAAGGCCTGCGCGTCTACGATTCGGGCGAGGCGGTCACCTCACGAGCGAGCGAGGACAGGATCGAGGGGGAGAAGACCTTCACCCAGGTGCTCGTGCCCTCGCGCACGGGAAAGGTGAGGCTCGATTCCGTGCGCTTTTCATTTTTCGATCCCGTGGGGCGCCGCTACCGGACGATCGAGAGCGGACCGATCGAAATCTCGGTTGGTGCGGGCACGGCGGCCGCCATGGGAGCGGCGTCCGACCTCACTCTAGGCGAAGACATTCTCTACATAGAAAGCGACTTGGATCGGCATCTTCATCCCGTTTCTCAAGGTTCGTCGATCTCTCCCGTGCACCTGGTTCCGCTGCTCCTGCTCGGCGGGGCGGCCTATCTGCGGCGGCGCAGGCTCGCCGCCGTGAGCAATCCCGTCCTGGCGCGCAGAAGCCGCGCCTATCGCGAGGCGCGTGCGCAGTTGTCCGCGTTGCGGGCCGGGCCGGCTGCCCAGGCCGATTCCCGAGCGGCGGCCGCCCAGGCGGCGCACGCGCTCGAGCAATATCTGAGCGCGTGGCTGAACCTGCCCGTGCGCGGCACGCGTCGCTCGGAGTTGCGCGAAGCGCTCACGGAAGCAGGCGTCGGTTCCTTCGCCGATCGCGTCACGGGAATGCTCGACTGGTCGGAGGAGGTTCGTTTCGGAGCGGGATCATCTCCCGGCGAAGCGCTGCAGCGCGTGACCGAGATGGAGGGGATGCTGGAAGAGCTCGAGAGCGCCTTTCGGCTGGTGCGGGGAAGGAACGCACGCAAGCGCCAGGCCGTGGGGTCGACCGCCTTGCCGCTTCTCCTGGCCGCCGCCCTGGGGGCGGCCCTATGCGGCGCGCCCGCCCGGGGAGCCCTGCCCGAGGGCGTGTCCGCATCCTTGCGCCAGGCGGAACGCGCCTATGCGGAAAGCGACTACGACGAAGCGCTCGAGCAATATCGCCATGTTCTCGAACAAGGATGGGCGTCCGCCGGGCTCTACTACAATCTCGGCTGCAGCGCCTTCAAGGCGGGCGAGGCGGGCTGGGCGGTCGCCTATTTTGAAGAGGCGCGCCGTCTCGATCCCCGCGATCCCCAGATCCGCCACAACCTGAAGATCGCGTCGGCCCGTTCGCGCGATCGCCTGCCCGCGGCGGAGCGCTCCTGGCTCCTCGATCTCTTCGCGTCTCTCCTGGACGGGTATCGTCCGGGGGATGCAGTCGGCGCGTTGCTTGCTCTCGTGTGGGCGGGGAGCCTGCTCATGGCCGGGCGCTGGCTTCTCGAAGGCCGCCTGGCGCGGCTGTGCGGCCGGGCGCTTCCCGTGCTCGCCGGCCTCACCGCGCTGGCCGTCGCAGGCATTGCGCTCAAAGCCTATCAGGTGCGCTCCGGGCCTTCAGGAGTGATCGTCTCGAACGAGGTCGGCGTGCACGCGGGCCCGCGCGGCGAGGAAACGGTGCAGTTCGCGCTGCACGCGGGAACGCTTCTCAAAGTCGGGCGGGATGCGGGCGATTGGCGAGAGGTGTGGCTGTCCGACGAGATGCGCGGTTGGGTTCCCGCTGAATCGGTGACGAGGCTTCGGCCGCCGCGCTGGGCGCCGTAGTCCGGGCGATGCGGGGACGGGGGGGATGCGCCCGGGGCCGGCGGATGGGTTCCCGGACGGCGTCATCGATGATCATCGATTCTCGGGATTGTACTCGGCGCGGATGCCCGGTAAGGTAGGGTCTTCGCGACGCGAATCCGGGCACGACGACGCGGAGGCGGGATGACGGCCGAACATCTGCTCTCCTACTTCCATGAGACGCGCTTCCTTCCTGAACTGCGCTCTCGCACCAAAGACGGGGTCCTGGTCGAGATGGCGCGCGCCTTGAGCGAAGACGGCTCCACTGCCGATCCGAGCCTGCTGGAGATGATCCGCCGGCGGGAGAGCCTGGGGAGCACGGGGCTCGGCAAAGGCGTCGCCGTCCCGCACGGCCGCAGCACGACGGCCATGAACACCCGCGTGGTTTTCGCGCTCTCGTCCAAGGGCATCGACTTCGGAGCGCTCGACGGCGAGTCCTGCCGGATCTTCTTTCTGATCGTCGCTCCATACGAAGACCGCAAGCACGAATACCTTCCGCTGCTCGGAAAGATCGTCGAGATCGTCAGCGAAGACGCCGTGCGCGAGAAGCTGCTCGCGGTCCGTTCGTTCTCGGAATTCGCCGAGGTTGTGCGGGAGGGATTCAAGTGAGCGATCGCGTGCAACGGCTGGCCCAGCTCCAGGATCTCGAGCTCATGATCCGGGAGGTGGAGGATCCGGCGAGCAAGAAGAAGGAAGAAGCGCTCGGTTTCTCCGTGGACGGTCTCCAGCAGTTGCAGACCGCCCGCGGCCGTCTCGTCAAGCAGATCCCCACCTCCGACTTCCGGCTGTATCAACGGGTGCGTCGCAAGTACGAGCGCGCGGTCGTTCCGGTGATCAACCGCATTTGCCTGGGCTGTTTCCAGGCCTTGCCCACTTCCTCGAAGCCGACCGTCTCGGAGACCAGCGCGCTTCCCACATGCGAGAATTGCGGCCGCATTCTCTACTGGCTGTAGGCCGCTCGAGGGAAGGTGCGCGCCATGACGCTCGACTTCACCCTGCGCGATGTGGCCTTGCGCCCGTCCGATTCCGATCATCCGGGGCCATGGGACCTGACCTTCCGCCAGGGGCGTCTCGCCTTCCACCGGCCTGCCCCCGAAGACCGGCGGCCGCGGCTCTTCGCGGTGCCCGGCTTCTGGGACGCGCACGTGCACTTGCTGCATCTGGGGCTCAGCCGCCAACGGCTGGACCTCGGCTCGGTCGCATCGCGCGATGAGCTTCTCTCGACGCTCGAGGCCTACGCGCGCGCGCATCCCGAAAAGGCCGTGCTGTGGGCTGAAGGATGGGACGAGACCGCCTGGCAGGATGCGAGCGTGCCGCAACAGGCGGAGCTGGACCTCGCCGTTCCCGATCGCCCGGCGATTCTCTGCCGGGTCTGCGGGCACCTGGCGCTCCTTAATTCCCGCGCGGCGGCGCAGGCGGCCTTGCGCTGGCCGGATCTGGATCCGCGCGGTGTCCTGACCGAAGAGCGCGCGATGGGGCTCGCGACCATCTGGCCGCCGACGCCCGCCGAGCGGGAACAGGCCCTCCTCGACGCGCAGGACGCGGCCATGCGCATGGGCATCGTGCGCGTCTCGGAGATGGGCAGCGAAGGCGCGGCCGACGCGTACCTCGGTCTCTTGAAGCGCGGCACCTTGCGCGGAGAAGTGCTGCTCCATTTCCGCCCGGCGCAAATCGAACTCGCCCTTCGGCTGCGCGAGGAAGGCTGGCTCGAGCGCAACAGCCTGCGCCTGGGCGGAATCAAGGTCTTCGCCGACGGCTCGATCGGAGCGCGCACCGCGGCGCTGGCGCAGCCCTTCGCCGACGGCGCCCCTGCCGGGCGCCTGCTCTACGGCGATGCGGAGCTGGCCGAGCTGCTGGGCCGCTGTCGCGCGCATCTCCTGCCGGTCGCCGTTCACGCGATCGGCGATGCCGCCATCGAGCAGGTGATCCGCGTGTCCGAGCGGATCGCCGCCCAGCGCGGGCGCCAGGCGGGGGAGTGGATCTCGCTCGAGCACGCGGAGCTCATCGACGAAGCCCAGCTCGAACGCGCCGCGCGGGTCGGCATGCGGCTCTCGATGCAGCCGAATTTCGCCGCGCGCTGGGGGCAGGCCGGCGGCTTGTACGACCGCGCGCTGGGCGAGAAGCGGCGTGCGCGCGCGAACCCCTTGCGCCAGGTCTTCGATTGCGGGGTCGCGCTCGTCTTCGGCTCCGACGGCATGCCGATGGATCCCGCGTTCGGCTTGCGCGGCGCGATCGCGCATCCCGAGCAGGCTTCCCGTCTGAGCGCGGACGAGGCGGTGGGCGTCTATTGCGGGCTGCGCGCGCGAGGCATTCGCGAGTGGGCCCCCCATTCGCCGTGGAATCTCGGTTGCGAGAACCTGGTCCTCTTCGAAAGCGACCCCGCGAATCCCGATCCGCGAACGGGATTCCGGGCCGAGGCGCGCGCGATCCTGCAAAGACGCGAATGGGTGCTCGCGCCTTCCGACGACTGGCGGCGCCAGGGAGTGGTGCATGACGAATGATCCGCCCGCCGGTCTGGACCCGGACGAGGAGCTGCGCCTCGAGCGGCGCAAGGGGCAGTTGCTCGACCGGGTCGCCCTCGAGCTGGCCCGCACCCTCGAGCTGGATGCGATCCTGCCATTGATGATCGATCTCCTGCGCGAGCTGATCGACTTCCAGGCGGTGGGCATCTACCTCCATCCGCCCGGCACCGACGAGGTCAACTGGTTCTACGGCGAGGGGTACCCGGAAGGGGCCGAGGAGAGCGTGCGCCTGAAGCTCGGAGAAGGCGCGGTCGGATGGGCGGCCCAGAACCGCCAGCCGGTGATCCTGCCCGACGTGGGTTCCGATCCGCGCTACAAGAAAGCGCGCGCCGCCACGCGCTCCGAGATGGCCATTCCCCTGATCGTCCAGGACGAGCTGGTCGGAATCTTCAATCTCGAGAACGATCGCGCCGACGCCTTCTCCGCCCGCGACCTCGAGCTGCTGCAGGCCTTCGGGCTGCATGCGGCGATCGCGATCCAGCGCGCCTGGCTGCACGAGCAGAGCGTGGAGAAGCGCCGGCTCGAGGACGAGATCGGGATCGCGCGCCGCATCCAGATGCGCCTGCTGCCGGCCGACGCGCCGCGCTTCCCCGGGTTCGATCTCGCCGCCTTCAATCATCCCTCGCGCGAAGTGAGCGGCGATGTGTACGACTTCGTGCCCATCACGCCCGACCAGCTCGGCCTGATGGTCGGAGATGTCGCCGGAAAAGGCGTGGCGGCGGGCATCCTGATGGCCACCTTTCGGGCCAGCCTGCGCGCGGAGATTCGCAACAACTACTCGATCAGCGTGATCCTCGCCAAAGTGAATCGCCTGATCTTCGAGAGCGTCGAGAACTCGGTCTTCGTGACCGCGGTCTACGGCGTTCTCGACCGCGAACGAGGGCGCCTCACCTACGCGAACGCCGGCCACAATCCGCCGCTGCTCCTGCGCGCGGGCGGCCAGGTGGAATGGCTGACGGCGGGCGGACCGCTGCTCGGCCCGCTCGCGGAAGCGCGGTATGTGGAGGAATTCATCGATCTCGACCCGGGAGATCTGCTGATCTTCTACACCGACGGCATCACCGAGGCGATGGACAAGGATGGCGAGATGTTCGGCGTGGAGCGCCTGGTCGAGCTCGCGCGGTCGGTGTCGCCGGCCGATTCGGCTCGGCGCATCTGCCACCGTCTCCTGGAGGCGGTGCGGGCCCACACCGGGCAGGTGCACGCGGAGGACGATCTGACCGCGATCGTGCTGCGGGCCCTCGAGGGGCCCGCCGAGGGCGCGGCCCTGCCGGGCGCGCTGGGCATGGAATGAAGCGCGGGGCCCACGGGGGAGGCGCGCCGCGCCGAACCGCGCAGTCGCGCAGCACTTCCGCCCGGCGGCGGAGAAAGGCGTTGAAGGAGCATTTTGCGGATGCGAGGATAGGCGCGCACACGATGGGTCGGCGCGTATAGGAGGGTATCGTGGACGATCGGCAGCGCCTGGATTCCGCTTCCGCGACGATCATCGGCAGCGGAGCCAGCTTCAACGGCGTGCTGAGGGTGAACGGTTCGTTGCGCGTGGACGGGGATGTCGAGGGCCAGGTGGCCGTGACCGAAGGGCTCGTCGTCGGGCCGAGCGGGGTCGTGAAGGCCGATGTGAGCGCGGACTCGGCGGTCGTGACCGGGCGGATCTACGGCCAGGTGCGCGTGCGCGGCAAGGTGCAGTTGCTGAAGGGCGCGCGGCTCGAAGGCGATGTCCATTCGAGCAGCTTCCTGATCGAGGATGGCGCCGTCTTCCAGGGCAATTGCATCATGGGAGATGCGGCCCGCGCGGCCGCGGGCGCCCGGGCGAACGAAGGCCACGACAAGCTGCGCATCGCCAAGAGTTAGCCAACGATCGCATAGCTCGCGTTCGGGCGGGTTCCTCGCGTGCGGCCCGGGAGCGATTCCTCGCTTCCGGGCGCGTGCTTTCCGCGCGGCTCGCGAAAGGGGAAAGGGCCTTCCATTGTCGAACGGCTATGAGCGCTCCCAAATTGGAGGGCTGATCCCCGAGGCGATCAAGTACCTCCTGATCTGGAATGTGATCATTTATCTCGTCCAGAACATCATCAGCTTGCCCAGCGTGAATCATGGGCAAGACCTCGCAGGGCGCTTCATCTATCTCTTCGGCATGGTCCCCGCCGCCTTCTGGCACGGCCGCATCTGGCAGGCCGTGACCTACATGTTCCTGCACGGCGGCATCTTTCACATCCTCATCAACATGTTCATCCTCTGGATGTTCGGCTCCGATATCGAACGCGTGCTCGGCACCCGCCGGTTCCTCTCCTTTTATTTCTTCTCCGGCATTGGAGCCGGACTGTTGAATGCGGTCGTGACTCCCCATGCCGACATTCCGACCGTGGGCGCATCCGGCGCGATCTACGGGGTGTTGATGGGCTACGCGCTCTTCTTTCCCCACCGGCGGGTGATGCTGTATTTCTTGATCCCCATTCCCGTACGCATCTTCGTCATCTTCCTCGCCGCGATCGCACTCTTGAGCTCCATTCAGCCCGGCCGGGACAACATCTCCCATGTGACCCACCTGGGCGGCTTCGTCTTCGGCTGGCTCTTCCTGCGCGGCTTCGGGCCCGGCGACATCTGGAGGCGTTTGCGGGGAGGCGGACGGGGGCGCGGCGGCATGCGCCTGATCGACTTCACCCGCGAGCGCGACGGCGACCGCTGGAGCTGATCGACACGCCGCCTCGGCCGGCGACGGAGCCGGTGCGGGCGAAGGGGATGCGGCCTCGTTCCTTCTTCCGGCGCCTGCAATGAGGAGAGCCCGGGCGGATGCCCCGGGCTCTCGTTCCCTCGGCTCGTTCCCTCCTCACCGCGCGCTGTCCCGGCGTGATGCCGGATGCGCAAACGACGAGGCGGACACGCCGTCTCGCTAGTCGAGGCGGATCATCGAACGCGACTCGCTGCGGCCGTCCACATCCAGGCGATAGAAGTAGGCGCCGGAGGAGCAGGGGGCGCCGTCGTCATTCGCGCCGTCCCAGGAGAGATTGTGCTCGCCCGCCTTCATCGCCTTTCCGCTCACCAGATGGCGCACCACCGCGCCGGTCACATCGAAGATCGTCACCTGAACGGAGGCCGCATCCTCTTCGAGGTGGAAGCGGAACTGGGTATTCGCCCGGAAGGGATTGGGACGATTCGGTGACAGGCGCAGGCCATACGCCTGCCCCGGATCGTTCACCGAACCGCCGTAATGCAGCATCTCGATGTGATCGCGGTCGAACGGGATCACCCGATAGATGTTGTATTCGAAGCGCACGATCCCGGTGAGGCGAATGCTGTCTCCCTGGGTCGGGATGAAGCGCAGGGTCTCGCCGTATTCGTTCATGTCGTGAAGGAAGTCGGTGCGGCAGGTGTCGGGTGGCGTTCCCGTCCCCGGCTGCAGCCACCATTCCCCGTAGAGCGCCGCCTCGCCCGGCACACTGTCCAGATAGCACGGCTGGCGGATCTTGACCAGCGCATGTTCCCAAGGTTCGGGCGCGTTGTCGTCGGGCGGATTGAGATCGTTGGGGAACGCATCGTAGAGCAGATCGTGCGCGTTCACCTCGGTGACGATGACGTCGTGCTGGGCGGGCCCGAGGTTCCGGTAGCCCTGCACGCCCGAATGATAGCTGAGCTCGGTTTCGTGATCGTAGTACTCGGTGATCCGGCCCGCGACGATCACGCTGTCGCCGACCGCGATATCGCCGACCGCGCTCACGCGGCTGTAGAGGTGCTTGAAGGGGCCGGCGTCGCCCTCCTGCAGGAAGTAGTAGCGGCCGTCCATCCCGGTGACGCGTCCGGTGGTGGTGACGACCACATCGCGATAGGGAGAGGCGTCGGAGAGCAGGTCGGGAACATACTGCAGGGTGTAGATCGGTGTGATCCCCTGCGTGAAGGTGAAGTCGGCCTGATCCATCTCGACCCCGCCCTCCGAGAAGACCGCTTCCACATAGATGATGTCGATGATGCCCGGGGTCTGCGGGGCGGTCGTCAGATGCACGAGGCGATGGTTGCTGTCGTCGCGCTCCGCGTTCGTGACGCTCAGGCCGGAGTCGATGTAGTAGTTGTAGATCGATTCGGAGCTCTCTTCCTCCACGTCCACGGCGAAGAGCACGTCCACATGGGTGTTGTCGACCGCCCAGGCGGCGCGCAGCTCGGGCGCGCAGCCCATGCCCAGATCCTCGGGGCAATTGCGCGGGTCGATCTTGAACGCTGAGTAGTTGTAGTCGAGGATGCCCTGCACGAAGGTCAGAAGCTGATTCTCGTCGGGCTGGGCGTAGTCGAAGTCCCCTTCGGGATCGGCCGACTTGTGATCCACCAGGATGGAATCGCCGGTGGCGTGGGCAAGATTCGTGCGCGCATACCACTCGTCGTAGCTGTCCATCTCGCCGGCGTACAAGCTCGTGTCGTCGTCATCCACGCGGATGAGGACCGACTCGTACGCTTCCGCCAGCGGGGCGGTGGGCAGATTGACGGCGGAGATGTCGACGGTCACCGGCGTCGGAACGGGAGCGGTGCCGGTGACGGTGAAGCTGCAGGTCGTCGGCGTGCAGGGGGAGTGCGCGATGTCGACCTCGGTGAAATCGAAGTATTCGTCGACGAAGCCGGTCACATCGACGAGGTCCCCGCGGCGAACCTTGCCGAGATGCAGATTCCCCGAGTACACCCAGATGCCGGAGTACTGATAGCCGTAACTGGGATGGTGATTGGCCTCGGGAACCTGGATGAAAAAGCCCCAGAACCCGGTGCCGGTGACGACGCAATCGCGCAGCGTCACCATCGTGTCTACCGGATGCATGCCCGTCTGGACATTGTAGATGGTCGTCTCCTCGGCGGACGCCGAGCCCATGCCCAGGGCCAGGAAAACGCCGAGGACGAGAACGATGCGAGCGAGCTTCATGGTATCCCCTCCGTGGTGCGAGACGCCAAGAATCACGAGAACCATGGCCAAGGCTGCCGTTGATAGCGGAAACCACGATAAGTATACCGTTTCCGGCGGTGCCGGTCAACGCGGGCGAGGAAGGGGGCGGGGGCGGCTGCGCGCGCGGCCGCCCGAAGTCAGCGGGCGAACATCTCGCGCAGGAGGCCCTCCACGCGGTCGCCCGGCTGATCGGCCTCGTTGCACCGGCTGAGAAGGGTCGTGAAGAGGGCGAACGATCCCTCCCCGCGGCGCGCCAGTGCGCCCAAGTAGACGGGCTCCTCGGCGTGAATGGGGATCAGGGTCGTGTCCAGCGTTCCCGGGTTCGCCCAGAGCAGCGGCTCGAGCGCTTCCCCCGGGGCGAAGCAATCGGTCTTCGAGAGGCGCGCACTCACTCGCAGCGTATCGCCTCCGAAGAGGGGGCCGCATCCGAGGGGCGATCCGCTGTTCAGGGTGAGATCGGTGACATAATCCATCTCGACGCGATACGCGTAGATTCGCTCGGCTCCGAAGACCTGCTGGCAGAAGCCGTCGCTCAATGCGCCCGCGGTTCCCACCGCGTTCAATGCGCTGACCAGCAAGTGCCCCCCCGCATCCATGTAGGGAGCGATCGCATCTTGCGCCCGTTCCAGCCCGACGCGCAGCGCCTCGTCCTGCGTTGCGCTTCCGGAATAGTTCTGGATCCCGTACCACACGACGCCGCGAAAGAGGCTGAAGAGCGGGAGCGCTTCCTGCGGACTGCGGAAGGGGCCCTCCGTCTCGACATCGTAGATGTGATAGTTGCCCGGCGCGACCGCATCCATGCGCGCGCGCCAGAAGAGGTCGTCGATGCGGCCGGGTCCGATTGTCGGCCAGGCGTTGTCGATGAGCAGGTATTCCCCTTGGGGAGCGACCACCGTCCAGGTCCAGGAGATCGTGTCGGAGGGAGTGCGCGCGCGGTCGAAGATCTGCAGGTAGGCCGTGCGCGCGCCGTAGCGTCCCTGGAAGTGCTCTGAGAAGAAGGCCCCCACCGTGTCGCCGATTACCGTGACGCGCGAGAGCGCCGCGGGCTCTCCGGGCAGCGTGTCGAGCCACATGACCGCCTCGGCAACGGTGGCGCGGCCGTCGTAGTCCTCCGGCTTCCAGGCGAAGGAGACTGCCGGGAGGCTGGGATGGGCGAGCGTCGGATGGCGGGTGACATCCGACCAGGAGACGATCGGAGGAGCGTTCTCGAGACGAAAGCGCTGGAATGCCCCGATGGGATCGGCCTGGCGGTCGTCGTCGATGGCGCGGATGTGGAAAGTGCGCTCGGCGTAGCTTCCCACGACGGGAACATCGAAGGTGTCGCGCGTGGCAGTGGTGAAGGTCCAGCCCGGGTCTTCCCACCAGAGGCTGTCGCCGGGCATCGGGGCCCAGGGGCCGTCCCAGCGGTAGGCATATCCGATCACGAAGCCGTCGGCGTCCGTTGCGCCCCAGTTGAGGATCAAGTGATAGTTGACCACATTCAGGCTCTCGCCTTGCACGGCGAGATAGGTGAGGGGCGGCTGCCGGCCTTCGATCGGCCCTTCCTCTCCGGCGCACGCGCCGAGCGCCACGGCGAGCGCGAAGGCGAAGAGCGCCCTGCGCACGGCCAGGCGGCCCGCCGTCCGCTGCCCGCCGCGCGGCGCGCCCTCGCGCGAGCCGCGAGCGCCGCGAACGTTGCACGCGGCGTGAACGCCCGGCTGCATCGCGTTCCCTCTGCTCTCTTGCGTGTCGTCCACTTTCGCGCCTTCCACGCGGGCTCGGCCCGCGCTCACTTCATGATCACGAATGTTCCGCGCTCGACATCGCCGGTGTCCTGATCCTCGACGCTGAACAGGTACAACCCGGTCGCGATCGCCTGGTCCTTGCGGGTCGTCAAGTCCCACGCGGCCATGTTGCCCGAGAGGACCGGCACATCGGACGCCGGGTTCCACACATCGTCCGGATCGTAGATGCCGCGCACATTCTGCCCGCCGTAGGTCGCCGCATCGAAGGGAATCGTCTGAATCAGATCGCCGGCCAGATTGAAGATCCGGATCGTGCACCGTCGCGGAATGCCCGCGAACCAGATGTACCGGTCACGCAGGAGCGTCTCGTCCCAGGCGGCGTCGCCATGGTAGGGATTGGGGAAGACGATCACCTTCCCGCCGGGCGTCTCGTCCTCGCGCACCCCGGGAATCGCGAAGATCCGGTTCTGCGAGATTCCCGATTCGAGAGGATCGATGTCCTGCGTGCCCGTGTCGTAGCTCGTGACCGCCACCCAGTACTTGAACCCGTCGCGCATCGAGTCGATGTCGAAGCGGTAGGGATAGACGAGCGTGTCGCCCTCGTCGATCACGACCAGCGGTTCCGGCGCCTGGATGGAGTCGAGACCGGTGTCGAAGAAGAGCGTGTCGACTAGATCGAAATCGCCGAGCTGCGCAAATCCTTCCGTCTTTCCCAGCTCGCTCATGTAGATGCGAAAGCCCTGGAAGTCCGTCGTCCGGCTCTTGGGGTCGATGAAGGAGAGGGGATCGTCGTTCCACCACAGCCGCAGCCGCCCGTGCGAAGGCTCGACGCGCAGCGCGGGCGAGGGCGGCGGCACCGGAATGTTGAAGTTCAAGTCGAAGGCGGTCTGCGCCCAGCCCGCGTTGAACATGATGTCCTGATGCGCGTTGCGAGGGGGATCGGCGTCCGGGGAGGGCTTGCCGCCGACGAGCGCGAAGGAAACGACCAGCGTGTCGCCCGGCTCGAGGATCCAGTGCTCCTCGCCGAGGGAATCGGTGAAGGCGGCGGTGCCGAGCGGACCGACCGAAATCAGGGTCGCCGGGTCGTTGTTCGGCGCCTCGACCGCGCCGGTGGGATCGAGCGCGCCGTTGGAGAGCGCCTCGTAGCGCTCGGGGTCGGTGTCGGGAGTGTCGGGATACTGGCCGCTCGGGTCCCAGTTCCACCAGTTGAACGACACGCGCTTGTTGGCGATCGAGTCGGGGCGCACGCCGAGCAGCGAATAGCCCGCCCAGGAGGGCACGTTCGCGATCTCGGGCTGATAGTGATGCTCCATCAGCAGGCGCAGCGAATCGTCGTAGGCGATGTCCTTCCTCTGGAACCAGCTGCCCGGCCCGCAGGTGCCGCTCGGCGGCCAGCAATCGTAGGCGTCCTTCCATCCGCTCGCCATTTCCGCGTAGAAGCCGACGAAGAGATCGAAGATCGGGTTCTGCGGATGGATGTTCCGGATCGAGAAGTTGACCAGCAGGATCGCGTCGAAGGGTTCGAAGCTGAATTGCAGGATCTCCTGCGTGACTTCCACCGGCAGGGGAGGGAAGAGCGTGTCGGAGAGGGCCGCGTCCGCCGCGTACACGCAGATCAGGTCCTGCTCGGATTTCGCGCGCACGGGATCGAAGTACCGGCTGTTGGGAAGAATCGAGCGTTCGAGGATCGTTCCGAGCGGAGCGAATTCGCTCTCGGTCTGCGTGTTCGTGGAGCCGTAGTAGCCGTCGACCGTCGAGGTCGTCACGCGCGGGGTCGCATGGGCGAGGTCGGCGTCGTTGCTGTAGATGCCGCCCACCCAGAGGCCGGCCCGCACGAGGTGGTCTTCCTCGGTGCCCAGGGGATACTCGAGCGAAGGCTCGCGCGAAGCGAGGTTGTTGCCGAAAAATCCGTTGTTGTAGAAGGTCAGGCCCATGTCGTTGGCGGTCGTCGTGCGATAGGTGATGGGCACATCGCCGTCTCCGGCCACGGCGGCCTGAAGGAGCCAGGCGCTCAGGCAGGCAGCCGCAAGGGCGCGCGCGAGCGCGATGCGCGCGGCCGGCCTGCGCTCGCCTCGATTCGCTCTCCTGCTCCGACACCCGCGCATCCGGACCTCTCCCTCCTTCGTCACAACGGCTTCAATTCGAGAAGCACGACCCTGTTCTGCTCGGGATCGCTCACGAAAACGAGCGAATCCTCCCCGCACACGAAACGCGGACCGCGCACGGGCGTTTCGAGCGAAATCTTCTCGGGGGAATAGACCGTGTCCTGGAATCCGCCCGTCGTCTGAAACTTGAGCACGCGGTTCTGTCCGGTGTCGGCGACATACAAGAACTCTCCGCGGCTTTCGCAGAAGACATCCATGGGCTCGACGAGCAGGCCCTCCTGGCGGCCGATCGGCTCGGGGAAAGCGGCGATGTCGGTGGTGTCGGGCCGCAGGCGCTGCACCCAGTTCTTGCCCGTATCGGCGACGACGAGCACCGTGCCGTTGTGAGAGAGGCCGTGGGGATCGATGACATAGCCGCTGCCGGTACCGTAGTCCGACACTACCCGCAGGCGGTTTCCCCAGCGGTCGTACGATTGGATGGTGTCTCGCGCGGCGTCCGCGAGGTAGATCGTGAGGTCGCCGTCGGTGGCGAGCCCGGAGAATTCCACCCAGGCGCTGTCCGTGAAGCTGTAGAGCGGCGGGCCCCCGAGATAGTTGTAGATCTTGCAGCGCATGTCGGCGGAATCGGCGACCACGAGGAACAGCGTGTCGCGTTTGCAGGCCGCCACCTGCGCCGGCGCGGTGAGGCCCTGATATTCCGAGACCCAGGCGGGTTTGCTCGGCGACGAGCGCGTCGTGAAGTAGGTGCCCACGCGCGCGCCCTCTTCGATCACGAAGATGTAGAGGCCCGACATGGCCAGATCCCCGGGGGCGGGAAGCGACCAGACGTTCTTCAGGTTGAAGGTGCCCGGCTCGGGAATGGGCGCGTGATAGACCGGCTGCGGAGGCAGCTCGATCTGCTCCCCGCATCCGGCGAGCAGCGGCCCGAGGAAGAGCGCGCAGGCGGCCGCCAGGCGCGCGAGGGCGCGCAGCCACGCGTGCCGCCGCGCCTGGGGTGCGCCTGCCGTCCGAGCGCTATTGTCGCGCGTCCGTTTCACCAGATGTACCTCAGCGTCCAGCGGTGAACGCCGCCGAAATAGCCTCCGTCCGAGTAGGCGTAGTCGAGATGGAAGAGGCTCTCGCCCATGCGCACGCGCGCCCCGAGGCCCGCGTGCAGCTTCAGGGCGTCGGCGGAGAAGTCGTAGCCGGCGCGCACCGCGAGCATCTCCTGAAAGCTCACCTCGCCGCCGGCGCGCAGGACTTCCTGATTGTCGGCCGGATGTCCGACCTCCACCGACGCGAGCGTCTTCCACGGCCCGCGCGTATAGGGATCCACGCTCGCGCCGAAGCGGAAGAAGGTCGGGGGGCTGAAGCTCGTGTAGCGAATCTCCGCTCCCGAGCGGTGGCTGGTGAAGCTGCCCCCCGGGCGCAGATCGGGGCCGAAGCCGGTCAGGGCGATTCCGATCCGCGCCTCGCGAAAGCCGACGAAGTAGATGGCGCCGGCGTCGAGCAGCCAGGAGGTGGTGGAGGGGCCGCCCACCTCGGTGCCGAGCGCTTCATGGAACACTTTCACGGAAAGGCCGAAGCTCAAGCGATCGGTGAAGGAACGGGAGGCGCCCGCCGTGATCGTCCAATTCGAGCAGGTGAAATCGCGGCCCGTGCCGAGCGGATGGAACTCGTCGGTCTCGTCCATCGAGACGCTCATCGCGGCGAGGCCGAAGGCGATGTTGCCGCGCAGCGGCCCCCACGGAAGGCTCACGACCGCCGCGCCCATCGGGATGCCGGCGGGGTAGTCGATGCCGCTCACGAGCACCGCCTTGCGCCGCTCGAGCCCCAGTCCCGCGGGATTCCAGAAGAGCGCGGCAGGGCCGGTGATGTAGGAGCAGGTGGCCGAGGCCATCGCCGCACCCCGTGCGTCGAAGGGAATCTTCAGGAATTCGCCCGAGGAAGTGCCCACCCGCTGGCCGCCGAGGTCGGTCTGCGCCCAGGCGGCTTCGGGCGCGAAGAGCGCGAACGCGAGCCACACCGTTGCGGCGAGCGTCGTGCAGCGCCACCCCGCGGGCGCGCGGGTGCGATCACCATTCATAGGTCAACCCCACCCGGAAGGTGCGCCCTTCGCCGTAGTACGACGGGTTCTGGTATTCCAGATAGCTCGAGGTGTACTCGCTGCGCACGCCCTGGGCCACCTGCAGAGCATAGTTGTCGATGAGCGGCTGGCTGGGGTCGCTCCCATAGCGGCGCTGATAGTCGCTGATGAAGGCCGCCAGGCGCTCTTCGCGGGTCGCATCCAGATAGGCGGCGTAGGTGTCGGGATTCTCGCGAGGAAGCGTGAGCCCGCCTTCGCCGTAGACATAGGCTTCGCCGGTCACCGGATCGAACTCGTACGGCGCGCGGTAGTCGAAGATGTTGTAGACATTCAGCGAGAAGCTCATGTGACGCCCGCTCAGGCGGAAGCCCTTGGTGAGCGAGACATCGCAGGTCGCCTCGGCGGGGCCGTTGCGCGAGTAGGGGTCGCCGATCCGGCGGTCGCTCGCGTCGAGCGGGGTGTAGGGACGCCCCGATCGCAGCGAGAAATACAGCCGCGCGCTCAGGTCCTGAGGCCAATGGAAGCCCAGCCAGCGCGGAGGCTCTTCCTTCTCGGTCACGAGGAAGTTCACCTGCGCCGTCAGCTTGTGCGGGCGATTCCACCACAGGAACTCTTCCTCCAAGGTCGGTTCGCGCGAATCGCCGCCCGATTGCTGGATCACCTTGGTCTTGTTCGGGTCGGAGCTCTTTCCCTTCGCCAGCGAATAGGTGTACGAGAGCGAACCGGAGAGGAAGTTCTTGCGGTTGCGCACCAGACTCAGCTCGATGCCGCGCGACCGCGCGTAGTCCATGTTCCAGTACATGAAGAAATTGCTGCGCGAAGTCGTGCGCTCCTTCATCACGAGACGGATGCTGGTCGGATAGTCGTACATGTCCTTCCAGAAGAGCGTCGCCTTCGCCGCCGTCTCGTCGCTGAACTGGTATTCCCCGCCGATTTCGTACGAAACCGAGATCTGGGGATTGAGGGTCGGATTGCCGATGCGCGGATATTCCTCGCCCGACTGCGAGCTCGTCTTCGCATAGACGTAGTAGTAGGGCGGCCGCTGGCTGTAGTGGCCGTAATTGAAGTAGAGATGCGCTTCCTCGCTGACGGGAAAGGAGATCCCCACCCGCGGGCTCAGGTGGCTCTTGTAGCGATGGCCGAAAAGCTCGTGGGTCTCGTCGTAGAACTTGTCGCGCAGAGCGGGGGTGAGGTGCGGCCGCGAGAGGTTCTTGAGCGCGCGCTCCACCTGCGGGCCGGGGAACCAATAGTCGTAGATCAGGCCCAGGTTGACCATCATGCCTTCGTATTCGAAGCGATCCTGGGCGTAGAGATTTCCCGCGTTCGGCGTCACATGGAAGAGGTCGAACTCGTCGCCGAGGGGCAGGCCGGCCGCCTCGTCGACCGTGCGCGCGTTCAGCGACATGTACTGGACATCGTGATACTCCCCGGTCCAGCCCCACTCGAGATTGTGCGTCGGGGTGCGCTTCTCCCACTCGCTGGCGAGGCCCCAGACGACCACATAGCGATCCTGCCAGTCGGGCGCGTCGCCGATGTCGACGAAGTAGGGCGTGTCGACGAAGCTCGAATCGCCGCCCATCTCGGAATCGAGGCGCGTGTCGTAGTCGGTCCAGCGCTTGCCGAAGACATCCTGGCGCTTGCCCGAATAGTGACGCCACAGACGCAGCACCGTGCGCGTGCTCTGGCCGAGGGAGCGGTTCCAGGTGCCGCTCAGGATGTTGACGTCGCGCGTGATCGTGTAGTGATGGTCGAGGTGCCCGGCCCACGTCCACGGATAGTTGATCTGGTTGCGGTCGATCTCGCCGATGTCGGGATTGCCCCAGTCGGCGAGGATCGAGAGCGATTTCGTCCAAGAGAGCGAGACCTTGTTGTCGGGGCTCGGCTTCCAGGCGGTCTTGAAGACCGCGCGCCAGTTGTTCTCGGCGAGAGGCGTGAAGAAGTCCCCGTACGAGAATTCGGAACCGAGGAATTGGTCGCGCACGGAAGAGCGCAGCCGCCGCTCGCCGTCCGACATGTCGCGCACGCTCGGCAGGTAGCCGTCCGACAACTCGGCCGAGAGGCTCCCGAAGAAGGTGACGTCGGGCTGGTCGTCGCCCAACAGCGAAAGCAGGGGAGCGAAGGCGAGATTCGGGCCGCTCAACTCGAAATTCGCGAAGTGGCGGTCCTCGACGTCGAGGAGCATGTCGGTCTCGTACCCGATCGCCCCGTGCCAGCGGTTCGAGCCCTCGCGCAGGCGGGTCTCCACGACGCCCGACATCGCTTGGTTGTAGCGCGCGTCGAAGCCCCCGGTCATCACATTCACTTCGCTCGCCGAGCGCGCGGTCACCTCGTTGCCCATCGACTCGCCCGAGAGGAGGTCGCGCACCTTGATGCCGTCGACGACGAAGAGGTTCTCCTCCGCGCGGCCCCCGCGGAAGTGGAGTTGGCCGCGGTCGCGCACGACGCCCGGCTGCTGCTCGGCGATGTTGTCGAGCGTGGGGGTCTGCATGACCATGGCGGCGAGCTCGTTGGAAGTCAGGCTGTGCGCGGTCGAAGTCTTGCGGACATCGATGAGGGGGCGGTCGGCGCGGATCTCGAAGGGATCGAGCGTCGCGGCGACCGTTTCCTCGAGGGGGAAGTAGAGCGTCGCGCTCTGTCCCGTCTCCACGATCACTTCGCGCGAGAGGTCGAGATACCCGAGGAAGCTCACCCGCACCGTGTATTTGCCCGGCTGCACATCGAGCGTGAAGCGGCCGTCGGGGCGGCTGATCGCGCCGAGACTGATTTCGACGAGCAGCACATTCGCTCCGGCCAGTCCGCGCCCCGCCTCGCGCTCGGTGACGCGCCCGGAGATCCGGCCCATTCCCGGAGGAATGGGGAGGTCGTCGTCGGCGAACGCCGGCAAGACCGGCAAGAGCGGAATGCCGAGGAGAAGCACGACGAGGAGAAGAATGCTTCGACGCGCCCGGATGGCGCGGCCGTCGTCCGGAACGGGCGTCCGGCTGCCTCCGCCGGCTCGCATGCGCCGCGGATGCGGCGCGCCGTTGGGCCCTCGGATCATTGCGCGGCCTCTCCATGATGGTTCGAAAGGAAGATGCGGGGAGAAGCTACCAACCGGCGGGGAAGCCGGTCAAGCGGCGGAAGGCGGAGGAGGCGGGCGGCGCTGGGAAGCGCGCGCTCAAGCCCCGCGCTCGAAATGGCTGAAGGCGTCCGGGAGCAGAGATTCGAGCTCCAGGATTCGCGGCTCTTCGTCTCCCCGTTGAAAGAGCATGGGCGCCTGGGGAGCCAGCTCGCGCCAGACCTGCAGGCACTGTCCGCAGGGATGGGCGCCCGCGCCCGCCGGGATCCAGAGCACGAGCAGCTGGACGGGGGAATCGCCCGCCGCCCGGGCCGCGCAGAGGGCGGCGTGCTCGGCGCAGATCGAGAGGCCGGCCGCGATCTCGAGGCGCACGGCGGTTCCGGGGATGCGCGCTCCCTCAGCGGTGACGGCCAGCGCCCCCGTCGCTTCCCGCGGCGGAGAGCAGGCCCTTCGCGCCGCGCGGCGGGCCTCGGCGAGCAGATCGTCGCGTTCTTCCTCACGCATCGTCGTCATCGTTCGTCTCTCCTCCCCAGGCGCTCGTCCGCGCGAACCGGCCCTTCTCCCGGCGGGCGGCCGCTCGGACGCTGGAAGCCAACCGCCTCGTCCCTGTGATCGTGATCGTCGGGCTCGGGAGCCCACGCCTCGATCAGGCCGCGCACGTCCTCGATCGTGACGGGCGACATCAGCCCGGCGCGCAATCGGGCGGCTCCCGGCAGTCCGCGCAGGTAGCCGCGGTAGAGCTTGCGCATCTCGATCACGGCGCGCCGCTCGCCCTTCTCCGCGGCCGCGTCGCTCAAGTGCGCGAGCAGGACCTGGAATCGCTCCTCCGCTCCCGGCGGATCGGGCAGCACGCCGGTGCTGAGATAGCGGCGCGTGCGGGAGAAGATCCAGGGATTGCCCATGGCCGCCCTTCCGATCATGACCGCGTCGCAACCCGTCTCGCGAAACATGCGCGCCGCGTCTTCCGGTTCCCGCACATCGCCATTGCCGATGACCGCAACCGGAACGCTCGCCTTCACGCGCGCGATCCAGCGCCAATCCGCCTGGCCGCCGAAGGCTTGGCTGCGCGTGCGCGCGTGGAGCGCAATGGCCGCGACGCCCGCGCGGGCGAGGCGCTCGCTCACGTCGATGACATTGATGGTCTCCGCGTCCCATCCGAGGCGGATCTTGGCGGTCACCGGCACGCGCAGGGCCGCGACGGCGGCCGCCGCGATGGCTTCGATCTTCTCGGGCTCGCGCAGCAGTCCCGCGCCCGCGCCCTTCCCGGCCACCTTGCGGGCCGGGCATCCGAAATTCAAATCCACGCAATCGGCTCCCGCGGCTTCCGCCATGCGCGCCGCTTCGATCAGCGGTTCGATGCGGCTGCCGCAGACCTGGATCGCGATCGGGTGCTCCTCGGCGGTCAGGCGCAGCTTCTCCCGGCATCCCGAGGAGCCGTGGGTGAGGCCGTCGGCGGACACGAACTCCGAGTACACGAGATCCGCGCCGAAGCGGCGGGCGAGGCGCCGGAAGGGGCCGTCGGTGATGTCCTCGAGCGGAGCGAGAACGAGCGGAAATGCTCCCTCGAGGCCGCGAACGGACATGCGCGGATCTCCTGAAATGCAATCGGACTCTGTGTGACTCGCCGGGCGCGAGTTCCTGGAAGCCTTCGCCGATGGACCGGTCATTGTTCCGGGATGAGCGCTCATGTGCGCAAGGATTTTGTCGGGCCTGATTTCGGAAAAACCTTCGCGACCTGGAGCAGGCCCTCGTGGAGCAGAGCGAGTCCCTTGGGGCTTGCCCGAAGTTGGCTGCGTCCGCCGAACGATCGTGGGCCGAGGGCTTCGAAGCCCGTAAGTGGCCCTTTTCTCTGAAGCTGCAAGCTCCTTGGGAAACCCTGTTTCGGGGCTGTACTTCGCGAGAGGCGCATCGGCATAATGCCGCCCCCGGAGAGAATCTCCCGGGTGGGAACGGGGGGAGCTTCCCGGGGGTTGAGTAGGGTGCGGTGAGCATGTACGCTATTCAATAGTGAGCCGGAGGGGCCGCCTCATCCGGCCCGCTTTTTCTCCCGGCGGCGGAGGGCAATCGATGACCGATCGCGTGGGACAGGTTCGAGGCCGCGAAGGTCGCAGCGACCGCGAGACCGGCCGGAGAGATTCCGGGCGGGAGATTCGGGCGCTGACCTCGTTGCTCACCGACGATGACGAGCGCATCGTCGGGATGGTCTGGGACAATCTCGTGCGGCTGGGTCCGCGGGCTCTTCCGTATCTCGCGGAGGCGCGCGAAGCGGCCGATCCTCGACTGAGGATCCGCGCCCGCTATGTCACGCAGCGCATCCAGACCGATCAGCTCGAACGCCAATTCCGTCAGCTTGCGGTCCGTCGCTCAGGCAGCTTCGACCTTGAGGCGGCCCTGTGCCTCGTCGCCAAGATCGAGTATCCCGACCTCGACTGCGACAAGATCGCGGCCGAGCTCGAAGATCTCGCCGACGGCCTCCGGCCGCAACTGCTGCCCGAGTACTCGCCTCAGGAGAAGGTGGCCCGGCTGTGCCGCTATCTGTTCGAGGAGGTGGGCTTCGAGGGAGACCGCGAGAATTTCTACGATCCCGACAACTGCTATCTGAACCAGGTGATCGCGCGCCGGCGGGGGATTCCGCTCTCGCTCGCGGCGGTCACGATTCTCGTCGGGCGCCGCCTCGGCCTCCCGCTGTACGGCGTGGGCCTGCCGAAGAACTTCCTCGTCAAGCATCAGGACGGCGTGACCGAGATCTTCTTCGATCCCTACAACGGCGGGCGGTTGCTGACGCGCGAGCAATGCACCCAGATCCTGACGAGCGAGGGCTATTATGTGCGCCCTTCCTTCGTCTCCGATTACCTCTCGATCGCTTCGCCGCGCGACATGGTGATTCGCCTTCTGCGCCACCTGATCCTGACCTATTCGCGCTCGCGCGACCGGCGGCGAGTGCGGCGGCTGATCCGCTACGTCGACATTCTTCGCATGCAGCGCCCCGCCGGCAGCCGCTGATTTTGGATCGATCAAAGGGGATGCCTGTCGAGCAGGCATCCCCTTTTGCTTCCCGGCGCTTGCCGCGGGCCGCAGCGTCTCCGCAGAAAGCCGCTCCACCGAGACCTTCGCGTAGGGTAGACTGCGCCCGAACTCGCAACGCCATCGAGGAGGCAATCGCATGAAGACGATCATCGAGCCGTTCAAGATCAAGAGCGTCGAGCCCATCCGCATGACGACCCGTGCCGAACGGGAGCGCATTCTCGCGCAAGCCGGATACAATCTCTTCTCCGTGCGGGCCGAGGATGTGCTGATCGACCTGCTCACCGACAGCGGCACATCCAGCATGAGCTCCGAGCAGTGGGCCGCGATGATGCGCGGCGACGAGTCGTACGCGGGCGCGCGCTCGTTCTTCCGCTTCGAGGAGGAAGTGCGCCGCATCACCGGCTTCAAGCATGTGATTCCGACCCACCAGGGCCGGGCGGCCGAGAAGATCCTCTTCAATGTCCTCCACCGCCCGGACACCGTGTATCTGGGCAACACCCACTTCGACACCACCCGCGCGAACATCGAGTACCTGAAAGACACGGCGATCGATCTGCCCATCGCCGAGGGGACCATTCCCGCCGCGCTGCATCCGTTCAAGGGCAATGCCGATCTCGACAAGCTCGCTGCCGAATTGAAGCGCCGGAAGGGGCAGGTGGGCGCGGTGGTCATCACGGTGACGAACAACTCGGGCGGCGGACAGCCGGTGAGCATGGCGAACATCCGCGACGCCTTTCGCCTGGCCCACGAGCATGGCGCCCTGGCCGTGCTCGATTCCTGCCGCTTCGCCGAGAACGCCTACTTCATCAAGCTGCGCGAGCCGGGCTACGCCGACAAGAGCGTCCTCGAGATCGCGCGCGAGATGTTCAGCTACGCGGATGCGACGACGATGAGCGCCAAGAAGGACGGGCTCGCCAACATCGGCGGCTTCCTCGCCTGCCACGACGATCAGATCGCCGCGCAGGCGCGGAATCTTCTCATCCTGACCGAGGGCTTTCCCACCTACGGCGGTCTCGCCGGGCGGGACCTGGAAGCGATCGCGCAGGGACTGCGGGAAGTGATCGAGGAGGACTACCTGCGCTACCGGCTGCGCTCGGTCGCCTATTTCTGCGAGAAGCTGCAGACCTTCCAGGTGCCCATGATCCTCCCGCCCGGCGGGCACGCGGTGTTCCTCGATGCCGGCGCCTTCCTGCCGCACATTCCGAAGAGCGAGTTCCCCGGGCAGGCGCTCGCCAACGAGTTGTTCCTGGAAGGAGGAATCCGCGGAGTCGAGATCGGCAGCGTCATGTTCGGCCGCGAGGATCCCGCGACGGGTAAGAGCGAGCATCCGCCCATGGAGCTCGTGCGCCTCGCGATACCGCGCCGGGTCTACACCCAGAGTCATGTCGACTTCGCGGCCGAGGTGATCGTGCAGGTTTACGAGAAGCGGGCATCGATTCGCGGACTGAAGATCACCTATCAGGCTCCCTTCCTGCGTCACTTCACGGCCCGGTTCGCGCCCTGCCAGGCGGAGTGATGGGGGAGAGGAGCGAGGACGAAGCGGCAAAGGCCCGGCCGGGCCTCGGCGCGGAACGTCCGGAGAGCAATTCCGCCGAGCCGCTCGCCGCGCGCATCCTCGCGGCCGCCCGCGAATGCGGCTTCGACGCCTGCGCCATCGCTTCGGCGCGCTCCCGGCCCGATCCCGAACCGCTCCTCGCCTGGATCTCGCGCGGGGACCACGCGGGGATGGCCTACATGGCCCGCGATCCCCTCGCCCGCTGCGATCCGGAGCGCGTCTTGAAGGGCGTTCGCAGCGTGGTGTGCGTTGCGCGCGCGTATGGTTCGCGAATGCCTGCGCCCGAGGCGCCCGATTCCGGTGGCCGGTGGCGGCAAAGGAGTGAAGAGGCAGCGGAAGAAGGCGTGCCGGGCGGGTCGTACGCACGGGATGGACATGGTCCGGCCGGCGCCGTCCGCATCGCGCGCTTTGCGCAGGGGCCCGACTACCACATCGTGGTGCGCGCGGGGCTGCGGGCGTTGCTCGGGCGCATTCGCGAGTGGCTCCCCGGCGTGCGCGCGAGAATCGCGGTCGATTCCTCCCTGGTGCTCGAGCGCCACTGGGCCGCGGCCGCGGGCCTGGGATGGATCGGACGGAACGGCTGCCTCGTGGTTCCGGGAATCGGTTCCTGGCTCGTGCTCGGGGAACTCTTTCTCGACGCCGAGCTGCCGGCGGGAAGTCCTTTGCCTTCGGGTTGCGGAGACTGCCGGCGCTGCCACGAGGCGTGCCCACACGGGGCCTTGTCCGAACCTTCCCGGCTCGATGCGCGCCGGTGCATTGCCTATTGGACCGTCGAGCATCGCGGCCCGTTTCCCGACAGCCGGCCGCGGATCGATCCCTGGCTCTTTGGATGCGATCTCTGCCAGGAAGCCTGCCCCTGGAATGCGCCCGGGCGCGCATCGGGAGCGATCGCCGCAAACCGGGGAGGCGCCGCCGCACCGCCGGCCGCGCGGGGAGACGCGCATTCGGATGGCGGGAGCGGATTTCCGGGCGCATTTCCGCCGGACCTCGACTCCTGGCTGGCCATGGATCGCGCCGGCTGTGAAGCGCGCGTGGCAGGAACCGCCCTTTCGCGGGCGGGTTTCGATGGGCTCGTTCGCAATGCGAGAGCCATTCGCAGTGACCGGGCCCGCGGCCCGGGTTGACGCCGGAGCCTGGCATCGATACTTTGCAGGCTCTCAGGGGGCGATTCGCCCCAGCTCTTACAAGGAGGCAGCATGTTGGATCGTGAAGAAGTGGTGAAGGTCCTGGAAGAGAGGGTCAAACCCGCGCTCACCGCGCACGGCGGCGGGGTGGACCTCGTGGATGTAAAGGACAACAAGGTGTATGTGCGCTTGACCGGGGCCTGCCACAGTTGCCCGATGGCCTTGATGACCTTGAAAGCGGGCGTGGAGCGGGCGCTGCGCCAGGCGTTTCCGGATTTGGAAGAAGTGGTCAGCGTGTAGCGGCCAGGTCGCTGCGGGCCGGCTGGGGCCTCGCCGGCCGGTCGATGCGGCGCCCGATCACTCAAACACCGCGGACGGCTTCATGAGCGGTTCGGCGAAGGGGCAAAGGCCGGAGTCCGCGGGCCACGCGGACGCTGGCCTGCTGCGGCCTCGCGTCCTGGGCGATGCCTGGGCGGGATGGGACGCGAGCCAGGGAGCGGGGGAGAGCATCCGGCGCGCGGGGCCGTTTCTCTTCGTCCTCTTCCATGCCCTCGTCGTGCTCACCCTCGTCCTTGCGTGGTCCCTGCTCGTCTGGCTCGCGCTTCCGCGCGGAGCGCAGTTCGGCATCGGCGCCGTGGGCGCGCGCATCGCATGGGCGGCCGGCGCGGCGCTGCTCCTCTTGCCCGCGCTCCTTCTCTGCCTGCGCGTCTGCGGCCTGTCGCTGCCCGCCGTCATCGCGCGCCCGCTGCGGGCCTGGGTCTTTCTGCTCTGGCCACCATGCGCGAGCGCCGCGCGCACCTTCGGCGTTTCGAGCGATCGCATCGCGCACGCCTTCCTGCTCGTGGCCAACCGCCTGGCCGGGTCGCGCCGGAAGACGGACGGCGAAGGCGTTCTCGTTCTCGCCCCGCGTTGCCTGCGGCCCGATTTGATGAGCGAGCTGCGCGCCTTGGCAGGCCGGTCGGGCGCGCGCATCGCGATCGTCACCGGCGGCGAGGAAGCGCGCGCCGCGATCTTCCGCGCCCCGCCCGCGGGAGTGCTCGCCATCGCCTGCGAACGGGACCTGGTTGCCGGAGTGCGCGAGCTCGCCGGTCGTTTCCTCGTCCTCTCGCTCGCCAATCGAAGGCCCGAGGGCCCCTGCCGCAATTCGGAGATCGATCTCGAGGAAGCGGGACGCATGATCGCGCAACTGTCGAGTCCCCGCTGACGAGTCCCGCTGACCATTCCGCCGGGCGCTGCGCGTTACGGGCGCTTGCGAAGCGATCGTTGCGTCGCCGCGCGCCGCTTCGCGCTGGCGGCCAAGGGCGCGCGCTTGGAAGGCGCCGGTTTCTCGACGAGGCCGTTCAACGCGGGTCCGGTCGGGCAATCGGACAGGAGCGCGCATCCGGGACAGCGCGGTTTTCGCGCGACGCAGATTCTCCGTCCGTGCTCGATCAAGCGAAGCGACAGCGAGGTCCATTCCGCGCGGGGAATGAGGGCCATCAGGTCCCGCTCGATCTTCACCGGGTCGGTCTCGCGCGACCATCCCAGGCGTTGCGAAAGCCGCGCCACATGCGTGTCGACCGTGATTCCCGGAATGCCGAACGCGTTTCCGAGGATCACATTGGCCGTCTTGCGGCCGATGCCCGGAAGAGCGACGAGCTCATCGAGCGTCCCGGGCACCTGCCCCGCATGCCGTTCGACCATCGCGGCCCCGGCCGCCCGCAAGCTGCGCGTCTTGTTGCGGAAAAAGCCGGTGGGGTAGATCAGCCGCTCGATTTCCTCCGCGCTGCCGCGGGCGAGCGCGGTAGCGTCCGGAAAGCGGGCGAAGAAAGCGGGAGTCACCTGGTTGACGCGCTCATCCGTGCATTGGGCCGAGAGAACCGTGGCGACGAAGAGTTCATAGGGATTTCGAAAATTGAGCGCGGTCTTCGCGTCGGGATAGAGCCGCGCGAGGGTCCGGATGACGGCGCGCACCCGGGAGGAGTCCGGCTTCACTGCGGCTGCGGGCGTCTTCCGCGTGCCTGCGGGCAGCTTCCGCGCTCGTGCGGCCCCGCGCCTTCCTTCATCGCTTACGCTTTTCATGCAGCTGCGCCTCCATGCTTTCCCGTGAGAGCGTGTTGAAGACCTGCTCGGGAACGAGCCAGCCCTTGCGGGCCGTCTCGATTCCGTAGGCGAGCGCGTCGAACGCCTCCAGACGATGCGCATCGGGATTGACGCACAGGCGCGCGCCGAGGGAAGTCGCCGCGCGGATGAGCCGCCAGTCGAGGTCGAGGCGATCCGGAGAGGTGTTGAATTCGAGCAGCGTGCCCTCCTCCGCGGCTGCCTGGAAGACGCGCAGCCAGTCGAGCGACGAGGCGCCCCGCTCGCGCAGCAAGCGCCCCGAGGGGTGGCCCAGGATCGTGGTCGCCGGATGGCGGATCGCCCTGACGACGCGATCGGTGAGCGGCTCCATCTCCACGTCGAGACCGGTGTGGATGGAGGCGATCACGAAGTCGAGAGAGGCGAGCAGCGCGTCGTCGAAATCGAGCCGCCCGTCGAGGAGCACATCGCACTCGACACCGCGCAGGATGCGCACGCCGGGGAACTCGCGCTGCACCCGGGCGATCTCCTCCGCCTGGGCGGCCAGCCGCTCCGGCGTGAGGCCGTTCGCATAGCCCGCCGCCTGCGAATGGTCGGCGATGCCGAGGTACTCCCAGCCGCGCGCCCGCGCCGCTTCCGTCAGCTCCCGAATGCTCGCCCGCCCGTCGCTCCAGTCGGTGTGGACATGGAAGACGCCGCGCAGATCCGCGCATCCGACCAGTCGGGGCACGCCCAGCTTCGCCGCGCGCGCGATCTCGCCTCGCCCTTCGCGAAGCTCGGGAGGGATCCAGGGCAGGCCGGCCAGCGCGTAGGCCTCTTCCTCGCTGTGGGGAAGGGGAAGAGGAAGAGCATCCTGCGGCGAGCCGGTGCGCTCGGCGATGAGGGCCAGGAGCCCGTCCAAGTGCGCGCGCGTGCCCGTCTCGAGGACGGTGCGCGCCGCGTGGCGCCCGGATTCGACGACGAGGATCTCGGTGGGCGCGCGATTTCCATCTTCGATGCGCACCCGATCGGCCGGGTCCCCCTCGAGGCGCGCGGCAGGCAGGGCCGCCAGGCGGCCAAGCGCCCGATTCGGATCGTCAGCCGAGGCGACCCACAGAGCCCGTTCGATGAGCTCGCACCCTCTGCGCGCCTCTCCCGCAAGCTCGATATCGTTCAACGCGGCCCAAGCCTTCCACTGCCGGATTTCCTGCGACGGGCGCTGAGCGGTGTGACGCGGCCAGAACCCGGGCGCGAGGGCGCGCGCCTCCAGGCGATCCGAAAGCGTCGCGCAAGGTTCATCGCCCAGGAGCAAGCGCAGCGACGCCTCCTTGCGAAGCAGGGCCTTTCGAAACTGCGGCGCCGAAACGATGCCCGCTTCTCGCCGCAGGCGGCGCAGGAGAGTCGCGTTCCCGGGGCCCAGGAAGTCGCCGAGCGCGCGCATTGTGACGGGGACGGAGAGGCGCTTGGCCTCGAGCTCGGGAACGGCCCCCCAGGCGGCGAATTCGCGCAGCCAGCGAGACGGCGTCGCAGGATGATCGTCGCCGGTCCCGGCCCGCAAGGCGCGCGCGCACGCGCGCAGAGAGGCCGCTTGCGCGTCGTCATCCGCAAGCTCGACCGGTCCGGCCATCTCGTCGAAGTACGCGGCCGCTTCGTGACGGAAGAGCGATGAATGCGCGGGGCGCGGCCCCATCCAACGATCGACTGCCATGGTCCTCCCGCCGGTTCCTGCGTCCGCCGCCCGTTCTCGAAGGGGCGATACGCGCTCGCTGCAAGGTACGATCGCGCAACACTACCACAATGCCGCACGCACGGAGCCGGGCGGTCGGCGCGCGGGGCTGGGCGGGTCAGTGAGCCGGTCCGAGCGCGCGCCCGCGAGCCTTTCTTGACACCGCAGGCCCTTCGGACATAGCTTCATCGGCCGTCTCGGAACCGGCCGGCGCAGGGCGGGTTGCGGTTCCCGGAAGCGCGGGGACCGGGGGCGATGAGCCGGCCGGGCGCGCGACTTGCGCGCGGGCAAGCGACCGAGCGGGAACCGAGGAGGGTGAGTGACGGCCAAGCGCATCCTGCCGGGCATCGAAGGGCCGCAGGACTTGAAGAGCCTCCAGGCAGGAGAGCTCGAGGAGCTGTGCGGCGAGTTGCGCCGGCTCATCATCGAGACCGTGACCCGCACGGGCGGCCATCTCGCGCCCAGCCTCGGCGTCGTCGAGCTCACCGTCGCCCTGCATCGCGTCTTCGATTCCCCGCGCGACCGGATCATCTGGGATGTCGGCCATCAGGCCTATGCCCACAAGATCCTGACCGGCCGCCGCGATTCTTTCGCGCGGCTCCGCCAGCGGGGCGGGCCCGGCGGCTTCTGCCGTCCCGAAGAGAGCGCGCACGACCCCTTCGTCACCGGACACGCGAGCACTTCCATTTCCGCAGCCCTCGGCCTGGCCGTCGCGCGCGACCTGCGCAAAGGCGACGAGAAGATCGTCGCCGTGGTCGGAGACGGCGCCCTCTCGGGGGGTCTGGCTTTCGAAGGCATGGACAACGCCGGAGGATGCGGCCGCGACCTGATCGTCGTGCTGAACGACAACACCATGTCGATCTCTCCGACGGTGGGCGCCCTCGCGCGGCACTTGACCGACATCATCACCCATCCTCTGTTCGAGCGCGCGAAGAGGAGAGCCTGGGACCTGACGGAGAAGCTTCCGCGCGGCAGCAAGACCGTGCAGGAAGTGGCGCGCAGGATCGAAGAGAGCCTGAAGGGCCTGATTACCCCGGGGCCCTTCTTCGAAAGTCTCGGATTCCGCTATCTCGGGCCGGTCGACGGCCATCGCGTGCGCGATCTCGTGCCGCTGTTCGAGAAGGTCCGTCAGATGCGCGGGCCGATCCTCGTCCACGTGCGCACGCAAAAGGGCAGGGGCCTCGCGGACGCGGAGGAGAATCCGCGCAAGTACCACGGGATCGCCCCGCGCGCGAGCGCCAAGGCCAACGGCAAGCTCGAGCCTTTGCGCGCGGAGCTCACCTACACGCAGGTGATGGGCGTCACCCTGGCGGACCTCGCCAAGGAGCGCCCCGAGGTGGTGGCGATCACCGCAGCCATGGCCGACGGAACGGGGCTCGCGCGCTTCGCGACGCTCTACCCCGAGCGTTTCTTCGACGTCGGCATCGCGGAGGCGCACGCGGTCACCTTCGGCGCCGGTATGGCGGTCGGCGGGCTGCGCCCGGTGGTCGCGGTCTATTCGACCTTCCTGCAGCGCGCCTTCGATTCGATCGTGCACGATGTCGCCCTGCAGCGCGCGCCGGTGGTGTTCGCCCTCGACCGCGCGGGTCTCGTGGGGGAGGACGGAGCGACGCATCACGGCAGCTTCGATCTCGCCTACCTGAACTGCATTCCCGGCCTGGTCGTCTCTGCGCCTGCGAGCGGCGCGGAATTGCGCGACCTGCTCGCCACCGCGCTCGCCCACACGGGCGGACCTTTCGCCATCCGCTATCCGCGCTCCTCGGTGCCGGACGCCGGCGCACTCGATCACGCGCCCGTTCCCTTGGAAGTGGGGCGATGGGAAATGCTGCGCGAAGGACGCGATGGGTGCCTGCTCGCGGTCGGCTCGATGGTGCAGGCGGCCCTGGCGGCGGGCGACCTTCTCGCGGCCGACGGCCTCTCCTTCGGGGTGGTGAACGCGCGTTTCGTCAAGCCGCTCGATCTCGAGATGCTCGAGCGTATCGGCCGCGAGGCGGGTCTGCTCGTCACCCTGGAAGAGGGGACCCTGCAGGGCGGATTCGGCGCACAGGTCGCCGTGCTCTATTCCACTCCCGAGCGCCCGGGGCGCGAGCTTCTGCACATCGGCCTGCCCGACCGTTTCGTCGAGCACGGTTCGCGCGAAGAGCAGCTGGAGGGGGTAGGATTGACGCCGGCCGGGATCGCGGAGAGGATCCGGATCGCATTGCGGGAACTGGGCAGGAACGCTCCGCCGCTGCGCATCGCCAAGGGAGTGGATGTGCGCGTGGCGGAGGCGCGCTGGAGCGCGCAGTAAGCGGGCAACGCCGGCGCGGGCAAGCGGAGGCGCTGCAGCGGAGGCAGCATGCAGGATGTGGAACAGGTGATCGTTCTCGGGACCGGGCCGGGCGGGCTGACGGCCGCGATCTACCTCGCCCGGGCGCAACTGAACCCTCTGGTGCTGGACGGCGCCGCTCCCGGCGGGCAGTTGATGATCACCAGCGAGGTCGAGAACTTCCCCGGGTTTCCCGAAGGCATCACGGGCCCCGAGCTCATGGACCGCGTGCGCAAGCAAGCCGAGCGCTTCGGCACGCGCTTCCTGTACGGGCGCGTCACCGGCACGGATCTGCGCAGCCGCCCCCTCCGCCTCGATCTGGAAGGCGGCGAGCAGCTTCGCTGCCAGGCGCTCATCATCTCCACCGGAGCGACCGCGCGCTGGCTGGGTCTCGAATCGGAGACCGCGTTGCGGGGCGCGGGCGTGAGCGCCTGCGCGACCTGCGACGGCTTCTTCTTTCAAGGAAAGCATGTCGTCGTGGTAGGCGGAGGCGACACGGCCATGGAAGACGCGCTCTATCTCACGCACTTCGCCAGCAGGGTCACGATCGTGCACCGCCGGGCGGAGCTGCGCGCCTCGCGCTACATGGCCCGCCATGCGATGGAGCACGAAAAGATCGAGTTCATCTGGGACTCGGTGATCGACGAGATTCGGGATGTGGAACGCAAGTCGGTGACGGGGGTGATGCTGAGGAATGTGAAGACCGGGGAGAAGCGCCTGTTCCCTTGCGATGGCGTCTTCGTGGCGATCGGCCACCAGCCGAACACGCGCTGCTTCGCGGGCCAGCTGGAGACGGACGCGAACGGCTATCTGGTCACTCGCGGACGGACGACGAAGACGAACCTCCCGGGCGTCTTTGCCGCCGGCGATGTGGCCGACATGCGCTATCGCCAGGCGATCACCGCGGCCGGTTCCGGTTGCATGGCGGCCATCGACACCGAGCGCTTCCTGGGAGGAGAACCCTGGGAGGCGGAAGCCTAGGCATCATGGACGTCCGCGGACGAAGCCGAGGAGTGCATTCTTGAGCGCACGGCGGATCATCACCTACGGCCATTCCGTGCTGAAGCGGCGCGCGGAGGAAGTCGTCCAACTGGATGCGGACATCGCCGCGCTGATCGACGACATGTTCGCCACGATGTACGGAGCCCGCGGTGTGGGGCTGGCCGCCAACCAGGTCGGCCGCCTCATTCGCGTCGCCGTCGTCCACCCGCGCGGGGAAGGCGATCAAGGCCAGCCTCTCGTGCTCGTCAATCCGGAGATCCTCGAGTACGCGGGCAGCGAGGTGTTCGAGGAGGGCTGCCTGAGCGTTCCCGGCATCTTTGCGGATCTTCGACGGCCCGAGCGGATTCTCGTCCGCTTCCTGGACAAGGATGGACACGAGGAGACTCGCGAGTTCTCCGGCATGCCCGCGCGCGTGATCCAGCATGAGATCGATCATTTGGAGGGCAGGCTCTTCGTCGACCACCTCTCGGCCATGCGCAAAGCTCTCCTCATGAAAAAGCTGAAAGCGATCGCAGAGGATTCCTCCGAGGACGATTCGGCTTCTTCCTGATCTCGCTGCCGTTCGAGCATTCCTGAAGGTCGTTGCCAGTGCGCGTTTCGTTTCCGTGCGCCGCAAAGCTCATGGAGGTGATGAAGGTGACCGCAGAGGAGGCCCGGTTTCGCGAGAGCCCTTGGGAATCCCTCGATCCCGCCGCCTTGCGCGCCTTTCTGGAGGCGGCGGCCAAGCTGTGGCTGGCCCACGACGGTCTCTGGTTCCAATCCGTCGAGCGCCGCCACGGAATCGAGGAAGCGATCGCCTGCGACCGCGAGTGTTGGGAGCGCTTTGCTCCGCTCGAAGCGCGTCGTATCATGGATCTTGTCGATATCGCGCCCGACGGGGGGCTGCCCGCCCTGGAGCGCGCGCTCGGCTACCGGCTGTACAGCCATCTGAATGTGCAGCGATGCGAATGGCCCGAACCGGGCCGGCTGATTTTTCGCATGGTCACCTGCCGGGTGCAGGAAGCGCGCCGCCGCAAAGGGCTCGCGGATTTTCCCTGCCGGGAAGTGGGACTCGTCGAGTACGCGAGCTTTGCGCGAACCATCGATGCGCGAATCCGTACGCGCTGCCTCTCCTGTCCTCCGGATCCTGCGTCGGGAGAGCATGCGTGCGCGTGGGAATTCACGCTGGACCGCGACGCGGAGACGCATGCTGGCTGAAAGCGCCGACAGAGTCCGCATCGGCTGCGATGTGGGGTCGACCGCGATCAAAGTCGTCGCCGTCGATGCCGCCGGCCGGATTGCGTGGAAAGCGTACCGGCGGCACGGCACCCGCCAGGGGGCCGCGCTGGTCGGTCTCTTGCGCGAACTCGATCTCGCGATGCCCGGCGCGCTCGCTCGCGGGAGGCTCTTCTTCACCGGCAACGGCGGCCGCCTGCTCGCCGAAGCCGCTCAGGCGCCTTTCTTCCAAGAAGTGAATGCGGTCGCCGAAGCGACCGAGCGCCTGCATCCCGGCACTGCGAGCGTCGTCGATCTCGGCGGCCAGGATGCGAAGATCCTCCTCTGGCAGACCGACCCGCGCACCGGGCGCCGGCGAAAGATCTTCAGCATGAACGACAAGTGCGCCGGAGGCACCGGCTCGGTCATCGACCGGATCGCCGCCAAGCTGGGCTTCTCGAGCGAGGAGCTCCAGCGGCTGCCCGCGGGACGCCCATCCCAGCATCGAGTCGCGGCCCGCTGCGGGGTGTTCGCCGAAACCGATGTCAACAGCCTGCAAAAGCAGGGCGTCCCGGCGGAAGAGCTGATCCGGGCGCTCTTCGAAGCGATCGTGCAACAGAACCTGAGCGTGCTCGCCCGCGGAGCGACGCTTCGTCCGCCGGTCTTGCTGCTCGGAGGGCCGAACGCCTTCCTGCCCGGCCTGGTGGACGCCTGGCGCAGAGGCCTCGGCTCGATCTGGGCCGAACGCGGCATCTCCGAGCGGGCCGGTGAAGAGACGGTGCGGGTCCCTGCCGACGCCTGCTACTTCGCCGCGCTCGGTGCGATCTTCTCGTGGGTTCCGGACGCCCGCTCCCAGGGGCACGCCAAGGAAAGCCACTTCGCGCGCGATTCGCGTGCGACGGGGGAGTCGCGCACGGCCCCGCTCGCGGCCGATCAGGCGTTGCGGATGCTCGAAGCGCACCTCGAGCGGCGTTCGCAGGAAGCGGGCTTGCCGCCGCTGCTCGCCTCGGAAGAGGCCGAGCAGGAACTGCGGGCCGTCGCCCGCCAGGCATCCCCACTCGGCTTTCCGCGATCGGGCGGCGGCTGCGATGCGGTGCTCGGACTGGATGCGGGTTCCACATCGACCAAAGCGGTGCTCCTCTCGCCGTCGGGAGAGTTGCTCGCCTCGTCCTACCGGCTCTCGTGCGGCGATCCCTTCCGCGACGCGCAAGCCGTTCTCGGTGACTTGCGCGATCAGGCGACCCGACAGGACGCGACGGTGAAGGTCCGTTCGCTCGGCGTCACGGGATACGCGAAGGACCTTCTGGGCGCCTTGCTCGGGGCCGATCTCGTTCTCGTCGAGACGGTCGCTCACGCCCGCAGCGCGCTGGCCTTCTGTCCGCAAGCCGAGGTGATCGTCGATGTGGGCGGCCAGGACATCAAGGTCCTCACCTTGCGCAACGGGCGGGTGCGCGACTTCCGCCTGAACAGCCAATGTTCGGCGGGCAACGGCTATTTCCTGCAGAGCACCGCCGCGCGTTTCGGCATTCCGCTGACCGAATTCGCGGCGCACGCCTTCCGGGCGCGGCGCGCGCCCGAGTTCCATTTCGGCTGCGCGGTCTTTCTCGAAGCCGACATCGTCAACTTCCAGCAATTGGGCTGGCAGCCCGAGGAGATCCTCGCCGGTCTCGCGCGCGTGCTTCCGAAGAATGTCTGGCTCTATGTGGTCGGAGAGCCGAACCTCGCGCGGCTCGGGCGAATCTTCATTCTGCAGGGCGGCACGCAACGGAATCTCGCCGCGGTCAAGGCCGAGCTCGACTTCATTCGCGGCCGGGTGAGGGACGCCGATGTGCGCGTGCATCCGCACACGGGAGAGGCGGGCGCGATCGGCGTGGCGCTCGAGATCCTGCGGCGCGGGATCCATCGGCTGCCGACGCGATTCCCCGGATGGAACGCGATTTCCGGAATGGACGTGCGTGAATGCTCCGAGCTGGCCGGGCCGTGCCCCGGCTGCGCCAACAAGTGCGAGCGGACTCTGGTGGAGGCCCGCCTGCCGGGGGGAGAGCGGCGGCGCTTCGTGGCTGCGCCTTGCGAAGCGGGACGGGCGCTGGCGGAAGCTTCGCTGCGCAAGCGCGAAGGGATGGCCGAAGGCGAGGAATCGGGCGGCCCGGCTTCCGGCGGCGCTGCTTTGGTCGGCGAAGCGGGGCAGCCGGATCGTCCCGCGCGCCATGCGCGCGCTTCACGGCCCGCGCCCGACTTCGCGGCCGAAGGGGCCAGGATCGTCTTCGCGGCCGATCTTGCCGATGCCGTCTTGCCCTCGCGCACGCCCGCCGCGGATGCGCCCTCGCGCGCGGCCGGCCCATCGCCGCTGGCCGGGCCGTTGCCCTTCGCGGATCCCTTGCCGGCGGTGAGGCGATCCCGTCGCGCGCGCCCGGCCCGCGCCCAGCGGGAGGCCGTGCGCATCGGTCTGCCGCGCACGCTGAATCTGTATCAGGTCGCGCCGTATTTCATCGGCTACTTCCGCGCCCTCGGCCTCGCGCCCGAACAAATCGTCGTCTCGGGCCCCACCACGGAGCGCCTCTTTCGCGCCGGGGCGCGCAGGGGCGCCATCGACACCTGCTTTCCATCGAAGGTCGCGCTCGCCCAAGTGCACGATCTCGTCGAACCGCCGCGCGCCGACTGGATCTTCTTTCCGATTCTCATCAATCTTCCGGCGCAGATCCATCCGGTGGTCGACGCTTGGGTGTGCCCCACTTCGCAAGCGACTCCCGAAGTCGTGAAGGCGGCCTTCCAGCGCGAAGGCGACCTCTTCGCGCAGCGCGGCATGACCTATCTCGATCCCGTCTTCAACATGGGAGAGCCGCTGCTCTTCGAGCGGCAGATGCTCGCCTACTGGGGCCCGCGCCTCGGCGTGACGGGCGAGGAGAACCGGGCGGCGATGACGGTGGGCGGCCAGGTCCTCTCCGAGGCCTATGCGCGCTTGCGCGCCTCGGCCGCCAAGGAAATCCGGCTCCTCGAGAGAGAGCGCCGCGCGGGGATCGTCGCCCTCGGGCGGCCGTATCACGACGACCCGGGCCTCAATCATGGCATCCTGCGCGATCTGAACCGGCGCGGATATCCCATCTTCACGATCGCGTCGCTGCCCCGGGATCCGGACTTCCTCGAGCGCCTCTTCGGCGAAGAAATCGCGCGCGGCTGGATCGAGGGGCCCTTCGACATCTCGGATGTCTGGAAGAATTCGTTCAGCGCGAATTCGAATCAGAAGCTCTGGGCCGCCAAAGTCGTCGCCCGTCATCCGAACCTGGTGGGGCTCGACTTGAGCAGCTTCCGCTGCGGTCACGACGCGCCGATTCTCGCCACCATCGAATCGATTCTCGAGGCGGCGGGGACGCCCTATTTCACCTTTCACGACATCGACGAGAACCGTCCCAGCGGAGCGATCCGCCTGCGCGTCGAGACGATCGACTACTCCCTGCGCGAGTACGAGCGCCTGCGCCTGGCGGGCGATGCGCCGGAAGCCGTGCCGCAGGAAGCCATGCGGGGCGCGAGCGAGGACGAGGTCCTCGTCTGACGCGCCCGCTGGGGAGTGCGCGCGCGCGAGGCGGGATGCGCGCGAGGGCGCAGGCTTGCAACGGCGGGAAAGCCCGGTATCGTAGGAGCGCAGTCGTATCGGCGAGTGGACTCTCCGATGCGCGAGCCTTGGCGTCAGGCAGCCAGGGGAAACGCAGGATCAGCGGGGGGGACAATGAGGAAGTTCTTTGAATCAGGCCTTGCCTTCATGCTAGTTGCCCTGATCTGCATCGCGAGTGGCCTGCTGTCTGGGAAACCGGGCTTGGGAGCTGCGGGAGGGTTTTGGCTAATAGTAGCGATAGTCGTGAGAGCGAGGAGCACCAAGAAGCAGCAACCCACACCTGAGTCCCAGAGGAAGGACGACGCTACCTAACAACGTATCTGGACTCCTCCCGCAAGAGGCAGAGTGATCCCTGATGGCGGGTCTG